>Ga0335085_10000060_pt1 | contig 381174 bp, 324 predicted proteins | sample Lox_Sample_45_FD_206712 | JGI IMG/M metagenome (GOLD analysis project Ga0335085, IMG submission 206712) | Soil microbial communities from Loxahatchee National Wildlife Refuge, Florida, United States - Lox_Sample_4.5 | ecosystem: Environmental > Terrestrial > Soil > Wetlands | place: USA... | reverse complement strand
CGACCTCGGCACCCAGCGGTCCACCGCGGTGGACCGCTGGGTCAGTCCCTCCATGGAGTGTAAGGGATGTCCTGATAACGCTGTGTAAAGCATGTCCTGGAACTTGACACATTCTGGCTGTGCGCCCTACTCGCTGGCCAGGGATGGTTTGACCTCCGCGATAAAATAGATGTAAGCCTGTTTTCGGCGAACTAACGGTGCCGCGAGCGGACGCTCGTAGGGTCCCGATGCCGTCATCTCCAGACCCGTTCAGCAGGCCGGCATTGCAACGCCTACTGCACCGCACCGCCGCGCGTCGGCGGGCGTGCGTCGTGTGCGGGCAGGCGGGGCCCAGTTCGGCCGCATGGATTCAGTGGCGTCGCCCGAATGCTCGGGAAGGACGTCATCTCTTCGTGCTCGGGCGACGGCATTGCGGTGCAGACGCAAGCCGCTTAGAATGATATTCTTGCGTGTGTTCTGAGTAAGTGGCCTGAAATGTTGCTCTTGCAAGAAGCGATCATCCGCCCAGGTAGGTCGCTGCGAGGCGAATATGTTGAGCGACGGATCTCTCTTAGAATGTGGTATATGTCGGGAATATGGCTTCCCCAGGCGGGTGCGCTGTAAGCAGCTTAGAATGATACTCTTGCATAAGGAGCAAAATAACCTGCGTCGAATCATACTCTTGCGAAAAAATAGGGGGGAGGGGGTCATTAGACTTAAAGTCGCCTGGAATGTGCGCTTACACCACTTCGTCCGCGCGGCCAGACAACACCTTCCGCGCCGCCGCGAGTGGGGAAGCGGCGCAGTCATCTGGTCGGAACTGCCTCACTCCGGTCTGCGTCGGCGGGCGACGTGATTCCATTGTCCCCCGAAAGAGCGTGGTGCTAGAATGCCCCGCCATAGACTAAAATCCTGGGGCCGTCCCGACGTAAACATCTGGAGGCGCGCACGTTCGAGGAGAGTTTGAAATGAAGAGTCGACCCATGCTTTCGCTTCTGGCGCTTGTCGCACTCGTGGCCTTCTCGCCGCGCGTGTTGGCGCAGAGCACAACCCCTGCCAGCACAGCCTCCTCGGCATCCGTGCCCGATCTCTCCGGAGTCTGGTCGGGCGTCTTGAGCAATAACCTGGCCGCGAAAGGAACGCACCCCCCGCTCAGCGCGTGGGGCTTGGCTCAGATGAAGATCAATAAGCCCGCTCACGGCGAAGGTTCCACCACGGTTTCTACCGACCCGGTCGATAAATGTTTTCCGCCCGGCATTCCGCGCCTCTACTATCATCCCTTCCCGATGGAGATTTTGCAGGTTCCCGGCCGGGTGCTGATGGTTTTTGAATATGACCATTTTGTGCGTAACATTTATACCGACGGCAGGCAACACCCTGCCGACTTGAGCCCCACGTGGATGGGAGATTCTATTGGCCACTGGGAGGGCGACACGCTGGTTGTGGATACGATTGGTTTCAATGAAAAGACGTGGTTGGATCGCTCCGGCCTCCCGCATTCGGACGCCTTGCATCTGACCGAGCGCATCCACCGCGCCGATCACAATACGCTCGTCGACGACATGACCATCGACGATCCCAAGGCTTACACTCAGCCCTGGACCGCCAAGCGCTCATTCGCGCTCAAACCCAAATGGAATATCATGGAGTTTGTCTGCCTGGACCAGCAGTTGAATTTCGACGATTATCAAAAGAAGACGCTCGGCTCGAGCAAATAGAGCACGGCGCTTCGGATGGTTTATTAGCGCGGCAAGGAGAATAGCCGAAATGAATGTCGGATCGAAACGAGCAGTTCATTACGTTCTGGGAATAGCACTCGCGTTTTTTATCTGTATTCCGCTGGCGCAGGGCCAGGCCGCGCCCGCGACCGCGACGGGGCCCAAGCCCCAGATGGCGGAAGACGTTTTCAAGAACGTCCAATTGCTCAAAGGCATTCCCGTCAAGGAATTCATGGACACCATGGGTTTCTTTTCCGCGTCCACCGGATTGAACTGCATTGATTGCCACTCTCCGGACGCCGCCGATAGCTTGGCCGCCTATGCCATCGATACGCCGCTGAAGCAGACCGCGCGCAAGATGATCATCATGGTGAACATGCTCGATAACAGCAATTTCGGCGGACAACGTAAGGTGACTTGCTACACCTGCCATCGCGCCACGGACCATCCCGAAGCCATTCCCAGCCTCGTGGATCAGTACAGCGTCGAACCCGACGATCCGGACAGAGTTGAAGTCATAGGCAAAGGCGGGGCGCCGCCGCCGAACCAGCTCTCGGCCGATAAAATAATCGATAAATACATTCAGGCCATCGGTGGAGCGGCGCAGGTTGCCAAACTCACCAGTTTTGTTGGCAAGGGTACTTATGAGGGGTTCGACACCTATTCGGAAAAGGTTCCCTTTGAAGTTTTTGCCAAGGCTCCCGACCAGCTCACCACCGTCATCCATACGCAGCACGGAGACAGCGTCGCCACTTACGACGGCACTCACGGCTGGACGGCTGCCTCGGACAAGTTGATGCGCGTCCTTCCGCTCGCCGGTGGAGACTTGGCGGGCGCCAAGATGGACGGTTCGCTCTCTTTCCCCGTGCAGATCAAGCAAGAGTTCAAGTGGCGCACCGGTTTCCCTTCGGTCTCCATCGACGACAAACCGGTCGAAGTGATTCAAGACGCCGCGGGCGGCGACACCGGCGCCAAATTGTATTTCGACAAGCAGTCGGGGATTCTCTTGCGGCAGGTGCGTTATAGCGACACGGCCGTGGGCGTCATTCCCGCGCAGGTCGATTACTCGGATTATCGCGTTGTCGCAGGAGTCAAGATTCCGTTCCACGTGGTCTGGACTTGGACCGATGGCCGCTCGATCATTCAATTGAGCGATGTGCAGCCGAATGTCCAGATCCCCGCGGCGAAGTTCGCCACACCTGCTACGCCAGTAGCGAAGGCCGAAGCGAAGTAGAGCGCCGAAACTAAGCGAAGCGAAGAGCCGCAGGTTTTCCGCGGCTCTTCGCCCGCAAAAAAAACTCTGATCGTTAGCGCCGGCCTGAGCTGCATCCCTGGCCGTCCTTTCCGCCTATCCCGCAAAAAGATTACTTTTTCGCTGAATTTCCGATAGCGAAAAGCTATTCGTTTTCCGGAAGGGTTATGCTTTTCTGTGAGGGAGTTTAGTCGCGGTTGAAGCCGTGAGCGCACCTTTGAGGCCTGCATGAGCTACCAGCCGGAAACGCCGTTTGACAATATTGAGAGCGCTCTCGAGTACGTGAATTATCTCCTCGAGGCAACGATGGAAGCGCACAAGCAGATCGAGACGGAGATCGAGCGCACCGGCGACCTCGAACTGGTACGCCGCAAGCAGGCCCTGCAACTGGTGAGCTATAAATTGGCCCAACTCGAGTCGCACATCGGCGCGAGCCGGCATATTCTGAAGGATTTGAGAACCCTGCGCCGCTTGTTGCTGGAAGAACGCGGAACTCCGAAGACCTCTTCAACCCGATAAAGCGCCAGCGATTACGGGTTCCTGAACGCCCCCAGCATCGGCCACGTTCCCACGTGCGTAATCACGATCCTTCCGTCCACGACCTTCACCGAGCGCCGGACCGTGCAACAGGCCCTGATGCCGTTCAGCCCGCTGCGTATCTTGCGGGCCTCCTCGTTCGGATCGCCGTCGCACTCGAGAATGATGCTCTCTCCGTCTTTAAGTTTCACCACCCGCTCGCTAAGGCTGCCCCACTTCGACGTGGTTTTCACCGCGACGCGTCCGCAAGGACGGTTGCCGGACTTTCAGGGCTAACATTCATCGCAAAGGCGCCACGCTCGATCCTGTCGACGGCGTCCGACCCGCACGCTCCGCACCGGCCATGATTGTCTAATTCAATTTCCGCGAGACAACTGACACACCACCACTGTTTCTCCATCGCCCCCCCGATCTGCTTCGTACTTTGACATATGCGTTCGAGGAGAAGCAATGGCGCGGCCAGCAGTTTGTGAAAAGCGGAGTTTTCTGGCGACGTGTGCCTTCTTGGTGATGAGCAGGCTTGCCGAAAACGCTGGACTTACCTCGCGCCCGCGTGCGAGGTCCTATGCGCTAATGCCAAGTTCGCGCAGGCGCGGGTCCGGACCCGGCAAATCGTTCCGATCGCGCCCCTTTTTTACATTTCCTTTCGGATGGGGAGTTTGTGGAAGCCATCTATCTTAGGAAAGGCAACGCGGCCTCTAAGAACGGAGTTAGACCCCTCCTGGTCCGGGAAACAAACACCGAAGAGCAATAAGCGACGATAAAAGCGATTGCCGGAGCGAAATAGACGACGCGTTCTTGCGTGAGATCGGCCAGGACCTAGCCGCAGTCCTGGCCGATTTACACTGATGTTGCAGCGCCGCGATCACTTCTATCCGTCAAGCGATGGCCTTTATGGTTTTGCGGGCGGCCGCGGAGTACATGAGCCGCGTGAACCCGCTCACGATAAGGTTAACGCCGACGATGGTTCCGATGGCCCACGTTGAGCTAATCGGCCACGGCCGCCAGATCAGGTATGCCAGAAGTAACGTCACGATGCCGTCGAAGAGGAGCCATCCGGAACCTGGCAAGGCGCGAAACTGGAAAAACACGACAACTTGCAGTGCACCCTCTGCCACGAAAATGGCCGCCACCACCAAGGTGAGAGACTCCAAGGCAAGGCCGGGATGGAAGGCCAGATAGACGCCGCCGATAACGTATGCAACGCCGACCAGTGTTCGCCAAAGAAATGCTCCGGCGCCTTGGGCAGCGAAGGCATAGGCCAAGTACGCGAACCCGCTGAAGACGATAATCCAACCGACCCAAATGGAGATTCCAATACCGGTCGCAAACGGCAGCAACACGGCCAAAAACCCGAGCGCGATCATGACGATGGCGATCCCGATGGACATTCCCGTCGCTTCCTTGATCGTGTCCGTAATGCTTTGAGCGGTCATGTTCTCTTCTCCTTTTCTAATGTCCCGCGAAAGGGAGGGCTCGCAAGCCCTCCCATTGCTGGGGCAGTGCCCGGCAATTTCCTGTCGATTCGGTTCCTTTCACCGATTTTTCCCCGCTCGCGATGCGTGCCGCGTCTTAGTCGGTGACCACATCTCCTGCCTGTGCGGCCTTGGCCTTCAATGCAGCGGCCTTATTCTTGAGGATCGCGATCTTGGCTTTTGCGCGCTGCTCCGCCGCCTCGCGTTGCTCCTTGGCTTTCTCCAACCGGGCTTGAATTCTGGAGTCGAGCTGATTGATCTTTTCCTGAAGCTTTGCTTTCCGGTCGGCACGCGCCTGGGCATGCTCTGCTTTCAGTTGCGCGATGTCCGCTTGCATAGCCGCGGTGTCTTCCTCGTCGAGCGTCTCCTTTACGTCCGAGAGCGCTCGCCGGAAAACGGTTCCGCCGGCTGCTTCCATGCGCGTATCCACCGGGGTCGTCCAGTCCTCCTGAACCTCCGCAACGACCGCGAACCTGTTCGGCCGCAATTGTTTGCTCACATCGTCAACGAAGTCGCCGCCGACACGTGCATTGCTTAGATCCACCGTGCTGCCGGCGACCAATCCCAGGGATGCGCCAACAGCAAGACCCACGGGCCCGCCGAGAAGGCCGATGAGGCTTCCGAGCGAGGTTCCGACCAGGGTACCGAGCGGCCCCGGATCGTCGCTTTGCCGCACCGTTACGGTGCCGTCTGCGTCTTTGGCGACAACTGCATAGGCATAGACGACGATGCTGCCCTCGCCGTCCAATTGCAGAAGGGCCTGCTTCCCTTCATACGCTTTCTTTTCCGTGTCGAAGACAACGACCAACATTCTGTCCATTGTGTTTTGCTCCTTTCAATTTTTTGGCTTTCAGCCGAGGTGCACAGATGATCAATGCAAGGCGAGCGCCACTGGGTAAGCGTTTGAAAATGCGGGAGCGAGCGCGTCGCCGCTTCGCAGTCTCTTCGCGAATTCGCGAAGTTCGCTAAAGAAGTTCGCGAAAATCGATGGGTAGTCTGGGGGAATTCAGGACGTTCTTGTGGGATTGACCTGGAACAGGTTGGGAACCGCTTACCGCTTTGGCGGGCCATTTTGGCCGCTTTCGCGCTCGATCCACTCCCGGATGTATGCCGGACAATTCTCGAGCTGCACGCCATTCGCTTCGCAGATCGCCAGATATGTCACCGCGTTTCGATCCACAAGCGTTACGTCTTTCAAATCCAAAGCTAAAAGGCGATCGGCCGCCTCCAGGGAGCAGACGCGTTGCAATTCCTTCAGGTGTTCTGCCTCGATCCGACCGCTCAGCGTAAAAATCACCTTGTCATTAGCCGACCTCTGGATTTTCAGCATGGTCTTTTATACAAATTCTCCCGCAAAAACGGAGCAATCCGGGGACCAATCTTGTGTCCGTGAGAACACGGTTGTTCATCAGGAGCGTTCATCAAGCCCTTCATCAAGTGGGGGCCGAGTTCGCCATGCTCGAGGAATTCGCGGATCTCTCGCGAAATCGCGAAGATGTTTAAGCGGGGAAGTTGGAGCAGCTAGCTGGTTCGGAAGCGAAACTTGTTGATCTTGAGCGAGCGGATCTTTGACTCCAGTGTAGAGGCAGGAATGCCCAGGAGGGTGGCCGCGCCCGCGGGTCCGGACACTTTGCCGCCGGTTTCCGCCAGAGCCGCTTCGATCGTTTCCTTTTCTTGTGCGGCGGATTTCCCTCCAGGAGGCTGATTTACAGGGCGAGACTGGCGGCATTCGCCGGAGATCCAACTTGGATCGACGGAGAAGGTCTCTCCGTCGCAAACGATGAGCGATCGCTCGACGACGTTCTGCAGTTCCCGAATGTTGCCGGGCCAGGAATAGGTTCGCAACAGTTCCAACGTGCTCTTATCGATCGTGCGTATCTTCTTTCCCGCTTTTCGCGCGTAGCGGTCGATGAAGTACTCGACCAGCATGGGAATGTCTTCTTCCCGCTGCCGCAGGGGAGGGACCTCGATGGGGAACACGTTCAGGCGATAAAACAGGTCGCTTCGAAAAGTACCGGCGGCGACCGCGGCCTGCAAGTCTCGATTGGTCGCGGTAATCACGCGCGCGTTGGCGCGAATCGATTGGTTGCCGCCAACGCGCTCGAACTCCCGCTCCTGCAGGACTCGCAGCAGCGCTATCTGTGTTTCCGCGGGAAGCTCACCAACCTCATCGAGGAAGAGAGTGCCTCCGTCCGCCAGTTCGAAGCGGCCCAGGCGCCGCTGCAGCGCTCCCGTGAACGCTCCCTTCTCATGACCGAATAATTCCGAAGCGATCAACGCGGCGGGAATTGCGGCACAATTCACGCCCACAAAGGCTCGCGAGGAGCGCTGCGATCGTTTGTGGACGGCTCGAGCGATGAGTTCCTTCCCGGTACCGGTTTCACCCGTGAGGAGAACCGTGGAGTCTGTGGGGGCGACTTTGGCGACGCGAGAAAGCACCGCGTGGAGCGCGGGGGAGGCGCCCACAATCTCTTCGAACATGGAGGAGCGGTCGACCTCTTCCTTCAGGACCAGGTTCTCTTTGTAGAGCTGATCCTTCAGAATCTTGATCTGGTCGAAGGCCTTTTGCAGCCCCAGTTCGGCTCGCTTGCGGTCTTCAATATCGATACTCGATCCATACCATTTGACGATGCGGCCGTGCTCGTCACGCACAGGGACTTTGTGGTGCAGCATCCAGCGATACTCTCCGTCCGCGCGCCGGACGCGCGCTTCATGGAGGAAGATTTCCCCCGTCGCCAAAGATGCCCGCCACTTCGTTAGGATTCCTTCCACGTCTTCCGGATGAATCGCCACCGTCCAACGCCAGCCTTGCAGATCGTGCAAGGCGAGCCCCACGTACCTCAGCCAGGGTTCATTGAAGAAATCAAGGTAGCCGTCAGGCAGAGCAGTGTGGATCAGCGCGGGAGCGGAATCGAGGACAAGCCGCAGGTCCGGGGCCTGCTCTGGCAGGCCAGAACGAGATACGCTGGATGCCATGGTGCGCATTATAGTCCTTTTGTCCTCTTCCGCATCCGGCATCGTGACCAGGTTCGGATGGCTCGGAAGGCGCCGCCGCGGGTTCGAGTTACCGATAATCGCCTTGCTCTGGGCCTCCGCGGGTGCGGAGCGGGGTTTCTCCACTACAATTAGAATGTCGCTGCGATCTGTGTCTGGGAATCCGCAAGGGAACCCGCGAGGTGACACCGCTTCATGTTTGGACTCTTTCGCCTGAGCTATCTTTTTTATCCATGGGGAATGATTCTGCAAGTGGTGGCGCTGGTGCATTTCTTTCGGCGCAGGCCGCAAGGATTCTGGCTGTGGGTCATCTTTCTGGGGGGATTCCTGGGCGCGCTGGTATACCTGGTGGCGGAGATGCTGCCGGACGCAGGTTTGCTGCGCAACGCCTATCGGGGATATGGCCGGAAGTCGCGCATACGGGTAGTGGAAATGGCGATTCTCGACAATCCTTCCGCCGCGAATTTCGAGGAACTCGGAGCGCTCTATTGGGACGAAAAGCAGTACGCGAAAGCGAAGGAAGCATACGACCGCGCCATTGCTACCCGGAGCGATTCCCCCGATTGTTTTTACCGGCGCGGGCTTTGCCTGATGGCGCTGGGGCAGCCGGCTGCGGCTTTGCCGGATTTGGAGCGCGTCGTCGGCGGCGATGCGAAATACGACTCTTATCGCGCCAAGCTGATGCTGGCGGAGGCTTACGCGGCGACCGGGCGCGAACAGGAAGCGGCGCCGCTTTTCGCCGACGTAGTGCAGCATTCCAACACCCCCGAGACGCTTTATACGTATGCGGCGTTCTTGAAATCTCAAAACAGAAGCGACGAAGCTCGGGAGTTGCTGCGGCAGCTCTTGCAGAAAGAACGCACCCTGCCGCGCTACTGGCGGCGGCTGGAGCGGCCGTGGTTCCGAAAGGGACAGGGCTTGCTGAAGGAGCTATCGGCGTCTTAAGCAGGGCGGATCCCTAGGCCAGGACATCGGGGCCCGAAGCCACGCTCTTTATTGGGAGGCGGCAAGCGGAGTCAGGATTTCGCCCAGGTAATCGGATTGGCTCTCATTGCGCACCAGATGCGGATACCGAAAGCCGCCGTGATAGTCCACCGCGTAGGTTTGAACATCCGTTCCGTTCGCGGCGATCAGTTGAATCGGTGCGGCGCCGGCCTCGGCGTCCTTGATCGCGGCGTTGATGCTCTCGGGGGAAAACTGGCGGCCACCGACGGCGATGATTTTCATTCCCGGTCCGAGTCCCGCTTTATACGACGGCCCCTCGTAAATCACGTCCGCGATGTTGCCGTCCTGCGAAACCTTTAGCCCAAGCGAGAGACTCAGATCGATTGATTTTGTGACTGTTTCGCGGTCCGCTTGAAGCTCGTTGGGCTGGTCGTTGTAGACGAGCTTCCAACCGCTGTTATTGAGCGATTCGTCCATGGTATTCGGCGCCAGGGAATCGAGGCGGGTGCGAAGGAACGCGGACCACTCGTAAGGCGCAACTTCATTGAGCGCCGCGACCACATCCTCAAAAGCGTACGGTTTGAGATCGGGTTGCCCGCTCGCGCCTCCATAAAACAATCGGCAGAAATCGTTGAGCGACTTGCGATCTTGTGTGAGATGGCGAATGGTGGCGTCAACATCCAGCCAAAGGTAGACGCCCTCCGGGTAGAAATCCGTTCCGCGGCGCCAATTCTGCCAGTCCCCGCCCGCGTTGTAGAGAAAGACCGCGGCGTCCGCGGTGTCCTGCAGGGGACGCCATCGCCGGCCCGGTTCGGCATCGAGCAGGGCAGCGACGCGGGCGATCTCCTCGCGCTCCTGCTCTGCGGTACGCAGGCCGCTGCGGCCCGCCAGGAGTTCCTCGAGATATTCGGTTAAGCCCTCATAAACCCAAAGCAGGTCGTCCTTCATGGGCTGATGGTAATCGGGCGAAAGCAAACCCGCCGGGCGGCGGTACTTGCCATTCCAGGAGTGAACGTATTCGTGAGGAAGCAGGATGGCCATGGCGACGCGCGTGGCGGGATCGGTCAATGTTCGCTCGTAGATGCGGTCGTCGCTCGATTCATGGTGCTCCAGGCCGAAATGCGCGACGTTTTCGCTGAGCGTCAGGAGAAAGTGATAATCGCGATAATGATGCGAACCGAAGAGCGCATCTGCCTCGGCGATGAGCTTGCGATAGTGAGTCTCGGTTTCGGGAGTCATCTCGAGGGCGGCCGGGCTATCGGCGGCGATATCGATCTCATGACTCGGAGTCTGGCCGGGAGTGAGATCGACCACGCGAAAGTAGCGTCCCGAAATCACCGGTGAATCGATGAGCGTTTCGAGAGAGACGGGCGAGAATTCGATGGTGTCGCCGGTTTGCTTCGCGCCGGGCAGCGCCGTGCCGAATTTCCATCCCGCGGGAAGGCGGAGGCTGGGAAGGAAGGTGAGGCCGGCGGCGTTTTGCCCTTTGGGATAGAGCACCAGCTGATTCCAGCTCACCACATTGAGAAAAGCCGTGGCCGAGGCTCCCGCGGAGTAGCCGGAAGCCGAGGCGGAAAGAAGAAAATCGAAATCGATATCCAGCGACTTGGCGCCCTGCGGGATATCCAGATGCAGCCCGAACATGTCGATCAGGTCGCGACGCCAGGGAAGCGCTTTCCCATTGGCCATGAATTTCAGGCCGGCCATATCGATGATCGGGCCGCTGGGTTCGTGTTCGCCGGGAATCCACTCCGGGTACGAAAGAACCAGCGGGCCGGGCTGCACCGGCATTTGCAGGTGGGTATGCAGGATTTTCTGCGGCGCGCGAGTCTCGTCCACGTCCACGCGGATGGGCCCGGCCGCCGATTGCGCCCGGAGCTGCGCGCCGGCAAGCAAGGTGAGTAGCGAGGCAAATGTCACCGTCAGTGGGCTGCGAAACGTTCGCGTCATGACTACCTCTTCGTCCTGTGAGCTGAAGTAAGTTTACGGAAACAGGCCCGCGGGAAAGCAGGCTCCGAGAACACCTGCCGGCATCGCATCACCTTTGAGTGGGGCTGCCGGCTTGAAAGTGGCTGCTTGGACTGGACGATCACGGCGCTCTTCTACGTAGCTTGCTACATGGCACGCGCGGGTTGCTGCGGCCCCCTGCGAACCCACCTCCAATGCGAGGACGTGTGGGCGCAAGGAGCAGCCCCGGTCTTCATAGCAGATTTAGCGGATTTCGGAAAGCAACGCGCCGCGGTCCTGAGGGCTAGGGCCGCGCCACAGCTTCCTGTCTTACTCTACGGTTTGGTGCCAAAACCATAACCCGAGGGGCCGGCCTGTCTGTCGCGATACTCGAGCGCGTCGGACGCCAGGCACAGCTCCTCTTGCACGTTCTGGTCCTTCTTCCAGTAATAAGCCGTCTTCATTAACTGGAACGGTTTCGTGAAGTACTGCGGGTCATCGACGGTCACGGTCGCTTCCAGGTGATACTGGTCGGTTCGCGTCCAGCGCTCCTGGAGTTTCGCGGCGCTGGTATGCGGAAGGCCGGCCTCGTCGAGCCAGCTTCTCGGATCGAGTCCTACCGTATCGATTACGAAGACGTTGTCGCCCTCCCAATGACCCACCGAATATCCGTAAAACCTGGAATCGGGCGCTCCCGGGCCATCCACCTTCGCGGGGTTTTGCCTGCCATCCATCCAGACTTCCCGCCACACGCGCTGTTGCTCAAACAACATGACCATGCGATTGGACTGGGGCACGAACTCGATTCCTCCCCGGCTGCTGAGCCAATGGTTCAGCAGATCGCGCGGAAACCCAAGGGGATCGCAAATCGCGTAAGGATCGTTGTTGGGAGTTACCTCGGTGGCGTTGTCTGAAGCGCGCTTGATGGGCTTATTCAGCTTGAACGCCGCCTCGCCTGCTGGGGTCATGGCCGGGTAAGGACCCATCGCCACGCTGAGAGGTCCGACCCAGGTGCCCGTGAAATCGTGCACCGGAGCGGGCCCGACGGGATCGGGCATCGCGGGAACCCCGGAAGCAACAAAACCGGGCGGTAGACCCCGGCCTCCGCCTCGTCCACCCCGGCCACCCCGGCCACCCTGAGCCTGAGCTCGGGCCATCGTCGAGCAGAGGGCCAGCACAGCCAACGATGCAACGATTAACTTAGCAGCCCTTAACTTAGCAGCCATTGAAGCAGAAGGATTGCGCATTCGAATGCTCCCTCGTTCCTCTCCATCGCAAAGTCCGTGAACCGACTCGTTTCCCCGGCGATACCGGCTGCAGCCATGATTCCGGTTTGCTTCTAGTATTGGCTGCCGCCGTCTCCGCCACGGCCATTGCCGCCGCTGGTGGGCGGCACGGCATTACCCTGGGTATCGCCCAACACGGTGCCATCGGCGAGCACGACCTTGGTCAAACGCCCCGCGGGCGCGCCCGTTTTGGCGGTATGTACATAGATGGTGACCACGTCCCCCGGCTTGAGCGAAAATTTATTCCAGCCCGTAAGCCGCAGCGCCTCGGGACTGCCGCTTTCGGCGGACCAATTGACGACCTTGCCTTTGTCATCCTTGGCGTCGAATTCAACAAGGCAATGAGGATTGGCCCAGGCAAACTTCGTTACCGTTACGTTTTTGAATTCCGTTACCTTGTCCGAGAACGCAGCATTTCCATGATGCGCGGACATCGGCAGGCAAACCATCGCCATTCCTGCAATCAGTAAGCAACCTCTTAGCCACGTTTTCATCTATGGGTCCTTTCACGGCCTCCGCATCAGTCCGATAGGCCTTTCCCTCGGCCGACAATTCCCAATTTTACTAAAGAATCCTATGCCTGTCCTAAGCTGGGCGCAACTAGGGGAGCGTCAGGCCCGTCCCTGATCGTCACCGGCGTCGATGTGTCCGCGATCGCTCGAATCGCTCTCGCAAGGGCGCCGGGATACAATATTTCTGGCCTTACGGCCAATCCTGAAGTGGAAATGGTTAGGGAGGCAAAAATGAAGAGATTTTCGCCGCTTGCCTTTGCATTCGCTCTCTTGATCGCGTTCTGCGGCCCGTTGTTCGCGCAGTCGAAGCAGGAGTTACCCATACCCGGCGGTCCCGTTGCCACGGACATTCCCGGAGCGAAAGAGCGGCCTGATCCAAAGATCGTTTATAAAGTGGTCTTCGACATCGCCAAAGCCGCTCCCAAAGTCGATGAAGTGAATCCCGGCCTGACTGGCGTGGTTCGTTACCTGAATACGCTCGCCGCCAATGGCGTGCCCGCGGATCACAGAAAAATTGCCGTCGTTTTCCATCAGGACGGAACCGATATCGTCATGAATAACGACGCCTTCAAGGCGCGTTACGAGGGCCACGACAATCCCGATATCGCCCTGATTCACGAAATGAAGAAGGCGGGAGTCGATTTCCGCGTTTGCGGCCAGGCGGTCTTGGCGCACAAAATCGATCCCAAGACCATCAATCCCGATATTGAGCTCGACCTGTGGGCCTTGACCACGCTTATCAACTTGCAGACACGCGGCTATATTCATATCGGCGGCAATTAGAACGAGGAACGCTGCGAAGCGAATTCACGTTGCTTCGATGCCGCGCTCCTGCGGCAGGTGCCCGCGCGTCCATAACTCTTATCAACCTCGGTGTCCCCGCGCCGAGCGCCGCCGGCCATGACGCCGCCCGACAACGGGGCGCCAAAAGCAAAGTGTGGACGCCTCCTGTCACAAGCCAAGCCCAGGGAAGTCTCGTTCTCGGCATGTGGGAACCAGCTTCCCAGGAGACCGATAATCGGGAGTGGAGAACTCGCGCCGCGGTTTACTTTTCCGATGTCCGGCTGAATGCCAAATCCCGCCGGGCGCAATTCCACGCGAAAATGGCTTGTGACCAAGCCATCCAAGCTGAGTGTCGTGGCCATGACCGTCTTCGGGCTTCCGTTCCTGGGCATGGGCCTCTTCGCCGCATACACCTTCCTGAATGCGCCGAATCAGCCGTTGTCGGGCCGGATCGGAGCCTCAGTTTTTGCTTCCGTATTCGCCTTGATCGGCGGCGGCCTGATTTTCGGGTCGTGGTACGGCTATTGGCTGCAAAAAGAGAAAGCCCGGCGGGAGTCGGCGAATCTTGAGTCCCCCTGGCTTTGGCGCCAGGATTGGGCCGCCAGTCGCGTCGAAGGCAAAAACAAATCGAGCGTCATCGGCTGGTGGGTGGCCGCGGTCCTGGCGAACATGTTTTCGTTGCCCGTATCCCTGGGGAGCATCTCCAAACTTCTCTCGACGCAGGACCCCAAGTACATTTTTCCGTCCGCATTCGGGCTACTGGGCCTCCTGGTGCTTTTCGGGGCCATTCGCGCAACCATCCGTCTTGAGCGCTTTGGCAAAACCTATTTCGAGATGGCTTCGTTGCCTTTTTCGCCGGGAAGCCGCCTGGCCGGTGCCATTCATATTCACCTCGATACCGACGTGCGTCGCGGAGTCGACCTGAAGTTATGGTGCGCGCGCATCGTGGTGACCGGCTCCGGCAAGGACCGCTCAACCCACAAGATGCCGCTCTGGGAAGAGTCGAAAAATATTCCCGCAACGTCGCTTGTCCACGGGCCGCTGGACACCATCATCCCGGTGGAATTTACCATTCCATCGGATGCTCTTCAGACCGACGATGACAATCCCAACGACAAAATCCAATGGTCGCTCCAGGTGAAGGCAGACGTCCCCGGAGTGAACTACTCCGACGAGTTCGAGCTGCCCGTTTTTCGCCAAGCGCAATCGCCGGAGGCTCCAGCTCCCGCCCCCGCGTGGCAAACAAATTCGTCATTTGAAATCTCGAGCGGCAGCCAAACCGCGACGCCCCCCGAGTCGAGTGTCGAAACAGGCGCCGAAGTTCCCGAGCCAGAGCTGCACCGCGTGGCCGTTACCGACTCCCCCCAGGGCCTGGAGTTCTACTTCCGCGCGGGACGCAACCGCTTCCGGGCTGTGCTCTTTGTGGTTCTCGCTGCGGGTTGCGGCGCGCTTCTCTATGCCTTAATTCACGCGCGGCAGCGACCGCCCATCTTTGCGTTCTTTATCGTCGGCCTGCTGACTTTCGCGATGACCCTGGCCTCCATCCGCGCCGCCCTCACTTCCACTCGCATCGTGGTGGGGAATGGCGTGATCTCCTGGCGCCGCGCCGTTTTGGGGATCGGCCGAACCCGGCAAATGCAGATCGCCGACGTGGCCTCGATCCTGGTCGTCACCAGCATTCAGCAGGCGAGTTCCTCGGGCAGCACGCTTTATTCGCTGCGCATGCAAACCAATTCGGGCAAGAACCACACCCTGGTCGACGACATCCAGAGCCGCCAGGAAGCGCGCTGGATCGTCTCCGAGATCGAGAAGCGCGCCGGCTTGCGGCTGAACACTCAAGTCCGTGTTAGCGACGCGTTTTATGGTTCGCCGCCGCAGCCGGGCGCCGCTTCGCCGCAGGGCCCTGCGTTTTCAACAAAAGCGTCGGTACGCATCGAGAGGTAACGAATCCTTACGCGCGGTCGGACCCAACGTATTCACCTGGGTGCTTGACAGCCATAAGGTCTTTACTGTAGAAATTCCGCTCCAGATGGTCGCCCCGGGGGCAAGTGCCCGCGGGGCTTTTTTCGCAGGCTCGGCTCCCCGCGCCAAGCAAAACTTTCCAAGGAGATCGTCTGTGAAGCGATACCCTTTCGTGGCGCTCCTCATTCTTTCGGCAGTCACTCTAACCGGATGCAAACTTCTTTCAGGAGGCGACTCGAATTCGGATTCCAATTCGAGCTCGAACTCGAGTTCCCAGGTTCCCGCTGTCACGCTTACCGTCCCCGGTCCGAACTTTGCCGGCGGCAACCAAATCACCATCACCGTTGCCGTCGCCAACGATCAGCCCACTGAGTCGCTTTCCGCCAGCGGAACGCTGAGCGGCGCTGCGTGCACTCCGGCGACCTGCGGCACGTTCGGAAATCCCACCGGCACTGCCGGCTCCGGCTCTTACACCATGACCTATGTTCCGCCGTCGAGCCTTGCCGCAACCACGACGATCACGCTCACCGTCTCCTCGAACCTCTCTCCGTCGTTTGCGGCCACGGTCAATTTCCCCGTCTATCCTGCTCATCAGACGGTCGTCACTCTCAGCACCGTTCCCGACGAAATTCCCGCGAGCTCGGCCGCCAGGGCCCTCACCGCCACCGTTTATAACGACACGGGAAACAAGGGCGTGCAGACTTCGCTGGTGGGCGGCGGCTATGTCTGCCCGCCTCTCTCCGGCGGCGGCACCGTTTGCGGCAAGCTCACGCTAGGCACATTGACCACCGGAACCACAACCACCGCCACCACCGGTGTCCCATTCACCCAGACGCCCGTCACCTACACGCCTCCGGCTTCCGGTCCCGCCAGCGCGCCTTACGATCGCCCCATTATTGTGGCTGCTTCCGTCGCGAACACGTCCGTTCTGGTCGTCGATAATTTTCTGATCGGCCCCACACTTCCCGGGGGCATATTCATCCCCGAATCCGCCAAGCTGAATGTTGTCCTGGCATCGCCCTCGGCCACTCCCTTCACCTTCCAGGGAACGGTCAGCGGAGATATCGGCAATAGCAAGACCGTGAACTTCACCCTCACCGCCGGTGGCGCCAATTGCTCCCCGCTGTGCGGCACGCTGGGAGCCATCACCTACACCAGGAACGGACAGAATTACAGCGCTGTCACCACCTACACGCCGCCGGCTACGGTTCCCACCGGCGCGGACACGAAACCCACCATCACCGCCACCGAGGTCGATTCTTCCGTTTCCGATAGCTTTACCTTCACCATTGCCGCCAGCAGCTGCACCAGCAGCACCGGTAACAACGGCGTATTGAAAGGCCAGTACGCTTTCCTGCTTCGCGGCGGCGCCGAAAGCAACGGCTATGGGACCATCGCCGCCAGCTTCAACGCCGACGGCAATGGAAACATCACCGGCGGTTTCATCGACAACAATGGCACTCGCGGCTATAACGGCGGGGTACCTGTCGTCTCGGCCGGAAGCTCCTACACCGTTGGTTCGGACAATCGCGGCTGCCTGACTTTGACGAACTCCAACGGCGGCGTCGGCACTTATCGCATCGCCCTCGGCACGATCAACGGCAGTGGCGTGGCCACGCAAGGGGAGGTCCTTCGCTTTGACGACGACACTGGAAGCGGCGTCCGCGGCGAAGGCATCCTCATGCAGCAGGAAAGCCCGGCCTCGGTTTCCGCAAGCCAGTTCAATGGAAACTACGCCGTGGGCTTCACCGGCGTCGATTACCAGGGTGGACGCATCGCCGCCGCCGGCCTCATGAATCCGAACGGCTCCGGCACCATCAGCACGATCTCTCTCGATACCGACGATAACGGAGTGCCCGCCTCGCTCTCCGGCTCTGCAACGTATTCCCTGGCTACGGGCGCTGCCAATGGCCGCGGAACCGGAACGATTACCCTCACCGGCGGAGGATCACTCGATTTCGCTTTGTACGCCGTCTCGCCCTCGGAATTCCTGTTTATCACCACCGATTATCCCGGCTCGAAGGTGCCGGTTCTGAGCGGCGAAATCAAGCAGCAGAGCGGAGCTTTCACCGCCACCACGCTCGATAACGCCGGCTACGTTGTGTACGCCAGCGGAATCGACACCACCAACGGCGCAAATGTCACCGAAATCGGCCAGGTGACGATACCGAGTGGCGGCAACGGCGCCGGGACCATAACTTTGGACGCCAATGACAACGGAACCGAACAGGCCGAAATTTCCACGTCAATCGCTATGAGCATTTTGAGCAACGGCAAGGTAACCATGACGGTCGGCGGCAGCGCCACCGGCCAGCCGATCTTGTATTTGGTGGATTCGACTTCCGCCTTTTGGGTGGGCGCCGATAAGGCCGATACCGCCGGATTCGTCAAAAAGCAGGTCGGCGGCCCGTTCGGCAACAGTTCGCTGAACGGCGCGTTCTTCTTCGGCGGCACCACTCCGCAGGTCGGAGGATCTTACGATAGCGGAGCGGCTACGTTCGACGGCTCCGGGAATATCACCGGCACAGACGACGAAGTCAGCCCGCCCGCCGGCGGCGGCTTGCAGAGCTTTCCAACCACTCCGGCAACAGGAGGCACATACGCCTTCAACACGGCGAGCCCGCAAGGCATCGGCTTCGTCGGTTCGAACGCAGGTAAGCCGACTTCGATTGCCTATGTCGTCTCCTCAGCCGAGGTCATCTTCATGCGCACCGGGGCCAATGGCGTTGAACTGTTCGACGCTCGCCAATAGACCCAGCAGACGAATATACGAACGGCGAACCCCGATAAGTCTTATCGTCAACTCGGAGCCGACTTCCGAGAAGACCATTTCTCGGACTGGTCGTTTGCGGTGTGGCGCAGGCACAATTACGTTGTTTTTCGAGAGTGCCTGTGGCTAGAATCCGGAACCACGAACAATAACGTCTTGTTATTGCAAAGGTGCGATCGTCATGCAAAAACCTCGCCTGGTCTCGGATCGCCGCGATTTCCTGAAGCTGGCGGCCACCAGCGCCGCGGCCCTCGTTTCGGGGAATCCAGCCGCCGCGCAAGAGGAAGGTCCGGAAGCCAATGTCCCGGCAGCTTCGGCGAATGAGGCTGGGCCTCTCAGCCCCGTGCGGGCGGGCTCCGACTTCATGCTCGACGTGATCAAGTCGCTCGGCTTCGAGTACGTGGCCGCCAATCCCGGCTCGAGCTACCGCAGCCTGCACGAATCCACCATCAATTACGGCGGGAACCGCAATCCGGAGCTTTTGACCTGCCTTCACGAAGAGGCTTCCGTGGCCATCGCCCACGGTTACGCGAAGATCGAAGGCAAACCCATGGCGGCCTACATGTACGGCACGGTGGGGCTGCAGCACGCGGCCATGGCCATCTACAGCGCGTACTGCGACCGCGTGCCCGTGGTCATCTTTGTGGGCAACGATGCGGACATGACCAACCGCAGCGCCCGCACGGACCTGAACCACAGCGCGCAGGACGTGGCGCACCTGGTCCGCGATTTTACCAAATGGGACGACGCGCCCCTCTCCCTGAACGGCTTCGCCGAGTCCGCGGTGCGAGCCTACAAGATCGCCACGACGCCTCCCTACGGACCGGTGGTGCTGGCTGTGGATAAGTACCTGCAAGAGCGGGCGATTCCCGAGGGGATGAAGCTGCGCATCCCGAAACTCGCTCCCACCACGCCGCCTCAGGGCGATTCGGAGGCGGTAGCCGAAACCGCGAAGCTGCTGGTGAACGCTGAATTTCCCGTGATCCTGGCCGAGCGCGCGGCGCGTACGGAAGCAGGCTTGAAGTACATGGTCGAGCTGGCCGAACTGCTGCAAGCTGCCGTGGTCGACAGCATCCAGCGGATGAATTTCCCGACGCGCCATCCCCTGAATCAAGATGCGCGGGTGGTGGCCGATGCCGACGTGATTCTGGCTTTGGAGTACCCGCTGCTCTGGGGCGCCGTAAATGGCGGGGATCCAGACAGCCCCGCGCCGGGACGTTCACCTGGGCGATCGAGGCTGAAGCCGGGCGCGAAGATCGTCACCATCAGCTCGCTCGACCTCTTCAGCCGCAGCAACTATCAGGATTTGGGCCGTTACCAGGAGGCGGACCTTTCCATCGGCGCCGATGCCGAGGAGACCCTTCCCGAGTTGATCGAACAGGTGAAGCGGCTGATCACACCCGACCGGAAAGCGGCGTTTGAGGCGCGCGGGGCCAAGCTCACCGCCGCACATCAGCGGACGCAAGAACAAAATCGTGTGCGCGCCGCTTACGGGTGGGACGAGAGCCCGCTCAGCACCGCGCGCATCGCCGCGGAAGTCTGGGCGCAGATCAAGGACAAGGATTGGTCGCTGGTGTCCCAGAGCAATAGCATGAGCAATTGGGCGCTGCGGCTTTGGAATTTCGATAAGTATTACCGGCATGTGGGGCAGTCGGGATCGGTGGGCATCGGCTATAACGCTCCCGCGTCGGTGGGCGCGGCGCTCGCCAACCGCAAGCATGGCCGGCTTTCCGTCAATCTGCAGAATGATGGCGACCTGATGTACCAGCCCGGAGTGCTGTGGACCGCCGCGCACCACGGCATTCCCATGCTCACCGTGATGCACAACAACCGGGCCTACAACACTGAAGTGATGGAGGTGGAGCACATCGCCGGCTTGCACCATCGCGATGTCGGCCGGTGTCTCATCGGCACGGCCATCGACGATCCCGCCATCGACTTCGCAAAGGTCGCACAAGGCCTGGGATGGTATGCGGAAGGCCCCATCACCGACCCCAAGGAGTTGGGCCCATCCATCCGCCGCGCTCTCGCCGCCGTCGAACGGGGCCAGCCGGCGCTGCTCGATACCGTCACGCAGCCTGTGTGAGGAGATGAAGTGAAGCTTTCTTGTAAATCGTCTTCTATATGGGGCTTTTCGATACCGCTGGTCGTTCTTGGTCTCGTTGGGCTCGGTCTCGTTGCGCTATCGAGTCTTGATATTGCGGCGGTTCTCGCGCAAAACCAGAAGCCTGCCGCGCAGGCCGGCGCGGTTCCCGCGGGAAATGTTGAGAATGGCAAAAAAGCTTTCATTCAACATGGTTGCTTTTCGTGCCACGGATTCTCGGCTGAAGGCGGACCCGGCGCTCGCTTAGCCCAGAACCCCATCCCGTTCCAGGCTTTTGTGCAATATGTCCGGCGGCCCAGACGCAGCATGCCTCCGTACGGCACCCAGGTATCGGATCAAGAAATGGCGGACATCTATGCCTTTATCAAATCGATTCCGCCCTCTCCCGATGCCAAGAATATTCCGCTGCTTGCGAACCCTTGAGTCCAAGGTGCTCGCAAACGCGGAGCGAAGTGCATCCTTTTTGCGATTTGAAACGGGACGGAGATCCGGGACGGCGCTAAGCGCGAGCCTTGACCTTCTGCTTAATGAGGTGATTACATTCCGCGATCTGATCGTCGATCAGTTTGATTTCGATTGCCAAATGGGTCTCGTCTGGATTGCTCGACAACCGCTGGAACAGAGGCTCGCGCTCCGCTTTCAACTCTTCGAGTTTCTTTTCTAACATGGTCCCTCCGAGTGGCCGGCAAAACAATGAACACAACGACGGTAGCAAGCTTCTATCAGAGCGCGCTGCCAAAGCCGAACAGCGGTTTCCAAGCTGCTGATACCTTCTAGGCCGCAACGGGGACACGTGCGACGAGTTTATGTTATTGCTGGTGGCGTTCTAAAGTCAGTGACCTGCGTCACGCCTGTTTTCCAGGGGTGGGAGATTCCGTTTCGGCGGTCTGGCCGAAAAGAATGGTTGGCAATCCGGCAGCAATCGGGGCGCATCTACGTGATGAGCAGCCAAATTCCCGGTGCGCGCCACCCAGCTACAATGAGAGTATTACTGCGTCAAACAAGCCCGGACATTCAATTGCCGGACGGCGTCCTTTCCGAAGTGAGCTGTGATGCGATTGGAGGAGAGATGGCAGTCAAGCTGAACAGCGCGGCATTCGAGCATGCGAAGAAACTGGTGGAGGAAGAGTACTTCGTGTGGGATGAGAGAGCCGCTTGGAGCGACGATCAGCCGTCCGCTCAGGAGGAGAACGAGTTCATCGCACAACATGGATTTCGCGAATATGCCAAATGGCATCTGGGTATCGACGAAGAGCAGCCTGAAGACACCAAGAAGAGGTACGAATTTCCCTACGGCGATTTCTTCGATGTCCATCGCTGCGGAGTGCTTGCCGTGGAGAGCAGGGCGGGCCAACACAAGCATCAGGATATCGAACTCGCCGCAGCCCGCCTGCGTGAAATGATCGACGAGAAAAAGCCCACGACCGCGCCGGACAAGTCGGCGGCCCGCTAGGCGGCGCTGGCGATACAGCCGCAAGATCCTACTCCTACAGTTCCTCTTTTCGGAAACTGGCCCTCGAGCGATCGCATGCCGCGCCTTGCGTTTAGGCGCGCGCCCCGAGTACGATATTCATTCCGCCGCAAGCCTCGAGCAGCTTCCCGTATGAATCGAGCGGCGAAAGTCAGCAGCATGATGAGCTTTCGCCGTTTAGCAAAATTGCGGGATTTCTCCGGCAGAGTGCGGCCTGAATGGCATATCGAAAGGGAACGGCAGCGAGGATGAAATCGATCGTAGTGGTGGGCGCGCAATGGGGAGATGAAGGCAAGGGCAAAGTCGTCGATTACATGGCGGCTTCCTTCGATTACATCGCGCGCTGCGCCGGCGGCCACAATGCCGGCCACACCGTCATTTTCAACGGCAGCCGCTTTGTCCTGCAACTGATTCCCTGCGGCATCCTGCGCCCCGGAAAGCACGCGATCATTGGGGCGGGCGTGGTGGTCGATCCCGCGGCTCTGGTGGCCGAGCTCGATAGCCTGGGCAGCGCGGGCATCGACGTGCGCGGGAGGCTGCACCTGAGCTCTCGCGCGCACCTGATCTTTCCCTATCACCGGCAGATGGAAAAAGCGGCCGAAGCGGCGCGAGGCGCGGCCAAAATCGGCACCACTTCACGCGGCATCGGTCCCGCTTACGAGGACAAGATGTCGCGCAGCGGGCTGCGCGTCTGCGACTTGATGGAGCCGGCGCGCTTCCGCGAAAAGCTCAAGCGCGTGGTGCAGGAAAAAGACGCCATGTGCCGGGCGGCGTTCGGGGCTCCGCTGGAAGTCGAGGGTCTTGCTGAGAAGTACCTGGAATATGCCGAGCGGCTTCGGCCCCTGGTGGTGGACGCCTCCGCGCTGGTGAATCGCGTGCTCGACGAAGGGCGTTCGGTGCTTTTCGAGGGCGCGCAGGGAACCATGCTGGACATCGACTACGGCACCTATCCCTTCGTGACCTCCTCCAATGCCACAGCCGGCGGCGCCTGCACCGGCCTGGGCGTGGCGCCCACGCGAATTTCGGGCGTCGCGGGCGTGACCAAGGCTTACACCACGCGCGTGGGCAGCGGGCCATTTCCTACGGAAATGCCCGATCTGGAGGCGCGCGAAGTGCGCGACCGCGGGAAAGAGTACGGCGCCGTCACCGGGCGGCCCCGCCGCTGTGGGTGGCTGGATCTGCCCATCCTGCGCTATGCCATGATGGTGAACGGAATCACTACGTTCGTGGTGACGAAACTCGACGTCTTCGATACGCAGCGCGAAATTCAGGTGTGCGTGGGCTACTGCTACAAAGGGACGCCGATCCAGGAGATGCCCGCCGCAGCCGAGGATTTCGAGCATATTCACCCCGAATACCGCACCCTGCCGGGCTGGCTGGCCTCCACCGAAGGCATTCGCGAGGCCAAGGATCTGCCTCGCAAGGCGCTCGACTATATGAAGTTCATCTCCGACGAGCTGGAGGTCGAAATCGGCATGATTTCGACCGGCCCGGAACGCGACGCCACCATCGTCGCTTCCGGAACGCAATTCGCCTCCTGGCTCTGAGCGGCGAAATGCTTTCCTTCCAGGAAGCGCGCAAGAAAATCATCGCCACCGTACGCGCGCTGCGCCCTCCTCTAGTCACGGAAACAATCGAGCTTACGCGCGCCTGCGGGCGCGTGCTGGCCGAAGCGGTGAAGGCGGACCGCGATTATCCGCCCTTCGACCGCTCGATCCGCGACGGCTTCGCCGTGCGCGCCGATGACGCCCGGCCGGGCGCGACGCTGCGCTTGATCGGCGAAATCCGCGCGGGCAGCGGCTTCGACGGCGCCGTGGGCGCCGGCGAATGCGTGCAGATCATGACCGGCGCGGCCGTGCCGAAAGGCGCGGACGCCGTGGTGATGATCGAGCACGTTTCGGTCGACGGCGACCGGGTGATGTTCAGCCGTCCCACCACGCGCGGCCAAAGCATTGTTGCCCGAGGCAAGGAAGCGCGCGCCGGGCAGCAACTGCTCGCGCCCGGCATGCGCCTGGGCTACGCGGAAATGGGCCTGGCCGGGCAAGTAGGCAAGCACCGCATCGAGGTTTATCGCCGCCCGCGAGCGGCCATTCTTTCCACGGGCGACGAAGTTGTGGATATCTCCGCCACTCCCGGCCCCTTGCAGGTGCGTAATGGCAACAGCGTCGCGCTGGGCACCTTGGCAGGGCTTGCAGGCGCGGAGAGCGAACCCATCGGCAACGCGCCCGACGAAAAAAAGGAACTTCGCCGGTACCTGGAACGCGGCTTGGAAGCCGATGTGCTCATCATTTCGGGCGGCGTGTCGATGGGGAAGTACGATTTGGTGGAGATGGTGCTCAGCGAACTGGGCACGGAGTTCGTGTTCGATTCGGTGGCCATACGGCCGGGCCGGCCCGCAGTTTTTGGGGTGTGCCGCGGCAAGCCGGTATTCGGATTGCCGGGCAATCCCGTATCCACGATGGTCACTTTCGAGCTGTTTGTGACGCCGGCGGTCGACATTCTCAGCGGCGCGGAGCCGCGCCCGCTGCCGATCTTTCGCGCCCGGCTGACGCACGCGGTTCACGAACGCGGCGAGCTCACCCATTTTCTGCCCGCGCGCGTGGAAACCTCGCGCGGCGAGCCGGAAGTTACGGTGCTGCCGTGGCAGGGTTCGGGGGACGTGGTGGCGATGGCGCAATCGAATGCTTTCCTGATCGTTTCACCGGAGAAGGTGGACTGGGAGGCTGGTGAAATGGCGCTGGTTCTGCCGCGCCGCGGGCTTCTATGAAAAAGCTCAGCCATTTTGGCAAAGGCGCCAAGGTTGCCATGGTCGACGTCAGCGCCAAGGCCGCCACCGTGCGGCAGGCTTCCGCGCGCGGATTCGTGCGCATCGGCCGCGCCGCGTTGGGCGCGGTGCGCCGCCGCAAGACGCCCAAGGGCGATCCTCTGGAGATTGCCCGCATCGCTGCAATAGCTGCCGCCAAGCGCACTTCCGAGTGGATACCTCTTTGTCATCCCCTGTCCCTCACGCACATTGATGTGACCGCGACGCTATGCCAGAATGGCGTGGAAATCACCTCGCGCGTCGCCGCCACGGCGCAAACCGGCGTGGAGATGGAAGCGCTGGTGGCCGTAGCAGCCGCGGCGCTCACCGTCTACGACATGTGCAAGGCTCTCGATAAGTCGATCGAGATCATGGATATCTACCTGGTCGAAAAGACCGGCGGAAAGAGCGGCGACTATCGCCGCAAGCCGGCAGCAGCCAAATGAACCCCGCAGCCAAAACCGTAAGCGTCTTGATCGTGGACGATAATCCGCTGATCCGCGAGCTGATGGCCCAGGCGCTCGATCCGCTTTGCCGCGTGATTATCGCCGCCGACGGCGCCGACGCGCTGCTGAAAGCCGTGGACGCGCCGCCCGATCTGATCATCACCGATTTCAAAATGCCGGGCCTCGACGGGCGCCAGCTTTACGAAAAATTGCGCCATCGCGAAGCCACCCGCAATACGCCCTTTATTTTCGTGGCCAGCCAGGGAGACATCGAGGAAAAACTGCGGCCCCTGGTGGCCGCCGAGGATTTTCTGCCCAAGCCGTTTTTCGTTCCGGACCTGGTGCGCGTGGCCAAGAAATTCGTGGACCGCTTGCACCTGGAAAAGCTGCAGCAGCGCGCCGCCCGGCCAGGCGTGATCCAGGGACGCCTGGAGGAGATGGGCGTGGTGGAACTGATGCAGTCTCTCGAAATGGGGCAGAAGTCTTGCCGCCTGAGCCTGCACCACGGGACGCAGAGCTGCGAATTATATTTCGCCGCCGGCCAATGCAAGGACGCGCGCCTGGGCAAACTCGAAGGCGATCCGGCCGTTTTTGAAGCCATCGGCTGGAGCGATGGCGAATTCGAGATCGATTTCGCCGCCGCTTCCGACCGCACCAACACCACGCGTTCCACCACTGGCCTGTTGATGGAAGCCATGCGCCTGATGGACGAAGCCAGCAACAGCGTGGAAAGCTAAGCGCCAATGCGCGTGGCGGTAGTTACGGTGAGCGATTCGGTCGCGCGCGGCGAACGGCAGGACGCTTCGGGACCGGCTATATCCGAGCGCTGTCGCGCGCTGGGTTGGCAAGTCCTCTCCTACGAAGCTCTCTCCGACGATCGCGACACGCTCGAGAAACGTCTTGCCTCTCTCGCCGGTCTGGATTCCGTTGACCTCGTACTGACTACGGGGGGCACGGGAATTGGGCCGCGCGACAGCACTCCGGAAGCCACCGCGGCGGTCTGCCAGAAGATTCTGCCCGGGCTAGGCGAGTTCATGCGGGAAAAGGGAAGCCAGAAAAATCCTCGCGCCGTGCTTTCCCGCGCGGTGGCGGGCATTTGCAAAAACGCGCTGATCGTCAATCTGCCAGGAAGCCCGCGCGGCGCGGTGGAATCGCTCGACGCGGTGGCCGAGCTTCTGCCTCACGCGGTGGAGGTTCTTCGCGGCGCTTCTCACGGCTAGCCGTCACCAGACGAACGGAATGAGCGCTTTCACCTGGTGGCGATATTCTAGATAGCTGGCGCCGAACTGCTCGGTCATGAACCGTTCCTCCAAATTCATCTTGTGCGCGAGTATGAGAAAGATTAAACTCGCGCCCATCAGCGCGCGGACCTCTCCGATCGCCAGCGCTGTTCCCAGTATCGCCAGCAAAATTCCGGAATAGATGGGGTGCCGCACCAGCGCGTACGGACCTCGGCGCACCAGTGTGTGCCCCTTCTTGATGGTGACGGTTCCACTCCAATTGCCGCCCAGGAACAGGCGCGCGGAGATCGCCACAATGAGCCCGGCAATCGTCAGGGCCGCGCCGAGCCATACGAGACTCCGGGTGTTGGGCGCGAAGCGCCACGCCAGCGGGCCGAACCGCAATCGATCTCGAAAAAGAAGCAGCGCTGCCATCCACGCCTCGCCGATATCGAGCCACCGCGACTCGGCAGGCTGCCGCCGCGCCGTGGGTTTGGTGGCGAAGGCGCCGATGAGCCACACAATCACGGTTGCGATCCAGGCTGTGCTGATAAAGGTCTGTGGATTGGCATGCATAGATCAGATCATGGATCAGAGGCGCCGAAAGAACGTCACTACTCAACGAAGTTTTTATCATAGCTGCTTGCTCGGCACTCGCAACCAGAGGCTTGTGTACTTCGCGTCGGCGAAATTGGCTTTGATCATTGTTTGGTCCAGTTCTGAAAGGATTTTGGTTCAGTTGTGAACAGGGACGGTTGCCGCTGAGCGGCGAAAGATTCGCGGGAAAGATTTAATGCGACAAATTTCAACAGGATCGTCCTTGAAGGGCAATCGCGGTGCCATTCGGTACAGTTCGAGGGTCAGGTGAATGCCCTAGTCTAGTGCAACGAGTATCAAGTATTTTCGGTACGTGCGGTTACGCGTCGCCACGAAGCCTTTTCCACATACTTTTCAACATATTTGTTGAAAACTATTCGCCTCGCGGCGGAAAAATCTTTGGAACAAAATTTCCCTTCGCTGATTGTTTGTACCTAAACAGTGCATCGACCCACGCGGAGTGTTTTTTGACCGCGCATCGAGCACGATGTTAGAGTAAGTCTTCCACGGAACCACGAACTCACGAGACGCTCAGGCGCACACGGACCCATGGTAGCCACACTTGACCGCTGATCGAAGCGCACCGCAAATCCACCCTCCGAGATTCATCTTCTTGCATTTGCTGTGGCGGAATCTCGGCGTGCATCCTTTGCGCTCGGCCTTCAGCGCCGCGGCCATCGGCCTGCAAGTGTTTTTGATTCTTCTGATTGTCGGGCTGACCTCAGGGGTCTTGAGCGATTGGCGCACGCGCGCCGAAGGGGTGGGCGCGGATATCATCGTGCAGCCGCCGAACTCGTCGGTATTTTTCTCCTTTTCGAGCGCGGTGATTCCGGAATCGCAAGTAGCACGAATTGAAAAACTTCCGGGAGTCGACGAGGTTGCTCCGGTATTCGTAATCGTGGATACGGCGACGCTCGGCGTCATTTATGGAATCGATTACGATCGGTTCAATGGGCTGAGCTCCGGCTTCACTTTTCTTTCCGGCGGAATGTTCGCCGGTCCCGACGACGCGATTGCCGACGATCTGGCGGCCAAGGCTCGGAAGCTCAAAGTAGGCAGCACGGTTTCCCTGATGAATCGGAACTTCCGTGTGTGCGGGATCGTGGTCCACGGCAAAGGCGCCCGCTTTTTTCTGCCCATACAGAAGGCCCAGGAGATCGCCGGCGCCGAACAACGCGTCTCCTTGATCTACGTGCGCAGCACCGGGGACACCGGGGCGGTATTGGCCGAACTGAACAAGCTTCTTCCGGGCTATCGCATTCGTTCCATGGCAGAATATATGTCGCTGATGACCTCTTCGAATCTGCCGGAGCTCAGGCCGTTTCTGCGCTCCTTCATCGGCCTGGGAATTGTGATTAGCTTTCTGGTGGTGTTGCTGACGATGTACACGATGGTGCTCGAGCGGCGCCGGGAGATCGGCATCTTGAAGGCCATCGGGTCATCGCGGCTGGAGATTTGCTGGCTGATTCTGGCGGAGGCCCTCATGCTGGTCGGATTGGGCGTAATCGTCGGGCTATCCGGCACTTACGCCACCACCGCCCTCCTGCATCGCACCTCGCCGACTTTGCAGATCGCTATTCCCCCAGACTGGATTCTGCGATCCATCCTGGTTGCCGTCGTCGGCGCGCTCGCCGGTGCCGCCTATCCGGCACTTCGAGCGGCTCAAAACGATCCCGTCGATAGCCTCGCCTATGAATAATTCCGCGAGACCTCGCGGAAGAAAGCTCCGGAGAAAACGAACCGATGGATCTCGATAAAGAGAGGTTTTACCGCGCGCGAATCCTGCAACGCAGGAAGCTGACCGACGATCTGTGGTCCATTCGCGTCGAGCGCGATTCGGAGTTTCGCTTTGTGGCCGGCCAATATGCCACGCTGGGAGTTCTGGCGCCGCACAAGCATATCGAGCGGCCGTACTCGATTGTTTCCTCGCCGTATGAATCGGATCTGGAATTTTTCCTGGAATTGGTGCCGCGCGGCGAATTGACTCCGGCGCTGCATGCGTTGCAGGTGGGCGATGAGATCACGATCCGCAAAGCGGCCAAAGGCCGTTTCACATTGGCACCGGACGCCGCGACGCATCAAAATCATCTGCTGCTCTGCACGGTTACCGGAGTGGCTCCATTCGTCAGCTATATCCGCACGCTCGCGGACGAGAGCCGGCAAAGCGAATCTCCCGACGGCCGCAGGCTCTTCCTTCTGGAAGGCGCCAGCCGCTCCTCGGAGTTTGGATATATCGACGAGCTCAAGCGCATCGCCTCCGAAGTTCCCTGGCTGAAATACGTTCCCACCGTCAGCCGTCCTTGGGAAGATCCGGGCTGGACCGGGGAGGTGGGCCGCGTCGATGATGTGATTCGCGAATACGCGCGCGTGTGGGATCTCAGGCCCGAGACCACTTCGGTTTATGCCTGCGGCCATCCGAAAATGATCGAGAATGCCACCGGAATCCTCTCGCGCGCCGGGTGGCACAAGGACAGCGTAAAATCCGAGGTCTACTTTGTCCCCAAAGAGCACGTCGCGGTAACCACGTAACGTTCCTATTCGCGGTTGGGGTTCTTAACGATGTTTCTCAAGGGGTATGTCAGTACTCGAAACATAATTCCGAAGATGAGTGCTGTTTTCTTGACATCGTTTTGGTGCCTCGTATAATTACTTTTCTCTCTCGTTCGAAGGTTTCACGCATGTTCCTCGATGTCAAAGAATTGGCGGGGCGTAAGCTGCGTGTTCACCAGCACTACGCACCCGGCGCGGTGGATTACCACACCCGCGATTTCCACCAGATCGAGCCGCTCGAAGTTCGGGCTACCGCCGAAATGGTGGATAGCCAGATTCGCATCTCCGGCGAACTGCACACCCGCGTGGAGATGGCCTGCGCCCGCTGCCTCGAACCGGTGGCCGAGGAGGTTACCCACATCTTCGACTTGTACTACCGGCCCATGCAGTCGATTACCCGAGAGGAAGAGTTCCGCCTGAAGCTGGACGACACGGAGATCGCCTTCTTCGAAGGCGACGGTCTCTTCCTGACCGACGTTCTGGCCGAACAGGTTTTGCTGGCTATCCCCATGAAGATCATTTGCCGCAGCGACTGCAAAGGCCTGTGTCCGCATTGCGGCGCCAACCTCAATAGCGACGAGTGCCGTTGCGAAAGTCACCTGGGTGACCCGCGCATGGCCCCGTTGGCTCGTCTGAAGCAGGACTGGTTCAAAAAGCAATAGCTATAACAAAAAAAACACCATAGAATCCCCGCGCAAGACTGCGGGATCGAATCGAGGAGTTTGCATGCCCAATCCAAAACGGCGACATTCCAAACGACGCACCAGCAACCGGCGCGCCCACGATCATTTGGCCCGGCCGGCCTTCACCGAATGTCCCCATTGCCACGAGATGAAGCAGCCCCATCGAGCCTGCCCGCACTGCGGCTATTACAAAGGCCGCGAAGTGATGGATACTTCCGCTTGAACGGCGGGCGCTGGAATGGAAGGCGGCACGAGCGCAGCTTGACTGGTCGCGCTGATTTCCGATACTGAACCGGCGGCAGAGGCGGCTCGCAGATGATCACCATCGCTGTGGACGCTATGGGAGGCGACCTTGCGCCGCGGCCCGAGGTCGAGGGTTCGGTATTGGCGGCCCGCGAATTGGGGGTACGAGTTCTGCTGGTGGGCATTCCCGCGGAAATCAAGCGCGAGCTCTCCCGGCACACGGTGAAGAGCCTTTCGATCGAAGTGATTCCGGCGAGCGAGGTGATCGCCATGAGCGATTCCCCCGCGCATGCTTTTCGCCGCAAGAAAGATAGTTCCGCGCACGTAGCCGCGCGCTTGGTGCGCTCCGGCCAGGCGGACGCCCTGGTGAGCGCGGGTAACACGGGAGCGTTGATGACCGTGGCGCGCTTTGTGCTCGGCACGCTCCCTTCAGTGCAAAGGCCCGCGCTGGCTGCTCCCTTTCCGACCAGCCGCGGAGGCGTGACGGTTTTGATCGATGCCGGCGCGAACGTGGATTCGAAGGTAAGCCACTTATTGCAGTTCGCCGTGATGGGCGAGATCTATTACCGGGTGATCTTCGGAACGCGGCGGCCCAAGGTAGCTTTGCTCTCGATTGGCGAGGAAGAGTCCAAGGGCAACGAACTCACCCGGGAAGCGTACAATAGGCTCAAGGACCTGCCGCTCCATTTCGTTGGTAATATCGAGGGGCGCGAGGTCTTCTCCGGCAGCGTGGACGTCATCGTCTGCGACGGCTTCATCGGCAATGTGGCCTTGAAAATCAGCGAGGGCGTGGCCCAGCATATTGCCGCGGTTTTGAAGAAGGCGCTCAAGAGCACCATCGCATCGCAGGTAGGCTACGTTCTCTCGCGCAGCGCTTACCAGGAGTTTCGGCGGCAGATCGATTATTCTGAATATGGCGGGGCGCCGCTCTTGGGCGTGCGGGGCATCGCCATCATCGGCCACGGCGGGTCGAACGCCAATGCCATAAAGAATGCCGTGCGAGTGGCCGCGGAATTGACTCAGGCTCGATTGAACGAAAAGATCGAGCGGGAGCTTTCCTCCCTGCCTATAGCGGTTGGGGCATAATCCGCCAGTCTGAAGGAGTCGCGAAAGCCAAATGGGTGGAGTGGTATTCCTTTTCCCGGGACAGGGCTCGCAGTTTGCCGGCATGGGCCGGGAGCTCGCGGACACATTTCCGGCGGCACGCCAGGTTTTTGAGGAAGCGGACCGGGTGCTCGGTTTCGCGCTTTCGCAGCTGTGCTTCTCGGGACCCGAGGAGCAGCTCAAGCTCACGGAGAACACCCAGCCGGCTCTTCTCACCGTCTCGATCGCGGCCTATCGGCTCCTGGAAGAAAAGGGCGTGCGTCCCAATTATGTGGCCGGCCATAGTTTGGGAGAGTACTCGGCGCTGGTAGCGGCCGGCGCGCTGGCCTTCGCCGACGCCCTCCGCCTGGTGCGGCAGCGAGGGAAATATATGCAAGAAGCGGTTCCCGCGGGCCAGGGCGCCATGGCCGCAATTCTGGGAATGCCGCCCGGCCGCGTGGCGGAGATCTGCCGTAAAGTCACCGACGGCCGGGTCGCGCCCGCGAATTTGAATTCGCCCGATCAGACGGTCATTTCCGGCGACGCGGCGGCGGTAAAAAGCGCCGTCGAACAGGCGTCGGCAAGCGGCGCCAAACGCGCCGTAATGCTGCCCGTTTCGGCGCCTTTCCACAGCGAGCTCATGCGTCCGGCGCAAGAGCGCCTGGAGAAGGACCTGCGCGCCACGCGGTTTGGCGACTTGAAAATTCCCTTGGTCACCAACGTCGACGCCGGAATAATCACCACGGGAGCGCAGGCCAGAGAAGCGTTGATCCGCCAGGTGACCTTGCCGGTGCGCTGGGAAGAGTCCATCCGCGAATTGATCGAGGAGGGCGCCGCGACATTTGTGGAAGTCGGCCCCGGCCGCGTGCTCAGCGGCCTGCTGCGGCAAATCGACCGCTCGGTGCACACTCTGAACGTCGAGGACCCCAAGTCGCTGCAAACCACGCTCGATCGCCTGGTGCAGGTGAAAGGCGGAGATGCGGAAGCCGAGGCATCCTGAAATGCGGCGCCTATTCCGGTTATGTTCAGCCTGAAAGAGCGCGTAGCCCTGGTAACGGGCGCATCGCAGGGGATTGGGCGCGCCATTGCCCTGGCCCTTTCCTGCGCCGGAGCGCGTGTCGTCCTAGCTGCGCGCAATGCGGAAAAGCTTCAAAGCCTGGCGGAAGAGATCGACGGTACGCACGGGACCGCGCTTCCAGTCCAAATGGACGTGGGGGATGCGCAGCAGGTCAAGGCCGGCTTTCGGCAGGCCCTCGAACGGTTTGGCCGGCTGGACATCCTGGTGAACAACGCGGCCATCACCCGGGATGGTCTGGCCCTGCGGATGAAGGCGGAGGATTGGGATACGGTTCTGCGCACCAACCTCACCGGCGCCTATTATTGTATTCAGCAGGCGCTGGCGCCCATGGTCCGGCAACGCTCCGGGCGCATCATTAACGTGACCTCGGTGGTGGCGGAAACGGGTAACGCGGGACAGGCGAACTACGTTGCCGCCAAGGCCGGCTTGATCGGCCTGACGCGAGCCATCGCCGTGGAAGTGGCCTCGCGGAATATCACCGTAAACGCGGTGGCGCCGGGTTTCATCGTTTCGCCCATGACTGACCCGCTGCCCGAAAACGTGAAGCAGGAACTGCTCGGGCGCATACCCCTGGGGCGCATGGGACAGGGCGCGGAAGTTGCCGCGGCCATCGTTTTTCTGGCCAGCGACGAAGCCGCTTACATCACCGGGCATGTGCTCGACGTCAATGGCGGGATGCGCATGAGTTGATGCCGCCGGTTGACCTGATTCGACGCAGCAAATAGAATGGGCGGGTTGCTCAGGCGCTAAAATGACGAACGGCGCGAAGCGGCGCGGCCTACCGTGGAGGCAAACAGAATGGCGAGTGTGGAAGAACGCGTAAAGCAGATTATCGTGGAGCAGTTGGGCGTGGACGAGGCGGAAGTCACGCCGACGGCCTCCTTCGTGGACGATCTGGGCGCCGATTCGCTCGATACAGTCGAGTTGGTGATGGCCTTCGAGGAAGCTTTTGGCATTGAAATCCCCGATGAAGATGCCGAAAAAATCGCCACAGTGAAGGATGCCATCTCTTACATCGATAAGCACGCTCAGGCGAAGAAGTAGTTCCCCTCGCCAGAATCCTTTCAAGGAGAGAGGTACTTGAGGCGCCGCGTTGTGGTAACGGGTGTCGGCCTGATCTGCGCTCTGGGGATCGGAACCGAACAGGTATGGGAAAAGCTGCTGGCCGGCACGGCCGGCGTGGGCCCCATCACGCAGTTCGATGCCTCCGCGTTCGATTGCCGTATTGCCGCTGAAATCCGCGATTTCGACCCGCTTAACTGGATCCCCAAGAAGGAACTGAAAAAGATGGGCCGCTTCATCCAGATCGCCATGGCGGCCGCCGATTTTGCTTTGCGCATGGCGGCGCTGGAAATTACGCCTTCCATCGCCGATTCCGCGGGCGTCTATATCGCTTCGGGGATCGGCGGGTTCGACGTCATCGAACGGGAGCACATGAAGCTGCTGCAGGGCGGCCCGGGGCGGATCTCGCCGTTTTTCATTCCCGCCGCCATCATCAATCTAGCGTCGGGCATGATTTCGATCCGTTACGGCGCTCGCGGCCCCAATTCGGCCACCGCTACGGCCTGCTCCGCTTCGGCGCACGCGGTGGGCGATTCGTTTCGCCTGATCGAGCGCGGCGATGCAGAAGTGATGATCTGCGGCGGCACGGAAGCGGCCATCACCCCCATGGGGATCGGCGGATTCGCGGCCATGAAGGCGCTCTCCACGCGAAACGATCAGCCCGCCTGCGCCAGCCGCCCGTTCGACGCCGAACGCGACGGTTTTGTGGTCGGAGAAGGCGCGGGCATTCTGGTCATTGAGTCGCTCGAGCACGCCCAAAAGCGCAATGCCTCCATTCTCGCGGAAGTGGTGGGCTACGGCATGTCCGGAGACGCCAACCACATCACCCAGCCGGCCGAGGATGGCAATGGCGCTTACCGCGTGATGCAAACGGCCCTTCGCGACGCCGGAGTGGAAGCCAGGCGGGTGGGCTACGTCAACGCGCATGGCACTTCGACTCCACTCGGCGATGCCATTGAAACGCTGGCGCTCAAGCGCGTTTTCGGAGAACACGCAAAGAAGGTGCCCGTGAGCTCCACCAAGTCCATGACCGGCCATCTGCTGGGCGGCGCGGGTGGCTTGGAAGCGGGAATCAGCGTGCTGGCGCTGCGAGACCAAAAGCTGCCGCCAACCATCAATTATGTCCATCCCGATCCCGCGTGCGACCTCGATTACGTGCCCAACCGCGCGCGCGCGGCGGATGTGGAATACGCCCTATCCAACTCCTTCGGTTTCGGCGGCACCAACGCCGCGCTCGTGTTCAAGCGCTGGCACTAATCGGAAACCGAGCCTAGACAGGCGCGAGGCCGGCGCGCCGATACCTGAAAACTTTTCTGCCCCGCTGACCATTCGGGGGCTGAGGCCCAATCGAGGAACAGATGAAAGTCGCCGTTTGCATCAAGCAGGTTCCGGCCAAGGATGCGCCGCTGCATATCGCCGAAAGCGGCACATGGATCCGCGAGACCGACATCGGATTCGAGATGAACGAGCCGGACAGCTTCGCGCTGGAGGAAGCTCTGCGCTTGAGGGAAAAGCATGGAGGCGAGGTGGTGGCGCTCTCCATGGGACCGGAGCGGGCCAAGCAAGTCATCAAGGAAGGCCTGGCGAAGGGCGCGGACAGGGGAATCCATATCGCGGACGACAAGTTTTTCCTGCTGGACCCGCTGGGCGCGGCGAAATCCCTGGCCGCGGCGCTGAAGAAGGAAAATTTCGACCTGATCCTCACCGGTTTGCAGAGCGACGATCAGGGCTTTGGGCAGACCGGCGTTCTGCTGGCCGAACTCCTGGGCTTGCCTCACGCCACGATAATTATGCAGATCGAAGTGCAAGGGCAGCGGCTCAAGCTCAAAAGGGAATTGGAAGCGGGCTGGTTTCAGTGGGTGGAGTTGCCGTTGCCGGCCGTGCTCACCATTCAGTCGGGCATCAATAAAGTGCGTTACGCGTCCCTGAAGGGGATCATGGCGGCGAAGAAGAAAGAGATCGCCGTCATCTCGCGCGAGTCGCTGGGAGTGACGTCCGAGGCCACCGAGCGCGTGGAGCGCATCTACGTGCCGCAGAAGACCAAGAAGACCGAATTCATCGACGGCAGTCCCAAGGAAGCCGCCGCCAAGCTGATTGAGAAACTGCGCCACGAAGCGCGAGTTTTATAGGCGTCACCGCGAAGACAATATGAAGATTCTGGTCATCACCGAGCAGCGCGAGGGCAAGTGGAATCCGGTCAGCTTTGAGACTTTTGTCGCCGCGCAGCAGATGGCCGCGGCGCAGCCGGGAAGCCGCGTAGCGGCGGCGGTGATCGGAAAAGGGGTACGCGCGCTTGCCGACGAATTGGCGGCCGACCAACTCGCGGAAGTTTTGCTGGTCGAACACGATCTGCTCGACCGATACACCCCGGACGGTTTCACCATCGCGCTTGGCCAGGCAGTTACCCAATCTCAGCCCGATCTGGTGCTCTTTCCCCACACCTATCAGGTGCGCGATTACGCGCCCAAACTGGCCGCGTCGCTGGGCAAAGGCATGATTGGCGATTGCATTGGCTATCGCGCGGAGAAAGACCGCGTGATATTCGTGCGGCAAATGTTCCAGGGCAAAACCGCCGCGGACGTATCGTTTGCGGGCGCGCCGCCCTGGTTTGCTTCTTTCCAGGCCGGCGCATTTCGAGGAGATCAGATCGTGCGGGGCGCGGCATCCGCGCCGGTCACGAAGGTAACTGTCGATTTGAAGCCGGAGCAGATTCGCACCACGCCGCTGGAGCTTTTCCGCGAAGCCAAGCAAGCAGTGGACCTCACGCAAGCGCCCATCCTCGTTGCGGTGGGCCGCGGCATCAAGGCGCCCGAAAACATTCCCATGGCTGAAAAGTTAGCGAAGCTGCTCGGCGGCGAATTGGCCGCTTCGCGCCCGATCTGCGATGAAGGCTGGCTGCCCATGGACCGCCAGATCGGCAGTTCGGGACAGACCGTCGCGCCCAAGCTTTACCTCGCGCTGGGCATCAGCGGCGCTATTCAGCACGTGGTAGGCATGAAGGGCTCGCGCACCATCGTGGCCATCAATAAGGACAAGAACGCGCCCATATTCGAAGTCGCCGACTATGGCATCGTCGGCGACATCTTCGAGCTCATCCCCGCCCTCACCGAACTCCTCGAAAAGAAGTAGCACCAGCCAAGCGGCCGCGCTGCCTGCCTCGTATTTTCCGTGCTAAACTCGTATTTAATGATGGACTTCGAGAACTACAAAATCGTGCTATATCGCCAGTACGACGGGTCGTGGGTAGCTGAGATACCGTCGCTTCCCGGCTGCTACGCTCTTATGCCGACACGAGAAAGCGCCCTCGCCGAACTAGCCGGAGTTTTTGAAATGATCGCCACCGAATACAAGGAAAAAGGTCTTAGCCTTCCGGCTGATAGCACCGAAATCGTGCATGCCTAGCGCCACCGCGCTCGACTTCCAAACCGTTGCCCGAAAACTCGGTTTTTCTCAAACTCGCCAGTCCGGCAGTCACCAACGCTGGAATCATCCGGACGGTCGCGCCGTGACAATTCCTATTCACGGAGGCCGTGAAATCGGACCTCCCCTTTTTTTCAAAATCGTCCGCCAGCTCGGCATCACGCTGGAAGAGTTTCAGCAGCTTCGATAAACACGGACTCTTCCTCGTCTGTTCCAGACAAGCTTTCTTGCTAGAATCGAACCGTGAGCCCCGAACGCGAGCGGCTGGACGCGGACGTGCTGATCGTCGGCGCCGGGCCCGCCGGACTTGCTTGCGCCCTGCATCTCGCCCGGTTGATCCGCCGGCACAACGAATCGGGCGCCAAGCCCGAGCTTTCCTCCGAAGGCATCTACGTCTTGGAAAAGGCCCGCGAAATCGGCGCGCACCAGCTTTCCGGCGCCGTGCTCGATCCGCGCGCACTGGCGGAACTGGTTCCGGATTTCGCCACGACCGCGCCGCTGGATACACCGGTTACAGACGACGCAGCTTACTTTCTTACCGTGAGCCGGGCCTGGAAGCTCCCCATCACGCCGCCGCCTTTGCGCAATCACGGCAATTACGTCATTTCGGTGAACAAGCTGGTGAAGTGGCTCGGCGGGCTTGTCGAGCAGGCCGGCGTCAACGTCTTCACGCAGTTCGCCGGCGCCGAACTGATCTGCGAGGGCGACGCGGTTGCCGGCGTAATCACCGAAGACAAAGGCCGCGACAAAGACGGCAAGCCCAAAGACAATTTCACGCCGGGATACGAACTGCGCGCCAAGGTTACCGTGCTCGCGGAGGGCCCGCGCGGGTCGCTAACCAAAAAGCTCGTTGCCGAGAAAAATCTTGACGGCCTCAATCCGCAGGTCTACAGCATCGGCGTGAAGGAGCTTTGGGATGTTCCGCCGGGCCGCATCAACCCGGGCTGGGTAGCCCATACGCTGGGCTGGCCGCTCGATTCCAGCATGTACGGCGGCGGCTGGGTTTACGGCCTGCGCGAGAACCGTGTCTCGCTCGGCTTGGTCACCGGCCTCGAATACCACAATCCGCGATTTGATCCCCACGAAGCCTTCCAGCTCTTCAAGACGCATCCCTTCGTGCGCCGCATTCTCGAAGGAGGCAAGCTGGTGCGCTATGGCGCGAAGACCGTGCCGGTGGGCGGCTGGTACTCCATCCCGCGGATGTATTTGGACGGCTGCCTGATCATCGGCGATTCCGCGAGCCTGCTCAATGCCCAGCGCCTGAAGGGCATTCACATGGCCATCAAGAGCGGCATGCTCGCTGCCGAGACGATTCTGGACGCCCTGCGCGCGGCCGACACTTCCGCGGCCAAGCTATCCGCCTTTCGCCGCAAACTGGACGAGAGCTGGATAGCGAGCGAACTGCGCGCCGTGCGCAATTTCCATCAATCGTTTCAGCACGGCCTCTGGATTGGTCTCGCGCACACCGCTGTGCAATTTGTCACCGGCGGCCGCGGCTTGATCGACCCCATGCGCATGCCGGCCGGTTACACGGAATATCACAAGCTCGACGGCGCCCTTGACGGCGCAAGTCCGGCGCCCCCGCGTTTTCAGGGCGACGGCGTGCTCACCTTCGACCGCCTGACCGATGTCTATCATTCCGGGACTCGCCACGAAGAGGATCAGCCCTGCCATCTGCACGTTCTTGATCCCAGCATCTGCGTGGGCCGCTGCGTCGCCGAATACGGCAATCCCTGCCAATATTTTTGTCCCGCGGCCGTCTACGAAATGGTGGAAGACAAAGGCGGGCGGCGGCTGAAGATCAATTTCTCGAATTGCGTTCACTGCAAGACCTGCGATATCGCCGACCCGTATCAGATCATCGATTGGGTGCCGCCCGAAGGTGGCGGCGGACCCAACTACGAAGGCATGTAGCGCGGTAAATCCTTGCCCCTGCCGCAGTCAGGGAAGCATCCCGAAAACCGAAAGCTCGTTTTGCGTTCCCACGAACACCATCCCATTGGCCACCGTGGGCACCGCAAACTTCACCGCCAGCCCAGCCGCGCCGCTTCCGCTCGCTGGACTGGCGAACAGCTCGCTGCCTAAATTCGTGGCGTCGTAAGCGTGCAAAATCGCGGGCGAGGATGTGCCCGCCGCGCCGGCATATCCGCTGTTATCGAGCGCCCAGACGATGCCGTTCGAGGTTCCGATCGACGAAATCGCCGGCGAAACGCCATAGGTGTTGAAGACCTCGGCCGATTGCGAGCTTGGCCCTGGACATGACGGCGAGGTAAAGCTGCCGTTCACCACGGGAAATGCCGCCAGCGTGCCGCCCGCGGCTGCCACATAGATGGTCGGTGTGCCGTTGCTATTCCAATACGCAGGCGTGCCCGTAAGCGAAGCGGATGCGCCGAAACAAATCGTCCCCAGGGTGCCGTCTTTAGCCAAATTATCTCGATCCATCAAATAGAGGCTGCCCGCCTGGCTTCCGGCGATGGCCAGATTCGGATGCGCGGGGCTGCCGGCCGCGGCCGGCAATAGCAGCACGCCATCGGTGCCGAGAAGCTGTATGCCGGGGGCCGGCGGCGTGAAGCGATCCGCCGCCGTTAAGCCCAAGCTCGCGTTCAGGCGCAGCAGGCTTTCGGCGTAGTCGCTGCCGCCCGTTCCCGCGTCAAACGTGCCATCCGATGTGGCCACAAAAACATTTCCGTTGTCGTCGTACGAGGGCGCGGCGCCGCTCTCCCCGATTCCGCCACGGGAGCCATTGGGCGTGCTATTGAAAACAGCCGCAGGAGCCTCGGTCAGATTCGCGGCATTGTAGGCCAGCAGCCAGCCATGGACCGGGTCGGTGTCCTCGTAAGAATCGAAGGCCACATAAACCTTCCCGCCCGCCAGCAGCAGCGCCGAGCGCTGATTTTCGTGCAGCGCATCGAAAGAGACCTGGCCGGATTGCGTGCCGTCTCCGCTGCCGCTTACTTTCGCTTGGATCACCACCGGCGCGCCGAACTTCTCCGCGCCCGTGGCCAGATCGAGCGCGTGCACCCTCTGCACGTAGACGCCGTTTTCCTCCGTCTTGGCCACCACGTAGAGCGTTGCCGTCGCCGGGTCGATCACAGGCGTGCCGGTGATGCCGATTTCCGGCACAATGTCTTGCTGCTGGCCGAGATCGGAGGCCGGCACCGCGGTCACGCCCGCGGCCGGATCGATAAAGCTCGCCTGCCATAGCACGTCGCACGAGCCCGCGTCCGCGTCGAACGCATACAGGCTATCGTTTTCGGTGGCCACGTAGACCACGTCGAAAGTTCCTTGATTTGGAATCGCCACACTGGAGACATACAAGGGTTGGGCATAGATCTGTCCGTCAACCGGGCAGCCGTACAATTTTCCAAATTGCCCGCCACTCACGTTTGACACAGTAAGCGTAGCTTCCTGCGTGTTCTGTCCCGTGAGGCTGCCGTCATTTCTCCAGGAATACACTCCGGTAAAGGAGCCCGGCGCGACGATCGTCACGCCCGCCGACGCCGTTACGGGAGGGCTGGTTTGGAGCACGGCGGTGACGGTTATATTTGCGTCGCTGGGAACATTTCCCGGCGCGGTATAGCTTCCCGAAGAAGTGATTGTGCCGATGGCCTCATTCCCGTCGTCGGGCGGAGCGCTCACCTGCCAGACCACGCCCGCGCTGGAGTTCTGCACCGTGGCGGCAAATTGCAGCACTTGGTTCGTCGCCAGATTAGCCGTGCTGGGAGAGATGCTTATGCTCACCGAAGGAGCGACGATCGTTAGGCTGGTGCTTCCCGATATCGCCGAATTAGTTGCCAGCAGCGCCGTGAGTGTTACCACGGAAGGATTGGGAATGCGGCTCGGCGCGGTATAGAAACCCGATGAGCTCACCGTCCCGAAGGTAGAGTTTCCGCCATCGATGTTGTTCACCTGCCAGATCACGGCCTGCGGCCCATTTTGAACGGCAGCGCTGAACTGCAGCGATGTTCCCTCAACGACATTCGCGTTTGTTGGAGTAATGCTGATCTGTGCGGAGGATGGCGGGCTGACTGTGACCGAGGCTGAACCATTGGTCGCGCCATCCGCTTGCAGAACGGCGGAAACCGTAAACGTCACCGTAGCCGCCACGCTTGCGGGAGCCAGATAGGACGCCGTGGCCGCGCCCGCGGGCGTGATGGTGCCGACGGCGGAGTTGCCGCCGGGGATCCCGTTCACTTGCCAGGCGACCGCCGGATTCGAGGCATTTTGCACGGTCACAACGAACTGGACGTTTCCTCCCACCGAAAGTTGAGCCGAGGAGGGAGATATCGTGACGCTGGCGACTGGTGGGGGATCTGCAAGAGCGGCGCTTGTTGTGGTTTTTCCGCCGCAGGCCACTTGCTGTGTGATGGCGATCAGCGCCAGCCATCTCGCCATGGCGCGGACCCGCGCCCGCGGGAAACGCCTGCGTACCAGGGGATAGGCAGGTGTCCTAGCTGGGGCCCGGACGGACTTCCTCGCTGCCACCATACGAACCTCGAAACGACCCGGTTCGTAACTCGCTGACTATTAGTCCTCTGAGAGTTGGCGGGAAGCTACCACTTGGAGCGAAGTGTTGTCAACCAGAGCGAAGCGTGTGAACGAGAGCCCATCAGAGTGAACTGTGTCAACTCGCGGTCCTGACGAGGCCGCTGCAGTGCGTGTTGGATTTGCGATGCCGTGCGGCGTTACTTCTTGCGACCCTGCCGCTTTCGCTTCTTGGGTTGCCGTTTCTTGGGCCGCGACGTCTTTTTCCCTGCCTGGCGCTTGGTTCTCTTGCGCTCCGCGCGCAGTACGAAGTGGTAGCGCAGCGGCTCGAGAGAGATGGCTTCGAACCCTGCCTTGTCGAGACGCGTGAGCGCTTCCTCCGGAGTATGGGTGTGGTCCTTTGGCGGGCCGATGGGGCGATCGACGGCGCTATTCCAATCGACGATCAAAAGCCATCCTTGCGGCTTGAGCAGGCGCGACATCCCGCGCAGCGTCGCGTCTCCCAGTTCATGCAAGACGTTCATGGCCAAAATTCGATCCGCGGCGCCTTCCAGGGAATCGATTTCGTCCACGAGCACGGGCTGAACGTTGGGCAACTGTTGCGCCGCCGGCTTGGCTTTCAGCAGTTCGAGCATCTCCGGCTGCTCGTCGAGGGCGATTACCTTCAGGTCCGGACGGCGCTGAGCCAGTTCAATCGAAAATCTTCCCGTGCCCGCGCCGAAATCCACCACCAGGCCGCCTTGCGGCGGATCGAGATGCGCGAAGATGCGCTCCGGCGGCAGATAATCGAATCGGTCCGGGCTATCGAGGAGCGCCGCGCGGGCCGGATTGAAGACTTCAGGTTGCTTCGCGCCGTGCCTGGAGTCGCGATGCCGTCGTGTGTGCGAGGGTTTTTTCATGGCGTCCTAGTGTACGCCAGTAATATGAAGAGACCATGGAATAAGAAGGGATCAGAAAAAAACGTTCAGCGGTTGCCGAAATTTTCCGGGTCGAAGTCGGGGCCAGGCTGAGCGCCGCCGGCGTCCGAGGTTAGGACGACGCTCTGGCCGGTGAGTTCAAAGCGCTTGCGGCAGCGGATATTGCGGCAGGCGACCATCTCGTCGACGCGCACCATATAGGAGCGCGCGTTGGCGAAGCGCCGGCGGTCTTCCTCACCCACGCCGCGCGGGAGCTCCTTCTTCTTGGTGCGCACCATCCAGCGAATGGGATAGGAACCTTCCTGGCGGCAATGCGGGCACACCAGGGTCAGGTTCTTCGTCTCCTGGCGCTCGATGTAAAACTGTCGCTCGTCCATTTAGTCCTGGCTCCCGCCCGGCACGCTCGAAATTCCTGCCGCGCGATTCCTGTTGCGATGTCAGCTCCGGGCGCTCTGGCGCGGCTCGATGAGCTGGCTCATTGTAACAAACTCGAAACCGGCGTCGCGCCAGCGGGGCAGCCAGTGCTCCAGCCCCGCCAGCAGGTGTTCCCGCTGGGCTCCCTGTTGTCGGAAGTTGCCGTCGTGCAGCAGAACGATTTCGCCGCCGCGTTTCTCCTTCGGTTCGTTCGAGCCAGCGGTCGCGTCGCGACGCTGGCCTTCGGTAGCGGACTTCAAGTTTGCGCCGCTTCGTTTGCTTACCGCGCCCAGCCGTTCGATGAGCCGCGGCGCGGAATGGTGCCGCCAATCGTAAGAACCGAGCGACCACATGGTCACCGAGCTTAGGCCCGCCGAGCGCACCGCGCTCCAAAGTTGCGGGCCACGATAACCAAAGGGAGGGCGCATGCAGAAGGGCACGGCTTCTGGCCCGCAGCGCAAGCCTCGGAAAATACTGTCTTGGCAGGCCTGCAGCTCCTCGGCGATCCGCCACGCCGGCATCCAGGCCAGGTTGGGATGCGTTTCGGTGTGATTGCCTAACGTGTGGCCGCGGTCGGAAATCTCCCGCACCAATTCCGGGCAGGCCCGCGCGAAGCGGCCTACCAAAAAAAAGGTTGCCGACGCGCCGTAGCGCTCCAGCAGGGTAAGAAGCTGTGGCGTACAGGCGGGATTAGGGCCATCGTCAAACGTCAGCGCGATAGTGGACGCGTCCAGTGTGTGGTGCACCGCGGGGCCAAAAATCTCGGAGGTGGGATACACCGCGGCCCAGGCCGCTACCCCCGCGCCGGCGGCGGCCGCGGCCGAGAGAAAAATGGACCAGCCGTTCGTTGCGTTCATCAAGGCCATTCGGGCGCCCGCGCATTGTCGCACGCACCTGCGCGCCGGGCCAGGGTAACTATTCTTCGGAACCTCGCGTCTAAAACTGTGCGTCGAGTGGGAAGCGCAAATCGCGCCGATTTTTGGGCGCGGCCCCGGGCGCATCGAGCGGCGAGGCATTCGGGAAACACACGGCCTAGGGAGCCGATGCCTTCGCCGCCGCCCGGAAAATCTGGCCCGCCGGCTGTTATAAAAGTGGGTGTTGTTGTAAAAATTGACGCCTTAAGTCCTAATCGCCAGGTCAGAGGGTTCTGTCTCTTGCGGAAAAACATGACTGTCCGGCTTGGCTTCGCGGCGTCGCTTCTGCTTTTTTTCCTTTTTCTCTCATCTGCATTCCGTCTTGGTGCGCAAGACGCGCCCGCGTCGCCGCAAGCTCCGCCTACCGGGACGGCCACCGGAGTCGTGCGGACTTCCGAAGGCGTGGGCGTTCCCGGCGCGACTTTGCGCCTGGTGGAAACGGCCACTGGACGCGCCTGGGTCACTTGGACGGACGAAAACGGCCACTTCGATCTGCCGGCCTTGCCGCAAGGCCACTACCGCATTGAAGTCAGCCAACTAGGATTCGATAACGCCACTCAGGAGTTCGACCTTGGCGGTACGCCGGCCGCCGTCAATGTGCCGCTCAAGGTGGCATCCCTGCAAAGCCTGGAGACAACGCCGCCGTCGGCGCCCGCGACTGCGCCGAGTGCCGCTCCTGCCGCGGGTGCCGCGGCTTCCGGCAACCCCGGCGAGAATCCGGCGGCGCCTAATTCAAACCCTCAGGCTCCCAATCAAAGTGCCAGTCAAAATCCCCGGCGGGGTCGAGGACAGGGTTACGGCGGGGGTGGGAGCGGATTCGGGCGAAGGCAATTTCCCGGCGGTGGCGCCGCACCCGGCGCAGGCCAGAATGGCGCGGCGACGCAAGCCGGATCGACAAATGGATCAACCGCCCGATCGGCAGTGGGACCAGCCGCGGGACCGGGAGGGCAGGGCGGAGCCTTCCAACAAGTGATTCTCAACAATCAGAACCTGGCGGCGGGCGAGGAAGAGCCCGGGCTGGGAGCGGAGGGTGGAGCACCGAATGAAGGAGCGCTGGGGCAGGCTGCCTCCTCCGACGCAGTCCTGATGAACGGCACCGTGGGCCAGGGAGATCAGAACGCCGGTTTCGCGGGAGCGCCGCCGCCCGGCGGAATCCTGTTGCAAGGTCCCGGCCAGGCGGGCCAGAACGGCTTTGGAGGCACGGGTGGTAACTTCCAGGGCGGAGCGCCCAGCGCGCAGCCTGGAGGCGCAGCTACCCCCGGCCTTCCCGGCGGCGGTTTTGGGGGACCTGGTGGATTCGGTGGAGGCGGGGGCGGTGGTGGGGGCGGCAGCGGACGCGGCGGCGCGCCCGCGGCAGCGTTTCGAGGAGGCGGGGGTGGAGGGCGGCAGGGCCAGGCAGCACGCCCTGGGCCGCAGGGCGTGGCAGCGCTTTGGGGCATGCAGCGCGTCATCCGGCAGAGGATCAACCGCGTGCGCGCCAGCTTCTACAATCAATACGGCAACTCCGCATTTGACGCCAAGCCATATTCCATCACCCAGGCGAACCCGCCCAAGATCGGAGCCTGGACCGAACAGATCGGCGGCAATCTAGGCGGCCCGCTGGTGATTCCTCACCTCTACGACGGCCGCGACAAAACATTTTTCTTCATCAATTTCGATAGCACCTGGGCGCGCAATGCGGTCGATCAATTTTCGACGGTGCCCACGGCGGCGGAACGCGGGGGAAATTTCTGCGGCCTGAGCTCCCAGCCGCAGCTCTATCTTCCGAACTCCGGGGGCAGTGCCGTGTGCCAGATTCCTTCTTCCATGCTCAATTCCGCCTCCCTCGGGCTGCTGCAATACATTCCCTTGCCGAACGTTCCTGGCCTCGTGGACAACTTCCATCTGCAAACCAGCGTTCCCACCCAGCAAGATCGCTTCAACGCCCGCCTTCTGCAGACCATCTCGCCGAAATTGAACGCGCGCTTGATCTACGCCCTCAGCGATTCGAGCAATCACGCCTTTCAGTCTTTTCCGGATCTGGAGAGCGACGTCTCCACCTTCGGCCAGTCCGTCACCGCCGGCCTCACCGAAAATTTATCGCGCCAATGGATTAACGATTCGCAATTGATTTTCTCGCGCAACCGCGTGCAGACCCTGGACAACTTCGGCTACTCGCAGAACGTCGCCGGCGCGCTGGGAATTACCGGAGTTTCCGCGGCGCCCATCGATTGGGAACTCCCGTCGCTCAGCTTCAACAACTTCACGCGTGTGTCCCCGGCCGCGCCTTCCCTGGTGCGGAATCAGACCTATCGCTTCGTCGATGCGGTTACCTACATGCTTCCCAAGCATACGCTGACGTTTGGGGCGGAAGTCCGGCGCATCGAGAACAATACCGATTCCGACCAAACGCCCGAAGGCCTGTTCACCTTCAGCGGGCTCGAGACTGCTCTCGTCGGCCCCAACGGCCAGGCCGTTTCCGGCACCGGCCTGGATTTCGCGGACTTTCTGCTCGGCGAGCCCTACTCCACCAACGAACGCTTTGGAACTCCCAGCTCCTATTTCCGCAGCTGGGGCACCGTGGGCTACGTCAGCGACGATTGGCGGGCGCGTTCCGATTTCACGCTGCAGTTCGGCGCGCGGTACGAATTCTTCACCCCGCCCACCGAGCTCTACGGTCATCTATCGAATCTGGACTACGACCCGGCTGCTCAGCAGGTGGCGCTGGTGATTCCCGGCGAAGCGGGACCCTTTTCCGGCGCGCTCCCCAGCGGGCTCATCCGGCCCGCCTACAATCACTGGTCGCCGCGTATCGGACTGGCTTGGAGACCGCCGATCAAATCGCTGCAGGCCAACCACAGCATGGTGGTCCGCGCGGGATACGGCCTCTTCTACAACGAGTCCATCTATACCCAACTGCTTTCCGAGTTGGCCAACCAGCCCCCTTGGTCTAACTCCCAATTGCGCATCACCAGCCCCGGCGATCTCCTCACGTTGCAAGACGGCTTTCCCTCCACCGTTGCGGCCCAAAACACGGTGCAAAATACCTATGCCGTGAATCCCAACTACAAAGTGGGATACGCGCAGATCTGGAATCTATCGGTAGAGACGAACATCGCCCCCAATACCGCTCTCGCGCTTACCTACACGGGAACCAAAGGCAGCGATCTCGATATGCTGTTCGCGCCAAACCGCCCCGCGCCCGGAAGCCTCACGCCCACCGGGCCCATCGCCAATGCCGCCGACTTCATCTACGACACTTCGGGAGCGAATTCGATCTACAACTCCCTGCAAGTCCGCCTGCAGAAGCGCCTGACGCACGGAATCATGATCAACGGCACGTACACGTTTGCGAAGTCGATGGACGATGCCAGTTCCATTGGCGGTGGCACGCCCATCGTGGTGCAGGACGCCAACAACTTGCGGGCCGAGTACGGCCTTTCCTCTTTCGACATTCGCCAGCAGGCGCGCATCAACTACCTCTACGAATTGCCGTTCGGGCAGGGCCATCGCTTCGCCCAAAAAGGATGGGTCGGCGGCCTGTTTGGCGATTGGCGCTTCAGCGGCAATATCGGCGCCCAGACCGGCACGCCCTTTACGGCCGAAGTGCTGGGTACCTCGGCAGGGAACACCGGCAGCGGCGGCGTCTTCGCCACTCGCGCGGACCAGATTTGCAATCCCAATGCCGGCGGCAGCGGCGCGCCCCTGGATTTCTTCAATGCTTCCTGCTTTGTTGTGCCGCCAGCCGGCCAGCTTGGCGATGCCTCGCGCAACACCATCGAAGGCCCGGGCATGTTTGTGTGGAACGCGCAATTCGCCAAGACGTTCACGCTGGGCCGGGATCGCCAGCATCGCCTGGATCTGCGCTGGGAGGTTACCAACCTGACCAACACTCCCCATTTTACGGGCCTCTCCACCCTGGTGAACTCCACCACCTTTGGAGAGGTCGCCGGCGCCGGTAACATGCGCATGATGCAAATCGTGACGCGCTTTACGTTCTGAGAGCCGTGAATATGAGAGACCAAATTCGCCGCTTCCTCGCGCTCATCGCCGCCGCAGCTTTGCTGGCGCCTGCGGGCTCGGCTCAGAATCCGCGGCAGGCGGCCCCGCCTCCGCCCGCGCCGCTGGCGCCGCAAGTCTCGCCCAACCAGAAAGGCACGATCCGCGCGACGGTGAATTTAGTAGAGGTCGACGTCGAGGTCACCGATCGCAATGGCAACCCCATCAAAGGGCTGAAGCAGGACCAGTTCAGCGTCGCCGAAAATGGCAAGGAGCAGAAGATCTCCACCTTCGATTATTACGACGTGGAGAGGCTGGAGAAGGCCGCCGCCGAAGAGATCGCACCGATCACCATCCCCATCGGCTCGGTCAGCCAGCCCGAGCAGGTGCGGCAGCAGATTCGCGACCGGCGCTTGATCGTTCTCTTTTTCGATCTCACTTCCTTGCAGCCCAACGATCTCACCCGCTCCACCCTGGCGGCCAAGCAATTCCTAAGCAAGCAGATGACGCCCGCCGATCTGGTGGGCGTGGTGGCCTTCGGCAATCAGCTCAAAGTCGTCGCCGATTTCACCAACGACCGCGATCTGCTCAATAGCGCCGTCGACGCGCTGCTACCCGGCAAGGAGTCGCAGCTCGCGGCGCTGGCCGCGGCTACGTCCACCGGTATTGACGCCGCGACCACCGAAGACACAGACGCCGCTTTCACCGCCGACGATACCGAGTTCAACGCCTTCAATACCGACCGCAAGCTGATCGCGATCGAGTCGCTGGCCGATTTGCTCAAAGACATCCCCGGCAAAAAATCGGTGATGCAGTTCACCAGCGGCATCACCCAGACCGGCGAAGACAATCGCTCCCAGCTTCGCGCCACCACCGACGCCTCCAATCGCGCCAACATGTCCATTTACACCGTGGACTCGCGCGGGCTCCTCGCGGAAATCCCCGGCGGCGACGCCAGCGTGGGCGCGTCGGCGGGAAACGCCATGTTCACCGGAGCGGCCGTTTTCCAGCAAAGCCAGTCGCGGCAGGATTCCCGCGAAACTCTGGCCACGCTCGCCGCCGATACCGGCGGGCGCAGCTTCTTCGATCTCGGAGATCTCGGCCAGGCCTTTCATTCGGTGCAGGCCGATACCGACGGCTACTACCTCGTCGGCTACTACAGCACGGACGCCCAGCACGATGGCCTGTGGCGCAGCATTCGCGTGAAGCTTGCCGGCGTGCCCGGAGCGCGCATTCGCTACCGCCAGGGTTATTACGCGCCCAAGGATTTCGGCGTCTACACCACCGAAGATCGCGAGCGCCAGCTCGAAGACGCCATGCGCTCCGAGACTCCCGTGGTGGAGCTGCCCATCGCCGTGGAATCGGCCTACTTCCGCCTCAACAATAAACAGATCTTCGTTCCCATCTCCGCCAAAGTCGCGGCCAGCGCTTTGCAATGGGCGCAAAAGAGCGGCAGGCGGCAGGTGGAGTTCGACTTCGCCGCGGAGATTCGCGACACGCAATCCAACCGCGTCGCCGGCGCCTTGCGCGACACCATTACCGTGCGCCTCGATTCCGAGCGTTACGAGGAGCTGCAGCAGAACGCCCTGGTCTATCAGGGCGGGATTATTTTGCCTCCGGGAAATTACAAGCTCAAGTTTCTCGCGCGGGAAAATGAGTCCGGCCGCATTGGCACTTTCGAGGACGATCTGAAGCTGCCGGCCATGCAGACCGATCGCATGCAGCTGAGCTCCGTGGTGCTATCGAGCCAGCTGGTGCAAGCGCAGAAAACTTCCGAGGTGCAGACCAAAGGCTTCGCGCCCGATGCCAAGCTCAAGGAATCGCCTCTCGACGTTGCCGGGGAGCGCATCATTCCCAGCGTGACCCGCGTCTTCACCAATCAGCAGATGCTCTATATTTTCTTCCAGGCTTACGTTCCGGAGAAAGACGACCCCAATCAATTGCGCGCCGGTCTCGAGTTTTTCCGCAACGGCGCGCGCCTCAGCCAGACGCCCATGGTGGCGCCCGCGCAAGTGGACGATAAAACGCACGCCGCCTCTTTCCGCATTAGTTTGCCGCTGAATGAAATCATGACCGGCCGCTATACCGTGGAAGCCGTGGTGGTGCAGGCGGGCGGCGCTCAGGCTGCATTCGGCCGCAACTATTTCGCGCTGCGTCCCAATGCCGGCCCCGCGGCCCCGCCAGCAGCGCCTGCCTCTGGTCCAGGCGGAAACTAGGCCGCCCCGGGACCGGAGAAACCAGAACGACCGGAAGCTGGCCGTCAATCGATTACGCTGGTTGCCACGCCCTGCACGAGCCCGGAGGGAGGAGCCTTCGTTGCGCCGCTCAGCGTGCCCGGCTCGAACTTCACATTGGTCGTTCCTGCGCCCGAGCCATCGTTGAAGTTGAAGTAGTAAGTTGTGTTGCCGTCGGTGCTCGCGATGTTGACGTTCACAAAGTAGACGTTGCCTTGTGGAACGGTTGCACCGCCCCCGCGAACGATCTCCACCGCCCCACTATCTCCGTAGGAGGGATCCGGACCGTTGACGTTCGGGTTGGTGACCGTAAGGTTTTGGAACGTCAAGTTGGCCCCATTGGCCGCGTAGAATCGCGCGCAAGCGCCGTAACTCCCGCTCTGATCGCTGAACGAATCCTGGATCAGAATCGTGCCCGGCGCGTTGGTGTTGTCGGACGAGCTCAAGGGCGAACCGCGGCCCGCATCTCCGTTAATGCCCACGTAGCCGTAGCCTTGATTGCCCGTCGAATGGTGGCCCACCACCGTGATGCTGATCGGTTGTGAGGTGGAGTTCATCATCCAGGGGCTGATCATCAAGCCGTCGCCTGCATTGTCGTTGGTATAGCAATCGGTGATGTGGATGTCCAGCAGGAAGCCGCTGGGCGCGTTTGGCTCGATATCGATGCCGCTCTGCGGCGCGGTGCCGCTGGTGTTGGTGAAGTAGTCGCGCAGATAGTAGACGTGATTCACGCCGCCGGTAATGCTGGAGCCCTGGCGCCGGTTGTTGTTGAAGATGCAGTCTTCCACCGTTACGTTCGTGCTGTTGCCCAGATACAGCCCGTCTCCGCCCGAATCATTGCAGGAGATGCCGCTGATGGTTACATTCGTGGCGCCCACCACGTACAAGCAGTGCCGCTGCTCGCCGCTGGTATATTGCGCCTTGAGCATGTGAAAGATTGCAGTAGCGGCGCCCGCTCCGGTAATGGTTACATTCGAAGAGCCGATCGTCAGCATAACGGCGTTTGCCCCATAGCCCGGATTTGCCGTCACGGTCGCGCCGGAATCCACGAACATGTTCGAGTTGCTGGGAAACGTGATTGGATTGATGTTGTAGTTGCCGGCGGGTATTTCCAGTGCCTGGCCATTTGCCGCCGTCTGGTTCAGCGCCGTTTGAAAGACGTTGGTGTCGTCTCCGCCAAAGCCGGCGTTTCCAAAATGCAGCAGGCTGACGGCATTGGGCGGTGCAGCGGCCGTGATAGTGACGGTCGTGGAGGCGGACATCGCGTTATTGGCATTACTTACCGCGGTCACCGTGTCGGTGCCGGCAGCCGAGGGCGCCGTGTAAAGGCCCGACGGAGTGATCGTTCCCGCCATTGCGCTCCAGGTCACCGATTTATCGGCCGAGGTTCCCTGCACATTTGCGGTGAACTGAACTGTCTTCCACGCCGGCGTCGAAGCCGGCGAAGGCGCTAGGCTGATAAACATTATGGCCGACGTTCCTGCCGAGTTTAATGAAGAACCACTGGAACTCGTGGAAGCCTCAGAAACGGGTGAATTGATCGATTTGGAACCTGCACTGGTTACTCCGCCGCATCCCCAGCCGCAAACAGCAAGAGTCATGAGCACAAAGAAGAGTAGGAAGAATGGCGAATTATGTGGCCGAAAATGAGCGGGATAGGAAGTTTGGAGCCATGTCTCGAAACCACTTCGGGACCACTGTAGCATCTCCACCCCCTGTGGAATCCCCGGGCGGACCCAACCTTACTGGTTCCGGATTGTGAATAAACACCGGCGAATGGGGTAATTAGGGTACAGCTAGGGTGACTACCCTACAGCATCCCCGGTAGGACAGGTGTCGCCCCCGCTACTGTTTACCGGTATGTAATTTTATGAGGTGGCCGAACGAACCGTTTGCGCACATCCTGTGGGGGAATTAGCAGCTGGAATCGCCTGTTCGGCAGCGCTTACGACACGGTTTGCGGGTCCGCTTGCAGGCTCATGGTTTCGCGGAGTTTGGCCAGCAGGTCGTCGCGCTTGAAGGGCTTCGGCAAAAGCTTGACGTGCGGCTCGAGCAGTGTGGCATCTCTGAATCCGGTGTAGCCGGACATATAGACGACGCGCATCTCCGGCCGCATGGGGGCCAATTTCCCCGCCAAAGCGCGGCCATTCATTTCCGGCATGATCACATCCGTAAGCAGCAAATGGATCGGCTCCTGGTATCGCTGCGCGATGGCAATAGCTTCGTTCGGCGAGTTCGCTTCCAGAACCTTATATCCGCCGGCAGCAAGCAAATCGCGCGTCAGGCCGCGCAGCGCCTCTTCGTCCTCCACCAGCAGAATGGTTTCCGTTCCACCCCGGGGGGTTTTTGGCTGGGCAGCCGCTTGCTGCGCGCGAGCGGGTTCGTTCACTACCGGCAAATAGATCTGGAAGGTGGCGCCTTGGCCAGGCTGGCTATCCACCCAGATGTGCCCTCCGCTTTGCCGAACGATGCCGTAAACCATGGAGAGGCCCAGGCCGGTGCCGTGGCCGGCTTGCTTGGTGGTGAAGAAAGGCTCGAAAATGCGCGCCTGAGTCTCCGCATCGATACCCATGCCCGTGTCCGCGATGGCCAGCAATACATAGGATCCGGGGCGCTGAGGCTGGCGATGCCGCACCTGTTCTTCGTCCAGTACCACGTTTTTCGTCTCGATGGATAATCTGCCGCCGCTGGGCATGGCGTCGCGGGCATTCACCACCAGGTTCATGATCACCTGTTCGATCTGTCCTCGATCCACTTTCACCGATCCCAAGCGGGAATCGAGCTGCGTTTTCAACTCGATATCTTCGCCAATCAGACGGCGCAGCATCTTTTCCAGCTCCAGCACCACGGCATTGAGGTCCAGAACCTTGGGCTCTAGCAGTTGCTGGCGGCTAAAAGCCAGAAGCTGGCGGGTGAGTGCGGTGGCCCTGTCTCCCGCCTTTTTGATCTGTTCGCAATTCCTGTGCAGCGTTCCGCTGGGGGGCAGTTCGCGATCCACCAGGTCGCAGTAGCCGGTGATCACGGTCAGCAGATTATTGAAATCGTGCGCGATCCCTCCGGCCAGCTGCCCAATCGCTTCCATTTTTTGAGCTTGCCGAAGCTGCTTCTCCAGGATCTTTTGTTCAGTGACGTCCTTCATCAGCGCGATCACGCATTTCTGTCCCGCCACCTCGATGATTTCCGCCGAATCGAAGCCGATGCGCTTCTCCCCGCACTTGGTCCGAAAGGCAATCTCCAGGTCGCGCACCGAGCGCCGCGTTTCCAGCGCCTCCACGAATCTCAGGCGGTCCTCCGGCGTTTTCCAGAGATTCAGTTCCGAGGAGGTGTGGCCCACCACCTCTTCTCGCCGATATCCGGTCACGCGCAGGAAGCTGTCGTTCACATCCAGGAAGCGCCCGTCGGAGACCGTTGTGATCGTGATCGGCTCGGGGCTGGCGTTAAACGCCTTCTGGAATCGCTCTTCCGCTCGCTTGCGGTCGCTCACGTCGCGGGTGATTGATACCGCGCCAACGATCTGGCTATTCGCATCCTTGACGGGCGACGTGGTAATGGAAACGTCGATCCGCTGGCCGTTCTTGCGGACGTGAATGCTCTCGCACAATTGAACGCTCTCGCCGCGTTTCAGCTTTTCGAGGCTGGCCGGCAGTTCATCGGCCTGGTCCGCCGGGATCAGAAAATCTCTCGGCCGCCCCAGCACCTCGCTCGCGGTATAGCCGTAAACGGCTTCCGCGCCGGCATTCCAGCTGACGATTGTGCCGTCCAGCGCATGGAGCACGATGGCATCGCTCGAAAATTCAATGATCGAGGCCAGTTGCGACAGCCTCTCGGCGATGCGCTTGCGTTCCGCCACCGCGCTCTTCATCTCTTCATACGCGCCCACCAGGTCGCGCGCCCGTTGCGCCAGCCGCTTCTCGCGCTGCGTGCCCCCGGCGAATTCCGCCTGCGCCCGCAGAAACTGCACGAACGCCCGCCAGGAATGGTTGTCCATCAAAAGGGGCAGCATCACTCTGGCCACGGCGCTCTGAGCGTCGAAGGGCTTTGCCGGATCCACCACCGCTTGCAGCGAATGCGTGTATACCTGCGCGCAAGAGCACCGTGCCGCGGCGGCATCGAGCAGATCTCTTTCCTGATCGCTGGCCGCCTGTTCGCGAATTTTCACGATGAGAGCGGAGATTTTCTCGCTGTTCTCCACGCGCTCGAGCGCCAGCGGAGCCGTTTCATCCTGGGCGGGTATCAAGATGGCCGTGGTGAGCTGAATGTTGCGGTCGGAATACTGAAGCACCTCCTCCGCCATTTTTAGTTTGGCGTTGAGGGCATTGCAGCCGGGGTTGGGGTCTTGTGGCACGATTTTTCGCTGTGGAAGAGAGTTGCTCGCCTCACTCAAGCGCAGGCTTGGCCGGGCCCATCGGGGGCGCATCCGGTCCGGAGCCTGGCCCTTTATTTCTTCTCCAGAAGTAGCTTTTCGATTTTTTGGCTCAGCCGCGCAAATTCCACGGGCTTGGTTTCGTACTCGTCGCAACCAGCTTCCAGAGCTTTGGCGCGATCGCCGATCAGGGCGTGAGCCGTTAAAGCGATGATCGGTATCCCGCGGGTGGCGTCTTCGGCTTTCAGCAGGCGGCTCACTTCCCAGCCGTCCATCGCCGGCAAACTGATGTCCATCAGGATCAAATCGGGCTTCTCCAGCCCTGCGCGCGAGTGTCCCTCCTCGCCATCTCGAGCGGTCACCACTGAGTAGCCATGGCGCTCCAAGCGGCGGGAAAGCATGTCTCGGTTGATCTCGTTATCTTCCACCACGAGAATCTTGGGCATCGCCACTTCCTTTTTGAAGATCTACTCCTCGCCCGATCGAAGCACCTGATCGAACCTGTCGCGCACCTCGGCATCTAACGGCAGCGGGAACTTCGGAAGGAATCCGCTCGCCGCTTGGGGCCATGCCGTCGAGGGGGTTAGGATAGGAGTTGATTCTGCGTTTCAGAATGGAACGAAGGTACTGTTCACTCAAACTTTTGTGAAGGGTGATGGATGGGACTCGGATTGTCGGGCCAAAGTGAAGGAAGTTTGAAGGGCGCCAAAAGGGCGATCGAAGGGCCCTAAAATAAAAAGCCTAAATAGAAGAAATGCCAGCAGCGGCGCAAATGCCGTGACGTTTATCCTCACCAGGAGCAATCACACATGCAGCTCGGAATGATCGGACTCGGCAGAATGGGCGCGAATATGACCCGCCGCCTCCTGCGAGCCAAACACCAATGCGTTGTCTCGGATCACCATCAGGAAAATGTGAATCGATTGGCCGGCGAGGGAGCGCAAGGCGCCTCCTCGCTGGATGACCTGGTCAAAAAACTGGTGCCGCCTCGCGCCATCTGGATGATGGTTCCGGCGGCGGGGGTCGATTCCACCATCCACGAACTCGCCCCCAAATTGCAGCGCGGCGATATCCTGATCGATGGCGGCAACTCCTATTACATCGACGATATCCGCCGCTCCAAGCAGCTTCAGCCGCAAGGAATCCAATATGTCGACGTCGGCACCAGCGGAGGCGTCTGGGGCCTAGAGCGCGGCTACTGCCAAATGATCGGCGGCCCGCGCGAAGTTGTCCAACACCTCGATCCCATCTTCAAGGCGCTGGCTCCCGGCCGCGGCGATATACCGCGAACCCCCGGCCGCGAGAAGGTCGACGGCACAGCCGAAGAGGGTTACCTCTATTGCGGCCCGGCAGGCGCCGGCCACTTCGTGAAGATGGTGCACAACGGCATCGAGTATGGCCTCATGGCCGCTTACGCCGAGGGCATCAATATCCTGAAGCACGCCAACGTGGGCAAAACCAAGGCTAAGACCGATGCGGAGACCGCGCCCTTGCGCGATCCCGAGCATTATATGTACGACTTCAATCTTCCCGACGTAGCCGAAGTCTGGCGGCGTGGTAGCGTGGTCGCTTCCTGGCTCCTCGATCTGACGGCCAGCGCTCTGATGAGGCAGCCCGACCTCGCCGATTTTTCCGGCCGCGTCTCCGATTCCGGGGAAGGGCGCTGGACGATTCTCGCGGCCGTGGAAGAAGGCGCTCCCGCGCCCGTTTTGAGCTCCGCCCTTTACGAGCGGTTCACTTCCCGCGGCGAAAGCGATTTCGCCAATAAGCTTCTGTCCGCCATGCGCTTCGAATTCGGCGGCCATCTCGAAAAGAAAGCAGCCGGCTAGCCAACGCGTTTCCACTCATCCGACCAGTTGAGAGCATCGAATAAGCGCCAAAATAAGCGCCCTTGACGCGCAAAGGAGTTGCTCATGAGTGCTACCCTGTCGGCGATCCCCTCGGACGCGCGCACTTCGCAAAAGCCCGCGGCGCTCTCCGACGCCCTGGTCTTTTTCGGCGCCACCGGCGACCTCGCCTACAAACAAATCTTCCCCTCGCTCCAGCAAATGATCCGCCGCGGCAATCTGAACGTGCCCGTCATCGGCGTCGCCAAAGCCGGCTGGAATCTCGAGCAATTTCGCAATCGCGCCAAAGACAGCCTGGCCAAACACGGCGGCGTGGATCCCGTCGCCTTCCCCAAATTGATGCAGTTGCTCAACTATATCGACGGCGATTACCAGGATCCGGCCACCTTCAAGAAGCTGCGCGAACTACTGGGCCAGGCCCAGCTTCCCACGCATTACTTGGCCATTCCTCCCAGCCTTTTTCCCACCGTCGTGGAAGGACTTCGCGCTTCGGGTTCCGCCAAAAATGCCCGCGTCATCCTGGAAAAGCCCTTCGGCCGCGATCTGGCCTCGGCTCAAGCGCTCGACGCTACCTTGCACGCCGCTTTTCCCGAGTCCTCCATCTTTCGCATCGACCATTACCTCGGCAAAGAAGAAGTCGAAAATCTGCTCTTCTTCCGTTTTGCCAACACCTTTCTCGAGCCCATCTGGAATCGCAACTACGTCCAAAGCATCCAGGTCACCATGGCCGAGTCCTTTGGCGTCGCCGGACGCGGCAAATTCTATGAAGAAGCCGGCGCAATTCGCGATGTGGTGCAGAACCATCTCCTGCAAGTCGTCGGATTTCTCACCATGGACCCGGCCACCAGCCTCTACGCCGAATCCCTGCGCGACGAGCAGGTCCGCGTTTTTCGCACCATTCCCCCGCTTCAGCCGAAAGACGTGGTGCGCGGCCAGTTCGAAGGCTATCGCCAAGTCGCCGATGTCGCCCCCGATTCCAAAGTGGAGACCTTCGCCGCCGTGCGCCTGGAGATCGATTCCTGGCGCTGGGACGGCGTCCCGATATTGCTCCGCTCCGGCAAGTGCCTGCCGGTCACCGCGACGGAAGTGCTGGTCAAGTTAAAGCCGCCTCCCCTTCGCCGCACGGGAAATAGCAATAATTATTTCCGCCTGCGCCTCGGTCCCGATCTCTCCATAAATGTCGGCGCGCGAATCAAGCGTCCCGGCCCGGACATGGTCTCCATGCCCGTGGAACTCTCCGCCGTGCAACTCGACCTCAGCGCCGAGCTCATGCCTTATGAGCGCCTGCTCACCGACGCCATGCGCGGCGATCCGCTGCTCTTCGTGCGCCAGGATGCCGTCGAAGCCGCCTGGGCCATCGTCGATCCCATCCTGGGAACGGATAAGACGCCGCTTTACTTTTATCCTCGTGGAAGCTGGGGTCCGTCCGAAGCCGACGCTTTGGCCGCCGACATTGGCGGCTGGCACAATCCCGAGCCTTCCCGCACGGGCGGCACATCTCACTTTATGTGGCGATATGACGAAAACGAAGACGTCCGCAAGGCCAGCGGTTAGCACCGCGGCGGAAGCGGCGGAAGCTAAAGAGACTGGATCTGTTTTCGCCGCCGCAGGTTTCGCCGCGCTGGGTGGACTTCTCTTCGGCTACGACACCGGAGTCATCTCCGGCGCCCTGCTTTTCATTCGGACGCAATTTGCGCTCTCCCCACGCGAGCAGGGACTCGTCGTCAGTGTGGTGCTGGTCGGCGCCGCCATAGCCGCTCTTAGCGGCGGCCGCCTGGCGGATACTTTCGGCCGCCGCACCATGCTCATGGTTACGGCGATAATCTTTGTCGCTGGAGCTATGGTTTGCGCCGCGGCGCCCTCGTTGAACGTGCTGCTGATCGGCAGGCTGATCGTCGGCCTGGGCATCGGCCTCGCCTCCACAACCGTGCCCGTCTACATCTCCGAAGTTTCGCCTCCGCAGACGCGCGGCTGGCAAGTCTCGCTTTTCCAGTTGGCCATCACCGTCGGCATTCTCGCCGCTTATCTTGTGGATTACGCCTTCTCCGGCAGCGGCGCCTGGCGCTGGATGCTCGGTCTCGCGTTCGTGCCCGGTGCAATTCTCGGCTTGGGAATGATCCGCATGCCCGAAAGCCCGCGCTGGCTCGCCGAACACGGCGAAACGCAACGCGCGCGCGAGGTCCTCAGACGCATCCGCGGCGGGAACAATATCGACGCCGAATGGCGCGAGATCCAGGACACCCTGGCGCAAGCCGACGAGCGCAGCCGCTTCGCCGATCTGCTTTCGCCGAACGTGCGCCCCGCGCTCGTCATCGGCATCGGCCTGGCGATCTTTCAGCAGGTCACCGGGATCAACACGGTCATCTACTACGCGCCCGTGATCGTGCAGTCGGCGGGAATTTCTTCAGCCTCGGGAGCCATCCTGGCCACCGCCGGCATCGGCTTGGTAAATGTGATCATGACCATCGTGGCCATGTGGCTCATCGACCATGTGGGCCGCCGCCCTCTCCTGCTCACCGGAATCGCCGGGATGATCCTCAGCCTGGCCGTGCTGGGCTTCGTCTTCCGCATGCCCACCGGCGGCGCGCTGGCCTGGCTGGCCGTGATCACCCTGATGGTTTACGTGGCCTCGTTCGCCATCAGCCTCGGTCCGATTTTTTGGCTGCTGATCGCGGAGATCTATCCGCTCAAGGTTCGCGGAATTGCGGAGGGAACGGCGGCGGGCGTGAACTGGGCCTTCAACTTTCTGGTTTCGCTTACCTTTCTGACGCTGATTCAGATTCTGGGCGCGAGCTCGACGTTTTGGATGTACGCGGCCCTGGCCATCGCTTCCTGGTTCTTTTCCTACTATCTCGTCCCCGAAACCAAAGGCCGCACCCTCGAAGAGATCGAGCAATCCTTCCGCCACCCCCACGCCGCCTAGCGCCGCACTAATAACTGTGCTGTCATCCCGAGGGCCGCGTTTGCTTTCTTTCGCGCGAAACGTCATGGACATCAGGAGCTTTCGCGCGTTAACAAAGTCCCGAGGGATCCGCATTTCGTTTTTGTGGGTGCCCCACCCTTCGGTTTTAAGGGTGGGTTCTCTGTGGTCCTGCGCGAGCTTGTAGCCCAGGGCGCCCGCTGCATTTGCGGGGCCCTGGGGCCTTTCGGGGCGTCCTAACGAGCTACTTCTCCACCACGCCGCAGGCGATCCGGTCCCCGGAATTTCCGGCTGGATCGGTCTTATAATCGTCAGGCCCGGCGTGAATCACGAGCGCCGTTCCGCCTGCATGAAAGAGCGAATTCATTCCGTCGCCCAGCGTAACCATGGCCGCGGTCATGGTCGCTTTGCCCTTGCCGTTTGCGCCCACGTTGAAGTTCGGCAGGTCTCCGGCGTGCGGACCTTCGGGATTATCCTTGCCATGTTTCTTCATCGTGGGATTGAAATGCCCGCCCGCGGAAGCGAAATTCGGCCCCTGACACATTCCCACGGTGTGAATATGAATGCCATGCACGCCCGCCGGCAGTCCCGTCACGCTCACGTTGATGCGCACGCCTTTGGCCGTCTGCGTCAGCGTCGCCGTGCCCACTTTGTTCCCTTTGGCGTCGATGAAATTCGCATGCGCCTTGGTTGTCGCAGTCTGCGCGTACGCCGATACCCCCATCAGTATTGCGCCCGCTAATAGTAAGCCTCGAAATCGCATCGCCATCCCCCTTTTCGTTCGCCACAGTTATACCCGCGCCCCCCCGCCGAACGCAACCGCGCAAACATCGCCACGGCGCAGGCCCGTTGTCATCCCGAACCCGGTCGCGTTGTTTGCGAACGGGGATGAGGGATCTGCTTTTCGGCTGTACCTTCAGTTTGCTCTCGCGGCCGGTTTCTCCCGGTGGGGATTGACGCGAACGAGCGCTGGCCGGATGCTATTCGAGAGTCCTCCCTTGAAGCCAATCGTCCGTATAGCGCTCGCCACTGTGGCCGTCGTTCTCGCCATCCTTTCATTTCTGCAATTTCTCGGCGCCGCGGCTTTCTACAGCGCGTGGTCTGGCAGACCGGGTCTAGCGGTTGAGCTTGCAAGCGCAAATCGCCGAGGCGACTTTTTTCTCCTGCTTTCGGTTGTACTCGAGTTCGCAGTAGCGAGCGCGATCGCACCCCTGATCGGGGTTTCCGTCTTAGGATCAGCACGATTCAAGGTAGTGGCCCGATTCCTTGTGGCCCTGTTTCTTTCGCTGCTGGCAACCGGCGTGGTGATTTCGCTCCTGGCCATTTTCAGAATCGTGTGAAATCCGAGCAGGCGTAATGCTGAGTTCTCCGCGTCTTTTCCTAAATTTGAGAAGTCGCTTTATTGGAGATTGGGCACCAAACAACTATTCCGAAAATCCCCCACGCTCACTCCCTCACCGGCTCAAGTGCTACCGCGGGCACTGCATCGGCATCCATGGTAAGCATCAAGAATTGGCAGTGTCCGCAATGAAATCCCGTGACGCTGACAGAATTGTTGAGCACATCCTCTTCCTGAAATTGAAACGACAACCCTCTCACCCTGCTCATACGGTCAGATTTGCCGCAACGCATGCATTTCATCGCCAGCCTCCGTGCGCCGCATTCTAACAAGAAACGATCTGCGCTTTACTCGTGCGGTAAAACGAGCATCCGTACAGGATGCTCGTCCCGTCCTCCGGCGAAAGTCACGTACACGATGAGCTTTCGCCGGTTAACGAAGTCACACTGGAGCGAGGGGCGCTTTTCGCGCTCCGGATGTTTTGCGGAGGATCTCTCTATTGGGTACGAGCAGCTTTACTCGTGCGGTAAAATGGAACATGCTCGAATTTTGCAGCGCGTCGCCTTCTGTTGGGGCTCGGGTTTCCGTCGCGGCGTTTTCCACCAGCCCTAATCGTGCCGTCGCCAGAATTCCAGCTAAACGCTCTATTTTGATACTCTTGCATGCAGATTGCCAGCAACTCCTTTGGAATGATAACATTTACAGTAATAATGGCCTGTTCCAGGATCGTCGCACCCGAGCAAGTCTCCTGAGCGGACGCAACTACCTTAGAATCTGTGCCATACTGGAAACTCTGCCCCAGAGGAGGCTCTTTCCTAAGTTCTTTAGAATGACAACGTTTTCCAACCCCTCCACGTAAGCGCCCTGGAATGACAACGTTTACAAAAAAGGTGGGGGGGAGGGGGTAGCCGACTCAGACATGCCGAACCCGAAACGAATCGAGAATCAGCCCGCTAAGTGTATGCTTGCAACTTCGTGCTTGAGTCTTGATTGGCGTCGCGGCGCATCTCGGATTCAGCCGCGCGTCTGTCGGCGAAGTAGATCCGCCCCGGGCGCTATCCTGCTCGGTTGTAAATTCACTTTAACAATAGCGGAGAGATGGCATGATCGTAGGAGTCCCGCGCGAGACTTTTCCTGGAGAACGGCGCGTCGCTATGGTGCCGCTCGTGATTCCCACGCTGGCCAAGAGCGGACTCGAAGTGCACGTCGAGGCCGGCGCCGGCGTCGAAGCCGGCTATCCCGACGCCGAATACGCCGCCAAAGGAGCGAAGATCATCGCCGACCGCCGCGAACTCTTCGCCCAGGCCGATGCCCTCGTTCAGGTGCTCTGCTATGGCTCGAACGACAAGACTGGCCAGGCCGATGTTCCTCTCTTCCACGAGGGCCAGGTGCTCATCGGATTCTTGCGCCCTCTCGGCGCGCTCGGCCCCTTGCAGGAGATTGCCGCCAAAGGCGTGACTTCGTTTTCCGTCGAATTGATGCCGCGCTCCACGCGCGCGCAGAGTATGGACGCGCTCTCGTCCATGGGCACCATCTGCGGATACAAAGCCGTCCTCATCGCCGCGGATACGTTGCCGAAAATCTTCCCCATGCTCACCACCGCCGCCGGCACGATTACTCCCGGCCGCGTGCTGGTGATTGGCGCGGGCGTTGCCGGCCTTCAGGCCATCGCCACGGCGCGCCGCCTCGGCGCGGTCACCTCCGCGTATGACCTGCGCCCCGCGGCAAAAGAGCAGGTACAGAGCCTGGGCGGCCGTTTCGTCGAGTTGCCCATCGAGGCCAAGGACGCGGAAGACACCCGCGGATACGCCAAGGCCCAGGACGAATCGTTTTACCAGCGCCAGCGCGAATTGCTGGGCAAAGTCGTGGCCGAAAGCGATGTGGTCATCACCGCGGCAGTCATTCCCGGCAAAAAATCTCCTCTGCTCGTGACCGCGGATATGGTCAAGGGCATGGCGCCCGGCTCGGTAATCCTCGATTTAGCCGCCGAGCGCGGCGGGAATTGCGAACTCACCCGCCCCGGCGAGAAAATTGTGGTGGATGGCGTCACCATCATCGGCTGGTTCAATCTGGCCAGCACCGTGCCTTATCACGCCAGCCAGATGTATGCCCGCAACGTCACCGCTTTTCTTCTGCACCTGATCAAGGACGGGAAGATTAGTCTCGATCTGAACGACGAAATCGTCTCCAGCACGCTGGTAACTCGCAACGGCGATATCGTCAATCCGCGCGTGCGCGAGTTTTATTCGCTGCCGGTTCTGGCAGCGCACTCCTAGGAGGAGGAATGCCTTCGGACTTCATCTCCAATCTTCTTGTATTCATTCTTGCCGGCTTCGTCGGATTTGAAGTGATCAAGCGCGTTTCGCCGCTGCTGCACACGCCTCTGATGTCGCTCACCAACGCGCTGGACGCCATCGTGGTGGTCGCGGCCATCATCATCGCGGGGCGGCACGAAACCACGCTCTCCACCGTCCTGGGAATCATTGCCGTGGCCGCTTCGTTCAGCAACATGGTGGGCGGATTCCTGATCACCGACCGCATGCTGCGCATGTTCAAATCGGGCAAAACCAAAAAATCATGACCGCCGCCGACGCCCAGCAGATCATCGATCTCACCTATCTCGTCGCGGCCGTCCTCTTCGTTCTGTCGTTGAAGTGGCTCAGTTCGCCGGTCAGCGCGCCGCACGGCGTCTTGGCCGGCGAGATTGGAGCCGCGCTGGCCGTCGGCGCCACGCTCTTCAATCCCGAACTGGTTCAGTACAAGTGGATTGTGGTGGCGCTGATCATCGGCGCGGGCATCGGCATTCCCCTCGGCATGGTGCATATGACGGCCGTGCCGCAGCGGACGGCGCTGAGCCACGCTTTTGGCGCGCTGTCGGCCAGCATGATCGGAATCGCCGAATATTACGTGCGCGCGCCGCATGTGACCAAGTTCGGCATGGTGGAGATCGCCCTCGAGGTGATCATTGGCTCGCTGACCTTTACCGGCAGCGTGATCGCTGCCGGCAAGCTGCAGGAGATTCTGCCGCAGCGGCCCATCACTTACCGCTGCCAGAATATCGTCAGCCTTTCGGTGCTGGGCGCGGCCCTCGTCCTGGCCCTGGTTCTGGTGATCCACCCCGAATACATGGTGCTCTTTCCGGTGATGGTCGGTGTCGCGCTTCTCTTCGGCGTGCTACTGGTCACTCCGATAGGCGGCGCCGATATGCCCACGGTCATTTCGCTGCTGAACTCCTACGCAGGTCTCTCCGCCGCGCTGCTGGGATTCGTGCTCAATAGTAAGGTGCTGGTGGTGGCCGGCGCGCTTGACGGTTCCTCCGGCTTCATCCTCTCCGTGATCATGTCCAAGGCCATGAATCGCTCCTTCACCAACGTGATGTTTGGCGCCTTCGGCCAACTGCAAGTCTCGGCCAAGGCTGCCGCGGAAGAGAAAGTCGTCCGCAGCGCCAGCGCCGAAGAGGCCGCCTCGATTTTGTCCGGCGCCACCAAGGTGGTCATCGTACCGGGATACGGCATGGCCGTTGCCCAGGCGCAACACAAGGTCCGCGAACTTTACGACGCCCTTACCAAGCGCGGCGTTGACGTCAAATTCGGCATCCACCCAGTCGCCGGAAGAATGCCCGGCCACATGAACGTATTGCTGGCCGAAGCGGACATTCCCTACGACCGCCTGTTCGACATGGACGACATCAATTCGGAGCTGCCGCTCACCGATGTGGCCCTGGTCATTGGCGCGAACGACGTCACCAACCCCGCCGCGCGCAACGAACCCGGCAGTCCCATTTACGGAATGCCCATCATTGACGTCGATAAAGCGCGCACCGTTATGGTCATCAAGCGCGGCATGAGCCCGGGATTTGCGGGTATCGATAACCCGCTCTATTACCTCGATAAGACGCTGATGCTCTTCGGCGATGCCAAAGCCTTTGTGGGAGATATCGTTCGCGAACTCAGCGGCACGCACCACTAGGCCATGCAGTCCGTATCCGTTTTGGAACAGGCCGGCCTAGATTGAGACGAATCGCATTCTGAAACCCCAAGACGTTTTCCTAAGCCCCTGATTTCTCACGCCACTCTGCGTTCGCGCATGGTAGGCCGTGTGCTCTCACCTCGACAGCATAAAAAAGAGATGGCGAGGCCTGAAATAAAGCCAGAGTCTGGCGAGGGTAATCGGTGCTCGTATACGACAAAATCCGTCCCGAGGAGTTAGACCGCCGCGAACTGCAGCTTACGCTGCTGGCTTGCAGCACCATTCTGATCCTGGGCGCGGGTTTGGCGCTGCTGATGTATCCAGTCGTATTCTCCCGGTCCAACGCGCCCTCGGGTCTCATGTTGAGGAACGCGTTCTACGGATTCTGCACGCTATCGGCGCTGCTGGCGATGTACCTCGTGGATCGCCAGATGACGATACTGCGTCTGCGGCGCCAAATCGCCGAGCAGCGCAGGCGAGCCGCGGAATCTAGAATCGAAGCCAGCGCCGAACTCCTGAACGCCATTCCCAATCTGACCTCGTTCAAGGATCGCCTGGCCATGGAATACCGCCGGGCGGCCGCTGCGGCGCAGGTTTTGTCCGTGCTGGTGATTACGGTGAAATTGCCGGAAGATGTGGCCTCCACGCCGGCGGCCATATCCCGCCTCAGCGACGCCGCCAAGGCGATTTCCCGTAGACTGCGAGAGCAAGATTCCGTTTACGTTCTGCGTCCCTCCTGCTTTGGCACGATCCTGCCCAACGTTACCCGTGCCATCGCCGAGCGCATTTCGGAACGTGTCGCCGAGGGTCTATCCGATGCGGCGGGAGCGACCAATCGATTTTCCTACAAGATCAACGTGGTGAACTGCCCCGCAACCAGCTCGAGCGCGCACGAGCTTCAGGAGGCGGTTCTGAACGTCCTCCCGCATGAAGATTCGCTGCGGTCGGTCGCAGAAGAGGCCTTTTAGGCCTTGGTTTCTCTATTCATTTGCTGAGGAAAATGTTTTGCCTATTTTGTCTCGAGCCTAACGATACGGCGAGTTGCCGGCAGTCCATTCTGTCGTAAGCCACACACAATAAAATGCTTAGTGAAAATCAGGGTTTGGAAATGAGCGTGCGTATTCGCCAGTTTGTGAAACTGTGCCTGAATTGAGGGTCGATTCCAATTTATGGACACCTTTTGTTACTTATGATCGAGCTGGAAATCAAGCAACCGATTGGGTGGCCGGCCTAGCGGCCTTCCATGACTGAAAACAAAGCCTTTGGCCATTTAGTGGACGGGAACGTCTGCGGGGCTTTCCCTATTCGCCGCCGGTCGTGCGCGCTCGGCTTCGTTGTTCTTCTCGCTTTCTCGCTCTGTAGCCTGGATGTGTCTCCTGTGCTCGCCCAATCCAGCGGCCAGCCACCTACCGTCGCTTCCCAGACCCCTTCATCCGGTGCGACTGGGCAGGCATTAAACTGCCGTGTCGCCGCTACATTCAGCGAGGCCATCCAGCCGTCTTCAATCACGTTCGTGTTGGTCGATTCCTCGAACTCTAGCGTGCCCGCCACGGTAAGTTACGATCCCTCGTCTTACACCGTTACGCTCACGCCCAAGGCATACTTATCAACCTCGCAAACCTATACGGCGACCCTAAGTGGCGCAACCGATCCGGCCGGCAACGCGATGGCTGGCTCTGTGATCTGGTCATTTTCCACCGGCTCGATGACCGTGGGCGCGCCCACGGTGGACGCCAACGGCGTCGAAAGCTATCCCGTAACTTCCGTCTTCCAGGGTCCGCAATCGATGACCGTCCGGGTTCTCGAACCCACCAGCCCGGCCCCCGGACAGCCGCACCGATTGCTTTACGTGCTCCCGGTGGAGATCGGCGTCACCAGTTTGTCGTCCACCTTCAGCGACGGATTGGAGGAGCTGCGCCTGCTGGGTGTTCCCAACCAGTTCAACATGACATTGATCGCGCCCTCGTTCAATTACATGCCCTGGTATGGCGACAACGTCACCAATTCGCAGGAGCGGATGGAGAGCTTCATTCTCAACGATCTGATTCCGTTCGGCGACACTTTTGCCAAAGGCACCGAAATCCTGCCACGTTTGGCCATCGGCTTCAGCAAGTCCGGCAACGGCGTCCTGTTCCTGATTCTCCGGCACCCTGAAGTCTTTAGCGCGGTAGCCGCTTGGGATTCTCCCGCTCAGTTGAACAACTTGAACACCTACGCTCCCGACCTCCAAACGAACTTCGGCACCCAATCGAACTTCAATCTTTACAACATCCCTTCTCTCGTTGCGTCCGGAGGAGCGCCTTTTACCCAGCAGAATCGTTTGTGGGTCAGCGGAGACCAAGGCTTGTATACCTCGCAGATGGCGCAGTTGGATAGCCAGCTGACCGCAGCTTCCATCCCGCACACTTTTTTGGCCGGGGGCTCCCGAGCGCATAGTTGGCACAGCGGCTGGTTGCAGGGTGCGGTCACTGCGCTCGATGCCGTATCCATCGTCCGCAGCAACGGCCAGCCATCAGGCGCGCTGGCTCCGGGAATTACGCAAACCACCATCAGCCTCAATACAGATCAGAAGGCCACGTGCCGTTTTGCGACCACCGCCGGCGTCCCTTATGCCTCCATGGCCGACATTTTATCGACTACTGGCGGTATCTTCCATTCAACGCTCGTCACGGGACTGACCAACGGCGCGATCTACAGCTTCTTCATCCGCTGCGAGGACTCTCTTGGCAATGCGAACCCCGAAGATTTCCCCATTGTTTTCTCCGTGGCCAAACCCGGCGACACGACGCCGCCAGTGCGCTCCAACGGACAGCCCACTGGCGCGCTGGCAGCGGGAACGACGCGGACGAATCTGAGCCTGACTACCGACGAGAATGCCACCTGCCGCTATGCCACGGTGGCAGGCACGGCATACGCGTCGATGACGAGCATCTTCGCGGTGACGGGGGGAACGGCCCACTCGACGGCGCTCAACGGGCTCGCGAACGCAGGGACCTACAGCTACTACGTGCGGTGCCAGGACGCTTCCGGCAACGCCAACGCGGACGACTTTGCGATCACCTTCTCCACGGTCGCTTCCGACCCGGCGTCCAGCAGCTTTGCCGGCGTGGAGAGTCCTCTTTCCGAGGGAGGCATGTGGAACAAGCCCGGGGCGTGGAGCAGCATGGCCAAGAACAATGGGGCCTATGGAACCGCGGCGAACATGGCTGGTCTGGCCTCGCCGATGGTGAGCGCCGATCAGTTTTCGGAAATCACTTTCGATCAAAATCTGGGCTCGACGAGCTGGGTGGGAGTGACCACGCGGGTTCAGAGCGCCGGCAATGGCAGTTGCTATCTGGCCATCGCCTATAACGGAGGGGCATGGCTGTATCGCACGGATGACACCGGGACGTTGAGTTGGACGCAGTTGGCAGGGGCAAGCGCGGATATCACGGCGGCGCCGAGAGATCTGCGGCTGGAATCGCAGGGCGCCAACCACCGGGTGTATTTCAACGGAGTGGAACTGATCGATTACACGGAGAGCGCGCCGGTCTACGCCACGGGGCAGCCTGGGGTGGCGGTATACCAAAACGCATCGACGGCTAAGATACTTACGTTCACAGGCGGCTCGCTGAGCGGCTCCGGTTCGGGCTCGGGCCCGCGCACCACGCCCCCGGTACGGTCTAACGGACAGCCCAGCGGCGTGCTGGCAGCAGGAACGACGCAGACGAATCTGAGCCTGACTACCGACGAGAATGCCACCTGCCGCTATGCCACGGTGGCAGGCACGGCATACGCGTCGATGACGAACACCTTCAGCACGACGGGTGGAACAGCCCACTCGACTGCGGTCAGCGGCCTCGCGAGCGGAGGGACCTACAGCTACTACGTGCGGTGCCAGGACAGCCTGGGCAACACCAATCCCGACGATTTTGCGATCACCTTCACGGTCGGGCTGATCGGTTCCGACCCGGCATCGAGTAGCTTTGTTGGGGTAGAGAGTCCTCTCTCCGAGGGAGGCAAGTGGAACAAGCCCGGGGCGTGGAGCAGCATGGCCAAGAACAACGGGGCTTACGGAACGGCGGCAAACATGGCTGGTCTGGCCACGCCGATGGTAAGCGCCGATCAGTTTTCGGAAATCACCTTCGATCAAAATCTGGGCTCGACGAGTTGGGTGGGAGCGACCACGCGGGTTCAAGGAGCCAACAACGGCAGTTGCTATCTGGCCATCGCCTTTAACGGAGGGGTATGGCTGTTTCGCACCGACGACACCGGGACGCTGAGTTGGACGCAGTTGGCCGAGGCGAATGTGGACATTACGGCGGCGCCGAGAGATCTGCGGCTGGAATCGCAGGGCGCCAACCACCGGGTGTATTTCAACGGAGTGGAACTGATCGATTACACGGAGAACGCGGCGGTCTACGCCACGGGGCAGCCTGGGATAGCGGTATACGAAAATTCAACGGCCAAGATACTCACGTTCACGGGCGGCTCGTTGAGCGGCTCCGGCTCCGGCCCGCGCGTCACGCCCCCGGTGCGGTCCAACGGACAGCCCAGTGGCGTGCTGGCAGCGGGAACGACGCAGACGAATCTGACTCTGGCTACCGACGAGAATGCCACCTGCCGGTATACGACGGTGGCAGGCACGGCCTACGCGTCGATGACGAACACCTTCAGCACGACGGGGGGAACGGCCCACTCGACCGCGGTCAGCGGCCTCGCGAGCGGAGGGACCTACAGCTACTACGTGCGGTGCCAGGACAGCCTAGGCAACACCAATCCCAACGATTTTGCGATCACCTTCACGGCAGGAGCGGCGGGTTCCGACCCGGCGTCGAGCAGCTTTGCTGGCGTGGAGAGTCCTCTCTCCGAGGGAGGCATGTGGAATAAGCCTGGGGCTTGGGCCAGCATGGCCAAGAACAACGGGGCCTATGGAACGGCGGCGAACATGGCTGGTCTGGCGACGCCGATGGTAAGCGCTGATCAATTTTCGGAAATCACCTTCGATCAAAACCTGGGCACGACGAGCTGGGTGGGAGTGACCACGCGGGTTCAGAGCGCCAGCAACGGCAGTTGCTATCTGGCCCTCGCCTATAACGGCGGTGTATGGCTATTTCGCACGGATGACACCGGGACGTTGAGTTGGACGCAGTTGGCAGGGGCGAACGTAGACATCACGGCGGCGCCGAGAGATCTGCGGCTGGAATCGCAGGGTGCCAGCCATCGGGTATATTTCAACGGAGTGGAACTGATCGATTACACGGAGAGCGCGCCGGTCTACGCCACGGGGCAGCCTGGGATAGCGGTATACCAAAACGCATCGACGGCGAAGATCCTGACGTTCACGGGCGGTTCGTTGAGCGGCTCGCCGTAGACTCCCCGGCAGATTTGCTTAGCGGTAGACGGGAAAAGGCGAGCCGGGGTCGAGATCGAGACCGAGTTGCAATTTGGCGGCGTCCGACATGCGGGTGGGAGTCCAAGGCGGATCGAAGACGATTTCGGCGTGAACTTGCCTGACCTCGGGAAGCTGCGATAGCTTGCGCTCGATATCCGCTCGGAGGACATCTCCCATGCCGCAGCCCGGCGCGGTCATGGACATTTTGATCTCAATCTTATGGCCGCCGGTCTCGGCGGGCGTAATCTGGCATGCGTAGACCAGGCCGAGATCGACGATGTTGACCGGGATTTCGGGATCGAAAACCGTCTTCAAGCGATCCCAGACAAGCTTTTCGCTGAAGGGAACCGGCCCGGCTTCCGCGGCCTGCGCCTGCTTGGCGTCGGGAGCGAGGCCCAGGGCGTCCGCATTGTTGGCTTCGATGCGCATCATCGCGCCCTGTTCGGTGGTCACGGTATAGCTGCCGCCGAGCGACTGCGTGATTCGCACGCGGCTTCCGGCGGGGAGCACCTGCACTCCGCCGTAAGGCACCTGAGTGGCCTGGCAATCGCGTTTGAGCTCAATTACGGCGCTGGGCATATTCGATTACTCCGCTTTTTTACTCGGTGGAGACGGCGTGCCGCTCGCCTTCGAGCGCCGCGCGCAGCGCGTGCCAGGCCAGCGTGGCGCACTTCACGCGCACGGGATATTCGGAGACTCCGGCAAACGCCGCCAGCTTCCCCAGTTCTTCCGATGGCGCGCCGTCCTTGCCGGTTACGACGTGATGGAATTTCTGAAACAGATCCTCGGCTTGCTCCATGCTCTTGCCCTTGAGGGCTTGGGTCATCATCGACGCCGAAGCTTTGGAGATGGCGCAGCCGGAGCCTTGAAAGGAGATGTCGCGGATCTGGCCGTCGCCAATCTGGAGGTAAACCGTAAAGTGGTCGCCGCAGAGGGGATTAAAACCTTCGGCAGACCGATTGGCCGCTTCGATGGTGCGGTAGTTCCTCGGGTTCTTGCTGTGTTCGAGGATGATGTCTTGATAAAGATCGCGCAAATCCGCCATCAGGCGAAAACCTCCCTAACTTTCCGCAGCCCGTCGGCCAGCGCGTCCATCTCCCCCACGGTGTTGTAGAGCCCCAGAGAAGCCCGCGCCGTGGCCGGGATGCCGAAGCGCAGCATGAGCGGCTGCGCGCAGTGATGTCCAGTGCGAATGGCAATCCCTTCCCGATCGAGAATGGTGCCGATGTCGTGGGGATGGATGCCCTCGAGGACGAACGACAGGATGCCTTCCTTTTCCCTGGCCGTGCCGATCAGGCGCAGGCCGGGAATCTCCAGCAGGCGCTTGGTGCCGTAAGCCAGAAGTTCTTGTTCGTGCTTGGCGATGCGGTCGATGCCGATGGCGTTGACGTACTGAAGCGCCGCGGCCAGTCCGATGGTGCCGGAGACGTGCGGCGTGCCGGCTTCGAATTTTTGCGGAGCGCGGTTGTACAGCGTCTTCTCGAAGGTGACCGAACTGATCATGTCTCCGCCGCCTTGGTAGGGCGGCATGGAGTCCAGGAGTTCGGCTTTGCCATACAACACGCCGATTCCGGTGGGCCCGTACACCTTGTGTCCTGAGAAGACGTAAAAGTCGCAATCGAGAGCGCACACGTCCACGGACATGTGCGGGACGGCCTGGGCGCCGTCGAGCAGGACGCGGGCGTTCACCTGCTGCGCCGCTTCCACGATCCTGCGCACCGGATTCACCGTGCCAAGGGCGTTGGAAACGTGCGCGATGGCGACGAGCTTCGTTTTCGGCCCCAGGAGCTTCTCGAACTCATCCATCATCAGCTCGCCGGCGTCATTCACCGGGACGACGCGCAGGCGCGCTTCCTTTTCCTCGCAGAGAATTTGCCAAGGCACGATATTGGAGTGGTGCTCCATGGCGGAAACAACGATTTCGTCTCCGCGACCGACATTGGCTCGTCCCCAGGTCTGGGCCACGAGATTGATGCCTTCGGTGGCCCCGCGAACGAAGACGATTTCGCGGGCATCGGCGGAGTTGAGAAATCGTCCCACCATTTTGCGAGCTTGCTCGTAGCTCTCGGTGGCTTGCTCGGAGAGAGTGTGCACGCCGCGATGAATATTGGCGTTCTCGGAGTTGTAGTAATTCACGATGGCGTCGATCACGGACTGGGGCTTCTGGGTAGTGGCGGCGTTATCCAGATAGACGAGAGGCTTGCCGTGAACCTTTGCCGCCAGAATCGGGAAATCCTTGCGCAGGCTGTAGACGTCGTAGCCGGTTTTCCCGGATGAGGGCAGCGATTGAGCGATATTGGTCGCGGTTGTCATCCAACCTCCTCCCACCGTCTGGTGGTTTCCGCGCCTGCTCCGGCGCCGGCGCCCGCCGATTTGGAAGCTTCAGGCAGCCAACCCTGCACGACCAGATCGAGATAGTCGCGCACCGGTTTGCACTTCATGCGATCCAAGCACTCGTTGGCGAAAGCCATCAGCAGCAGGTTGCGCGCCGTGGTCTCATCGATGCCTCGCGAGCGCATGTAGAAGAGCGCGTTCTCCTCGACCTGGCCGATGGTGGCGCCGTGGGTGCACTTCACGTCGTCGGCATAGATCTCCAGCTGGGGTTTGGTATCGATCTGGGCGTCGTCGGAAAGCAGCAAGTTGCGGTTGGTTTGCTTGGCGTCGGTCTTTTGCGCGTCCTTGTGCACGATGATGCGTCCATGGAAGACGCCGTGGGCATGGCCGTCGAGGATGCCGTTGTAGAACTGCCGGCTGCTGCAATGCGGGCTGGCGTGCTCGACGAGCATGTAGTTATCCATATGCTGCCTGCCGCCGGCGATGAACAGGCCGTTGATCAGGCACTCGCCGCCTTCGCCGGCCAGCACCGGATGTACGTTATTGCGGACCAATCCGCCGCCCAGGAGCACCGAATGCGAACTCACATTGGCGCTGCGCTTCTGCTGGCTGCGCAGCGTGGAGACGTTGAAGGCCTGGCGGTCTTCGCGTTCGATCAGATGATGGGCCACGACAGCGCTTTGCCCGGCGACCAATTCGGTGACCACGTTGGAAAAGAAAACGCCGCTGCCGATGGAGACGTAGTCCTCCACGACGTTTACTTCGGTTTCGTCTTCGGCCACGATCAGATTGCGCGGGTGGGTCATCTGCGGCTCTTCGCCGGGTGTGGAAACGAAGAGCAGGCAGACCGGAGGTTCGAGCGCGGTGCGGCGCGGGACATAAACGTACGCGCCGTCCTCGATGAAAGCCTGATTCAACGCGCAGAAGGCGTCGCGCTCGATATTGATGTAGCGGCCCAGGTGCGCTTCGAGCGCCCCGCTATCTTCAGCGAGGGCCTGAGCCAAGCTCGCGACCCGCACGCCTTTCGGCAAGCTTCCCAATTCCGATAGCGCCGGGGCGAATCGTCCATTCACGAAGACGAGCTGGCAGGCCGCGCCGGGAATGCGATACGGTTTGAGCGCGTCGGAATACGCGCCAGCGGATTGTTGTGGTTCGCGAGCCAGCTCGAAGGAGGTTTGCGCGATGGCGTTGACGTTGGTGAAGCGCCAATCCTCGTCCTTGGTGGTGGGGAAGCCAACCTCGCAGAAGCGCGCAAAGGCCCGCTCGCGCATGCCGCGCAGCCATTCGGGCTGCCGCTGGGCGCGCGCGCCGAAGGCGTTGAAGGCGTCCAGATAATGCTGAAGGTAATTCCGAAGCCGTTCTGTGGTAGCGATAGCCATCTGGTTTCCTGTGTGCGCTAGCGCGCTGCGGCGGAGGCGGGCTCGGTCCAGCTGTAGCCCTTCTCTTCCAGTTCGAGCGCCAGTTCGGGTCCGCCGGACTTCACGATTCGGCCCTCTACGAGAACGTGAACGAAATCGGGGACGATGTAGTCCAAGAGGCGTTGATAATGGGTGACCAGGAGAATGGCGCGATCCTTGCCGCGCATGGTGTTCACGCCTTTGGCCACAATTTTCAGCGCGTCGATATCGAGGCCGGAGTCGGTTTCATCCAGAATGGCCATCTTGGGTTCCAGCACGGCCATCTGCACGATCTCGTTGCGCTTCTTCTCGCCGCCGGAAAAGCCTTCGTTTACGGGGCGATTCAGGAAGCGTTCATCCATCTCCAGCAGCCGCATTTTTTCCTTCAGGAGCGGGAGAAAATCCATGGCGTCCAGCTCTTCTTCTCCGCGATATTTGCGCACCGCGTTCAGCGCGGCGCGCAGGAAATAGGCGTTGCTGATGCCGGGAATTTCCACGGGATACTGGAAGGCCATGAACAAGCCTTCGCAGGCGGCTTCCTCCGCCTTCATGGCCAGCAAGTCCTTACCGTTGAGCAATACCTGGCCTTTGGTAACTTCGTAGGCTTCGCGCCGCGCCAGGACTTGCGCCAGCGTGCTCTTGCCCGACCCGTTCGGCCCCATGATGGAGTGCACCTCGCCGGCATTGACCGTGAGGTTCACGCCCTTGAGGATTTCGTGATTATGAATGCTTGCGTGCAGGTCCTTGACTTCCAGTAGGCTCATATTTATCCGACACTTCCTTCCAGGCTGATGCTCAAGAGTTTTTGCGCTTCCACGGCGAACTCCATGGGCAATTCGCGGAACACCTGCCGGCAGAAGCCGTTGATGATCATGGAAACGGCCTCTTCGCTGGAGAGCCCGCGCTGCCGCAAATAGAAGATCTGATCCTCGCCGATCTTGGAAGTCGAGGCTTCATGCTCCATGCGCGCGCTGGAGTTCTGTACTTCGATGTAGGGGAAGGTGTGCGCGCCACATTTATCGCCGACCAGCAAGGAGTCGCACTGCGTATAGTTGCGCGCTCCGGTGGCGCCCTTTTGGATCTTCACCTGCCCGCGATAGGTATTCTGGCCATGTCCGGCGGAGATTCCCTTGGACACCACGGTGCTGGTGGTGTTCTTGCCGATGTGGATCATCTTGGTGCCGGTATCGGCCTGCTGATAGTTATTGGTGAGGGCCACGGAATAAAACTCGCCGACGGAGTTATCGCCCACCAGGATGCAGCTGGGATATTTCCAGGTAATGGCTGAGCCGGTTTCCACCTGGGTCCAAGATATTTTCGAATTGCGGCCCGCGCACTTTCCGCGCTTGGTGACGAAATTGTAGATGCCGCCGCGCCCTTCCTTATCGCCGGGATACCAGTTCTGCACGGTGGAATATTTGATGGTGGCGTTTTCCATGGCCACCAATTCGACGACCGCGGCGTGGAGCTGATTTTCATCGCGGATCGGCGCGGTGCATCCCTCGAGATAGCTGACGTAAGCGCCTTCATCGGCGACGATTAGGGTGCGTTCGAACTGCCCGGTTTCGGCGGCGTTGATGCGGAAATAGGTGGAAAGCTCCATGGGACAGCGCACGCCCTTGGGCACGTAGACGAACGAACCGTCGCTGAATACGGCCGCATTGAGCGAAGCGAAGAAGTTGTCCGTGTAGGGAACCACCGAGCCGAGATACTTCTTCACCAATTCGGGATGGTTGAGCACGGCTTCGGAAAAGGAGCAGAAGATCACGCCGGCTTCGGCCAGCTTCTCCTTGAAGGTGGTGGCCACCGAGACGCTGTCAAACACGGCGTCCACGGCCACGCCCGCGAGCTTCTGCTGTTCGAGCAGGGGAATGCCGAGCTTTTCGTAGGTTCGCAGGACCTCGGGATCGACCTGATCCAAGCTCTTCAGGCTGGGCTTTTTCTTGGGCGCGGAATAATAGACCATGTTCTGGTAGTCGATGGGGCCGAACTTCACATTGGCCCACTTGGGCTCGCCCTGAGCCTTTTCGAGGGCAACCCAATGGCGATAGGCCTTCAGGCGCCAGTCCAGCATGAACTCCGGCTCGCCCTTTTTTGCCGAGATGAGGCGAACCACGTCTTCATTCAGACCTTTTGGGATCGTGTCTTCTTCGACGGCGGTGACAAAGCCCCACTTATATTCTTGGTTGGTAAGGTCCTGAATGGTGTTGATCGTCGTGCTCATCGTTCTCTCCTGAGCCAAAAGTAATCGACACGGTGCGGCTCCCGCCCGTGCCCCCTTCATGCATCGGCTTGGTCAAATCGGACAGCCGGATGCCCTCCAGTGCGTGCTGCAAGGCCTTGCCAATCACGCCCGAGTTGTAGCGAACCGTGCAGGACTGTTCCAGATCGCAGCAGCCGGGAGTGGTGTTGCATTCGGTGAAGCCGATGGGTCCTTCAAACGCTCCGATGATCTCGGCCACCGATATATCCGTGGCAGGGCGCGCCAAGGCGTAGCCGCCTTTTGTACCGCGGTGCGAGGTCACCAGGCGATGATCCAGCAACTCCCGGAGAACCTTTCCGACCGTCGTGAGCGGCAGTTGCGTGCCCTCGGCCAGTTCGCGCGCCGAATGCAGGGAAGGCGCGGGGCAATGAGCGATATGCGTCATCAGGACGATGGCGTAATCGGTCAGTTTGTTGAGTCGAAACATTGTTTTCCCCGAACGTCTTTCCCGAACTGCTTCCCCGAACTGGCCTGAGGCCTTCTGCCCTGAATCTTGACTAAGTTAGTCTAACAGGGCCAGATGAATCTTGACCAACTTAGTCCGATATCTATTTTAGCGTCTTGGTTCAAATCGTCAAGCCGGAAATGTCTCGAAATCGAAAAATCTGGGGCCATCTGGGCAATGCGAGGAGGGTGCAACAGCAGCGCGCGCCTCTGCGCAGCCAAGAGGGCTGTGGCACTTGGGTCGAGCGTTTCGGCTTACTGCACAGCCAGAGTGGTGTGCCAACCGGGGGTAACAACCCGTTTTGGGGCTGGCCCCGTCTAACCAATCGTAAACGCGCGAAAAACTGTGCCACACTAGGCGGGCGGGTGCGTTGTATAATCCGGGGACGGTACGGCCAAATTGGCTCGGCCATCGTCTTACTGGTTGTTTCTTTGTAAGAGAAGGTGGCATCTAAACTGTGTGGTGCGGCGTGCCGAGAGAAGTGGTAAAGGGTTCGGCCTCGAGATGGCGGCGCGGAGTTCGGCGCGTTTCCCGCAATAGGTTTCGCATCTTACACGCAGGCTCCGGCCAAGCAGGCCGGGAGGGCTCATTCATTCAGTGGCAGGAGGCCATGAATCATGAACACTAGATTCCTTCAAGTTCGACGTTCCGTAGCGCTGGTCTCTTTGGCCGCGTGTTTGGTGATTGGCGGAGGACTCGCCTGGATGGTGGGCTCGAACGGTCACAATACCGTATTCGGCGCCACCAGTCCGGTGACGCTGCGCATCGCCGGCAATCCGGCGGTGGGCGCGACGGGTAATTTCAACGAAGGCTTTTCCGCGGTGGTCGAACCGCTGCTTCCGGCGGTGGTGAATATCTCCACCTCCAAGATGGTGAAAAGCTCCCAGAACGGCGACTCCCCATTTTTCAACGATCCGTTCTTTCGGCAATTCTTCGGCAATCCCTTTGGCGACGGGGGCAAAGGAGGAGAGGACCAACAACAGCAGCCCCGGGAGCAGAAGGAACACAGCCTGGGATCGGGCGTGATCGTAAATCCCGACGGCTACATTCTGACGAATAACCATGTGGTGGACGGCGCGAGCGACGTGCAGGTCACGCTGAGCGACAAGCGCAATTTCAAGGCCAAGATCGTGGGCACGGATGCGCGCAGCGACTTAGCCGTCCTGAAGATCGGCGCCTCGAGCCTGGCTTCGGTGACGCTGGGCGACTCGACCAAAGCCAAAGTGGGAGACATCGTGCTGGCGATCGGCGATCCCTTCGGCATCGGCGAAACCGTGACCATGGGCATCGTCAGCGCCAAGGGCCGCCGGGGCCTGGGCATCGAGGGACCGGAAGGCTACGAAGACTTCATCCAGACCGACGCGTCGATCAATCCCGGAAATTCGGGCGGCGCATTGGTGAATACGCGCGGCGAGCTGATTGGCATCAATACCGCCATCATCAGCAACGGCGGCGGAGGCAATCAGGGTATCGGCTTCGCCATCCCCGTGAACATGGCGCGCGAAATCATGGAGCAAATCCTGAAGACCGGCAAAGTGAGCCGCGGATACTTGGGCATCATGATCCAGGAAGTGACGCCGGATCTAGCCAAGGCGTTTAACCTGCCTGGGGCGCAAGGAGCACTGGTGGGTGACGTCACCGCGGATAGCCCGGGGGGCAAGGCGGGGCTGCAGAAAGGCGACGTGATCACCGCTCTCAACGGCCAGCCGATCGCCGACTACTCCGACTTGCGGTTGCGCGTCTCGCAGTCGGCGCCCGGCACAGTGGTGAAGATGGACATACTGCGCAACGGGCAGAAGCAGCAGATCACCGCCACGCTGGGAGAGGTTCCGGAGAAGGCCCAAACGGCAGAGAATAAGGAAGAGGGCCAAGCTCAGGAGATGGAAGGCGTGCAGGTGGAAAACCTCAGCCCTGAGGTCGCGCAGCAGTTGAACATGCCGGCGGGAACTCGCGGGGTGGTGATTACCAACGTCGATCCGAACAGCACCGCCGCGGAATCCGGCCTCACGCGCGGCGATATCATTCAGGAAGTGAACCGTAAGCCAGTGAACAACGTACAGCAGTTCCGCGACGCGGTCCGCAGTGCGGGGAACGAACCCTTGCTGTTGCTGGTGAATCAGCAAGGCTCGACCAGGTATGTAGTGATTTCGCCGAAGTAAGGCGCAACCCAACACCGCAATCAGGCGGCAACAAAAAGGCCCGGCGCTTGGCGCCGGGCCTTTTGCTTTTTTGCGCGGCCGGTTGGCTGCCGGCGGACGCTTCAGATTGCGGAAGAAGTGGCGGCTGACGCCGCTTGCGGCAGCCGCACGATGCGCGCCTCCACGACGTTGGGAATGGAACGCAGGCAGGGCAGAATGGACTCGGGAACGTCGCCATCGAGCTGCACGATGGCCAGCGCTTCCGCGCCGAGCTGGGCGGCGCGCCGGCCGAGAGCGAATGTGGCGATGTTCAGGCCTTGGGTGCCTAGCAACGTGCCCACCTGCCCGATTACGCCGGGGACGTCGCGGTTGGTCATGATCAGCAGATTGCCTTCGAGCGGTGCTTCGCAGGCGATTCCGTTAATCTGCAGCAGGCGCGGCGTAGCGCCGTAGAGAATCGTTCCCAGCGCGGAGAATTCACGCCGCTTGCCGTCTCCCGCCGAGTACGTGGCGATCTCCAGCACATCGGCGATGCCGCGTTCGCGCGGGCGCCTGCTCTCCTGGATCTCCAATCCGCGTTCGACGGCGCGGGCCGAGGCGTTGACGAGATTGACGTGCTCGTCAAGCACGGCATTCAAAACGCCGGCCAGGGCGGCGCTGCCCAGCACACGGGTACCGATCTCGGCTGGCTCTCCGGCGTAGGCAATGCGCAGGCGGCGGGCCGGAAAGGGCGCGGCCTGGGCGACGAGCGAAGCCAGGCGCTCGGCCAGATCGAGATAGGGCCGCAGGCGCCGGTACTGCTCGGGCGGGATCGGCGGCAGATTGACGGAGTTGCGCATGGTCCCGTCCAGCAGGTAGTCGCGGACCTGCTGGGCGATTTGCACGCCGACTTCCTCTTGCGCCTCGGCCGTGGAGCCGCCCACGTGCGGGGTGGCAATCACGTTGGGCATTTGCAGCAGGGGGGAGTTGCGCGGGGGCTCCTCCGCGAAAACGTCCAGCGCGGCGCCGGCGAGGTGCTTGGACTGCAGGGCCTCGGCCAGAGCGGCTTCGTCCACGAGTTCGCCGCGAGCGGCGTTTACGAGGCGCGCACCTTTTTTCATCTGCGCCAGCGTCTGGGCATTGATCAGGCGCTCGGTGGACGGCGAGAGCGCGGTGTGCAGCGAGACGTAATCCGACTGGGCCAGAACTTCCGGCAGCGCAAGCAGCTCCGCGCCCCATTCCGCGGCGCGCTCCGCGCTGACGTAGGGATCGTAAGCGACCACGCGCATCTCCAGCGCGCGGGCGCGGCGCGCCACTTCCGCTCCCACGCGGCCCAGCCCGATCAGGCCGAGCGTCTTGCCGCGAAGTTCGGCGCCGGCGGTGCCGGACTTCTCCCACTTTCCGGCGTGCATGCTGGCGTTCAGTTGTGGAATGGAGCGAGCCATGGAGAGCATCAACGCCAGCGTGTGTTCGGCCACGCTCGGCGCATTGCCGCCGGGCGTGTTCATTACCAGAACGCCGCGGCGCGTGGCCGCCTCGAGGTCGATATTGTCCACGCCGACGCCCGCGCGTCCGACGACGCGCAGATTGCGCGCATGGCTCATGAGCTCGTCGGTGACGCGCGTGGCGCTGCGCACGACGAGCGCATCCGCGTCCGCCATCTCGGCGGAAAGCGCCGCGGCTGCGGGTTGTACGACTTGCCAGCCGGCGTCGGCCAGGAGTTTTACACCGTGTTCACTGATACGATCGGCAACGATAATTTTCATGGCCCAAAGAGACTAGCGGCCACGATTGGCTCTGTCAATTGAGCAACGATGGAACATACTGCTTGGGCCTCGCCTATGCTTTTCGCAGCGAGCAATCCCATCCAGGGCAAACACCCTGAGCCCGTATGCTATAGTTTCGCGCTGACAGAAACGAGGCGCAAAAACACGTATGCCGTTCATCGACCGCATCCAGAAAGACCTTACCGAGGCCATGAAATCGAAGGAGGAGTTGCGCTTGAGCGTGCTGCGCATGGTGAAAAGCGCGCTCAAGAATAAGGAGATCGAGAAGATCCGGCCGCTGGACGACGCGGAGTCGATGCAGGTGTTGCAGACGCTGGTGAAGCAGCGCAAGGAGTCCGTGGAGCAGTTCACTCGCGGTGGGCGCGCCGACCTGGCCGACAAGGAGACCCGCGAGATCGCCATCATCGAAACGTATCTGCCGGCGGCCGCGAACGAAGCGGATGTGGACCGAGCCATCGAGGCGGCCATCGCCGAGACGTCCGCGAATTCGCCGAAGCAGATGGGCGCGGTAATCAAAGCGGCGCGCGTGCATTTGGAAGGCAAAACGGTGGACGGCAAGATGCTTTCCGACCGCGTGCGCGACCGGCTGTCCCGCCCGAGCTGATCCCTAGACCGGGCCGTGGTTACAGGCTTAGGCCCTTGGCGCGCAGGCCGGCCATGATCTTTTCCCGCGTGATGGCGTGGTCGCGAATGCGCACACCTACCGCATTGTAGAGAGCGTTGGATATCGCGCCGGGCACCGATCCGATGCCCGTCTCGCTGAAACTCTTGATCCCGTAAAACCAGCGAGGTTCCAGGCTATCCACGAAGATGTTGGTCTGATCCTGGGGCACATCCATGATGGTGGGCAGGCGGAAAGACAAGTAGCCCACGCTATAGTGGGTGGTTCCGGGAAATTCTCGGTCCCAGGGAACGGGATCGGTGGTCATCTGAACGGATTCGACGAGCGATCCGTGCAAATCGGCTTCCGCTACCAGCGGATTGATGACCAGGCCGGCGTCATGGCAATAGACCGACCGTGTAACTCTCCAGTCGGCGGTCCACGTATCCACCTCTACCTCCACAAAGCAGGCGGCAGCTCCTTTGGTCATGGCCCTGCCTTGACCCTGGGCCACACCGGCGCCGGTGGTCCGTATCGAGCCGCCGTTGGCCTTGGCCAGGGCGGCGAAGGTTGTCTTCTTTTTGGGGTCTTCCGTTGAAGAGATCGTTCCGTCCTTGACGACGAGCTTCGCGATATCCACTTTCAGCTCGGCGGCAGCTCGGCGCAGAAGATCCTTTCGCAGCTTATCGGCCGCGCTAAAAACCGCGGCTCCCTGCAGCGTGATGGTTCTGCCGCCGTACCAGGTGTTGCTTGAGGGCGCGAGATCGGAGTCGCCCCAGACCACGCGCATGCGATCCCGGGTAGAGTATCCGAGGATTTCCGCGACGACCTGAGCAAGGCCGGTGTCGTGATTGGTTCCACTATCGGGGAGAGCGTTCTTCATGATCACGTAGCCGTCGGAATTTAACTCCACCTCGGCGCCAAAAGTGCTGCCCGTGGGGCCTCCGGCATCGGCTGGAGCCGTTCTCTGGTAGCCGACCTCGCCGTCGTGATAACCCATGATCCCGCAGTGGTGCTGGGACATTCCCAGGCCGATGCCTCGCTTGATCCTTCCTGGCGTGCCTCCGGGCACTGGATTCCGTTTCTCCCAACCAATGGCCTTGGCGCCTTCCTGCAATACTTCAACGGAGGCAAACGAATCGTAGGTGAGCGCGCCATTCTCGAGCTCATATCTTCGTCCCAGGTCGCCGGCATGCCAGTCCTTTGCCGGAGAGAGCTTGGTTCCCGGCCTGGAAATATGCATCAGCCTGAACTGGAGCGGATCTTTCCCCACGGCCTCGGCCATTTCATCGATCATGCTCTCCCAGGCCCACTTCACCTCTTGCTGGGTATAGCTGCGCACCGAGCGGATGACCATGGCGTTGGTCTTATAGCTGCACCAGACGGATTTCCAGTTCGGCACCTTGGCGGTGTAGAGCTCTTGTTGGTTTTTCGAAAGCTCCGACGACGAATGGCCGTCGGCGTCCTCCGCACCCACGCTGATGTGAATCTCGTGCAGCAGGGCCACGATTTGGCCGTCTTTCGTGGCGCCCACCTTGAATTTCGTAATCGTCTCCGGCTTGATGCTGATGTAGGCCAGCTCCTGGTTTTTTGTCAGAGCCACCTTTACCGGCCTGCCGGCCATTTTTGCCAGGTACGCGATGAAAGGCTGAATTCGCGAGGCCGACTGAATCGACCCGAAGGTGCAGCCGTTCCATTTGTTGATGTAGCGGATCGTGGTCGGATCGATGGCCAGCGCGCGGGCAATCTCAGCGCGCAGCGGGTAGATTCCTTGCCCCATGCCCCAGAAGGTGAGCCTGTCGCCATCCCATTTGGCCACGCAGCTGAGAGGCTGCATGGGAACGGCGGTCGCACCGGCAAAACTGTAGGTGAACTCCCTGATGACGTCGGCTTGCTGGAATCCCTTGTCGACGTCGCCGTGCTTGCTCGCCCAGGTGGCATCGGGATCGTAGTGCGGATCATTTTCCGGCATGAGAATGAGATTGCCTCTGCCTCGGCGCACACGAAGGTCCGGCGCGCCGGGCACAGTGGCCTGCGAAAGCGTGGAGGCGAAAGGAAGAACCTCGTATTCGACCTCGATGGCGTCGACGGCGTCCTCGGCCAAATCCTCGGTCTCGGCGGCCACGAAGGCGACCGTGTCACCCTGAAAGTTGAGCTCTTGGGAAAGCGGAAAAGTCTTGGGGCCGTTTTTGTACGTGAGTATGCAGGACACCCCTGGCATCCGCTCGGCTTTTGAAGTGTCCAGGCTCTTTATCCGGGCGTGGGGATGGGGGCAGGTGAGCAGCTTGGCATGCAGCAGATCGGGCAACAGCACACGCGTGGCATACAGGGCCTTGCCCGTGTATCGCGGTATGGCGACCTCAGGCATCGCCGGCATCGGCTTTCCCACTACGTTCAGATTTTCGGGCGGGTAGCCCTGCCACTTTTTCGTTACGATCTTGTCATCGCCCTCTACGAGCGTGTCGCCGGGCAGATGGCCGCCGCCGGTGGAGAAGTCGCGCACCATTGGCTGCTTGAGCTGGATCACGGATTCCGGGGCGGATTCGATCTTCTTTTTACTCATCCGGAATCTCCTTTTGAGCTTTGGTGCCGGCGATTCTACACCAATGGGCTCGGTTTGCTGGCGTGATTGAAGACCAGCCATTTTTACCATCTGCGTCTGCCAATCCGTGCCAGCCCCCGCGCGGCGCGGTTCGCGCCGAGCGGGCAGCTGCGCTACGATGCGGTTATGCCGCTGCCTGAAGCGATCCCGGTGCGCTACACGGAAGAAGAGGCCGGATACATCACCACCCGGCCGGTGGTGCGGCAGAGCTTCCGTCCGGACCAACTTCTGGACATGGTGCTGAGCGTCACGGGCAAGGACGCCAAGCGCATCCGGCAAATCTTCCGCTCCGGCACGGTGGTTTTTCATTTTTATCGCTATTGGTGGACGGGCTTCGATATCGAAGAAGGGGAACTGGCGGGACTGCTGGCGCGCTTCCCGGATCCGGACCCGTCGCGCGAATTTCGCGCGGCCGACTGTACGCTCATCGCCATAGAGTCCGGCCAGATGCCGCCGCGTCCCGCCGTCGAAATTCAACGTGAGGCCATTTCGCGCGGAGGATTATTTCGCCGCAGAACTTTTTGGGATGCGCTGCTCGCCGAGGTAGCCTCCACGCCTGTCGCTTACCAGGGCTATTCCTTCGGTTACCACGCCGATCTTTACCGGCTCGAACTCACTCCGGAGTCGCGGGCGCGCCTTATCGCCGCAACCTCGACCGCTCCTCGGGAGATGCGGAAGGAGCTGCAAGCGATAAGCAACGCGGCCCGCATCGTGTTTGTTTGCACGCGTCCATCTACGTAGGGCCTCGCGGTCTGTCTCGGGCTCCAAATCGCATGTGACAATCCCCGCGATTTCCGCTAACGTCAGTGATTTCGTCGTGACGGTTTAGAGCGCACAGAAGCGGCGCGAGGAGACTGGAGAAACGAGGAAAATGACGGCCGATCCCGGCAGTTTTGTCGATTTGGAACACGCGTCGGTGGCGCGCGGGGAAAAGATCGTGCTGCACGATATCTCCCTGCGCATTGCCAGCGGCGAGCACGTCGCCATCCTGGGTCCCAATGGCTGCGGGAAATCCACGCTGATCAAGACCATGAATTGCGAGTGCTATCCCATCGCGCGCGAAGGGATGCACGCGCGCATTTTCGGGCGGGAACGCTGGGAGGTGTTCGAGCTGCGCAAGCGGCTGGGCGTGGTGGCCGCCGAATTGCCCAGCGAACGCACCTTGCACACGCTGGGCCGCGACGCCGTCATTTCCGGCTTCTTCGCCAGCTCCACGATCTGGCCGGAGATGCACGTCAGCGATGAGATGCGCCGCCGCGCCGCCGCGGCGCTCGATCAACTGGAAGCCGGCCATCTGGCGGATAAGCCGGTAGGCGAAATGTCCGCGGGAGAGATGCGCCGCGTGCTGATCGGCCGCGCCCTGGTGCACGAGCCCGAGATGCTGCTCATCGATGAGCCCAGCAATGCGCTCGATCTGGCCGCGCAAAGCGAATTGCGCCAGAGCTTGCGCCGACTGGCGCAGCACGGCGTGGGCATCGTTCTGATCACGCATCATCTGGCCGATATCCTCCCCGAAATCGATCGCGTGGTGATGATGCGGGAAGGCCGGATTTTCGCCGATGGTCCCAAAACTGAGGTGCTCACCGAGGAGCGGCTGCAGAAGCTCTTCGGCGTGGCGGTGACCATGGCGCGCCGCGATGGCTTCTACCATGTCTGGTAAAGAGCAACAGCCAAGGGCAAACGAGATCTCTTTGCGCTTGGTAGCTTCCAAGTAGGCGAGCCTTCCTTTCGCTTTTCAGAGAGATTCTTCGGTCGCTGAGGCGACCTCAGAATGACATGGACAGGCATTTTTGCCGCAGCTATGATGCGGCGCTTGCTGCGGAAGATTCGCGGCAATGCCTGGCTGAGGTGACGTTTGGCGACGAAGACATGGAGTTCGACCGCGCCTCCTGAAGAGTTCAAGCCGTACATCGATTCGGAAAGAGGCGTTGCCGAATTCACCTTGCGGGCCATCCTGGCCGGCATCGTCGCGGGGCTTTTCTTCGGTGCGGTCACGGTGTACGTGGGCCTGCGCGCCGGCCTCACCGTCTCGGCGTCCATTCCCATCGCCGTGCTCTCGATCAGCATTCTTCGGGCCTTCGGCAAGGTCAGCATCCTCGAAAACAACATCGTGCAGACGACCGGCTCGGCCGGCGAATCGATTGCCGGCGGGGTGATTTTCACTCTGCCCGCGCTGATTTTTCTTGGATTTCCGCTGGAGTATTGGGGCGTCTTTTTCCTGGCATTGATCGGCGGATGGCTGGGCGTGCTGTTCATGATTCCGCTGCGCCGCCAGCTCATCGTCAAAGAGCACGGCAACCTGCTCTATCCCGAAGGCACGGCCTGCGCAGACGTTCTGGTCGCGGGCGATCGCGGCGGGTCCTTTGCCAGCCGCGTTTTCTGGGGGCTGGGTCTCGGCGGCCTGTACTCGGTGCTGATGAATACGATCGGCGTGTGGCGCGATACGCCCACGTATGATCCCAAATGGCTGCCCGGCGCTTCGTTTCGCGCCAACATCACGCCGGAGTATCTGGGGGTGGGTTATATCATTGGTCCACGCATCGCCGGCATTCTGCTTTCGGGGGGCGTTTTCTCCTGGCTGGTGCTGATGCCGGCCATTCGCTTTTTTGGTTCGCTGGGGCCGAATCAGGCGCTCTATCCCAGCACGATTCCTATTCCGCTAATGAACTCCGACCAACTGTGGTCGAGCTATATCCGTCCGATGGGCGCGGGGGCCGTGGCCGCGGCGGGTGTGATCACGCTGGCAAAAACGATGCCCACGATCTGGGCCGCACTCACGACGGGGCTCAAGGAGATGAAGGCGGATCGTGAAGGGCGCACAGCGGTGGCCAGCCGGCTCGAACACGACCTGCCCATGAAGTTTGTGGTGATGGGCGCCGGGGCCGTGGTGGCCATGATCTGGATTTTGCTGACCTTCCGCCCCATTCCGGGGGCCAAGACCGGTCTCTTCGCCAATCTTCTGGCGGCGATTTTCGTGCTGGTCTTTGGGTTTTTGTTTACCACGGTTTCTTCGCGCATTACCGGATTGATCGGCACCTCCTCGAATCCCATCAGCGGCATGGCGATTGCGACGCTGATGGCCACTTGCGCCGTGTTCCTGCTGGCGGGCTGGACCGGCGGCACGTATTCGGCGCTGGCGCTCACGATTGGCGGGGTGGTTTGCGTGGCCGCCGCAAATGCCGGCGGCACGTCGCAGGACCTGAAAACCGGATTTCTGGTGGGCGCCACTCCGTCGAAACAGCAGATCGCCTTGATCATCGGTGCCATGGCTTCGGTCTTCGTGATCGGCGGCACGCTCAAGCTGATGAATCTGGGCCTGGCCGAATACAAGCCGGTGCAAATCAGCATCGATATCGCCAATCTGCCCTCCGGCGTGCAGGTGGAAAATCCCGCTTACGTCTACCAGGGCCGTACCTACACGCTCGTCAACGCGCTGGGCTCGGATGTGGTGCCCGATGGGAAATACCTCTACGATCCCGATACGCGGCGCGTGGAGATTCAATGGGTGCAAGGAATTGGCAGCGATAAAGCCGCTGCGCCTCAGGCCCGGCTCATGGCCACGGTGATCAGCGGCATCCTCAATCGGCGGCTGCCCTGGCGCCTGGTGCTGTTGGGAGTCTTCCTGGTGATCACCGTGGAGCTGCTGGGCATTCGCTCCTTGCCCTTCGCGACCGGCGCCTATCTCTCGATCGCCACGACCATGGCCATTTTTGCGGGCGGCGCGGTGCGCTGGCTTGTGGAACGCAGCCGCGGAGCCGACGCGGGCAGCGACGTGGGTCCCGGCCCGCTCTACGCCAGCGGACTCATTGCCGGCGGAGGAGTTTTCGGTCTGCTGGGCATCGTGGTGGCTCTGCTGGAAGACCAGGAGTTCCGCTATCATATCTTCCGCCCGGGTCTGTTTCAGTTTGGTCCGAAGGTCATGGGCGGCTGGAGCAACAGCGACCTTTTTGCGATCGTTATGTTCCTGGGGCTGGCGGCATCGCAGTTTTACTTTGCGCGCAAAAAGATGGATTAGCAGGTTAGATCGTGCGGCGGATCGCCTTTCGCTCGGAGCGATGCGGCGGGTGCGACTTGAGCTTTGAAGCCGTTCCGGCGCTTGCGCGACAGCGCGGAATGGCGTAGTTTCCGAACTACGGAGCGAGGTGTTCTGTGCCAGGAAAACTTCTTCTTACTTTTACGGTCGCGGCCGCGCTTCTCGCCGCCGGCCCTGCCTTTGCGCATCACGGGACTGCCGGATACGACATGGTCAAGGTGGTCACGGTCAAGGGAACGGTGACGCAGGTGGATTGGAATAATCCGCACGTCATCTTTCACATCGACGGGCACATTGACTCAAAGGACGGGGGCGAGATCCAGCATTGGTCGCTGGAGGTTTCTCCGCCGTTGCTGATGAACCGGTTTGGTTGGAACAAAGAGTCGCTCAAGCCGGGCGACCAGGTGTCGGCGGAAACGCATCCCGCCAGAAGCGGGTCACCCGTGGGCATCAGCGGCACCGCGAGCTTTCTATTGAAGTTCGTAGTGAACGGCACGCCGCTGCCTCACCAACCATGAGGGCGCCGCAACCACGCGATGAAAGACCTGGCGTGAGGAGCTCCACGATGGGGAATCGCCGAATTAGCTCGCTCGCAACTGTACTGATGGCGGCGGCATGTTTTTGCTGCTCGCTCGGTGCGCTCGCGCAAACATCGGCGCCGCCAAAGGCCGGCAATTCTCCCGCGGCCCAGGCTGCTTCGCGGATACCGGATCTCTCCGGGAATTGGACGATTTCGCCCGGGGGTACCAGCTGGGATCCCGCGGATCCCAGCGGCTCGAAGCCGGAGGAGCTTCCCCTCACGCCGTGGGGGCTTCAACACCTCAGAGCCGCCAAACCACCCTTCGGGGCCAACCAGACATTCCAGCCCAACGATCCGGTGCAGAAGTATTGCGATCCGCCGGGTCCGTTCCGTATGTACTCTTACCCCTGGCAATTCACGATCGTGCAGACGCCCAGGCAGGTCTACCTGCTGTTCGAATATTTGCACGTGTGGCGCATTGTCCAAATGAATCAGGCGCACCCCAAGGACGTGGACACAACGTGGCTCGGCGACTCGGTGGGGCACTATGAAGGCGATACTCTGGTGATCGACACCGTCGGTTTCAACGACAAAACCTGGCTGGACATGGTCGGGCATCCACATAGCGAGGCGTTGCATACCATCGAGCGCTTTCGCCGCCTGAACCACGACACCCTCGAGCTGGAGGCCACCTTCCAGGACCCCAAGGCCTACACACACTCCTTCACATCGAAGCGCAACTTCAAACTGAGTTCGTTTCCCATGGGCGAGACCATGTGCTCTCTTTCCGAGGACCAGGAGTTTCAAAAAAGCATCATGGATCGCACGGTCCCCTCGGCGCCCGCAAAATAGGCCGCCGGCGCCAAGTTGTTGCGCTTCTCGTGATTCCACTTTGCTAAATTATTGTTTGTGGCACACGGCGGACGTGAGATATGACGCCCGCGAGTTGCGAACCAGGGAGATCCATGACTCAGGAACTTTGGAGCGCGGTTGACCGCTACATCAACGACCTCTTCGAGCCGCTGGACGCGGCGCTCACGGCGGCGCTGCAGGCCAGTTCCGCAGCCGGCCTGCGGCCCATTAACGTTTCACCGAACCAGGGCCATTTTCTGCAATTGCTGGCGCGGGCGCTGGGCGCGCGCAACATTCTGGAGATCGGCACGCTGGGAGGTTACAGCACGATCTGGCTGGCGCGGGCGCTGCCCGCCGGAGGCCGTCTGATCACTCTGGAAGCGGAGCCGAAGCATGCGCAGGTGGCGCGAGCGAATATCGCGCGCGCGGGGCTTGGCGGCATCGTGGAGCTACGCCTGGGACGAGCCGTCGAGAGCTTGCCGCAACTGGCGGCCGAGGGCCGCGGTCCCTTCGACCTCATCTTCATCGACGCGGACAAGCCCAGTTATGTGGACTATTTTGCCTGGGCGCTGAAGCTGTCCCGGCGCGGCACTGTCATCATCGGCGACAACGTAGTGCGCAGGGGCGCGGTTGCCGATGCGGAGAGCGAAGATGAGATGGTCCAGGGCGTGCGCCGCTTCAACGAGGCCGTCGCAGCCGAGCCTCGCGTGACGGCCACAGCCATGCAGACCGTCGGCAGCAAGGGTTACGACGGCTTCACCATCGCGCTTGTCGGTGCCGAGTAAGTGACGGATTTTGCGTCCCGCGCGGGCTGCCGAGGGAAGCAGTCCGCGCAAGCTACGTCGCATCGCCAGCGGGTCCCATCGCCGCATGAAAGGCGGGCCTCAACGGCCCGCCGTGTCCCGGGCAGATCTAGTTGCCGCTGAGCTGTGAGGAACTTGTGCCGCCCATGCGGAAGTGCGCGCGCCGGTTTTGCTGCCAGCAGGATTCGTTGCCTTCGGTGCAGAAAGGCCGCTCTTTACCGTAACTCACCGTTTGAATCCGATCCCCGGCGATCCCTTGAGCCACCAGGAAATCCTTGGCTGAATCCGAGCGCCGGTCTCCTAAGGCGACGTTATATTCGGTCGAGCCGCGCTCGTCGCAATGGCCTTCGATGACGATGGCGACCTGCGGATAGGAGCGCAGGAAATCGGCTGTCTTCGACAAAGCTTGGCGCGCATCGGCGCGTATATCGGCCTTGTCATAGTCGAAGAACGCGTCTTGAACTTCTCTCGTGAACATCTCCTCGACCGTAGGGCCGGCGGGAGCGGGCGCGGCTGCCGAGGCCACCGTGACCGTCACATGAGTGCTGGCGGTGGCCGAACCGCCTGGGCCGGTCGCCGTCGCGGTGTACGTGGTGGATTGGCGCGGCGTGACGGCGGAGCTGCCTTGCGCCGCCACGTTGCCAAGCTCTGGCGTCACGCTGACGGAAGTCGCATTGGTCGCCGACCAACGCAAGTTCACGGACTGGCCTCGGTCGATATTCGTTCGCGAGGCGTCCAGCGTTATGGTGGGCTGCGCGGGTGGGTTAGCCTCGGGCGGGGCCGCGGGCGGCTTGACCGCTACTTTGTGGCTGCACCCCGCGACGACAACGATGAACCCGAGCAAACCGTACAGAGTTGCATTTCCAAACCGGCGAATTCTCATTCCTTCCTCCCTCTCTTTTCTCGGCTTCAGGAAACTTTGCTGGCGAATCGGGCACCCAGTCTCGTAAGTGTATCGTGGCACGATACTACCCCGTTTCCCCGATGGGATGCAAGATCTATGGTAGGCCGCTTGCTGTATGCCAAACCTCCACGACGGACGCACTAAGGAAGCGGCCCCGGGGATGGCCTGGAGAAGTTAAGCCTCTCTTAATGTTGGCCGTTATAAGAACGCTGCCAGTTTCTTTCCTGGCTCTATGTTCTAGGTCACTGTTCGAGATTCACGGCGAAGTTCATTTGCTGATCGTTGCTGACCGGAGGGTGGCCTATTCAAGAGTGAGAAGATCAAGGAATGGCTTACCGCTCAGTTCCGCGTGGAGGCCTATAACATCCTGAATCACAAGATCCTTTACCAAGGCTCCGGCAACCCGAACAGCCCCGCCACGTTCGGCTGCGCTTGCGAGACGCCCGATCAGGCCCAGACCAACCCCGTGCTCGGACTCGGAGGAGCCCGTAACCTTCAACTAGGCCTGAAGCTGATGTTTTAGGGCTTTGCTGAAATCCAGAGTAGGCGGGAAGAACTGAAAGTTCTTTTCGCTAATCTCCGGGGAAAATCAAAGGGCCCGTTCGAAACGCGAACGGGCCCTTTTGATTTTGTGCGTTCTTGCTATCCCGCTAAGACTCCTATGCCTTGGCGACCATCGGCTTCGGGACGGTATTGATCGTCTTCAAGATGCGCGAAACGATCTGGTAGGGGTCGCCTTCGGAGTTCGGACGTCGATCCTCCAGATAGCCCTTGTAGCCGTTCTTGATGAAGTTAACGGGCATGCGGACCGAAGCGCCGCGATCGGAGAGGCCATAAGTGAACTTGTCGATGGCTTGCGTTTCGTGCAGACCAGTCAAACGCAGATGGTTATCGGGACCATACACCGCGATGTGCTCGGCAACGTTTTTGGAGAATGCCGCCATGAGATCTTCAAAATAGTCCTTGCCGCCGACTTCGCGCATGTATTTGGTGGAGAAGTTGGTGTGCATGCCGGATCCATTCCAATCGCCCTTGATGGGTTTGCAGTGCAGTACGACATCCACTTCGTACTTCTCGCAGAGACGCATCATCAAATAGCGAGCGGTCCAGGTATCGTCAGCGGCTTTGGCAGAGCCTTTGCCGAAGATCTGGAATTCCCATTGACCCTTGGCTACTTCCGCGTTGATCCCTTCATGATTGATACCCGCGGCCAGGCAGAGGTCCAAGTGTTCGTCAACGATTTGGCGAGCCACGTTGCCCATGTATTTGTAGCCAACGCCACAATAGTAGGGTCCCTGCGGGCCTGGATAACCCTCGGCGGGGAAGCCGAGAGGACGGCCGTCCTTGTAGAGGAAGTACTCCTGCTCAAAACCAATCCAGAAGTCCGGGTCGTTCTCAATGGTGGCGCGCATATTGGAGGGATGAGCGCTGCCGTCGGGGTGCATGACCTCGCTCAGAACGATAAACGCGTCCTTGCGGCTGGCATCCGGATATAGCGCCACCGGTTTGAGAAGACAATCCGAGCTTTTCCCTTCGGCCTGCATGGTGGAGCTGCCATCAAAGCCCCAAATCGGCAGTTCAGCGAGAGTGGGCGGTTTATCGAATGCCTTGAGTGTAGTCTTTCCGCGCAGTTCGGGAGTAGGACGCTTGCCGTCTAGCCAGATGTATTCCAATTTGTATTTTGTCATTTTGCTCCTTTGGTCCGGAAGATCGACGGCTCGCTGCAAGCGAGTTCCATGCTTCGTCTGCCGCGCGATAAGACCCCGGCCATCTGTTTAAAAGTGTGGTTCTGCTGCATGAAATCGGGCGCTCTATTGTCCAGGGACGGGAGCTTTCGTTCAAGCGATCCATCGATGGATTGTTTGCATCGAACGTATTCCAAAAATTGATGGGAGAAGCCCATTTTGCCATTGACGAAAGCAGGGGGCTTTTTGGTAGGAATGCGCGGATGGTCCAGCCTCGGCTGGCCGGTGTTTGCGATCCGTATGCGCTATCCCAGGGCGCCTTTGACTCCGGGGCGGCGCTGACCGTAGACTGTACCTTCGCCGGCCGATTATGAGTTCCTTCCCGCGTTATCGGGTTCGTTCGCGATGGCGTGAGTACATTACTCCCGCCGTCCGCAATATCGTGCTCGCTTGCGTGGGCGTCTTCCTGATTCAGACGCTGCTGCAGCTCTTCAGCCCTCGCGCGTACTACGAGTTCAACCGCGAATTCGGATTCGTTCCGTTCGATTTTCTTTTCAAGCTGCACATCTGGCAGCCGGTCACGTACCTCTTCCTGCACGGCGGCCTTTGGCACATCCTCCTGAACATGCTTTTTCTGTGGATGTTTGGCGTGGATTTGGAACGCGCCTGGGGCTCTCACCGGTTCTACGTGTACTTTTTCCTGACCGGCATTGGCGCAGCTTGTATCAATGTGCTTGCCGAACTGGTGGTCCATCCCGGCGGCAGCGGGGCGTCCTTTGTACCAACGATTGGCGCCTCCGGCGCGATCTACGGCATCCTGCTCGCCAATGCCATCATGTTTCCGGACCGCAAGATTTGGCTGATCCCGTTTCCGATAACGATCCCCATGAAGGTTTATGTGATCGCCGCGGGCGCCATAGAATTTTTCATGACACTGGGCGCCGGTGGCGGCGATAACGTCAGCCACGTGACCCATCTCGGCGGCATGCTGGTGGGCTATCTCTACCTGCGCCGTGGCTCATGGTTTTTTCGCGCGCGCAATGGCCTCTCCGATTGGCAGCGGCGCCGGGCCCGGCGCAAGTTCGAGGTCTACATGCGCAAGCACCGCGAGGAGCCGCCCTCGCGGCCCGACCATTGGGTCAATTAGCAAAAAATCAGAATTGTGGATTTCGGGGCTGTGTACTTTGGCAGCTCACAACTTCCGGGCAAACCTTAGGAAGTGTTCAAGAATAGCAGACAACTTAGAGGGGTCGCCGGCTCCTACGAACTCGGTCTCTTTTTTGCGGCAATTTAGCCAGTCGGTTTCACTCTTTATAAGCGTAATGGGTTCAAATTGCTCGGTCTCCAACGGAGTGCCAAGGAGGTTCACCTTCAACATCCAGCCATGATTATCAACCGTCGTTAAGTCGATACCTGAACCGTGCTCCCATTCACCGTCGCACTGCTCTGAATACCACTCAACGAGCTTGGTGATCAAGTTCGGTTCAGTCATGACCACTCTTCCGCTAACGCCAGATGTGCTCGCCGCCGCCGATGATGTGGAACTTCATGAAGTTGGTGGTACCGCCTACGCCTAGCGGAGTTCCCGCCACCATGCCCACCAGGTCACCCTGACGCACCAGGCCCTCTTCGAGCAACCGGCGCTCCGTGATATCGGCCATATCGTCGATATCTCGTAGCTGTTCGGTCTTTCGCGGGAGCACGCCCCAGAGCAGCGTCACCTGGCGGCGAGTCTCCTGGCTGCGCGAGAAGGCAATGATCGGAGGGCGAGGCCGGTGCTTGGAGATCAGCCGCGCGGTCGAGCCGCTTTCCGTAAACACGGCGATCACTTTCATGGACAGCTCTTCCGAAGCGTGGCAAATCAGCTCCGCCGTGGTTTCCGGGAGGCTTAAGAGAGCCCTGCGGTGCGGCCGCACGTATTCCGTCACGCTGGCCTCGGCCTCGCGGATGATGCGGTCCATCATCTTCACCGATTCCACCGGGTAGCGCCCTGTAGCCGTTTCCGCGCTGAGCATGAGCGCGTCGCTTCCATCGAAAACCGCGTTGGCCACGTCGGAGGCTTCGGCGCGCGTCGGCCTTGGGTTGTGGGTCATCGACTCCAGCATTTGCGTCGCGGTGATCACGGGCACGCGCGCATCCCTGGCCCTGGCGATCACCATCTTTTGCAAAACGGGCACGCGTTCCGGGCTCATCTCCACGCCCAGATCGCCTCGCGCGACCATGACGCCGTCGGACACTTCGAGAATTTCGTCGATATTCTCGATGGCTTCCGGCTTTTCCAGCTTGGCGATAACTGGCGTCTTCCGGCCAGTTTTCTCGATTTCGGCCTTGGCCGCTAGCACGTCGGCCGCGGTGCGCACGAAGCTCACGCCGATGTAATTGACGCCGCATTCCAGCGCGAAACGCAGGTCCACCAGGTCTTTCTCCGTGAGCGCGGGGATACGCAGTTTCACGCCGGGAAGATTGATGCCTTGGTGCTCGCCCAGTTCGCCTCCGTTCACCACGTGGCAAACGATGCGCTGCCTGGTGGTCGAAAGCACGCGCAGCTCGATCAATCCATCCGCCAGCAGGATTCGGTCGCCCTTGTGCACTTCGGCCGGCAGCCGCTTGTAGGTGGTGGAGACGCCCTCGCTATTCCCCGGCGTATCGGCGGTGGTGATGGTGAACTTGGCGTCCGCTCGCAGAGTCACGTTGCGCCCGCCCTCGAGCGGGCCGGTGCGTATCTTTGGCCCCTGCAAGTCGGCGAGTATGCCGACGGGTTTCTGCTGCTTTCCGGAGGCCGCGCGGAGAAGCGTGACGGTGCGCGCATGCTCCTCATGCGTGCCGTGGGAAAAATTCAGCCGCGCGACGTCCATTCCCGCGCGCATTAAATGATCGATCATCGCGGGCGAGTGGCTCGCGGGACCCAGCGTGCAGACAATCTTCGCGCGGCGGACTCCCGCGGCCCAATTATTTGGTGACGAAATCACGCACCACCTTGTAGAGCAGATCCACGCCCGTGCGAAAACTGGCGATCGGAATCCGTTCGTCGTCGCCGTGCATGCGCGAGAGATCCGCTTCGGTCAAAGGGAAGGGCAGCAGGCCGTAAGCCTGCACGTTATGAAGCCGCAGATAAGCGGAGTCGGTGGCGCCGGTGGATAAGTAGGGAACTACCGCCGCCGCGGGAAATTGTTGCATGGCCACGCGCTCGATGGTCTGATAAAACTCCGACGTGATCGAAGACGCGGGGGCGTTTGGCCCTCCATCCGGCTGTACGGTGAACTTTACCTGCGGATCGTTCACGGCCTTTTGCATTTGCAGGATGGTGTCCTGTATGGAATTGCCCGGCAGCAGCCTGATGTTCAGGTTGGCGGACGCCTGCGAGGGGATCACATTGGCGCGCACACCCGCGTTCAACTCGGTCGGCGTGATCGTGTCGCGGAGCATGGCGTTCCACACCGGATTCATGCCCGCCAGCCGCCGGGCGGCCAGATCGGCGCGTTCTGAAGTGTCCAGCGCGCGAATCCACTTGGCGGTGTCTTCGTCCTCTACGGGCGCAAGCTGTTCGAAGAAGCGCCGCGTAATCGTCAGCAGCTGAAACGGCGTCTCCATCGTCCCGAGCTTTTGCACTGCCGCCGCCAAATGCACCACCGCATTATCAGGCAGCGGAATGGAGGCATGTCCGGACGTCCCCGTCGCCGTCACGCTCACGTTGTAAGGCACTTTCTCGCTGGTCTGGATGGCCACGTATTGCGGCTTGCCGTTCTGCAGGATGACGCGCCCGCCTTCGTTCAGGGCGAACGCGCAGGCGATTTTGTCCCAGTATTTTTCGATGACGACGCGAATGCTGGCATCGCCGCCCTGTTCCTCATCGGTGTCCGCCAGGAAGACGACGTCGCGCGTTAACCGCGTTCCGGAGCGCTTCAGCTCGATAAACGCGGCCAGATTTGCCGCGACCATGCCCTTATCGTCGATCGCGCCCCGGCCGTAGATGTAGTCGTCTTTTTGCGCGGCGGCGAAGGGGTCCACGCTCCACTTGGCTTTGTCCACGCCCACCACGTCCAAGTGTGCGAGCAACAGAAGGGCCTTCGAGGAGTCCGGCAAAGGCCCGGCCTGCAGGTGGGCGACGACGATATCGCGCCCCGGCGTCATCTCCAGAACTTCAGCCGGTATGTTCTCTTTCTGCAATACGTTCTGGATGTATTTGGCCGCGGCTTGCTCGTTGCCTGGAGGATTGGTGGTGTTGATGCGGATCAGGTCGGTCAGCCAGGTTTGCGCTTCCGCGGTCAACTGCATCATGTCCGGCTGTGCTCCGCCTGTGCCGGGCGCTTGGGAATGCAATGCCGCCGGCGCAAAGGCCGCCCCCAGGGTGAGACCAACAAATAGGCTCAGAACACGTGCAACTCGCCTGCCCATTCGTTTTCCTTCTCCTTTTTGGCGCTAAAAACGGCGCTAAAAACTACGATGCGCCTGCCTCGGAAGCGAGCCAACGATACTAACATGGCCGGACCCAGCCCTTCCGGCGGGTTCCAACGGCAATTCCGTTTGGATACCCTTGAAATTTGCATTTGATAATTTGAACATCCCCTGGTTTCGTGGCACCATCAAAGCTACCTGGTGGCCGTACCAGCTTGCGCTTGGTAGGACGTCATATGACGCAGCTTCGCCCGATACAACTCGTTCTGGCCTATGCATTGATGGCAATTTTAACCTTCGGGCCGCCTGTGGCTCTGGCCGGCGATCCTCATCCTCAGGCCCAGGGTACGCAGCAGCCCGCTCAGGGCCAGCAGCAACCCACCGCGCAGCCAAATTTTGCCATTACGGCGACGGTTCCTCTGGTCAACCTCGACGTCGTAGTCACCGATAACGACGGCAATTATTTGAATGGCCTGACCAAAGAGAATTTCCGCGTCACCGAGGACGGCGCTCCGCAGGTGATCACCAATTTCGGCACCACGGACGCGCCCATTACGGTCGTTCTGCTTCTCGAATTCAGCCAGCTCGGCTACGGGTGGTTTCTCTATAACGCGCGTAATTGGGCCGACACGTTCCTGCACCAAATGCATCCCAACGATTGGGTAGCCCTGGAATCGTTCAACATGCGCGAAAACGTTGAGGTCGATTTCACCCATAACCCGAGGGAAATTGAACAGGGGCTAACGACGATGATTTTTCCGCCGTTCCATGAGGCAAATCTGTTCGATGCGGTGGTGGACGTGACGGGCCGCCTCCAGGACGTGAAAGGCAAGAAAGCGGTCTTGGTTTTGGCCTCGGGTATGGATACGTTCAGCAAACTGACCCTGGATAAGACCCTATCCAGATTGAAGGAAACGGACGTAACCATCTACTGCGTGGGCGTTGCCGAAGAGCTCTTCGTGCGCAGCGTCTCGGGCGGCGGACTTACCTATCTCCAGGCCCAGAATCAGCTCCGCACCTTCGCCGAAATGACCGGAGGCCGCAGCTGGTTCCCGCGCTTCGACGGCGAAATTCCGGGGATTATGGCCGACGTGGCCGGCAGCCTGCGAAATGAGTACAGCCTCGGCTACATTTCCACCAACCAGAATCACGACGGCAAATATCGCAAGATCAAAGTCGAACTGGTCGCTGCGGACGGCGGTCCCTACGTCGTGCTCGATCCCAAGGGCAAGAAGCGGAAGTTCCAGGTTTACGCGCGCCAGGGCTACGTGGCTCCTACCAACGCCAGCGCCATCACCGGCAACTGAACGGTCTGTACGCGGTTTGCTAGTATCCGCGCGCTAAGTCCACCCGATTCCGCAGCGGCTCGCCCCTGAACCAGCGCCCCAGATTATCGATCAGCAACTCCGTCTGCCTCTGCCAAATCCGGTCGCTGATGCCGCTGGTGTGCGGCGTGATCAACACATTATCGAGGGCCCACAAGGGGCTTTCCGGCGGCAGCGGTTCCGGCGAAGCCACGTCCAGCGCGGCGCCGGCGATCACGCGCTTTTCAAGCGCGGCGATCAAGGCCTCCTGGTCCACCAGCGACCCGCGGGCTACGTTCACCAGGATCGCGCTGGGTTTCATGGCCGCCAGCTGTTCAGCGCCCATCAGGTGGTGTGTCTCGGGGGTTTCCGGCGCCGCCAAAATCACGTAGTCCGCTTCCGCGAGAGCCGTCTTCAACGCCGCGGTCGAAAAAACGCGTTCCGCAAGCGATCCCTCCGCCTGGCCCGAACGCGTCACCGCCCGGATGCGCATGCCGAACGGGCGCAGCCGTTCGGCTGCCGCGCGCCCCACGGCGCCGAAACCCACCAGCAGGGCGACCGCGCCGCTGAGTTCCCGGGGCCGCGAACGTCCGTCCCAGATCTCCTGCTGGCCCCATTTTCGCTGCGCCTGGAAGCGCATCGATCCGGGGAAATCCCGCGCCATGGCCACCAGCATCCCGGCGATGTGCTCGGCCATCGCCGGAGCATGCACGCCGCTGGCGTTGGTGAGAGTGATCCCCGAGGCGCGAAATTCCGGATACATCAGCTGGCCCACGCCAGCGGAGGTCGTGTGCATCCATTTCAACTTCGCCGCTTGCCGCAGCTGCTCGGGCCGCAGCAGCAGGCCCACGAAAATATCGGCATCGGGAAGCTCGGGCGTGATTCGGTCGTAATGCGGCAGATCCAGCACGCGCATATCGGGCCATATTTTTCGCACCGCCTCGGCCATCTCCGGCGGCGAACGCCACAGCGTGAAGCGATGGTAGGAGGAGATGACGAGCTTGGTCTCTGCGGGTGTCGGCGGGCTCATTTCTTCGGTTCGCGCAGATCGCTGCCGGTCATCTCTTTGGGCTGCGGAATCCCCAAAATTCCCAGCATCGTCGGGGCGATATCGCGCAGGGCGCCGCCCGATTTCAGCTTGGCCGGGCCGTCCTGATCGAGCAGAATAAACGGCACCGGATTCGTGGTGTGATAGGTGTGCGGGCCGCCCGTCACCGGATCGATCATGGTCTCCGCATTGCCGTGATCCGCGGTGATGATCCAGGCGCCGCCGCGCGGGCGGAGGGCCTGATAGATCCGCCCCAGGCAGGAGTCCACCGCCTCGACCGCGCGAATCGCCGCCTCCAGCTTGCCCGAATGCCCGACCATGTCCGCGTTCGCGAAATTCATAATCACCGCGTCGAAGGAGCCTTTCTCGATGGCCTGAACCACGCTGTCGGCAATCCCCTCGGCGGACATCTCGGGTTTCAGGTCATACGTGGCCACTTTGGGCGAAGGCACCAGGATGCGCTCCTCGCCCTTGAAGGGCTTTTCCACGCCGCCATTGAAAAAATACGTGACGTGCGCGTACTTCTCCGTTTCGGCCACGCGGAGGTTGCGAAAATCGATCTCCGCGAACACTTGCGCGAGAATGTGCTCGAGTTTTTCCGGGCCAAAAAGAAATCGCAGCCAGGAGAAGGTCTTGTCGTACAGCGACATGGCCAGGAAGAAGAGATCCTTCGGCCTGGCCGGGTCCGCGAATTTGTCGAAGCCGGGTTCGGCGATGGCCCGGGTCATCTGGCGTGCGCGATCCGCGCGGAAGTTGAAGAAGATTACCGCATCCTCGTCGCGAATCTGCGTGAGGGGCTTGGCCGCGGCCTCGCTTCCTGTGGTGATCACCACCGGCTCGACGAATTCGTCCGTAGTGCCCTGTTCGTAGCTTTTGCGCACGGCTTCGATAGGATCGGCCGAGCGCCGCTCCGCTTCCCCTTGCACCACCGCGCGATAGGCGCGCTCCACGCGCTCCCAGCGATTGTCGCGGTCCATCGCGTAATACCGGCCCACGATGGACGCAATCTTGCCCACGCCCAGCTCCCGCATTTGCTGCTGCAGCTGCCGCAGGTAATCGATGCCGCTGTGCGGTGGCGTGTCGCGTCCGTCGAGGAAGCAATGCACGAAGACGCGCTCGACCTTGTTCTGCTGGGCCATGCGCAGCAGGTGAAACAGATGATCGATGTGCGAATGCACCCCGCCGTCGCTCAGCAAGCCCATCAAGTGCAACTGGCGCTCGCGGCCGCGCTTCATCGCTCCGAGCAGAAGCGCGTGTTGAAAGAGCGCGCCGGTGCTGAACGCCTGATCGATGCGCGTGATATCCATCAGCACCACGCGTCCGGCTCCCATATTCAGGTGACCCACTTCGCTATTGCCCATCTGTCCTTCGGGCAATCCCACCGACGGTCCCGAAGTGTGAATCAGGGTGTTGGGAAATTCCGCCAGCAGCTTGTCGTAATTCGGTTTGCGCGCGAGAGCGATGGCGTTGCCTCTGGTCTCGGCGCGATAACCCCAGCCGTCCAGCACGGTCAAGATGATTGGTTTCGGTCGCTTAGCCATAAGCCGTCAAGGATACACAAGATCGCCGCAAAATGGAGCAGCGCCCTGCGGGCAGTTCTACGGAGCCATAACCTGTCGTATTCTGGGGCCGTGGAATACCAATTCATGTGCCCGTACTGCGGAGAAGATATCTCCATGGTCCTCGACACTTCCGTTCGCCGCCAATCGTACGTCGAGGATTGCGAAGTTTGCTGCCGTCCCATCGAAATCACCTACACCATCGAGGACGGCGCGCTGGCTAGCTTTGCCGCGAAGCCGCTCGAGTAGGGGCCTCGCCTCTCGTAGTAAACGTACTAAGCAATCTCTCCGCGCTATCCAAACGAAGACGGCGCTTTTTTCGCAAAATCGGAAGAGGGAAGGGGACGCTTTGGCCGATTAATTCATCCGACCTGGTAGAGCGCTTTCGACATCTAAGGACTTATAGAGCCGAGAGCGTCGCCACCATGGCACAGAAATTACCATCAGCCTAAGCGAGGAACCCACGTTGAAATCTCTCATCCGCCGCTTCGCCGTGCCGGCTTCAGAGTCACAGTTGGCTCTCACCCTGACGATCTCTTTGGTGATGATGGCCGCGCTGCTGCTCTGCTTGCTTTGGCAGGGCAGCGTCATTAAGTTCCAGCAAGAACTCATCCGGGACCTTTGGGCGGGAAGATACCGCGGCTAATCGGGTAACGAAAAAACCTTCCTGAAGACAGCAACGGGAGCCTGGCGGCTCCCGTTGCTTCACTTTTGTTATCCTTCGGCAGACTTTTCAGGGCTGCCAAGTCAGGCACCGCAGCAGCGGTGCTCTTTAATCTTGCTTGTGTTCTAAAGCCGGTGGACTCACTCTCCCTCCTGCTCCAGAGCTAATCCCTTTCTAACTCCATCCGCCCCCAGGCGCAAGAGGGGATTACACCTTACAGGCCCACGCCGACCTTCCGGGCTATTTGACGAAGACGCCTTCGCGCAGTTGGTCCCGGCCCACGAACGTTTTCGACGTGCGAAACCGTTCAAAGAGTTCCTGGATCTCCCGGTTCTGATAGACGTGCTTGGGCTGAACCAAAGCTGGCGCCGGCACCAATTCCAGGTTATGCGCGTCCAGAACGCGATAGCGCTGGAATTGCTCCGGCGGGCGGGTATGGAAAATAGCTAGAACCGCGCCGCCTTCACGGATGAGGGAGCAGATGCGCGGCAGGAAAAGCTGCGCCATCTCCCGGTCCATGTAGTCCAGCACATCCCACAGTAAGACCGCGTCGAAACTGTCTTCGGGGTAACGAAGGTTTGCGGCTAGAAAGCGGCTGGCCCGAGCTGCCGGCGAAAAATCGGGTTGCTCGGCGCCGGCCGGAAGCGAACGAACGCGCGCCGCCTCATATTCCAGAAACGCTCCCCAGGCAGCGAGCAGATCTTCCGTATACACCTTGAAATTATGCTCGATGAAATAGGTAATCGTAGCTTGGGATACGGCGCCCAAGTCGAGAACGCTTCCTCTGCTGATGTCCTCGATCTGCCATAGGAATTCTTTTAGCCCATTGGAGAAGCGGCCGGAGCTCTTCTCGGCCGTTTGCGTGGAAGCGCCGCCCGGAGCGTGCAGAGGAGCCGCGGGAGTACGCACGTTACGGCTGTAGGCGGGCCGCACCGCCGCCGCGCCGCCGCCGGCCACGGCACCTACTGTCCGAAACTTACTCATGAAACTCATGCGTTCACCCGGGCCAACTGCCCAGTTGGCGGAACTACGGCGGTATTGACAGGCTTAGGTGTCGCGCTCAGAGCGCTCTCGGAGCGGGGCTGTTCTTTACCTGGCTCCAGGTTCACTCTGGCGTGCAACTCCGCCCCTTCCTCGATGGAAATCAAGCGCGCCACGATCTCGCCGGACACGCGGCCGGTAGCCGCGATTTGCACCCGGTCATGACCCTGGATCTTTCCCCGTACTTCTCCGCGCACGACGACTTCCCGGGCTTCCACATCGGCCATAACACGCCCCTCGGGTCCGATGGTGAGTTTCCCGGAGTCCAGCCGAATCGTCCCCTGCACCTCGCCATCGACAAAAAGGTCGTCTTTGCCGGTGATTTCGCCTTTCACGACAAGGAGCCGGGTCAAATGGCCTGCCGGAGGAGCGCTCAGCGGAGGCGCTGCTACGGACACGGCCGGATTGGTCGCGGGGCTTTGTGACTCAGACGAAACTGGTTTTGGCGTTGCTTGTGCGGACGGAGAAGGAGCTTTGGGCTCATCTTGCTTTCGCCACATAAGCGCCTCCTTACAGGCTCAAAGAACCTAAAAGACTTAGTTCACCGCGGATTGCGCTTCATCGGCCGGGGCGGCGACTATATTACAGGATTTTATGGATGTAAACCGAAAAGCACCGGGGATTTGCCGCAGTACGTGACTAGCCGGTCAATATGCCCCGAAACCTGGAGCTGAAGCCCGCCAAGCTGGCGGGGAAGGCCCCGGCGGAGTGGTTGTGTAGCTCCCAGACCGCCTCGAGGTAGCCCACAGTTTCCAGGAAAAACGCCTTCCTGGCTTGCCGCGATTCCCACCAGTTCGAGGGATTGAACTGCGAATCGGCAGCGCCAACGACCGCCAAGCTCACATTCTCCGGCAAGACCTTCCGAAAGATGTAGCGCGCGCGGCGCGTGTGGTAATTGGAAGTGACCAGAAGAACTCGGCGCCATCCTTTTTGCACGACCAGGACTCTCAAAGCCTCCGCCTCCTCGCGCGTGTCCGTAGCGCGATGAGAGAAGAGTACAACGGCAGAGGCGGGTACCCCCCGGGATTCCAGGTCCTTGGCCATGAGATCAGCCAAGGAAGCGTACGGCCGAAGCATTCGGCCGCTGGCCACCACTACAGGAGCCCATCCCGCCTTGAAAAGCGTGGCGGCTTCGGTGGCCCGATCGGCGGAGAAATTATCGTCTCCAATTACGATGATAACGTCCGCCGGAACGACGCGGTCTTGCACGATCCAGAAACTCGCCGCCAGCTGCAACAAAGGATGCCGGGCGATATAGAGGATTCCGGCAAAGAGGCACAGCGCCATCAAAGCCAGCAGGCGGAAGATGATGCCGCCGCGCTGGCTGGTGGTCATGCGTTTGGATCGAGCTGGCGCAGCCGCTCGGCGGCCTGCTCGGGCATGAGCGCGTTGAAATAGACTTCCTTGATGCTGTAAGACCTGCTGACGTGCTCGACGATGGGCAGGATTTCAATATGCCAATGAAAATCGTCGGCCAAAGTGCCCCAATAAGACGCCAACTCGCCTTTCGGATGGATGGTGTTGGGAGCCGTATGGACGACCATGTGGTAGGACGGCGATATTTGCGTCAACCGGCGCAGCGTGCGGCCGAGTAGCGTGGCCAGATGCTTGTAGCCGCCGGGGCGCGCCTGTTCAAACAAATGGCTGTGTTTGCGCCCGATCAGCCAGGTTTCAAAGGGCACGCGCGAAGCGTATGGGCAAAAAGCCACGTAGTCGCCCTGCGTATCGACGATGCGCCGGGCTTGCTTCTCTTCCTGGCGGAGAATGTCGCAAAAAACGCATCGCTCTTTCTCCTCGAACCAGGCCATAGCCGAACGCAGCTCGTATAGAACGCGCCGAGGCACGAAGGTCGTCGCGGTCACTTGGGAATGCGGATGCTCCCACTCCCCGCCGGATAGTTTGCCCCGATTCTCAAATACCGTGACGTACTTGAAGCGCAGATCGCCCTTCAAATCCGTAATGCGAAGAGCGTAGGCCTCCAGCACGTGTTCGATCTGCTCGTCCGTCATTCGCGCCAGGGGCAGCTGGTGATCGGGCGACTCGATGATGATTTCATGCGCCCCCACGGGACGCATACGATCGTAGATGCCTTCGGGCATGCGGCCTGGCTCGCCTTCGATGCGATACAGCGGATGGAAGTGGGGGATCACGCGCACCTGCGCGGCGCCATTGGCGGGCAATTCCAGCAGAGGCTTTATATTTGCCGTCTGGCTGGGGCAGAGCGGACAGCCCTCGGGCAGGGCCTGATCTTCGCTGAACCCCACGCGTACCCAACTGCGGGTGATCGGGTCTTTACGGAGTTCCATACAGGATGGGTCGAATGGCGCCGCGCCCCTCATTTTTTATAGCGCAGGGGTCGGCATGGCGCAAGGATCACTGCGGAAGCGTGTTCGCCTAATCAATCGGATCAGCGGACGTAACGCGCCGGCGTGGGTCCTTCCTCGAGGCGATGACGGTCCCAAATTGCGCCCTCGCGCGTATATGTGGCCATTTCGAAATCCTGCGTCAGCTCCAGGCAATCGGTGGGGCAGGCATCCTCGCAGAGGCCGCAAAACATGCAGCGGGAAGTGTCGTAGGTAAAGGTGGTGAGGACCTTGCGGCGAGTGGCGTCATCGCGCTGCCAGCCAACCACGATCAGGTTCTCCGGGCACGCCAGCGAGCAGAGATTGCACGCGATGCACAGAGTTTCGCCCGTCTCGGGATTAATGTTCAGGCGCGGAGCGCCGCGATAGCGCTCGGCAACCATGGGCCGTTCCAGCGGATACTGCTCGGTATAGATGTACTTCGGATTTTGCGACCGGAAGGTGAGCAGCAAGCCCTTCCAGAAGTCGACCATGAACATCCGGCGAAGTATCTCGTTCATAACCCTTCAGTCTCTGGCCCCCCTATAGGTTTGTCAAGGCAACGCGGCTGTAAAGCGTACAGCCGGGCCGCGTTCATTGCAACCATTGCCGCCGGCGCTGTGCCGCTGCGGGCTTGGCGACGTGGCTTCGCACCGAAAGTGAATTTGTGCCCGCGGTGTTAGAATCACGCGATGACTACGGCAGAGCAGCCGCCGCGTTTGACCATTCGTCCCGCGCGGCGCGAAGACGCGCCGGCCCTGCGCGAGATTTTTAACGACGCGGTTGAGGACGGGCTGGCCACGTTCGACAGTACGTTGCGTTCGATCGATGAGCAAAAGGACCTGATCGCCGCGGCCGAGGAAGATTCCCGCCGCCCCTTGCTCGTGGCGGAAGTGCGGAATTGGGTTTGCGGCGTGGTTTCCATCGAGCCCTATGAGCGGGAACTCCATAACGGCGAAGTCGGCGAGGTGACCGTGTTTGTCCGGCGCTCATTTCGCAGCTACGGCGTCGGGAGGCAGTTGATGCGCGTGGCCCAGACCGAGGCGGCCAGGCTCGGATATCGCAAGCTTGTCGGGCGGGTTCTGGCGGATAACGAGGAGAGCCTGCAACTTTGCAAGGCCACGGGCTGGCGCGTTGTCGGCCTTCACGAACAGCACGCTCGGCATGGCAGCCGCCTGCGGGATGTCGCGCTTGTCGAATATCTTCTGCCCGCTGTTCCCCGGGCCGACGGCTCGGCGGCTCCGGAAAAATTGCAATGAATAATTCTGATCCCGCTTTGCTGGACGATACCGCGTGTATGCAGGCGGCGCTTGCCGAAGCGCGAGCAGCGGCCGTCGAGGGCGAGGTGCCCGTCGGATGCGTGATCGTGCTCGGGAACCGCATCGTGGCCCGAGCCGGAAATCGCACCATCGCGAATTGCGATCCCACGGCGCACGCGGAGATTGTGGCCTTGCGTGCGGCCGCCAAGGAGTTGGGAAATTACCGCCTGAACGATGCCGCGGCGTACGTCACAGTCGAGCCCTGCGCCATGTGCGCGGGAGCCATGATCCAAGCGCGGATCGCGCGCCTTGTCTACGGGTGCGGCGATCCGAAGGGCGGCGCCGTGCGTACCTGCTTTAATATTTTCGATCATCCCGCTCTCAATCATCGGGTTGAAGTCCTCGCCGGCGTTCTGGCGCAGGAGTGCGCCGAAGCGATGCAGAGCTTTTTTGCCGCGCGCAGGTGAGGTGCGCCCATCGGTCTCGTGATTGGTGTTGCGCCTCATCCCGCTCGCTATGCCACTCCTGATGATTGATGAATTGCGGAGCGTCCGCTAAACTTCCTTCCGGAGAGGTGTCTGAGTGGTCGAAAGAGCCCGCCTCGAAAGCGGGTGTTGGGGAAACTCAACCGTGGGTTCGAATCCCACCCTCTCCGCCACCAGTCGTCACTTGTCACTCTCTATACTCCCTTAGCCTGGAAACAGCAGCTTTGCCGCGCTAAATGCGGCGATTCGCGTCTCCGAAACCAAACCTTCTCTCTCCAATTATCTGGCAAGCCGAATAATGGGCAGGAGCTTCTCTGGTCTCTACGGGGCAGTTGAGTTTCGCCGACCTGCCGTTTTTGCCTAGGTGTCGGCCCACACGTGCTGTACGGCGGGGTCGTGCGGGAATGTGCGACCGAAGAACGCAAGTTCCGCGATTTACTTCGTGGCCAATAAGAAGAGGCCGGCCGCTGGGTAGGTCGCGGCAGTAGTTCAAGTCTAGGCTCGCCAACTGGGGATGCGGCTGCCATGGAGAAGGCCTATCAGCCCGAGGGCCGCTGTAAGGGCACTGGCTCTAGTTCAACGCTGCGATGGGTTAATCCTTACGTGCTGCCTATTTCGAACAGCTTTAGGCTGCAGAACTTGTACCAACGGTGATTGCAACGTCTTTGCTTTTGCAGTTGTTCTGCTTCATTTTATTTGCACGAGGAATTCGCAAAAGAGTGGGTGATACAACTTGTACCGTCCTCGTCCCGTGCGGACCAGGAGGCCCGTCTCAAGGAGGCGGGCCAGGTACTGTCTGTGAATTTTTCCGGTCAGGTGTTGGGCTGGAATTTCGCTTTCGCCCAGGCTCGCGAATTCACGGACGAGTGCGCGATCTTGGGCGCTCAGTTGTGAAATATCAGACCGGAACTTCTCCCGACCCAATTGATCGAATATCACGGGCCAAATCGCTTCGAGTTGTCGCGGCTGAATCTGATTCTCAGCGGCCGATAGATGCTTGCAGACGAAAGCAAGGAAGTACGGATGTCCGAGGGTCTTTTCGTGAAGCCAAGCAGCGATTGTCGCTGTTGTGTCCGGCGAGCTACTGAAGACCGAGCGCGTGTATTCGATGGTCTCTTCGACGGTAAAAGGCTCCAGATAAAGTTTCGTGTAAAACCGCACTGCCGGTTCCGCAGCGGTGGCTTTTGATGCCGCTGGACCCCCGAATGCCGAGAATTCAAAAAACAACCGAGAAAGACCAAATGATCAGCTCTTTGACTTAAGAGAGCTAGGGTTCGCTCCAGTTGTGTTGAAATCCAACTGTAAGCCCGAAGCTATTCGTTGCACTGAGACCTTTCAGGCTAAGAGTGGCATCCACGCATTGCAGTGACTATTCAAATAGCCTCGGCGAGAAAATACAAGAATTCCAGTTTCTCGAAACCTTAGCCCGGGATCTCTCCCATTCTGCGAAGAAACGGCTTAATCGTCAGGCCTTGCACAAAGACAGAAAAGGCGACCACAGCAAAGCTGATGGTAATGATTTCTTCGTGCTGAGGAACTGTAGGTGGAAGTCCAAGGGCAAGAGCCAGCGCCAACGCTCCTCGCAAGCCACCCCAGAACAGGACGTGCTGATGTTTCATCGTGACGCGGAGCGATGAGCGTGAAAAAGTAAGGCAACACGGATAGATCGCTACCGCCCGACCGAGCGTTACCAGCGCAATCGCCAATCCTGCCGAAAGCCATACGGCCACGAAATTTTGATGGGCTTCGTGTATTCCGATTAGGAGGAAAATTAGCGAGTTCGCGACGAAGGCGGCGTATTCCCAAAATGCCTGGACGGCCCCTTTCCCCCTCTCGGAGATCGCGTTGAGCGACTTGAAATTGCCCATGACAAACCCTGCTGTAATGGTCGCCAAAACTCCAGACAAGCCGAAATCGTCCGCCAGCAGGAACGAGCCGTATGCGGCGACGGTCGTCAAAGTGATTTCGACGAGATGATCGTCAGTTCGCCCCGCGAGTAACAGCGCACCGAAAGAAACAGCCGCGCCGCACAAGATGCCGCCGGCGATTATCCTCAATAGCGTTGCAGTGATTTCAAGCGACGTGAGCTGCTGACCCGCGGCTAGGGCAATGACAATTCCGAAAGCAACCGCAGCCGTACCGTCGTTCAAAAGACTCTCGGCCTCGATAAGCACCCGCAAACGACCGTGAACTCTAGCTTCCCTGAAAGTTGCGATGACAGAAACTGGGTCGGTTGCGGCGATGAGAACACCGAACACCAGTGCGCCGAGCCATTGCCAATGTGCCAGATAGTGCATGCCGGCAGCCGTGACGCAGGCAGAAAGTAGAACGCCGAGGGTCGCCAAAAGGACTACGATTGGAAAGTCGCGACGCAACTGATCCCAAGGAATGTACAACGCAGCTTCGAAAAGGAGCGGGGGGAGCAATCCTGTGAAGATAAGGCCTTTGGTCAGATTGACCTTCGGCGCGAACGGCAACATCGAGAGAATGATGCCTGCGGCAACCAGGCCGACGCTGTATGGGAGCCGAAATCGCCGGGCCAGGATCGCCACGACAGACGCAACCAAAAGTAGCTGTGCCCCGGACTGGAAATTAAGTTCCATGAATTTCCCTTCTCGAGCTCACCCTAGACGTGCGATTTCGGCGGCTTCGCATCCCTGCGCAAACATCTTGGCACGCTAGTGAGATTTGTACCGATACGTCGCTAGCATTGCGCAGCACTGTAAAACGGTTATTACACTAGACTACACTTGCTCTTGCCTCAGTGAAGCAGATGAGATGATCGAAGACCATCGCCCGGCCCTTCTATCCCCGGGCCCAACGCGAATCCCCGCCACCTCTCGCGATATAGGTTTGCCGATGGTCCCAACTAATATCCTTCTTTGACAAATGCGAGTTCTTCAGAAGTCCTGAACAGCTTTCAGCTCGCACCGAAATGGATTCGGAACGCTTGCCGGAGGGTTCTCTTCGACAGTTCCGATTTGTGCAGACGCAGATTTCCCGGTTTCTACCGCACCTGCCTCATTACGCGATTCCGCACTAATGGTCCACTGCGAACTCTTCAGTCCGCTGCCTGAAAGGACGCGCCGAATTCCTGAAACGAAATGTGGAATCGTCTCATCGCTAGAATTGGTCTGGCTAGACGGATAGATAATCTGTAACCTAAGGTTGTCTTTCTGAACTAGCTGAATCACTTTTCTCAACGCTGCGCGGTCATCTGCAGTGAGGCCCACGCTTGGCTTTGCTGTCGTAAGCGTTAGCCGATAAGAAGTGCCTTCCAGCCCGATCTGGCCGTGCAGCTGGATTGGCAGACCAAGCCTAGACCCGAGTTGGGAAGCCAACATCGAAATCGTCTGGCCATCGAGAGGCTCAGAGGAAATCAACCGCAACCTCAGAATGAGGGGAGGCGTTGACGCGAGTACGATTTCAGGAGGGGCCTCTCTTCGAATGGCGGTGCCTGCTAGGACGGAATCCAGCACGTTCTGAACAAATTCCAGGGAATTAAGAGTGGAGGCTCTGAAATCGAAGGGGCTTTCTCTTCGACGGGCTTTATGACCCCGCCCAGAATTGCATTCTGTGCCCGAGCCGCTTGCTCAGAGGGAACCCCGCCTTGCGTCACTAGAATTTGGTCGATCACCAGTTTAGTCTCAGGGCCAAATTGTGCTTGAAGCGCATTCCTGCTTCCATTTTTCGAAGCTTGGGACGGAGAGTTCAATCCTCACGATGGGCATTTTCGGTTCCTCTCAGCTAGGCATTTCCATTTTGACCTCCCAGACGACGTGTAAAGTCCACCCAACCCTGTCGGCACTCGTACGCACAGGTGTTCCTCCGCGGCACGAGCTGCTCTTTCACCGTCCGGCTTGCCAAACCTGCCATCGCCGCTTCAACACAGTGCCAAGAAAGACTTAGGATGATCGACGTCTCCTTTTCCCGCCGGACCGTTCCGGCCTTTTCTGTTTACCTCATTTCCGCGCCCCGATTTCGTGGAAGCTGTCCTCGGCATCTCGATTCCTCAAGGAATTTGCAAAGAAGTGCTCGATGATCTCATTCATTTTCGTCGTAGAGACTGGTTTTTCTAGGTACTCGACTGCCCCCAGCTCTGCGGCCTGATGAAGGCACTCCATGTCCGTATGTTGTGCGGCTACAATCAACGGCATCGGCCAGTTGTAGCGAACCAAGTGCCGTATTACCCGGATTCCCTCGAAGGCTGGAGAGACTTGGTCGACCAAGGCGAAGTCAAACTCCTCTCTCTCGACGCAGCGCATCGCCGATTCGATCGATGCGCATTTGTGTACCTCGAAACCCAGAGCTTCAAACGGCTTAGCAAATAAGGATAGTTCGTCGATATCTTCATCGAAAATCAGTACCTTGCGAGTGCCGCAAAGCGCTCGGCTCTCATCCACATTCTGTTGCTTTCCTCCTTCCATCTTTGACAAGGCACGCTCCAGCACAGGAAACCGCAATCGAAATTTGTCCATCGCTCGGCGCAGCCACGCATATCGCTCGTTTAGCAGGAAGGCTCCGACAGCCAAGAGGACGACTCCCGGCACAACCGGCAGAAACAACCCCACGATGCCTCCCAGCATAAGAGTCCACCCAAGAGCGACGACAGCCAAGCGTTGGAGTGTTGTCTGCTTCTTCGCGATTCCCGCCTCTTGCATGACGATCTTTCTCATTCTTTTGAGCCTGGCAACTGGTTTCCGCAACGGTGACGCGGTTTGTGCCTTGCCGCTTGCAGTGCCACCAAACCCCAGTTTCTCTCTAGAGCTTGGACGCGCCGACGAAAGTCTCGAGCGCCGCCCGGCTCGGAATCATCAATCTCGACCCGCGGAGCTCAATCAGATGCCGGTGCCTAAACTCGCTTAGGGCTCGCGTGACCGTCTCCCGAGTCGTGCCAATGTACTCCGCCATCTCCTCATGAGTTAAAGACAATTTGACCGAGCCGCTGTCTCCGTTTTCCTGCGCGTGGTTGGACCAACTCAGGAGGAGCCTGGCGAGTTTTTGGTGGACCGAGGCCGAAAGGCCAACAGTACGCAGTTGTTCGAAGGTCGCCTGGTACTGCGCGCTAATCTGTTTGGCTACGATTTGAGAAGCTTCGGGATACTTCCTGATATAACTCAGAAATTCCTCGCGGCGCACGAAAGCCGCCTCGCAGAAGTAAATCGTTTCCGCGGTCACTTCGTAAGGGCTCCCTGCTAGGGCAGCCATCAATCCCAGGACATCGCCAGCTTGGGCAACCCGGATGATTAGCTTCTTCCCTTCGTTCGAGCTGATCGAAAGCTTCACCTCCCCCTGGCGAAGAATGAAGACTCCCCGCGCCTGCTGCCCCTCGAGAAACAGAATCGCATCCTTCGGGTAAATAACGGTGAACTCGATGGGAGCGAGGTCTCTTGACGCAGCGGGTGTGAGCTGGCAAAAGGATTTTGCCTCTTTATGTTTACCTGTGTTGTAACCCCCATTCACTACCAGACTGTAGGGATCTTTCATGGTAGTTCCTCCTCTTCCCCCTGTGGGAAATGCGAGAAGGGCGCCGTTCCCGGCTCGACGGGCTTCTGGAATCGGCGCCCCGGTACGACAACTTCTGAGCATCAGGCACCTGGCTAGAGTTCCAACTCGTCTTGCAACTGTTGAAACTTCTGTTGGGCCTTCTCGTAATCAAGGTACTTGTCGACTGTCTGCTTCATATCCTCCGAACGGTTCGCAATGGTCTTCAAATGGTCACGGTAATCTGAGACGAACAGACGATTTTGGTTCTCACGCAGGTGAATGATGGCCGCCTGGGTGCTGGCCGCTACCTGCGCCGCGTGAGAAGTCACCTCGCCAATGGCCTGCCGTTGCCAGGGAAGGACGGCGTGACGTATCTGTTGTAGCTCGGCAAGGAGTTCTCCCACCGCATTGATGTGGCCCTTGACTCTGTCCAGATAGAATGCATGGCTTTGCCAGCTGAATTGGGGGTTCCAAGCGAATGTTCCCAACGTCTCTGCATTGAGCCTCAGCCCTGCCCCTTCCGCCCGGATTTCGGCCAGTAACGCGGATGCCCGCCCTGACAGATACGTAGACACGTAACTCTCCTCCGGCGCTGCAGGCAGTGGCTCCTCCACATAGGTAGACACGTGACTCTCCTCCACTGGCGGAGAAGCAAAAACCGACTGATCGTCGCCGGGCTCGCCTATCTCGCTCAGGGGTACGAAGGAATCGGCCACCTCCTCAACCGTGGCGGTAGAAGAAGGAGCCGCCCCCACGGCAGTGTTGTCATCGAGGGACGCGGGGTCGAATGCGAGGGATACTCCGCTGCTGTCCAACGCCGCGCTCTGCGGATAAGCATGTTTCCCGCGAGCCTCGCGAGGAGCGTCCGGTTTGCGAAGGGCGACCGCGTCTATGGGGGTCGCTTGGGTTTCGTTAGGATCCGCCGTTGTGGCGGCCACGTCCGACGGTGGCTGGGAGATCTCGGCTGGTTGGATCGGAATCTCCTGTCGCATCAAGAACATCACAAACGCCACGACCACAATGGATGCGACGCTTGCAAGAGCCGCGATCATCTTTTTCCAGTTAAGTTGCATTTTCGATGCCTCCATTCGGTTTTCTCTGACGTACGGTCCGGTCGGCAACTTCCTTACGACTCCTTACCAGCCCACACGCCAGTGTGGTTCAGCTTGCAACGGTGAGCATAGAAGGCACGAAGGGAGTCGCCTATCCCAACGGGAGGGTATTTCTAGGCTGACGTTTAGCTACCTACTGTGCGAAAACGAGAAGCATCATCTCGGCCTGACTTCAATCATGCCTCCCTCATGTTTCACGGGCCACGGTCGGACAACAACTCAATCGACGCGAACGCTGTACACTCGGCCGTCGCGTCCGTAGCGAGGGATAAACTGGAACGCTAAGGAGGGTTCGTGGGCGGCCCAGGGTTCGCCGGTTTTGTTGAGTTGATCCCCAACCTTGGAGGGCAAACACGGCCCGAGTCCGCTTTAGTCAACCTATGGATTATGGACCGTCGACTAGTGCTACATTTTGGATGGATTCCTGATCGATCTCTGCATGCTAACTTGATAGATTCTTCGGTGAACGCTTATTGAGTTCGAAAAGCAATTCCTGCGCAGCTGGCGTCGGCGTGACTTTGTCCTCCAAAGCGACTTCTTTCGCGCTGATCTTACGATTATAGAGGCGCTTGTTCGCGTCATTGTCAGGTCGAAGTGTTGACCCGTCAAGGAACGCCCCTGCGAATAAGCCTCGAGACCTCGAATAGCTCAAGACTTCTGCTCGAAACGCCGCATCAGTGGCGGCGATGGCATCGCGGCCTTTGGGTCCCGCTGCCGCCGATAGTCCCGCCCCCAGCTTAACCTTGCTGGACAGAATGGAATCAGCGCCCCTGGGATTCATCACCAGGAGCACATAGTCCGTGGCTTGTCCTCCTAACTGCAGCCCGAAGCTGCCTCCCTCCAACGCCATCATGGTAGGAGCACCCCACGGCCCCGTAAACTCGTTCCCCCTGCGACAGGTCATCACGCCGCGGCCATAGCTCCCACCAAATACGAACGCCAACTTGACGACCGAGGGAAGAACGATGACACATTCAGCCTTATCGAGGAGTTGCTGCGGGATGCCGTCTGGGATGTCGAGAATTTCCTTAATTACCATGCCAGCATTCCGCACCCTCTCCTGTTCCTTGTGTTGCGCTTCCCCTGGCAATCCAAAGAGCACTATCATGATCACAACTGAAAGGTATCGCATCGTTTCCTAGCTCACTAGCTAACGCCCTCGACATTCGGAATAACCGTCATTGTTTTTGCTGGCTCGCATTTCCTGTGACCTGAGGAAGCGACGAGCACAGACTCTCGATCGGCTGATCTGGTGTGTACTCGATTTTCTTCGGTGGCGCGCAGCCTTCTTCCTTCGTGATCAGGAGGCTCGGCTTGCCTACCTCCTCCTTCTCCGCCTTGGCCGCGATCGGGGCCAGTTCCTTCCTCATTTGCTCGAATGCCGACGTTTGAGTCGTTGCATTCGGTTTCGGCTGCAGGAACATGATCTCCCGCTCCGTCTGGACCATTCTCTGAAAGAAAGGCGGGTGCGTCCGGAACCAGCTCACGCCGTTGACGTAGCCCTGCTTTGTGGCCATCTTGTCAAAGAAGCGCACGAACCCGCTGGGATCATATCCGGCGTTCCACGCGTACTGGACGCCGAGTTGGTCCGCCTGTAACTCGAAGTCGCGGCTTACGCCCAGCAATTGCAGATTGATCATCAATCCCAAACCGTAGAAGCCATATTGCAAGATGTAGGACAGGGCGATACCGGCGGCTCCTCCGGTCAGGATGATGGCCCCAATCTGTGCCGCCTGGTATAGCAGACTGGAAATCGTGGCCTTTTTCATAAGCTTATAGCTGTGCCGCGCCGTGTCATGCGCTATCTCGTGCGCGATCACGCCGGCCAGTTCGGACTCGTCATCCGCAGCTTCCAGAAGGCCGCGTTCCACGAATAGGTAGCCGCCGGGCAACGCAAAGGCGTTGATCTCGCGTGACTGCAGCACCGATATATGAAGGGGCACTTTGAGGTCGGAGGCTTTCGCAACCCGCTCCGCGACAGACCGCACGTATTCCTGAATGGCCTTATCTTCGACTTCCGGTGGCAGCAACCCCAGCCGCTTCATCTCCTCCACGGCTTGCGCGCCGCTCTTGATGTCGTCCTGCTGCTTGGGCTCGATCACGCGGAACCCAATGTCCTTCACGTCGCCCCATCGCCGCGTCACATATGCGCCGCTGTCGAGGTCTTGCTGGATCTGTTTGCGTTGAGCCGGCCACTGTTCGATGAGATCGAGTTTGGCGCTCAGGTTGTCATATGCGGTTGGGATGGCCAGACCCGCCAATACATCCGCTTCACTCTTGAGTAGATCGAGATTTTGAATATCGCAGTGCATCTGCGCACGCTGTTCGTCTGTCAGCGTCGCTGTCTTCTTCTTCAGGTCGCTTTGTGCTGTCTCGATCTGCTTTCCGTACTGTTTGGAATGATCCTGGAATCGCGTAACGCACATCTTCTTCCCATCCTTAAATGCATCACGCTGCGTTGCGATCTCTGTCGTGCTGAACTCCAGCTTCGGGGCCAGCTCGAATAACTCCAGGTAGGACTTTTGCAGATAGTCCCGCAGCGGCAGCGTTTGCGCCGATCGCGGTGGCGCCTGCTGCTGGCGTGCGTTTGCATCTCCCATGGCGGGCAACAAAATGAGCGTCTCGCAAAGTACAAATGCCATCCATTGTTGCATTACCCTTTTCATTTCTGCTCCTTTCCGCCGCTTCCTGGCCCCGGATCTCAAAAAACTCGTCCCTCAGTCACGGACGTGACCCTTTAGCGCCGTGTACCCTTCGCGCGCATAGACCCTCGGCTTCTGGCGCTTGCCCTTGGGATTCGTTACCACCAGCGGTTTCCCATCCGGGGTAACGACTTCGACCTTCAATTTGTGATATTTGCCGTCGAGCGCCAAGTTGGCCGGCGAGAAACCGATTCTGTACTGGCTGCGAAGGAACGTAGCAACGCTCCGAAAAATATCGGGAATTTCTCCTTCAAACCGTGGGAACCAGGCCGTCCCCCCGGTCATCCTGGCAAAATTGTCGAGGATGTTTTTCGACTGTAGGTAGCTGATGGAAGAGCCGCTGGAGATCTCCGCCCGCTGATATTCCGCTTCTGCGACGCCTACTGAGAACATCGTCGCGTCGCTCTCCTTGATCCGCTTCAGTGTGTCATCGAGCGTGCTCTGGCCTATTGTGTCAGCGCCCGTACTGATGAGCAGAATGGCCTTCTTACCTTTTACGTGGTCGAGACGATCCATCGTGTCGATGATAGCGTCGTAAATGTTCGCTTCGTGGAATTGAGGATAGGAAAGAGTGCTGAGTGTCTGCTGAACATCGGCCTTGTTTCGAGTGAAGTCGATCCTGACAGTAGGCTTGCTGTCGTAGGTGACGACAGCGATGTAGTCGTCCGGTTCGAGATAGTTCAGGAGCGTCGATCCCCAAGTGGCAGCCTTGTAAGCGAAGTAGTCATAAGCGATGCCGCTGTATTCCATCAGCATAACGATGGTGATCGGCGCTCCCATAGGCTCGAACCGGCTAACCGTTTGCGGTTTGCCGTCGTCCAGTACGCGGAAGTTCTCTTTCTTCAGCCCAGCCAGAACGAGTCCGTCCTCGTCAGTCACGAGCACATCCAGATTCACTACTGTGGTTTCGACTGCTATTTTGGGTTCGGGTGTCTTGTGTTCAGTTTGAGTCGAGGACGCCTCGGGCACTCGTTGCCCCGATGATTGCGGCGCTAGCCCGAGTTTTTGGTCCGCGCCGGAAACAAATTCGTTTGTTCCGACCGCCAAGGCCCCCAGGCCGGTTAAAAGTAGCGCTATGGCGCCGATCTTCTTCAGTGACTTCATGGCACCGTGCCCTCCTTCCGCTGCACTGGGTCAGTGTCCATCGCAAGATAAGTCGGTAACTGTGATGACCGTCACGTCCATTTGTGAGAACGGGAAGTGGGGGCAGCCGCTTTCCTTCTTGAAAAGGCGAAGGTCGTCCTCTCGTGCGCTGACCCCGGAATGTGCGACTCCCCCACTGGCCGATCAACAACACCGCGTCATCAGTCACCTGCAAGTTCCAATTCGTTTTGCAACTGTTGGAACTTCTGCTGGGCCTTCTCGTAGTCGAGGAACTTGTCCACGGTCTGCTTCATGTCTTCGGAACGATCCGCAATCGTCATCAGATGGTCCCGGTATTCTGAGACGAAGAGACGATTTTGATTCTCGCGAAGGTGAACGATGGCAGCCTGAGCGCTAGCCGCGACCTGCGCGGCGTGAGCAGTCACCTCAGTGATGGCCTGTTGTTGCCAGGGAAGCACGGCGTAACTTATCCGTTGCAGCTCGGCGGTGCGTTCTCCCACGGCGTTGATGTGGCCCTTGACTCCGTCCAGATAGAACGCATGGCTTTGCCAGCTGAATTGCGGGTTCCGGGCAAAGGTCCCCAGGGTCTCTGCATGCAGTCGCAGCCCGGCCGCTTGTTCCTGGATCTCGCCGAGAAGCGTTGATGCCCGCCCTGACAGGTAAGTCGATGACTCGGTTGAAGGGGCCGGGGAAGCAAATGCAGACCCTGTCGCAAGCAGCGCAAGAGCCGCAAAAGCACTGACAACCTTTTTCAAGTTAATTCGCATTGTGAATTCCTCCAGTCTCGGGTTTTTCTGACGTGCGAGCTGGCGAAAAGTGCATTGCAGATGCCCGCCGGTCCGCACGTCAGATTCGTTCAACAGTGGCGAGCATAGTGGGCAAAGCGGGCAGAGACTATCCAAACGGGAGGGTAATTAGAGGCCCAAATTTCGTTAGATAACTCAGCTCATGGAGAGATAGGACCACATTTGGCCTCTGCACGGATACCCAACCGGGGGGATACCCCGCCGGTTACGACTACGTTAGGCTGCGAGTCGTGGTTCTCGCTGCACCTGCTGGACGCGGCAGAACCGATTGGGCGTGCTAAACGCGACGACTTCATAGGATGTTGAGGTGAACAAGATGCACACTACGCCCGCAGAGGCTGTTCTGTTTATGATTGGTTTTTTTGTAGTCATGATAGGGATTCCGCTCTGGTTCGCATGGCACAGGCATCACGTGCCAAAGTAAACGTACCGCTCTGCCGCCGGCCGGTCATTCACGGGAACCGTGGCAGGTACACGATCATTTGATGGTCATGCAAGTTTGACGGTGTGAGGGCGCGGCCACAGGGACAGGCCCCCTTGAGATAGCGCCGTTCCGACAGCTAACTCGAGAGAAACTGTAACTGCCCTGCGAGTCATCCCCAGAAACCCGCTTCGGTTAATCCGGCGCTCTACGTGCCTTGGCCGCCGGCGCGCCCTTCGACCGACTCTGCTCTTCCGCATTCAATGCTATCGGGCGCTTGCTGCTCGCCCGAGTACCTTGCTGGAGGTCCTGAATTTAGCTTCGCGCAACACGCCAAATGCGCAACAGGTGTGTCCAGCCTTCGTCCCGCCCTCTGGACCGAGAATACCCTATCGAGGGGATACTTCTGCACCTACCGTTACCTTAGGCTGTGACACATGGGATCGTCGAAACGGGAAACCCAAGGGTAGGGCAAGTAAATGATCCAATCTCAGGGAACGACATTAGCGCATGAACTTACGGAAAGAGCAGACGGGAACGGCAGTCGCTTTGAATTCACATTACCCCTGCGGGCACGTCCTCGACCTGGAAAGTTGAGTTGTCCCACTGCTCTAGTGGCGAGCTCCGATGAAAGAGTGCTGCAAGAGCTTGCCGAAATCGTCGTCCAGTGCGGCCTGGCCACTTTTCTTGCCTTCACGGTCGGTGAGAGCAGGAGAATCTTGGTCCGGCAAAAGGTTTGCCTCGTGGTGTGCAAGGACGGCCTGATCGACGGCAAGTATGAAGATATTCTGAGTGAAACGGTCGCATTGAGGCTGAATGCCCCGGTTCTCGTGGTTTCACCAACAGGCGACTGGCCTGATTACTTAAAGGCGATCAGTGCAGGGGCGTTTGACTACGTGGCGTATCCGCCGATCCCCGGAGATCTTCCGCGGTCTATCCGCAACGCGCTGACGTTTCGAACGTCAGGCGGTTTCCAAGACACAACGAGAGAGTTCTTTGGTTCTTCAAGAGGAGGAATGCTATGAGCGGCACAGCGACAAATGTGCTTTTGGCCGGCGATATTGCGATGCGATCGGCAACCTTGCGAAAGTGGTTGGGTCAACGGGGCTGTCACTGTGAACTCGTAACATCATTTGAGGACGCTTGCAGAGCGCTCTCGCAAAGGGAATTCAATCTGGTGCTGTGCCAGTACAACTTGCGGGACCGGACCGCGTTTCCGTTATTGGATAGGCTCGAAGGATCACCCTCCACTCTGGTCTTTTCCGCAGAATCCAGGAGAGGCAGTCGATGGTTGCCAGTGATCGAGCGCGGCAAACGATGCCTCGATAGGCCATTGCTGCGGACGACTGATTTGCCCGTCGCCCTTGGAAAGATCTTAGACGGTTCTGCCAACACAGATATAAAAGGACACGTAGCTTTGGTAGAAGATTTGCAACAGTTTAGCGCCAAGTAATACGCGGGCCGGTCGCGATGTCCCTAATCCCAATCCTCGCTCTCGCAGATATGCTACAAGAGCAGTCCAGCGAGGCCAACCGGGAGCCCTCTGCGACCGGACTCTAAATTCCCGGAGCGCTCATTCTAGGGTGCTTTTCCACAAAGGCTGACGCTGAGTAAACTAGGCGGCAAACAATGATGGATGACACAGGTAATGCGGCCATGGGGTCACGCGTAAGGAGTTGGCGTGAATCGGGATCGCGCGCGGCCTTGGTTGGCGGCTTCGGAACGTTGCTGCTCTTGATGGTTTTCACGAGCTTCGACTCGTTGCATACCCTAGAGACATTCGAAGCCACAAATAATCAGATTCGGCAAGATTTTCTGCATCGCGAACAGACGATCGGCCAAATTCGAGGCGGCATGTACGAGTCGGCGAACATCACGAGCGACTACATCCTGAATGACTTAAACCCGGATGCACAGGAAACGCTCCGAGCTGAGCTTCAATCCGTTCGCAGTGAGACCACAGCAGCGTTACGAGCGTGTATTCAATCTCTGCCCACGGGAAAAACGGAGCCATTTCAGCGTCTGGCCACGGAACTGGAAAGTTATTGGTCGATGACTGATGCCATTGTCGCTGTGGACTCGCAGGAGAAAACAATGCGAGGCGAAGCCCTTCTGCATAGCGACGTGCGATCACGGAACGCGGCGATCATAACAATTACGAAAGACCTCAGCGCGCTTAACAAGGATGAGCTAAACGAAGCCGAGCGAAGCATCGGGCAAGTATCCGCGCAGTTTCGACGCCGTTTTGTGACCGTCGTCACGTTAAGTCTTGGCATCGGATTTGTTCTTGCCGCTGCTACCATTGGATACGCCGGGCGACTCGAGAGCCGCCTCAAACAAAAGTACGCCGAAAGCTTGCAAGCGCGGTGTGAACTAAAAGAACTCTCAAAACGCCTTCTGGACACCGAAGAGCGGGAAAGGCGCGCCATTTCCAGGGAACTTCATGACGAGGTCGGTCAATCTCTGAGCGCCCTGCTTCTGGATATCCAAAACATGAAAGATGGGCCCAAGGACGAAACGTCCTTTCGGCAGCGTCTGCAGAACATCAAGATGCTTGCGGAAAACTGCCTTAATGAAGTCCGCGACATGGCGCTACTACTACGCCCGTCGATGTTAGATGACCTGGGTCTTATTCCAGCGCTTGAGTGGCAGGCGCGAGAGGTGTCAAAACGCACGGGTATGTTTGTGGAGACGGTCGAGGAAAATGTCTCAGATAATCTCCCGGACGAGCATCGGACGTGCGTCTATCGAATCGTCCAGGAAGCCTTGAATAATTGCTCGAAACACGCATATGCAAAGAAAGTCCAGATCATTGTGCGCCAGGAGCACAACCATCTCCGAATCAGCATTGAAGACGACGGAAGAGGTTTTGAGGCGCAGCATGTCCGTGGTTTGGGCCTAGTCGGCATGAACGAACGCGTGACGCAGTTGGGCGGAGCGTTGAAAGTTGACTCAGATCCAGCGCGAGGTACCCGGCTCGAAGTCGATTTGCCGCTTCCGGACGAACAGACTCATCGAGAGGCTTGAGTGCATGAAGAAGCTCAGGATATTGTTGGCCGACGACCATATTGTTATGCGCACGGGGCTACGCGCTTTGCTCGAGCGCCAACCTAATCTGGAAGTTGTCGGTGAAAGTGAAAACGGACGAAACGCTGTTGAGCAAGCCGCCTCGCTCACCCCTGACGTGGTTGTAATGGATGTCGGCATGCCCGTCCTGAATGGCATCGAAGCCACCAAGCTCATCGTTACTGAGCATCCGACCACATCAGTAGTCATTCTCAGCATGCACTCGGACGAGTCGTATGTCATGCGCGCTTTGAAGGCCGGTGCGCGCGGCTATTTGCTTAAGGATTCGGCTCCAGCCGATCTGCTTAGCGCCATCCAAGCTGTCTCACAAAACAAGTCGTTTTTTAGCCCGAAAGTTAGCCGGATTCTCGCCGAGGATTATGTTCGTGTTCTCAGGCAAAAGGGTGCTGTAGATTCCTATGATTTGCTTACGGGTCGCGAGCGAGAGATTCTGCAACTTCTTGCTGAAGGCAAAGCGAACAAAGAAGTAGCGACAGCTCTGAACATCAGTCCGTACACCGTCGAAACTCATCGAAAGCATATCCTGGAGAAACTGAATCTACACAATCCGGCCGAGCTGATCCTTTACGCAGTGCGCAAAGGAATCATTTCTTGACAGCGTAAGGAATCATAGCTCCCGCGGCTTCTTCTGCAGCTCTACCGACGCTCCCGTACGTCGAATACCTCCTGAAAGGGATAGACCCGACCCTTCCGCCATTCTAGTGTTTCTCATGGCCTTCCGAAGACGGCGTCTACGTCGGCGCAGCGTAGGGAGGTTCGCATATTTTGTCGACTAGGAGATAAGTCATGACAGCACAGTTGGCAACAGCAATGCAGCCCGTGAATAAAACTGAGCTCACTAAGCACAGCAATGAAGAGATCTTCAACCAATTCTCGACGATGTATGACCTCATCGCTCGAAGGGCGTTCGAGATTTTTGAAAGCCGTGGGGGCTCGCCGGGACGCGACCTGGAGGATTGGCTTCGCGCCGAATCGGAATTGCTCCATCCGGTTCCAGTCAATGTAACCGAATCAGATGGCGAATATATCGTCCGGGCGGAAGTACCTGGCTTCTGCAGCAACGATATCGAGATCAATGTGGAACCGCGCCGGCTTGTGATTTCCGGCAAGCGCGAAGCGGAGGAACCAGACGCAAATGCGCGATTGATCCGAGCCGAGTGGCGAGCCAGCCAAATTCTACGGGCACTACATTTGCCGTCCGAAGTTACCCCGTCTGAAGTTAGCACAACCTTGAATAACGGGATTCTCACCGTTGAGCTTCCCAAAGCACAAGATACACGGAAACTGCTGCTCGAACTCGAGACGCTTGAACCCTAGCGGAAAGCAAGGCTGCGGCCAGCTAAGTGACGAGAACGATTACAACGGCCTACGCAGAAACGTTGACTTCGCATGAACGATGAGGTGCTTACAATGAAAACTGCTCTTATCCTGTGTCTCGCCGGTGTTCTTGCATCGTCCACACTATCCGCAGCCCAGTCCTCTCGCCCGATGGTCAACCTAAGCTATGACAAATTCGAGGACTTGACTGAGGTTTCTACTACGTCGGCGAACGTAGACAATGCAATTGGACGCAAGCAAGAAAAGCAGGATCTTCGCTTGCAAGTGTCTTACAAGTGCACTGGGGATACGAGCCACTGCCGCCCAGAAGAAGTTGAATTAAGGTTTGCCTCTCATTCAGTGGCCGGGCATATCCGTTCGGATTACCTGGTCCTCATTGTGGATGGTAAAAGAATGCGCATCCAATCGAGATGGAGCCGCGCCTACAACGCAAAAGGGTGGCCTGTTGAGCAAATTACTGCTGCCATTAATGTGGAAGACTTCTTGGGCTTGGCTGGCGCGGAGAAAGTAGAAGGTAAACTGGGAGAAACAACGTTCACGCTGGGCGGTGATAATTTCGCAGCGATTCGAGCAGTTGCAGGCGAGATCGGGCTCCGGGCAGGCAAACCGAAAATGAGTTATTTCCAAGGAAGAGAGGCTGGAGCGTCGGATAGGATGAAGAGTGGAGGAATCGAAAATGCGAGATCGCTTGATATCGATGATCCCCGGGGGTATAGCGGCGGCGCTCATTTGGGTGCTTTTTTGGACTCTTTTAGTAGTCGAGCTGGAATGATCCCGAAAGTTGCGCGTTGAGTATTGCCGGGTCGGCGGGTCTTGCGCGAGCCATGTGGAGATATTTACTTGTGCAGCGCTCTCACATCATCACGTAACGGCACGTCAGCCTCGGCGCCGACTGCGGGACCACAACGGGATGGCTCAACAGCATGTCTCGTGCGTTTCTAGGGCGGCTGACGCTTCAGATTTGGGTTTCCAAGGAGATCCAGCAGGTAACGGCAAGGCCATGAATTCTCTCCTTAGAAGACCACACGCCTCCTGTGGTGGAAAAAATGTTCCGCGTCAGGGCGGGTGTCCGAATGAATAATTCCTATCGCCAGAGCTCAACTGCTGTCCTCCACGAGCTCGAGGTAGAAATTCCACTCGGGCTCACACAATCGGAAGCACTACGTCGCTTGAACGAATACGGCAGCAATGAACTCATAGAGCACGGGATTAGAAACCCTTGCATGATCCTCTGGGAGCAAATGACGGCTTCTGTGGTTGTCGTCTTGATTGTAGCTGCCGTTGTCTCTGCGCTATTAGGCGATTACAAGGATTCGGCTGCAATCGCCGCCATCATAGTTCTCAATGCCATCCTCGGTTTCAGTCAGGAATATCGCGCCGAGAAGGCCATAGCCGCGCTCAAGAAGCTTGCGGTGCCAGCCGTAAAAGTCCGCCGGGACGGTGAAGTACTAAGGACGTCGGCGGTCAATCTCGTGCCGGGAGACATCTTACTCCTTGAATCAGGGGACTTCGTACCCGCGGATTGCCGCGTCATCGAGAGTGCCTGGCTTCAGGCACTCGAGGCCGCGCTCACTGGAGAGTCTGAACCAATCGGGAAAGTCACTGATCCGCTCGACCAGCCAGACCTCGCTTTGGGTGACCGCCGCAATATGGTGTACCTCGGCACATTCGTGACAGCAGGACGCGGCGTGGCGGTTGTCACCGCCACCGGCATGCGTACTGAGCTGGGACATATCGCCAGCATGATTCAGACCGTCAAACCCGAGCCGACCCCCCTGCAGCGGCGGCTGCAACACCTCGGAAAGTTCCTGGCTGGCACGGCGCTACTTCTCGTCGCAGTGATCTTCGTGCTCGGCTTGCTTCGGGGAGAGAACTTGAAGCTTATGTTCTTGACCGCTGTAAGTATCGGGGTTGCGGCAGTTCCCGAAGGACTGCCCGCAGTTGTGACGATCGCATTAACCCTGGGCGCCCAGAGGATGCTCAAGAGGCATGCTCTTATCCGAAAGCTACCGGCGGTGGAGACCTTAGGTTCGGTAACAGTGATTTGCTCGGACAAGACTGGAACGCTCACCGAGAATCGGATGCAGGTGGTGACTCTTCACCTTGCCGAGCATTCGGTTGACATAAGCAATTCTTTACGCGCGTGGCAACTCGACAAATTGCATCAGGAATGGATGCCAGACTCTGGAGTTGGCCTGATGTTTGCCGGTGGGGCACTGTGCAACGACTCGCACTCAAGCCGAAACCAGCCGCAATCAGTAGTGCCACTCGGGGACCCGACAGAAATTGCTCTGGTGACCGCTGCGGCCGATTTCGGTGTGCTGAGAGAAAAGCTAGGGCTGCTGATGCCCCGTGTCGCCGAAGTCCCCTTTTCGCCAGAGCGGAAACGAATGACGACGGTGCACGAGATCGCTTGCGATCCGTCCCTGATACCGAACGAAGTTGCTTCCGCGTGTGATGGAAATCCACCGCGCTATCTCGTGTTCACCAAAGGCGCCGTCGATACCCTTCTGGAACTGTCAACGACCGTTTGGGTTGGCGGAAAACCACAACTCTTGAATGAGCAATGGCACGAGCATGTGCGGGAAGCAAATGATGGCCTTGCTCAAAAAGGGATGCGCGTCATCGGAGTGGCATTTCGCCCCCTCGACTCATTGCCAAAGCCAGCAGACGTCGAGGGCATTGAGCGCGAAATGACATTCGTGGGTATGTTCGGTCTGATTGATCCTCCTAGGCCAGAAGCGGCGTCCTCGGTGGCCACTTGCCAAATGGCGGGCATTCGCCCCGTTATGATTACTGGAGACCATCCGCTCACCGCTCGTCATATCGCTGAAAAACTCGGAATCGCCGATACCAAACAGCCTCTTACCGGGCCTGAACTGGACCATCTCTCTATCCGACTGAAGTCGCTAGTAGAATCGACAAGTGTATACGCGAGGGTGACGCCCGCACATAAGTTGCAAATAGTCCAGGCCCTTCAGGAAAACGGAGAGGTCGTCGCCATGACCGGCGATGGCGTGAATGACGCTCCCGCCCTCAAGAAAGCCAATATTGGCGTGGCGATGGGGATAACTGGTACCGATGTCGCAAAGGAAGCGGCGGATATCGTCTTGCTGGACGACAACTTCGCCACTATCGTCGCTGCCGTAGAAGAGGGACGCGTCATCTACGATAACGTCCGCAAATTTATCAAGTACATTTTGGCCACAAATTCCGGCGAGATCTGGGCAATGCTGGTTGCCCCCTTCCTGGGAATGCCATTGCCATTGCTGCCGCTACAAATACTTTGGATGAACCTGGTTACCGACGGCTTGCCGGCATTGGCTTTGGGGGTGGAACCTGCTGAAACCGATACAATGCGCCGTCCTCCTTATCCTCCAAACGAGAAGATATTTGCACGGGGCATGGGAACCCACGTCGTCTGGGTAGGTTTGATGATGGCGTTTCTTTCATTGAGTATCGGCTACGGGTACTGGCAGGCTGGCCGTCCCAATTGGCAAACCATGCTTTTCACGACTCTCACCCTTTCGCAGATGGCACACGTAATGGCGATTCGCTCGGAGCGCAGCTCGCTATTTCAGATTGGCCTGCTGACCAATAAACCATTGCTCGCTGCTGTGATTCTGACAGTCGTTCTTCAACTCTGCCTGATATACGTTCCGTTCTTTCGGACCGTCTTCAAGACCAGGGCGTTGTCAGGCATGGATCTTGGCCTAAGCCTTCTTCTAAGCAGCGCGATTTTCGGGGCCGTCGAAGTTGAGAAGTTCTTTCTCCGACGTGGCAAGCCGCCAACTGGGAGGAATGCCCGCGCGTTGTTGTTGAATGACTCTCCTCCGGCCTATGGCCGCCCATGACTCTTCGCGGCGAATCAACCTCCACTATGGAATGGCTGATGATGATTCCGCACCCTCCAGAAAGAAGAATTGTGCGCCCTGGCTTCAATTTACCGGGCGATCTCTGGAGAGCGAACTGGGCGATGGTTGGGCGGAAGGCGTTCACCCTGAAGATTTGGAGCGATGCTCGCCAGTTGGCGACTTTCGGAGGAGATTTGCTGCCAGTTCCCGATAAACCATTTTGAGGAGTATCATCGACCACGCGCCCATTTGAACGAATATTGGGATTTCAGGATTCGTCGAACCTACGGCTGGGAGCATTTTCTCTCCAGGCCTGGTGACTGTTAACTTAGGCCCCGCGACCCGACTTGAGGCGGGATGCGCTCCATCAGGAGGAAATACTGCAGTTCCTCGACGTGGGGCGCCGAATCGTGTTGTCAACGCAATGGTCCGCTCTCCTGAGTCCGTTCCCTCGATGGGAGCCTCTTGTTGAGCGCGTCCGCGCAGGCTGTCAACCAATTTGGTTTCATCCACGCGAATACTTACGGCGTCGCGACCTACGACCACTGACTTGAGAACATTTCTCAAGAACTCATTGTCGACTGAGGACTTATCCCCTGACCATCGGCTTGCCATTTCCTTGGCTCGGTCTAGGATTTCCTCGCGTTCCAGACCAGTGTCTCCTGTCAAATATTTCTCAAGCGACTCGAGCATGAGCCCGATCTGCCCAATGACCAGAGATTCGAGTTCGGGAGCAGGTATTCGGGCGTTGGCCGAAACATTAGCTTTCCCCTGAATCACCGCTTGAGAGGTGTAATAGCGATAGCGCTTGCCCCCCTTAAGAGTGTGAGTGGGTGTAAAACGAACACCTCTTGCGTCGCGGAGTATTCCTGTGAGAAGGCCCGGAGTGGAACCCGATTGTGGTTTGCGATGCGCCTGGTTGTTGGCTCGGAGCAGAGCAGACACTTCGTTCCACATCCCTGGGCTGATGATTGGTTCGTGCTGGCCCGGATAAACCTCCCCGCGGTGGACGATCCGCCCGATGTAGATCCGGTTGTTCAGAAGATGGTAAAGCGCTCCATGGGAGTAGCCAACGCCTCCTGACTTTCGGCCCGAACTGCTGGTGCGGATTTTGCTTCGAATCTGCTCGGTGTCGAGATAGTTCTTAAGCTTACTGACACAGCCTGGTTTTAGGTACGAACGGAAGATTTTGCGAACGGTGTCAGCTTCGGCCTGATTGATAGCCAGTCGATGATCGACGCACTCGTAGCCGAGCGGGACAACGCCGCCCATCCACATACCCTTCTTTTTGGAGGCTGCCACCTTGTCTCGAATCCTCTCACCGGTAAGCTGGCGCTCAAACTGCGCAAACGAGAGTAGAACGTTCAGTGTCAACCTGCCCATGGAGGTTGTTGTATTGAACTGCTGCGTAACGGAAACGAAGCTGACCTTGTGCTTATCAAAAACTTCGATGATTTTTGCAAAGTCAGACAGAGAACGCGTGAGACGATCGACCTTGTAAACCACGACCGTTGTGACCTTGCCGGCTTGAACATCACCTAGGAGTTTCGTTAAGCCAGGCCGGTCCATCGTTCCCCCCGAGAACCCGCCATCGTCATAGCGTTCTCTTACGACAGTCCAGCCTTCGTGTTTTTGGCTTTGAATGTAGGCGATGCAGGCCTCATGCTGTGCATCGAGCGAGTTAAGCGACTGTTCCAGGCCTTCTTCTGAGGATTTTCGCCTATAGATGGCGCAACTGTTCTTGCTCTTTCCAAAATCGCCAAAGAACTCAGCGTGGACGGGGTGGTGAGAGGTACAGCGTTGGTTCTGAAAAGGCGTATCCTGATCACCGCCGAGCTTATCCACGCGCCTTCTGGCGAACACATATGGGCGGAGAGCTACGAGCGCGATGTCCGCGATGTTCTTTCCCTATATCGTGACGTGGCGCGTGCGATTGCTTATGAAATCAGCGTCAAGGTTTTTCCCATGGAGCGCGCTCACCTGAATCGCGAGCGAAAACCGCTCCCAAGGCTCACCATGCGTATCTAAGAGGCCGATATTTCTGGAACAAGCGAACACCTGCTTCGCTGCAAAAATCGATCAAGCATTTGCAGGAGGCGGTTCAGTTGGATCCGCAGTACGCTCTTGCTTGGAGCCGAATGGCGGCGATTTATTTCTTGTTCTTTAGGATTCTCAATACCACGATCACTTTCCTGCTTCCCGGGAGCCGCGCGCGATTTGAGGACGGAGTGGCGGCGGTGGAAGCTTCGCTGGGCCGGGCGGGCGCTCCGCATCCGCCGCTGTGGTTTGGCGCCGTGCTTGAGCTTGGCGTAATGGCATTGGTTCTTTGGCTTCTTCTCACGAGCAAAGCGGCCTTCGTTCGGGCGGAAGAGCGCGCTCCGGCTTCGTGATGCGCTGAATGATGAGAAATCCGGATCATAACCGGACCCTCAACCCTTCGTCCGGACTTTGGTATGCGCATCGGCGACGAAAGCGCTGCGTTCAAAGGAGCACGAACTTGGCGTGATTTTACACCGTTTTGACTTGCGGGTTCACCCGAAGTTGAAGGCTAATAAGCGATGCATTTCGGAAATTCCAGAGTCGATTGGAAGCGGCGAAGAGCATGCTTTTTCAGATAGCTGAGAAGCTGCAAGACAATTCAACTATCATTTTCCTCACGAGCACAGGGTGGGCCGCCGCCAGCTTGGCTATTCTTCATTACTACAGCATGTTCGTGCTCGTGGGGTCGATGGTGATTGTGGATCTGCGCGTTTTGGGCATTTTGGGCAAGAATTACAACGCCGTGGCTTTGGCGAGGCGAATCTTTCCGTGGGTGTGGTTCAGCCTGGGGATTAGTTTAGTTTCGGGTTTCATCATGTTTGCAGGCGACGCCACGGCGTATGTGCCGACCTGGAGCTTTCAACTCAAGATTCTGGTCGTGCTGCTCGCAATCGTGTTTGGAATGCTCGTGCAATGGCGAATACCCAAATGGGAAGAGTCTCCAGTTCAGCGGACAGAGGCCAAAGTCATTGCGGTTATCTCCCTCTTGCTGTGGATCGGAGCCATTCTGATGGGGGTCGAGGTCCCAGCAATTTCCGGAATCGGCTAGACGCGTGAGCGGTCGAACCTTCGGCATGCACACGGAAGTTTTCGAAAGGAGGGCTGCGTGATCGGGTCGTCTCTGGTGCCCCTGGGGCATTGGTTGCAGAATCGATCGTTCGCGCTTAGCATCGGCGACTCTCGCTGGGCTTATCCGTTTGTACAAGCCACTCATTTCAGCGGCATCTCCTTGTGGATTGGAACCAATTTCGCGGTGGACCTGAGTTTACTGGGCATCGGAAACAAGGACCATACGCCGGCCGAACTATCCGATTCTCTCTTTTTCTGGAATTGGGTGGGGTTTGCCACGGCAGTTGTTGGAGGTTTTTTACTGTTTTCAGTGTCGGCGGAAACTTTTGTAATCAACCCGGCGTTTCTGGCCAAGTTGAGTATCTTGGTTCCGGCCGCACTGATCACCCATATCGTTATTCAGTGCAAGATCCACGATTGGGGCCGGGAACCAAAACTCCCGCGAATTGCCAAATGTGCCGGATCGATCGAATTGCTTTTATGGTTTTGCGTGGCCACAGCGGCAGTGCTCATCCCGTACGGGCCGCTCGTGTATTGAATCCGCGGTTCAGAACGGAGCGCCGTTTGAGACTGTGTAGGCCATCAGCATCTGTCCGACAATCTGTAGAGAGCGGGCATCGCATTTTCCAGCTCTTGCCCTAACCGGGCCGCGACGCAGGTAATTTGAATCGCCCAACAAAGCGCTGGGAATTCCAGCTTGAATCAACGGCATCCGATCGTCTTGGACTTCGGAAGCCGTACTCGCCTGGAAAATATGCGGATCAAGTTGGGCTCCGGCGTACCAAGCGGATTTCATAACTCCCGCCGAGTTCCGTATGGGCCATTGTTCCTTCAGGTTCTTTAAATCCGTCCGGCACACGTCATCGACAACAATCGCGGATATCGGTTTACTTCGGCCATAGATCTCGTCTAAGTGGCGCGCAAAATATCTGGAGCCAAGCAGTTCGCCATCTGTGGAATTCGCCTGGTCCGCGATCGCCGCTCTGGCCCCGTCAAAAAACACCATGTCGACCCCGAATTTTGGCGGAAGGTTTGAGTTCCCGAAAGCTCGCGCTAGTTCGAGAAGCACGGCGACGCCGGAAGCTTCATTTGGACCAAAAGTTGAGCCAGCCGCGCTGCTGTCGTAATGTGTGGCGATCAGGACACGGGGCTCGTTGCTAAAGAAATGAGCGATGATGTTCGTCAGACGATACTGTTTTCCATCCGAGCCATGCTCTGTCCAATTCTGGGTCTGGACGTTTTGAGCGAGCAGGCCCATCTCAGACAGCAAAAAGCCGCGCACTTTGTCATGCCCCGGCACACCTACGTAGCGGCTGCCATAACGGAGCTGCTGGTCGACATCTGCGAGCATCTCATTGCCGTCTACGGGTTGCGGCTCGGCGAAGGCCCTTTTTAATACCTGCGCCGTCAAGAATTCTATCGGCGAGTAATCGTCAGTTAAGACCGGATATGGCGAGAGCTCAAACCTGCCATCCACGTCGATGAGTTTGGCGGGAAGCGAGCGGATCAGAGGGTCGCGGCTCGCCGCGGAAGCAACATCCAGGTCCACTCGATTCGCGCTGTTATAGCCGACCAGCATCACATTTTGCGAATCGGTCTTTTCGGGCCAGGCCACCGCGAAAAAATAGCTGTTCGGGAAAGCTGCCCGAAAGGTCTTGATTTCAGACATGATCAGCGAGGGCTGTTGGCGCGATAAATCTCCGATAACGTTAGCGACGAATATCCCGTCGGGAGTTAACTTTTGTCTGGCTTCCTCGAAGAATTCGCGAGTTGCAAACTGAGGGGGAACGGAAAAAAAAGAGTAATAGACGTCGCTGAAGATCAGGTCATATTGCTTGGGGGTCGTTCGAAGAAACCTGCGCCCGTCTTCGACATAGGCATGCAGGCGCGGATCGCTCCGCACATTAAAGTAGCGCTGCGCCAAAGAAAATAAGGAAGGCTCGATATCGACGACATCAACCGAGGCCTGCGGCAATTCCTGCAAGATCGCTTTTGGAACGGAGTAAGCCCCGCCTCCAATGACCAGCGCGTTGTTCACACTGGGAGTGAATATCTTATAAAGGGAATAATATCGCGTGTAGTCGTAGACCAGATCCGTGGCGTCCTGCGAATCCAGGAACATGGCGCCCTCGCCGGCGCCCGCGCTGTTCTCGTCCTGCTGGAAAAATCTTGCCGGCCTCCCGCCGTATTGGCCGTCATAGATGGCAATTTGCTGATATACGGCGTCCTTTCTGTATAAAACGCTTCGATCCGTTCGCCCGACCGTGAAAGATGCCGCGCCCAGCGCCAGCAGCCACACAAGCAAGGATTGGCCGAGACGTCTTTTGCTGATCCCTAAAAAGAAAAGCGGCGTCAGGCCCAGCGCGGAAAGCACCAATCCGGTAGCGATAAAGATTCGATCGATCCCCAGATGAGGGATGAGTATAAAGCCGGCGCACAAACTGCCTGCAATACTCCCCAAGGTCGACCAAAAGAAAATACCTCCGGCGACGCTGCCAATGCCCTTTTGGGGAACATAGACGCTCTGCAATTTGACCGCATAGGGACACATCATCCCCAGCAACAATGCGGGAAAAAGGAAGAGGAGGAGCGCCGATACGAGAGGGCCGGCCACAATCGACAGCTTGGAACTCAGACCGGGCAACACCATTTTCCCAATCGTGAAGAGAGAGAGCAGGGCCACCCCGCTGGCAAAAATTAATCCGAAGAAGCGGCGCAAGCTGGGGTACCGATCCGCCAGGATTCCTCCCACGTAATATCCGCAACTCAGCGCGATGAGAATTACGGTAATGACCCCCGAAACTGTAAAGATGGTATTCCCGTAGTAAGGGCTCAGGACCCGAACGCCGACGACCTCTATGATTAAAACGCTCGCCCCGGTAAGGAAAACGGCGAATAGGAGGAGGACGTTGGTCAGCGATTTCATTGAGGTAGTTCGGCCCGGTTCCGGGAAACGCGAGTTCTGCTAGCAGCGCAGAAAATGCAGCGGATCACAGCTTATGAACCTAAAAAAGGCGCGGATTGCTTGCACTTGGCCGCAACCCACGCCCCCGGGCATTCGTGAAGATCGTTCGCAGTATATCCGGCGTGGCTACGGCTTATCCTCTGGCTTGTCATTTGGCTTATCGGGAGTTTGCCCGCCGACGCCGGCTCCAGCCCCAGGACCCATGGCGCTTAATTCCTTCCCATCGGGCAAGGTGAGTTTCTGAAGATTTCCGACCGGCGCCCCGTTCTTGGCCGCAAAAACGTAAGCGGTAATCTGATCGCCCGGTTTTAGCGATTTTCTCGTCCAGCCCTTTTCCGACATTACCGGCGGAGGCTCGGTCGAGACGACCCAGTGGACCACGCTGCCCTTGTCATCGGTCACGTCGAAGAAGATCTGATTGTGTGGATTGCCCCATTCGAACTGCGTGACCGTTCCCTTTACCACCACCGGCTTGGTCATATCGTACAGATTTGTGCCGTGGTGCGCGAATAGCGTGCCGGACAGCGCGAAAAGACCCACCGTGAGACCAGTCACGAGAAGAAACTTGGATTTCATGTCCTGCCTCCAAAGCGATTGGCTACGTTTCTACCTCAGCCTGCATGGGATGTAAAGGAAATCATTTGCCGAAATCGAGCGTGCGAAAATGAATGGCCGCTCACCGGTCAGACGCTATTTGGCGAGACCGGGGTCGGCCGGCTTGGCAAATTTTGCCGGATCTATGGGCGCATTGAGCTGCACCTCAGTCAGTTGAGTCTTGGACCGGCCATCGACCCACGTGGTGAGATAAAAAAACGGTATCTTGATCCCATTCACCACCCGGTAATCGGAATAGTCGAAGCGGGTAGGCTGGCGTCCCACGCGCGAGGTGGTGTAGCGGACCACGCGAACGAGCAAGCCGGTGTCGTCGCTGAAGTACAATTTGACGGGCGATTTAGCGGGTCCATATCCCTGAACTATCGTGACGTCTTTTCCATCGATGGAAAAGGGATGGCCGACGCGCAGGTCCGTCAAGGATTGCGCGATTCTCGCCGGAAAAGAAAGCTCGGCGTCCACCCGGGCGTTATCCAGATCCGCGCCGCTCAGCGCCAGTAACGTTACCGGGACGTCGGTAATGGGCGCTGCGGTCCAACCGTTTTGGCCGTCATAGGTATTCGTGGTGAGAGCGCCACGATTGTTCACGATGGTCGTTCTTTGATCCGGGGCTTTGGCGAAGATGTCCAGCGGGTGCTGCTCGGTATCCTCATAGCCTTGCCAAGTGCCCCTGGCGGTAAAGCTGGTTATGCTGGCCACTTTGTCGATCCCGCCCAGCGCGTCGTAGTACTTATGCAGCACCTGATCGGGGGTCGGCTGCCCAGGCGCTTGCGCCAGAATTTCCTCGGGGTCTTCGTCCGGCGCGTCGCCGTATTGCACCGTTAAATCCGGAACCAGCTTGGGGGTGCGACCGAACCGATGGCAGGAATAGCAGGTCAATGCTTGCTTGCCGCCAAAGTAGCTTTGGTTGATCGCGTTCATCATCAAGATCATTTTGCGCGCGATTTGTTTTTGAGGCACGTTGTCGCTGGCATAGCTATCCCAGCTGCCTCCGCTCCCCTCACCATGACAGGTGGTGCAGTTTGCATTCAGGGATGCGGCAAAGAACCCCATCGTTTCCATGAACTCCTTCACGGACATTCCCCGGAGCACCTGCACGTTTTTGAAGGCCTGTTCCGCGAGCAGCGGTTTTTCCTGGGGGACATCCTGAGCCTTGGCCGCCCCAGCCAGACATGTAAGCATCGCCAAAAATGATGCCGCTACCGCTTGCCGATACCCTTTTTTGCTCATCGTTTCACTCACTCGCAAGTACCTGACGGGTGACGGGAAGGCCGCCTTCCATTTGGTTCATTCGGATAATAGGATTCGCCCGGTCGAGATGAGCTGAACAATATTACAAAGTGGCGCATTTCTCCAGCCCAACGTGGCGGAAACCCGAACCTTGCCATCGTCGTGAGAAATTCGCCCGGCTCCGGGAAATGAAAACTGGCTGCGTGCCTCCGTGACAAGCGGAGTTCTTTCTAAGGCGATTCGCTCCAATTCGGGAACCGTATCCCCCGATCGGGCTGAAAATTTCGTTGTGGAGCGTCAGGTGGGTATGATATACGCAGTCAAGAATTTCGATTGCGCTACGTTTCACAGATCCCGCGCCGTATCGCGAGTGATGGCTCTTCAGAGCGTCAATTATGCTAGGGGGTATCTGGAATGCGAAACAAATGGCCGCTTCTGATTGCCAGCCTCATGGGCGCCTTCTTGCCGCTCGCTTCTCGAGCGCAGACCAGCTCGTCGCAGCCGGCGGACCTCTCTGGAACATGGGAGCTCGATGGAAAGCGAGGAGGAATCGGCCAAAGCGTCAGCATCGCGGATCCCGGGGGGAAACTGAGAGGCAAGGAGCCGGACATTCCCTACCAGCCCTGGTCGCTGGCCAAGACGATGTCCGAAAAGCCGCCGACCGGACCGGACAATCAGTTCGACTCGACCACCGATCCGTGGATCAACTACTGTGAACCGCCAGGGCTGATCCGGATTTATATGGAACCGGCGCGCACAAAATTCGTCCAGACCCCGGATGCGGTATATATGCTGCACGAGGTGATGCAAACCTTCCGCGTGGTGCGGCTCAACAGCAAGCACCCGGACGATCCCGATCCGACCTGGTGGGGCGATTCGATCGGATGGTATGAAAACGGGAATACCCTGGTTATCGATACGATTGGCACGAACGACAAGACTTGGCTCGACCAACTGGGGCATCCTCACACCGACAAACTGCACCTGACCGAACGCTACAAGCGCGTGAATGCCACCACGCTCGAACTGGACGCGACCATCGACGACCCGGGCGCCTACACCAAGCCATTCAACACCCACAGGAACTTCACGATTTCCAGCGTTCCTTTCATGGCCAATCCGTGGGTGTGCTCGGTGCGCGAGAACCTGTCGTTTTACAACAACCTCTATAAACCGGCGGAAGCGGCGCCCGACAAAGCGGCGCCCGCTAAGAAGTAGCCCGCGAGCAGGCCAGAGTTAAAAAAGCTCCGCACCGGCAACGAATGCAGCGCTCCTGAGAGGCGATACATGCGGAAAAGCTTCCTTTTTGTCGCGATATTTCTGTTTTTCGCGGCAGTTCACCAACCAGCCGAGGCGCAAACAGCTCCGTCGTCCCAGAAGATCGCCGACCTCTCAGGCAACTGGCTCGCTGGACCCGCTGTGCAAAGCATAAGTCTTGCCGATCCGGCGGGAAAAATGAGAGGCAAAGAGCCAGACATACCGTATCAGCCATGGTCCTTGCAGAAGACTTTGTCGGAGTATCCGGCTACCGGACCCGACGCCCGCTATGAACTGACCACCGACCCCTGGATCAACTACTGTGAACCGCCAACGCTCTGGCGAGCCTATATCCAGCCGGCCCGGACAATATTTGTGCAAACACCCGACGCGGTGTATATCCTGCATGAATTGATGCAAGCATTTCGGGTTGTGCGGCTAAACAGCAGTCATCCAAAAGATCCGGATCCCACTTGGTGGGGCGATTCAATCGGATGGTATGAGAATGGCGACACCCTTGTAGTCGATTCGATTGGCTTCAATGACAAGACCTGGCTTGACCAGCTTGGCCATCCGCACACGGAGCAATTGCACTACATCGAAAGGTACAAGCGGGTGGATGCAGCGACGATGGAACTTGAGGTCGTGGTCGATGATCCCGGCGCGTACACAAAACCATTCACCACGCGACGAACCTTCAAACAAGCCACGACCCCGTTCATGCAGGATCCCTGGGTTTGCTCTGTGCGCGAAAACGACGAGCATAAACGCACTTTTGCCACACCGCCCGCGTCAACTCCAGCCGGCAAGTAGCACTTCGGCGGCTGGGTCCTATACAGGCGCCCATAAGTCTCCAGCCGTTATCGGTGCGAGCGTTTCGCGAGCGCGCTGTTTATGGCTGCGGCAGAACCGATCAAGAACTTCTTATTTCCAGCTCTCGATGGCCTTCCGCGGTAACGAGGTAGGAGGAAGCTGTGCAATTTCAAACCTCACGCCATTCGGGTCGATCACCGCGGTCAGCAGCGTTTGGGTGCGGCTTACACGCGGATCATCGATTTTAACTCTCTCTTCCCGAAGCTTTTTTACCGTGGTATTCACATCGGCGGCTTCCAGGCCGAAATGAGTCAGGCCAGCCGGATGATCGGCACTCGCAGGCGCGATTTCCAGAAATGTATCGCGGCTGATCTGGATATAACTGAGGCTGGGTTTGCCGTCGGCGCCGCGCAACGTGAACGCTTCGCGAAATCCCATTGTTTTGGTGTAGAAATTTACGGTCTCCTCGAAATCCTTGGCGGTAATGCCCACGTGGTTCAATTTAAGCTCCCCCGCGGCATCCAGCCGCTGCGCGCGACTGGACTGCATCATCACTGTCCCCACACACAGCCCGCACAAAAACAGCGCAACTCCACGCATAGTGGACCTCCCTTTGAATTTCATTGCCATCGGAATGTCAGTATCAGCGGAACGGCCGACGCTTTACACATCAAGCACCGGCCGGCTGCTGTGGATGCGCCGCTTCGAAACGAGGGCAACCTCGTTCTATGTTAAAACACAAACCTGGCGTTGATCTGGAATTGGCGCGAAGTCGTGATGGTCGGGAAATAAACTCCGGTCCCCACTTGTGAAAATGTCGAGACGACCTGCCCGCTGGTGTTGAACACGGATGATGCTTGCGGCGGCGGGAAGTTCGTGCGATTGAAGGCATTGAACATATCTGCCGAAACGACAAAGGACTTGCTTTCCCTCATCGGGATCGTTTTCCGCAGGCTCACATCCGAGGAGAAAAGGCCAGGCCCTGTAAATACCATGTTTCCGATATCTCCAAGGTATCCTGGCGCCGCTGGCGCAAAGCAAGCCGGATTTAGATACGTGAGGTTTGGCGAGGACTTCCAGTTCGACAGAACAGCGCCTGTCGGAGTCGGATTCGGGCAGGCTGCGCTTGCGGGAGCCCAGTTCGGGCGATCATTACCCGCAGCGTTCGGGCTGCTGGCATAACGCGCCACGTCTTCTCCCGTGAAGATGTTGAATGGGAGTCCGGACTGAACCACCGTCTGGCTGGTCAGTTCCCAGTTCGGCACGATGGCTTTGGCAAATTTGGACGTCAGGTTGCTTCCCCAGTGGGTCATATAGGTGAGCGTGAGGTTCACCGATTGCCCCGGCACAAACGCACAGCGCCCACGCGCCGCGTTGGCGATGTAGATGAGCGGCCAAGCCGCTGATCCGCCGTTCACCAGTCCAGTGGGTTGCTCGAAGCTCGAGTCGGTTATGCACTTCGCCCAGGTATAGTTGAAGCGAGCCATGAAACCGGGCGAAACGCGCCGCTCCAGAATCACTTGCATGGCGTTGTACATGGAGTTGGCGTCTTCCGCTTGTCCCGTGATTGAATTACTCCAATTCGGGTTGTTGTAGCAGTTGGTTCGGTTGCTCCCTCCCGCGGCAAGATTGGGACCGCAAAGCGTCGCGTACGGCACCGTGTTGTTCGTCGCGTTGTTCGTTCCGGCGAAATTCCCCAAGAGGTTTGCGTTATTGAGTCCCGCGCCCGCCCAGTAATAGCACTCTATCGAACCCGCGCTTTGGCATTGTGGATTCACTACAGAACCGGGAATAGCAACTCCATTGACAGCAGGCAATTGCCCCGGTGTTTCCGTCGTTGTCGGGAAATAATCCTGGTAACTGATGTCCCGGCCTAAGTGTCGTGCCTGACTTCCAATGTACGCGATCTCGAACGTCAGCTTCTCCGGCAATTGCTGCTGAATCGCGAAATTGAAGCTGTATTTGGCAGGCGTCTTGAAATACGGGTACTCCACGCCACCCAACGTTTGCAATGTCGTTGGCAGGCATGCACCGCCGGGTGTGCCTGGAGCGCAGGCGGAGGTGCCCTTTGACGCCAGATATGCGTTCACGACAGAATTCGACCCCGTCCCCGTAAGCGGGCTGCCCACATTTATGAAGGGGAACCCTACGCCGGGAACCGATATCGAGGCTGTATTGGGGTACTGGAAAGCGATGGAAGGATACCAATAAGAATCTGCCACCTCGCTGTAGTAAATGCCCGCCCCTGCTCGCACGCTCGTTGTGCCCTTCTTGAACGGATCCCAGTTGAAGCCCAGGCGCGGAGCAAAGTTGTCTTTTGGAGGATGGTACCAGGGAGCGCCAAGCGTCGCAGTCGCGCAGGTGTATGGGCTACAACTCGGCGGGTTGCCTGGACCGTAAAGATTGGTAATGCGATTGTGTTCCTCTGTCGGCGGCCCGGCATACTCCCAGCGCAAACCATAAGTTACGGTCAGGTTCGGCTTCAACTTGAACGTATCTTCGGCATACAGCCCATAGGCCATCAGGACCTCGCCGCGCGCAATCGTTCCAATATAGGTCTGTCCATTATTCGCATTCGTATACGCGGGTATGGCCCACGTAAAATTCTGCGTGGTAACGCCCGACAAAAACGAGGCCTCGCTCGGAAATGAATATGCCCCGCGAGGATTGGATTGATAATTTTCGTTATTGTCGTACCAGCGGTGGACCTGAACACCGAAATGCATCGCGTGTGCTCCATGCAGCCAGTTAATCGATTCGTCCAAATTGCCGCTGGTATAGCCGATGTATCGAGGCTCGAAATCGGAACCCGGCTGGGCGGTCGATCCAATCGTTTGCAAGCCAGTTACAGTGATCTGGGGCAACTGCGGGTAAGGACTTCTGGGGCTCACAATGTACGGATTGGGATTGACATAGATGTTCGGATCGACGGCGGAGATCGCCGGCACAAGGTCAATGTTGCCCGCATAGTAAAGGCGATGCACTCCAAACCGAAACGTATTGACCAAGTTGTTGGATATGATCTGCGTGTCCTGTACGGACCCGGTCTGCTGCCGGAAGTAAATGTCGTCGGCATTAATCGTCGTCTGGTTCGGCGTATAGGAAGTCGAATCGTCCATGTTGTACGTGCCGGAAAGCGTGTTCTTGGAGGTCAAAGTGTGATCGATCTTGATCACGCCGTAATTCTCCCGCACCTTGTTATCCGGGTTCGTGCTCAGGTTGCACGTTCCCGTGGCAGAACCGGTTGAAGTGAAGAGCTCTGGGCCAGTGCACGCGGGCAGCAACGCAACGCCTGCATTTCCGCCGTATCCACCAAAGAAGGCGTTGTAAACCTGTGGGTTGACCGGAACGTTATCCAGTGCGGACGCCGTGCCGGGAACTTGCCCGGCAGTACAGGCAGGTGCGCCATTTTGACCGCATGGAAGCTGCCCCACGACAAAGGGCGTTCCTGCTGCAAAGCCGGTTGGGCAGGCGAAGCTGCCGGAAGTCTGGCAAGGAGCGAGAGTGCCGCTGCCACGTGCCAGCGCATCGGGCACTACAGCCGTGAAGGATTGGGACGTATCTGCACGGTATCCCTCATAATCGGCAAAGAAGAAGGTCTTGTCTTTCCGAATCGGCCCTCCCACCGAGCCGCCGAACTGATGCCGGTGCAACGGAGGAGCGCTCGCACCATCGAAAAAGTTCCGCGCGTCGAAGACGTCGTTGCGGTACTCCTCGAAAGCCGTTCCGTGGAAATTATTCGTTCCCGACTTGAAGATCGTATTGATAACTCCGCCCGACTCCTCGCCGTATTCAACCGACGGGTTTTCGGTGATCACCTGGAACTCTTTCACCGCGTCGGCACCCATCAAAATGTTGCTCGCCAAGCTGACGGGCGACTGGCGGAAACTCGTCGTCATGTCAATTCCTTCCTGCAGAAAGCGGTTATTGGAAATCCGGTCGCCTCCGACGGAAAGGGTCTTTCCATACGACGCGGTGTAAAGCATCGTCACCGCTGGCTGGACCTGCGCCAACTGCTGCAGGTCGCGCGCGTTTAGGGGGATTGCAGCGATCAGGTTCGAGTCCATCACCTGGGACACTTCCGAACTGGTCGTCTGAACTTGGGGCACGGCCTCGGTAACCGTCACCTGTTGCGTCACCTGACCGACTTGGAGCGTGAAGTCCACGCGCGAAGTCGAGCCGACATTCAGCACGATGTCCTTCACCTGCTGAGTGGTGAATCCCTGCGCGCTCGCTTGCACGGAGTACTTGCCGGCGAGAAGAGAGGGAACGGTGTAGACGCCGTCGGCCGTACTGGTAACCTCGCGCGAGACACCCGTGTCTTGGTTCGTGATGGTGATTTGTACATTGGCCACCGCGGCTCCGGAAGAATCCAGCACGTTTCCGAGAATCGTTCCGGTTACCGTCTGAGCCTTGAGCGTACCGAAGGGCAGGAGCACCGCAACCACCACCAGCACGATCGCATAGGCAAGCGGACGTGAAAATGGACGCATGTCAGAACCCCCGAATTGGCGAGCTAAGTTCTTGTCACACCGGCGACTTTGTAAAGCTTAGAGCGAGCCCCAAATGATGGGGCATCCAAGCATATTCCGAATGCCTGTGTCAAGCTCAAATCCTCAATTCTTAGGGCTCGGGTACGCTGCAATAGGACGACGAGGGCGGATATGCGCAGTTTAGCGAGCGTCAGGCGATCGACGACCGATCGAAAATAATCTTGACAGCTAAATTGGCCTGTGTTGGGATGCGGCCTTCTTTTCGGCCTTACCATCCGGCCACTGCTCGTTGCGGTGGCGCCCATGTCCCTAGCTTTGAGGGTCATTCTAAAGGCGCAGTCCGGTCTGGAGGAATCACATGATCGCAGCGAAGTGGCGGCTTGGCTTTGGTAGCTTTGCGGTAAGCGCTTGCATGTTGAGTTTTTCTTTGGCTGCGGGAGCCCGGCCCCAGGGCGCCGCGGATAAAGCGCCAAAGGACGCGCCTGTGTATAAGGTGGACCCCTTCTGGCCCAAGCCCTTGCCACATAAGTGGATTCTCCAAGGCATTCCCGTTCTTGTGACCGACAAGGACGACCACATTTGGGTCATCAGCCGTCCGGGCGATCTCAAGCCGGATGAAGGTGGCGCGGCGACTACGCCGCCCCGCACCGATTGCTGTATCGCCGCTCCTGCCGTGGTGGAATTTGATACCGACGGCAATGTTTTGCAGGGTTGGGGCGGACCGGGGTACACACCCGGATGGCCAAAACCGCAGGAGCACGCGATCCTCGTCGACAAGGATGAAAATGTATGGCTCTCCTCCGGCGGCCGCGGAAACAGCATTCAGAAATTCACCTCCGACGGCAAATTCCTCTGGGATTTTGGCCACCGCGCGCCTCCCTTGGCGCCGGGAGAAAAGGCCCGTGAAAATAACCAACAGACCGATATTCTGCAGGGCGGGGTATTTGAATTCACCTTGGATGAAGACGCTCAGGAGATTTATCTCGTCGAGCAAAAGCGCGTGCTCGTTTACGGCTACGATGGATCATTCAAACGCGGCTGGGGAGGAAAAGGCAAAGCGCTCGCGGATATCAGCAACGACCCGACGCCGCCGTACGACTGGAAGTCAGGGCCGCCTCCCGATCAGCAGGAGTTCGCGCCCGCGCTCCACTGCGTCCACATCGCGCCCGACGGGCTGGTTTATGTTTGTGAACGCGGCGCCGACCGCGTCCAGGTGTTCACCAAACAGGGCAAGTTCGTGACCAGCTTTTTTGTCCATCCGTCGACTCCGGCTCGCGGCTCCGAATGCGGGGGGCCGGGCAGCACCACGTTCGGAATGTGTGGAACGATTTATAACCTCACGTTCTCACATGACCGCGACGGCAAATATCTCCTGATTGCAGATGGCACAAACGACAAGGTCTGGATTCAAGACCGGAAGAGCGGGACGGTCGCCGGCTCGGTGGGCGACAATGGCCGCATGGCGGGTTACTTTCATTGGATCGACGCGATTGCCGTGGATTCCCACGGCAATATGTATACCGGCGAAGTCGACACCGGTAAACGAATTCAGAAATTCGTCCTGGTGAATGGCGATAAGACCAGGCGAGCGCGCCCTCACGACTGAGCCGCGTGACGCGCGTTTTACTTCGTGTTATTGTGCCGACTTAGGTTGGGGTTTCGCAAATCTCGCACGATCGATCGCCGGGTTATCTTCGACTTTCTGAATGCGCAGGATCGAGTGCGTTGTCGGTTCGGATCGCGGTGTTGCGGGTGTCATGCTGATCGTGAACGGGTAACGCAAACCACTGGTGGTCTCATGGTAGTCGGCGTAATCCACCTGGAACGGGCTGTTGCCGAGCGGGGTGCTCAAGACGGTATTCTTTCGCAAAAGTAATCCGGTCACCACGTCAAAGTACAGCTTTTCGACGCTGTCATTCGCCGGATAACCGAGGAGTTCATAGGCTTCGGCGCCATCGATCTGCACCACTCCGCTGACTTCTACCTTCGTATATTGCTGCTTCAGGTCCAGAGTATCGGAATAAAAGCCGGCATTGCGGCGCGCGCGCGATTGGTCCACCGTGAAGCCGGTATCGGTTACGGCGCCTTTGAGATTCTGTGCCCACGCCACGCGGCCGTCAAAGCCGTCGGCCAGCGTTCCGTTAGAGATGTGTGCAATCGTCACCGCGAGGTTCGGCGCTTGCTGATAGCGTTCGATCTGGGCAGGCAAGTGAATCTTGCCTCCTGGGCCGGTGGCGAGATCTTGCGTGGCAATAATCGCTCGGCTGCTGACCTTGCGAATCGCCTGTTCCCCTCCGAGCGCCTCAACGTACTTGTCAAAGATCTGATCTGCGCTGGGAAGGGTGACTGGAACCGGCTTTTCCTCTTCCAAACCGATGACGCTCTCAGCCGCGGCGGACAGTGGCAGGACCAGAGTGCCGGTAGGCTCCGGATGGCCCTGGTGGCAGGTGTAACAGGTCACCACTTGTTTGCCTTCAAAATTGTTTTTATTAATATCGATTACCATCTGCATCATCTTGCGCGCGGTTTCCTTTTGCTTGTTGTCGTCGAGTTGGAAATGGGTGGGATCGTGATCTACGTGACAGAAGGTGCAGTCTACGCCAAGTTCGCCCTCGACCAGGTGCATGGCTAGATTCAATTGGTCCGCGGGAGTTCCCTTCAGGACTTTAATATTTTTGTACGCTTGCTCTGCGGTCTTGCCTTCCATTGATTGTTGTTGTGCCGAGCCAGCGAACACACTGGCTGCTATCAAACAAAAAGCGGCAGCGACCTTTCGCCCGGAGACGAGGTTATTAGACATACGCGAATTGGCTCCTCTGTCGTGAATTGCCGGAAACACGAACGCGGTGGGCGGAGAGTACCACACTGTCCATCATCAGCGGAAGCGTGGCCGGGCTGGACCTGCAGCTGACTGCGCCGATGCGGGGACCGCGGTCAGGATGCGAATCGCTTGAAGGAAACTGAATGCCGGCGGGTACCATCGAGGGCCGTGCGATCCGCGAACGCTTCCGGCCCTGGCCGGTATCCCGGTGTTGGCAAGAGACTGTATGAGACCGGCTAATTTTCCGAAAGCGGCATGGACTGGCCATCTGGCCCAATAAGGCTTTCGGATCTGGGTCACTGCGGGCTCAGCGAATTTCAGGCGAAGCCTGCCAGTAGCCATAACGTACCATTGTCCCCAACGTTTGGCCCAGGCACCCTATTACCGTTAGCCCATAAGTCAAAAAGCAGCTGTCCGGTTGTTTCCGCATAAAGGAGCTCAGCCGTATGCGAAAACTAAGTCCAATAGCAACAATGGCCTGCGCGGCTCTTTCTGTCGCGATGTTTGCGGGAATGCCCAGCCGCCTGCAGGCTCAGCATCCCGAATCCCATGACCAGGACCATGATCGATACTTTGACCGCGATCCGCTGGCCGTATTGGTGGTCAGCTCCAATCCCTCCGGCGCCCACGTAGCCATCGACGGCGTCGACACGCGGCAGCTCACCCCCATGGGAATCGAGCTAAAAGCCGGAAAGCACCAAGTTACTGTATCCATGACTGGTTCGGCATGGAATCCGGATACCCGCATGGTAGAGATCATGAAGGGGAACAACGACCTCAGCGTGACGCTGCTTCCCAAAGTTACAGCCGGATCTTCTGGTCTGCAGGGACCTCAAGGACCGGCGGGCCCACAAGGGCCGCAGGGTAATACCGGACCTCAAGGTCCTGCAGGGCCGGTCGGGCCGGCCGGGCCGCAGGGGCCTGCTGGCACAATCACCGGTGTTGCCGCGCCAGCCCAGGATTTGTTCCTTCTAGGCTCGCCGGATTCAGCGAATCTGCCGAATTCGGTTTCAAACCCGACGGTGTACCTCAGCCCAGACGTACAGCCAGCACGTCCGGGAACGTTGGATGACGAGTTCAATGGCACGTCGCTCAATGCCCACTGGACTTGGTTTAATCAAGGCACGGCGGCCGCAACGGTTGCCAACGGTCTTTTGACGTTGACCGCGCCGGCGGCGACGGGAAGCTCCATCAACGGCATCACACAGCCCGTCCCCGCAACGCCGTGGACAGTCGTGCTGAAACTCAATGCCATGGATCTGAGTCCGATGCAGCCTGCTCCTTTGTCCGGCCTTGTGCTGAGTGACTCCACCGGCAGGTTTATCGTCTTCGGTGTTTATTACGCGAGCCCGAATGCACAGCTGGCATTAACCGTTGGCTATTGGCCAACGGGTACGCAGGCTACTGGTGGAAATCCATTTGGTACCAGTATGCTTCCGTCAACTTTCCCTTGGTGGCTCAAGGTTCAGGACGACGGAACGAATTTGACTTTCTCTTATTCCGGGACGGGATCCGTATATACCAAAGTCGGAACCGTGAGTCGAACCGAATTTTTGTCCTCGGGACCTACCAAGGTTGGCATTGCTGTTGGCTCAGATGGGGCTAACACGCCGGTAAATGGTGCATTTGATTACTTCAGGCAGGTGCAATAGCCTTGGAAATTTCCGAGACTGGAGCTTTGGGTCCCGGGATTCACAAGGGTTGACGAATCACGCGTCTCGCCTGGCGCCGCGACCGCCGAATTCTAATCGGTCGCGGCGCGGCGGGTTTTTGCGTAAACTTCCGGCGAGTTTCCCGCGCGGCGCTGCAGCGTGGGAATGAGTTTGGTGCCCGCGGCGGATTTAGGCACGAATCCATGCGCCCAGGGCCGCGTTCCGGCGACGAATCTCGGACCGTCATGCACGGTTAAGAACACGATTTTTGTGGCTGGGCTGATTCCGCGAGTTTCGGACGCGGCGCTAATGCCGTTCATGCCGGGCATGTTGATATCCATCAGGACGATATCCGGTTTCAACTCCACAACCTTTTCCACCGCTTCTTTCCTATCTTTGGCGTCGCCGCAAACTTGCAGTCCATGCCATCCCAATAGTTCGCGTATAGCAATGGGCGCGGCGTGATTGTCGTCCACGATCAGGATCTGGGCTGGCAATAAGGCTCCTTCGGGTTAGCCTTATCCGGTAGGGAGAACTCATAATCATTGTAGTCATTTGCTCGTGCACTACCCTACTCTAGACACCTCCATGAGCGCGAAGCCCTTGCTTGGCGTTCCCTCTGCAGCGGGTTCGGAATCATCGCTCAGATCCCTTAAAAACAATATTCTCCGCCGGCGCCTGTAGACTCGTGCTGTACAATAGAACATGCTCGAATTTCGTACGGAGCGATATTGGCCATTTATCGCTGTGGCCCGCCGCGCTAGTCCCTTTCGAGCGTGTTCCATTAAGTGCAATAGAATGATGCTCTTATCAAATTCTGACCAACAACTCCTCTGGAATGATATTCTTATCAAATTCGGCCAGGAACTCCCCTGGAATGATACTCTTGAAAAAAAAAGTGGGGGGAGGGGGTAGTCCGCGCACTTATCGTGCCATTCTCGTGAACTCCATTAGGTAAGCCTTTCTAGGTCTATAACTTATGAATAAAGCCATCCGCAATATCGCCATCGTCGCCCACGTTGACCACGGCAAGACTACCCTGGTCGACGCCATGCTCCGTCAGAGCGGCATCTTCCGCAGCAATCAAGAAGTCGCGGAGCGCGTCATGGACTCCAACGAACTCGAACGCGAGCGTGGCATCACCATCCTGGCCAAAAACACCGCGCTTTTTTATCACGATACGCGCATCAATATCGTGGATACGCCCGGCCACAGCGATTTCGGCGGCGAAGTCGAGCGAGCCCTGCGCATGGTCGATGGGGTGCTCCTGCTCGTTGACGCCAGCGAAGGTCCCCTTCCGCAGACGCGCTACGTCTTGCAAAAAGCCTTGCAGGCCAAGCTGCCCCCCATCGTCGTCCTGAATAAAATCGACCGCTCCGATGCGCGCCCTGCCGCCGTGCTGGACGAAATCTATAGTCTCTTCATCGATCTCGACGCCACCGAAGACCAACTCGATTTCCCGGTCCTTTATACCAACGCGAAAACCGGCGTCGCCCATCGCCAGTGGGGACCAGCCGGCGCGCCCTCCGGCAGCGACGATGCCACCGATTTGAAGTTCCTATTCGAGTCCATTGTGGAGACCATTCCTCCTCCTTCGGGCGATCCGGAAAAAACGCTGCAAGTCCAGGTTACCAATCTCGATTACAGCGATTTTCTCGGCCGTATCGCCATCGCTCGCGTGTTTCAGGGAACCATGTACCGCGGCGAAGCAGTGGGCATCGCCAAGCTCGATGGTTCACTCCAAACCACGCGCATCACCAAGCTCTTCACTTTTCGTGGCCTGGACCGCGACGAAGCGGAAACGGTCTCCGCGGGCGACATTGTTGCCATCGCCGGTGTCGAGGGCATTCAGATCGGCGAAACCATTACCGATGCCGAAAATCCCGCGCCGCTCGAGCCGCTCACGATCGACGAGCCTACTCTGGCGATGATTTTCACCGTTAATAATTCGCCGCTCTCCGGCCGAGACGGCCAATGGGTCACTTCCCGCGACCTTCGCGATCGGCTGCAAAAGGAGCTGCTCACGAATGTTTCCATTCGCGTCGAGAATACCGAGACGCCGGAAGCTTTTCGTGTGCTGGGCCGCGGCGAATTGCAACTGGCAATTCTCATCGAAACCATGCGCCGCGAGGGCCACGAGCTGATGGTTGGCAAACCCGAGATCGTGGTGCGTACCGAAAATGGCCGCCGCCTGGAGCCGCTGGAAATGCTGGTGGTCGATTGTCCGGAGAGCTTTATCGGCATCGTCATGGAGTCGCTGGGCACGCGGCGCGGCGAGCTGGCCCAGATGGTCAATCATGGCTCCGGCCGGGTGCGCATGGAGTTTCGCATTCCCTCGCGCGGCCTGATCGGGCTGCGCGGCCAATTGCTCACCGAGACGCGCGGCACCGCCTTGATCCATTCCATCCTGGCCGGCTGGACCGATTACGTGGGGGAGACGGCTTCGCGGCCTACCGGCGCTCTCGTGGCGGATCGCGCCGGCGTCACTACCGCTTTTGCTTTGTGGAATCTTCAGGAGCGCGGCGAAATGTTCGTCGGTCCGGGAACGGAAGTTTATGAAGGAATGATCGTCGGCGATAATTCGCGCGAAGCCGATATGGACGTGAATGTCACCAAGGAAAAAAAGCAGACCAATATGCGCGCTTCTAGCGCCGATGAGGCCATTCGCCTCATCCCGCATCGCGATCTCAGCCTCGAGCAGGCCATCGAATACATCGCCGAAGACGAATTCGTCGAGGTCACGCCGAAATCCTTGCGGCTGCGCAAAAAAGTTCTCGACACCAAGAAGCGCCCCAAGCGCTGGCAGTTGGTTCGCGCCAGCGCTGAAACCACCGCCTGAGAGCAACTTAGTTTTCAGCTAAGCGGAAAGCACCGATTCTCGCGTGCCTTTCTTCGCGGCGGCTCTTTCCTTCCGCTGGAACGCGTAGAAAATCACACGATACCCGAGCAGCAACGCCACCACGGCTGCAAACCGCAGCGGCACGCGCTCGTCGGATTTCACCAGCCAGTAATAGTGAATCGCTCCCGCTATAGCGCTGACGTAAATGAGTTCGTGCAGTAATTGCCAGCGCCGCCCGCCCAGGCGGCGGATCATTCCGCTCGTCGACGTTAGAGCCAGGGGAATCATCAGCACATACGCGGTGAATCCAGCGGTAATGAACGGCCGCTTGTACACGTCGTCGATCATCGCGTGGACGTCAAAACCCGAATAGACCCAAACGTAAGTGGTGAAATGCAGCGAGCCGTAGAAGAAGGCGAAGAGGCCGAACATTCGCCGGAAGCGAATGAGCCAGTTCTGCTCCAGGATGCGCCGCAGCGGCGTGATGCTCAGCGTGACGCAAAGCGCCACTAGCGTCCACGTCCCCGTGGAATGGGTGATGTATTCCACCGGGTTCGCGCCCAATTCATCATGAAAACCCATCCAGACGAGATGGGCGAGCGGCCCGAGACAAAGCAGGAAGACCGGAGGCTTGAGCCACCGAACGTTTATGTGCCGCGAAAGATCCATGGCGCTGGGAGCGGCGCGGAAAGTTCTTCAGTAATACTTGCGCAGGTCCATGCCCGTGTACATGCTGGCCACCTGATCGGCGTAGCCATTGAACATTAGCGTCTTGATTCGCTTGCCGAAGAAAGATCCATCCAGACGGCGTTCCGAGGCTTGGCTCCAGCGGGGATGGTCCACTTGCGGATTCACGTTGGAGTAGAACCCGTATTCATGCGCGTTGGCGATGTTCCAGGTGGTCGGCGGCATATCCCTGACGAAGCGAATCCTCACGATGGATTTGATGCTCTTGAAGCCGTATTTCCAGGGCATCACCATGCGCACCGGCGCGCCATCCTGGTTAGGCAAAGTCTCGCCAAACATGCCAAAAGTCAGCAGCGTCAAAGGATTCATCGCCTCGTCGAGCCGCAAACCTTCGACATACGGCAGTTCAATTCCCGCCTGCTGCCCGAGGGGCATCTGCTTGGGATCGTAATAGCTCTGGAACGCCACGAATTTCGCGGTGGGCTTGGGATCGGCCAATTTGGCAAGAACGCTAAAAGAGTAGCCAATCCACGGGACCACGATGGACCACGCTTCCACGCATCGATGCCGGTAGATCCGTTCTTCGAGCGGAGCCAGCTTGAGAAGTTCCCCAAGATCGTATTTCCCAGGCTTATTGACCTCGCCGTCCACCGAGACGCTCCAAGGCGAGGTCACGAACTTGGTGGAATATTTCGCCGGATCGGCTTTGTCGGTGCCGAATTCGTAGTAGTTGTTGTAGTGCGTCACATCTTTAAGCGGCGTTATCGGCTCGGTGGTGGAGAAAGGGCTTTTCGCCAGCGGTTCCAGCTTGGTGCCGTCGGCAAGCACGGACTGCGGCGCGAGCCATTCCGAAACCGGCCGCGCGGCCAGCGTGACCGCTCCGGTGGCCGCCGCTACGCCCGCCAGGAATTTCCGGCGATTCATGTACACGGCTTTGGGCGTGATTTCGGAATAGGGAATGTCGCTGGGCTTCTTGATCAGCATGGCAACCTCCGCGCCTTTATCTTGGAACCGATTCTATCTAAACAATTCTACCGCTTTTTAGGCAAGCTCGGCCTAAAGATCGTTGTCCGTAGTGTGAAGCCAAAACAACAGTGTGAAGCTCAAAACAACGTGCACGGCATGTAACACTGGTTGTGATGCCGCCAAGGCGATCTTCGTGGCCTAGAAGCCGGGGACGCTCGAAGCGGCGGGACGAACCTCTTGGGGGGCGCGCACGCCCAGGTGCAGGCGTTCCATCCATACGTGAGCGAGCGACATCAGGCCGGTGTACAGATAACCCCAGACGAAAAGGAGCAGGAAAGGCACGGTGAGGTAGTTCTCGTTTTGGATCGCGTAATACACGGTGGCGGCGAAGTAAAGGCCCAGGCCCACTTCGAGATAGGGCATCCAGCCGGCGCGGTTGCGGTAGCCCTTGCGGCGCCAGGTGCCGCTGTGGCCTTCAATGCGATATTTGGGAGTGCGCGCGAACTCGGAGCGCACGCCGAGAAGGGCTTCCATGACGGCCTTGGCGTTGCGAACGGAGAGGCCGATGCCAACCGCCATCACGAACGGCAGGTAGATGATTTTCCGCGTCCACGTTTTGGGATAGAGCACGCGCTGCGCCGTGAGATAAAAGCCGGAGATCGAGCAGCTGGAAGCCAGAAACAAGGGCAGATCGATCACCAGCATCTGCGCCCAGCCTTGATAGAAGCGCACGATCATGGCGGGCAAAAGCAGCGTGGAGAGCACCACCATCAGGGGATAGCTGATATTGCCGGTCAGGTGGAAGAAGGCTTCGGCTTTCACGCTGGCAGGCACGTCGGCGCGCAGCACGCGGGGGAGAATTTTCTTGGCCGTCTGCATCAGGCCCTTGGCCCAGCGCGCCTGTTGCGATTTGAAAGAGTTCATCTCCACCGGCAGTTCGGAAGGACACTCGATCTCCGGCAGGTACAGAAATTGCCAGCCGCGCAGCTGCGCGCGGTAGGAGAGGTCGGTATCCTCGGTGAGCGTATCGTGCTGCCATCCTCCGGCGTCTTCGATGGCGGTGCGGCGCCAGACGCCGGCGGTGCCATTGAAATTGAAGAAAACGCCGCTGCGGGCGCGAGCGCCATGCTCGACGACAAAATGGCCGTCGAGCAAGATGCTTTCGACTTCGGTGAGCGCGGAGTAATCGCGATTGAGATAGGTCCAGCGCGTCTGCACCATGGCAATGTGCGGGTCGTGGAAGTAGGGAACCGTGAGACGAAGGAAGTCGGAGTTCGGCTGGAAATCGGCATCGAAGATGGCGATGAACTCGCCGGTGGCGGACTTCAGCCCTTCGGCCAAGGCGCCAGCCTTGTAGCCTTCTCGATTGGCTCGGTGCAGATAATGAATGTTCAGGCCCAGCGCGCGATGGCGCTCCACGCACGCCAGCGCCACCGCTTGAGTCTCGTCGGTGGAGTCGTCGAGCACCTGAACTTCCAGCAGGCCGGGCGGATAATCCATCCGCGAAATGGCCTCGACCAGCCGCTCCACGACGTACCGTTCGTTATAGATGGGAAGCTGTATAGTTACTTTCGGCCAAGTGGCCGGCTCCGCGGCCTTGCCGGGAACATTAGCGCGATATTTGGCATAGCAATAGACCAGCCAATAGCGATGGAAGCCGTAAGCGGCGAGGATTCCGAGCACCAGAAAGTAAGGGACCATGACCGCCAGATCGAAGGAATTGAGCTGATAAATTCCGCGAAAGGGATCCCTGGTGGCGCCGCTCAAATGCGACCAATATTCGGCGAGCCAGCCTTGAGCCGCGGCTATCAACAAGATGCTATCGGCACTGAACAAGTCCTACTTACCTCTCGATCGTGAACGCAGAATCTTTGGTGTTGCCCCTCAAACCGTTGTAGCCCTCATTGGCGCATTGGCGCTGGAAGGGCTCTTCGCGCTGATGGCCCGCCTGGGCGACTTGAAACTCGCCGTGATCGAGACGATCGGGCTGGCATTGGCCGCCGGCATCGTCTACTTCATCGTCCTTTACTTGCTCGAGCATTCCGCGGAAACGCGCCCCGCCCTTTGGCTGATCGTCGCCGGGGCGGTGATATTTCGACTCACACTGTACTCGCTCGCGCCGTCGCTTTCCACTGACATTCAGCGCTACCGCTGGGAAGGCCGGGTACAGAACGCGGGCTGGAACCCGTATACCATCGCCCCGAACGATCCGCGGCTGGGCTATCTGCGCGATCCGGGCTGGGCGGTCATGCCGAGCCCCGAGATTCCAGCCGTCTATCCTCCGCTCTCCGAGCTTATTTTTCGGCTGGACGCGCGCTATCTTTCCGGAATTATCGCGTTCAAGCTGCCTTTTGTTCTAGCCGACCTCCTGGTTTTAGCGATGCTCGCGAAATGGCTCGAAGCCTATCCCGACGCGAACTATCGGCTGGCCATCTACGCCTGGAATCCACTGGTGATCGTCGAATTCGCGGCCAGTGGGCATAACGACGCGCTGGCGATTGCGGCCATGATCGCGGGCCTGGCCCTGATCAAAAGAAGACCTGGTGCATCCACCATAGCCTTGACCGCCGGATCGCTGGCGAAACTCTTTCCCATCGCGCTTTTGCCTCTCGCGCTGCGCCTTTCGGAATGGCCCCGAAAGCTGCGGGGCTGGATCGCGTTCAGCGGCGGCGCGCTCGTTGGCCTTGCGTGCGTCTGGCCCTATCGATCCGCGATCGCGCAGTTCTCGGCACTTTTCGTCCACTATCAAGCGACCTTTCAAAACTATAATCCCAGTCTCTACGCGGTATTGCTGCGTTTCTCCGGGCATCCCGAGGTCGCAGCCGGAATCGGCGAAGGCATTGTTGTGGGCCTGGCCGTCTGGGCCGCCGCGCGAAAGATCGATCCGCTGCGGGCCGCGTTTCTGATTGTCGGCGCCATTCTGATGTTCGCGCCCAATACTTACCCCTGGTACTTCACCTGGATCGTTCCGCTGCTGTGCTTCTTTCCCAATCCGGCCTGGCTGCTCGCCACTATTCTGCAATTTATTTCGTATAAAGTGCTCATCGAATATCAGATCAATGGTATCTGGCATTTCGATCCGTATTTTCAATGGCTCGCGTACGCGCCGTTTTATGCGCTGCTGGTCGGCGAGGCTCTGCTCAACGGGCGGCAAAAACCACGAGCGCAGATGCACGCCGAAGCCCGCTAGCTACGAGCGAATCGGTCATCTTGCGGCTGCCGAGTATGCCAGCTATACGATGATGGAAAGGCTGGCGCCAGACTGTGGCGGAGGGGGCGGCATCTTGGAGCGGTCGATAGGGCGATAAAGGGTATCGCGCTCGACCGGCACGCGGCCAGCCTCGCGGATCAGGCGCTCCAATTGCGCGCGCGACGTAAATTGAGCCGTAGTCGCGCCGGCGTCGTGATAGATCTTCTCTTCCACCACGGTGCCGTCGATATCGTCGGCGCCAAAGCGCAGAGCAATCTGGGCGACGCGAGGCGTGAGCATGATCCAGTAAGCCTTGATGTGATCGAAATTATCGAGCAGCAGGCGCGACACGGCGATGGTTTTGAGGTCGGTGAAACCGGTCGGCTTGGGCAGATGCGCGAGACCGGTATTTTCGGGATGAAACGCCAGCGGAATGAAGGCCACGAAACCGCCGGTTTCGTCCTGGAGCTTGCGCAGGGCGAGCAAGTGCTCGACGCGCTCCTCGTCGTTCTCGATATGGCCGTAGAGCATGGTGGCGTTGGAGCGCAGGCCGATCTGGTGCGCGGCGCGGGCGATATTGAGCCACTGCTGGCCGCTCACTTTGTGGTCGCAGATGATTTTGCGCACGCGCGGATTGAAAATTTCGGCGCCGCCGCCGGGCAGGGAATCGACGCCGGCCTCCTTGAGGGCGACCAGGGTATCGTGAATGGAAAGCTTGGAGATGCGGGCGAAGTAGCCGACCTCGACCATGGTGAAGGCCTTCAGGTGCACGCCGGGGCAGCGCGCCTTGAGGCCGCGGATCAGGTCGAGAAAATAGGCGAAAGGGAGATCGGGATGCAGGCCGCCGACGAGGTGAAACTCCGTGGCGCCTTCGCGCAGGCCTTGCGCGGCGCGCTGCCAAATTTCTTCGAGGGCGAACGTGTATGCGCCGGGGGCATCGGGGCTGCGGCCAAAGGCGCAGAGCTTGCAATGCGCGACGCAGACGTTGGTTGGATTGATGTGCCGGTTGACGTTGAAGTAGCAGACCGCGCCGTGGCGCTTCTCGCGAACGTGATTGGCAAGCCAGCCGATGGCCAGCAGGTCCGGCGAGCGGTAGAGCGCCAGACCGTCGTGGGCGGTGAGCCGTTCGCCGGCCATGACCTTGGCGGCGATGGGCTGGAGGCGCGGGTCCTCTATTAAGAGAGCGGAGTTTTTCATTACCGGATTTGTGCTGCTATTTGCGTTGCCTTCATCGATATCGCACGCGTTCCAGAGCGCGTATGCGCATTGCGCTCGGCGCTTAGCGCGCGACGGCTACCGCCGCGCCCCAGAACAGCAGGAATAGCAAACTAATATAACCGTTCACCGCGAAAAACGCAGCATTCAGCCGCCGCAAATCATCCGCGTGGACCAGGGAGTGCTCGTAAGCGAGGAGAGCGGCGACAACGGCGATCCCCGCCCAGGCAGGCCAGGGCAAGCCGAAACTCGCGGCCAGCCAAGCCAGCAGCGCGACCATGATGACGTGCATGCCGCGCGCAATCACGAGAGCCCGGGCGATGCCGAAGCGCTTGGGCACCGAATAGAGGCCGGCGCGACGGTCAAAGTCAAGGTCCTGGCAGGCGTAGAGAACGTCGAAGCCGCCGACCCAAAGGGTGACAGCGGCGCAGAGAATCAGCATGCGCGGGTCGAGCGACCCGGCAATGGCGATCCAAGCTGCGGCGGGGGACATTCCCAGGCAGAATCCGAGCACGAGATGGGACCACATGGTGAAGCGCTTGGTATAGGAATACAGGAACAGGATGGCCAAGGCCAGGGGCGAGAGCTCGAGCGCCAGGCGATTCAATCGCCAGGCCGCAAAGACGAGGACGGCGGCGCTGGCGAGGGTGAAGACCCAAGCGAAGCCGAGGGAGAGCGCGCCGGTGGCCAGAGCGCGGTTGCTGGTGCGCGGGTTTTCGCGATCGTACCGAACGTCAGCGATGCGGTTTACGGTCATGGCCGCCGAGCGCGCGCCCACCATGGCCACGATAATCCAGACGATTTGTTGCCAGGAAGGCCAAGCCATGCCCCGGGCATAGCGGGCGGCCAGCAACGCACCCGTGAGAGCAAAGGGCAGCGCGAAAATGGAGTGCTCGAATTTGATCATCTCGAGCACGGTGCGAAAGCGATTGGGTTTGGCGTATGGCCCGGGGCTCATGACGGTTCGCTGCGGATTATATTTGAAATGCCTTGCGCAATTGCTGGCCCTGGCCTTTCCAGGCGAATTGGCGATCTTGGGGGAGCCCGAGCTGCGCCAGCACGCGGCAGACATATTGGGTCAGCAGGTCTTCGATGGTCCGCGGCTGGTGATAGAACGAAGGAATGGCCGGCATGATCACAGCGCCGGCCTGCTGCGCGCGCAGCATGTTTTCAAGATGGATGCGGCTGAAGGGCGTATCTCGGACGCAGAGCACCAGCCTGCGGCCTTCCTTGAGCGTGACGTCGGCGGCGCGTGAAAGCAGGTCATTGCTGGCGCCCGCGGCGATGGCGGAAAGCATGCCCATCGAACAGGGGATGACGCACATGGAATCGGCCGGATAGCTGCCCGAGGCGATGGAAGCGCCTACGTCTGTGTTGGGCAGGATTTCAATTTTGCCGGGTTGGGCGCCGGCGGAATCGAGAATGCGGCCCGGCAATTCGGCTAGAGGCGCGGAGATATGCAGTTCGTGTTCGAGCAGGCGCAGGCCCGTTTCGGTGACGACGAGATGAACGCGGGCGACGCGCGCGTCGGCCTGCAGCATGCGGAGCGCCGTCCGCGCCAGGACCGCGCCGGAGGCGCCGGTGACGCCGACAATAACGACCTGGCCCTGTGCCGATTCCATGAAGTTTAGGCTCGATTGCGGCAAAAGATCGAGTGTAGGCAGCCGCTTGCGGCAAAGTCAAGGCGACTCCGACCGACCCCGCGGCGTTATTTTTGCGGGATGTGTTAGGCATGGCTCCGGCGGGTTTTGGATTTAGATCAGGACTTGCAGTGGCCTGGGTAGCTGGGGTGTTCCAGAAAGGAGCATGACTGCGCGGCTTCGTTGATGGGCCTTCGTTGATTTTTAACTTTGCCGCTAACTGGGCAGTTTGGTATCGTTTCGCGGACTCGTTGGGCATTCCCCGTGCCCTGCGGTCACTGGAGAAACTCCATGTCACAGAAGAAAGCCCTCGGGCCCTCTTCACGCGAGAGGACCGCGCGAATATTTGCAGCTTTGCGGCCGGCCCTTGCCGCGACCGTCCTATGTCTAGCCGCAGGCGCGCTTCTGTGGGCGGCGCAAAAGCCTTTGCAGTTCAACGTCGTTTACCTTTGCAGCGGCGAGCACATCGTCGTGGAGGGTTGCGCGCTGGGCCAGACCGACAATCCGGCTAACGATTGCCTGGTGCAGAGACCCGACAGGCCGCGGCTGGCCAACGGACAGATTCAGGTCACTCCGATCCTGCACAGCGCGCTGGTCAAGGCGATTCAGACCTGCACGATGGTCGGCGCCGCGAAGGCCGGGAGCCTTGGCGGAGTTCCTTCAGGGCCCAGCTCTTTGAATCGACTTGCGTACATGATCGGCACCGGCATCGGTGTGCTGATCGATCTCGTTATCGGCTTGGGGATTCTGGCGCTGGTCGGACGGTGGGCTTACAAGAAGATCTACTACTCGCGCTACCTGTCCGTACGGCGTAACAACAAGGAGGCGCTCGAGGAGTTCGGCGCCGATCAGGCGACTCGCGAGCGGAACATCGTCGAGGTTTTCGACTCGGGGAATTACACCTTCAAGCTGAAAGGCGAGAACCGCAACAAGGCCTACATGATGCGCTTCATCCTGCGAAAGCCCGTCAGCACGTTCAAGAGGCTGGACCTGGAATGTTTGCGCTTTGCCTACTTCACCTTCAATCGCGGACTGATCGACGAGGAGAGGTTTTACACCTATCGGATCACCGCGATGTATCAGGGCGGGATGACGGACCCTGAGATCGAGTACATCGGCTGGCTGGCCTTCTGGCACAAGCGGAAAAAGCAAGGCGAGATCGGAAGGGCACGCGGGGCGGTGCAGGGTTTCGCGGCAGCGAATTGCACGCCGAACCTCTACAACCAGACCTTCGCGATGCTGCAATCGTTGATCGAAAAATATCCCAACGACGAATTTTTCATGGACATGCGGCGGCGATTCATGGAGGGCTCGCGCTGGCTGGGCACCGGCGATATCAAGCGCTCGGCGTTCAAGGTGCTCGATCCACCCACTCCGTTCTTCGAGCACTTCGGGGTACTCGACGGCACCCGGGACGTTCTGCTGACCTACTCGGAAGACGGCTCGCTGCTGACCATTGCGCCACCCAACTCGGGCAAAACCACAGCCAATGTGATTCCCAACCTGCTCCGCTGGCCGGGGGCGGCGGTGGTGCTGGACGTGAAGGGCGAGATTTACGAAAAGACCAGCAAGTGGCGCAGCACGATCGGCCCGGTGATCAAGTTCAGTCCGCTCGATCCCATGAAGAGCAAATGCTACAACCCGCTGTCGTTCATACGGCGCGAATCGCTTTATATCTGGGAAGACGCGATGAACGCGGCGACCATGATGATCGTTCCGGGCGAAGGCGGCGAAAAGAACAAGTATTTCGAGAACAAGGCGCGCGACGTGCTGACCGCGATCATCGCGGACCTGGCGTTCTGGCATAAGCCGGAAGACCGGCCCATGAGTAAGGTGCTGAGCATCCTGAACCGCAACGGATGGGACGAGTTTCTGGACCGGTTGCGCAAGAACCCCGAGGTTACAGCTTTGCAGGATTTAGGCGTCAGCCTGGCCAAGGAACATCCCGAAACTCTGTCCAACATTCTTTCCTTCGCGCAGTCCAGCATGAACTCATGGAAAGGCGAGCGCATCGGCATGATCACCAAGCGCTCGGACTGGCATCCACTGGACCTGCGCGGCGCCAAGCATCCCACGATTTATATCTGCATCAACGCGGAAGACATCGAGACGTATGCATCGCTGCTGCGCGTCTTCATCGCCCAGCACATCAACATTCTGATGTCCCAGGGCGTGCCGCCACGGGACGCCCACCCGATCCTTTTTTGCCTGGACGAATTCCCCAGCCTGGGCGGCATGAAACCGATCGAGACAGCCCTGGCGCAGGGCCGCGGCTATAAGGTACGGCTGTGGCTTTTCGCGCAAGACCTGGACCAACTCGAGAAGGCCTACGGGAGCGCCAAGAGATTGATGAATCTTTGCCTGGTGCGCACGTTCATGAACCCCACCGTGGCCAGCGCGGCCGTGATCGCCGAGGAGATCGGCAAGGAAGGAGTGTCGGCGGGCGCTGACGATCAATCTACGGTCAGCCCGCAGGAATTGGCCGGCCCGGCGTTCAGAGAGCTGCAGATTGTGGTGGGGCAGAGCAGCAAACCAGCCAAGGTGCAAAAGATTTACTACTACAAGGACGCTGAATTGATGAAGCGGGCCGGGTCGCTCGACGACGTGCCCAACCGTGAAGTCGCCGAGAGGAGCGCGACGGCGTAGCGCGGGGCGCTTTTATGTTTGGACGCCTTCGGGGGCAATTTCGATCGAAGCGGGATCGCGCGGGAGGATGGCATGAGTACCCTCAACGCCTTGAATACGCTGATCGGCATTATCAATTCGCGCAAGAACAAGTTCAATCCGACCGGCCCTATGCCGAGCGCGGCCGCGAGTTCCGATCCCAACCAGACGAATCCAACGTTGCCCATTAATCCGGCAGCCAGTCCCGCGAATGTGAATCCGCCAGCTAATCCTTCACCATCCGATCCGGATGGCTCCACGAATCCGGCGGTATTGCAGCCCACGGGCGGGCCTTCGCCGTCGATCACGCCACCTGCGCAGAGTAGTCCTCAGACGGAAGACAGCCTGCGGCAGCAACTGCAGCAATCGGACGTCTACGACCTGAGCGGCGAAAAGGCCGCCGCCGAGGCCTTGAAACGCGACGAGGCGTTCAAACAGCAATCGCTCGAGCAAAAAGCACAGGAGACGAAAGATTTCTTTGCCGAACAAGACCGCAAGCAACAGGAGACCTACCAGGACATACAGAAGCAAGCCGGCCAGCAACTGCAGCAGCAGCAGGAGAAGGAGTTCTGGGACCAGAAGAAATCGCAGGAGATGCAGGCCGGCATGGACAAGGAACTCGAGGGTTTGCACCAGGCCGCCAAACAAGAGCATCAGGAGTGGCGCAGCGATTTCACCCAGGGGATTTGCCGCGACGACGTTGCCGCCCTATACAACAAGGACATTAGCGAGCGCGTCGGCCAATATAAAGAGCGGCTGGACGATCTCGGGACCAACCCCGTCGATGCGGTGCAGACCATCGATGAGTACAAAGTAAAGCTGCAGGATGAGGCGGCCCCGCAGATCGAGCAAAAGACGGCCGAGTTGCACCAGGAGCAGTTTCCGGAATATCAAGACGTCGCGCAAAAAGGTCCCAGCGGCCCCGGGGAAGGTCCGAACAAGGGCTTTGGTCCGTTTGAAGGGACGAAGCCAGGCGACTTCTGGCCGGGGCCGCAATCCAAGCCCGGAGACTTCTGGCCCGGCGGAGGCGATAAATATCCGCTGCCGAACGAGGAGTTTTTCAAGCCGCTAACCAAGGACAACAACCCCATAGACCGCAGCGGCGAGCCAGTGGCTACCCAAGGGGAGATCATCCCGCCCGAGAAGCCTGCTGCCGCGCCAAAGCCGGAGCCACAGACCATCGACGGCGTAGCGACGCATGTACCGGAGATGGAGGCTCTGCCTAAGCCGCCGGACCCCGCGGGGCTACTTCCGCCGCCGGAGAAGATGACTCCGCTGCCGCAGCAGGCAGCGCAGGCCGGCACCCCGCCTGGGGCGGAAGCGTCGACGGAAATCCCACCGATGTCGGAGATTCCGCCGGCGTCGCCCGTTCCACCGATGTCGGAGATCCCGCCCGCGTCGCCGATCCCATCGGCGTCGCCTATTCCTCCAGCGTCTCCTATCCCGCCGGGACCCGGCGGGGGCGGCAACGACGGAGGTGGTGGCAGCGGCGATTCAGCCAAAGGAAGCGGCGATAACAGCTCCGCAGAGGATTCCGCCTACTACGCTGCGCGCCTCCGCCAGCAAGCGGACGACGCGGCAGCCCAGAGAAGCGAGGAGGAATGGGAGGCTTCGGTCAAATCAACGACGGAGAATGTCGAGATGGCCGAGCATCTGGCCGATCACTTCGGCGGCGAAGTCGTGGCGCAGGCAAGCGAACACCTGCCGCACGCAGTCGAGCAGATGGCAAACTCTTTCCCAGAGCACCTGGGAATGGGAGGCGCTGTTCCGGGGGGAGTCTGGGAAGGCCCCGTCGCAACGGCCAAGTTCATGTATGAGGCCGGGCCTGTGGGGATAAAGGCAGGCGTCCAGCACGAGATCAACAAGGCAAAAGATGCGATCGACGATGCGAAAGAGTCCGTGCAGCAAGGATGGCAGGCGACCAAGGAAACGGCCGCGGCGTTTTCCGATAAGGCCCAGGAGCTGGCCACACAGGTGAAAGACAATCTGACCATCTCCTCGAACGAAAAGATCGAACAGATGGCGCAGGCGAGCAACAAAGGCGGCGAAAGCGCAGACAACAAGCTGCTGGAGGAGATTCGGACGGCGGATAAAAATCCATCACTAGGCGACTCGAAATTCCTGGCGGGTACAGGCGATGCGCAACCCGCTCCGGCCGAAAAAGGCTTCGATCAATCCCAGTTCGCCAGGGACATCGACAAATCCCAGTTTGCGACGCCGGCCATGAACGCGGACCTGGCTAGTCTTTATGCCGAGCGATGGAAGGACCTTCATCCGGATTCCAGCGCGGCCGAAACCAGCAAGGTCGTAAACGATTTCAGCGCGAAAGCCCAGCAGATCGACCAACAAACTACGGCGGCTGCGCCACAGGCTCAGGCGCCCGCGCCGGCGGTCAAGACTGTTGGGCCCGACGATCTACCGATCGCCGGGGGTGGCGGCAACGCGGGGGTCGTCGGCAGGGTCGAGCGTCTGGCGCCAGCGGAAACGAGCGCTCGGACGATTCCGGATCCGGCCGAGCCGGCGCAATCGCCGGCGGCAGCTGCGCCTGCGCCCGAGGTTCAGGCCGCAGCGCCGCCCGCGCCGTCGCCCACGCCCGCGCCGCAGCAGCCCGCGCCGAGCATGTCGCCGAGCTTGTAGCGGAACCGAGCGGCGGGTCACCGAACTCAATCGCCAGATCGGCAAATCGTTCGGTGGCAGACTGACCTTCTAACCTTCACGGATTAAAGACGGTCTCGCATTTCGAGCACTGATAAACGTTGGCTTTTCTTTGGAAGGACTTGCGCGTGACCCATCCCACAAATAAGACCACGACAATAGCGAGTCCTGCCAGCACGTACGAAGAGCCCAAAACGATCAGGCATGAAGGCGAAGAACAAGGTGGCCGCCGCTGTTATGACGGCATACTGGTTATATTTTTGGCCGGTCCACTGGATGATCTCATCGTGATGCTCGTCTTTACCGCTGGCTTGGCAATTGGGGCAGGTCAATTTTGGCATGATTTCTCCTCTTGCGAGAGATTCGTTCGACAGAAGAATGGCCCGGGGACCCCAGGCAGGAGGCGAAGTCCTATCGCGCTCGCTCGCGCTGCCAGCGGCGGGATATTAGTTTTATCGAGAGGCGAATTCAACTTGAATGTTTTTGCGGGTCGAGAGCCGTTGCAGCGGGTGATATCTCCCGAACCAATATCGGCATGGATGCGGTCGGGGTCATCGGCTCAAACCGCCTTCGCAAGCGGCCGGTTTGACCGTGCTTTGAGGCGATGGATATAATTAAAATCGGCGCGGAAGAGACACGCGGGTTTTGTTGGACCGCCAGAGCTGTTGAGCCGCAAGAGCGGAAGCGTTGCGGCATGCGCTAGAATCCGCCGCTCATTACCCGGTTCACGGATGCGCCGCCGATTCCGCCTGCCCTTGCCAAAATACAGGCGCTCGTCAAAGTGCTCGTTAGGGCGCCAGCCTCAGGAGAGATAAATGCTGAAAGCGACGCAATTGCGTCCAGGAATGATTATTGTCCATGAAGGCCAGCTGTATACGGTGCACAGCGTGGACCATCGCACGCCAGGCAATAAGCGCGGGGCCATGGCCACGCGCATGCGCAGCCTGCGCAGCGGGTCGATCATCGATTACCGGTTCCGCGCCGAGGATTTTGTGGAGCGCGCGGTTCTTGACGAGATCGAATTCCAATATCTTTACTCCGATGGCGAAGGCTACCACTTCATGAATAACGAGAGTTTCGAGCAGATTCACGTCAGCGGGGAGGTGCTGGGCGACGCCGTCTACTACCTGATCCCGGACCTGGCGGTGAAGCTGGAATTTTACGAGGGCAAACCCCTCGGCGCGGTTCTGCCCGACACCGTGGATTTGAAGGTGGTGGATACCGAGCCCACCGTGCAGAAAGCCACGGCCAGCGCGGTGATGAAGCCGGCGAAGCTCGAGACGGGTTTGACCATACAGGTGCCGCCGTTCATCAACAATGGCGACAAGGTGAAGGTCAACACGTCGGAAGCTACGTACATACAGCGCGCGCAGTGATCCAACAAATCTGATCGCGTTATCCCTCGGGGAGGGAGGAGCTTGCTTTTATAGAAGCTGAAGAAGAAAGCAGATTCCTCGTCGCTTCGCTCCTCGGAATGACAGTCACTTTCTCGCCGAGAGATCGCCAAACCAAAGCAAGCGTTCTTCGCGCACTGGAAACAGGCCCCTTTCGCGGAGAGACTCTTTCGCCGACGCACCCCACTGTGCGCGGCTTCATCCCACCGTGTGCGAAACCAGCGCATGGGACCCCGCTTTCGATCAGGACGATAAAGTCAGCGTGCGCATGGTTTCTTCGAGGACCGTGGCGCCAGCGGCCCCCTCCGCTTTTTTCGGTGTGCTGTGAGGATGTTTTGCGGGCGTGTGCCTGGCCCAAGCTTCCGGCAACTCCTTCAGCAACACTTCGAGTTCGCCGACGAGCTTGCCATCCCACCAACCCCGGCGGACCTCGTCGCGCAGGATGCCGAAAGCGCGTTCGGGAGAGAGCGCCTTACGATAAGGGCGATCGGTGGTCAAGGCGTCGAAGACGTCCGCAGTCTGCAGGACGCGAGCGACGAGAGGAATCTGGTGGCCTCGCAGGCGATCGGGATAGCCGCTGCCATCCTGGCGCTCATGATGCCAGCGGATAATGGGCAGCACGTTGCGAAAGGACTTCAGAGGGGCGCAAATGCGCTCGCCAATCGCGGGATGCGTTTCCATCAACTGGCGTTCATGCACGTCGAGCGGCCCGGGCTTCAGCAACACGCGTTCGGGGACGGCGACTTTGCCGATATCGTGAATCACGCCGCCGCGGCGGAGGGCGATGCGATCCTCCTCGGGCAATCCCAGCCGCTCGCCCAGCGCCACGCAATATCGCGAGAGGCGATCGCAGTGGCCTTCGGTGTAAGGGTCCTTGGCCTCAATGCTGGCGGCAAGGGTGAAGACCACGGTTTCGGCGCTTTCCAGCTCGTCGGTAATGCGCTTCACGCGCACAAGCGACTTCACCCGGGCGAGCAACTCTTCCTTGCGGACGGGCTTATTCAGAAAATCGTCGGCGCCGGCTTCGATTCCCTTGATGCGGTCTTCCACGCGGCCGAGGCCGGTGATGAGCACCACGGGCGTGAGGCGGGTCTCGGGGCGGTCCTTGGCCGCGCGGCAAACGGCAAAACCGCTTTGGCCGGGCATGACCACGTCGATGAGGGCCATATCGACGGGTTCCCGCTGCAGCACGGCCAGCGCCGCCGGGCCATCTCCCACGGCGAGCACGCGATAGCCATGCGTGCGCAGCATCATCTCCAGCATGTCACGGGCCGACTGATTATCGTCGGCGACGAGAATGGTTCCCAGGGGTGCGTTATTTGCGGACACGGGTTCCTCCGTTTGCGTAATGGTTGAAGCGCCCGAAACTGCGTTTAGTCAAGGGCGCGAAAAGCGGGAGGAGGGGCCGTATCAGTACCAATCCCGCAACGGCACAAGTCAAGCTCTGAGATTTTCAGGAAGGGGAGCCAATTTTCGCTGCCGGGCACAGTGCTGTCAAGCAAAGTATCCCGGCGGTTGCGCAGCTAGTTCCCGGCCAAACCAAAGACGCGGCGGAAGATGGCGTCGACCTGGTGAAGCTGGCGGTCCAGGTCGAAGGCGCGCGCCAAGGCGGAAGGATCCAGGAATTTGGTGATGCGCTCGTCGCGTGCGACGCGCTCGCGGAAGCTGCTGTCCGATTCCCACGCGGACATGGCGTTTTCCTGCACCCACTGATAGGCGCCGTCGCGCGGGGCGCCGGCTTCGACCAGGTCGAGCAGAAGCTGCCCGGAGAAGACGAGGCCCTGGGTGGCGTCCAGATTGCGCCGCATGCGTTCCGGAAAAACGCGCAGGCCCGCGAGAATATCGGTCATGCGGGCCAGCATATAGTCGATCAGGATGGTGGAATCGGGCAGGATGATGCGCTCGACGGAGCTATGCGAAATGTCGCGTTCATGCCAGAGCGCGACATTTTCGAGGGCGGCCTGGGCGTTCGCACGCACCACGCGGGCGAGGCCGGAAATCTGCTCGCAGCTTACCGGATTGCGCTTGTGAGGCATGGCCGAGCTGCCACGCTGGCCCTTGGCAAAGGGCTCCTCTGCTTCGCGCACTTCGGTGCGCTGCAGGTGGCGAATCTCGACCGCGATTTTCTCCAGAGTGGCGGCAATAATCGCCAGCGCGGCGACGAATTCGGCGTGGTGATCGCGCTGGATCACCTGCGAAGCGACGGGAGCGGGCTCCAGGCCCAGGCGGCGGCAGATGGCTTCCTCGACGTCCACTCCCAAATGCGCGGCATTACCTACCGCGCCTGAAATCTTGCCCACGGCCATCTGCCGCGCGGCGCGGCAGAAACGCTCCTGATTGCGGCGATTTTCGGCAAACCAATTGGCAACCTTGAGGCCGAAAGTAATGGGTTCGGCGTGAATGCCGTGGGTGCGGCCGATCTGGGCCGTGTGCTGAAATTCGCGGGCGCGCTTTTCGAGCACTTCGCCGAGGCGTTTGAGCCCGGCGTCGATGAGGCGCGAAGCTTCGCGAATCTGCAGGGCCTGCGCCGTATCCACAACGTCGTTCGAGGTAAGCCCGTAGTGCAGCCAACGGGCCGCTTCCGGATCGCCAATCGATTCGCCGACGGCGAGCGTGAAGGCGATCACGTCGTGCCGGACGCGCGCTTCGATTTCCAGCACGCGCTGGGCATCCACGCGCGCGCTCTCGCGAATGCGCGCGGCGGCTTCCGGCGGCACCACGCCGCGCTCGGCCAGCGTATCCGTCGCGGCCAATTCGACTTCCAGCCAGCGCTCCAGGCGGCCTTGATCGGTCCAGATGGCGCCCATCTGTGGGCGAGTGTAGCGGGCAATCATAGAGTTAGATTTTCGCGCCTCAGCGAGAGATTTGCAAAAACGAGATCATACCAGAACTAGCGGCGGTGAAATGCGCAGGCGTTCTAGGTTGCAGGCGAGGGCTCGAGTCCGCAGAAGGGATCGAACCCTCGCGTAGAGATGACCGCTCGTGAACTGGGCCGGATTTACTTCGAGGCCGGAAATACCTTGGCTGCTTCCCAAACGGCATCCGCTTCCTTCGATTTGAAGTAATCCAGAAGCTGCATCGCGGCCTTTTTGTCCGGGGCGTTGGTGGAGACCCAGCCCGTAATATCGACAGGGGTAGCCGCATCCGGCGGCAGAGCTCCGACGACCTGAAGCCCGGGGTTCGGATTGCGGTAGTCGCTGAGATAAGGACCAACGGCGACGTCGACCGTACCGTCGAGGATGGCCTTCTGCGGTCCTCCGCCGGTCGGATACAGCTTCAGCTTAGGCTTTACCTCATCGGTGATGCCCATCTTCTCGAACGCCAGCATTGCCGCCCCGCCGACGCTGCCCTGGGCGGGATCGACGGTTCCGATGGACTTGGCATTGAGCAGAAGCTTTTTGACGGCGGCGGCGTTCGAAAGGGAAGGCTTGGGTATGCCCGCCTTCACTGCGATTGCCAAACGGACCCTGGCCACCACGGTCTCCGTGCTCTTATCGACGTTGCCTGTTTTGATCGCATCGTCAAACGGCGCAAAGAGCAGCGTCACATCCAAAGCCCCCCCTTCGCTAACGGTCTTGCGCGATCCGACGCCTGTGCCGTACGACTGCTGGACTTGAATGCCGGTTTTCATCTCGAAGCTCTTGACGATTTCATCGACTTCCCGCTTGAGCGGGTCCGGAGACAGCAGGGTGACGCGGGTCTGGGCGCGCGCGCCGGACGCAATACCGAATACAAAAGCCACAACGGCAAACCAGGAAACTAGATGCTTCACGGTCCCCTCCTTGATTGGCTGACGATGTCCGTTTGGGTTCGCGGCGCCGATTTCAGCCGCGCTTATAACGTACAGAGATACTCCGTGAGGCCTCTCGGCGTCAACTGGCAAGGCTTCGCCCGCGACGGGCGAACGAAGGACAAGCCTTAGGACGCCGCGCGGTCCCCAAGCGCTTCGGGTCCGAACGCGATGGCTGCGGTTTTGCTTGTGGTCGCTGCGGATCGGCTGCGTAGGAGGCGATTCATCGGCTCCGAGTAGAGTTTTGCGACCGACGCGCCGAGCACCCCGGAAATCAAAATCGTTCCGACGAAGTAGGCGGCGACAAGGTTCATCGGCTTGCCCGCATGAAGAAACAAACTCAACAGCGCAAGCACTACGAACATGTGAGCTAGATAGATCTCGTAGCTGTATTGCCCCAGTTTCAGGAGTGGCCGGAGAACGAGCGGAGCTTTCCAGTTCGTTTGCGCAGTCGCCACGATGAACATGCAGCTTCCGATTCCCAGGACGGTCATGTACAGCCCGGATCTGCCCAGCCAGTCGCGGTGGATCTGCCATGTGAATATAAGGCTGAGCGCCACGATTGCTCCACCAATGCAGCCCAAGATCATGAGCACTGATCGGGAGAACTGAGTTCGCGAGACGATCAGCGCTGTCAGACAGCCCAGGGCGATGCCCTCCATGCCTCCAAGATAGGAGTAGTCTTGCCAAATCAAGTTCCCATGGGTCCACACTGTGCGCCCGAAGGGACCAAGCACAACAAACATGATGAGCGTCGTGGTGAACAACTTGCCGCGTCCGAACAGCCTATTGCCTGCAAACAGGAAACAGACAATCGGGAAGAAGAGATAGAACATTTCCTCGACCGAGAGGGACCAGAGAATGTCCCAATTCGGCGGAAGATACCACGTGCGAGCTTCTAAAACGTTGATGCGGAACGTGAATGCTGCCAGGAGTGCTCGTCCCAGTCCTCCTGTTCTTGCTGTCACCACGAAATTCGGAACATGAGCGACGTGCAAGCCGCAGAGCACCGTGAGCAATAGCAGGAACAACGGCGCAATGCGAGCGAACCGCAGTCTATAGAAATCGAGGACTCTGATCTTTGAAAGTGGCGTCCATCGGCGAAGGCTGATTGAGGTGATAAGGAAGCCCGAAACGGCAAAGAATATCTGTACACCAGGTTCGCCATTCCCGCCGATGAAGTGCGCGACGGCCGGGAAAAACTTGTTATATGGCACCTTGTTGAGGATCAGACGGATGTGGACATGATCAATCAGGACGAGAAAGATCGCGAGCCCGCGGAGCAGATCGATGCCGTCGAGACGTTTCCAGCTAACGGTCTGAATTGAGGAGGCTGCGGAAGCCACGGCTCATTCTGCACCCATTCCGCAGTTCATTACCCTCTGATTTTGCAGCAAGTTCGAATGAGCTACGGAAGGCCCGCCAAGAACTGACGCATCTCGCGCAGCACGTCTGCCTCATTCGACAAGAAAATAGCGTGGTTTGTTTTTGCTAACATCACGACACGCGCCGAGGGTACACCCGCCTGCAATGCCCTGGCCTGGCCCTCAACCCAAGCCTTATTCGCAGCGTCGGCCGCGTCGCGGTCCTTGGCGCTCTTGTAAGCTCCCCAATCAAGCGGGTCAGCGTAAATAGCTAAGATGGGCACGCGAAGACCCGTGTACTTCTGCATTTGATCGAGCATCGCCTGAAAAGCGGGCGGCGGATTATGCCGCTTACCCACGCTTCCATCCGGCTCGATCTCATAATGCTCACGGATCTCTGCTTCTGGAGACGTAAAGCCTTGAATGTGGACTTGCCACTCTCGGAACGCCGCGAGGCTCGCTGTGTCCGTCGCGGTCGGAATCGGCGGCGGCAACGCCTGTGGTACCGCATAGCTGGTCTGCATCGTCTTCAGATCACGTTCAAATTCGGGAAGATCCTCCTGGATCATCTTCTGCACGAGTTCACGCTTCTGTCCCACATTGGCCGGATTCACTTCGGCGAGGTCAGCCTTCAATTCCCGCATATCGATTGGCAAGAATCCCTGGGAACGATCGTAATACGCGTATTGGTAGGCAGCCTCCAGATAGATCAGCCCCGCAACACGTTCGGGACGCCGCGACCCAATCGAGCTTAATTCCTCTCCCGCCAGCGAATGTCCCACCAATACCGGACGGTCGAGCTTGAGCGCGTCAAGAACCCCGAGCACGTCGTCTCCGAGCCGATCGGCCGAGTAATTGTGCTCGTCTGGGATAGGAGCGCTCGAAGCTCCGAATCCGCGCCGTGTGATTCCATAGACGTGATATTGCGATGTCAGCTTTGGGGCGAAATCGTCGTACACATGTGCCGTGTCCCCACCACCGGCCAAGAGCACTAAGGCACGTCCGGCCCCACCCCAATCGAGCACTTCCAGTTTCACGTCCTTATCCACTGCAACGAACTGAATCTTGTGAGGCGAAGGATCGTGCCATGTTGGGGAGCTTTGTGCCGACAGTGCGCCGGCTATCGAACAAAACAGCAGGACGGGTAGAACCGAGCGCAGCTTCATCGGGAATACCTCCGTCGCGCGATACCTTAGATGCCCGTGGAAATGGCCGCCCAGGTGATGACAACCTTTCGACGGTGGCACGCAAACAATAGTTACGCATTGGCCGCCATAGCAGGTCGGCGGTCAAAACTTGCGCGGAAGTCGCAGCATGGGGCGAGCGAAGCGAAAACCTTAGGACGGGTGTTCGTCAGTAGATGTCGTACTGTTCCCAGTGCAGCGTGGGATCGGCTTGAATGATGACGCTCTTGCGCGTATTTTGCTCGAGCTCTTCGACGAGCACCGCTTCGCGCGTCTTGAGCGCCTTGGCGATTTCGGGGTGCACCCGCAACGTGAGGCTGGAAGCTTCCAGGTCGGCGGCCATCTTTCGCGCTTCCGCCTGAATTTCGTAGCAGATGGTGGGCACCGATTTCACCATGCCGGAGCCCGTGCAATAGGGGCAGGGCTGGCAAAGCACGCGCTCGAGCGCCTGCTTGGTGCGCTTGCGGGTGATGTTGACCAGCCCGAATTCATTGAAGTTCAGCGCTTTGGAGGGCGCCCGGTCGGAGCGCAGCGCCGCTTCCAGTGCGCCCATCACCTTTTCGCGGTTGCGCCGTTCTTCCATATCGATGAAGTCCAGCACGATGATTCCGCCCAAGTCGCGCAGGCGAATCTGGCGGATGATCTCCTTCACCGCTTCGAGGTTGGTCTTGACGATGGTGTCTTCCAGACGGGTTGAGCCGCGGCCCACATACTTGCCGGTGTTCACGTCGATAGCCACGAGCGCTTCGGTGTGGTTGATGACGATGTAGCCGCCGGACTTGAGCCATACCTTCGGCCGCAAAGCCTTATCGAGCTCCTGCTGAATGCCGAACTCTTCGAAGATGGGGGCACTCTTGGTGTAGAGCTTCACGCGTCCGACCAGCTTGGGCTGGAAGCGGCTGACGAATTCCACCACTTTGCTGAACTCGTCTTCGTTGTCGATCCAGATGGAAGCGTAATCGTTGTTGACGTAGTCGCGCAGGATGCGCTCCACTAGGTTCAGGTCCCGGTGCAGCAGGGCGGGCGACTTGCGCGGCTCGGACTGCGTGCGGATCTTCTCCCAGGTGCGGCCCAAAAATTCGACGTCGCTGCGGATCTCCTCTTCCGGAGCGCCGTCCGCCGCGGTGCGCACAATGAACCCGCCGGGGAAGTTGCCTTTGGCGTCGGTAACCACATGGCGCAGGCGGGACCGTTCCTCAGCCGAGTTGATGCGCCGGGAGACGCCGATGTGATTGACCGTGGGCATATAAACCAAAAAGCGGCCCGGCAAGGCCACATGGCTAGTGATGCGGGCTCCTTTTTTGCCGAGCGGCTCCTTGGCGATTTGCACGATGATTTCCTGGCCGGCCTTCAGGACTTCGGAGATGAGTTGCGGCCTGCGAGATTCGTGCCGATGGTCGGGCCGCCGCATGTGGCGCTGGCCGCGATTGCGGCCGCCCCGGCGCATGGGCCGCTGGAAGCGCTGCCGTTGCGGTTCAGAGATGCGCGCGGACATGGGGTGCTCGGGCGAAGCCTGCGGTTCGCGCATCTCCGCCTCGCCGAGGCGAGAGGCGCCTTCCGCGGCTATGTCCGCGGCCTGTTCATGCTCCTCGCGCTCGTCATGGTGCTCGTCATGCTCGGCCTGTTCCTCATGCTCCTCTGCTTCGGCCTCGGCGATAAACTCGTCGGTTTCCGCGGCGCCTTCGGGTCCATGCGGAAGTTCCTCCTCGAGCATGCCGAGTTCCGCGTCAGCCTCGGCTTTGGCGCTCACTTCTTCGTGCCGCGCCTCGGCGAGCTGCTCCGCCAGGGAGCTGACCTCTTCATCGGACAGTTCGTGCGGACCCGCAGGATGGGCGGCGGTGTCCGGCACGGCGGCACCTTCGTAAATGGCGCGCGGCGGCTCCTCAGGAAGAGCCTGATATTCCGAGAAGGTCTCGGAATCGGGCAGGGGCATTGAACCGGCATCGCCGCCGCTGCTGGGGGCCCAAGCTTCCGGTCTTCCATGCTCCTGCGACGGGCGCCCTTGGGCTTCCTGGTCGCTTTCGCGTTCGGCGGATTCCGCGGCAGTTAGATCTTGCTCTGCACGTTCGGCTGCTTCAGCTGACGGCTCCGCATAGTCTCGATGTTCCGTTTGCGGAGGCATCTCTGCCGGTTGAGCCGGGGAAGCCGAAGTACCGGCGCCAGCGCCGCCCGCTTGAGGCGCGCGGTCTTTGTATTTTGCCAGGGATTCGCCCGGCAGAATGATGGGTTCGTAATCGGCCGGCAATTCCTCGCGCGGCTCCGCTTGAGGCCGGGGCGCATAGGGACGCGGCGAAGCGTATTTCGAAGGAGGCAGATCACGCCCTTGATAGCGCTGACCTCCCCCGCCGCGGCCTTGACGCCAGCGGCCGCCGCCGCGCCGCTGGCCCTGTCCCTGGCGGCCTTGGCCTTGGCGGCCCTGGCCTGGTCCGAATCCGCCCGGCCGGCGGTCCTGCCGCGCAAACGGCATGGGTGGACGTGCCTCACGCATGTTTGACTGCGGGGGGGCGACGTTTCCCGAGGGCTGGTCCTCCTCTTCGTGCGGCATCTCCGGAGACGAGCTGCCGAGTTGCGGCGCAGCCTCAGCCGCTTCGGCCGGAGGCGCTTCGTGGCTCGATGGGCTCGATGGGCCCGATGGGCCCGAAGCTCCGCCTTGCGCCGGCGGCGCAAAGACCTCGCCGCCTTGCTGCTCCATCTTTTGGACTTTGCCTTCTACGGGTGCGACGACGTGGTCGTAATCTTCGAGATTTTCGAGGAAGTCGCCGACGTAAAGGAAGGCGTCACTATCGAGGCCGATGTCCACGAAGGCCGACTGCATGCCGGGAAGCACGCGGGTCACGCGGCCTTTGTAGATGCTTCCAACTAGCGCAAACTCTTTTTCCCTCTCGATATAAATTTCACAGAGTAAACCATCTTCCAGAATCGCGACCCGCGTCTCGTGGGGGGCCGCTGAAATTACCAGCTCTTTGGGCATGAAAGCTCCTTAGAGCGCATCGCCCTGCTCTCCTCCGGAGGGTTCCGGCGCGCTTCGGCGCCACCGGAAGACCGGAACAAGTCCATCGATAAAATCTTTCGATCACGCGATGCACTCTCAAAATCCTGAATTTACTTCTCCTGCACCGGATCCATCCACGGCACAAGAGTGAAACCGGCTTGGGCTCAATTGACGAATCGCCCTAAACGCACGTTCATCACCAGGCCCAGCGCCAAAAATACGAATAACATGGCCGAACCGCCGTAGCTCATGAGCGGCAGCGGAATGCCCGTCACGGGCATGAAGCCAATGACCATGGCTACGTTAACAAGCACGTGAAAACCAAGTATCGCCGCCACGCCCATCACCAAAAACATTCCGGCGCGATCCTTTGCGCGTTGCGCGTTCTGGATCAGACGGAGCAGCAAAGCCGTGTATAGCACCAGCGTTACAAATACTCCAGTAAAACCCAACTCCTCGGCAAGCGCGGCAAGAATGAAATCCGAATACCGAACGGGCACGAAACCGAGCTGATTCTGGCTGCCGTTGCCCAGCCCCTTTCCCCAAAAACCTCCGGAACCCACGGCAATCTTCGACTGCAAAATCTGGTAGCCCGATCCTTTGGGATCGTCCTCGGGGCGAAGAAAGGTGGTCACCCGCTCCTTCTGATAGGGCTTCAGGTGGTGCCAGGCAACGGGCACCATCAGCGCAGCCGCCAGAAACATTACCGCCGCGTGTTTCCATTGTATACCCGCGAGATAGGCCCCCACTGCCACGACCGGAATCAGCACCATAGCCGTTCCGAGGTCCGGTTGCAAGAGGATCAGCCCGACGGGCACGGCCGTGAGCACCGCCGCCTTAAATAAGTCCGCCAGCGAAAGCCGGTCCGTGCGCACATCCGAAAAAAAACGCGCCAACGTCACGATTATAATTAGCTTGGCAATTTCAGACACCTGCAAAAACTCGCCCATCACGGGCAGCCAGCGTTTCGCGCCATAGCGCGTATGTCCCACGGCCAGTACGGCCAGCAGCGCCAGGATTCCAATCAGGTAGAGAATCGGCGCTTTGTCCAGCACGGAATGATAATCGAGGCGGGAGAGCGCCATCATCAGCGCTACGCCGAGCGCAATCCACCATAACTGCTTCCACTGCATTCCCGCCAGATGGCTGGCGTGGGTGGCGGACCAGATCTCCATCACGCCAATTCCGCAGATGGCGAAAATGGTGGTCATCAACCACCAGTCGTAATCGCGTATTCCCGTGCCCTCTTTCATGGATTCACACTCACGGGAGCGGTGGCCACCGGAGTGGTCGTTGCGGCCACAGGGTCTGGCTTGGTGGGAACGCCTTCCTCTTCGTTGGCATCCGGTTTGGAGGCGTGGGCCGACTGCGCCGCAAAAGACGGCGGTATGCCAGGCACGGCCTGGGTGGTGAGCTCCTGCGGAGGAAGCTTGCCCTGCTTCTTATCGTAATAGGCCTTCACGACATCGCGCGCGATCGGAGCCGCTGCAGACGCGCCGTGCTCGCCGCCCTGCACCAGCACCGCGACTACAATCTCCGGATTTTGTCTCGGCGCAAACCCGACGAACCAGGCGTTATCTTTCAAGTCGGCTTGCTTGCCCGCTCGCGCCAGTCCCTGGTTACTGATCACCTGCGCGCTTCCCGTCTTCCCGGCAAATTCGATGCCAGAGAGTTTGGAGGCGTACGCTGTCCCGCCCGGTTCATTCACCACGCCGTACATTCCCTGTGTGACCGTGTCTACCGTGGAGTCGGAGATCGGGAAATCGACTTCCGGAGCCGCCTGGTCGGAAAGCAGAAGATGGGGCTGGTGGAACCGGCCTCCCATGATGATGCCCCCGATCATATATCCAAGTTGGACCGGGGTGGCCGCGATGGCACCTTGACCGATGGCCACGGAGATGGTCTCCCCCGGATACCATTTTTGATGATAGACGCGCTCTTTCCATGCCTCCGAAGGCATCAGGCCAGGCTCCTCGCCGGGCAAGTCTATTCCCGTCTTGCGCCCCAAACCCAGGTTGGCGCCATAAAATGAAATCTTGTCGATTCCCAGCTGTTTGCCTACGTTGTAGAAGAAGACGTCGCAGGAATGCACGATGGCGTCGTGCAGGTCCACATTGCCATGCCCTTCTTTTTTCCAATCGTGAAATACGCGGCCGTAGAATTCGGCTGAGCCGGGACAAAAAACGTGATAATCCGCCGGAATCGCTTTGGATTCCAGCATCGCGGTGGCCATCAGAATCTTGAAAATCGAGCCGGGAGCGAGCTGGGCCTGAATGGTGCGGTCCAGCAGCGGCCGCTCGGGATCTTCGTTTAGCGACTGCCATTCGTCTTTGGAAATGCGCACCGCAAAGTCATTGGGATCGTAGGAAGGCTGGCTGGCCATGGCCAGGACTTCGCCTGTCCTGGGATCGAGGGCCACCACCGCCCCCTTTTTCCCAACCAACGATTCTTCGGCCACGAGCTGCAGGTCATAGTCGATGGTCAGGCGAATGGGTTTGCCCGGAACGGCGTCGGTTTGCTCGAGCCGGCCCACTTCGCGGCCCACGCTATTGACGACAGAACGCCTCATGCCGTCCACACCCATCAGTTGCTCGTTGTATTGCCGCTCCAGGCCGGCCTTGCCGACGATATCGCCGGGACGATAGCGGGAATTTTCTTCGATCTGATCGGCGCTGACTTCGCCCACATAACCGCTGACGTGGGCCATAAACCCGCCCTTTGGATAACGCCGGCGATGCACCATGAGCATTTCCAGCAGCGGAATATCGGCGCGGTGCGATTCGATAAAGGCGATGTCTCCGGGGGTCGCTTCCGGCTTGATCACGATGGGTTGGAAATGTGGAAGTGTTTTGGCGGCCTCGAGCTGTTGCTGAACGTCATCCACTGTCAAGTTCAAGCCATCGGCAATTTGCGGCAGCAGATGATCGAGTTGGACGGGATCATCCCGGAGCAGCAAAACGCTGAAGGAGGGATAGTTATCTACGATGACGCGGCCATAACGGTCTAGCATGGCGCCGCGAGGAGCGATGATGGGAATCGATCGAACGCGGTTGCGTTCCGCAAGCTGCGAATAGCGATCGGAGTTGATGATCTGCAGCTTCCAAAAGCCCAGAAGCAGCAGGGCCATGAGCGCTACGATCGTGTATGAAATGATCGTCAGCCGCGTTTGCGGCAGGCGATTGTCATTTTGGAACCAAGGGGACAAGCAAACTCCGCGCCCGTTACTGGAACCGTCCTGTTCAACTTGCCGGGTGGATCAGCAAGTATACCATGCCCTTAAACTTCGGAATTTAGGTCGGTTGCCGCCGAGAGCCCTTTTCCGGCGCTATTGAAAGGCTCGCCCAAAATAGCACCGGGTTTCGAGGCCCTGCAACCGATTGCAGCCGCCTTATGCCCAATCGAACAAGGTGACGTAAGTCCCTAAATCAGATGACGGAGGACCCTTTGGGGGTTAGGAGGGTTTACGGAGCCGGTCTAGGAGGGGATACAGGAAAACCGCTACAACGCAGTTCACCACAGAGGCGATGACAAGCCTGGCTTCGAGGTAGGGCTCGTGTTGCCCCAGCAAGACGCGGCTGATCATTACCAAAACCGCGTTGTGCAAATGGAAAAAAACGAAGGTGAGGAGAAAACGGCTTATAGGATGCTCCACGTCGATGCGAGAACCGAATGAGGATGCCGTGAAACCGACCACGGTCTTAGCAATTCCGTACATTCCGAACGGAGTATGCCCGAGGCCGTCCTGAGCTAGGCCTATGGCCATCCCAAGCAAAAGACCGGAAGAGGGATTTCGCCGGCTCAACCCGAAGTAGATCGTTACCAGGAGCGGTAGCTCCAGGATGGCGGCCGAACGGAAAAACGCCGGCAGCAAAGCCTCGAGCGCCAGGGCCAGGACAGCGATGCCAAAAATGGTGCCGGCGTAATATTTATGAACCTCTATATGCTGGTCGTATGCTGGACTGATTTCCATTTTTATAGCCTAGTAAGCGCCATTCAAGGATTGTTTGGTGCTTCCGAAGTTTCCGGCGTCCCCGCTTTTTCCGGTGTTTCCTGGGTTGGCGCCGTTGGCGATGTTGCCGAAACAGAGGGCTTCGGCGGCGCCGCAACTGGTGGTTTCGCCGGGACCGCCGCGGGCGCCGGCTTCGCCGGGGGTGCGGCACCAGGCAGCTTCGCCGTTTGTGTAACCGGTGGTTTCGCCGGGACTGCCGTACCCGTCGCCTTGGCGGGCGTGGCGGGGGCGGGAACGTGCCCTGAGGTTTCCGCGTCCTTACGCGCCGTAAATTCTTGGCGCGTGAGCAGCACCAGAACTTCCTCCAAGCCGTCCAGCCGCGCCGCTGGTTTTACCAATATCGTCTGGAAAGGGCCCTTGTGGTCAGGATGCACTTCCACGACAGTACCGACCGGCAAATCCTTCGGAAAGATACGATCCTGCCCCGATGTGAGCACCAGCTCGCCCGGATGGACCTTGGTGTCATTGCCAACGTATTCGAGATCGAGCAGAGGGTCGCCCGTTCCCCTCACGGGTCCCTGGGCCCGCGAAGTCCCTAGTAACGCTCCGACGCCGCTTTCTTTGTCGCTAAGCAGCAGCACTTGAGACGTGTCCGGATAAGCCGCCAGGACTTTGCCGACCACCCCTTCCGGCGTGATGATTCCCATATCCCGGCGCACACCATCGCGCGTCCCACGGTCAATCAACACCATGTGGCTGGCGGGATCGGGAGTTGCGCCGATCACTCGCGCCGCCAGCATCTGCACCTCGGCGTGCTGGTCGCGGAAGCCGAGCAAGTTCGCCAGGCGATCCGCCTCAGCCGCGCGGCTCTCCAGTTGCGCATTGCGTATTTTGAGCGAGCCCAACTCCTTGCGAAGCTGATCGTTGTCCTCGCGCATATGCCGCAAAGCCACGTAGTTGTTCCACAGGCCGCGAATTCCGTCCACCGACCACGCCGCGCCGCGCCCCAGCGGAGAGACGCTCTCGATGGCCCATACGCGGATCAGACGCACCTGCTGCCCGCGCCTGATCTGGATCGCCAGAAACAGTATCTGGGCCGCAATAGCGACCGCGAATAGAGTCAGAGATCGATGCCGAGAAGGAATGGGCAACATGAGCTCTTTGCCGCCTTGAATCTTCTAAATCGAGAGTCTCGCGAGGAACCCCGGCTCGCTATCGCCAACGGCCAAGAACTGCCTGGACCAAGCGCCCTCGCCAGAACGCATAGGCCCATGCGCGCGCCTAGTCATCGCGCCTAATCATCTTGCCTAGTCAATGGACACAAGGCGCAGGAGACGGAAATCGCTGAGCATCTTTCCCGTGCCCAGCACCACGGAAGCCAGCGGATCATCGGCTATCGAAACGGGCAATCCCGTCTCTTCTCGAATGCGCTTGTCCAGATTCTTGATCAGAGCGCCGCCGCCGGTGAGCACAATGCCTCGATCGCTGATGTCCGCGGAAAGTTCGGGGGGCGTACGCTCCAGGGCCACGCGGATCGCGTTCAAAATCGTGGAGACACACTCGGAAAGCGCCTCGCGGATTTCGCTGTCGTCGATGGTGACAGTGCGCGGCACGCCTTCAATCAGGTTCCGGCCCTTGACCTCCATGGTCAGCGGCTTCTCCAAGGGATAGGCCGAGCCGATCTCCATCTTGATCTGTTCCGCCGTGCGTTCCCCGACCAGGAGATTGTATTTGCGCTTGAGGTAGTGCATCACGGCCTCATCCATCTCATTGCCGGCCACGCGCACGGAGCGCGAGTAGACGATCCCGCTCATGGAGATGACGGCGATGTCCGTGGTGCCGCCGCCGATATCCACCACCATATTTCCCGACGGCTCCTCGATGGGCAGGCCGGCGCCGATGGCCGCCGCCATGGCCTGCTCAACCAAGTAAACTTCGCTGGCTCTAGCTCGGTACGCGGAATCCTGCACGGCGCGTTTCTCCACCGGTGTGATTTCGCTCGGCACCCCGATGACGATGCGCGGGTGCACCAGGACGCGGCGGTTGTGCGCCTTCTGGATGAAATAGGTGAGCATCTTCTCGGTCACTTTGAAATCCGCGATCACGCCGTCCTTCATGGGCTTGATGGCCACGACGTTGCCCGGCGTGCGGCCGAGCATGTCTTTTGCTTCGCGCCCCACGGCGACAACTTCGCTGGTGTTCTTGTTAATTGCCACGATGGAGGGCTCGTTCACCACGATGCCTTTGCCCTTCGCGAATACCAGGGTGTTCGCCGTACCCAAGTCGATGGCCAGATCGGAAGAGAGCAAGCTGAAGACGGAACGAAGATTATAGCCGTTTTTACTGATCATTCTGATTTCCGCGCCGTTTCCGGCCGCGGTTTCCCCTTTGCCACGATACAGTGATTAAGGAATAACGATCGACACGCGCTTGATCGCCGTACCACCCCTGCGATTCTGCCCGGTCACTACAATCTCGTGACTGCCCCGCGAAAGTGCTTGCGTGAAATAACGAAAACGGCCGTCGGGCGCGATGTCCGCTACCGGCTCTCCGTTAACGATGAGCGCCGCGCTCGCTTCGGTGCGCCCGATGATCTCCACTACGTTCCCATGTATCTCCGTAGCGTCTACTTCCAGGAGCATCTCCTCGGCCTTGCCTTGAGCGATCAGAGTGAACTTGTACGCGTCGCTCGGCGCGCTCTCCTTCTTGTGGGCGTCGATAGCCGTTACGCTCCAAAAATAATCGCCGGGATCGAATCCGCTGAGATCGACGCTGGTGCCGCCGACCTCTTTTTCGGCCACGGTCCGCGTGAACATGGAGTTGGTGCTGACGCGCAAGGTATAGCTCACGGCGTCCGGAATAGCCGACCAGGCGAAGTGCACGGCAGCGCGTTTAGGGTCTGCTTCGATCAAGGGCTGCAGATTCAGCGGCGCCGCGAGCTGCGGCGGCGCAAGCACCGTGGTCTTGGTCAGTTCGCCGCTGGCTTGATTAAACGTCACGCGTTGCCACTCGCCGATCTGCACGTGTTGATTGCCCACCTGCATATCCGCGGCGCCCGCCGAAACGGTGATCTGATTTTCATTGGTGGAAGGATCGGCGCGAACGGCCGCACGGCTGTTTTCCTGCAAGGACGCCCGGGCATTGGCGAAGGAGACCTCGGCCCTCGATTTCGGTGATTGCCACGAGCCCGTCGCCAGGTCTACAGCGCCGGAACTGATATGTACGGCCACGTCGGTCTGGTCGCGGTCTATGGAGTTCTGCTCCACGGTAACGAACGAGTCCGCCTTGATGGTGTAGGTCGTGCCGTCCACAAACGCGAGCCTGGCCGCACCGTCGTCGCCGGTGCGAATCAAATCGCCTTTGTCCAGCGTGCTGCGGTAATCGGCACTTTGCCAGGTGACCGAATTGGCGCGCTTGATTTCCACCTTGCCATCAAGGTTAACAAAACGCGCTTGGTTCTGCGCGAGAGCTGCGACGCCGCCGGGGGCCGCGCCTAGACTTCGTGACAAGCGATCGAATGTGCCGGCCATCCAGTCCGGACGTGCCACATAAGTCCCAGCCCCGATGATGACCACAATCAACACGACATACAGGATTACGGTGCGGTAGCTGATCGCGGTCCAATAGACCTCGACCGGCACTTTGCCGTGTTTCGCGGAGCCGGATTGTCGCGAATCGTACATGAAAAATGCAAAATTTTGCGCTGGTTTTGAAACTAGCACACGGCCTGGGGTGTCGCAAGGAAGGCGAGCGGCCTGTTGCTCCGCTCTGCAACACCTCTATACATAGCTGAATGGGCAAATACGCTTCTAGCGGCTGCGGAGGCGGACTGCAGCTCGCGACAGTCCGGGGTTGGCGGCGAGGTGAGAAATACCCTTATGGTGCATGCGAACAGGGCCTTCCGGGCACTAGGGCAGCTTGAAGACGAGCAACTCGTCCGACACAGAACCGCCGCCGCATCCAAGCGCGCCGCCGGCAAAATAGGCGTACTGCCCGAGGGCGGCCGCTCCGAAAGCATGCCGCCCTGGGGGCAATGGCGAGAGCGCCAACCACCGATTCGCCTTCGGATCGTAGCCTTCGTTTTCGGAGAAGGTCTTGCCGTCTTTGCATTCGCCCCCAGCGTAGAGAATCAGCCCATGGTAATAGGCTGCCGCTCCGCTGCTCCGCGCCGTCAAAAGCGGGGCCGCGGATCGCCAGGAGTTTGTAGCCGGATCGTAAACGTCGTGCAGATTTGTGTTATCGCCGGTGCCGGCGGTGCGCCCGCCGATGACGTGGATTTTTCCGTCCACGACAATCACTCCCATGTGATCGCGAGCCGTGGGAAGAGGCGGGCCCTCGGCCCATTTTTCGCTGGAAGGGTCATAGACCTGATGCGTAGCGACCGTTTCTTTGTCGAGCCCCCGTCCTCCGATGGCGTGGATTTTGCCGTCAACCGCCGCCACGCCCACCGAGCCACGCGGGCTGCTGAGCGGCGGCAGTTGCCGCCATTTGTCGGTCGCGGGGTCGTATTCGAAAGCCAGATCGAGCGCTCCTACGTGCACACCTCCGCCGCTGAAACCGCCGATCGCATACAGCTTGTGGTTGAGTCCGGCGACGCCCGGATGCGACAGCCCGTGAGGAAGCGGCGCGCGGTCGCGCCAACGATCTGCCGCCGGATCGTATTCCTGATTGAGCGGCGAGGCTTGGTCCTCAGGGGTTGCGCCGCCCACGACATAGATCTTTCCGTCCAGCGCCGCCACCCCAACTTCGGCCCGCTTAGTGAGAAGAGGCGCCTTCCTCGACCAACTGCCTTGCAATTTGGTGGAAGGCGACTGCGGCGGCCGGCCCGCACTCCAGCCAAGCCATCCGCCTGTGATCCCGGCAAAAAGCACAAAGATCCAGGAAGCAGCGAGCGCCCCCCGCAACGGTAATCGAGCCACAGGAAGCCTCATGGGGACTCCTCCGGAATAGCGCGGATGCCGCATTGTCGCACTTTGGCTGCGCGGGGCAAGCCCTTATTAGTCGCCGGGCTGCGATTGAGAGCGTTTTCAAAAGGGCAGCCGAAGAGTGAATACCCCTTGGTGCGCGGACGAGTGGAAGTGCGTGACGGCAATTTCCGCTCCTCCTCCCAAGGTCAGTTGTAGATTCTTATAAAGCGCAAAACGGCCCACGGAGATTCCGGGCGTCAAATAAACCTGCTTCTTGCCGCCATTTGGTCCGCCGTCATAGAAGTTGGAGTCGGCCTCCACCTCCGGCCAGAACTTCCTCCAGCGCCGGTACTGCAAGGCATTGTTGAGTATCAAACGGCGGCCCAAAATCGCCGTGCCGGCACCGGGAAGATCGCAACCGAACGTCCCCTGGTAAACGAAATCGCCCAGCCCCTTACCGCCGGCAATCGTGGGCGTGATCACCGAATGGGGAGATCCGTTGGTATAGGAGCCAGTAGGGAAGGTCACCGCGAGGAATGCAGTGAGGGCATAGTCGCCATGTTCGCTATTTCCGGAGGAGATCCGGAACTTGGTCATAAACGAAAAATCCCCAAAGCCATCGTGCACGCCCGGCTCGTTATGGGCAATGTAGGGAGGCAGATTGATGCTGATTTCGACCCGGTCGATCGGTATGGTGGTCAAACCTTTGCTGCCGCCGTAGTTTTCCATAACGCTTCCGTTGCTATTTTCCTGAAACAAGATGTCGTAACGGAACTCCTGCTTCAAACGGGCCGTGGATGTGACCACCGGAGTGAGCCAGTTTGGCTGGTCGGCCTGCGCGTTCAGGGCGCGCTGGTCCCAATCTACAAGGAAAGAATAAATGTCGCTGCCTGGGGCGCTTTGATTCGCGGCATTCGACTGCGCACGCGCGGGGAAAACGAATGCCAGCGATGCCAGGACGAAAATGATTCTTCGAAAAATGGCATCAGGGCGGCGAGCTACGGGCGCGCGCCTTGTGCCGCAGCCAGGATACGTTGAAGAGGAAGTTATGGCCGCGAGACCTTGGCGGCCGCGGCGGCGAGCCGCGCGGCGTTGGCTGCCTTGGCAGCCTGTCTCGCATTAAGTGAAGTCGCGCCGGACCACACCAGCTGTAAGCCGGCGCAAATGGCGATCATCGCCATCACTGCTTTGAGCTTTCGAGCGGGGACTCTGCGAGCCATCAGGCAGCCGAAAATCACCCCGGGCACTCCTCCCGCTAGCAGTTGCAACAGAACCGTGGAACTGATGGTTCCCAGGGTCCAGTGCACCGCGCTGCCAATGATCGCCAGCACCAGTCCGAAGAGGATATCCGTGCCCACCACCTGCGCCGGAGTCATTTCCGAATAGTTCAGGAGCAGGATGGTTCCCAGAGCTCCCGCGCCCGCCGACGAAAATCCCGACTCGATGCCGATGGGAAGCGCCAGCCAGGGCAGCCATCGCGAGTTCTTCACCGCGAAATGCGCGTTCTGGGCGCGCGGAATGAAGGTCACACTCGACGATGTGGCCAGCAGCACGCCCAGAATAATCACCACCAGAGGGCTGCCCGCGCCCGTCGATAGCCAGCGCAAAGCGATCATTCCCAGCACCAGCCCCGGAACCGCTCCTATGAGCAAAAGCCGCAAGTACTTGGAGTGCACGCCGCCGGTAAACACATAGAATGGCGCGGCAATCAGGCGTAACACGGCGGCAAAGACGAAAGCGGTGCCAACCGCCTCGACGGCTGGCAGACCGACGATCAACAGCAGGGCCGGCACGGTGAAGCTGCCGCCGCCGATGCCCGTCAGCCCTACGGTCAGCGCGATAAAAAATCCCAGAACGACGTTGATCATCGTCAACCTTTTGAAAATTGGCCCTAAAAGCAAAAATCCCACCGGCCATTCCTTCTGGCGGTGGGCTTTGATTGCCGCTCGGCTAGTGCCGGTTTGCTAGACCGCGAGCCTCCCTGCGCCAGAAGACACTTGGCTGCTACAGATACAACAGCAGCAGGCGCCTCTCCTCTGGCTGAAGCTCATCAACATGCCCCGGAGTTTATAACAGAACCCGGCCCTCCACAACTGATTTCCTCCGCCAGGCGGGACCTCTGCAAGCCGCCGAATTTCGCGTTTGAGCGCGTGGGCGGACTGCCCTATAATGAAGATTCAAAGACAATGTTTGGCGCGCTTTCGTGTTCTTCGGCTATCCCCTCCGCGCGCCAGTAAAGGTGGCTTCAAGCGTGTTTGAATCAATGCATAAGAATAAGCTGGGCGTGCGCATCATGCTCGGCGTCATCGTCGGACTGCTCGGCGTGGGCATGCTGCTCTATCTGGTGCCGGGACAAGGCACAGATACGGTCGCTGCCGCTGATGTGGTTGCGTCGGTAGACGATCAATCCATTAGCGTGACCGACGTTCGCGCGCAACTGACGCGGATTGAGCGCACCGGCTCGATCCCCGCCGCTCTCGAACCTCTGTATGCGCAGCAAGTTCTGAATGAGCTCGTTTTCCAGAAGGAATTGGCCATCGAAGCCAAACAGCTCGGAATTACGGTCACGGACCAGGAGCGGGCCGACCGCATCAAGCAGTTGATCCCCACGGCATTTGTTAACGGCACATTCGTAGGCAACGATCAATATGCGACGCAGGTCGAAGGCACGACGGGAATGGCCGTTCCGGAGTTCGAGGATGTAGTCGGCCAGGGCTTGCTCGAGGAAAAGTTCCGCGAGCTGGTTACCGATGGGACCACGGTAACGCCTGCCGAGGTCGAACAGGAGTACCACCGCCGCAACGACAAGATCAAGCTCGCTTACGTGGTGGTCAGGCCGGCCGATCTGCAGTCGAAGATCGAGGCTAGCGATGCGGACCTAGCCGCCTATTTTGCGAAGAACAAAGCGCGCTATAACGTTCCCGAGCGGCGCATCGTGCAATATGCATTTCTCGATCTCGAACAGCTTCGGCTTCGTACCAACATCCCTCAGGATGAAATACAGAACTACTATCAACAGCATATCGACAGCTACAAAATACCGGACCGCGCCCACGTCGCGCATATCCTGTTCAAGACGGTAGGCAAAACGGACGCGGAGGCCGAGGAGATTCGCAAGAAGGCCGAGGATGTTCTGAAGAAAGCCAAGAGCGGCGCGAACTTTGGCGATCTTGCCAAGCAATACTCGGATGATACGACCAAAGACAAAGGCGGCGATCTCGACTGGATCGTGCGCGGGCAAACCGTCCCCGAGTTCGAGCAGGCCGCATTCTCCCTGCCCATCGGATCGATCTCAGACCTGGTGAAAACGCAGTACGGCTTCCACATCATTAAAGTCATCGACCGCCAGAATGCCCGCACGCAGACGCTGGAGGAGGTCTACCCGCAGATTTTGGGGGCGCTGCAAGAGGACAAAGCGCAGCACGCGGCGGACGATCTCTCCGAGCAGATTGCCTCCGAGATACGCCGCACCGGGCGCGTTTCCATGGATGACTTAGCCAAGAAATTCAATTTGAAATTGGGGCAAACAACGCCTCTGGACGCCAATCAGCCGATCCCCGAGGTTGGTAATTCTCCCGAACTCACCGAGGATATTTTCCGCTTGCGCCCGGGCGACGACAGCGCTCCTATTCGCACCGACAAAGGCTACGTGGTCATTTCGGTGAAAGAAGACCAGCCGGCCCATCCGGGAACGCTGGCGGAAGTTCACGACCAGATTCTTGCGGATTACCGGCGCGATAAAGCGGCGGAACTTGCCAAGAGCAAGGCACAGGAACTGGCCCAGAAGGTTAAGGGAGGCGAGGACCTGGAAAAAGCGGCCAAGGCTCTGGGGCTGGAAGCCAAAACCAGCGATCTTTTCTCCCGCACCGGCTCCGTGAATGATCTCGGCGGGGCGGCCCAGCTCGGTCCGGCCTTCCATATGAACCCCGGCCAGACCAGCGATGCCGTTTCGCTGGGCGAGAACTGGGCCGTTTATCGGGTGGTTGACCAACAGCTGGCCAATCCCGCGGATTTCGCCAAACAAAAGCAGGATGTAGAAAACCAACTCTTGGATTCGCGCCGCAACATGGCCTTTGAAGCGTTTCGTACTGCGCTCGATAATCGCATGAAGGCGGAAGGCAAGCTGAAAATCAACGCCGACAATCTGAAGCGCATGTCCACTTCGTCCAGTTCGTAGCGCCAGTTCATAACGCTTCACCGCAGCTGCAATCAGCGAGGCTCTGCCCCGAACATTGGACGGGCTATTTCTCCCGCACGACGATCTCACCGTTACCGATGCACTGGTCGTTGAGCCACAGGCGATAGCGGAACGATCCCGGCTTCGTGCCCGGACGAGGAGGTCCGCTGAGCAATCGCACGCCGGCCGGAGCTTGAAAGATATTCGAGGCGAACGGCGAACGGTTGGCGTCGAATTCGATTTTCAACTGTCCTTCCCCGGCCACCCAAGCCACTTGGTCCGAGGGCCCAATGACCATCGCTTCTGGAATCACTCCCACCAAAATCGTCTTTTCGGCCATGAACTGAAGTCCTCTTTTCGCTCGGTGAAGATAGCACAGCCCGGGTCGCGCCCGCGCGATTGCGAACGAAAAAGGATCGCCGAATCCCGGCGAAGTCCTCTCTTTTTCGCAACCTATTGGCGCGAATGGCTTGACGCGCCCTCAATCTGTCTCTAAACTGAGTGTTCAGTCCACATTACTCGGAGCGCCGCTGACTGCCGTGTGTTCCTGCGCTCGGAATAACTGCCGGAAAGACCCGGGAGTACGAGGGAGGGAAGCATGGCGTTTGGTTGGATCACTCTCAGGAGCGGCGATCGTATATCTTACATACGCTCTTTGCCGTTCGTCGCTGTCCACTTGGCCTGCATTGCCGCCTTTTTTTTGAAATTTCATTGGTCTTATTTGGTCGTTTGCCTGGCGCTTTACTACACGCGCATGTTTTTCGTTACCGCGGGCTACCACCGCTATTTTTCGCACCGCTCTTTTAAGACCAGCCGCGCCTTTCAATTTGTGATGGCTTTCATGGCCACCATGTCCACGCAGAAGGGCGTGCTCTGGTGGGCCGCCAATCACCGGCATCATCACCGCTATTCGGATACGGAAGAGGATCTGCATTCGCCCTCGTTGCGCGGATTTCTGTGGTCTCACGTGGGCTGGATCCTTTCGGATCGCTATAACGAGACGCGCACCGAACTCATCGGCGATTTCCACAAATATCCCGAGTTGCGCTGGCTGAATAAGTACCACGTCGTTCCGCCGGTGATCCTCGGCGTTTGCATGTTCCTGGCCGGAGGCTGGGGCATGCTGGTGTGGGGCTATTGCATCAGCACGGTGATCTTGTGGCACAGTTCGTTCACGGTGAATTCGCTTTCGCACATCTTTGGGCGCCGCCGCTACGAAACTTCCGATTCCAGCAAGAACAACGCTATGCTGGCGCTCCTCACCATGGGCGAGGGCTGGCACAACAATCACCATCACTACATGGCTTCCGCGCGCCAGGGCTTTTTCTGGTGGGAGGTCGACTTCACCTACTATCTTCTGAAGATGCTTTCGTGGTGCCGAATCGTGTGGGACCTGCGCCAGCCGCCGCGGCACATCTTATTCGGCGCCGAAGCGGCCCAATCCGTGGCTACGGACTAGTTCGCTACCGATTCGTTCGGCTGAATCAGCCCACTTCCGTTGTTTCTTCGGCGATAGCTTCCACCGCTTGAACAATGCTGCGCGCCGAGATGCCGAAGGCGTCCAGCAACTCCTCCGGTTTTCCCGAATGCGGCACGCGATCGACGGCCAGGCGCCGCACCGCCTTTAGCGCCACGCCATCTTCGGTCAGCGCCGTAAGAACAGCTTCGCCCAAGCCGCCTTCCAGGTAGTGATCCTCGACCGTGACGAGTTTGCCGCCCGTGGCGCGAACGTGTCCGGCCAGTGCGGCGGTGTCCAGAGGCTTGATCGAATAAAGGTCGAGCACGCGAATGGCGATACCTCGCGATTTGAGCTGGTCCCAAGCCTTCAGCGCTTCATATAGCGTCACTCCCGCGCCAATCACCGTGACCCGGTCGTTCTCGCTCCGGCGCAACACCTTCAGGCCCGGCACCGGGAACTTTTCGTCCTTGCCGTAAAGCACGGCGGTCTTCGGCCGCGACGTTCGCAAGTAACAAATCCCCGCCCGGCGGGCCATCTCCTCGGTCAAGCGTTCGGCGGAAACTCCGTCGCTCGGGTATAGGATCGTGGCGCCAGGAATGGCCCGGAACATGGCCAAATCCTCAAGCGCCATCTGCGAAGGCCCGTCTTCGCCGATGGAGACGCCGCAGTGCGAACCGCACAGCTTGATGCTGCTGCGGCTGATGGCGGCCATGCGAACCTGGTCGTAAGCGCGGGAAAGAAAACAAGCGAACGTGCCCACGTAGGGCACCAGTCCCTGCGCCGCCATTCCCACGCCGACGCTGACCATGTTTTGTTCCGCGATGTAGCCTTCGATCACTCGATCGGGAAAGGCCTTTTGCAGCGTTTCGACAAAGGTGGAGTTCTCCACGTCGCCGTCAATCGCATAAACCTTGGAATTGACTTGGGCGAGATTTTTCAGCCCCACGCCAAAGGCTTCTCGAGTGGCCACGCTTTCGCCGAGTTTGTAAGCGGGAGCGGCTGCGGCGGGAAAATCCTCCGGCGGCACGGGAAGAGGCTTTCGCTCGTAAGACTTGCCCGGATCTTTTTGCACCGGCGGAATGGGCCCCAGCTCGGCCAGCGCCTTTTCCAGTTGTTCGGGCGAGAGCGCCTTGCCGTGCCATCCTTCTTTGCCGGAAACAAAGCTGACGCCGTGCCCCTTATCGGTTCGGGCGATAATCGCGAACGGGCGGCCACGCGTGGCGCGGGCGTGATCGAGCGCGCTCACTACCGCCGCCATGTCGTGCCCATCGATGACCTCGGCGGCCCAGCCCTGGGCCTCGAATTTGCGGCGGTAAATTTCCATATCGTGCTTGTACATGGTTGGCTGGCTCTGGCCGAGAGCATTGATATCGGCGAGCACAATGAGATTGTCGAGGCCGCTATGGCCTGCGAAGGCCGCCGCTTCCCATATGTTTCCCTCGGCCAGTTCGCCGTCGCCCGTCAGCACGTAAACGCGGGCGGAGGATTTCCCGACGCGCGCCCCGATCGCCAGGCCGGCGCCCACGGAGAGCCCCTGACCCAGGGAACCGGTGGCCGCGTCCACGCCGGGAACGCGCGGCGTGGGGTGGCCCTCGAGTTCGCTGGAAAACTGCCGCAGGGTCATGAGCCGCGAAACCGGGAAGACGCCCTTTTCCGCCAGCGCCGCGTAGAGAATCGGCGCGGCGTGGCCCTTAGACAACACGAATCGGTCGCTACCGATCGACGTGGGATTGGCCGGATCCATTTTCATGGCATAAAAAAATGTTGCCGCCACAAGCTCCGCGGCGGAAAGGCACGAGGTTGGATGGCCCGACCCTGCCGCGGTGGTCATGCGCAAGGAGTGAATGCGAAGCAGGCGCGCCTTTTCGCGAAGTTCTTCCAGCAGCGCGGAAGTGGGTGCAGTTTGTCCTGTTGCCGTCATGAGAGCTCCTTCTAACGAATCTCGTTCTCGCGTGCGGGTTGGTCTCCAAGCTCACGGCACGATCGTTGGCAAAACCCGCCGCTTGGTGGACGGCCATTCTCTCGCCGCCTGCATGCTGTCTTTCTTTCCGGCGAGGCGCGTTCGTTGCGCGTCCTCGCTTCCAGTTCTCGCCATTCTATCGAAACGCCAGAAGGCCGGACAGAATTCTTCAAACGTCTCGATTGGCCTCTGGATGCTTTTCTCTGGTTACAGTTTTGGAGGATAAATCGGCCCCGGCTCCGCCGGACCAGGACTTGGCGGCACCGGTGCTCTCGTGATCGAGGCGGGGCTTGGTGGCGTCAGAGTGAAGCTGACACCGCGGGCGCCATTGGCTTGGATCGTTTTCGGCACATCAAGTTGAACCACCTCGATATCGCCTTCTCCTCCATAAGCAGTCACGTAGTGCAGCCTGCCGCTCGCGACCGTGTAGCTGGCGATGGTAAATACGGAACCATCTTTGAAGTACAGAAGAACGTCGGCGGCCAATGGCCCGCTTGCTCCCCTAATGGCGCTTAAGTTCGACTCCGGCAAATTGGCAAGCGCAGAGTAATCGGCGGGAAGAGCGCTGTATTGCAGCGCCGCCGACGTCGCCGAAGGGCCGCTGATCGCAGCGTAGTTCGGATCAGGAGGCGGATAGCCGGGGTCGGTCGGGTACACACCTTGGGGAGCCGTCGGGAAACCGTAGCCGTAGTAACCGGGCGTCATGCCACAGCCATATGCCGATGCAAAAGCGCAGGGGAATAGCGCGTTGAAGCCGAAACCAGACAAGCCGCCGGCGAGGTACGGGTTAAATAGCACGACCGGACTGATGGGCAGGGGCCGCGGAGGACGCAAGCCGAGGAGAGCGCCGGAAGTCAGCAAAGGGCTGCGCGGCGGTGTGAGCGAAGCCGTGGCGCCGGGCCGAATCAGAATAGGCCGAGCGCTAAAAGGAGTTATCCCGGTCGGCCTGCTCATTGCCCCAGGGAAGCGAGCCATGGGCGCTTGTGGAGCCCGAGCGACGGGCGGCTGTGGCACGCGAACAACAGCAGGCGTGGGCGTCGCAGCGTGAGCCGCCGCTGCGCCGGCGGCCGCGCCGCGTTGAGCGAAGGTCTTCGCAGGCAGGAGCGCGAGAACACACGCCAAAAGCGTTCCAGAAATTGTTCGGAGGACGATCACTGGCAGAGGCGCGGTGGATCGCATAAGGTCACCCTTCGGACTGCAAGAGCGTAACCGCAAAGCGATTCTAGTTCATCCCCTGAACAGCGACAAGAAATCTTTGGGTCGTAGGCATTTCACCGTAGGCTTCAGCGGCCTTCCCTGTAGCCGCGTTTACCCCTTGCAATCAGGCCGACGTCCTCATGGTAGTTCCCATTCGCTACTCTCGTCGAGGGCTTGAACTTTTTCTCCCTTTCAATTAGACTAACCGGTTAGTTAAACATTATGGCCACTGCGATACGTGCCCGGTTGAATTCGGCTCCCCGTCCGCGAACGGACACATTGCCTGCGGGCGTGGCCCATCCGAGGAACCCCGACACCGTGCAACGGATCTTGCGCGCGGCAGAGGAGAACTTCGCGGAGCGCGGCTTGGCCGGCGCACGCACGGGAGCCATTGCGCGCGCCGCTCGCGTGAACAAGGCCCTGCTTTACTACTACTTTTCAAGCAAGGAAGAGCTGCACCGGTTCACGCTCCATACCTTGTTTCAGCAATTGCACGCGCAAATGAACGCCGCCCTCGATCAGCCCGGCACGCCACGGCAGCAGCTATTGCGCTACATCAACAGTTATTTCGACTTCATGACCGCGCATCCAAACTATCCTCGCCTATTCGAGCGCGAACTCACCAGCGAGAAGCCGCAGCTGGCCGGACTGGTGCGGGAGCACCTGCGGCCCCTGCACCAGCGGCTTACCACCGTGATCCGCGCCGGCATCGCCAAAGGCGAGTTCCGCCGGGTCGAGCCGCGCCACACAATATTCAATCTGGTGGCCATTACCGTCTTTTACTTTGCGGCCGCGCCCGTTTTGACCGAGGTGTGGAACTGCAACCCCTTGACGCCCAGGCTGGTGGCCGCCAGGCGCCGGGCAATTCTGGATTTTGTGGAACACGCGCTGTTTCTATCCTCCGCGAGGCAACGATGAAAGTGTCGCGCTTTTTTGTCTTTCTGATGGTGATCTTCGTCATCGCGCTATTGGTGTACGTATTCACCACGCCCAGCTCGAAGGAGATCGAGCTTACCGGAATCATCATGGGCAACGACTACATCGCCAGTCCCCTGGTGCAGGGAAGGCTGCAGCGCCTGCTGGTTGATGAGGGATCTGCCGTCAAAAAAGGCCAGCTCATTGCCGAAATCGATCCCCAGGAACTCCAAGCCGCGCGCGATTCCGCCGCCGCCAATATCCGCACCTTTGAGGCGCGGCTGCAGCAATCGGACGTGACCCGGGCCATGAACGAGCAGCAGACTGCCGCCGCCGTCCAGCAAGCGCAGGCTGCTGCTACTGCCGCGCGCTCTCAGTTGGAGCAAGCCAAGACGACTCTGGCCCTGAACGAAGTCACCTACCAGCGCGATGAGGGCCTGTTTCGCGGCGGAGTGCTCACGGCGCAGGAGCGTGACAACGCGCAGCAGGCTTTTCTTGGTTCGCAGGACAACGTGAAGGCGCTGGAGGATCAGGAGCGCGCCGCCGAGGCTCAACTGGCGGTCGCTCAGGCAAATCGGAAACAGGTTGAGGTTCAGCAGGCCGACGTTGCCGCTACCCGCGCTCAACTGGCGCAGGCGGTCGCGCAAAAGAACCAGACGCAAACCCAGCTCGGCTATACGGAAGTCTACTCGCCGGCCGAGGGCATTGTTTCGGTTCGCGTGGCACGGCAGGGAGAAACAGTGCAGGCGGGCGGGCCTATCGTTACGGTGCTGGATATCGACCATCTCTGGGTGCAGGCCGACGTCGAGGAGACTTACATCGATCAGATCAGCTTCGGCCAGAAGCTCAATGTTCGCCTGCCTTCCGGCAACACCATCGAAGGCACCGTCTTTTTCAAGGGTGTGGAAAGCGACTTCGCCACCCAGCGTGACGTCAGCCGCACCAAACGCGACATTAAAACCTTCGAGATCAAAGTGGCTATTCCCAACACAGAGAGGCGCCTCTTCACCGGGATGACCGCTTATGTGCTTCTGCCCCCGCCGCCGGCCGAGCGCCGCCGGTTCCATCTCTGATCATGCCGGACGCCGAGACAAAAGCGATCGAAGTGAGCGCGCTGACCAAGCGCTTCGGCGATTTTGTCGCCGTCGACCACATCAGCTTCAATGTGAAGCAGGGAGAACTCTTTGGCTTATTGGGTCCCAATGGCGCCGGCAAGACCACTCTCATCCGCATGTTGACCACGCTGACGCCGCCCACCGACGGTTGGGCGAAAGTCGCCGGCCACGACGTTCACAAGGACGCGGACGGGGTGCGCAATGCCATCGGAGTGATTCCCCAGGCGCTCACCTCCGACCCCGAATTGACCGCTGAAGAAAATTTGGAGATCCACGCCCGGCTCTACGGCATCCCGGCTAATAAACGGAAGGATCTGATTCGCGAGCTGCTCGAAGCCGTCGATTTGTCGCGGTTCTCGAAGGCCTTGGTGGGCACATTCTCCGGAGGCATGCGCAGGCGCCTGGAGATCGCGCGCGGGCTGGTGCACTCGCCGAAAATTCTTTTCCTCGACGAACCCACCACCGGACTCGATCCCGTATCGCGCACCAACGTTTGGGAGATGATCGAAAAGCTTCAAGGCCAGTCCGACCTGACCATTCTGCTCACCACCCACTACATGGACGAAGCCGACAAGCTGTGCCAGCGGATCGCCATCGTGGACCATGGGAAGCTCGTCGCGCTCGATACTCCCACCCGTCTGAAGGACAGCGTTCCGGGCAACGAGCTTATCGAAGCCGACTTCGTCGGCGCGCCACCTGATTGGCACGCTGCCCTGGCGGCGCTCCCCGGCGTTTCGAGCGTCACCGAACATGAGGGCGCCACGCACATCAGCTCGCAGAACGGGCCCCAAACCGTGGGCGCAGTTATGGACCTGGCTCGCGATCGGGGCGTGCAGGTGCGCCGTGTCAACGTGCAGAGCACCACGCTGGACGATGTGTTTCTGCATTTTACAGGCCGCCAGTTGCGCGATGAAGTCGGCGGAAAACAGCGGCTGGATATCAGCCACCTTTACAAATAACGCGGAGCAAACGACCAGGAGCATAGATGAAGTTCTACCGAGTATTCGCCCTCATCGAACGCGACATGCGCAAGTTCTTCCGCAATCCCGCGCTCATGATGGCCTCCATGATTTTCCCGCTGGTGCAGCTCGTCGTACTGGGATACGCCTTTGGCGGCAAGATCACCAATGTTCAGGTGGCGTTGGTGGATAAGGATACGGGAACACAGGCCCTCGATGTGCGCCAGGGCCTGAACGCCATCGTGGAGAACCCCAAGACATTTCGTCTGGTGGAGTACGCCGACCTTCCCGACGCGATGACCGATCTGCGCGCCGGCTTTCTAAAAGCCGTCCTTTATGTTCCGCCCGACTATTCCCAGCGGGTGTTGAACAACGAAAACCCGCGCATCGCTTTCATCGAGGACAATACCGACACTTTTACCGCCAGCGGCCTGGGGGAACGCATACAGCAGCTTCAGAGTAGCCTGAACGGGCCGGTCCTGCCGCGTCTGCAATCCGGCGAATCGCCCACCTCCAATATGGCCACGCTGTTCAGCGCCAATCGCTTGCCGGCGACGATTCAAATTCAAACGGTAGAGGTCTATCCCTATATCGAGTACATCAAGTACTTGCTGGCAGGCTCAATTTCGCTCTCTATCTTCGTCACTGCCATGATCGGCGGCGGCATTACCTTCATCGACGATAAGGCCCGCGGCTTGCACGAAGGCTACCTCAGCACGCCTCTCACCAGAGTGGACCTCGTTCTCGGGCTGATCGGCTCGGGCGCCATCAAGGGGCTCATGGCCGGGCTCATTATCACAGTGATTGGGGGCCTGATCGCCGGCATCGCGCACTTGTGGGAGCCGGTACGCCTGTTTTATCTGCTTCTGGTTCTGACCGTGACGTCGCTGGCCATGCTGAGCTTTATGTTTCTTCTCATGGTGCGCGTCAACGATCCTCTGGTCCCGCGCGCCATTTTTGGCGTGCTCAATACGCTTCTGTTTTTCCCTTCAGGCGCCATCTATCCCACCGCGGGTTTTCCGGTTTGGCTGCGGTGGATTTCCACCGTCGATCCATTCACGTATGTCGTGGAGGCCCTCAAGAACCTGCTCCTAAAAGACACGGGCTTTAGCGGAATCTACCGCGATGTCGCCATCCTGACGGGATTCTCGGTCGTGCTGATTACCGGGTGCATTTTGCTGTTCAAGAGACAGATCTAAACGCCTCGTGAGCGGCTGAGACTTGGGCCAGCTTCCAGGGGAGCAAGGCCGCGCGCGTAAGACCTTTATTTCGTCTGAGCATTTCATCTGAGCTGGAAAGGCACGGTTGAAGAATCATGAGACGATCTAGTTTGGCGGTTCTCCAGGCAGGGCCTGCAATCGTCGCTTCGCTTGTACTTATTTTTGCAACCGGCGTGTCCGCCCAGGTTGGCGCGCCGCCACCTCCGGCCACGCAGGCCACTCCGCTTCCGCTTTCGGGGCGAAACGGCCAGAGCGGAGGCGTCACCGCCGCCGAAGCGCCCGTACCCAGCACCACGACCAGCGTGAATACGTTGAACCCCACCGTATCCGTTCAAGGGGCTTACGCCGGAAGCACTTCCAGCACCACGCGGCTGCCCTTTTCCGGAAAGCTGTCGTTCGATGACGCTATCCAGCGCGCCATTCGTTACAACCTGGGCGCTGTCGGCATGGCCCAAGCCGTGCTTCAATCGCGCGGCCAAGCCAGGGCGGCCCGCAGCGCATTGCTGCCCAATGTCAGCGGGGACGTGGCCGATACCGAGGAAACATTCAACCTGCGATCCCTTGGTATCAGCTTCAGTGCTCCAGGCTTCTCGCTTCCTAACGTCGTCGGGCCATTCAACGTCTTGGACGTGCGTGGACGGCTTTCGCAAAGCATCCTCAACTTCACCAGCCTGAACAACTATCGTTCCGCAAAGGAAGTGGCCCGTGCAGGGGGGCTCTCAGCAAAAGACGCCGAGGACCTGGTCGTCCTTGCCGTCGGCGGCGCCTATCTTCAGACGATTGCCGCGAACGCGCGCCTCGAATCGGCGCGAGCCCAATTGGAGACGGCAAATGCCCTGTACCAGCAGACCCAGATGCAGCTCCAGTTTGGCAGGGCCGCGCAAATCGACGTGAACCGAAGTCACGTCGAGGTATTGCTGGATCAGCAGCGCCTGGTCACTCTGCAGAATGACCTCGCCAAGCAGAAGATCAATCTTGCGCGGGTCACGGGGCTGCCCCCCAACGCGGATTATGAACTTTCCACCGATGTCCCCTTTGCGCCCGCTCCGTCCCTCACTTTGGAAGACGCCATCAAGCAGGCCTTCGAGCAGCGTTCCGATTTGAAGGCTGCCGAAGCTCAGGTGGCAGCTGCTGAACGCTCGCTGGCTGCGGCGCGCGCTGAACGCCTGCCTTCAGGCTCTGCCAGCGCCGATTACGGCGCGATTGGCGATCCTGCGCACCTGCGTGGTACCTACACCATTTCCGCCACGCTGAGCGTGCCCATCTGGAATGGCGGGCGCACCGCGGGGGATATTCAGGAGGCCGAGTCGGCTCTTGCGCAACGGCGCGCCGAGTTGGAGGACGCCCGCAGCCAGATCGAGAGCGAGGTGCGCAATGCCTATCTGGATCTTCAGGCAGCCGCCAGTCAGGTGGACGTGGCCCAGCAGAATATCGATCTTATGACCGAGACTCTCGGGGAGACTCGCCAGCGCTTCGACGCCGGTGTGAGCCAGAGCGTCGACGTCGTGCAGTCGCAGGAATCGGTGGCCGGCGCGCGCCTGGACTACATCGACAGCGTTTTCTCGCATAATTTGGCCAAGCTCAGCCTCGCCCGCGCCGTCGGCAACGCGTCTCAGAGCCTTCACAATTTCCTGAAGTTTCAGTAAGCGATCGAGCTTTTCACCCACCGCGCGTTCGTTCGCACTCGATCGTCATTGACCTTTTCCGCTGCTGGCAAGATCGGCCTTCGATGCTGCCTCGTCCTTGTACGGAGTGACCTTATCGGGATCGATGCGCACCATGAGATAAGTTATGTGGTCGTCGATCTTTGTAAACCAATGCCCGGTGCCGGCGGGAATGATCACCACGTCGCCGGCTTTGAGCTGATGAGTGACGCCGTTGCGGATCGAGGAGCCGTTGTTGCCCGGCCCGTTTAGAAGCTTGACGGCTCGATCGTCGGCGGGCCTGCGCTTCTTGGCGATGATGTCCGATCCGGTAACGAGCGTGGCCGAGCCATCGATGATGTGATAGACCTCGCTGACCTGGTCGTGCTCGGCCACGGAATCGGGCCCCGGCGCGCTGAGCTTGCCGCGATAAACAATGCCGATGTCGACGTTGCTCTTGCCCACATCAACCGCGCGAATCTGCTGATCGATTATCTTGTTGGCGATGGCTCGTTTGGCGTAGGCCTGAATCTCTTCCGCGGATATATAGCCGGCGGAACAGTTGTTGCACGTTGGCGCGAGGTTCTGCGCGGGCACTGCCGAAGATGCCAGCAAGAGCATGCAAACGGCGAGTGTTCGGTTGATCATCTTCGTCTCCTTCTGTCGGCGGTTCAGTGCGACGGATTGTAGCTTACTGCCGCTTCGAAATGAGTAGCCCAACGTGATCAGACGAGATTCGGCCACGGACGCCGTACCGGCACACATCCTCCGGTGATCTCGATCACAGAATTCCGCCAATGGGGAGGCTAAAAAGGAGTCGTCAAGAAAAGAAGTTGCTAAAGGATGGAACCCGTGTCTGCAAAAACGCCTGTATTGGCAAAAGCGCCCACAGCGAAAACGATGCTGCGCCCACAAGTCTCCTTGAAAAACATTCTCTACGCGACCGATTTCTCGCGATATTCCGATGCAGCCTTGCCTTTTGCGCTCTCGATTGCCCGGAGGTACGGGTCGAAGATCTTCGCCGTGCACGTCGTTTCCCTGTCTCCGTTCGCAAACTCCTCCCCCACCCAAGCCTGGCAGGCGCTTGTGGCTCAAGGGGTGCGTGAAGCTCAAGAGACCATGTCTCGTGCGGAGGGGCGATGGAGCCACGTTCCGCATGAGACCTTGCTGCGAAAAGGCGAAATCTGGAGCGAACTATCGAAGCTCATCCGGGAAAAGGAGATCGATCTCGTGGTGTGCGGCACGCACGGACGCAGCGGCGTAAGTAAGATCCTGATGGGCTCGGTCGCCGAAGATGTTTATCGGCACGCGCCGTGTCCCGTTCTGACCATTGGCCCAAATGTCGTGGGCGAGCCGGAAAGTATCGGAGATATTCATTCGATCCTGTATTCGACGGATTTCAGCCCTGAATCGCTGGCCGCTGTGCCCTATGCCGTTTCACTGGCGCATGAGAATCAAGCGCGCCTTTACCTCTTGCATGTCACGGAAACCCCCGTGAGCCCTATGGTCGAGCGCGAACTGGCTGTCCGCCTTCGCAACCTCGTGCCGCCGGACGCGGAACTCACCTGCGCGCCCAAGGCTTTCGTTGACTTTGGCGAAGCGGCACGCAAGATCACCGATCTCGCCGAGGAGCTTAGGGTGGATCTGATCGTGTTAGGCCCAAGGCGATCGTCCAGGCTCGCCAGTTCGAGCCACTTGCCTCGGAGCACGGCGCATTACGTCGTCAGCAAGGCGATCTGCCCGGTGCTTACGGCGCGCGAGCCTCTGCGGGGCAGCGGGAGCTAGCAAGCAGAGCCCGCCTCCGAGCTGGCTCCCGCACAAGTGACGCCTTCGGAATACGCGCCACAGGCACACAAAAACGCATTTCCCGCTGAACCCCGCCGCATTCTGAATTATGCTTACTGGCAGCCTCCCGGATGCCGGATTCTCGGACCAGCGCTTCCGGGGGCGAACCTGGCCATGACCAACCCGCTGCTTTCTGTCGCCAACCTGAGTCTCGGCTTTGGTACCCGCGAGGTAATTCATGGCTTGAGTTTCGAGGTTCACAAGGGCGATTGCGTTGCCATCATCGGGCCCAACGGAGCCGGCAAAACCGTTCTGCTCAAGGCCCTGCTGCGCCTGATCCCCTACCAAGGCGAGATTCGCTGGGCTCCGGAGGCCCGCCTTGGCTATGTTCCGCAGAAAATTGCCGCCGACCGCCAGCTTCCGTTTAGCGCGAAAGACCTTCTCAACTCCAAGGCCAGGTTCTTGCATCTGCCATCCGCGGACGTGCAGTCGGTTTCCGACGAGCTTGGCCTCACCAATGAACTCCTGAATAACAGCATCGGGAATCTGTCCGGCGGCCAATTTCAAAAGGTGCTCATCGCATTCGCGTTGTTGGGCGCGCCGAACGTGTTGCTCTTTGACGAGCCCACCGCCAGCCTCGACGAGCTCAGCGAGGAGCGCATTTACGACCTGCTTCATTCGCTGCAAAAAGATCGGGGAATGACCATCCTGCTGGTCTCCCACGACCTCAGCATCGTTTATCGCTACGCGAACCTGGTGCTCTGCTTGAGCAAGGGCAAAACGTGCATGGGGCCGCCCAAGGAGGTTCTCACGCCGGCGACGCTCCAGGACTTATACGCCGCGCCGCCTCATTATTATCAGCATGTCCACAACGCCGAGCCGCAGGCGGACGTTTTGCCCGTCGCGCGGGAGCCCATCTCGAGGGAGAGGGACAAATGGTGAGCGGCCAGCTTCTCCTCTTCGTGCTCGCTTTGTGCTTTGCTCTGGCGGCCGGTCTGGTTGGATGTATTGCCTTGATGAAGCGTATGCTTCTGGCCGGCGATGTGATTTCGCACCTGGCCTTGCCCGGATTGGGTCTGGCCTTTGCTTTCAAGCTGAATCCGGTCATGGGCGGCGCGGCAACGCTGTTTCTGGGGACGTTCCTGGTTTGGCAGTTGCAAAAGAAGACCGATCTGGCCACCGAAGCCGCCATCGGCGTGATCTTCGCGGCGGCTTTGGCGATTGGGGCCGCCATAACGCCCAGCGAGGATTTAGCCGAATCGCTCTTCGGCGTATTAGATAGCATCTCAACGTCGGGCTTTCTTTTGGGGATGGTTGCGGTTTTGTTTGTGATTTTTTCCGTCTTTCTGCTGAGGGATCAATTGTCGCTGAGCATTTTTTCCACGGATTTGGCTGCGGCCACCGGAGTAAATACGGTTCGCCTCGATCTTTATTTTCTTCTCCTGTTCAGCCTGACGATCCTGGTGGGCCTTCGTTTCATGGGGGCGCTGCTCGCCAGCGCACTAATCATCATGCCTTCGGCCACGGCTCGGCAGATCACCAATAAGCTGCCGCACTTCTTCGCTCTGGCCGTAGGCGCCAGCGTGATTTCCGTCGCGGCAGGCTTCCTTCTGAACGCCCTTGTATTTAAATTCGCCACGGCGGGCCCCACCATCGCGATCTTCTCGGCGGGGCTCTTTGGCCTGACTCTCCTGAGGAGAGCGAAATGAGGGTCATGCCGCAACTCTTGTCAGGAGCGCTCGTGACGCAGGCGGGCGAGAAATGACTGACGCGCGCAGCTTTTTCAATCTGTACAACCACGGTTTCGTCAGGGTCGCTGCCGCGATCCCGCAAGTGCTCGTGGCGGATCCGGCGTTCAACGCCAAGCAGACCATCGCCCTCATGCGCGAAGCCGCCGAGCGCAAGGCTTTGCTGGTGGCTTTCCCGGAACTAGGGCTCTCGGCGTACTCCTGCGAGGATCTGTTTCATCAGCAGGCGCTGCTCGATGCCAGCCGTGACGCGCTGGCCAAAGTTGTCGAGGCATCGGCGAAAATTCCCATCACCGCCGTCGTGGGAGTGCCTCTGGTTGTCGATAGCCTGCTTTTCAACTGCGCCGCGGTCGTGCGCCAGGGACGCATTCTGGGCCTCGTCCCCAAGACCTATCTGCCGAACTATCGGGAATTCTACGAACTGCGCCAGTTCACGCCGGCCGACCATCGCCTCCGCGACACGGTTGATTTGTGCGGCCAGCGCGACATTCCCTTCGGCAACCGGCTGCTGTTCCAGGCCGAGGACCAGCCGTTGTTCACATTCTTCGTGGAGATTTGCGAAGACCTTTGGGTTCCCATTCCGCCTTCCTCGTATGCGGCCATGGCTGGAGCCACGGTCCTAGTCAACATCTCCGCTTCCAACATCACCGTGGCAAAAGCGGGCTATCGCCGTCTGCTTGTCGCCGACCAATCCGGCCGCTGCCTGGCCGCGTACGTCTACTGCGCGGCCGGCGAGGGCGAATCCACCACCGATCTCGCCTGGGATGGCCAGGCGCTGATCTACGAAAACGGCTCGCTTGTGGCGGAAAGCGAGCGATTTCTCTATCGTCCGCACTTCATCACCGGCGATATCGACCTGGACCGCCTGGCCCAAGATCGCATGCGCCAGAACACCTTCGCCCAATCGGTTCACGATCATCTCCAGGATTCCGCGCACTTTCGCACCATTCGCTTTGCCGTGAATTTGCCGGCGGCCGAGCGCCTCCCCCTGGAACGCCGCTACGAGCGTTTTCCCTATGTGCTGAGCGATCCTGCCGGCCGCGAAGAGCGTTGCAGGGAAGTCTACGAAATTCAGGCCCAGGGGCTTGTGAAGCGCCTGCAATCTTCGGGGATCGATAAAGTCGTGATCGGAGTTTCCGGCGGGCTCGATTCCACGCAGGCGCTGCTCGTCTGCGCACATGCCGTGGACGTGATGAAGCTAAGCCGCAAACACATCCTCGCCTACACCATGCCGGGCTTCGCCACCACCGACCGCACCCTGCAGCAAGCGCGCCGCCTCATGTCCGCCATCGGGTGCCAGGCCCAGGAGATCGATATTCGCCCCAGTTGCATGCAGATGCTGAAGGATATCGGGCATCCCTTCGCTTCCGGCCAGCAAGTGTTCGACGCCACTTTCGAGAACGTGCAGGCCGGCGAGCGCACTAGCCATCTATTCCGGCTGGCCAATCAAAACGGCGGTTTGGTCGTCGGAACGAGCGATCTCAGCGAGCTTGCTCTCGGCTATTGCACCTACGGCGTGGGCGATCATATGGCTCACTATGGCGTGAATGCCAGCGTGCCCAAGACGCTGATTCAGTACCTTCTGCGTTGGGTGGCCCAGAGCAAGCAGCTCGGAGCCGAAGTCGCCGGCGTGCTCGAGGACGTCCTGGAGACGACGATAGGGGCCGAACTTGTGCCCTCCGAGCCCGGCGGGAAAATGCGCGGCGCCGAAGATGTGGTCGGACCTTACGAATTGCAGGATTTCAATCTGTATTACACGCTGCGCTTCGGGTACGCGCCGCCGAAAGTGGCCTTCCTGGCGTGGTCGGCATGGCACGATCGCAAGCAGGGACTCTGGCCCGATGTGCCGGAGTCGGCGCGGCACGAATATAAGATCGGCGAGATCAAACGTTGGCTCAAAGTTTTCCTGGAGCGATTTTTCAAGGAGAGCCAGTTCAAGCGCAGCGCCGTCCCCAACGCGCCCAAAGTAGGCTCTGGCGGCTCGCTATCGCCGCGCAGCGACTACCGCGCTCCCAGCGACTCCGAGGCCACAGCTTGGCTGGCCCAGTTGGACCGCATCCCCGATTCCGATTCCTGACAACGCATTGCCCCAGACCCTTGGTATTCCAGATGAGCCGGAATGCGAGATCCGGCCTCATTTCTTAGGACTTATCTCCGGGAACAAGCCCCGCCGAGCTCAAGGACGGTTGATCGCTGCCAGCGCCGTATTCCGGAATACCCCGTTGGAAAACGCGAAAAACGTGGTCATACCCTGTCACATGGTCTTGCCCGTCGGCACCCTTCTCCACAGTTTCAGGATTTCTGCCTAACAGGGCGATAGCTTGGGCGCGATCCGCGACCAGCACCATCGTCGCCTCATACAGCTTGTTGCCAATTTTTATACGCACGCGCGGGTCGCGCGCCACATTGGCCGTCCAGGATTTGTCATACGGAAACTGCACATCCATTCGATCTTGATGCGAGCGTATATAGAGGCGGCCGTCCCGAACGAAAGGCATCGTGCGCACGGAATGTGGAATGAGGTAGGGCGTTTGCGTCTCCACCAGCACGGTGTTGAGGCTGCGTCCGGGATGTTCCACTTTGTCGACGAACGACCAATCCGTGACCGGCGTGGTGACGACTTCGCCCTTCAGCCACAGGCCGGGCCGCGCGATCATGTGGTGAGCGCGGAGCTGGTTCAAATCGAGGTATTCCGGTTCGAGCCCAGTCAGCCGCAGGGTCAAGAGCGTCGCGGCCAGGACACCTACGACGACGAGTAATCCTACTTTTAATGCTTTCATATTTCCGCTCCTGCTTAGCCAAGTCGCTGATTGTGATGCTACACCAACGATCGTCCCCCTGCGAAGCGTTCGGCTTAGCGCAGGGGTTCTTCCAAGGGCTCGGCTTATGCTGTCCGCTGCCTCGGCAAAGCTGAGCTTGATTTGTTCCACTGGACGGGCGTACATTTCGTCGAAGAACCTCGAAGTCCGAAATTCCCAACGAGTGCACTCGGGCAGGAGCGCAAGAAAGCTGCAAGGGAGGAACCCATGGAATCGAAAAAGCCCAGTCGGCGTAAATTTCTAAAAGGTGGCGCCGAAGCGGCGGTGGCCGGTTTGGCCGTGGGGGCCATAGGTTCCGCAGGCGCTCAGACCGTAGCGCCTGATGCGCACCCGCAGAAACCTCTCAAGGACTTGGTCGCCTATGGCGAGCGCTCCCGTTTCGTCACCTCGGTGCGCGTGCCCGTGGCGGAGAGAGAGTCGCCCGATCAGTTCGGCCTTACGTTCCATGTGTTGAGCCCGCTTCAGGATTCTGTCGGGATTATCACGCCGTCCTCGCTCCACTTTGTGGGTACACACCGCGGCTCTATCGTTCCGGACATCGATCCGAAGCAACATCGCCTCATGATCCATGGCATGGTGGACCGGCCGCTGGAGTTCACCATGGAAGAGTTGAGGCGCTTCCCGTCCGTATCCCGCGTTCATTTTCTCGAGTGCCTGGGAAACCGTTCCAGGCCTGAATACAAGACCGTTCAGGAAACGCACGGATTGACCAGTTGCAGCGAATGGACCGGCGTCCCCCTGTCTCTGCTGCTCAAAGAAGTCGGGGTGCAAAAAGGGGCTTCTTGGGTGGTTTCGGAGGGATCGGAAGAGGTCAAAGGAGCGGGGAGCATTCGGCTGGCGAAAGCCATGGACGACTGTATCGTGGCCTATGGCCAGAATGGCGAGCCGCTGCGTCCTCAGCAAGGTTTTCCCATTCGGCTGCTGGTTCCCGGCTTTGAGGGAATTTACAACACCAAGTGGCTGCGGCGAATCAAGGTGGTCGACCGGTATTACATGACCTATAACGACTACGGGCACATCCAGAAAGACGAGGAGGTCGCCGCGTTGACCTTCCAGTGGGGACCGAAATCGGTGATCACTTTCCCTTCCGGCGGACAGCAACTGCCGGGTCACGGGATCTATCAGATCACCGGCTTGGCCTGGTCCGGCGGAGGCTCCGTGCGCAAGGTGGAAATATCCACCGACGCCGGCCAAACCTGGAAAGACGCCGAGATTCAGGGCCCGATACATCCGAAGGCGCACACCCGATTTGGCTTGAACTGGAAGTGGGAAGGACAGGAGTGCGTGCTGCAATCGCGCTGCATCGACGAACTGGGCCAGGTTCAGCCGTCTCGCGCTCAACTCGCCAAATTCTTCAACGTGACGCCAGAGTATTACCACACACACGGCATCGAGGGCTCCGACAACACCATTCAACCGTGGCGAGTGGCTGGCGACGGGAGCGTCCACAATGCGCTCGCTTAAGCTCCTCCTGCCTGTGACGATCCTGGGGTTCAGCCTCGCTGGGTGGGCACAGTCGCCCAACTACGGGCTGGGGAAAACTCCTAGCCCGGAAGAGATTCGCGCGATGGACATCACCATCAGTCCGGACGGGAGCAATCTGCCGCCGGGAAGAGGAAGCGCCAAGGAAGGCGCGCCGCTCTTCGCGCAGAAGTGTGCGGCATGCCACGGAGCAACAGGATCGGGTGGTCCGGCTCCGATGCTGATAAAGCCTGCAAGCGGCGCCAAGAGTTCCGTGCCTTGTCTCGCGCCTTGCATTAACGAAGGAAACGTCATGGCGCTGCACGCGCCCTACGCGACGACTCTCTGGGATTACATCAACCGAGGCATGCCTTTCAAGCAAGAAGGCACCTTGAAACCCGACGAAGTCTACGCGATCACGGCCTTTATTCTCTCCAAGAACGGTGTGATCCAGGAGGACCAGGTCCTCGACGCTCAGAGCCTGCCGCAGGTCAAAATGCCCAACCATGATGGGTACGCTATACCGAATTGGAAGCCGGGCATGCCGAGGCCATTTCCCAACAAACCTTAGTTCTAGCCAGTGCTCGCTCGTTTAGCGTAATCTCTTCCGTCGTTGCCAACCTTGATCATTACAACACTCTGTAACGGCTACCTGCTCCGCCACGCCTAATCCTTGAGTGGCACAGCCAAAAGCGATGTGTGACCTGGCTCACAGAGCGAGGCGACGAGATACACAGAGGCCTCATGCAGCGCCAATCAGAATGAGAGCGGTCAATCGCCCAGGGCCATGAGAGGCAGGTGAAGCTTGCTAAACATTAAAAAGATCCTTTTGCCGCTCGATCTCGGGCAGACCAACTTGCCGGCCGCTGTGGTTCACGAAGCGGCGGCCCTGACGCGTCACTTTCATTCGGAAGTACTCGTGCTCCACGTGGTCGAACCGCTTACCTTTCTGGCCGGCAGCGAGACCACCCAGGAACTGTTGGAGCAAGCTGTCGCGAAGGAGCAGGAAAGTCTAAGCAAATCTCTGGGGCCTGTATTGGATGGCAAGCCCTACAAGCGAATCGTCGTGAAAGGCGATGCCGCTCGCGAAATCCTGCGCATCGCCAGGGACGAAAACATCGATCTCATTGTCATGCCCACACACGGATATGGAGCATTTGAGAAATTCATGCTGGGCTCGGTGACGGCCAAGGTCCTTCACCAAAGCACCTGCCCGGTATGGGCGGGCGCGCAGGTAAAAGATGTACCGGTCGGGCAGTTCGCAATCCGCAATGTCTTGTGCGCGGTCGATTTCAGCCCCCTAAGCTCGAAGGCGATTCACTGGGCGCACGAAGCGGCCACCGAATTTGGCGCCAAGCTCACGCTGGCTCATGTGACGCCGTCGATGGAAGTCTACGGCCCCGGCGGATACCACGTACTTACGGAGATGAAAAATGAGCTGGTGAACTCCGCGAAGGCGCAACTGAACAAGATTAAGCAGGAGATGGGCATCCCAGCGACGGCATTCGTGGGAAGCGGCAACGTGGCGAAGGTGATGGGGCAGGCCGCAAAAGAGACCAAGGCGGACCTGATCGTGGTGGGATCCCGCTCGATCGCGGGGCGATTTGGGGACACTGCGTACGGGATTATTCGCGAATCGCCCGTGCCTGTGGTCAGCATCTGAGGTTTCAGCCTGGCCCATAATTTTTGCGCTCGATACATTGGAGAAGCGGGCGCGGCAAGATGAATCTCACCTTACCTTTGCCTTACCGTTGAAGACGCATCGGAGCGCGCCCGGCAGAGAGTTCGATCACGGCTGTCGTGAGGTGATCTTCGCTGGGACCTCCGCTGGGCTCGCCGCTGGAAACCTCAAGGCGAAAGCCGGCGCTCAGGGCCATTTTTCTCATGGCGATATTTTCCGTGGACATGATGGCAAACACGCGATCCAGCTTTTCGTCTCTGGCGACGTCAAGAAGGCGCCTCAGGAATTCGCTTCCCAAGCCGAGCTTTTGAAAATCGTCCCTGACCAGCACGGCGAACTCGGCTTCATTGCGGCCGTGCGACTTGCTAAGCCTCCCGACTCCCAGGATTTCGCTATCGCCGGAAGCCACGCCGGGCCGCTCCGCCACCAGAACCATCTCCCGGTCGTAGTCGATGAAACAGATGCGCGTGAGGCGCTCGTGCGCGATGCGCTGTTCGAGCTTCATGAATCCCAGATAGCGCATGTATACGGTGCTGTCCGACAGCTTTTTATGGAATTGAGCCATGGCGGGCTCGTCTTCCGGACGAATGGGACGAATGCGCACCGTGACGCCATTCTTCATACGAAAAGGGGAGATGTATTGCGCAGGGTAGGGCCGGATTACGAGTTGAGGAAGCTGAGACTCGTCTGTGTCCGCACTGTGGAGCAAGACGCGAGCGTCCAGGGCGACGATCCGGTCCTCGGAAACGAGCAAGGGGTTAATGTCAATCTCCTTGATCCAGCGCTGCTCGGCCACCAGTTGGCTGAAGCGCACCAGCACCGATTCCAATTTGTCCAGATCGACGGGTTTGCGTCCGCGGACTCCCTGAAGCGCGCGATAGATACGGGTGCGCTCCATCATCCGGCGGGCCAGGGTGGTGGTAAGAGGGGGAAAGCCGAGGGCTCGATCGCGGAACACCTCCACCAGTTCACCGCCCGTGCCGAAGAGCAGGACCGGGCCAAATTGCGGATCGAGGCTGGAGCCGACGATCAATTCATAGCCGTGCTGCCGCACCATAGGCTGCACCGTGACGCCCAGAAAATGCTCCGCTCCGGCGCGCTGGGTAACGGATTCGCGAATTTGCTCAAAAGCCTTTCGGACTGCTCCGGGAGTGTCCAAGTTCAGGCGAACGCCGCCGACGTCGGTTTTGTGCGAAATGGTTTCGGAGTGAAGCTTGAGGACAACGGGATAGCCGGCCTTCTCGGCGATGCGCGCGGCGATTTGCGCAGCTTCGTCCGCGGTTTTGGCAAGTTCCGTTTGCACCGTAGGAATGCCGTAAGCCGCGAGAAGACGCTTGGACTCCCATTCGGTGAGAAGCGTGCGGCCACGGGAGCGAACGGCGCGCAAGATTTCGGAAGCCTGAGCTAAAGCCAAATCGGAAGTCTCGCCGGAGGCCAGAACCGGCGTTTCGTTCAGCGCGCGAAGATTGGCGCTGTACTGCCAGAGATACGTGAAGGCGCGCGCGGCTTCGTCGGGAAAGGCAAAGGTGGGGATGCCGGAGCGGCTGAGCAGGCGGGTGCCTTCGGAAACTGCATCTCCTCCCATCCAGGCGGCCAGGATCGGCGCTATCTGATGCTCGAGGTCAGGAACAATCTGGCGCGCCACCTCGGTAGGTTTCGTCATTCCTTGCGGGGCCAGAGCCAGAAGGAAGCCGTCGCTTCCGGGGTCCTGCAAAACAATCTCGAGAGCCTTTCGATATCGCTCCGCGTCCGCGTCGCCGAGAATATCGATGGGATTGGCGTGGCTCCAATGCGGAGGGAGAAGGGAGTCGAGCTCTTTTAAGGTTTCCGGCGAGAGCTTGGCAAGTTCGCCGCCGCTGCCCAGCAAGGCATCCGTGGCGAGGACACCGGGGCCGCCGGCGTTGGTTACAATGGCCAGGCGCGGGCCCCGGGGGCGGGGTTGCTTGCTGAGCACGTCGGCCATCTCGAACAGCTCGGCAATGCGGTTCACGCGCAAGACGCCGCAGCGGCGGAAAGCCGAGTCCAGCACTTCGTCGCTGCCCGTCAATGCGCCGGTGTGGGAAGCGGCGGCCTTGGCGGCGGCCTCCGTCCTGCCCGCCTTGATGACGATGATGGGCTTGGCGCGGGCCACCTCGCGCGCCGCAGACAGAAAAGATCGCGGATCGCCAATGGACTCCATATAGATGAGAATGCTGCGAGTGCGGGGGTCATCTCCGAAGTAATAGATGAGGTCGCCCCAGCCCACGTCGAGCATCGAGCCGGTGGAAACGAAGGAGCTGAAGCCGACGGCTTCCCGGAGGCTCCAGTCGAGAATGGCGGTGCAAAGGGCGCCGCTTTGGCTGAGGAAGGCAACGTTCCCCGGAAGGGCGATGTTTTGAGCGAAGGTGGCGTTCAATCCGATCGGCGGAGTCATGATGCCGAGGCAATTCGGACCGATGATACGGAGCGAGCCGCGACGAGCTTCCTCCAGGATCTCCGCCTCGAGGCGCGCGCCCTCCGGGCCGATCTCCTTGAATCCGGCGGAGATAATCACAGCTCCTTTGACGCCGGCGGCCACACATTCGCGGATGAGACCGGGAACCGTCGCCGCGGGGGTGACGATCACGGCGAGATCGACGCCGCCGGGAATGCTTCCTATGGCCGGATAGCAGGGCAGGCCGAGCACTTCGGTTCGCCGGGGATTAACCGGAAAGACCTTGTGGCGCGATTCAGCGCTTGGGAGATTTTCGGTCCGAAGATTTTCGATTACCGTGCGGCCAACACTTCCTTGGCGGTCGGTGGCGCCGATGACGGCTACGCTTCGCGGGCGGAAAATGAAATCGAGCGGATGTCGCTCGGAGCGAAGGATATCGTGCGCGGGCTCTTGAACGACCTTGAGCTGGTCATTCATCTTGGGCATCGGAATGGCCCGGGAAATGCGCCACGGAGGGGGTACCCCCCACCTTTTTTGTAAACGTTGTCATCCCAGGGCACTTAGATTAACGCCTTGGCAAACATTATCATTCTACACAACTTAGGTCGTGCGGCTGGGCTAGGCGCGGTCGCCATGGTAATTGATCATCCTCCACCCCCACCGGGTTTTTCTGCAAGTGCGCATTCTAAAAGGGTTACGAGCGCGATTTATGTAACTGCGCATTCCATGAGAGTTAACGCAAGCCGTGCCGCTTCTCACCCGCGAGGGCGAGCGGCGGAGCGACGACAGTGAAGGGGACCTGCGCGGCGCACCGAGTCTAAGAACAGGATCTCGCAGGCGCAAAAGTAGCGCAGAAGGGAGGGATGCAACAGACATAAACAATCCTAACAGAAAAGTACAATTTAGTCAATGGTATTTACTGGCAAGACTATTCGAATGAAGAGGATGGATCGGACGGCGGGTAGCGGGCCGCTTGAATTTTGACCTCTTCTGTCACGGTCAAGAAAATTCAAAGTAACCCACTACCTGCGCTTCGAGGCTACTCTTGCCGGCATAATCGAGGGCATCCATCGAGCCGCGCGGCTGGTGTGAAACACATCTTTTTGCCGCGTTGCGGCTTCTGACCAAGTGATTGGCTGCGTGGCTGCGCGGGTGACTGTTTCGCGGAACACCCTGCGCTCGCGCTGTGCGCGTTGTGGTTCCAGAGGGAAGATAGCTACGATGCCGCCGGAAGCCGCCATCTCTGGATTCGAGGAGTTCCTTGCCGAGCACTCGGCGCTCCTGACGTTACTGCACACACGGGCGAGTGCGGCGCGTTGGAACGTCTCCTGCGAGGAGTTTGCCTCGGCGCTTTACCGCAGCGCGGCACATCATCTTCCGGCCGCGCCGGGAGAAACGGCAGAGAAGTATTTCGGCGCGCTTCACCTGGAAGATCTGGCATTGGCGTGCGCGCTGCGGAACGGCTCCGAGACGGCCTGGGAACAATTTGTCTCCCAATATCGGCCCATTTTGCGGGCGGCGGCGCGGGCTATCGTGGGCCATGGTGGCGAGGAGCGCGCGCAAGAGCTCGCCGATTCGCTCTATGCGGAACTTTACGGCCTGGACCGGAAGGGCGGGGAGCGCAAGAGCTCGCTGCTGGACTACTTTCACGGGCGCAGCAAACTTTCCACCTGGTTGCGCGCGGTGCTGGCACAACGGCACGTGGACGGGCTGCGGAATTCGAGGCGCACGCAGCCAGTCGATGACGGACCGGGTGGCGGATCGGACGATCGACTGGCGGGGCGAAGCCGATGGGACGGACAAGCAAACGCGGCGATGGAGGAGATCGACCTGGATCGCACGCGGCTTCTGCCGCGGCTGGCAGGAGCCGTGGCCCAGGCGCTGGCGGCTTTGCCGGCGGCCGACCGACTGCTGCTGTTGCTTTACTATGTCCAAGGGCTGAGGCTTGCGCAGATTGCAGGCATGTTAGGCGCCCACGAGGCGACTGCGTCGCGACGGCTGCAAAAGATCCGGGCCGAGTTACGCCAGCGGGTTGAGGGGATCCTCGCCGTGGGGAACGCTCCACATAATGGAAGTCCGGCAGAAAAGGGGCTTTCAGCGGCTGAAATTCGCGCCTGTATGGATTACGCATGGGAAGATTGGTCATTCGATTTGGCTCCCGCGCTGGCGGACGGTGCCGCGCAGGGAATCAGCGAGGGGAAATAACTGCGGGAGATGCAAGAAATTCGATTCGTAACGTTCAGAGTTAAAAGGGCAGAGTTAAAAGGGCGGAGTAGAGGGGCAAAATTAGAAGGGTAAGGTTAGAGGGCCGACGATAGAGGCTGCGGAGCAGAGGCCGAAGCGAAAAGATGAAATCCGATAGACACAACGATCTTCTTCCGCGGGACGCAGCGCTGGCACGGCTGCTGGAAGAGGCACTGGAGTCCCAGGCAGCCGGAGATGCGCACAGCTCCGCCTGTCCGGACGCCGAAATCCTAGCCGCCTACGCCGAACACGGCCTTTTGGATCGGGAAGCGTCGCGGTGGGAAGGCCACATCGCCGACTGTGGCCGCTGCCAAAAAATTATCGCCGGCGTGGTGGCCGGCGCCGAAAATCTCGAGGACGCGACGGAGCAGGGAAGCCTGGCGCCGGCGTTCGTGATTCGCAAACCGGGACCGGGCGCGCCGGAGATTTCGCGATGGCCCGGGTTCTGGCGCTGGTGGGTGCCCGGCCTGGGCTTGGCAACTGCCGTGGTGCTGTGGTTCGTGCTGCACCCTGCGTTACGGCCTCAGCCAGCGTCCTCGCGCGCCGCTGCGACGGCGGGAATATCTCCAGGCAGCGCGCCGGGAAATCCATCTGCGTCTTCCACAAAGCCGGAAGAGACACAGATGGCTCAAGCGCAGACGCCGCCAGCTCCGGCAGAGATATCTGGGGCGGCAGGCACATCCGGGGGCGCAATTCGAGATTCGGAAGAGCTGCGAGCAAACTCAACCGCCGACGCGTTGAAGAAGGCTCCCAAGCAAGAATCGTTACAAAGTAACGGGCAAAGTGGAGCCCAGGGTGAAGCACAAGCGCCGTTGGCGACTTCGGCGGTGACTTCGGGGGCTTCTGGGGCGCCTCGCGCAGCGGCGGCGCCTCCAGTTCCAGAGGCGAAAGAGAAAGATAGCGCGGCCCTATCGGCTCAAACGACGGATGAGAAGACGCAAACGAGCGACGCGCTGGCGACAGCGCCGTCTGCTGGTGCGGCGGTGGCTCGGCCGGCTGTGACGGCTGCACCGGCTGCACCGGCTGTGGCACCAGCAGCGCCAGAGCCCGCGCGTGAAGCCAGCCAAACGCAAGGTGTCGCGCGGCAACTGGACAGAAGTGCCGGCTTCTCCAGCAGCAATCAAATGCAAGCTTTGGCGAAAATTGCGAGCTCGCCGATTGTGTTCGGGTCGCCGGACCGCGGTGCGCTCTGGCGGGTGGGGCCACGTGGGCTCATCGAAAACTCGAATGATCGGGGGCAAACCTGGCATCCACAGGCGAGCGGCGTGACGGCCGATCTTCTGGCCGGGGCTGCGCCTTCGGCAAAGGTCGCCTGGGCCGTGGGCCGAGGCGGAATCATCGTGCGCACCGAAGATGGCCAGGACTGGCAACGGGTAATGCCGCCTTCCTTCGCTAATGCGTCGGGGGCACAAAATGCAGCGCCGCCGGATTGGATCTCCGTCGAAGCTCGCGACGAACTGCACGCGACTGTCGTCTCGCGCGAACTTCACCGCTATGCGACCGCAGACGGCGGGCGGACGTGGGTGCAACAGCAGTAAAGGCTTTACTTTCGCCCGTCCTTCGCCACTTTCTCCGTTTTAGTTCCTTCCTGTGAGTTCTTCCCGAACGCCGGATACAAAATCTTCTTCGTGAACCTGCAAGAAATCGGAGGTGCGGCGTTCTAAGGACGAGGACAAAATCTCAGGAGGAGATCATGCGAAACCTCGTACTCGGCAGGACTCTGGTTACCGGCGCGCTCAGTGTGTTTTTGTTCGGCGCTTGCTTGCTGCCTCACACGGCCGCGAGCCAGCGTGTTACTCGTGCGGCTCATCTTGCTGCCCAAACGCCGCCAGCGGCCGCTTCCGCGACTACAGCGGGCGTTACCTCTCAAAGCGACCAGACGGATTTAAGCCTGACGGTTTACAACTCCGACCTGGCGTTGGTGCGGGACGTTCGCGAAATTTCGCTGCCCGCAGGAGAATTCCAGCTCAAGTTCATGGACGTGGCGGCAACCTTGAATCCCGCAACCGTGCATTTCCGGTCGCTCGCGACTTCCGGCGGAGTGAACGTGCTGGAGCAGAATTATGAATACGATTTGCTGGAACCGCAAAAGCTGTTGGCCAAGTACGTGGGGCGCGAGCTCAAGGTCATGTACGGTCCCACCGAAGTGAGCGCGACGCTGCTGGCGGACAACAACGGGCCGGTGTGGAAGATTGGCGACGAAATCGTCACCGGTTTCAACCCCGGCGTGATGCATTTCCCCGAACTGCCGGCGAACCTTTACGACCGGCCAACGTTGCTGTGGACGCTCGAGAACCACGGCCCCGAACGGCAAAAAGTGGAGGCTTCGTATCTGGCAACGCGGCTCGCGTGGAGCGCCGACTATGTTTTGACCGCGAATCGCGACCAGACCACGGCCGACCTCGACGGCTGGGTGACGCTCACCAACAACAGCGGCACAGCTTTTCAGAACGCGAAGTTGCAACTTGTGGCCGGCGAGCTGAATCGCGTCGTTCCGGCGCAACGCGCTTTCAAGGAACTTGACGCCATAAGCGCCGCTACGGCTGGGGCTCCAGCGGCGTTTAATCAGGAGGCATTCAGCGAATATCACCTGTATACGCTGGGGCGACGGACGAGCGTGATGAATAACGAGAGCAAGCAGATCAGCCTGCTGGCCGCGAGTTCCATTCCGCTGACGAAGGCCTACGAGGTGGACGGACAGCAATATTATTACCGCAGCGCGATGAAGCCCGGCGCTCCGGTGAAAGATCCGGTGCAGGTGTACTACCGATTCAAAAACGAGGAGAAGGCGAACCTGGGAATGCCGCTTCCGGCGGGAACGGTGCGCGTCTATCAAGCGGACTCAGGCGGCAACGTGCTCTTCGCGGGGGAAGATCGCATCGACCACACTCCCAAAGACGAAGAGATCAACCTGCACATCGGCAATGCCTTTGACGTGGTTGCGGAGCGAAAACAGACCGACTACAAAATGGTGACGAACCAGGTGCACGAAATGGAGTACGAAATCACGCTGCGGAATCATAAAGCGACTCCCATCAGCGTGGAGGTGAACGAGCCCATCGGCGGCGATTGGGAGATGCTGAACTCCACGTACGCGTGGACTAAGACGGCGGCGTTCGCGGCGCAATTCGTGGTGCCGGTGGAGAAAGACGGGACGGCCGTGCTGCGCTATCGGGTGCGAGTGCGATGGTGAGCCGCCACGCGGGGAGTTCTTCCCGCGGCATGGCTCCTCGATCGACGTCGGGCGCCGCTCGCTCCGAAAGTACGCGCTTTTCGGGCGAGCGGCGCGCACTCTGGGCGCTGCGTTGAGAGCGGAGGTTGGGTGCTATTCGTACTGCTTGAGGGTTTCGGCCATTTTGCGCAGGCGGTCGTCGACGAGGGCAAAGACGCTATTGCGGGGAAATTGGCCGCGGGCGTCGCGTGAGCCGGCTTCGACTCCGGAGAGAATCTCGATGCCCTCCTCGATATGCGCCACGGGATGGACGTGGAACATGCCGTTCGCGACCGAGGCGATGACATCTTCACGCAGCATTAAGTCCTCGACGTTTTCCGACGGGATCAAAACGCCCTGCGTTCCGGTTAAGCCGCGCACGCGGCACACGTCATAAAAGCCTTCCACTTTTTCGTTGACGCCGCCGATCGGCTGGATGACGCCCTGCTGATTGACCGAGCCGGTTACGCCAAAATCCTGGCGAATCGGCAGGCCGGAGAGCGCGGAGAGCAAGGCGTAGATTTCCGTGGAGCTGGCGCTATCGCCATCGACGCCGGAATAGGACTGCTCGAAGCAGATGCTGGCGGCCAGCGACAAGGGCTTATCCTGCGCGAATTGCGAACGCACGTATCCGGCGATGATCTGCATGCCTTTATCGTGCAAATGGCCGCTGAGATTGGCCTCGCGCTCGATATTGATGAGGCCGGATTTGCCGAGCGCGGTCGAAGCCGTGATGCGCACCGGCTTGCCAAACAAGTACCCGCCAATCTCCATGAGGCTGAGGCCGTTGACCTGGCCGACATGGGCGCCCTCGGCGTCGATCAGCAAGGTGCCTTCGGCGATCATTTCGCGAATCTTGGTTTCGATGAGGTTGTGGCGCTCGACGCGAGCCTGGCGGGCCGCGCGCAGGTGCGCGGCGGTTACCGGCGACTCGCCGGCCTGTTGAGCCGCGTAACAGGCTTCGCGCGCGAGATCGGCGAGATCCACGAAGCGAGACGTTACCTTGTTGCGCCGCCCGGCCAGCCGCACTCCGTATTCGATCATTCCAGCGACGGCGGTGCGGTCGAAGGGGCAAAGGCCTTCGTCCTGGCAGAGTTTGTGAAGACGGCCGCTGTATTGGCGGATGACGTCGTCGTTCATCTCCATCTCTTCATCGAATTCGACGCGCACCTTGAAGATCTTTTTGAACTCTTCCTCGTAGGTGTAGAGCGTCTCGTAGAGATTGCGGTCGCCGATGAGGATGATTTTGACGGTGAGGTCGATCGGCTCGGGCTTGAGCGCGGAGGCCCCGAAAGGGAAGAGCATCTCCATGGGCTGAATTTCCAACTTCAGGTGGTTCAGGGTGCGCTTGAGGGTGCGCCAGACGCCCACTTCGGTGAGCGCGTCGAGCGCGTACATGATCAGGAAACCGCCGTCGGCGCGCAGCATGGAGCCGGCGCGCAGGTCCATGAAATCGGAGGACCACACGCCGCGCGAATCGTAACTGCGCTGGATGGTGCCGAAGAGATTGGCGTGCGTGGGCGTAGTCTCGAAGATGACCGGCGAGGTGTCCTGTTCATTGTGGCCGAGGAGCACGTTCACGCCGTAGACGCGGAAAGGATCGCGTTCGGGCGCGGACAACCTTAACGGAGCCTCGCCCGGCGGGGGCGGGCCGCCCTCCTCTTCGCCTTCGCGTTCCTTGAAGGGATCGAGATTATCGAGGATGTTCTGCCGCACTTCCTCGAGATACTCGGCGACGTGAGGCACCGCATATTTTTCCTTCAGCTCTTCGATGAAGCCGTCGACGAGCACCGAAGCGGCTTCCTGTTCGAGATAGCTGAGCTCGCTAGCGAGTTCACGAGAAAGCGTCAGCGTCTTGCGATAGACGACGGTGAACTCCTGCCGAAACTGCTCGTATTTGCGCTCGATCTCTTCCGCCAGGATGTTTTCGAGCTTGCCTTCGGTGACGAGCTTGGGAATGTCTTCGATCGGCACCATCTGGCCTTCGAGCACGGGGAAAATCTCCGGCAAGGCCACGGCGCCCACCTGCATGTGGCCCAGCGCGAACTGCTCTCGCGCGATGCGGCGCGTGAAATCGTCCATCAGCTCTTTTTCGCGCAGGGTGTAACGGTCCACGATGCGGCCCTTTTGGCGCTGAAAGGGTTCGCCCTCGAAGACTTGGGGAATGCGGCGGCGCAGAAAGTCCACGCCCGATTGCATATCTTTCTTGAAGTTATTGGCCTGGCCGCGAGGCAAGGTGAGCAGGCGGGGCCGGTCCAGGTTCTTGAAATTATTGACGTAGCAGCGGTCCGGCCCGGGCTCGGTGCGGGGCTGCAACTCCTCGATCATCTTCTGGATCATGCCGCCGCGGCTGGTGCCGGAGAGGCCGCAGACAAAGACGTTGTAGCCGGGCGCGGCCAGCTCCACGCCCATACGCAGCGCCCGAAGAGCGCGCTCCTGGCCGACGGGCCCCTCGATGGGCTCGGCTTGCGCGGTCGTGTCGTAGGGAATGCGCGCCGGGTCGCAATGCCAAGCCAGCTTCTCCGGCGGCAATTCTGTGAATCGAATGGCAGGCTTTGTGGCCATGGAATGGATTCCGGCGCGAAGAGTCTACCTACTGGATGAGCTTTTCGCGTTTAAAAAAGTCCGGCCTACTCTAGCATAAGCCGGGAGCCGCCGCAGAACCGGGCGTGCTATGATTTCAAAAAGAATAAAGCTGGCTGTGGGAAAGTGCCATGACGGAAATTCCCTCCTGCAAACACGAGAAGAGTCGGCTGATTGCCAAGGATAACGACGCTGAGTACATCGAGTGCACGGCTTGCGGGGCGATTCTGGAAACTCATGAGCTGGCCGATTCCACAAAAACAGCAAACGCCGAAGCCTCGAAGCCGGCGCCGTCCGGCGGAGCCGAAGCCGGCAAATCCACGCCATTCGACGAGTCCCTTTCCGACGCCTAAAAGTTTCGCGGCGCTTTCGGCAATCGCGTTGCCTGAGCGCGAAGGCCGCTGCTATTTTGGGTTAGGCTTATAACGTTTGAGGCTTGGCTGCATCTGATTTGATACCTAGCGCAAATTAGGGGGGAACGATGGCGGAATCACAGCACGCCGTGGACAGGCACAAGAAGATTAGTGCTGAAGGGTTAGACCAAATGTTCCGGGAGGCGCGCACGCATTGGGTGTGGCGCCCGGAGCCCGTGCCCATGGAGCTGCTGAAGGAGGTTTACAGCCTGGCTGCGTTGGCTCCCACCAGCGCGAATTCCTCGCCGGCGCGGTTTGTCTTCCTTACCACTCCCGAAGCCAAGGAGCGGCTGCTGCCAGCCTTGGCCCCCGGCAACGTGGAGAAGACGAAGACGGCGCCGGTTACCGTGATCATTGCGTACGATATCGAGTTCCACGAAAGGCTGCCGCAACTCTTTCCCGCGCGCGATATGCGCTCGGTCTTTGCCGGCAATGCCGCGCTCATTCAGGAGACGGCTTTCCGCAACGGGACTTTGCAGGGGGGGTACTTCATCCTGGCGGCGCGGGCGCTGGGCCTGGATTGCGGGCCGATGTCCGGATTCGATCAGCAGAAGGTGAATGCCGAATTCTTTCCCGACGGAAAATGGAAAGCTAATTTTCTGTGCAACGTGGGCTATGGAGATCCCAGCAAACTCTTCCCGCGCAACCCGCGCCTGAAGTTCGAGGAAGCCTGCCGCGTGCTGTAATTGGGCGCGGTTCCTTGGCAAAGCAGATCGATTACGCCTTGGCCACAAAGTCGGCGAGGCGATCCAGGGTTTGCTTCCAGCCTTCTGGGGCGCCGCGGGTGGCGTCGGATTCGAACGAATAGGTTTGCTGCACGGTGAGCCTGGTCTTGCCGTCCTCTTCGGCAAATGTGACCGTGGTCCAGACCTGATGGCCGGGCTCATCGTGAATAACGCCTTGAAACACGATGCGCTCGGGCTCAACGACTTCCAGATACGAGCCGCGAAACGGATAGTCCTTCCCATCAGGGCCGCGCATGACAAAGTGAAAGAGCCCGCCGGGCCGAAAATCGGCTTCACATTTTGGCAGGGTGAACCCTTTCGGCCCCCACCAGCGGGCCAAATTTTCGGGCTTGCTCCAGGCCGCGAACACGAACCGCCGCGGCGCGTCGAAGAGGCGCCTTAGGACGAGCTCCCGATTGGGAGTATCGGAGGAAGTATCGAAGGCGGGGCGTCCGGGATTACTTGCGGCCATCTGGCTTCTCCCATCTTGCGGTGTTTTGTTCCAAAGTGGCTTGCGCACCGCGAACAAAATAATCGCACAAAATGGAGAGGCGCGGAGCAGCCTATTGCGGGGGGAAAAATTGCAGGCTGTTAATCGCTTTCGCGATGACGTTTTCCTGAATCTGGATCAGGTCGGAATTCGCCGAGGTCATGCCTAAGATTGTGAACAGTTCTTTGTCTCGCGCGAGGGTGGTCACGGTTACCGACCAGTCGTGGTCGTCGAGGCTTCCATAGAAGCGCTCCTCGATGGCGGGCAAGCCCGCAACGGTGATGGGCTTCGTGTCGAGCGGGCGGAAATTTGCGTAAACGTCGCGCAGGGCGCGCTCCGTTGCGGCGGCACGCGCCTCAATGGAGTCGCTCATGGGATCGCGGCCGATCACCAGCAGGGTGGTTTGGTCCTTGGTGCCGAGAGCACCGACGGCATTGGGCAATTGCTTTTGAGGATTCTTGATCACATCCCAGGCCGGCGGCTTATACATCTGATAGCCGTAACTCTGGTTCACGTAGACGTTGCCGCGCACCATTTCCTGCATGGGCGGGGCCTGCATACCGAGTGATTCTGCCGGATGCAAGAACTCTGATATGGCGGAGAGCGACAGGGCCGTGGATTGCAGAACGGGCACTGACACCATCGGGGCAACGTTGGGAACGGCGTTGGCCGATTTGTCCGCCGCATTGGCGCCTTTCAGCCGGGGCGCGGGCATTGCCAGTGCGGCCGGCTTTGCGTTTGGCGGATCTGAAAGGGCCGCCGGCTTGAGCGCGGCGTTTGCCGGAGCGGGGAGGGGCGGCGTTTTGTCGCTTACGACGATTTCAACGATGCTCTCTTTGCGCACCATCGCAAAGCCGTAGCTGGTTTGCACCTTGAAGGCGCCATTCTCGTAACCCACGATGCTGCCGACGATCTTGGACCCATCGTTGAGCCGAAATTCATCGGCTCGCGCAACTGCCCCCAGGCCCCAAACGAGGGCCAGTGCGAACACCAGTCCGAACAGGGGTGCAGCGATTCGCCGCATTACGGGGATCATGAGGAGAGTATTCCAGAGGGGTTAGGGCGAGACAACCGTATCGGTCCGGCCGTTGCCGCAAGGTGCACCGCTCGTTAGGCCAGGCCGCTGCCTCAGAGCACGGCGTTTGTGGCTATGCCCCGGAAGGGAGCTAATACTGGGAAGTGGAAGGCCTTCCTGGACGGACCTGGAGGTTATCCATCACCGAGAAGACATTCGGCACCGATTTTGCTCGGATCTCGGCGACGTTTTTATCGCCTTCATTATCGACGTAGCCGAGGAGTGTAACGTGGCCATTCTCGACGATGATGTGAATGGAGGGCATGGTTCCCATGCCGTAGCGTTGCAGTTGTGGGGCGCCATAGATGGCGTGGAACTCGGCGCGCCGAATCTGGGCGTCCACGGGACTCAGGGGCAGGACCTCGATTTTGTTGTTTATCTTGGTGACGCCTTCGATTCCCTTAACAGCCGTCTGGGCGTCATCCTTGATTACGGGATTGACGACTTGGCCCAGAAGGGTGACTTCGGAGCCGTTGACCTGATATTGCAGGTTATCGAAGACGGTGAGCCAGGGCAGCAAGTTGAGTTCGTGGCCCACCTCGCGGGTCAGCCATTGTTCGAAAGCTTGGCCGCCGCCGCGTTCCGATGGGGGCGGGGTGTTCTGGCGAACGGCTGAATCGAAAGCGAATGCGCAGTCGCCAGCCATCAAAACGAAACTGATGACCAAAAAACTAATGACCACCCGGATGGAACGGGTCCCGAGACGACGCATTATTGTGGGCATTCGCCCTCCGAATCGTTTAACTTACCTGTTCAATTCGATGCATCGAACATAGACCCAGATGCCAAGGCCAATGGATTGGCAGCCTGGGAATATGCGCCGGGACAGGAGCGAGATTCGGACGTGTGGGTGATCGCGCATCGTGGAGCTTCCGGGGTTGCTCCGGAAAATACTCTAGCCGCGTTTCGTAAGGCTGTGGAGCTGGGCGCCGGCTTCATCGAAACCGACCTGCAACTATCGCGCGATGCGCGCCTGGTGGGTTTGCATGACGAGACGCTCGATCGCACCACGGACGGCCGCGGTCCCGTTTCCGCCAGAACCCTGGAGGAGTTGCGGCGCCTCGACGCTGGGAGCTGGTTCCGGCCTTCTTCCAATCACGAAGCCGCTCATTTTACGGGCGAACATATTCCCACGATCGAAGAGATTCTGGCTTTTGGCCGCGAGCACGAAATCGGGCTGCACCTGGAGATCAAGCCCGAAGGACCCAGCGGCGCGGAGCACGCCATTGTGGGCGCGCTGCATGCTTGCGGTGAAGTGGCGCGCAGCGTGGTGATTTCCTTTGACGTGAGCACGCTCAGGCGCGTGCGACAGCTCGACCCCTTGGTCATGACCGGGTTTCTCTACAGCGACCGCTCGGGGGATGTGGTTGCGACTGCTGTGAACGCGGGCGCGCGGCAGCTATTGCCACGAGCCGACCGCGTGACTCGAGAACTGGTCGGCAACGCGCATGCGCACGACCTGAAGGTCGTGGCGTGGACGGCTAACGCTCCTGAAGAGATGCAGAAGCTGATCGCGGCTGGAGTGGACGGCATCATCACGGATTATCCCGACCGCCTGGTGGAATTGCTTCGCGCGGGGCAAGGGCAGAAGCGCTGAACTCGTCTCGCCTTTATCTCGGATCCTTCTTTTGACGTTCATTCCGCAGGCTTCTGAAGTTTAGTCCGCAGGGTTCCCATCGCGGTAAAAAGCCGCGCAAATTGCGGGAGGCCGATCTCCTCCGCGCGGGCGTTCTCGACAATTCCACATTCTCGCAAAGCGGCCCCGACCTCTTCCAGCGTCACAACGGCACGAAGGTTGTTGCGCAGGGTTTTTCTCTTGTGCGCGAAGCAGACCTTCAGGAAGCCCATAAATCCAGATTCATCTTCGATGCCGAGGAGTCTGCGTTCGCCGGGAGGACGCAAGGCCAGCAGCGCGGACTGGACTTTCGGCGGCGGCTGAAAGGCGCCCGGCGGAATGCGCAATAGGATTTCTGCCTGGGCGTAGAACTGCGTGAAAGCGGAGAGATACCCGTAATCGCGGCTGCCGGGGCGCGCGGCGATGCGAGCGGCTACCTCCAGTTGAACAACGAGATGGGCGGCGTCCAAGAGAGCGGCATGCTCGAGCAGGCGATGCACGATGGGTGAAGTGATGTAGTAGGGAAGATTGCCATAGACGCGGAAGCGCTGGTGGGCGGCAAGTTCGGCGAGATCGAGGGTGAGGATATCGCCCGCGACAACCGTGACATTGGGGAGCGCGGCGGTCTGTTCGCGCAGGCGGGGGAGCAGCTTAGGGTCGAGTTCGATAGCGATCAAGCGCCGGGCGTGCCGGGCCAGGAGAGAGGTCATCTCTCCGTGCCCCGCGCCGATTTCGATCCAGAGACCGCCCTGGGCAGGCCCGCCGGCGTCCTTGGCGTTCGCCGGCACTGCGGGCGAGGCGGCGCCGGCGAGGGCGAGCCGGGCGATGCGCTCGCGCCAGGATGCTCCGGCGAGGAAATGCTGGCCCAGACGTTGCGGTGCCACGTGGCGCAGTGTAGCAAGGCGCGGTAGCGTTGCACTATGCGCGGCGCTCTATTGACGCGCCCGGCACAATTTCAGTACCGTCAAACGTTGCAGGTCAAAAACTTATGCGCATTCTATTCGTTGCTTCCGAGGGTTTGCCGTTCTGCAAGACGGGCGGCCTGGCCGACGTAATCGAAGCGCTGCCGAAAGCTCTGGTGGCGCAGGGACACGACGTGGCCGTGGTGCTCCCCCGTTACCGGAACATGCCGGTCAAGAACGTCATGATCAAGAGCATAACCGTGCCGATGGGCACCGCGCTGCGTTTCCCGGCCATCGCCGACGGAGGGCGGCAAGGCGGAGTGCAGTATTTCTTCGTTGACGACCCCGAATATTTCGATCGCGATCAACTCTATGGCGTGGCGGGAAAGGATTATCCCGACAATGCTGAGCGCTTCGCGGAGTTCGCGCGGGCGTCCATCGAACTGACGAAACAACTCTGGCTGCCCGAGGTGATCCACTGCCACGATTGGCAGAGCGCGTTGGTTCCGGTGCTGCTGCGCACCAGCTATCAGACGGATCGGCAGCTTTCCGGCGTACCGGTGGTTTTTACCATTCACAACATGGGGTACCACGGCCTGTTCAAGCGCGACGTTCTGGCGCGCCTGGGCTTGCCGGAGACGCTGTTTACCATCGATGGGCTGGAGTTTTTTGGCCACGTGAATTTTCTGAAGGGCGGCCTCATTTTCGCGGATTACCTGACCACGGTGAGCCGCAAGTACGCGGAAGAGATCCAGACCACCGAATACGGCCACGGGCTGGACGGCGTGGTGCGCACACGCGCCGACCGTCTGGTAGGCATCTTGAATGGCGTGGACTACGCGGTGTGGAATCCGGAAGTGGACAGCCTGGTAGCTGCGCGGTACTCGGCCAAGGATCTGAGCGGCAAGCTGGTATGCAAGCGAGACCTGCTCACGCAATTTCAGTTGCCGGAAGAGAACCTGGAGCGTCCGTTGATCGGCATCGTGTCGAGGTTTGCGGACCAAAAGGGTTTCGATTTGCTGGCGCAGACATCCGATCTACTGATGGAAGAAGACCTGGCCATCGTCGCGCTGGGAGCGGGCGAGGCTAAGCACGAGCGGATGTTTCGCGAGTTGGCGCAGCAGTTTCCGAAAAGGCTGGCGGTGAAGATCGCGTACGACAATACCGTGGCTCACAAGATCGAAGCCGGGGCGGACATTTTCCTGATGCCCTCCCGCTATGAGCCTTGCGGGTTGAATCAGATCTACAGCTTGCGTTATGGTACGGTGCCTGTGGTAAGAGCGACCGGAGGCTTGGACGACACGATCGAGCCTTTCGACCGCGCCACGGGCCGCGGCACCGGATTCAAGTTCTCGGAATACACGGGAGAGGCTTTGCTGGGGGCGTTGCGGGAAGCGCTGGCCGTTTATGCGGACAAGACGCTTTGGCGGCGGGTGCAAACCAACGGAATGGCCAAGGACTTTTCCTGGAACGCCTCGGCGCTAGAGTATGGACGGTTGTACGATCTAGCGCGAAAGTCAAGAATCCGAACTGCCGTGGCATCATCTAAATAGCAGCTAATTGCAGCCCTGCCTCCGTTAGGGGAGCGCGCGGCGAAAGGGAAGGTATGGCAGAAAATATCTCCAGCGTTACGGACAACAGCTTTCAGACCGAAGTGATTGACGCCAGCAATGCGCAGCCGGTAATGGTGGACTTCTGGGCGGATTGGTGCCGTCCTTGCCATATGCTCGCGCCCACGGTGGCGGAGATTGCCAACGACTATGCTGGGAAGCTCAAAGTAGTGAAGCTGAACGTGGACGAGAATGTGAATTCCGCCGGGCGATACAATATTCGGGGCATCCCCACGCTCTTGATCTTCAAGGGCGGGCAGGTGGCGGATCAGATCGTCGGCGCGGTTCCGAAGGAACAGATCTCCAAGATTGTGGATCGACATACTTAAAGCAAGTGCGGCGAGAGCCGCATCTTCGAGGCACGGCGCAGCTTTCTAGTTTGCCGCCGTGCCTTTTTTGTTTCAGACCGGACGCCTCATCGCGAGGCCGCTGTGAAGAGGGCGGGTGCCACGGTTGGTGTAAAGCTTTGCACGGCCAGGAGTGGCTGTGCCACACGGCGCTGCTCACAAGGCCGGTCCGCCGTTTGCGACCGATGTCTGGTAGCTCAGCGTCTCCAGCCATTTCCTATCGCGCATCACGAAGACGCGAGTGACCTCGAGAGGTTTGCCGTGTTCCGGCACGTGCCGCGAACGCATGACTGTGGCGTTCCCGAATTGAAATAGGCGCGCGGAGATGAGCGGCGTGGGCGCGAGGCCGGCCATATTAGCGTGAAGCAGTTCGGCCATGCGCGTGGGCTTATCGAGGAGCTTGTCGCTATTGGAGCTGGCGGCGATGAACTCCTCGGCCGTGTGCGCGTCAAACTGGGCCGCGTTTTGGGCCATAGCCGCGGTTTCCAGCCCTTCGTAACTCTCGATCACGGCCTGCTCGGCTGGCGTCTTCGGCGTGTAGTCCACGGATTTGCAGGGATTCCGGCATTCCTTGGCGGCACTGGGCGTCACCTTGGGCGGCGCATCGAGGGATTGCACTTCCTGATAGACCAGCACCCGCCAGCCAGCGGGCCGCATCACCCACACGCGCAGAACGTGCCGCCGATCGTGGTCGGTTTCGGTTACCGCGAGTTGCCCATAATCGTGCAAGCGGATGGAATCGGGGCTCACGTCATTCGCGATTGGATTGGGGATGAGCATCTTGGGCACGGCTTTGAGCACCTGAGAGCGGCCGCGCACATGCCCGCTCGCGTCAATCCACTGAAAATCGGCATCGAGCAGTTTGCCGAGCGCAGCGTTATCCCCTTTTGCCGCCGCTTGCGAAAACTCGCCGTCGGCTGCCCGCACCGCGGCATCGTCCGCGGCCAAGGCCGGCCGGTAGGCGGAAAAAGCTAAGGCGCAGGTGAGTGCCGCCAAGAACGCATTTGCTCTGAGAAATCTCATGGTGAAGAAGCCTCCGTTCGTTCTACTTTTACCACGTCTTCGGAAAAACAGTGGAAGGCGGCGCTCGCCGCATCTCTTTGCTTTGGCCTTTTGCTGTGCCCGGGGCCGATCCCGCTGCGTCTGCACCGGCCCGTACCTGCCCGCTAAACGCCGAGCGAACCCGGCACGGCTGGAGTAAAATGCTGCGAATCAAATTGCTCTTGCAGTGCAGGGGAGATGCATGTCCGGCGATTACCTGCTCAAGACCGAACCTTCGGAATATTCGTTCGAGGATTTGCAGCGCGATGAAACCACCGTTTGGGATGGCGTCTCCAACCCGGTCGCGTTGAGACACCTGGGTGAAATGAAGCCGGGCGCGAGGCTGGTGATCTACGAGACCGCCGACCGCAAAAGCGCGGTGGGAACCGCGTCCGTCGTTTCGGTGGATATCTCCAATCCCAAGAACCCGGCGGTGAAGATCCAATCGGGGAAAGCCCTCTCCAAGCCCGTATCGCTGGCCGAGATCAAAGCCAATCACCTTTTCGCCGATTCAGCGCTGGTCCGGCAAGGGCGCCTTTCCGTGGTGCCTCTCACGGCGCAGCAATACAAATTCCTCACCGGCGCCTGATTTTCCGGCCGACAATCCCGAGCATTAAGAGCTGAAGGTAGGTCCTCGCCTACCCTGGAGCACGAAGGCGCAGGTCACGTTTTGGCGTCGTGCGCAAGCTCTGATGGTTGCCACAGGTCCACAGGGTAGAGCAGAATGTGTACGGATACGCCGACACGCGCGGGCATTGCCGCCGCTAAGCGCTTTTGGCCCTTTCCATGTCAGAAGAATCCATGCAGCCGGAGTCCACTGCAACCGAAACCGCGGAACGGCGCGACTCCGCCCGCCACGCTTTCATCTGCCCGGCCGAGTTGATCGAAATCAGCGGCGGCGTATGCATCACTGCGCGCACCGCTGATTTGAGTTCAAACGGCTGTTATATCGATACGCTGAACCCTCTTCCCCTGGGCAGTCGCGTCCGCATATGGTTGACGAAGGACAACCGGCGCGTTGAATTCCAGGCCAGGGTCGCTTCCTCGCATACCGGTTTCGGCATGGGACTGATCTTCGAGGAACTCAAGCCCGAGCAGAAAGCAACGCTCCAATCCTGGATCGCAGGAACATCCGTAGCTGCCGATCAGGAATCTGTATTCCGAAAGGCCATCCAGGCGGATTCAGCGGCGGCGCTCAAGCCGAATAAGCCATTTGCAGCGCGCCTGGTGACCATTCTGCAGCGCAAAGGAATTCTCACCCATTCCGAGGCCGCCGAACTTCTGCGGGACCTCAACTCTTAGCTGCGATCGACGGCAAATACGATCGACGACAAATTCACCGTTCGTTTCACGCGAGTCGCAGATGGACACTTGGACCGTTCGACCACCCAAGCGCACCCCAAGCAGGCAACTCGGGCATCCTAAGATTTGGCCTACCCTCCGGCGGAATTGAAAAGCCTTGAAAAAAGGAGATTGAAACGTCATGAATATGAAGAGAGTGGCCGGACTCATCGCCTGTTCCTTATTCTTCTCGTTTGCGGTTCTTGCACAGCAGCGTGGTGGCGGCGCTCCGGCGCGTGGCGGAGGGGGAGCGAGACCCTCGGCCGCGGTTGGCGGCGGGCATATTCCGGCTCATGGGCCTGCGCCGTCAACCGGTCGGGCGCCTGCAACTACTCAGAATCGTCCGGCTGAGGGTGGCGCAGGTCGCGCGCCAGCAACTACCGAGAGCCGTCCGGCGGAGGGTGGCGCCGGCCGGGCACCCGCTAACTCTGGTCGCGGCGGCGCTCCTTCGGCGGAAGGGGGAGCGGTACGGGCTCGGGGCGGTCCGCAAAGCCAAATTCGGAAGTATGACGAGCAGCCGGGACATCCAAACGCTCCTCACGTGGACGCCAGGACCGATCGCTGGGTTGGTCATGACACGGGCAGAGATGACGCTCGGTACCACATGGATCATCCGTGGGAGCACGGACATTTCCCGGGAGCTTTCGGCGCCAGCCACGTCTATCGCCTGGGAGGCGGAGGGCCGCAGCGCTTCGGGTTTGATGGGTACTTCTTCAGCGTGGCGGCTGACGATATTGCCTTTTGCAACGATTGGCTGTGGGACAACGACGACATCGTGCTTTACGCCGATCCGGATCATCCGGGCTGGTACCTGGCTTATAACGTGAGACTAGGCACCTACGTTCACGTTGAATATCTTGGCGAGTGAGCAAAATAGCGGTTTCGGCGAGTCGAGGTTTGCTGGAGAAGATTAAGGCTGCATTGTCGCTCCAGCGCTTTCCACGAGGCCCTTTCCAACGTACGCCATCCGCGTTTCGTGTTGTCGCTTCCGGCGATACGCGTAATTTGAATTGCGGATCGTGGCGAAATAGTTCAGCTCTCATTGGTGGCTGAGAAGCACCAGGCTGCGTAAAAATCGCCACGATTTGCGGCGCCCAATCGGAGGCCCTGGGACAAATACATGTCGGGATCTTATTGATTGTAGGTGGTTTGAATGGGTGAAGAGTCGCAACTTCGGTTTGGCATCATTTGTGCCTCGCTATCACCGGAGTTAAAAGCAAAGGTGAATGTACGACTACAGCTCGCGAGCAACGAACTACTTCTAACGCTGGACAGGAGGATCAAAATGAAGAGAACGAAAGCAGCGGCCATCCTATTGGTTTCCGCGCTTGCAATCCTCACTGCCATTCCGATTTCTGCGCAGGCACCACCGCCCTCGCAGGCGCCGTATTTTCCGCCAACTCAGCTCGATCAGATGGTGGCGCGCGTCGCGCTTTATCCGGACCCATTGCTGGCCCAGATTTTTGCAGCCGCCACCTATCCGGATCAAATTCCCGACGCGGCCCGCTGGGCGGATCAACACCATTACCTCTCGGGGCAAGCTCTGGCCGACGCCATACAAGCCGACCAACTTCCCTGGGACCCCAGCGTGCAAGCGCTGCTGCCATTCCCATCGGTGCTGGAAATGATGGCTTCCGATATGGGCTGGACGACCGACCTGGGAAACGCGTTTCTGGCCCAGCAGCAAGACGTGATGGATGCGGTTCAGCGAGAACGCCACAAGGCTTATGACTACGGATATCTGCGGACGAATCCTCAAGTCCTAGTCGGCGGCGGGCCTTACATCACGATTGCGCCCGTCAATCCTGCATTCATCGTCGTGCCGTATTACAGTCCCGCGGTCGTTTTCGTGGCTCCGCGGCCTGGATTCGTAGTCGGCGGCGCGATCCGCTTCGGCTTCGGGGTCGCCATCGGACCTGCCTTCCGGCCGTGGGGCTGGGGCGCCGGCTTTGCCCGATTTGATTGGGGTGGGCACGCGGTTTTCGTGAATAACGCTCGCTGGGGAAGAACCTGGGTCAACCGCGGCGCATACGTTCACCCGTACGAAGTTCGGCGTTATGCACCTGCGGCAAGAGTACCGGAAGCCCATGCGGTCCATCCCGAAACGGCCCGGGAACGGCAAGCTGCCAGGGAAGGTCGCAGAGAGAAAGAAGAGCACCACGACCGGCGGTAATGCGATTCCCGATCCATAAACTGGATCGCGCCGCAGGCGATTCCCAAAAGATAGCTCCGAGAAGCCGGCGGGTTTTGTTCAAACGAGCGAACCCGAGCCGGCTTCTCGGATTTATGCGTCAGCGTCGCTGCGCGCAATAATTGCGCTGGGCCAAAGCGAGGCCATTTGTGGTATGCATAGGGACGGAGGCTCACATGCGCCGCCTGCCGGCCCTAGTTATTTTTGTATGTGTATTCCCGCTGTCGGTTTGGATTCATGCCCAGCCCTTGCGCGGAGCGCGGCCTACACCTCCGGCTCCCGCCGCGCGCCCCCAAGAAAATCAGCAGCCGGGCGAGGTACGCTTCGACGCGGATAACCAAGAGGAGCGAGATTCCGGCGTTTGGATCGACGGCAAATATCTCGGATACGTGAAGGAGCTAAAGGGCAATAGAAAGGTCATGCTTGCGCCGGGCGAACACGAAATTTCGATCCGTCAGGATGGATACAAGAATTTCGAACGAAAGATCACCGTGCAGGTGGGCCAGGTGCAGACCGTCAACGTAGTGATGGAGGAGAATCCTAAAGCCATCTATCCCGGCGACGACGCGGCCGAACTGCGCCTGGATATTCAGCCCAAGCGCGCCGCGGTTTTCCTGGACGATGCTTACGTGGGACACGGCGGAGACTTCGGAGGGAGGTTTCACTCCATGCTGGTCAGCCCCGGAAAACATCAGCTCAAAGTCACTCTCAGTGGCTATCGCGTATACCAAATGGAGATCAACCCAGTCGCTAACGAGAAATCGCGCATGAAGATTGTCCTCGATAAGGAAGGCGCTTCGGGTCAATAAGCATCTTCCCCGTGGAAGCAGAGGCCCGCAATTGGTGCCACTTTTTGCCTCGATTTAGCATCTTACAAAACGGCATGATCTATCCAAGGCCAAAGCCGATGAGATCGCTGGCACTGGCAAGCATGGGCTGGCTGCTGCTCTTCTTTTTGGTCATCGCCGATAGCGCCTCGCCTGCCAGAGCGCAACAAGATCCGTATTCGGGGCAACCGGCCGGGTCCCAACAGGGGGCGCCATCGACCTCCAGCCCATCGGCGCAACCCTATACCACGGAGAGTCCGCAGCAGTTGCAACAACTTGTAGCCCCTGTTGCTCTGTATCCCGATGAGTTGGTGGCTAGTGTCCTGGCTGCATCCAGCTACCCCGCGCAAATCACGGAGGCCAACAACTGGCTCGCTTCGCGCCGCAATCTGCGGCCCCAGGACCTTGCCGCCGAAGCCGATAAGCAGCCCTGGGACTCCAGCGTGAAGGCGCTTTTGCCCTTCCCGCCAGTGCTGCAAAATATGGCTTCGAATCTCTCCTGGACCTCCGAATTGGGCGACGCCTACTACAACCAGCAGTCTGACGTGATGAACGCGATTCAGGTGTTGCGCCAGCAGGCCAAGAAGGCCGGTACCCTCAAGAGCAACGACCAGATCAAGGTCACCGACAAGGACAACTACATCAGCATCGAGGCTCACAATCCTCAGCAGCAAGTTTACATTCCGCAATACGATCCGTGGCAGGTGTATGGCTATCCGATCGCGCCTTGGCCCGGTTGGGTGGAGGAGCCCGGACTGTGGTGGGCTGGCCCCGGACTTTATTTTGGAGCGGGGTTTGGCCTCGGCCCGTGGTGGGGCTTTAGTTGGGGATGGCCCGGTTGGGGCATCGATTGGTACCATCATGGAATCTTTTTCAACCATGCGCCTTACTTCGCGCGCGGCCCGGCATTCTTTAATCGCTATAACTACTATCGCGGCAACCCCGGATTTGCCCGGCCGGCGCCCTATGCGCGCGGATTCTCGCGAGGATACGCCGCGCCCCGGCCCGGCTTGGGAATGCGCTCAGGCCCATTTGGCGGATATAGCTATGGCGGCAGCACCAGAAGTTTCTCGTCTCGCGGCCAGGGCAGCTTCAGAGGCGGCTTCCAGGGCGGCGGCTTCCGAGGGGGCGGTTTTCGAGGCGGCGGTGGGGCTCGCGGCGGAGGCGGCCGCAGGTAGTGGTCGAATGATTTGAGTCCGGAGTGCTTTTTGTGGAGGAATTGCGATGTTACGCCGCGCGGAACGTGTCTTTCTCCTGGTCTTGGTGACGGTGTCGCTGGCGGCGGCCGCAGGCGCCGGTGGTGCGCCGCAAGGATCCCAGCCGTCCACCCAACCGGCAACAAAGCCCAAGGCGCCCGCCCAGTCCCAAACGGCGCAAGCAGCGTCCGCGCAACCTCAGCCGGGCCAGAAAACTTTCAAGTCGCCGCAGGAAGCGGCTTCGGCGCTCTCTTCCGCAACGCGTGCCAATAACGAGAACGAAATGCTGTTGATCCTTGGCGGTGACGCTCGCGATATCGTGATGTGGAGCGAAAATGCCGACGAGCGCAAAACGGAAGCCGATCAGTTCGCCAAGAAGTACGATCAAATGCATCGCTTGGTGAAGGAACCCGACGGCGAGACAACGCTTTACGTGGGCGCCGAGAACTGGCCCTTGCCTATCCCGATCGTCGAATTTCGCGGCAATTGGTACTTCGACGCGGCCCTGGGCAGACAGGAGATTCTGTACCGCCGCATTGGGCAAAACGAAGTCGAAACCATAGACGCGCTCCACGGCATCGTCGACGCCCAGAAGGAGTATTATGCGCAGGATCCGCCGAAGGACGGGGGCCACGAATATGCCGCGCATTTCGATAGCGCGCAGGGCTCGCGCAATGGGCTCTATTGGTCCTCAACGAACAATGATTCTCCTCTGGGTCCCTACCTGGCACGCGCCGGTTACGACCGCTCCGATCGCATGCCGCTGCATGGATATTTCTACCGCATTTTGACGGCGCAGGGCCCCAGCGCTTCCGGCGGCGCGAAGAGTTATTTGGCAAATGGCAAGATGACCGGAGGATTCGCGATCGTGGCCTTTCCCGCCGAGTATCGCGTTTCCGGCGTGAAGACGTTTATCGTGGATCAGGATGGGGTCGTCTATGAGCGCGACCTCGGGGCCATGACCACCGAGATGGCTTCCGCCCTGAAGGACTACGATCCCACGCCCGCCTGGCGCAAAGTACAGTAAATTCATCCGACAAGGATTCACCCCCGGCGCATCGGGGCCGCATATATGGAGCAGACTCCGCATTGGGGCAGCGCTCTTTGGCCTGACCCACTACGGGCAAATTAGATCGAGAGCGAAAAACAGCTCTCTTGACGTATACTCTGTGCTCGGGCCTCAAAATTTGAGTGGGAATTCAATGGAGGTTTTCGCATGAAGCGCTTTGCCCTATTTGTTTTCGTACTCGCGGCAGTGTCGGTCAGTGCGTTTGCGCAGGATGATCTTGCCAAGGACGTGCTTGCCGCCCCCGCCAATATGCGCGAGGGCGCCACCATCATCAAATGGAAACCCGATTTTACCTACGACGTTTTGAAGCAGGGAACCAACAACATCGTCTGTTATGACAAATCGGGTTTTCCCGAGCAGCCGGCGTTCATGGTCGAGTGCACCAGCAGCAAGGCCAATCTCGACCGCGAGGCCCAGAATCTGAAGGCCGAAGCGGGCGGCGATAAGAAGGCCACTCAGGCGATGCTTGAAGCGGAGGAAAAAGACGGAACGCGCGCGAAGCCTGTGTTTGGGTCGGTGTGGTACCACGCCATGGGGCCCGATAAGGACCATGTCCGCATGCACATGACGATTGCTGTTCCGGGAGCGACCACGCAATCGATGGGCTTGCCCGATAACGGCAAGGATGGAACCGTGTGGATCATGAATGCGGGCTCCACGACCGCGCACCTCATGACCCCGGGCGAGTAGGGAACTGTCGTTCAGGCTGGCGGCAGGGCCCGTTCGCAATCTGCGATTCGGCGCCGCCAGAATGTCTGGAGCGGAGGAGCAAGCCGCCCTGAAAGCAGGGCGGCTGGTGTGGCGTAAGGCCGATTCTAGAGCCAAGTCTATCGACCGGTGAGGCGAGCGGTGAAGAAGCAGCATTTGGCGTCCGCTTTCGCAGCCAGCGTTTTCGCGCTGAGCCTTGCCGTACTTGTGGCGCTATCCGCGCCTCCAGCCAAGCAAACCTTCACCGGTACGATTACCGACGACATGTGCCCGAAGGCAGATCACTCCCGAATGCAAATGGGGCCGACCGATGCGGAGTGCGCGCGCGCTTGCGCCGATATCCATGGCGCCTCATATGTTTTGTACGACGGGAAGAACATCTATATGCTGAGCGATCAGAAGACGCCGGAGAAGTTCGCCGGGCAAAAGGTAAAAGTGGTCGGCACGCTGGACCCCAAGACCGGCTCCATCCAGGTGGACTCCATCGCTCCGGATAAGTGACGACAACAAGAAGACAAGTGACGATAAGTGACCAACAGAGTTCCTGACTTAATTTCAAAGAGACGATAAAAAAGCCCGCTCTCGGGCTGAAAAAGAGGTCCTCGACGCATCGGTGCGGTATTACAATCGCCGCGAAACTCATGCGGGCGTTCCCGACATACAAGCAACAACGGCAGACAAAGAGCGGCAGGAGGAAAGTATGGCTACCAAGAAACTGACAGCTGTCGGCGCGATCGCTTTGGCGTCCGCGATTCTGGGCGGCGTTATCGCATGCGTCTTTATCTTCGCGCGGCCCGCCAAAGCGGATCTAGACCCAAAGGCCCTTATCTACACGTTGCCGGATCAGATCAAGTGGACCGGAGGAGACGGCGGCGCGCAGCAAGCCATCCTTGAAGGAGATCCCTCGAAACCCGGACTGTATATCGTCCTGACGAAATGGACGGCGCACCATAACAGCCATCCGCATTTCCATCCCAACGACCGCTACATAACGGTGCTTTCCGGCACCTGGTGGGTGGGGACAGGAAGCAAGTACGACCCGGACAGCATGGTGCCCATGCCTCCAGGCACATTTGTGAGGCACGTTGGCAAGCAGATCCATTATGACGGGGCAAAAGATGGAGACACCGTGCTGGAAATCGTGGGCATGGGGCCAGCGACCGCGACCCCGGCGGAGGCCAAGTAAGAAAAGTGCGCCAACTGTTTTGGCAGTAAGCGCTACTGCGCTCGGCCTCAGACGAGCATGTCCCGCGGGCAGGTCTTACCTTCCCGCTTCTTTTTGCGGCGAAGTTCGTTCTGGTCGGCGTAAAGCGAAGGATTCGCTAATTGCCCGTGTTCTGCGACGTCATCTTCAGACCCTTGGGGTCCTTCGATTGGTCGAGCGGAACGGCCGTCATGACCGGCGAAGCGTCGATATAGATGTGATAGCTCTCCATCATCATCCAGGTGCCGTTGAGCGGCGCAAAAACGCGGCTGGCCCAGTAGGCGCGCTCGCCATAGGTAGGCTGCACTGAGATCATGACCACCGCGGTGCCCAGGTCCCACCAGCGGGACCACAGGAAGGGCACTGTGGCCACTTCGGGCTCGTGCTTGGCGGCCGCCTGCTCTTGCGCCTTGGCGATTTGAGCCACCATCTGGGACTTCGGAGCGCGCGGCCCGCCGTAGGTGTTCACGGCGCGCTGATCGTAATTGTCCGCGATGTGCTTGGCCCACATGCCGGGCTTGCCGGACTCCTGTTCCATCCAGGCGGCGAGCGACGCTCTTTCGTTTTCGGTCTGCGGTTTATAGGGCACGAACTCGCAAGGATTGATGCAGGGCACCACGTAGCCAGGACGCACGGCGTTGTAGTCGCGCCCGTGCACGGAAACCTCCGAGGTTTGCAGCAGCTTCCAGCCGCCCTTATCGCGCTTCACCCAGGTGTGGGCGGCGTAATCCTTCCCCACGTTGTCCTGGACCCATACCACGTTGCCATATTTGTGCTCGATCACTTTAACGTCGCCGCCAGCGGGCACCAGCGGCTTGACGTGCGATTCGAGGGCTTCGCGCAGCGGCCACATGACTCCGTCGGTATCGATCCAGGTAAATTCCGGATCCACCCATTTATTGATCGTCGCCTTATCGCCCTTTTCGAATGCGGCGGTGACTGCTCGATCGGCGGTAACCACTTCATCATCGGCGGCGGAAGCCGGGCTGGTGCTGAGCAGCGCCAACGCGCCGGCCATCAGCACCGTAGCTGTAACCAGCAAAGTCGCAAACCATCGCTTCATGTGATCCTCCTGAAACGGAACCCTAATCCGAAGCCTAATGCGGGCAGGATCGGTGCGAAAAGCGACTCCCTAGATCAGCCTGCGCGCTCTGGGCACTCCTGCGAGATTCTATACGGCGGAGTCTACACCCGGCCGGAAATGCATACAACAGGAGCGGCGGCGCACTGCCGGACGGCGAGGCACCCAGAGGATGCTTGTGAACACGCTTGTGAACATCGCTTGTGAATATCGGCGGAATAAAAAAACCCGCTCGCAGGTTTTGGGGCCGGCGAGCGGGTATGTCTTGCAACTACGATTGAGGGAACTACCAAGAAAAACACCCGCGTGCCTTCCGATTGCCGCCACGATATGCGAGGCGACTCGCAGCGAAGCACGTCAGGTGCGATTGATCATGCGCGACATGCTAGCCAATGCGCGTTTTACGGTCAAGGATTTTAGGGTTTTAGTATGAACTGCCCGAGCTGAAATTTATCCATGGATGCGGCGACTAGCCGCGACGCCATTCCGAGCCGCTGGTCGGGACTCCTTGACATCATTGCTCTTACGATGGTTCAATGAGCTTCAAGCCGAATTTCCGTTAGGGAGGCGCCACGTGGTGACCAGTAAGCTTTTAGCGCGGTTGGTTTTGGTTGTCGCTCTTCTGGCGATGAGCGTGCCGATGTTTGCGCATCATGGCAGCGCGACGTATGACACCAGCAAGCCGGTTTTGGTGAAGGATGCCACGATTACGAAGTTCATCTGGGCGAATCCTCATTCCATCGCTATGTTCGACGCCAAGGATGCCAGCGGCAACGTCGTGCATTGGGCCGCGGAGGCGGGCAGTCCGTCGGCACTGGGCTTGATCGGGTGGTCGAAGAATTCGTTGAAGCCGGGCGACATCGTCACTGTGTACGTGTTCCAGTCGAAGACGGGCAACCCGGTGGGACGCCTTAACAAGATCGTTCTTGCCGACGGCACGACTTTGAGCGATAGCCAACTCGGCGGCGATAAGGGCGGCGAAAAGCCGTAAAGCTCCTCAAGAGCCCCTCCTGATTATCTAAAACGCGAGCTGGAATTCGATGTGGACGGTGGCTGGAAAATCTACCGGCTTGCCGTCCTGAAAAGCGGGCTTGAAGCGGATTTGCTCCGCAGCGCGGACGGCCGCTTCGTCCAATCCATGCCCTAGTCCATTCGTTACCCGAACAACCCGCACCGAACCCGAAGCCAGGAAAACGATCTCGACCGACACGTCACCCTCGAGGCGCAGCTTGCGGGCCTCGTCTGTATATGCCGGGTTGGGCTTCGACAAAATAACCACCGGTTGCACAGGGGGAGGGGTTTCGGCCTGCTTGGGTTTGGGCGCGTCGGGGCCAGCCACCTCTGCGCCGAATCCGCCAGCCTTTACCGGTTCACGTGTGCCCTGGCCGCCGGAAGCCGCGGAAATTGCCACACCGTTACCAAAGCCAGAGCTTGCCACCGTGCCGCGAACTCCGTTCGCACCGCCCGTGCCGTTGCCAAATCCAGGGCCGGGTAGCAGAGCGGGGGAACCGGCGTGGGCGATGTTGGCGCGCCCTGTGAAGTTGCCATCTCCCGGCAGACCGTTGGGATCGCCAAATCCGCCGGTTTGAACCTGCGCGACGGGCTTGTCTGTCGTTGCCATCGCCGGCGCCGCGCCGCCAGCCGCGAGCGTACCAGTCTTGACCGGCTCGCGCGGCTTGGCCGGTTCAGAGGGAGGCGCCTCAAATTTCGCTTCCGCAGAGGTTTCGTTTAACGCGGGCACCTCAACGGTATCGACGGGCGCGGGCTTAGGCTTGGGGGGAATTAGCGCCTTTGGCGCGATCAGCTTCGCGGCGCTTCGCGGTGGGAGCGGTTCCTCTGAGGGTAGGGGTTGGGGTGTCGCAATAACATTCGGATGAACGAGTGGCTGCTCAGGTGGCTGCGCAATTTCCGTCTCGGGCGCGACGATGGGAACCACCTCGTAGCTCTTACTGGCCAATTTATCCGGAAAGACTGCTGGAAGGACGATCAGAAGGCCTGCCAGAAGAGCTTGCGAGATGGTGCTGGTCAATAAAGCGCTCCAGCGCGGATTGGGCTTGGGCAGCGTTTGCAAACGCGGGGAGACGGATTTGTCGCCTATTATCTTCTTCCATGCCTCGGGATCGCACGCGGCCCCCTGCGGCTGAGTGACGAGGCGCAGATGCCCGAGCGTGAGTTTCGTCACCACGCGGGTCATTTTGGGTGCGGACTGATCTTCAACGCCGAGGTTGAGAGACGAATTTTTCGGTGAATGTGCAGGCCACATATTTAGTGAATTCGCGGATCCACAGTTGAGCGGAAGGCGTAGGAGAGCCAGCGGCTTTGCTTCGGGAAGACCGAGTCCACGGCCAGCACACGCACGCTGCCGTCGGAGGAAACTGCAATCTCCCATTGCTCCAATTGCGGATGCATTCCAAAACCCAATATCAGTCTGGCCAGGGTGATTCGCCGAACGCCAGCGTCGAGCACGACCGTCGGTGGCAAAGGAACGGCCACTTTTTGATACGCCTGCCACCACTGGGTATAAGCCTCCAAGGCTCGCCACAGGTCCCCGTATATTCGGATGTAGTAGCGCTCCACTGAATGGCGCAGGACGTCTTCGTTGCTCACGGTTTCGCCGTATGTGTCCCGAACGCAGCACCCCAGGAACAAGCGGGCGATGCTTGCGGCTTTATCGTTGGGAACCGACAGCGCCAGATGAGAGAGGAGCCGATTGAACTTCTCCGACGATTGACCGAGGCTATCTGAACTCTCAAAACCATAAAGCTCATCGGAGTCCAGGGGAGAATTACCCGGGATGACCGCCCACAATGAGCCCTCGTCAGAGGACGAGTCGACGTCATAGAAGGAATAGAAAGAGACCAGCCCCGTGGTTTTTGGGGCGATCTGCGAGAGTTCGTCGTCCAGATCGTCCCTCTCCGACATTTGCAACTCGGCGACGTTGTCGTTGGGCTGCGCAAGCTCGATCGCCTGCCTGACGGCCTCTCGCTTTTGACTATCGCGTTTACGGTTTGCCTGCGCTGCCTGCGCGGGAGGCAACAGGGAAAAATAAAGACAAGCACATACGAAAAAACAAGGTAGCGAGGGGATGTGTTGCCGGCCCAATCTATCGGTGCCCATCTTGCAATAGCCTTACTGTGTCAGCCTGATGTGCAGGTGCTTCGCTTTCATTGTTCTTGCGGAGCTTGCGACAGGGCTCCCGCGGCTTGGCTTCTGATCGACCCGGTTTCACCTTCGCGCGTCAGATAGGGGAGCAGGGGCGTAATTTCGAAGGGCATTTTCTCGCGTTCCGCGACAGAACCCACTGGCTGGGCCTTGATCATTTGCAGTTGATCGCTCCAGGGGTCGACTTTGATGCGTCCGCCGATCGGTAGCGCGACGATGAGCGGGTGCTGCACGCTGGCCTCGGGAGCTTGGGTTGAGGCCGCGCTTGAAGAGACCGGCCAGTCTGTCACGACGCGGTCACCGAGATGCGGGCTGATGAGGTTGGGAATCTCCAAAGATCGGCTCTCCAGCGCGCGAATGAACAGCTGGGCTGCAGCCAGTTGGTCCTTGTACGGCGAATTCTTCAGGAGATCGACCGCTTTCTGGCGGGCCGCCTGCTCCTCTTCGGGGGTGCGCGAAAAACCAAAGTGGCGGAAGGTCTCCTTATCGTCGAACACCAGCCGATCGAAGAAGGCGTACTGCGCGTCGATACGGTGACCGAGTGCAACGTGTTCGAGTTCGATGGCCAGAATGGCGGCCAGGCTGGCTTCATCGGGGAGGACGTCCACGAGGCCGCGGCTGAGAACGATGGTGTGGCCGATGGTGAAGGATTCGAGCGTCGAGGTCATAAGCACGCGGCAGCGAATCTCCGGCTGGATGTCGAGGTTGTTGGTGACTTCGAGGTTGTTGACCACCGTTTCCAGTACTTTGTCAACTTCGCCCGGCGGCGACAGCAATCCGAGCCGCTCCATGCGGTCGGTCACGTTCTGTTCCGCATTGCGGTCCCAACTGCGTTGCGCCTGGATGGGCGAAAGGTCATGCGAATCGGCGGTCTGATCTTCCACGGGCGTGGGTGACTCCACGACGACCTTGCTCAACTCCTGTTGTTCGCGAGATTGGCTGAGATTATAGCCCCACAGGCGCGTTTGCGCCTTGAACGTAAGCTTCTCGGTGATGGCGTTGCGCAAGTCGCCTTGCTCGCTATAGATAAACGCCGGCAGCCACTCGTTCTTGCCTGCGTTGAAACGCCAGCTATCAAAATGGAAGTAGTGATTGGCCCGCGCCGATCCCATAAAAGCGCCGTTGAATCGCACGATGTGATAGTCGTGGTCCTCGGCCCAGAAGCGGCCCACAAAGCGACCTTTGCCGGACTTTTCCAAAGGGGTTATGTCGAAAACCAGGCACCGAACTTCGCCCAGGAATTCGCGCCTTACGTAATCGAACTTATAGTGCTGGCGGTCGAATCCGCTGGTATCCATATAAATCATCTGCAAAAATTCGCGCAGGCCGGCGGATGATAGGTCGGTGAAAGGTTCCAGCTTGACCGCCTTCCCCAATTCGGCATGTCCCAGTAAATACTTGTCGCCATTGGGCACCTCGCCGAGGTCCCTATCCGGACGCAGATATTGAATGTATGTCTCTACGAGCGGGGAGTATTGCTGAAGCGACTCCATTTCCCCGTGCTCTTGCGAGAGTATCTTGTCGATAATTTGACCGAGGTTCATGGTGCGCGGCTGCTGGGCCGCGAGCCGGGGCGCGCCCAAGGTTAATAGGATTAAAAGTGCTGTTGCGGTTCGCATGATGCCTCCGAGAACCCTGCGCCGCCCGAGGCTGGGGACGACTCCGGCCGGAGCTTCAACGTCGAAGCTGTGGATTTCAGATAGGCCAGGGTCGGGTGGGTCTACACCGAAAACCGTATTTGAAACGTGGATTTTACATCCAGGGACGCCAAGCATCCTAGACTTATTTGCAGCGAGGTCGGACGGTGGGGGCCCTCATGCCGTGCCTGAATGTGGTGCTGAGTCCTTTGACGGAGGGATACAATTGTGCTAGAAATGGCGGGAAAAGAAGAAAACTCGATAGTCCAACCTGCTCCATCGAAAACCTTCTAGCGGAGGTCATCGCAATGAAGTGCATTACGAGGATTGTTCTGACGTTAGGCCTACTGGCAGTATCAGCCCCGTTGTTCGCACACCATGGAAATGCGGCGTATGAAAGCAAAAAACTTACTCTTAAGGGAACTGTGACGGCCTGGATGTGGACCAATCCACATGTATTCCTGAAGTTTGATGTGAAGGACGACAAAGGTGAAGCGGCGCATTGGGTCGTCGAGTTGGTTGCACCCTCCAACCTAATCAACTTTGGCTTCACTCCGCAGACGTTCAAACCAGGGGACGAGATCACTGTCGTCACAAGCGCCGTAGCCAAAAATGGCACGCCGGTCGCGCGCCTTTCGGAGGTCATACTTGCCAACGGGCAAGTGATGATTACCGAAGGCAAGCAAGACGGCAGGGCCGAAGCTGCGGCCGATCATAGGGCCAACGCCACGAAGTGAGGAAAGGACCACATCGTGGCGCCTTTCGCAGCGCCATTAAGAGAAGCGCAAAGCCGATAGGGGCAACGCTTCAATTCTCGATAGAATCCCGCTTTGTGGCCGTCGATAATCGTCCTGAATCGACATCGAATCCTGGGACTTACACAGTGAAAGGATCGCAGAAATGCTAAGAGGCTTTGCTGCCACTATCGCGGTATTTGCAACTTTGATGTGGTCGCCTTTCGCACATGCTCAAACTGTTCCTCCAACGCAGGCAGGAGGGGCAAAAAACCAAAAAGCGCCGGTCGATCCGTACGACCTGGAGGTGCATGTCGATGGCTGGGGGCAAGTGGTACCCAAAGCCTCGCAGAATGCGAACCCAGCTCCCGTACATGACATCTCTGGGACTTGGGAGCCCGCAAAGGGATGGCGAAACGGCGTCCAGGCTCAAGGGGCGTATAACTACCCATCAGACGGGAAACACCCTATACCATTCACGCCTCTTGGCGAGCAAGCGTGGAAAGCCCACAAGTTTGGAGATGGATTCGGAGCTTCTCCCGTGGCGGAGGTAAATGACCCGTTTGAGATGTGCGATCCAATCGGCTTCCCGCGAGTGGACTTGCATGACCTCCGCGCGTTAGAAATCATGCAAAGTCCTAAGAAAACGCTGATCGTTTATGAAAACGATCAGGTATGGCGTGGTGTCTGGACGGACGGCCGCGATTTTCCGAAGATTGTTGAGCCGCGATGGTACGGTTACTCCATCGGTAAATGGGTGGACAACACCACGTTCGTTGTTGATACGACCGGGCTGGATGAACGAACTTGGTTGGATAATGTCGGCCGCCCACACACAAAAGACTTGCGCGTCGAGGAGCGGTTCCATCGAGTGAACCATGACATCATGGAACTCACGGTGACAATAATCGACCCGGCCTATTACACAAAGCCGTGGAACGCCCTGGATAAATACCCGCTGCGCCTGCAGTCCGACAACTTTGATATCCGCGAAATGGTTTGTTCTGAATCAGAGGCTGCGGCATATAACAAAGAGATTTCCGAGCAGGCGGCACCAACGCAGCCAACCGCAGATACAAAAAAGTAGTCCCAGCGATTTCAGCTTTCGTGTGCTACAAAGGCCGGTCCTTTCGAGCCTCAACTGCCGAAATGGCGACCGTCTATATTCCCGGTCTGTGCGAAACGGCCGGCCTGAGCGGCAGCCGTCCTAGAACAAGAACTTCAATCCCAGCTGAATTTTGCGCGGTCCACCGGTTCCCACGATGGTACTGTTCGCGCTGACATCTGGGGTTGCCGTAGCTTGGCCAAAGGTGGACGGCGCGCTAAGGGTAGCGTTAGGAAGTGCGTACTGGGTCGTATTCGTAAGGTTGTAGAACTCAGCCCGAAACTGAGTCGTAAGCCGTTCTTTGATATGCCAGCTTTTGATGATGGACATATCCCACTCCCAGAAACCGGCGCCGTACAGTTCGTTCGGGCTCATGTCTCCGAACGTTCCCTGGGCCGGGGGGACGATCACCGAGCCGCCCATCATGTAGCAGCCAAGCCGGTTCAGTTCGGCGATACCCGTGTTATTGGCAACTCCCGCGGGTCCATTTGGCTCCCCACTCGCTGCGCTGATACACGCCTGCGGCAGCCCAGCCGTGCATATGTTCCGGCCATTCACTTTTGCCGCAAAAGAGCCCGTGGCGGTTGGCGAGACAAAGCACGGGATTCCCCCCGGCCCCCCAAATCCATGAAAGTCATGAGGATTCCCCACCAGGGTCCAGCGATCCGGGTCCGCGGTGCCTTGTCCGGTTCCGCTCAAATCATCGGCCATGTCCGTGGCATTAAATGCTCGCCCGGAATATACGGAAGCGGTAGACGCAATCTGCCAGCCCTGCAACATTTGCCCAAAACCTGCTTTCCCGGGAACCAGATAGGAAGGTCCGAACGTGAAACGATGGCGAACATCGGATGGAGCGTTGCCATATTCCGAGTTCAGGTTAGACATTTGCGTGGGATTTACCGATGAGAGGGCATGAGCATAGGTATACGTGGCAAGGAAGGTCAGTCCATGGCTCGTGCGCTCTCTCAGGATCACTTGGAGAGCGTCGTAGTTCGATATATTGCTGAAGCTTCCGAACACCGGCATCGACGAGAACCAAGGGAATTCGCCGGAGTACGGCCGCCGCAGCTGTTCAGCGGCAGTCCCGCTTGCCCCAGGAATGGGTTCGTTGATATCGATGGCCCCATTCAGGTGCTGCCCCCGGTCTCCTACGTAGCTAGCGTCCAGCGTAAGGCTGTTTGTAATCGCGTGCTGGATCCCCAAATTCCAGTTAAGGACCTCAGGATACTCGAGGTGCTGCACGACGCCCGGCGCGGAACAGGGAACGGTGTTGGTGCAACTCGCGGTTGTTCCAACGTAGTTTCCGAAGATAGGAGTATTGACGCTCCACGGAATGGGTGAAGCCGGCGGATTAATGTTCAAACTAGTCAGTGTGTCTATCCCGCCGGGGGTCGTGACCACTGTGCCTGTATTGAGGTTTTTGAGAGTCAGTCCCGTGGGCACAAGTTGCAGCGTCGTTTGTGTGCTGATGAAATGTTCCACCCAGGGTTGCTCGTACATGATGTTGAAGCCCGCACGCACCACCGTCGTGCCCTTGCCGGTTACATCCCAAGCCAACCCAAGGCGCGGCGCAAAGTCCCAGGGATCCATTTTGTAGAAGGGACAACCGCTAACTCCTACCTGGCAGATCCCGGATGGGGAATTCAGATCGACGTTGCCGATCAGATTATTCACTTCGTGGATGGGCAGGGTGTATTCGTATCGCAATCCAAGGTTCACCGTGAGTCTGGGGAAGATTCGCCAGTCGTCTTGGCCATAAAAGGCATAGGCGAAATTGGTAAAGTTCCGCGGAACAGTGCCGGTTTGGACGGTTGCCGAGCTCACGTCCCCAGCCATGAAATTGTCGAGAGCCGTCGCCCCAGTAAAGGCGTTCAAGGCGGCTGTATTGGTGTTAAAAGTAAAGGTGCCTTTGCCTCCACTTAGATAGCTCTGGAAATTCAAGGCGGCGTGAAGGAACTCGGCGCCAAACTTGAAGATGTGGTTTCCGTGCGTATACGAAACATTATCCAGTAACCGGGATATGGCGCCGCTTTCATCTATGGTCCCGGCGCCGCCGAGCACACTGCCGGTGAACCCTGTGATCGTAACGGCGGGGAACCCGCAGACAGGTGCTCCGGAAGTAAAGCCTAGGCTTGCGTAATTCGGCGCTCCCGACTGCGGTTCGCAGTCGTAGTAACCTACGTTCGAGCTGAGAGTCCAGTCCCATCCAATTCGGATGTCGTTCACCCAGGCCGAATTGGGCACCCAGGTCTCCCACGCCCTCACCACTTTCGTGTGAACCTCCATTGGCGACGACCAGTAGGGTTGGTTGACGCTGGTGACGGGCGCAACGGCGATGCCGTCGCCATCGAAAAAGTAAGCGGCCATGTTATGGTGCTCGTTTAAGTGGTAATCCACTCGCCCCACGCCGTTGTCTGTACCCCCGGTGGTCAGGAAGTCCACAGGAAGGCTTGTGCTCCCCGTCGCGTTGCCGAACAAACCTTTGTTCGCAGTGCACACAACCGTAGGCGTAATCGTGCAACCCGCCAGGTTCAAGCTGAGCGGGCTCGGTTGTATCCCGTGATTAAGCAGATCATTGATCGCATCCGGCAGGCTGCTGGATGCTCCCAGCCCGCTCGCCGTGGTTGGAACGTTTGACGTCCGCGGGTTACCAACCGTGTAGCGCTGTCCTTCATACCCCAATAAGTAGAACAGTTTGTCTTTCTTCGCCGCTCCCCCGAAACTTCCGCCGTAGTTCTCAAACTGGGTCGGCGTCTTGATATTGAAGAACGCGTTCCTGGCCATCGTTGACGCGTCGCGCCCCAAAGCGAAGGCCGTCCCGTGGATCGAGTTGGTCCCTGACTTGATCGCCACGTTGAGCTGCGCTCCCGGCCTCCAACCGAATTCCGCCTTGCCATTTTGGACCACGTTAAATTCCTGAATCGCATCGGTCGGCAGCATCACCGCTTGCTCAGGTCCCCCCGCGGGATACCCGCCATTCACGGCCGAAGTCGAGTTGTACGACATCTGGTCGGCCACGCCATCAAGGACAAAGACGTTGAACTCACCGGGCAGGCCGTTCGAATTATCCTGGGTTCGGCCGGCGCCGGACCCCGGCTTGAGCTGAAATGTGGGGAGAAGACCGATGAGTTGAACATAATTATGCCCTGAGAAGGGAAGGTCACTCAGAGCATTGGCGGCGATGGTGCCCTCCAGTTGCGCATTGGTCGTCGTAATGGCAGGGGCCTCTTCTGTGACCGTAATGGTTTGCGTCTGCGCACCGGGTTGGAGGGTTATATCAACGTGAACGTCCCCACCGACGCCAATCTCGATTCCTTGCCGATCGAATGCCTGGAAGCCCATATACGTGGCGTGAACCGAATAAGCTCCGGGGATCAAGTTGGGGGCGGCGTACGCGCCGGTGTTATCCGTAGTTATGTTTCGCGGAATACCGCGCGCCACATCCGTCACGGTGACTGTGGCGCCTGCAACTGCGCCGCCACTCGAGTCCGTTACGATTCCGCTGATTCGGCCCAGAGTTTGGGAATGAGCCGGCAGGCAAAAAAATAGACCAACACAGCAAACCATGAAAGGGAGCGCTTTTCGAAGGCTCACAGATACCCCCTCGGCCAGAAATTCTTGATGGAAGGATCCGCTTTCTGGCGCGTATCCTAGGACGATGTACGATCTCAAGTCAATATGTACGGTAGGCAGGCCCCTCGGGATTGAGGCACTGATGATCGGCTCCGTTCAACAAAGGAGGTCGCAATGTTCCAATCAGACAGGCCGAGGTTGATCGAACGAAGGGGTTTCCTCTTCGCTGCCGGCGCGACCGCGGTCGGGCTTGCATACGGTCTCTACAGAATGGAATCCGTTCACGCGGAGCCTGAGGCGCCGCTGGCGCCAGCCCAGCCGGTCACAATCATTGAATTTACCGACGATGGCGAACGGAAGGGAGCCGCTTCTGTCCTGACGATTCAGAAGAGTGAGGCCGAATGGAGGAGGCAATTATCCGCGGCAGCTTTCGAGGTAACTCGTCATGCGGGCACAGAATTTCCGTTCAGTGGAGCTCTGTTGAACGTGCACGACAAGGGTGTGTTCCGCTGCATCTGCTGCGATACCGCTCTTTTCGACTCGGCGACGAAGTTCGACTCCGGAACGGGCTGGCCGAGCTTCTGGGCTCCCATAGCCAAAGAAAACATTGTTGAAGCGACGGATGGTAGCTTGGGAATAGAGCGCACAGCCGTTTCGTGCCGCAGATGTGCCGCTCACGTTGGACACGTTTTCGACGACGGCCCCGAACCAACGGGCCTGCGCTACTGTATGAACTCAGTGGCCATGCGATTTGCCAAAGCTTCGTAGTTTTGGGATCACCCGAGCGGACGGCAGAATGCCGGATCAGACGCGGTGATTTCCGGCTCGCCCCGATAAGACGCTCCGAAGGATTTTCCGAGCAGGAACATTTGGTTTGGGAATGAAGATCCTGCGCAGCAGGGCGTCTGCGGCGATGGCGGTTAACAGCACCAGTATCGGTTCGATGGAGTGACGGAAGCGCAGCGAGGCGTGGGTCACGTAAAAGGTGAGTGGGAAGACCAGTGGGAGGGACGCCACGGGAAAGGCGAACTCGTTCCGAGTGAGTAAAAGGACAGCCAGGCCGCCAATCGTTCCGAGCACCAGAAGAAAGCTGCTCACCGAAACCGAGCGTAAGAAGAAAGAATCGGCAGAGAGGAAATTGTCCAGCGGCGCCGGAGTGCCCATCCAGAAAGAGACCACGCGATCCCAGGTTAAACGAAGCTCTATGCGTGGATGGTTGGTGATGAATTGCAGGGCCTTGTGCATCTCCTCCTGCATGAAGGCGGGCTCGCCAATGCGGAAGAACCGGAAAATTTCCCGCGCGCGTGTGATGTTGTTGGGCCAGACGGGCGGATGGTCGTCGTAGTTCTCGTTGTTGCCCGCGAATAGCTCATAACCGAAATTCGAGCGTAGAGGTATGACGCGGTGAAATACCACGTAGTTGCGCACAGTCCAGGGCAAGCAGCAGAGAATTGCGCAGGCGGCCGCCAGCACCGGTCCTTTTAAGCGCGTGAAACCGTGAGCGCGAGCCCGATACGCCGCCCAGCCCAGCAAAAGCGGCAGCGCCGCGCCGAGCGACGGATCGGTGAGCAGCGCAAATCCCCACAAGAGTCCATAGGCGAACCAATCACGCAGACGCGGCGAATCCGCTAACTCCAGCGTGGCCCATAAAAGCGTCGCGGCCAGTAACGCCACGAGCGAGCTATCCCAAATCCATTCAAAAGGGAACGTCACTGCCGTGGGAAGCAGAGCCCAGAACCAGGCGGCCGTACTCGCGGCAGGCAGCCCGGCGATGCGTTTGCCGGCGTAGAAGATGGGCAGACACGCGCCCGCGGAGAACACGATGTTCATGGCCACGGCGGCTAAAAACGAACGAACCGTCTCGATTCCGAAAATGCGGAATACTCCCGACAAGAGCAGCGGATAAATCGGCGGCAGCCAGGCGGTCGGGCCGGTTTCGCGGCCCATGGGCGAACTGAATCCCTTCCCGGAAGCCAGCGCGGCGGCAATAAACCCGCTTTCCTGCTGAAAGCGTATCACCAGAGCGTCGCCGGAAATTTTGTGCTGCTGGTCCCAGGCATAAGCCAGCCGTGCGCCCAAAGCCACAAGCAAGATGAGCCAGATCGAGGTGAGAGCGCGCATGAGTGTTTGCTTCATAGAGGACCTGACTTGGACTCTACCTGAGAATATCTGGCCCAATGCCCGATATTTGTACGGACCGAATATTCACGGATGCGGATGGAGGGCGACGGGTCGCCTCCAAGGGTGCTTTCGGGGGCGAACTCCGCGCGTCGATACGCTGAAAGCAAGCTCGTTGCGTCGAAGGCGGGAGAGGTGTAGGATGCGCCAGCAAGCGCGCCCAGGGAGGGTCTGAAATGCGAGATGCGGTCGTCAAAGCAATGTTTTCTTTGTTGGTTGTACTGGTGCTTTCGTCGGTTGCCATGGCCCAAACTGCCCAGGCTCCTCGTGCCGGGGGGCGGCAAGTGCCGGAGGGTTACGTCGCCGACGGAGTTCCGAAGATGCCCAATCCGCCGGGGCCCGCTCCCAAGCAGGACCTTTCGGGAGCTTGGGTCGGACCGCAAAATAACAAGCCGGAGCCTGTGCCCCCTATGACGCCCGCGGGCATGGCGGTATTCAAGACCAGGGAAGCTTACCTGCCCAACGGCTTCCAGGCTGGCAACCACGATCTCCCGCCCACTAACGATCCGTTCATCATCTGTGATCCGCTCGGGTTTCCGCGTGACCTTCTGGCGCACGCCATCAGCAGCCGCGGGGGCACGTTATTCGGGTCGGCGCCGAACCGCATCATCATTAATTACGAGCAGCAGCGTGTGTGGCGTGAAATCTGGATGGATGGACGAAAACTTCCCGCGAAGGTGGACGCCGTCGGGACGCCCGACTCCAGGTTCTACGGCTATTCGGTGGGCCATTGGGAAGGCGACAATACGCTCGTGATCGATACCACGGGGTTGGATGAAAGGGCCTGGCTTGATGAACTTGGGCACCCACGCAGCTCCTCCGCGCACATCCAGGAGCGCTACAACCGCTTGGACCAATACAACATGGTGCTGACGGTCACAGTGGACGATCCCAAGTACTACACCAAGCCCTGGACGTACATGAAAGCCAACTTCTACTGGATGAAGGACCAGGAGTTCGCCGAGACGATCTGCGTGCCGTCGGAGGGCATCGAGTACCGGGACACACTGGCCAGGCCGTCTGGTATTGACGTCGAGTCGCCCAAATAAGCTTGCCGGCCTTCGCAAGAATCCGATCCGGCGCGCCAGTCCAGCCGGGACGGAGTTGTGGTTTTATGCAATTAGTGGAAATGTTGAATGCATTGATCTTTCGCGTATAATGCCGACATCTTTTGCAAGTTGTGCTGTCGAGATGACCAGCCACGCCGGCTCAGGAGTTACTCATGATGAAAAATAAGCTGTTTATGTCCGCTGCTTGCGCCATTGTGGTGCTCGTTGTTTCTGGCACTCTGTTTGCGCACCACGGAACTCCAGCCTATGAGAACAAGCTTACCGAGTTGAAGGGAGCAACGGTAACGAGATTCTCTTGGGCCAATCCTCACGCTTTGATTGATTTTGACGTGAAGGATGCCAACGGCAATGTCGCGCATTGGGTGGTCGAAACGGCCGCGCCTCAAGCACTGAAGCTGGTTGGTTGGAGCAAGGCTTCGATCCAGCCCGGCGACGTTATCACCGTCTACGTCTATGCGACCAAGACAGGTGCCCCTGTCGGGCGTCTCAATCATATTATTCTCGCTGACGGCACTCGATTGGACGATACGGTGCTCGGCGGAGAAAAGCATCCCAACTGATCGAACAGTCCGCCGATATCAGCAAATCCCAGCACGCCGCAGGTCGCGCGCTGACGCTTTGCCACAATGCGCCTGCAGTCAGCTGGCCATTGGCCGGACTGAACTCTTCCGTCGTGCATGAACGAACTCGGCATGTAGCAAAGGGACGTCGTCGGGTTTTAGCCTGAGTAACCGCAATTCTGAGGGAGGAAACGGATGCGTAAGCGTGGACTGGTCCTGCTAGGCTTGGCCGCTTTCTTTGTGCTGGGTTTTGTTGCGGGCAATCGGCTGATGCCCGTCCGTGGGGCGATGAAACCGGGCGCCGGTTTCGCGGCTGTGCCGGGCGAAAAAGGTGGCGAGGATGTCACCGGACCCTACGATGTGGTTGTCGGCTGGCCCAAGCCGCTTTCGCAACTGCCTGGCCATGACAATTGGACCTGGGGCGCGGTCGAGGGCATCTTCGCCGAAAGTCCCAACCGAGTCTTCATCGCGCAGCGCGGCGAAGAGCCCCTGCTGAAGCGGCCACCGCAGACGGCGGTTCCGCAATTCGGGCCAAGCCTTTCGTTCCCGACCGCGGAAGTGCCCTTCCGCAACGCCTCTCAGGGGCCCGTGGCGAGCTTGCCGGGCGGCGGAGCTCCTGGCGATAAGCCCGAGGACGCCGACAAACTCTGGAAAGGCAAAGCCGGCGTCGATGCGCGCTGGGAACACAATCTTGTCGTCGTCAACTCCACCGGCGACATCGTGGAATCGTGGACGCAGTGGGACACTCTCCTCGAGCGCCCCCACGCCGTCTACATCAATCCCTATGATCCGGCCAAGAACGTGTGGGTGGTGGACGATTACAAGGGAGTGATTTTCAAGTTCAGCCACGACGGCAAGCAGCTTCTGCAGACCATCGGCACGCCCGATAAGACCGGCGCCGATGAGACCCATTTCAACCGTCCTACCTTCCTCACCTGGCTGCCCGATAGCACCATGTACGTCGCCGACGGCTACAACGGCACGCGCGTCGTGAAATTCGATAAGAACGGCAAGTACCTGATGGCTTGGGGCCAGAAGGGCAATGGCGGGCTAGGGCCAGGGCGGGAGCCGGAGACCCGGCCGGGCTACTTCAACGTGGTCCACGGCCTCGCTGCCGATCCGGTCACGCACCACATTTACGTCTGCGACCGCAGCAATCGCCGCATCCAGGTGTTCGACGAGAACGGCAAATTCCTCGATCAGTGGCCGCTCGACAAATACTCCTCCGTTAATTTCTTGTATATCTCCGCCGATCGCCATCTTTGGGCCGCGGACGACCGCGACTCCAGGATCGTGGAGTACGATCTCGATGGCCACCTCCTGTACGCCTGGGGCATGCTTTCGGATAACCCAGGGGGCTTGTTCAACACCCACGGCATGAGCGTCGATCAGGAAGGCAACTTCTACGTCGCCGAAGTCGGCAACGGCCGCGCGCAAAAGTTCAGCCCACGCGCGGGAGCGGATCCCTCGAAGCTCGTCGGCAAGCCGGTCTACGCGGCCTGGAAGTAGCGGTCGGGATCGCGACGCAGCAACGACGCAGCGATGGAACTATCCTTCGACAAGAGTGCGGGGGAGAGTAAACTCCACGCCATAGAGCTGCTTGTGCGTGAGCGGAAATATGTTCTTGTCGTCATCGAACGCTTGGTGTGCCCGGACGCAACTTGTCATGATCGCTGGAGAGGATAGCCACGATGAAATATCCGTGTAAGTTGCTTTTGGGATTTTCGATCATCGGGGGTTTGATCGGGTCGGCCCTTCTCACCCACGCGCAGCAGAGCGCTCCACCGTCGCTGCAGCCTCTGACAGGAGGCGTTTATTGGAGTAACGGAGGCGCCGCCGTGAACGTCGGCGTTCTCGTGGGCAAGGATGGGGTAATCGTAATCGACGCGAGGACGAGCGCGAACGCGGGGAAGCAGATTATGGCTCAGGTCGCCAGCGTCACCAACTTGCCCGTGACGACGGTGATTCTCACGGACAGTGATCTCGATCATTCCTACGGCCTGGCAGGTTTCCCGAAGGGTTTGACGATTATCGCCCATGAGAACGCCAAGAAAGAACTCGAAGCCACTGTCGGTTCGAAAAGCCCGGCGCCGCAGTTGCCGACAAAAGGAGTGGACAAAAAGGAGTCGCTCACCATCAACGGCGTCCGCATGGTCCTCCTCAACTTCGGGCCGGCGCACACAGCCGGCGACCTGATGGTTTATCTTCCCGATCAGAAGATCGCATTCACCGGGGACATGATCTCGAACAGCTGTTGCGGCAACGCCCGGTCGGAACTGCTCTTAACCATGATCAAGCCCCGCAAAAGCGGATCGAACGAAGCCGGGTCCGCCGAAGGCTGGATTGAGACTATGAAAAAACTCGTGGCACTGAACGCCGACACCTACGTTCCTGGACATGGCCCTTTGCAAACGAAAGCCGACGTGCAGAAGAGGCTGGCACGCGTGGAGGACAGGCGCACGCAAGTGAAGAAGATGGTCGCGGAGGGCAAATCGTTGGGTGAAATCAAGCAAGCTCTCAATGACACCGCTCAACCCGCCTACGACGTCGCGCAATTTCCTGATTTGACGACAGTCATGTACAACGAACTAACGCAAAAGCACTAAGCACCGGCTTGTGGAATCGTCGATCGCGCGCCCACGCCCCCGTTTTTTTCTTATCAATATCGCTCCGGGGAGCGTACACTCTTGCCCATAAAACGGAGGATCCAGTGAAAATCAAGCTCGGGGTGATTTCGTTCTTGGCGGTAGGTTTCTTGGCCGTCTCCTTGCCGCTCTTAGCTCATCACGGAAATGCGGCCTACGATATAGAAAAAACAGTGACGGTCAAGGGGACGGTGACCGCGTACATCTGGGCGAATCCCCACGTCTTTCTGAAAGTCGACGCCAAGGACGAGAGCGGCAATACATCGCACTGGGTCATTGAAGCCCAGAATGCGGTTAACCAGGCGACCGCTGGCTGGAGCGAGTCTACCTTCAAACCCGGCGATCAGGTGGTGATTGACGTTACGCCGGCAAAGAACGGCCGGACGATCGGAAAATTCAAAGGCCGCATCGTTATTAACGGGCAGCAGTTCAAGCCCTGAACTGGCCGCCTGCTCGAAAATCTAATCCCAGCTGCGGAGCAATTTCGATATGCCCAAACGCTCGTTTTGGATAAGTTCGCCGATGGCGATGATTGTGGCCTCTATGCTCCCTCAGATTTTGTGTGCTCAGACCGCTCCCCCCAAGTCTGTCGATGACCTCCACATTGAGAAGTGGAATAGCGCGCCGGTCCGCGGGCCTGTTTATGACGCGATAAAGCCCACCCCTGCTCCGAAGCATGACATCACCGGAGTTTGGGACGCCCAAATCCAACCGACCGGGGCCAATGAGCACCGGGCAGTGCTGCCCGGAAACAACAATCCCCCTGGGGGCGAACCCGACGAGCGAAATATCCCCAATCCTCTGCCTTACACACCACTCGGCGAAAAGATGCTCGAGGCCAACAAACCGACCGGACTGGGTGTGAGGTCGGTCCCCGCGGTGCTGGGCAACGATCCGGTGGACATCTGCGACCCGCCAGGGTTCCCGCGCTTGGACCTTTCCGAATTCAGGACCATCGAAATCACCCAGACGGCCGACCAGATGATTATCTTGAATCAGTTTTATCGGACCTGGCGCACCATTTGGACCGATGGCCGGGAGCTCCCCACGAATCCCGAACCGAGATGGAACGGCTACTCGGTAGGCAAATGGGCTGACGACTACACCTTCGTGGTGGAAACCGTGGGGATGAATGATAAGACCTGGATCGATAACCAGGGACGTCCGCACAGCGGCGAATTAAAGGTGGAAGAGCAGTTTCACCGCGTCGACCAAGACCACATCGAGCTCACGATGACCATCAATGATCCTAAGATGTACACCGAGCCATGGTTTGCATTGAAAAAGTTTCCGCTGCGGTTGCAACCCCATGGCTTCGATATTCGAGAGATGTACTGCTCGCCTTCAGCCATCGCGGAATATAACAAAGAGATCGGCGATGAGGTCGTCGCTCCGCCGGACAAATAGAAGATAAGTAGAGCAAGACAAACAGGACAGGGCCAAAGTAGCGACGCATTTCTCGAGTCAACGCAGAGCTAGCCGACCTGTCGGGTCGCCATTCGAACCTGGAATACCGCATGCGAACAGTTGGCACCGGAACCCTCACCGATTAGCCATTCTTCTCACAATAAAAAAGGGACCGGACAGCGACCGGTCCCTCTGTTCTGCTAGAGCTTAGCTACAGCGGCTAGAAGGACAACTTCAAGCCGAACTGGATGTGCCGCGGACCGCCCGACCCGAGCACCGCATTGGACGTGTCCGGCGTGGAGGTGGAAGTGCCGAACGCCCCGAGCCCTGAAGTCGGATTGGCTCCGCCAGAGGCGTAATCGGTACGGTTGAAGAGATTGAAAGTCTCGAACCGGAACTGAGCGGTAAACCGCTCTTTAAGCTTCCAGATCTTCGAAACCGAGAAATCCACGTTGCGGAAGTTTGGGCCAGTGAAGATGCCTCTGCCAGCGTTACCCACCGTTCCGAACGCGGGCGGAGTCAGAATGCCTCCGTTCTGCATATAGCAAGCGCCACTTGCGCTTGCGAGTGCAGCCAGGGCCAATCCTTGCAGCGTGGCATTGCCGGCGTAGGGAGCCTGGGCGGCCGTCTGGCAGGTTGCCCAAGCAGCCGCTGCTTGCGCGTTCGCAGTGCCCGAGGTGCAGCCCTTTACGGTGCCTTCAGTCCAACAGGGAATCGGGTTCGCGCCGTTAACGGTGAAGGCGGATTTAGGCCCGCTATAATTCCAATACTGGGTTGTGCCGAGACCGATTCCGGAGTTGCCGTTCTCCCCAGTCCCAAGCCAGTCAAACGTAGTTGTATCGCTCGGGTTCCAGGGAAACCCAGTCTGCACAGTCACGAGGGCGTTAACGGACCAGCCTTCGAGCATCTGCCCCGGGGACTTCAGCCCAGGGATCTGGTAGGTCGGCGAAAAAGTGAAGCGATGGCGCAGATCCATGGCGCCGTTTCCGTAGTTCAGGAGCAGGTTGGTGCTGTCGGTGGGCATGAGATTCGAAGTATTCACACTATTCCCGTCACTGACACTCAGAGCATGGGACCAGGTGTAGGCAGAGAGGAAAGACAACCCGTGGTAGTTCCGCCCCTGGAAGGTTACCTGCAACGCGTCGTAGTTGGAAAAGTCCCCGTTTGTCGCCACGTCTATGTTGGAAAGATACGGGAATATCTTGCTGTAGTTTTCGGCTGCGAGTTCTTGTGCGGCACTGACTTTGCAGTTGTTGTATGCCGGGGCGCTGGCGAGGCAAGCGGCAGTAGGAGTTCCCGCCCATCCCGTGCCGATCGGAGGCTGGTTAAGATCGCGGATGGCTTCTTCGTCATAGCCGTGGTTGCCCACATAGGCTATATCCAGCGTCAACTTGTTCGTAATGGCCTGCTGGATATCCAGATTCCACTCGCCTACGTAAGTATGCTTGAAGTTGGGGTCGACCCCGCCGGTTTGGCACGGGCCGGCGCCGATACCGGAGACATTGCACGAAGGTCCGGTATAGGTGACGCCGTTGGTTACCTGGCTAAAAGTGCTCGGAAATATGGTCGCCCCTGTCGTGTTCCAATTGAGCTGGGCAGCCGTAAAGTTGCCGGTTTGCGGCGTGTTGGCGTTTATCGCCGTGTTGCTATTGTTCACGCCGATGCTCGGGAAATTCACTCCGAAAGGAGTGATGTCAATGAACGCCCCTAGCACTGAGGCGTCGGTCATCAGGCTGGCTCCGGCACGGAGCACCGTCTTTCCGCTGCCGAAGATGTCCCAGGCCATACCCAGTCGCGGCGACAGCAACCCCCACCCGGCCTTATATTCAGGACCATACGATGTGCCTGGGCCGACCTGCTGAACCGCCGGGGTGTTGGTCGGGTTCACGTTCGGATCGAAGTTGCCTAGGTAGTTATGGCGTTCCGTCGGCGGGGTGACGTACTCGTAGCGCAAGCCCAGGTTCACGGTCACTCTGGGAGTGAGGCGCCAGTCGTCCTGCGCAAAAACTCCGAACCAGTGAGCCCGAGAGTTCTGGTCAGGGTTGCCGTATTCAATGCTTCCGCCGTTCGTTGTGCCCTGAAGGAAGCTTTCCAAGGTCGTGAACTTGATCGTGCCGTACGCGTTGGGATAAGTGTCCCCGTCAGCAAGGATGTCCACGTACTCGAAGCCGAACTTCAAGGAATGCTTGCCGACCAAGTGCGAAACGTCGTCAACCAAATCGATGTCGCCTTGTGGACCGCGTCGTCCCGTCCGGACTCCGCCTCCGCCCAACTGGGTGAAGCTGGAAAACGTGAGCGCCGGGAGGCCTCCAAACAGCGGATTGGTTACGCCTGTATTCATGCCGTAGCCGTTCGGCCAGGGACTCGACGGAAGTAGGTTGGAGTCTCCGGCGACACGGTTATCGTTTAGGAAGACGTAGCCCAACCGGAAGTCATTGACCCAGCTCGAATTGGGCGTCCAGGTCCAGTCTCCAGAGTACTGCTGCGCATTGTTGCTGAGGACGGTGGACCATGGCGGCCCCATGGAGCCGATGACGTTGTACCATTGCGGCACTCCCAATATCGGCGGAGCGGTCGTAGCGGTTACGCCCCAGGCTAGGCCAGCCGATTTGGAGATAAAGGCTGTGCCACTCACATGGTGGTGCGAGCTGATCGCGTAGTCGCTCTTGAAGATTCCGTTGTTGAGCGGCGTATGGGTGGTGACGTCAGGGAGATAATTGTTTGACGCTATTTGACTCGTAATGTACGGGAAAATGTTCTCAAACGAGGCTGAACCGGGAGTGACCGTGCAGGTCGCGGCATTAAGGCCCGCCAATTGCGCGCTGAGGGGATTAATTGTAGTAATCGCACCCGCTTTCCCAGCTTTTATGGCGTTACACGCGTCCACCATACTCGAAGTCACCCCTGTTCCGGCCACGCTGACCGGTTCCGAGGCTGTGACGAGGTTTCCCACGGTCACGCGCAGTCCTTCGTAATTCGCAAACCAAAAGAGCTTGTCTTTGATGATCGGTCCGCCGGCCGACCCGCCGAACTGCTCCAGGGTTGCCGGGGTCACACTCCCGGTGAAGTAGTTGGGCGAATCGGTGGCGGCGGCATCGCGTCCAAAGGCATAAGCGGTGCCGTGCAGACCGTTGGTGCCCGACTTGATCCCAACGTTTATGACCGCGCCGTCCCGGAAGCCGTATTCCGCCTTGGGATTCTGCGACGTGCTGAATTCCTGGATAGCATCGATGGGCACGCTGGAGGCGGAATCTCCGCCCTGATACACCTGATTCAGGATAGTTGCGCCCTGGCTGCTATTGACTTCGGTGATGCCCTCTACCCGCAGGCTGTCGTTGGCGTTACGCCGTCCGTTGGTCTGCGTAGTGCCTGTTCCGGACCCTACCGCGAAAACGGTTCCCGGCCGCAGCTGCAGCAAGCGCTCGAAGTTGCGGCCATTCAGAGGCAGATCGTTAATGGACTGATTGGTGACGGCCCCGCCCAAGGTAGCGTCGGTGGTATTGACCGAGGGAACCTCTCCGGTGACGGTGACTGTCTGGGTCTGCTCGCCGGGCGAGAGCGTAAGATCGACACGAATGTTTTCTCCCACCTGCACCAAAACACCGCTGTGCTCCTGCGTCTGGAAGCCTTTGGCCTCGGCGCGGACCGTAAACGTTCCGGGAGTCAGGTTGGTAGCCGCATACTCTCCGGCGCTATCCGCGGTCAGGGTTCGCGTGACGCCTCGGGCCACATCGACCACCGTCACCATGGCTCCGGGAATCGCGCCGCCGCTCTGATCGAAAACGGTTCCCTGTATGGTGCCTTGATTGGTTTGTGAGAAGAGAGGGACACAAATCAGGCACAACGCCAACATGAGCCCCAGCACCCGCGCCGCACGACCGCCGTTTCCTAAAGCTGGTCCCGCCTGTGAGAACCCGACCGCACTCATAGAACCTCCTGAATTTCCAGACAACCCACTCTGGATGGGAAACTGGGAGAGGCAAGTATCATATTTGCGCAGAGTGTGTCAATGAAAGATGCGCATGGGGAGCGCCCGCGGATGGGAGCCTTCGATCGTCTTTGAGATGTCCGTAGGCCAGAAAGCCGCGGCCTTCACTCGGGAAATGGAGCTTGACATCGAGAGTCGGCTAGCGTATTAAGGAGCGCCCCACGTGCGACTCATCCTAAATCCGATTCCAGATCGGTCTTTGATCCGAAGGAGACCTCTCGATGAAAGTTAAGCTTCCCGGTGTTCTGTTGGTGGTTGTGGCACTTCTCAGCACGGGGATTCCCGCCTTTGCGCACCATGGATTCGCCGTCGAGTTCGACGGAAGCAAGTGCTTGAATCTCACGGGCACGCTTACGGGCATCGATTGGGAGAACCCACACGCCTACTTTCATATGGATGTGAAGGACCCCCAGGGCAATGTACAGGCCTGGAGCCTGGAAATGATCACGCCTAACGCTCTCAAGAGGAACGGCACCACCCGCCAGGATTTCACGAATAATGTTGGGAAGCCCATCTCCGCAAGGGCCTGCCCCACCAAGGCCGGAGGCACACAGTACAGAGGTTCGGCGGAGTTCCTCGCGCTGCCGGATGGACAGATTCGCATCGTTGGGCAGTTGGTTGAAAAGCTGACGCCGGAGCAATTTCACTTCTAGTACCTCGCAGGGATCGAATTTCCTCAAAACACGCCCCAGGCAGGTTGGCGCGGCATCGATCCAGTTGCGTTTGTGCCCGTTGCGTTTGTGGAAGTTAAGGAACTGCAACCATGGATCGCTCCGAAGCAGTGTGTAAGTGCCTGCCGTAGACGGTAAAAGGGAGACATTGGACATGGCAGAGATGAAGCTGGGGTTTCGTTATGGCGTTGCGAGTGCAGGAGCCCTATTGGCGGCCCTGTGCGTGGCTTTCACGCCCGCTTTTGCACAGGGTGAAGGCGTTAATGTGCCCGGGCCCGGAAAAGCTCCCAGCAATATCGTGGGGGGATTTCAAAACGTGCATCCCATCCCCACGGGTGGGCCCGCGCCCCGCATGTCTGACGGACACGTGGACCTGACGGGACGCTGGTATCCAAACGCCGCGGGAAGAATGCTGCAGTTTGCTTATCCGCTGGACCTCTCTGCCTTGAGGCAATTTGATCCCAAGGCCACGCCGGAAGGCCCGCCTAGCTTCAAGCCGGGCATGGAAGCAAAGTACAAGAGGCCGGTCCCGTATGGAGATTGCGACCAGGCCGGCACTCCCAGCACGGTATTGGAGCAGGACGCCCAGCATGCCCCCATGGAGCTGATTGGCACCCCACAAAGGCTGGTGATGCTTTTTGAATACCCGCTGGACGTTCGCATGGTCTACTTCAATCGCCAGCATCCCAAGGATCCCGATCCCACCTTCAACGGCGACACTACTGCTCATTGGGAGGGGGATACGCTCGTTCTAGATGTGATCGCTATCGACGAGCGGATGAGGAATTTCGGCGGTGAAGGGTCCGGCGGTTGGTTCCCCAGCGATCAGGAGCACATCGTCGAGCGCATTACCCGTACCTCGAAGAACTACCTCACCTACCAAATCACCATCGACGATCCCGTGGTGCTGGCGAAGCCGTGGAAGTCCGCGGCTCGCACCTGGACCACAGCGCAGGATCCCCACGACGAATGGGGAGAGGTCTTCTGCACGCTGAACCAGGAGCCTGAGGAATACGACAAAATAAAGGCCCACGAGGCGCTGCAAAAGGGCAAGTAAGAGGCTGACGAGGGTGCCAGAATCCTGCTTGCTTCACGCGGTAACTTGTTGGACTCCTGGGGTAGTCTTTCCCCTAATTAGGAAACGGAAATTTTAGCCAAGTAATGCTGCGCTAATAAATCTTCTGCGACGACAGTCTTCGCGCGGGGGACGAAAGCGAGACTTACCTGCTCGGATCGCTCACGCGGCTCATCCGTTTGTAAGGCGACAAGTTCAACCCACAGACATAAGCCTGGAGTTTGGAGCTTGGAGACATATATGCGGACCTTACCGGCAAGGTGGAGGCTGAACTTCGCCGAGCAGTTGTAAAGCACACCAAATCCACACGTGTGATTAAGCCGAATAAGTTCGCCACTCTCTCAACTGCTTGAAAAGAATGGTGGGCCTGGGTAGACTCGAACTACCGACCTCACCCTTATCAGGGGTGCGCTCTAACCACCTGAGCTACAGGCCCGCAATGCTTAGGGAATCGTACCAATACTTCTTACCGCTAGGTATTACGATTTTGCGCTGCTCATTTTAGCATCAACGTCTTCCAACTTCTCGCTAAAGAACTAGCAAAAAGGAATCGAACCGATTCCGGGACAATCGAAACCTACGGTGTGAAGAATTGGCTTTCGTAACCGCCACATTTTGGTGGCGATGCGGTCGTGAAAGAGATGCCCTTATGTAATTGTCTGAGCCAAACCGCGAATACTGAGGTAAGAAGGGATCGATTTCAGGTGCCTGAATGTTGTGAGCTCGCGTCTTTAGTATTTGGCAGTTGATGGGGCGGAGGCATTGAATAGACCTCTGGCGAAGTCCTAACTGCCCCGCGTTCAGTGATTTGCGCTTGTGGCTGAATCGTTCTCTCAGACGTTTTGTAGTCCTTCCTCGCATGCCAGCTAAAGGCGCTCACGGCCGAATGCGGCAAGTGCCTTGTATCGAAGGTGTTATTAGTCCCTTCGAGCGCCCGCTTTGAAACAGTACTAACGGACCATTCTGGAACATCCGTACTAACCCCTATATCTAGGTGCGTCACGGGCTAGTAGTGCGCCTTCTGGGGAGTGATTCCCAGTTTCTAAAGCTGTAGAGAAGCGGTCGTAGCGGTGGCGGCAACTTTTATGCGGAGCGAAGTCGAAGGAAGACGGCACCAGGAAACGGCCAAGACTATGCCGATTGACGCCCTAGATCAGGAAATTATTGATAGCCTGCCGAAGCTGGCGGATGTCTACGACGCGTTTGGCGTTCAGATCAACGCCATGCCTGTCGACGAGATTTTCGCCCTCTACGAGCGAACCGGCTTCTTGTATCCGGACAAGGCGGCGCGACTCCTGCCTCACTTGGGCCAAGTGAAAGAGAACTGGCGGCGCATGCTGAGCCGCGGTGAATCGCTGCTCTACGTCTTGACGGCGGGAGACCAGAAGCGCGGACTCGCGTCGATTGCCGTTTGGCGCACCGCAAAGAATGGGTGGACCTTTCAGCATCTCGTTTCTGAGAACAATCCTTATGCCTCACGTGCGGTCATGCTGGCGGGATCGGCTGCCGGTTTCTTGAAGGGAGTCGCTGAATCCAACCAGAATTGGTTCCGGCCCGAAAACCGGTTTCCATCGCGGGTATTCGGGTCCATGGTGAAAACCATAGGTGAATCGCTCTCCTCCGTTCAGCGGCATCTCTACTTCGCGCTTCCCAGAAAACTGGTGATGCCTGCGCAAAAGGGAATCCGCGTCGTTCCCTACAGCCCCTCGCACAAAGAAGCGCTTTGCACCATCGCCGCGGCGGCACGAGGGAACGTTTACGTGACTGCAGAGGAGCTGCAGGGGGACGTCGAGTTCAAGGCTGTGGATGAAATGTACCGGAGCGTTGGGCTGCGGCGTACGCGGCGGGTCTGGCTCGCGTATCGCGGATATAAGGACGAACCACTCGGCGCGGCAGTCGCATATCGCGGTCCTTTGGGAGTCAACTTCAGCTACATCGAAAATCGCTGCGATTTGCTCCTGCATCCCACACTCCCTGACTCCGATGTCGCCGGCGTCACCGCCAGCCTGCTCAAGGTGAGTTCGAGCGCTTATCAAGGATTTGAACTCGACGCCATTCCGGTCATCACCGATGAGATTGCCGGTGCGGCCATGACTCAGCTGGGCGCGGAATTACTTCGCCATTATTGCCAGGGAATATGGCTGAAGGGCGGCCAGTTGCGGCTCTACCGGCACGTGGACGCCTTCTATTCGCGATTGCTGGCTCGTTCCGAAAGGCATGCTTCGCAGGTCACGTTGGTAGGTTAACGAAGGCAATGACCAAGCACGCGACCGTAGATTACATCATGGATGACCCGCGCGAGGCAGCGCGGCTGAAAGCAAAAGTCGATCCAGAGGCGTGGGCTCACAAGTACATGGGAGATCGCATCAGGTCCGGCATGGAGGTGCTTTCCGTTGGCTGCGGCCCAGGCGTCATTTTGGCCGCCGTTTGCGATTTGCATCCTTCTGTCAGGGGAACAGGCCTGGATATCAGCTCCGATCGGATCAAGGAAGCGACTCGGATGAACCGGGAAAATCCTAGAACCCGCTTCGTGTGCGGCGATGTGCAGGCGATGCAGTTTCCAGCGGACAGCTTCGACGTCGTTTATTGCCGAATGTTACTGCAATACCTGCCGAAGAAAGAGCGGGCCGTTGCCGAAATGGCGCGGGTTTGCACGCCGGGCGGAACGGTATTGCTGCAAGACCTCGATGGGCAACTGCTTTGGCATTACCCGGAAGATGCGGTGTTGCAGAGTGCGGTAGAGAAAGTCGTCGGGGTATTGGGGAGTACGGGGTTCGATCCTTTCGTCGGGAGAAAGCTTTTCTGGCTCGCAAGCCGGGCGGGTTTGGAAAACATCAAGGTGCAAGCCGAAAGCTACCATTTGATCGCGGGTGAAGTCGAACCCGAGACTCTGAAGCAATGGGAGCTGAAGCTGGATATTGCAGCGCCCCAGATGGCCCGCGCTCTTGGCGGCCAAGATGAGGCCCGGGAATGTTCGCAACGCTTTCTGGAATACCTGAGCCGGCCGGACACGCTCACGTATTCCACGGTATTCACGGTGACAGGAGAGAAGCCGCTGCGTAACTGAATCGCGTTTGCGAATCGCGCTTCGGCTTTAACGGGCATAGCGACAAGAATTTGCGTCAGGGCAATCCGAAATTGCAGGCAGGGCAGAGATAGTGCTGTAAACGAAGGCTCCGAACCTGGGATTCCACGCCAGCCTCACTGGCCACTCTTTGGAGGGGGATTTGGATATGTTGTCGACTCGTAGACATAACAGCGGCTCCATCACACTCGTGGGTCGGGTCCTCCTGCTTGGCGTCCTCACCATATGCCAGACGGCCAATGTGCTGGCGGACGGGCCTGGCGGCCCGCAGAATGTTCCAGACGTCACCACCATGAGTCTGGAAGACTTGATGAATCTGCAGGTGACGTCCGTCTCCAAGAGAACGCAGAAGGTTGCCGACGCAGCGGCAGCCATTTTCGTCATCACCCAGGACGATATTCGGCGCATAGGAGCGACCAGCATTCCGGACGCCCTACGCATTGTTCCTGGCCTGGAAGTTGCGCAGATCGACGAGAACAAGTGGGCCATCGGTTCCCGTGGATTCAACGGAAGATTCGATGACAAATTGCTCGTTTTGATCGATGGCCGCAGCGTCTACACCCCTCTCTTTTCGGGTGTGTATTGGAACGTGCAGGACGTAATGCTGGAGGACGTGGACCGCATCGAAGTCATCCGCGGCCCGGGCGCGACGCTGTGGGGCGCGAACGCCGTCGATGGCGTGATCAACATCATCACCAAGTCCGCTAAAAATACGCAGGGAGGTTTGCTCAGTGCCGGAGCGGGGTCGCAGGAAGCGACCGCAGAAAGCGCGCGATATGGTTCCAAGATCAAAGACAACACCTATTATCGCGTTTACGGCAAATACTTCGATTGGTATCCGTCGATTGACTCCACAGGCACAATGGCTTCCGACGGCTGGCATCAATTGCGCAGCGGATTCCGCGTCGATTCAAACGTAGCGACTGCGGATTCGCTCACCGTACAAGGCGACATCTATCAAGACAATTTCGGGGAAACGCTAACCGTCCCATCCTTAACCCCACCCACTTATTCGAGTACCTATCCAAACAACAACGACATGAGCGGAGGGGATCTGCTGGGCCGTTGGAATCACTCCTTTGCCCGCTCCTCGACTTCGCTGCAGATGTACTACGACCACAGCAATCTCTTGTTCCCCACCATCTTTTCCGACCATGAATCCGTATACGACGTTGACTTCCAGCACGATATTCACCTCGGCGAGACTCAGGAGTTGGTGTGGGGACTCGGCTATCGCTCGATCCAGGATAACAATGCCTCTACCTTTACCGTGGCAGTTCAGCCCAGCCAAAGCAGCTTGAATCAATACAGCGCCTTCGTGCAGGACACACTCGGCTTCTTCAACAGCCGCATGCAGGTTACGGTTGGTTCTAAATTTGAGCACAATCCGTTCACAGGTTTTGAGTTCGAACCGAACGTAAGAATCCTCGGCACCCTCACGAAGGAGCAGACGGTCTGGGCCGCCGTCTCCAGAGCCGTCCGGACCCCCGCCATCACAGAAGAGGGCCTGCAGTTGAATGCCGGGGTTATTCCCCCGAATGTGCCTCCGCTCAATAGCCCCTTGCCAGTCGTTGAGTCGATTTTCGGAAGCACCCAGTTCGGGTCGGAAGACCTCATCGCCTATGAAGCCGGTTATCGCGTTCAAGCCACCAGTTCCGTCTCGCTGGATTTGGCTACTTTTTATAACTATTACACGAATCTTCGATCCGCCGAGCCCGGTACGCCTATTGTCGAGGGCGGCGCCACTCCGAGTTATGTTGTCCTTCCCTTTGTTGCCAGCAACAAGATGCGCGGAGGAAGCTGGGGTGTCGAACCTTTCGCGGAGTGGAGAATTCTCCCCAAATGGAAACTGCAAGGGTCTTATAGCTTCCTGCAGATGAACATACACAAGGACCCCACCAGCCAGGATCCGACCGCGGACCTTCCGAACGGCGAGAATCCCCGCAACCAATGGAACTTCCGGTCTTCCCTGGATTTACCCAAGCATATCGAGCAAGACCTGATGCTTCGCTATGTGGATAAACTCCCCAGCCTGAATGTCCCCAGTTATTACTCGCTGGACCTCCACATTGGCTGGAATCCGCTGCCACAGGTGCGGCTATCATTCGGCGGAAATGATTTGTTGAATAGCCAGCACATTGAATTCGTTCCGGATTTCATCAATACGCTGCCGACTGAAGTTCGTCGTACCTGGTTCGGAAGCGTTGCGTGGACCTTTTAGCCAAGACTAAGTTGATCTCGCGACATACCATTGCGCCGCGAGTGAAACGATAATGAGAGCACTGCGACCAATTCTCGTGATCGGAATCTGCCTGAGCCTGGCTCTTGGCGCCAGCGCACAGACGCTCGATTCCTCCGACTCCTCGGAATACCTGATCAAGGCCGGCTTTATTTACAATTTCGCGAAGCTGGTGGGCTGGCCCTCCGGCGCCTTCAGCCAGCCGGATTCTCCGATCGTAATCGGCATTCTGGGAACCGATCCCTTCGGAACAATTATCGATCGCATTCTTTCCGACAAAAAAATAGACGCGCGGCGCTTCGTCATCAAACGGCTGAAGTGGGGAATGGATCTCAAGGATTGCGACATCCTGTTTATCGGCTCATCGGAAGCCTCTCATTTGGAAGAGGTCCTTCACAGCCTGAGAGGCACGCCGGTTCTAACCATCGGAGAAACGCCGGGGTTCGCCAAGCGCGGCTGCATCATTAATCTCACGGTGGAAGATAACAAGGTTCGTTTCGAGGTCAATCTGGACGCCGCGAAACAGGCGGACCTGAATATCAGCTCCCGCTTGCTGGCTCTGGCTAAGATCGTTCCTCAAGCGACGGCGGACGCAAGGTAGCGCAATGAACCTGCAGAATCTATCCATCAAGCGCAAGCTCATGCTCATCACCATGCTGACGAGCAGCGCGGCCCTGGTTCTTTCGTCGGCCAGCTTTCTCATCTACGACCTGATCGCCTTCCGGCATTTGCTGACCCAGGACCTCATGACCCAGGCGCAGATCATCGGATACAACAGCGCCGCGGCCATGGCTTTCCGCGACGAGGCCGCGGCCACAGCGACCTTATCGGCCCTCACGGCCAAGGAAGATATCGTTGCGGCGGTCTTATATAGCCCGGACGGAAAGATTTTCGCTCATTACTTTCCCAACGGCAGCGCGCATCCCTCGGCTTTGCCGGACCGCTCGCAGACCAACGGCTATCGCTTTGAGGGAGGCTATTTAGAAGTCTTCCACGAAGTTACTCTGAATGGCGAACGCGTGGGAACGTTATTTTTACAATCGGACCAGCGCCAATGGAGCGTGCGGGCCAGGCGTTACAGCATCATTGTCGGCGTTTTCGTATTGATCTCGGGATTGTTCGCCTTGTTGGTCTCGTCCCAATTGCAAAGGCTGATTTCCATGCCCATCTTGCATTTGGAAAATGCCATGCGGATGGTCTCCACGAACAAGAATTACGAGGTTCGTGCCACCAGGTTTTATGGCGACGAAATCGGGCGGTTGATCGATGGGTTCAATACCATGCTTGCGGAGATCCAGCACCGCGATACGGCCCTCCAGCGCGCCAACGACGAGTTGAAGACCAGAACCCTGGAACTCGAGGGCGAGATCACCCACCGTAAACGGACTCAGGAAGAACTGCTCAAGGCCAAGCATGCGGCCGAAGACGCCAGCCGCGCGAAGAGCGCTTTTCTCGCCAACATGAGCCATGAGTTGCGCACGCCGCTCAACGCCATCATCGGCTACAGCGAAATGCTCGAAGAGGAAACCCGAGATTCAGGGAAAGCGGAAAATCTGCACGACCTGCGAAAGATCCAATCCGCCGGAAAGCATCTTCTGTCTCTGATCAATGACGTGCTCGATCTCTCCAAGATTGAGGCCGGCAAGATGGGCCTGCATTTGGAGACTTTCGACGTTTCCGTGATGGTCGAAGAGATGGTCACTACGCTCCAGCCGGCCGTAGCCAAGAATTCCAATACCGTTCGGGTTCGCATGGCTGAGGATGTCGGGATGATGCGTGCCGACGCCACCAAGGTACGACAAATCCTCTTTAATTTGATGAGCAACGCCTGCAAGTTCACCGATCGCGGAACCATTTCGCTGGACGTCAGCCAAAGCGTGAGCGAAGGCCACGAATGGATTCGCTTCCGCGTCAAGGATACGGGCATCGGTATCAGCGCCAAGCAGCAGCAAAACCTCTTCCAGGAGTTCACCCAGGCGGACGCTACGATTTCGCGCAAGTATGGCGGCACCGGCCTGGGGCTCGCCATCAGTTACCGCTTCGTGCAGATGATGAAGGGACGCATCAGCGTGGAGAGCCAAGCCGGCCAAGGGTCCACGTTCACAGTTTATCTGCCGGCGCAGGTGACCTTGGAAACGGCTGAAACGGCGCAATCGGAAGGAACCAGCAGCATTTCCGCCGTAGGCGCCGAGCATAAGCCGGAGCTCGATACGATTCTCGTGATTGATGACGATCCGGCGGTCCGCGATCTGATGTCCCGTTTTCTCACCAAGATCGGATTCCGTGTTGTCGCCGCCGCTGGAGGAGAAGAGGGCCTGCGCCGGGCCCGCGAAGTTCGTCCATTGGTCATCACTTTGGATGTGATCATGCCGGAATGCGATGGCTGGAGCGTCCTGCGCAAGCTGAAGGCGGACTCTCAGCTGGCGCAAATTCCGGTGATTATGGTCACGGTGGTCGATAACGAAGCCATGGGTTTTGACCTCGGCGCATCCAATTACCTGATCAAACCGGTGGATCGCGACCGATTGGCGGTGCTGATTGAAAGGCATCGCCTGGCGCGTTCTTCGGGCGGCACAGCCTCCAAGCCCTCCCGCGCGACAGCCAACAAGGAAGAGACGCTTCAAGCCGAACTCGAATCGCCCAGGAGATCGTCATGATGCCGAAGATCCTGCTCATCGAAGATAACGAAATGAATCGCGATATGCTTTCGAGAAGGTTACAGCGCAGGGGCTATCGTGTGGTCACGGCTCAAGACGGGGAGCAGGGCCATGTTTTGGCCCATTCCGAAGCTCCCGATCTGATCCTCATGGACATCAGCCTTCCGGCCATGGATGGCTGGGAATTGACCCGCCGCCTGAAAGCCAGCGATAGCACGCGGCATATTCCCATCATTGTCCTGACCGCTCATGCTTTGGTAACCGATCGAGCCAAAGCCTTCGAGGCGGGGTGCGACGACTATGACACCAAGCCCATAGAATTCGAGCGCCTGAGCGAAAAAATCGAGAGCCTTCTTGCCGAGAAGAAACCGTCATGAACCCGCGCCCTAGCCGCTTACTCATCGTCGACGACAACGAGATGAATCGGGACATGCTGGCCCGGCGGCTGTCACGAAAGGGCTATGTCATCGGCTTGGCGGAAAGTGCCAGGGAACTACTGCCGCGAGTCAAGGAAGACGGCATCGATCTGGTTTTGCTGGATATAGAAATGCCGGAAGTCAGCGGCCTCGATGCTCTTCAAGAGTTGCGCAAATGCTTTTCATCCATTGAATTGCCGGTCATTATGGTCACGGCAAAAAATCAAAGCGACGATATCGTGCGTGCGCTGGATATGGGCGCCAATGACTACCTCACCAAGCCAATCGATTTCCCCGTTGCCCTGGCCAGAATCAGCACGCAGTTGTCCCACAAAATGGCCCAGGAAGCGTTGCGGGAGAGCGAAGAACGCTATGCGCTGGCTGCTCGCGGCGCCAACGACGGACTGTGGGACTGGAATCTCCTGACCAACGCCGTCTATTTGTCCCCCCGCTGGAAGTCCATGCTGGGCTTCCAGGAACACGAAGTCGAGGACCGCTTGGAAGAATGGTTCGGACGAATACACGATGCCGACCGGGAGCGCGTCAGGGAGGAAATTACCGCCCATCAAAGAGGCTTAACGCCGCATTTTGAAAGCGAGCATCGCCTTCTTCATAAGGACGGCGGCTTTCGTTGGATGCTGAGCCGCGGACTTTCCGTCTTTGACGTGAGCGGAAAGGCTCTGCGCATGGCCGGGTCTCAAACGGATATCACCGAACGAAAAGTGTCCGACCCGCTCACTGGATTGCCGAACCGCCTTTTGTTCACCGACCGCCTCGGGCGGCTGATCAAGCACTCCAAACGCCGTAAGGACCATCTGTTCGCCGTGCTTTTCCTGGATCTGGACGGATTCAAGATGATCAACGACAGTCTTGGCCATTTGGTGGGAGACCAGCTTCTGGTTGGAGTGGCCAATCGATTGGAAAAGTGCCTGCGTTCGTCGGATACCGTGGCCCGGCTGGGGGAGACGTTCACGGTGGCCAGGCTCGGCGGCGACGAGTTCACCATCCTTCTCGACGACCTCAAGGAGCCAGACGACGCCAAGCGCGCCGCCGAGAGGCTCATGGACGCGCTCACGTCTCCTTTCGTGCTGGCCGGCAAGGAAGTGTTTACCTCAGTCAGCATCGGCATTGCTTTGGGCAACACCGCTTATGACAAGCCCGAAGACATGTTGCGAGACGCCGATACCGCCATGTACCGTGCCAAGTCTCTTGGCAAAGCCCGTTACGAAGTCTTCGACGCGGATATGCGCGCCAGCGTGATGGCGCGATTGCAACTGGAAACGGACCTCCGCCACGCGCTCGAGCGCGAAGAATTTCGCAATTTCTACCAGCCCATCGTTTCTCTTGAATCGGGACGTATCGTCGGCTTGGAAGCTCTCCTGCGCTGGCAACATCCCAAGCGCGGCCTGCTGGGGCCCGAGGAATTCATCTTCGTTGCCGAAGAGACGGGAATGATTCGCGAATTAGGCTGGTGGAGTCTGCGTGAGGCCTGCCGCCAAATGAGAGATTGGAGGGAGCGTTCGGACGCCGTTCTGGATCTAAGCGTAAGTGTCAATCTTTCCGTCAAGCAGCTTCTGCAGCCGAACCTGGTCGAGGACATTAAGAAGCTCCTGCTTGAGGCACGCGTGCCGCCGCAAGTCTTGAGGTTCGAAATTACCGAAAGCGCGGTAATGGCGGATCCCGCCAGCGCCACCGAATTGTTGCAGCAGATCAAAGACTTGGGTATCCGTCTGGCCATCGACGATTTCGGAACCGGCTATTCCTCGCTGAGCTACCTGCATCGGTTCCCTCTCGACACTTTGAAGATCGACCGTTCTTTCATTAACAACGCGGCAGCAGACGGAGAGGGCATGGAAATCGCCAGAACCATTATGCCTATGGCTAAGAATCTTCGTTTGGACGTCGTGGCCGAAGGCGTCGAAACTATGGAACAGGTCGCCTTATTGAAGAGACTCCAGTGCAGGTATGCTCAGGGATACTACTTTTCAAGGCCCCTAGCGCCCAAGGACATCGGCGAGCTGCTGACAGAAGATCCCACCTGGGAAATGCTGAAACAAACCCGATAGATTAGCCTCTATTTTCGGCGGGCATGTGCGCGCGGTTCTTTAGCGCGCCGTGAAATTGCGCTCCGGTGATAGACTGGGCGCGGAGGTTTACCCAGCCGCTATGGTTGCATGGCTATTGGTCTTGCACGTCTTCGGGTTCACGCTCTGGATTTCCGGCCTGCTGATGGCCAGCTTCGTCCTGCTAAGACATGTAGGCGAGAAAGTTCCGGAAACGCGCGCCAGCTTAGCTCGGATCGAGAAGCTTGCGCTGCGCGGACTGGCCGACCCCGGCGCGGCCCTCGCGATTTTAGGCGGAATCCTGCTGGTCCTGACCAACCGTCAATATTACATTCACGCGCTCTGGTTGCACATCAAACTCGTCTTTGTGCTGCTGTTGATCGTTCTTCACGTGATCGTCGGCACCAGGAGCAAAGCCTACGCTGCGGGACGTATCAGCCTCGATGGCGGATATGTTCGTTTGCTGGCCATCGTGATCGTGTTGGTGTTTATTTCCATTCTCGTGGCCACCCTGCCGGGCGAAGTTCTCTTGACGCACTAAACCGCGCCGCGTCCCGCTCAGGCAAGCGCGATTACGTCGATTTCGACGCGCACGTCGCGCGGCAGCCGTGCCGCCTGCACGGTGGAGCGGGCAGGGAAGTCCTGCTTGAAATAACGCGCATACACCTGGTTCATGGACGCAAATTCGCCCATATCCGTGAGAAATACGGTTGTCCGCACGACTTTATCGAGCGATGAACCGGCTGCTTGCAAGATTCCTTTCACATTTTCCAGCACGCGCTCGGTCTGAGCCGTGATTTCTCCCGAGACCAATTCCTGAGTGCGCGGGTCGAGAGCAATCTGGCCGGAGACGAACACAAATCCATTGGCGCGAACCGCCTGTGAATAGGGGCCGATAGCCTTCGGCCCCAAATCGGTAGTCACTGCTTCCTTCACGTGGACCTCCTCGAATGTGTGCGTTCAGATTATTCCAGAGCCGCCGACCTTTGTTCCTTACTGCGTCCTTACTGCGCGCCGGCGTAACGCGTCCGAAAATCGGCGGGAATGCCTGAATGGTCAAGCCAGGCATGAAACAGGGGCGCTAGGTTCTGGCCCGTTTCGCTTTCCATGGCCGAACGAAGTTCGTCGGTCCCAATTTCCCGCCCTGCCATAACTCTCAAAATCCGGCGCACCGCGCGGTCGAACTTGTCCTCTCCCGCGACATCCTCCAGCGAAATTAGAAAGAGAGCCGCTTTGAACGCTTTCGCCCTGATCTCTTCGCGCGTGTAATCCGATGCCGCTCCGAGCCCTGGCTTCTTGTCCGCCGAACCTACGCGGTCATATGTGGCGATGAACTGGGCAATCTGCCGCTGGCGGCCGGCCGGCCCTCCGCGCGCTTCCGCGGCTAGGATCGATGCGCATAGCGCCATGCCTCGGCCCAGAAGAATTTCCGCCTGCGGCTGCGGAAGCACATGCCAGCCGAACCACGTGTGGGCAAGCTCATAGTCCGCCAAATCCAAAACAGGCTCCGATGCCACCCCGAGCCTCACGGCATCGTGATCCAAGAGGACGCCTTCGGGAAAAGATGCCGCCGCGATATTCCCGGTCGCCTCTTCGACAGCCGCCAGTTCCGCCGACGTTTCCACGATATAGATGGGAGGATGATGATTCGCCACTTGGCCAAACAGGCGCTCGTAAATAGCGATTGTAGCCGAGAGGTGATTGGCCGCCATTTGGGCCGCTGCCTGGTCAATCGGCTCGCGAGTCCAGAAGAAAAAGGAGCCCTGTTGCGTTTCGATTCGCCGTTCGCGATATCGTCCGGCGATCAGGTAAGGTGGGAAGGTCGCTCCCCGCCATACAAAGCGATGAACCACAAGCTCGCCGCGGCGGGTGCTGCGCTGTTCGTGTACCAGCGCCAGAACGCGGAAATCCGCTGGCACTGCTACTTCAAGTTCTTCTGTATGCGCTCGAAGCGAGCCTTGTGCGAAGGGGCCCAAGGGTGTTTCCCAGAACGGAAAAACATTCGGAGAGGCCAGGTAAAACCCATCCGATGTAGTGGCCACCACCCCGCGGCCTTCCCGCGCAGGTTCGAGATCATAGTTGAAGGTAATCTCTTTCGTTTCGCCCTGACGCCACTTGGGAACAAATGGGACGCGCAGCGATGATCCAGGCTCCTGGCGCGTCTCCCCGCTCGCAACAATCTTTCCTTCAACCGCAACGCTCACGTCCCTTGTGCCAAAGATTGGCCCGCCGGGCAACGTGACATCAAGGTAATCCAAGCCGCGATTTCCTACGTTTTCGAGCGTATCCGTCACCTGAACATGAATATGCGTCGGCTCAATTGAGGTGGCCGAGACTTCGGCGACGCGGGTCGGCTGGCTGAACCCGGGGCCTAGAGCTACAGCGCAGCCCGTGAATGACGCGCAAATCAGGAGTAGGGGGAGAAGGCGCATCGCATTCTGCAAACGCATTTGGCAAAGAAGCCGAGCAGAATTTTAGCGTCAGACACAGCGCGGGTCAAAAGCAGGACTCAAAAGGCATTGCACCAAGCCGCCCGAACAGGAAAGTTTACGTCGCGGGGTTAGCGGCCTCTTTGCCGCACAAAACTATGCCCCCCGACCGCATAATTGTGATGGGTGAGAGCTTCCTGAGCCTGTTTATCGCTGTAGCCCTGATCGAGCGCGGCCACGAGCTGCGCGTTTGAAAACCCGGCGTCGCGCAATTCAGCAAGCCGCGAACCGGTAAGCACGACCTCGCCCTTCGCTTTGCGCCGCGCCACGTCGAGAATGACGGCGTCGGACAACCCCGCGAGGTGCATGGCCTCGGCCTCGCCTCCGAATGCCGTCAGCTCATCCAAGCGGACAAGTTCCAAAATGGTGTCTTGCTTCACCCCAGCTTCGATCATTCCGGCAATCGCGTCACCCTCCGCAAAGGAACGATCGTGCGAACGCGCCAGGCGAACCAGTTCGACGCACTCCTGTTCGCTCACTCCGGCCCTTCCCACCGTCAAAATCTGCTGCACCTCGGCGTCATTTAACTGGTACTTATTTAGCTGTTCGATTGTTTCGGGATGCATCCCGGCGGCGTCCAGCGGAGTCATCCGCGCACGGTTCGCGTTCTTACACCCCGCGCAAACGAACAGGGAGATCGCCAACGCGATCGTCAGGCGGCCCTGCCGGCGGCCGAATGCGGGTTTGCCTGCCGTCTTCATCACTATCTATTCTAGTGTGCTATGGAGCCGCCGGAGGGGCGCTGTGCCGCGAGAATCAACGTGGCTGGCTGTGAGGACAGTGTCCTTGGCAAGCTGTACCGAAGGACGATGTCTAAACTTGGTAGACCCGCTCGATATCGAAGACGCCGGAGATTCGCTTCACGTTCTTGAGTATGCGCTCCAGCTGATTGCGATCGGTGATGTCCACGGTGGCCTCCACACGCGCCTGTAAATTATCGGGCCGGCTGTCGAGCACCTGAATGTTCGCGCCCACGCTGCTGATTACGCTGGTTATGTCCGCCAGCAGCCCTGGACGGTCCTTTCCGTGCACGACTAGCGTGACCGGATACGTCCCCTGGCCGCCGTCGCTCCACTGCACGTTAATGCGGCGCTCGGATTGATAGAGCAGCTTCTGCACGTTGGGGCACGACGTGTTATGCACTGCCACGCCGCGCCCGCGGGTCACGTAACCGATGATGGGATCGCCGGGAATCGGATTGCAGCACTTCGCGCGGTACACCATCAGATTATCGTGGCCCAGCACCAGAATGGAGGGATCGCGGATGCCCAGCATCCGCTTCACCGAGGAAACGATCTTGGCGGGCTCGGCGCCCTCGCCTTCGGGCTTTCCCTCTATCGATTGCCCGGTGAGCTTCGCGAGCACCTGGCGCGCGGAATATTTGCCGTAACCCAGATCTGCATACAAATCTTCCACTTTGGAGCGGCCATATTCGGAAGCGATGCGCAGCAGTTCTTCATCGGAGATTTTCTTCAGGCTTACTCCCGCTTGCCGGGCCTCGCGTTCGATCAGCCGGCGGCCCACTTCCGTGGCTTGCTTGCGCTCGTTCAGGTTGATCCATTGCCGGATTTTCGATCGTGCGTGCGAAGTGCGCACGAAGCTCAGCCAATCGCGGCTGGGGGAGTGTCCCTTTTGCGTGACGATTTGGACCACGTCGCCATTGGCCAGCGGATGCCGCAGCGGCACCATTTGCCCATTCACCTTGGCGCCCAGGCATTGGTGTCCCACTTCGGTGTGAATCGTATAGGCAAAGTCGACGGGGGTCGCTCCCCGCGGCAAAGTGACCACTTTGCCCTTGGGCGTAAAGATGTAAACCTCATCCGGATAGAGGTCCACCTTCAGCGTGGAAAGGAATTCCGTGGGCTCGCGCATTTCGCGCGCCCATTCGATCAGTTGGCGCATCCACACCACGCGCTGGTCGTCGCCGTCGGAAGCGTTCGTGCCGTCCTTGTATTTCCAATGCGCGGCAACGCCTTGCTCCGCAATGCGGTGCATTTGGTGGGTGCGGATTTGTACCTCGAAGGGCTGGCCGCCATTGATCACCGTGGTGTGCAGGGACTGATACAGGTTCGGTCGGGGCATGGCGATGTAGTCCTTAAACCGCCCCGGCACGGGACGCCAGATCTGGTGCACCACGCCAAGCGCGGCGTAACAATTGCGCACCGAATCCGTGATGATGCGCACGGCCAGCAAATCGTACACTTGTTCGAGCGTCCCCTTTTGCCGCTGGACTTTCTGGTGAATGGAATAAAGCCGCTTGATCCGGCCTTCCAGCGTCGCGACCACCTCGTTTTCGGCCAGGTGCTTGCCGATCGTTTCCTGCACCTCCGCCAGAAACTTCTCGAACTCCTTGCTGCGCTGCGAAACCACGCTTTGCAGTTCGGTGTAAGCGGACGGCTCCAGATAGCTGAAGGCTAAATCCTCCAGGTCTCCGCGCATCGCCCCCATACCTAGCCGGTGGGCGACCGGCGCATAGATATCCAGGGTTTCACGGGCGATGCGTTCCTGCTTTTCCGGCGGCAAAAAATTCAAGGTGCGCATGTTATGCAGCCGGTCAGCCAGTTTCACCAGCACCACGCGCACATCGGTGACCATGGCCAGCAGCATCTTGCGCACGCTCTCCACCTGCCGTACTTCCGGCGAGACCAGGTCGAGCCGGCTGATCTTGGTCACTCCTTCCACCAAACGCGCCGTATCGGACCCGAATCCGGCCGCGATTTCCGAGAGGGGAATCCGGGCATCCTCCACCACGTCATGCAAAAGGGCGGCGCAGAGTGTCGTCGTGTCCAGCCGCAGGTCTGCCAGGATATGAGCCACTTCCAGAGGATGGGAGAGGTAAGGTTCGCCCGATTGGCGCAGTTGCGCCTGATGCTTATCGGCGGCGAAGGCGAAGGCCCGTTCGAGAGGAGCAAGGTCGTCCCCGGGACGATTCTGCCGCACGTTCGTCAGGAGTTCGGCAAAGCGCGCCTGTAGCCCTCGTTCGGCTATAGCTGCCTTGCTGGCGGCCACCAAACGGGGCAGCCGGCCCGACCTATCAGCAGTGGCCATGAAAGGCTATTGTAGGTTGTTCCCGTGGCTGGCGCTACTCTGACGCCCAGAGAGTAGGCGTGAGCAAAAACAAGAAGGGCGCCCGATCCCTCGAGCGCCCTTTAAGTTCAATCCGGCTGCGGCTTTAGGACTTGGATTCCTTTTCGGCAGCCTTCTGCTTGATGTCTTTGACTTTGTCGAGCAGGTCGTCGGCCTGCTTTTCGAGCGACGCGCGAGTGGAGCTATCCACCATGTCGGCCTTCTGCCGCAGCAGCAGGCTTTGGTAAGCCATCGCATCGGCGTAGTCCGGGCGCAGTTCCGTGGCCTTCTGGAGCATGTTCATGCCCTCGTCCACGAGACTGCCATATTGTTGGGTGAATTGATCTCGCACCTTCTCTGGCAAGGGGTCCGATTCCTTGAGCTGCTTTTTCTGGTTCTGAATGTTGTAGGCTTGGCGCGCTTCGGCATTACCCCGGTACGCCAGAGTCCAGTCAATCACTCCGACCCAGTAAAATGGCTCCGGATCGTCGGGCTTCAGCTGGATATGCTTTTGATGATATTGCTTGGATTGGCTGTACTTGTCCGGATCAAAGGGCGTGCCGGCCATGTTGTATAACATCGAGCCAATGCCATCCAGCGCCGAGAGATTGCCCGGATCGACGGTGAGGACGTCCTGAAACTCGCTTACCGCCTGCTGGCCCACGCGCACGTTGTCGTCCGAAGGAGCGCCCGGAATATATTCCGTGGCATAGGCCGTTGCCAGGTACAGCCGCGCATTCAGCAGGGTCGGATCCAGGTCCTTGGCCTGTTTGAAATCCTCGATGCTGGAGTCGTATTGCCCGTTCTTGAAGGCTGCCACGCCCTTATTCAGCAGGTCGCGAGCCTTCAGCTTGTTGCACCCGGCGGCGCCGAACATGGTTGCCAATACGGCTACTAAACCGAATACTTTTGCCGCCGTGTTATGACTGCCGATCGTCTTTGCTTGTGCGTTCATGAAAAGCTTCCATCCTGCTCTGTCTGAGATTCGTCCGCCAATGACGGCTACGCCTCGACGTCCGCTGTGCGCGGCGCGAGGATCGCCGCTATTGTCCGGCCTCGAGCTTCGCCGTGATCAAACCCACTTTGTCGATGCCCGAGAGGCGCATGATATCGATAGCATGCGCCACTTGCGCGAAAACCACAGTATCGTCGCCCTTGACGAAAGCGACCTTTTCGGCCCGCAGCTTGAAGATATCGTTCAGCCGAGGCCCCAGGTCGTCCCACGTCGCATTGTCCTCGTTGATCTTCAGTTGATTGTTGTCCAGCACCTGCACGACGATGGTCTTCGCCTCGATGTTTTTCTGGTTTTGCGTATTCGGCGGCGCCGGCTGCGGAACCAGAGCATCCAGTCCTTTGGGCGTCAGCGGCGTAATCACCATGAAAATAATCAGCAAAACCAGAAGAATGTCGATCAGCGGAACGACGTTCATCGAAGCCATCGCGCCTTTTTTTGCCCCAACTTCCATTCCCATCTTCGTTACTCCTCTTGTGTTGCCGTGTTTGCGTTTCCCTGGACCGCCGTTTGATCGCGATCCCGCTTCGGCGCGCTGCCCCAGTCTAGGCGGGCGGCGGCGCCGAAGCGCGGGTCTGCTGCTCTATCTTGTCGGTTAGCAAACCTACGTTGTCCACGCCCGCCGAGCGAACTTCATCGACCAGTTTCACCACGTCGCCATATTTGGCCCGCCCGTCACTCTTGATGAAGACGGTCTTGTCCACGCGGTTGGAAATGCGGTCGCGCACGAGCGAGGAGATCTGGTCGAGCGGCGTCTTTTGGTTCCCCAGGAAGATGCTGCCGTCGCGGGATATGCCCACGATGATCGCGTCGTCGCGGTCCGCGTTGGGCATGTCCTCAGGATTGGAGACTTTGGCCATCTCCACGGTCATACCCTTCTGCAACATGGGCGTGACCACCATGAAGATGATGAGCAAGACCAGCATGATGTCGGCCATGGGAATAATGTTCGGGGCCGCCATCACCGGTGCTGCTTTGGGTTTGAAATGCGCCATGACTTACTTCTTTCCGCTTCGCCGGGTAATGAAGTAGTTGATCAACTCCATCGAAGAGTTGTCCATCTCCACGTCGAAGGCTTCCACTTTGTTGGTGAAGTAATTGAAGGCCCAAACCGCCGGCACCGCCACGAGCAGCCCGAGAGCCGTGGTGACCAACGCTTCGGAAATTCCGCCCGCCACAGCCGAAAGCCCGGTGGCCTTCTCGGCTTCGATGCCCTTGAACGCGTTGATGATGCCGACCACCGTGCCAAACAAGCCCACGAAGGGAGCCGTTGAGCCGATGGTTGCCAGACCGCTCAGTCCACGCTTCATATCGGCGTGCACGATAGCGATCGAGCGATCCAGTCCGCGCTTGGCCGCTTCCACCACTTCCGCTTCGGACACTTGCGCCGAGGCGGATTGAAACTCCGAAAGCCCCGTCGCCACTACTTTGGCGATATGGCTCTTCTTGTTCCGCTCCGCGATGGAGATCGCTTCATCCAGCTTGCCTTCGCGAAGCGCGCCGGCCACCTGCTGCACGAACACGCGCGACTGTTTCCGCGCCGCGCTGTACATCAAGGCCCGGTCGATCATTACGCCCAGCGACCACGCCGACAGGATAAACAGGATGAATACCACCGCCTTGGCGATGATGCTCATGCTGCCCCACATCGAGCGCAAATCCCACGTTCCAGCCTGCAAGGCGAGCAGGTTTAATGACGAAACAGCTAAGTTCGCAACCATACGGTTTGCTCCTTTGTGATTCGCACACTATCGACCGAGGCCTTCCCACGTGCTTGGCCTCGGTCCGAAACCTTTGAGGTTAGCCCAATCTTCGATTAGCTAACGACTAGCCACCGAGGACGAACGAAACCGTGATGGTCGTGTCCACTTCGACCGGGTCGCCATTCAATTGAGTCGGCTGGTAGCGCCAGTTCTTCACCGCCTCCAGCGCCGATTGCACCAGAAGCGGGTGCCCCGAAATGACCTGTAGTTCGCCAACGCGCCCGTCCTTATCGATGATCGCGTGCAGAACTACGTTGCCCTGAATACGCGCCTGCCGCGCGAGAGGCGGATAAACCGGCTGCGGCTGAGCAACAAGCTTTGCCGCTACCACCTGTCCTCCCAGTTTGATTCGTGTTTGCTTTGGGGCAGGCGGAGGAGGCGGCGGCGGTGGGGCCGCAACCGCTGGACCCGCGCCCAGGCCGCCAAGCAAGCCGCCATCCACGCCACCCAGCACGCCTCCGGTAACCGGCGCCTCTGGCGGCAGCTCCGCTTCCTTGAAGACTTCCACCTGCTTCGGGATCGCCCGCGGCTGCATCAGCTTTCCTTGCTGGATAAGCCTGGCAACGGGCTTAACGATCTTAGGGGCCTCGGCGGGAGGAGGCGGGGGAGGCGGTGGCGGAGGCGGCGCGATCAGAAGCGTCGTCAGCATCGCCTTGGGCAACGCCTGCGTATAAATCAGTGGAATCAAAATCAGGACGATCAGCACCATCGCTTGAATAATCGTGGACACAACGATCGTCCAACTCTTATTCGTTTTCTTTCTCACCACGCTCGATTCGACAAGATCGTCAAACATGTTATCTCCTGCCGGCCGGGGCCAAGCGGCCTTGCACTTCTCTCGCCCGAGGTTTTGTGCCAGATGCTGCGCCAGAGACAGGCATTGCGCTCTGGCCTTTCCACTGATTCCAAGCAACCACCAGCGGAGCGGCAATGCCGAAACTTGAATACGTTCCTACCAAAATTCCAACCACCAGTGCAAATGAAAAACTGCGAAGCACCTGGCCGCCCATCAAGAAAAGTACCAGGACTGTTAGGAAAGTAAGGCCACTGGTTAAAATCGTTCTCGACAGAGTTTGGTTGATCGAGCGGTTCACAATCGTCTTGAATGGCTCGCGTCGCATCAGCCGCAAGTTCTCCCGAATCCGGTCGAAAATCACGATTGTGTCGTTCATCGAATAGCCCACCAAAGTGAGCAGTGCCGCAATCACCGTCAGGGATATTTCAAAATGTAGAAGCGAAAACAGTCCTAACGTAATGAGTACATCATGGAAGACCGCTATGACAGCGGCGGCACCGTACACCAATTCGAAACGAAGTGCAATATAAACTAGCATTCCGGCCAAGGCGTATAGCGTGACGTAGACCGCTTGCCGCCGCAGGTCCGCCCCCACCTTGGGTCCTACAATCTCGACATTCACCACCGCAAACGGTCCGGCGTAAAATGCGTCGCGCATGACGGAGATCACCGGCGGCGTCGCGCCCGCCCGCTGCAGATCGTTAAGGTTCGAGACCACTCCGCCGCCCGCGTGATCGCGGTAGTCCGTCAGTTGGCGCGCCAATTGCTGATACCGTGTAGCGCCCGTCGGGCCCGAGGTAAGTGGATCCTTGCGTGTGAGCACATCTGCGATCGTTTCCGGCGAAGCCTCATTAAAGTCTTGCTTGCCGGCTTCGCCACCACCAAGCGTCGCTTGCAGCGCTTTCAGAATGGACGCCTTCCCCGCATCGAGAGCTTCGTTGCCCTCGCCCCTCTGCGGAAGATAGATCACCACTTCATTTGGGTTCGTCGTGCCGATGTCCGAAATCCGCTGGATCACGCTGTCACCCAGGCCCTGCTCCACCAATCCCTGCCGCAACTTGTCCACCGGCGGCGTGCTCGCAAATCGCACGTAAACCAAGGTTCCGCCCTTGAAGTCAATGCCGTAGTCCAGGGTTCCTTTGTGGATCCACGACGCCGTGCCGATGATGAGCAGCGTCAACGACAGGCCGACGAAATACTTCGTCTTCCCCATCCAGTCAAAGTTGACGTCGTGATGAAAAAACTCCATCCCGGGTTTTGTCCCTTCAGTTAGACACCGCCCGGGGCACTTTAGTGCCCGGGAGCGGCTTTAGATGCTTAGGGCCGTCTGGCGCTGCATCTTCGCCAGATGCCAGTCAAAAATCACCCGCGACACATACACCGCCGTAAACAGGTTGGCCACAAGGCCTATCGTTAGGGTGACGGCAAAGCCGCGCACCGGCCCGGTTCCAAACACAAACAGGAAAATCGCGGAAACCACCGTGGTCACGTGCGTATCGATGATCGTTAGAAACGCCCGCTTGAAGCCCACGTCCACGGCTGACGCCGGCGCCTTGCCGGCGCGTAACTCCTCACGGATGCGCTCAAAGATAAGGACGTTGGAATCCACGCCCATACCTATAGTCAGAATGACTCCCGCGATGCCCGGCAGCGTCAGTACCGCGCCGAAATACGCCAGGGCAGCCAGCAGGATCACCAGATTCAGCAGAAGCGCAACCACCGCGTTCACGCCCGAAAGCCGGTAGTAGAAGACCATAAAAATCAGCACCACCAGCAAGCTGATAATCGAGGCTTGCACTCCATGCCGGATCGAGTCCGCTCCCAGAGAGGGCCCCACCGTGCGCTCCTCCAAATAGCGGATCGACGCCGGAAGCGCTCCGGCGCGCAAGACCAAGGCTAAGTCGTTTGCTTCTTGCTGCCCAAACCGGCCGGTAATCCGTCCTGAATCTTCGATGCGGCTTTGAATAACAGGGGCTGACACTACCTTGCCATCCAAAACAATCGCCATCGGACGGCCTACGTTTTGTTCGGTAAAAGGACCAAACCGGCGCGCCGCTTCCGTCGACAGCGTGAAATTTACTTCGTAGCCTCCCGGATTGTCCGTGCTCGGCACAGCCGAGGCGCTGCGCAGATCGCGGCCGGTAATGATGGGCGCGCGGTCTACCAAATACCAGCTGCCTTGGCCGGTAGCGTCCGTGTCCTTCGAGGGCAGTAGCTGCGTGCCCGGCGGCAAAATGCCGCCATGCGCGCCCTGCGCCGCCGCTTCGGATGGATACGGATTGGCATCCTCCACGCGGAGCAGTTCCAGTTGTCCGCCCGCTTGAATGACGGATTTGGCGCGGTTCGGATCGCCCTCGCCCGGCAGCTCCACGATAATCTCGTTGTCCCCCTGCCCGTAGGGCGCCACAACGGGTTCCGTCAATCCCAGCGCATCGATGCGGCGCCGGATGGTCTCTATAGTTTGCGACATCGTCTCGGACTGGATGCCCGCGACGGTCGACGGCTTTATGCTGAGCAGATAGCCCGATTGCTCGCCGGGCGCCGGCGCGAGGTCCCAATCGGGGAAGTTCGAGCTCTCTAGGTCCCGGAAAGCCGCGGTCGAATCGGGCGCAACATTGTGAACCAGAATTTGGGTATCGCCCACCTTCCGCAAGTCGTCGTAGCGGATGTTTTTGTCCCGCAGCAGCGTGCTCAGGTGGTCGATGGTTTGATCGGTTTGCAGGCTCACCGCTTCGTTCACCTGCACCTGTAAGATGAGGTGCGTCCCGCCCTGAAGGTCCAAGCCCAGCTTGATCCTCTTAGAGAAATTATCGCGAGCTTGGGCCAGCGAAGTCGGGAACTCGGGCAGTCCCACTAAACCAAAAAAGCACAACAAAATGACCAAAACGATAAAGACAGCTTTCCATTTGATGGTGGAATTCATTGTTTCTTTTCATCCGCGCGAGCAACCGGAGAGGTCCGGGACGTCACGCTCCCTGATTCCGCTTAACCTTCCTTGCCTTCCGTCTGAAGCCCTGCTACCGCCGAACGCGCTACCTTCACCTTCACCTGATCGGCGATGCGCAGTTGTAGGGAATCGCCATCGAGGGACACGATTGTCCCGTACAACCCGCCGTTGGTCACGACCTTATCCCCGGTCTTAAGCTCGTTCAACATGGATTGTGTCTTCTTCTGCCGCCGCTGCGCCGGGAGGATCAGCAGCACGTAGAAAATTACCATGATGATCGCCAAAGGCAAAAAAGCGATCAAACCATTTCCCGCTGGACTCTGGGCGACAAAAAGAAGCGAGGCCGCCACGCTACTGCACATCATGCTTGATTGACTCCCGACCGTGTCCCCAATTATTGCAGGATCGAGCGCAGAAAGGAAATCCCGCCGCCCTTTTTCCCGCGGCGCGCCCCTCCGTCATGCGAGGGCTTCATCCAAACGACCCGCCGCTCTGCTTATCGATGACCTGCTTCCAACCGCGCCTGAAGCTCGGAGGAGAACCGCGACAGGTTCCCAAACGCGATAGCCTCTCGAATCGCCTTCATCATGTCAAGAAAAAAGTAAAGATTATGGCGGGTGTTCAGGATGGCGCCCAGAATCTCGTTGGCGCGAAACAGGTGGCAGAGATACGCGCGCGAATAGCGTCGGCACGTCGCGCAGCCGCAGCGTTCGTCGATCGGCCGCGGATCGTCGATGAACTCGGCATTTTTGATGTGCAACGGGCCTTGGCTCGTATAGAGATAGCCGTTTCGCGCGTTGCGCGTGGGCAGCACGCAGTCCATCATGTCGATCCCGCAGCGCACATAGTCCACCAGCTGTTCCGGTTTGCCCACTCCCATTACGTATCGCGGCCGCTCTTCCGGCAAGCAGGCCGCCGTCTCGCCGGCGATCTCGTAGGACAACCCGTGCGGCTCGCCCACCGCCAGCCCCCCGATGGCGTAACCAGGAAAATCCAGGGCCACGAGTTCCCCTGCATTTTCCCGCCGAAGATCCGCATACGTCCCGCCCTGCACAATGGCGAAGAAAACCTGCTCCGGATTCGCTTCGCTCGCCGCGCTCGTCTCGATCTCGTTCTTGCACCGCTTGGCCCATTCCAGGGTGCGCCTCGCCGCCGACGCGGTGCGATCGTGCGCCGCCGGATACTCGATGCACTCATCGAGCACCATGCCGATATCGGATCCCAGCGCGCGTTGCACTTGAATGGCTTTTTCGGGCGTGAGCATGTGTTCGGTGCCGTCGAGATGCGAGCGAAAACGAACCCCTTCCTCGCTTATTTTGCGTAAATCCGCCAGGCTAAACACTTGGTACCCGCCGGAGTCCGTCAGGATGCCGCCCGGCCAAGCCATGAACCGGTGCAGCCCGCCCATGCGCCGAATCAGCTCGTGCCCGGGCCGCAGATAGAGGTGATAGGTGTTCGCCAGCAGGAGTCCGACTTGCATCTCCTCGAGCGACTCTTGCGTCATTCCCTTTACGGTCCCGGCTGTTCCCACGGGCATGAACGCAGGCGTCTCGATGGTTCCGTGCGCCGTGGTCAAGCGCCCCAGGCGTGCGCCGGACGGGTCCACCTTCACGACTTCAAAGCCAAATGGCATACGGGGAGTCTAGCAGCCCTGAGGTCTGCTTGTAGCTTCCACAATGGGCTCAGGATTCGCCGGAGCCTTCACTGTGAGGGCAGTTCGATTGTTTGCCCTGTAGCCGTGCCGCTCCTGGTAACTCCGTACCTATTCGCCTTCGATGGCGCATCTGTTTCCCTCTATAATGCCCTCAAGCTCGCTTTCGGAGCTCACCGATTCGAATGGACTCCCCTAGGCCCCCTCAAACTCAGTGGCGAGCGCTCTTCTCGCATGCAGGCTTTCCCTTCTTTTTCGCCGGCATGTTCGTATCGCTTTTCGGCACGGGAATGAATTTCGCCGGCGTAACTCTCTACGTTTTAGGTAAGACCCATTCCACTGTCCAGGTAAGCCTCACCGTCATCCTGCTGACCTTGCCTCGACTGGTTGTCCCGCCTTTTGGGGGCGTGCTCACCGATCGCGTCGACCGCCGCTACCTTTCGATCGTCTTGGACTTGGGGCGCGCGGCCATCGTCTTGGCGGCTGCCTTCTTCGCCTGGCGAGGCAGACTCGAGCTTTGGCAGCTCTACTCCATGGTTTTGTTACTCGGCGTGGGGTTTGCGATCTACTGGTCCTCGAGCCTCGCTTTACTTCAGGAGTTGGTTCCTCCGCAGCGGTTGATTGGCGCTAATGCGGCCGTATTAATCGCCGTTCAAGGAGGCATGCTGGCCGCCGGCGGTTTGGTGGGACTCGTTTACGAACGTGCCGGACTGGCCGGAATCCTATCCATCGATGGCACCACTTACGCCCTTTCGGCGCTGTGCTTTTATTTGCTGCGGCGGGGCTATTTCGCCCCTCGCGGCTCGGCCTCGCGGGCTCTCTTCGGCACCGCCGGTCTTCGGGCCCAGAACTCGATTGACCCTGCGGCCGAGCCTGAGCCCGGCGTCCTCGCGGATATTCACGAAGGGTTGAACTATCTCCGCAGCCAGCCTGCGGTGCTGGCCCTTGGTTTGACTTACGCCTGCATGATGGCCGGGGTAATCAGCGCCAATGTCCTCGTAGTGGCGCTGGCCAATAATCTTCTCCATGTGGGCGCGCGCGGCTACGGCTTCATTGAATCCGGCTGGGCCTTAGGAGCTGTCCTCGGAGGATTCGGAGCGGCTCCGCTTTCCCGTCGGCGCCCCTTTCGCGTACTTGTAGGCGCCTTATTCCTTCTCGCTGTGGGGCACGCGCTGTTTCCCTACGCCGGTACTCTGGCTATAGCCATTGCCATGAACGCCGTTTTCGGCGCGTGCCGGGCGATCGGCGCCGTGCTCACGCAGTCTTCGATCCTGGCCTCTGTTCCTAATCGCTTGATGGGCCGCACCCAGTCGGCCTTTGCCTTCTTGGCCACTGTCCTGCAAGTGCTCATGAGTTTTGCGCTGGGTTGGTTGGCCGAACACGCCAGCTTGCAACTCGCTTTCCTTCTGCTCGGCGCGCTCTATGGCGGAGCGGTCCTCTCCGCCTTGCGTGTGCGTACGCTCACTCCGCTTCAGGAGATCGAGCCCACCACTGCTTAGCCGCTCTTCGCGGGCGCGAAGGGAGCGGCGATCCGCTCAGGGCCGCGCTTCGTAAACTATGTTGAAGGGCGTCTCGGCGGCTCGCCGAAAACGAGTGAAACCTGCCGCGGTTACTACTTCACGTATGCGTGCCTCGCCTGCCTGCGCTCCAAGGCACAGGCCCACCTCCTGGGAGCGCGAGCACGGCGTGCACAGCAGCGTCGAAAACGAGTAGTAAACGCGCCCCACGGGATTCAGGTTGTCCTTGATGTCGTCGTTTGCAAATGGCTCCACGATCATCCAACTGCCATCGGCCTTCAGCGATTCACGGACGTGTTTGGCCGCCCCAACCGGGTCTCCCATATCGTGCAGGCAGTCGAAGACCGCCACCAGATCGTAATCTTTGCCCGGATAAGACTTGGCTGCCGCCACTTCGAACGTGGCGCGCTCGGAGACGCCTTCGTGCTTGGCGGATTCGCGCGCGCCCTCAACCGATTTTTCGTGATAGTCGAATCCGTGGAATTGCGATTTCGGGAATGCTTTGGCCATCAACACCGTCGAAGCGCCTTTGCCGCAGCCCACATCGGCCACTTTCCCTCCGCGTTCGAGCTTCTCTTTAACGCCCGTGAGCGATGGAATCCAGGAGCTCACCAGGTTGGCGGCGTAGCCCGGCCGGAAAAACTTTTCGCATCCGTGAAAGACTCTGTCGTCATGCTCGTACCAGCCCATTCCCGCGCCGGTGCGAAAGGACTCGGTGATGCGCGGAACCGCGGCCAACGAGCCGAGCGCCAGTTCAAAGGCTCCGGGAAGATACGCGGGGCTGTTTTCATCCGCGAGCGTAAATGCCTGTTCCGCGTTGAGGCTGAACCGTTTGGTCTTGTCGTCGTAGGTGATATACCCGCCCGCCGCTTGCGACCCGAGCCACTCCCGTACGTAACGCTCATCGGTCTCTGTCTTTGCGGCGAGTTCCGCTGGAGTCATCGGCCCCGCCGCCAGGGCCTTGTACAATCCCAGTCTTTCTCCAATCACAACCATGCCCGTGTGCGCGGCGGCGCCTAGATCCGCTACGAATCGGCCGACAAAGGCGTGCAGCTTATCCATATCCAGGGCGGGAAGCGGTGCTGTAGACATTTTTTCCTCCGAAAAAAGTGCCTGAGAGTGAAAATTCAGTCGAGGATCAACCGAGGCACATTCTGCCCCGGATTTTGTGCCTTGAAAACCCACAAGTCAAGCGCTCTGAGCGGGAACAAATTTGTAGAGTGCTGCTGTTAGCTCGCTGAAGATCTAAGAAGGTAAGGGGCCCAATATCGCCGGCCTAGAGGTATTCCCGCGAAGAGCCTTCCAAAAATGCGCGCAACTTTCGCGAACGCGAGGGATGACGCAGTTTCCGCAGCGCCTTGGCTTCGATCTGCCGGATGCGCTCGCGCGTCACCGCGAACGACTGCCCTACTTCCTCCAGCGTGTGTTCGGAGCCGTCGTCGAGCCCAAACCGCATCTTGATCACCTTCTCTTCGCGCGGCGTGAGCGTCTTCAGAACCGATGCGGTCTGTTCCTTCAAATTCAGATTGATCACCGCGTCGGACGGCGAAACCACGGCCTTGTCCTCGATGAAATCGCCCAAATGCGAATCTTCTTCCTCGCCGATGGGGGTCTCAAGCGAGATGGGCTCTTGCGCAATTTTTAGAATCTTGCGCACCTTGGCCACCGGAATATCCATGCGCTTGGCGATCTCTTCCGACGTCGGTTCGCGCCCCAGCTCCTGCACCAGCTGCCTCTGCGTGCGGATCAGCTTGTTGATCGTCTCGATCATGTGAACGGGGATGCGGATCGTGCGGGCCTGGTCGGCGATGGCGCGGGTGATCGCCTGCCGGATCCACCAGGTTGCATACGTCGAGAACTTGTATCCGCGGCGCCACTCGAACTTATCCACGGCCTTCATCAGGCCGATATTGCCCTCCTGGATCAGGTCCAGGAATTGCAAGCCGCGATTGGTGTACTTCTTGGCGATGGAAACCACGAGGCGAAGGTTGGCCTCGATCAGTTCCTTCTTGGCCTGCTCGGCCTCCATCTCGCCGCGAACGATGATCTGAAGGGTGCGCTTCAGCTCCACCAGCCCCACTTCGCTGGCGTCCGAAATCTCTTTCAGCTCGGTGCGGCGGGTGCGCAATTCGCGGCGCGCTTCCGCGGCCGTGTCGCCTTTGGAGATGTCGGCGCGCCGCTCCAGCTTGCCTGCTTCGCGCTCGAGCGACTGCAATCGCTCCACGGTGTGCCGCATCTTGTCGATCAGCCGCTTGCGCTCGAAAAGATTGAACTCCAGCGACCGCGCCAGTTGCGACATCTCGATGCGCGTTCGCGATATGGCGTATCGCCCGTGCAGGTAGGAACGCTTCTTGGCTTTGGGAATTTTCTCCAGCCTGGCCGCTTGCTTCAGCGCCTGATCGTATAGGCCGGCGATGTTGTCGAGAACTTTCAGGGTCTGCTTGGTCTTGTTCTCGATCTTCTCTTCGGTGAGCTCCTCGTCGTCGAACTGCACGATCTCCTTGATCGACCGCGCGCCATTCCGCAGATCGTCGGCGATGGCCATCAGTTCCTTGATCACGATCGGCGAGCGCGTGATCGTCTTCAAAACCAGAAGCTGCCCGCGCTCGATGCGCTTGGCGATGGCCACTTCGCCTTCGCGCGTCAGCAGCGGAACGGTGCCCATCTCCCGCAGATACATGCGCACCGGGTCGTTGGTCTTCTCCAGTAAGCCCGGTGTCAGGTCCAGTTCGACTTCGTCGCTTCCGGCGGCCTCCTCTTTGACTTCGCCGTCGGCAGGTTCCGTGGCTTCCAACGCCGCACGCGCCGCTTTGGCGGCGGCGATGTCTTCGTAGATGTCGATGCCGTATCGTTCGAAGGTGGAAAGCAGGTCGTCGATCTCTTCCGAGGAGTGTACTTCCGCAGGCAGGATGTCGTTCACTTCGTCATACAGGAGGTAGCCGCGCTCCTTGCCCATGTTGATGAGTTGGCGTACCTGATCGTATTTTTCTTCTAGCGCCAGAGCCAAGAGTTCCCTCCGTGCTTGCTCGAGACGTCAGGCTTTTTTAGGACCGCCCGAGCGCCAAGGGCGCACTTAGGTCCAGTGACAAAAACGACAAAAATCCCAAATACTCAATTGTGAAGGCAATCACGCGCTTGCTTGTTTCCGCCGTCGCGCCCGTCCCCGCGCCTACGATGTACACCCTGTTTGGATGCATGGCGCACCCTACCCGTTACCGCGTTAAACCGTATCACGTTACACGCCGCTAAGGGCCTCGTCAACTGGCCGCGTTGCGCAAAATTGCACGACAATCTGCTCGGTCGCGGCGCAAACTCACGGCGCTGCACTGGCCAGCCGGCGGCGCAACTCCAGATACCGCACTTGTAGCTCCCGCAGCTGTTCTCCGCCGTCTCCCAGCCCCGGCCCGCATGCTTCGATCTGCCGCTGCACCGCCGCCAGTTCCTCTTCCGATTTGCGCCGCCGCAGCACCTCCAGGCAGCTTTCCGCCTCTTCCCAGCTCGCTTCCATGCCGCCCTCGAACGCGATTTCAAACAGCAGCCGCCGGTGCTGCTCCTCCAATTTCGGCGCCAGGGCGGTGGCGTCCGGCGTCGCCCCCGCCGCGCATGCCTCGATCAAGACGCCCAGGATCTTTTCCGTTTCCAATCCCACGTGAAGCTCATGCGCGCGGATCTCTTCGCTAAGCCGCTCGCGAAAATCGCTCGGCTCCATCAGCATCTGCACCAACCGCCGCTCCGCCGGTTTCGCCGCCCGCCCCGTAAGCGCGGGCTGCGTCTTCACCTCGCTGCGCCGTTCCGCCGCGGCCCGTCGCAACGCCTCGCGCAACACCGGCTCGTCCACGCGCAGTTGCTGCGCGATCCGCGAGGCCCATTCCGAACGCAACAGCGCACTCGGCAGCCGCTGCACGAAGGGCATCAGGAAATTCATTGCCCGTAGTTTCTGTTCCGCGTTCGCCACGCCCATCTGCTGCGCTCTGCCGATCAAGTAATCGAGGTACGCCGGCGCGCCCTCCAGCAATTTGCGATAAGCCGCCGCGCCTTCTCCGCGGATGAAGGCATCCGGGTCCTTCCCGCCCGGCAGCGCCAAAACGCGGACGTCGCAATCCTGCTGCAGCAAAAGCGAGAGCGACCGTTCCGTCGCCGTCTGTCCCGCCGTATCGGGATCGTAGTTCACTATGATCCGCCGCGTGAACCGCCGCAGCAGCTTCACCTGCGTCTCCGTCAGGCTCGTGCCGCAACTCGCCACCACGTTCCCGATCCCCGCCCGCGCCACCGCTATCGTATCCATATAGCCCTCCACCAGAATCGCCGCGTCCGCCTGCCGTATGGACTCTTTGGCGCGATCCAGGTGATAGAGCACGGTGCTTTTGATATAGATCGGCGTCTCCGGCGAATTCAGATACTTCGGCAGGTCGTCGCCCAGCGCGCGCCCGCCGAACGCCACAACTTTGCCCGATTCGTTGGCGATCGGAAAAATGATGCGCCTGCGGAAGCGGTCGTAAGCGCGCCCGTTGGCGTCGCGGCTGGCGAGGCCGGCCAGCTCGATCAGTTTCTCAGGATATTTCGCCTTGAGATGCCGCAACAGCGCGTCGCCGCCCGAAGGCGCGTAGCCCAATCCGAACCGCGCGATCGCCTCGGCGTCCAGACCGCGATCCGCGAGGTATCCCCGCGCCGCCTTGCCCTCCGGCGTGTTTTCCAGTTGCCGCGCAAAAAACGCCGCCGCCTCGCGATGCAATTCGACGAGCGCGGTGCGCTGTTGCTGTTCGCGCCGCTCCTCCGGCGAACGGTCCCGCGCTTGCGGAATGGCGATGCCGCACTTGTCCGCCACCGCCCGCACCGCTTCCATGAAGTCGCACTTGTCCATCTCCATCACGAACTTGAATACGTCCCCACCCGCGCCGCAGCCAAAGCAGTGATAGATCTGCTTCACCGGATGCACCGCGAACGACGGCGTCTTTTCCGAATGGAACGGGCACAGCCCGGTGAAGTTCTGCCCGTTCTTTTTCAGCCGCACGTATTCGCCCACCACGCGGACGATGTCCGCCTGTTGTTTCACGCGATCGGCAAATGAACCCGCTTCCGCCACGTTCCCCTAGCTCCGTATCTGCGTCACGCCCGCAGCTCCACCACCGTCACCGCCGTCCCCCCGCGTTCCTGCGCTTCCGCATGAACGCTTTCCACCAGCGGATGCGCCGAAAGAAACTCCGCCAACCCCCGCCGCAGAGCTCCCGTCCCGTGCCCATGAATCACGCGAACCGCGGGCCTCCCCGCAATCGCGGCGTTGTCGATAAATTTATCCACGCGCCGCGAAGCCTCCTCCACCGTGCAGCCAATCACGTTGATCTCATCCCCGGCGCCGCCGGTCTCTTGATCCGCTGCCGCCGTATGCACGCTGAAGCCGCTTCGCGCGGCGCCCGCCGTTTTCGCTCCGGCGCCGCCGCCCCCCAAAAAGCTGGACGACGCGCCGCCCGCTCCAGCGCCCGATCGGGCGCTGGCCGGGTGCTTGCCGCCGTCTTCTCTCACCACCGCCGTAATCTCCGAAAGCGGCACCTTCATCCGCAGCGGCCCCGCTTCGATCTCCGCGCTCGCTCCGTCGCGCCGCCGCAGCAGCACGGGCGCAGGCAGGCCGCGCACCCGCACCCGCACGCCGGCCACCAGTTCCTCGGGCGCGGGCGGACGCACACTCTCCGCCGCGACTCCCAGGTCCGCTTGCGACTCCGAAAGGTGTGCGACCACGGCTGCATCGGCTTCGCCGCGTGCCTCTCCGCGTGCCTCGGTCAATTTTCGTCGCGACTGCTTCTCGATCTGAGCGCGCAGTTCCCGGTCTTTCACCGCGTCAATGGCTCGCGCCATCTGCCGTTCGTGCTCCGCCACCGCGGCGGTGAACCTTTGCTCCAGTTCCGCGATGCGCGCCCGCTGCCGCCCCACCCACTCCTCGCGCAGTTCGCGCCGCTCGGCTTTCACTTCTCGGGTCTGCTCCGCCAAATCGCGCTGCATCTGCTCCAGAACGTCGCGGCTGCGATGCAGGTAGGCAATCAGCCCCGCGGCCTCGCGCGCCTCGGGGGTGATGAGTTCCTTGGCCCGGTCCACAATCCTCTCCGGCAGTCCCAATCTCCTCGCAATGGTGATGCCGCTCGACCCGCCCGGCACACCCACGCGCAGCCGATAGGTGGGCGTCAGCCGCTCTTCATCGAACTCCACCGCTGCGTTCAGCACGCCCGGCGTGGTCGATGCATAAGCCTTCAGCCGGTCGTGGTGGGTGGTGGCCAGAACCAGGCAGCCTCGCCCGCGAAATTCGTCCAGCAGCGCCACCGCCAGCGCCGCGCCTTCCTCGGGCGCCGTCCCCGTGCCAATTTCGTCCAGCAGCACCAGCGAATGCGGCGTGAGCGCTCCCAGAATGGATCTCAGATTCAGCATGTGCGCCGAAAACGTGGAGAGGTCCGCGGCGATCGATTGTTCATCGCCAATGTCCGCCAGTACTCGATCGAAAATTCCCAGCCGCGCCGACTGCGCGGCCACAGGAATCCCCGATTGCGCCGCCAGCACGGCCAGCCCTACCGTCTTCAGCGCCACCGTCTTCCCGCCCGTGTTCGGTCCGCTGATCACGAGAACCGTCTCGTCTTTGCCCAAGCGTAAGCTGAGCGGCACCACGTCGCGACCCTGCGGCCGCAGCGTGCTTTCCAGCACCGGATGCCGGGCCGCCTCCAGCATAATTGCGGCCTCGTCCGTAAATTCCGGAATGCACGCATCGTACTCTCGCGCGAATCGCGCCCGCGCAAAAAGCGCGTCCATCTCCGCGATGGTCGCCGCCGTGTGCGCCAGCGGGCCCCGCTCGGCCACTAGCTTCGCGGTCAGCTCATCCAGAATCCGCGCGATCTCCGCCGCCTCCTCTTCCCTGAGCTGCACCAGACGATTGTTCACCTCGATGGTTTCGAGCGGCTCGACGAACACCGTTTGCCCCGTGGCGCTGGCCGCATGGACCACGCCGTCCAGGCTGCGCCGCTCCGACGCTCGCACGGGAATCACGTAGCGGTCGTTCCGCTGCGTGATGTAGTCTTCGCCGCCTTCGCTGCCCCGGGCGCGCAGAATGCGCTCCAGCGTCTTCTGCAGACCTTCGCGCGTCCGCGCCATTCCTTCGCGCATCCGGCGCAGCGCCGGCGACGCATCGTCGCCGATTTCGCCGTTGGGCAGAATGGCCCTGCGGATGGCCGCCGCCAGAAAGCGCAAATCCGCCAGCGAACGGACGCGCTCGGTAAGCAGCGGAAATTTCGGGGCGGCCTCGCGAAAGATCTCGCGCAGCGACGTCGCTAAATCGACCAGCGACGTTGCGTCCAGCAGTTGCGCAGCAGCCAGAACGGCTCCCGGCAGGTCCAGCCGTTCGAGCCAGGCTTCGGGATCGGCCAAGGCCCCAAAACCAAGCTCTTCGCCGGCGCGCAGATAAGCAATCGCCTCCCGCACCGCGGCGAACTCGCGTTCCAGCGGCGCGCGCTCGGTGCGGAACTCCAGCGCCTCGATGGCCCGCCGCCCCGGCGCGGACGTCGTGCGGCCCCGCAGCAGATCGCGCAGCCGGTCGAATTCCAGAATCTCTTCAGCGCGGCGTCCCATCTTTTCCTATCGTTTGGCCAGCGTCTCGGCCAGATATGCTGCGGCCTCGGCCGGATTTTGCGCGCCGCGCACCAGCCGCGTCCGCGCTTCTCCCCAGCGCGATCCGTGGTTCGCCTCCACTTCCCGGACCCTCTCGATGATGGGCGACCAGAAATCGCCCAGCGTCACAAACGGTTTCCCCGCCATGACGCCCTTGTTGAGCATCTCCCAAACCACCGCCAACTCCACCAAAGTGCCCGTCCCGCCTTTGCAGGCCACGAAGCCCTCTCCAAAGCGGATCAGCTCGAATAGCCGCTCCTGCCAGGTGCTTGCGGCATGCTCCTCGTCCACCCAGGTGTTCGCTTGGGTGCGAAAAAATGTGGAAGTGATCGCGATGGTGCGGCCGCCCGCCTCTTTCGCCCCGCGCGATACCGCCTCCATCACCCCTGTATATCCGCCCGAGCACACCTGGAAGCCGCGCCGCGCCAGTTCGCCTCCCAACTGGCGCGCCTCTTCGTAATCGGCTTCGCCGGCCTGCGGCCGCGCGCTGCCAAAGACCGTGATGATATTTCCGGGGCTCATGTGGAAATGATTCTAACGGGAGATTTGTCTCTCTGCTTGCTTTGGCGCCGCGCGCCGGCTGGCCGCCGGCGCCCGATGAACATCGCCATGTGGCGCCAGTTCCTCCACCATGGCCACGCAGATCGAATCGACCACCCTGCCTGCATTCACCCCGTGCGGGGTATTGTTGCCAAAGATCGAAAAGATCAGGTGCGCGCCCCCACGCGAAGTGGCGTAACCCGATAAGGAATTGACGTGCTCCACGAGGCCAGTCTTCGCATGTACTCGTCCCGCGGCCGTCGTGCCTCGCATGCGAGTCTCGAGCGTGCCGTCCTGCCCGGCCACCGGCAGCGTATTCTCGAAATCCGGCCCCCAGGGCTGGCGCTGAGCCCAGGTCAGCAGCCGCACCACGCTTTGTGGAGTCACCAGGTCCCCTCGGGAGAGCCCCGAGCCGTCGGTCAACTGCACATCGTCCGGCATGATCCCGATGCTTTGCCGGAACTGTGTGGCGAACGCCAGCGCATCGTCCATCGTAAGCGCTCCGGCTTTTTCCCTGGCTGCTACGCGCAGCATCAGCTCGGCCTGCAGATTCATGCTCAGCTTGTTGGTGATGCCAGCATCCTGCGCAAGCGGAGGCGAGGTGTGCTGTGCCAGCACGTGCATTGCGGAAGCAGGCTGCGGCTGCGCCTCGCGATCTTCGTGGCGTGCCCGGCTGTGGCCGCCGACGCGCACGCCCCGCGCTTCGAGCAATTGCATCAAAACCGCCGCGGCATTCTCCGCGGGCTGCGTGACCGCCAACTGTAGTTCGCGGGCCGGCGCGTCGAGCGGAAGTGTTCCGGTCAAGTGGAAAGTCTGGGAATCGGGATCGCGTTCCAGGCGCAGCATTGGCTCGGTTCCCGCCGCTGTTGTCGTCGTGTCGTTGCGCAAAGCGTAGATTCCCGGCCAGGGCGCTGCGCTATACGTGAGAGGCGTGCCTACTGAAGCGCCCGGATGCAAAATGACGGAGATGTAATTGTCGTTGATAGCCAGCGCCGAAATAGCCGCGCCGTAACCCCATACCGCGTCATCGATCGTCCAGCCGGGTGGATATCGCTCCGGAGCGAAATAGCTGTCGTCCGCTACGATATCGCCGGAGATCTCCTTCACTCCCGCCGCGACCACCTGATCGGCCATGTCGGCCAGCGCTTTTTCCGGCGGGCCGTTGCGCTGGGCGTGGTCCACGAACGGGAATACGCGGCTCGAGAGATTCGCGTCGCCACGCCCGACCAGCACTAAATCGCCAGCCAGGACTCCCGCGGAATCCGGCGTCGCCGCGCTTTCGATCGTCGTGCGGATGCGAAAGTCGGGACCGAGCGTCGCCAGCGCCATTGCGGTTGTAAAGAGCTTCGCGTTCGATGCCGGCATAAAATACCGGTCCTCATTTTGCGAGTAGATCACGGAGCCGGTGTCGGCATCGGTGACGATCACTCCCCAATAAGCCCTTTCGCCGCCTGCCGATTCGAGCGCCGCGTGAACGCGTTCTCGAAATCGAATGACGTCGCTCGGTTCTCCTTTCGTTTTGCTTGCTGAAGGAATTGGAGGGTCGGCCGTGGCCGCGCGCTCTTGCGCCAGGCTTTCGCGAGGAAGCAGCCGAGGCGCGCTGATAAAAAGAAGAAAGAGGATGAACAGAAATAGGAATGAAGAGCGGAGATAGAGCCTGTATGTCGGCTGCGAAGGCCCCGTCATCCGTTCTCTTGATCCATCATTCATCAAAGATCATCGATGAGAAGATCGGCTTGTCTCGGATTATAGAGCCTCCCTCGCCATGCGGCCAGAAGCGCCTCCACACCTCATTTCGAGTTTCCAACCCCCAGCTTCTTCTTTGCGCATGCCGGCTTCCGAATTTGCTTCCGCCGCGAGGAAAATCTTATGATGATGCAGCCTAGCCAGGAGGAAGTTAATGAAAAAGGCAGTCGTTACATTTTTGGCCCTCGCGCTTTGCGCCTTGCCGCTCGCTTCCATGGGAGCCGATAAGGAAACCAACCGGCTCGAGAATTGCGGCATGGTGCTCGATGAGGTTCTGCGAATTCCGGACAATATTCCTCAAGACCTGCTGGATAAAGCCGAATGCGTCATTGTTATCCCCTCGGTGCTCAAAGCTGCCTTTGGCGTTGGCGGCGACTACGGACGCGGCGCCATGACCTGCCGCTCCGGCGAGCACTTCATGGGTAAATGGGGCGCGCCAACCATGATGGCTTTGGAGGGCGGCAGCTTTGGATTTCAGTTGGGCGGCCAAGCCACCGATTTCGTAATCCTGGTTATGAACCCGCGCGGCGCCAATGCCATTCTTTCCAGCAAGGTCAAGCTGGGCGCGGATGCATCCGCCGCGGCAGGCCCCAAAGGCCGCGACGCCGCTGCCTCCACCGATGTCACCTTGCGGGCGGAAATGCTCACCTATTCGCGCGCTCGCGGACTTTTTGCCGGCATATCCCTCGAGGGCTCCACGCTGCGGCCTGACAATGGCGCCAACGAGTCTGTTTATAAGAGAAAGATTCCCGCGATCGACATCGTGCGCAAAGGAACCGTAGCCATACCTCCTTCGGCGCAAAAAATGGTCTCCTTGCTCGACCAACACTCTCCGAAGAACACTTCGGATCCGAACTCGTTGAAATAGTTTCGCCAGGACCCGCCGGACTGGCGCCATGCCTATTCAGCCGGCGGTAGCGGGTCGGTTTGAATTTTCTTGATCGTCACCTAATGGGTCACAATTCAAACTGACCCACTACTGGCTCCGTAAATTGTCATATTGCCGGCGTCGGATATAATCGTTTCGCTGGAATCACCCGCAACTCGATTCCTTTGATCCTGGAAAATGCCAGAGCGGCCCACATGTGCGATTTGCGCCAAGCGCCGGCCGGAGCGATTCTGCCCGGCTAAGGGCCAAAAGATCTGCGCCGTCTGTTGCGGCAGGGAACGCGAGGTGACCCTCGATTGCCCGCCCGACTGCACTTATCTCATTGCGGCGCACCGCTACGAGCAGGAACATCGCAAACCTTTAGCCGAAAGCGAAATCGTTTTTCCTGGGGTGGAGTTTTCTCCCAACCTCATTTATGAACGGGAACCTTTTGTCTCCGGGCTGGCGCTTACCATCTCCCAATTTGCTGCCAGTCATCCCGACCTGACCGATCAGCAGGCTCTTGCCGCCATCCAGACGCTTGCCGAGACTTACCGCACTCTCGTCTCCGGCATTTATTATGAGAAGCCGCCGGCGATGCAGCCGGCCGCCGCGCTCTATGGAGAACTGGCCAGCTTCATCCAGGACTACAAGAAGAAGGAAACCGAGCGGCTGGGGTTCTCTACTCTCAAGGATTCCGAGGTATTTCACCTGCTCGTTTTTCTGGCTCGCCTGGTGCGCAATTGGACCAACGGGCGTCCCCGCGCGAGGGTCTATCTACACTTTTTGCGGGGACAATTTCCCCAGCCTGAATCCCGGCCCGAAGCCTCGCGCATCATCGCCCCCTAGGCTTCATAACCTTAACTCTAATAAACTGAACCTGACCCGCTAAAGCGCTAGTGAAAGTTGTTCGCCCGCCTGTCTGGCCGCCCGCTGCGGCGGCTCTGGCCGTGTCTCCAGGTTGTATTTGCGGCGCAAATCGGCGAATCGCTCGGCGACTTCAGCGCGATAGGACTCCGGCGCATAGCCCGATCGCCCATACCACTCTTCATAGCGGCGAACCAGCCGCGGAAATTTCTCCGCCAGAAAGGGGAAGAACTGCTTGCGCGAAGCGGGCATGAGAAACAATACATTCGCCGCGAACCAGCATGCCCCCGCATCGCTCGCGGCGCGAGCCAGATTTTCCAGGTCGGCAGGACGATCCGTCAGCCCCGGCAGCATGGGCATGGCCAGAACTCCCGCGGCGATTCCGTTCTGCCGCAGCGTGCGAACTGCCCCCATCCGCAGATCGGGCCGCGGCGCTCTCGGTTCCAGCAGCCTCGCCAGGCCCGGGCGCAGCGTGGTGATGGATAGATTGACGCTGATTCTCGAATGTTCCTTGATGCGCTTGAGCAGATCCAGGTCCCGCAACACCTGGTCCGACTTCGTCGTGATCGAGATGCTGAGTCCCTCGAGTTCCGCCATCTCTTCGAGGATCGCGCGCGTTGCGCCGAATTCGCGCTCGGCCGGCTGGTAGGGATCGGTGGCCGTGCCAATGGCGATATGCTCGCCGCGCACAGGGTTGAAACGCAGGTCCCTAGCTGCCAATGGCCCCGCATCCTGTTTCACGAAAATCTTGCGCTCGAACTCTCCGCCGTCCAGGTCCATGTATTCGTGCGTGTAGCGGGCGTAGCAGTATTTGCAGCCGAATTCGCACCCGCGATACGGGTTCACCGTCCAGGTGAATGGCACGCGGTCGGAGTCGCATCGATTCAATATGGAGCGCGACGGCAGAAGGAAGTATTCCGCTCCGCGCTTCACGTCGGCCAGCGGAGAGGAGGCGGCGAGGCGTGCAATGCCAACTCGGCCGGCGGCCGGGTCCGGTGGCGACGGAGCCTGGCCCTCGGTGTCCCGGTGGCTCGGGACGGGGGGAAAAAGAGGCAGGGATTCGTTCGCATTCCGAACCGGCTCCTCGGAGTCGGCGAAAGGACGAATCGAGGCCCGAATTGTGGCAAAAGTGGCCATTGCACGCCTGCCAGATGAGCTCATAGTATTCGCCTAGCATTCGCCTTGTCAAACTGTTTTCTTCGCCCCATATTCGCCGCGCGATTTTCCCCTCCGTCAGTAATGGCCTGCATTGCCTTATCCGCCGCTCGGCCCAAACCATCTCCATCGCAGCACCAATTCCGGGAGCTATACTTTATTTCCAGCGCTCTTCCTCTAGAGAGCAGGGTTTCATGGAGAATATTGGCATTCTCATAATTGACGACGACGTTGCCAGCCAGGCGGCCCTGCGCCAGGTGCTCGGCGTCGAAGGCTGGTTCGTGGAGGCCACCGGATCGCCGAGCCAGGCTTTTCAGGAACTGGCTACGGGCAAATGGAGCCTGGTGCTGGCGAACGTCGAGACCACAGGCGTCATCGGCGCGCTCTTTACGACCCTGCGCGAACTGGCGCAAGCCCAAGCTCCGGCCGACAGCGCCGACAGTGCCGGCAAGGCGCAGGTACGCGTTCTGTTCCTAGTGCCGGAATCGGCTGCGGCGAAAGCCAAGCCGCTGCTGGAACAGGCGCATCTGCCTTACGTGCCCAAGCCGCTGAGCTTTAACGATCTGCTCGAGCGCGTGAGCGACCTGCTCGTCGAGGCCAAAGTGATCGCGGCGCCCATTCGGCAGGTGCGCGAACGCTTCGGGTCGGCGCGCAAGTCGCGCGATACGGGGCGCGACGCGGGCCGGAACACCGGGATGTTTGCCAGAAACGAAGACTATCAGTGGTCGGAGGAAGAGCTCCTCGAGTATGAACGGCAGGAAGTGGAAACGCGGCGGAAGAAGAAAAAGAAAGAGACGACTCTCGGCTGAACGATCCCCAGAAGCTCCTCGCTCTTAATCAGTTTTAAATCACAGCCACATTTTCGCCGGCGCGATTTTCTTTGGCGCGACCGGTTCATTTGTGTAGCTTCATTTGAGTGGCTTCATTGCTATCTGGCGCGCAACGCCGCGTGCCAGAGCCGCACTTCACTGCGGTCCGGCGTTTCGGCGAGAAGCTCGGCGACGCTCTTGCGCAGGACAGGGTGGCGAAATTCGGGCGCGATCTCCGCGAGCGGCACCAGCACGAAGCGGCGCTCCGCGAGGCGCGGATGCGGCACCTGAAGCTCCGGGCCGCGAATCACGCTCGAGCCGTAAAACAGAATATCGAGATCGATGGTGCGGGGACCATGCGCCGCGATGCGGCGCCGTCCCAGTTCGTGCTCGATCTTCATGAGTGCGTGCAGCAATTGCAGCGGCATGAGCGACGTTTCCGCTTCGGCGGCGGCGTTCAGGAAACTGGCCTGGCCCGGCGCGTCCACCGGCTCGGTAAGGTAGAGGGAGGATTGTTTGGTGACGCGAATGCCGGCGGAATTCATGGCCTCGACGGCGCGCGCGAGCGTCGCGGAGCGATCTCCCAGGTTCGATCCCAGAGCGATGTAAACGAGTTTCTCAGGCACCGAATCAACCTCGCGACCAAAAGCAGATCCCTCACGAAAATCGTTCGGGATGACAGCCGAACGGAGGACCGCGGTTAGAAGAGCGCGTGCTGAGCGCGCGGCGGCTCCAAGCCGAAATGCTTGTAGGCCAGCGGAGTGGCCATGCGGCCGCGCTGGGTACGGTCGAGCAGGCCTAGTTGCATCAAATACGGCTCGTAGATCTCTTCGATGGCGTCCTCTTCTTCGCTGAGCGATGCGGCGATGGTGTTCAGGCCGACGGGACCACCGGCAAATTTCTGAATGATGGTGAGCATGAGGTTGCGGTCGACCTCGTCGAGGCCGTGTTCATCGACGCCCAGGCGATCGAGGGCTTCGCGGGCGACTTCGGGGGTGACGCGTCCCTGCGCGCGGACCTCGGCAAAATCGCGCACGCGGCGAAGCAGGCGATTGGCAACGCGTGGAGTACCGCGGGCGCGGCGAGCCACTTCCTCGGCGCCGCCCGAGTCTAGAGAGATGGAAAGAATTTGCGCGGAACGGCGCAGAATCTCGACGAGATCCTCGGGGCGGTAATACTCGAGACGGTGCACGATGCCGAAGCGAGAACGCAGCGGCGCAGTGATCAGGCCGGCGCGCGTGGTGGCGCCGACGAGCGTGAAATGGTTCAAGTTGAACGGATGAATGCGGGCGCCCGGTCCCTGACCGATCACCAGATCGATCCGATAGTCTTCCATGGCCGGATAGAGAATCTCCTCGATGGCGGGCAGCAAACGATGAATCTCATCGAGGAAGAAAACCTCGCGCGATTCGAGCGAAGTGAGAATGGCGGTGAGGTCGCCCTTGCGCTCAAGGAGCGGGCCGGAACTGGTCTTGATGGAAACGCCGAGCTCGTTGGCGATGATCTGGGCGAGAGACGTTTTGCCCAGGCCGGGCGGGCCGTAGAGCAGGACGTGATCGAGCGAATCGCCGCGGCTGCGAGCGGCTTCGATGGCGATGGAGATGTTTTCCTTCACGCGCGCCTGGCCGATGAAGTCGGCCATGGTCTTGGGGCGCACGCTGGCATCGAGGCGCGCGTCCTCGTCGAAGGCGCGGCCGGAAACGATGCGTTTTGGCGGTGTCTCTGTCATATGCAATTTCGTTTCGCGAATCTAAAAATCATTCCTTTGGCGCAATCCCATCGCAAATTCCCCAGGGCCCCGCCAAACTGCGGCGGGCGCCCCTGGGCTACAAATTCGCGCCAAGACGCGTGCGTTCGACAACACGATTACGATTTGCCCGCGCCCGAGGGCGCTGATTGTTTCGCCGGGTGGCTCAACTGCTGGAGCGCGGCGCGCAGCAGAGTCTCAAAGCTCTCGGCCGCATTTGCAGCGCCCTTCTGCTGGATACCCTTTTCCGCGCCAGTCTTTTTCGCGCCACTGCTTTCCGGGCCAGCGGCAACGCGGCGAGCGTCGCCGCCATTCCCGACGACATCCTCCAAGGCCTTTTCGGCCGCACGGCGATCATAGCCAAGATTGAGCAGCGCGGAAACCACATCTGACTCCAGTTGAGTGCGCCCGGCGGCCGGGACTTGTTCCGGCTCCGGGGGCGCCATGGCGGCGAGCTTATCGCGCAATTCGACGACGATGCGCTCGGCGGTCTTGCGGCCAACGCCGGGGATGCGGGTGAGGCGGACGAGATCACCGGCGCGGATGGCGGGCAGCAGTTCGTCCACACTCATGCCGGAAAGAATTTTCAGGGCCAGCGAAGGGCCGACTCCGGAAGCGGAGATGAGCAGCTCGAAGAAATGCTTTTCGCGAGAGGTAAGAAAGCCGTAGAGGGTAATGGAGTCCTCGCGCAAGTGGGTATGGATCAGCAGCACCACGTTTTCGCGAAGTTCGCCGAGGGCGTAGAAGCTGGAGAGCGGGATGGAGACCTGGTAGCCGACGCCGTTCACGTCCACCAGAACCTGATTGGGGCGCTTATCGACGAGCTGTCCGCGTAGGAGCCCGATCATTTGGCTGAACCACCAGGGAGGGCTGAGCCAGCGGGGATCGAGGCCGGGCGAGTTTGGCAATGAAGCTTCCGGGATACCCCCCACCCCCCCCTTTTTTTGTAAACGATGTGATTCCAAAGAAGTTGCGACGGGGAGTTGGTAAACGTTGTGATTCTAAAGGGGTTACTGGAACCATGCAAGAACTCGCTTAACCCACACCTTATGAGTCGGTTATCGCAAATTGCGGTGTTTGCGGAGCGTTTTCTGATGGTCGCTGCAGTAAACGTTTTCATTGCAAAGGGGTTATTCGCGGACACACCCGGCGGGCGGGATTGCAGACGGATTATGAGGGATCCGGAAGACTTGCGGGTTGCGGTGGGGAAGAGATTGATCGGAGGCGCAGTAGTGCCGAGCACGCCTGGGGGAAAGGAACTAATTTCAAGCATGTTCTATTTTAACCGATGTGTAAAGGGACGGCGCTTTACGGAGCTCCAGTTTCTGAACATCCCGGTGTTCTCGTCAACTGGAGGCGGGGTTTCCCACGTTATTTGCCCGCTTGATAGTAGGTAGGCCAAGTCCCGAAAAAACGGGATAAGTGGCTTCCTGCCGTGGTCATATTCCGATAGTTCTATTGGCACTCGACGTGAGGGATGCCCGTGGGAAGGAGGATGACCCGAGTCGCGAGAAACGGCCTTTTCGGAATGTGGCAAACCGGGCCACAGCCAGTTTGCGAAAACCGGCTTGAACTATGGAATCCTGCGGTTCTTTTCTCGGACCTCTCGAATGAAGGCTACTAAAGTTGGTATCCCGAGTACGATAAAAAGTAATCCTAGGATTTCCAAACCCGATTGCCTCTCAGAGTATATCGTCTAACGATACTGTGGAGCAACGCCACGATGCGCGACAAGCCGAGGAGCCGCCAAGAACGCCATATCCCTCGCCAACTGGAAATCGGTCCAAGCCGGCTTCCCAGAGGGTGTATCGGGAGTTGGTCTTGGCCGTTATGTGTCCATCGGCGCGGTACTCATTCCGATGTGGATCCGGGACGAGTGTCACGCCAGTGATCCCTTCGACTCGCGGCAGCGTGCGGCACGCAGCGGCTATTCCAAGCCGTTGCCGAGGATGCCTTTCTCGATCAGGTCCTTGTGCTCGTCGTCGTCGTGACTGGCGATGATAAAGAGGTTCTTCTCGGTGCGGTACAGTTGGTTGAGCCACTTCAGTTGCGCCAGCAGCGCGGCATTATCTTCCTGTATCCAAGGCGCGTCTTTGCCTTTGATCAAGCGCACTCCGTCCATATGCCAGGCGGTATCGCCGATGAAAAGGTACTCTCTGCCCGATTCCAAGGCAACGTAGACCATTTGCGAGCCGGGAGTATGCCCGGGCGCTTTGATCAACGCCACACCAGGGCCGAAAGGAAGATACTTATCGTAATCCACGACGTTGTAACGGCTGGCCATGGCCGGGGTGATCTTGATCTCCGGCATTTGGGGATTTGTTTCCAGGGCCTCGACCTGGGCGCGTGTCATCAGCGTTTTCGGGGCGAGTTCGTCCACGAAAGGAGTACGGATCACGCCTGCGACATGGTCGCCATGCTCGTGGGTGATGATAATGGCTTTGGCGCTGCGAAGCGCCTGTTCGACTTGCTTCGCGGCATCGGGATAATACGGTTCCACGGTGCCGCGTCCGAAGAAGCGATGCACCTGCTCGTCCATGCCGGAGTCGATCATAACTTTGCCGTCGGCATAGACAATCTGAAACACCGTGCGGGCCTGAACGCTGGGCTCATCGGGAGCGCCCTGGACTGAGAACTTTTTGGAGCGGCGGCTTTCCGCGAATTTCAAGACGTTAATTCGCAACGGCCGCCTGCCCGGGATCATGGCGGCCACCTGGCGTATCTGATCGATCTGAACAGTCCACGATGAGGCGTCGGACTGGCTTTGCTGGCCTTGCGCGAAGGGAGGCCATGCCACGGCGGAAATGGCAAGTATCGCCAACAGGCGAATGCAATGGGTCTTTCTCATTTTATTTCTCTGTGGCGCCGAGTGAACAGTTAAGAGGTAGTGACGTTTGGTGCGGCAATATTGTCGCACAATTGGCGTCTCTTTCCGCGATTGACTCGCTTCGTTCCGCTCGGAATGAAAACGTAGAGGCAAAGGAGAAGAGCAGATCCTGTTTTTGTAGTCGTGTCATTCCAAACCCCGGGGTCCCCACGGAGGTTAATGATGATTAGAAAAACGAGCGGCGGCTATAAAGTGCTGTCGGAGAAGGGGAAGAACCTGGGCGGCCCTTATAAGAGCAAGGCCAAGGCTCAGAAGCGATTGCGCCAGGTGGAGTTTTTCAAGCACAGGAAGGGATAGCCTTTCCCGCCCGACAAGGCCAAATGCGAAAAGCGGATCCTCCGGTTGCGGGCGTCCGCGGGACGCCACCGGAGTCCACAGAGCGAACCTCGGCTGCGGCCTCGGGACGACAACCCCGCCAGGGCGTCAGAGGGCGGTGGCGGATGATACGGGGAGATGCGCAAGGCGCGTCTCCCCTTTTTAGTTGCTGGCCTTTTCCTGCTGGCGATATTTACTGTTGTGGCGGAGCGGGAGGTGCGAAACCAGGCCTGGGGCCTCCGTTCCTTGCTCCGGGGCCTCCGTTGACTACGGTGTAATCGGACGGGACCTGGAAGAGGGTGCTGGCGGGCTCTTCGCGGCTGAGATCCGAAAGCGTCGTGGACGAATTGCCGTGGAGCGGGTCGATGGTGGAGGTGCTGAGATCGATGCTCAGGTCCGTGGAATACCAGCGGGTGGTAACGGTCTGGATGGGCGCGGTGTTGCCCATCTGGCCGGCGGGGATGGTGCGCGTGATTTGGGTGCCCTGGGCGAGGAGACCATCCATGGTTTGTGAGCCGAGGGACTGGGTGGTCACGTTGGGATTCGAGCCGGCGCGAGGCGGCCGTTGAAAATTTGTAGCGCGGGGCGGAGGCAGCGTGAAGCGGTGGGCAATCTTTTTTACCGGGTCAAGCACGTAGGAGACGCGGGCTGTGGGGTCGGTGATCCTGACGATCTGCCCCGCATTCCCCGATTGCGTTGGGCGGGTTTCTTCGACGCGCGTGCGGCCTTGGCCGTCGCGGTACACCATGGCCGTATTGGTTTGCTCGACCAGATTTCCGTCCTGCAAAGTCTGATTGTGTTTAAAGGTGACTTGCGCCGAGTAAGGCTGGCCGGTCACCGTCTTGCCGCCCATGAAGTCGAACATCGGCGGACCGCCCTGGGCCATGTGAAAGCCGGGGCGGGGAGGCGGCGCCTGCGCGTGTAGCGGAAGCGCAGGAAACGTCGTCAGGACCAAAGAACCGGACGATAGAATCCACCCCAATCGAATCCACCGCGATTTTTGCATGTGTTGTGCTCCTTCCCGTGAGCTTAATGCTGAGACGCGGGTGCGTTTTCAGGAGTTGCCAAGGCGCCTATCCAAAACCAAAGCAAATGCCCAGAGCGCCCGCGCGGCCCGTTAGCGCGCGATCTCTTCGAGAGGGAGGCGCGCGGTGCGGGGGCCGAATCCGCCGATCAGCAGACACACCATCAACATGCTGCAGGCTATGAATATAAACACGCCGACGGTCCCATAGTTGCGCAGAAAAAGCGCGATCACGAAGCTGCTGAAAACGGTGCTGAGGCGGCTCCAGGAGTAGACGAAGCCGACGGCGCGGGCCCGGATGCGGGTGGGGTAAAGCTCGGACTGGTAAGTGTGGTAGGCGAACGACATCCAGTTGCTGCTCAAGGTGATCAGGACGCCGAAGAGCACGACGCCGAGGGCCGTTCTCTGCATGGCAAAAAACAGGCCGAAAGCGGCGATGGCCAGAGCCGCGCCGGCGACTTGCCACTTGCGTTCGAAGAGGTCGGCGAACTTCCAGCCCAAGAGCGGGCCGAGAGGACTAGCCAGGGCGATGATGAAGGTATAGCGCAGGGATTGAGTGACGGTGATGCCTTCGGCGAGGAGCAGAGTGGGAACCCAACCGGCGAAACCGTAGTAGCCGATCGGCTGCAGGACGTGGAAGACGGTGAGGAGGATGGTGCGGGCGCGGTAGCGCTTGCTCCAGATTTCCCGGAGCGAGCCGCGGGTTGGGGGGAGATCGGCGTCGACGGGCTGCGGTTCGGGTAAAGCTGTCCCGATTTCGGAGCGGACGCGCGCTTCCATGGCTTGCATGATGCGGTTGGCTTCTTCGGGGCGGCCGTGTTGATCGAGCCATCTGGGGGATTCGGGAATGGCGCGGCGAAGGAACCACACGAAAATCGCTCCGGAGGCGCCGATGAGCACGACCCAGCGCCAGCCGTCGAGACCGGCCAGGCGGCGGGGAACGAGCGCGGCGGAAACGAAGGCGGCGATGGGTACGGCCAGGAAGCTGACAAATTGATTGAAGGCGAAAGCTGCGCCGCGGGAGTTCTTGGGCGCCAATTCGGAAACGTAAACGCCGATGGTGATCATCTCCACGCCCAAGCCGATCCCGGCGAGGAAGCGCCAGAGGTTGATGGCGGCGGCGGTGGACTGAAAGGCCATGACGAAAGTGCAGGCGGAGTACCAGAGTAGGGAAAAGCTGAAGATGGAGCGGCGCCCAAAGCGGTCGGCAACCGAGCTGAAGCAGAGGGTGCCGACGAAGAGTCCGGCAAAAAGAGCGGAGACGAAACTGGCGAAGCCGGCGATTCCCAGGAAGCCCTTGGTAGTAGGCGTGAAAATGCCGCTGGCGTAAAGGGCCGGAGCAATGTAGGCGGAGAAGAAGAGGTCGTAAAACTCGAAGCAGGCGCCGAGGGAGAGCAGCAGGATCAGTTGGCGGAGATAACGGGAGGGCGGCAGGCGGTCCAGGCGAGCCGCGACGGTGATGAGGCTGGCGGCGGCTGGGGACGTTGTGGCCTGGGCGGTTTGATCGACGGTTCGATGGGGGCGCATGAGTGGTGGCTGCCGGGCGGTTCAGCGCGGCAGGCAGGACGCGAGTATACGGCGAGAGCTAGATGATTTTATCTTCGGAGTAGCAGATTCGTTCGAGGTTGCATTCCATGCAACGAGGCTTGCGCGCCTGGCAGACCCGGCGGCCATGCCAGATGAGTTGATGCGAGAAGGCGATCCATTTGTCCTTGGGGATGACGCGCATGAGATCCTGCTCGATTTTTTTCGGATCCGTATTGCGAGTGAGGTCCAGCCGGCCGGAGAGGCGCATGACGTGAGTGTCGACCACGATTCCTGAAGCGATGCCGAAGGCGGTGCCGAGGACGACGTTGGCGGTTTTACGGGCGACGCCCGGCAAGGTGAGCAACTGCTCCATGGTGCGGGGAACTTGGCCGGAGAACTCCTCGACGATCTTCTTGCTGGCGCCCTGAATGGATTTGGTCTTGGAGCGGAAAAATCCGGTGGGGCGGATTTCGGCTTCGATGTCGCGCGGGTTGGCGTAGGCGAGATCTTCGGGCTTGGGATACTTCGCGAAGAGCGAGGGAGTGACCAGATTGACGCGCACGTCGGTGGTTTGCGCGGAAAGAATCGTGGCGATGAGCAATTGAAAGGGATTGTGGTGAACGAGGGCGCAGGTGGCCGTGGGGTAGGCTTCGTCGAGCTTTTGCAAGATGGCGCGGACGCGCTTGGGGCTGGCACCGGCGGCCTGGGCGGCGGCATGGCCATTTTTCGACGCGGGGCGAGTGGGCTTTTTGGCAGCCGCGCGAGGAGTCTTCAGCTTCTTGGGAGCGGGACCTTTCATGGCGGCGCTTTGTTGAAGGACAGCGGCAAACTATAGCACAGGTGAAGAGGCCAGGAATTCGGCGAGGCTACGGAAGGCTTTGGCGCGATGGCTGACGAGATTTTTGTCGGCGGCGGGGATTTCAGCGAAGGATTTGCCGGCGGGGCCGAAGAAGAAAACGGGATCGTAGCCGAAGCCGCCCACGCCGCGGGGAGCGGGCAGGATTTCGCCTTCGACGGCGCCGGAGAAGACGGCGATCGTGCGGCCACGACGGGCCAGCGCGAGCACGCAAACGAAGCGCGCGCGGCGGTCCTGCGCGCGGCGGGCTTGCATCTGGGCGAGCAGCTTGGCGACGCAATCGGCCGAAGAGGCGCCTGGACCAGCGTAGCGGGCCGAATACACGCCGGGTTCGCCGTCGAGAGCGTCGACAACGAGCCCGGAATCGTCGGCGAGTACGGGCAGTGCGGCAAAGCGGCTGTAGTGCAAGGCCTTGCCCGCGGCGTTTTCGGCAAAAGTGGGAGCGGATTCCTCGAATGGCGGAAGAGCGGAAAAATTTGGCAGAAGCTGTAGATCGAGCGGGACCTGGCCGGGCGCGGTCGCGGCGAGGGCGCGAAATTCGTTCAATTTGCCCGGATTGGAAGACGCGAGAAACAGACGAAGGGGCTCGGCGCGACCGGAGCCGCTAGCGGGCGCGAGCACTGAAGTTGACGGGCACGAGCGAACGCTGATGCTCGGTGAGGCTGCGAATTCCGCCGGCGGCGAGATTGAGCAGTTGGTCGAGTTCGCCGGCGGCAAAGGGCTTGCCTTCGGCGGTGGCTTGCACTTCGACGAAGCGGCCACTGCCGGTCATGACCACGTTCATATCGACTTCGGCGCGGGAATCTTCTTCATAGCAGAGGTCCAACATGGGGTTGCCGAGAATGATGCCTACGCTGGTGGCGGCGACGGAATCGGAGAGGGGAACCGAGCGCAGGATTCCGGTGGCGACCATGCGCTCGAAGGCCAGCGCGAGCGCGATGTAGGCTCCGGTGATGGATGCCGTGCGAGTGCCGCCGTCGGCCTGAATGACGTCGCAATCGAGCCAAACGGTGCGCTCGCCGAGCTTCTGCTGGTCGGTGATCGCGCGAAGCGAGCGGCCGATGAGGCGGGCAATTTCGAGAGTGCGTCCCGATTGGCGGCCACGCGTGGATTCGCGGGTGGTGCGCTGCTCGGTGGCCCGCGGCAGCATGCCGTACTCGGCCGTGACCCAGCCCTTGCCGGTGCCCTTCAGAAACGAAGGCACGCCGTCATCGAGCGTGGCGGTGCAGATCACGCGCGTCTGACCGATTTCGATCAGGACGCTGCCTTCGGCGACAGGCACAAAATCCGGCGTCATCTTTACAGGGCGCAACTGGTCCCAGGCGCGTCCGTCAGGTCGCAAGCTTCCTCCTCGAGATCGAATCGAGCGATCAATTCAAGCGATCGATTCAAGTCCGTGGGAAGTGTGCCGGGCGTGGGCGGTCCTGTCAACACGAGGGTCAACACGAAGGCGAGGGGCAACGCGAAGCCGAGGCGGGCAGTGGTTCAGTTTGAATTTTGCCCTCTTGTGTCACGATCCCGAAAATTCAAACTGAACCGCTACCCAGACGAGGAGCGATTGCGCTAAACGCGGTTGGACTTCAGCAATGCCAGCGGATAGTGCGTGCCGCGCCAACGGATGCCGCCGGTCCACAGTGTGAGCAACATCGACTTCCAGACGATGTAGACGAAAAGCAGGGAGGAGAGCGGATGGGCCAAGGCATACCAACCCGGAGAATGGTAGAAGCGATTGCCGTCTGCAATGAACAAGAGCATGGCCATGACGGCCAGAAGATACAAAATCAACGCGGGGCCCTTGAGCACAAAGATGGCGACGAACGGCCACACGTTCAGCAGCAACAGGGCGATGCCGCCGGCGAGAGACATGGACACGCTGTATTCGAGGCCGGCAAAGGAGTTCTTCATCAGGCCGTCGATCATCTCGCGAAGCGACGAGTACCACTCGACGACCAGCATTCCCATGCCGAGGACGAGTTCCTGGCGATAGCCCGCTTTCTTCAGGAGCTTGCCGAGCTTGATATCGTCGTCGGGCCGCATGGCAATGGCCTGGTGCGTCCCGATCGCTCGATAGGCGTCGCGGGCCACGAGATTAAAGGCGCCCACACCAATGAAACGCGGGCTGCGGGGATCCTTTGCCTTCCACTGGCGCATATAAGCGGAAAAAAATACGCCAAAAGCCGAGCAAAAGAGGCGCAAAGCCAAAGTGGGCATGCGCACAGCGGGCATCACGGCGAGATGGTCAAGCCGATTGGCCTGCAGATAGTGCACGGCTCGGGACACGGCGGTGGGATTCATGATCACGTCCGCATCAGTGAAGAGAAGAAGGTCGCCGGAGGCTCGCTCGGCTCCGCGATACAAAGCGTAATTTTTCCCGAGCCAGCCCGCGGGCAATTCGGAGATGTTCTCGACGCGAAGCCTCGGGTTCCGCGCCGCCAATCCTGCGAGGATCGTAGCGGTATCATCGGTGGAGCGGTCGTTGAGAACAATAAATTCGAGGTTGGGATAGTCCTGCTGGAGTACAGATTGCAGAGCTTCGGCGATCTTTTTCGCTTCGTTTCTGGCGGGAATGATGACGGACACTTTGGGGGGATGCGGCCCCGAATAGCAGGGGGCATCCTTCAGGTACGCGGTGGAACGAATGCCGCGGGCCATGTCGAATCCGCCGACGAGCACGATCGCGAGCGTAATTGCGGCCAAGAGGGTAAGGGTCATCGGCGGGATCGGCGGCGGCCCCTAGTTCGCAGAGGGAGTCACGGCGGACTGGGGCTGGCCGGGGGGATTGGGGCGCGCAGGAAGGCCGGCCAGCGGCTGATCGGGTGAGGATGCCGCGGCGGCGGGGGTTTGCGGAGGGGCCTGAGCGGGAATGGTAAAGAACTGGCTCAAATCCAAATGGCCGGCGAGCGTATCGGCGTCCTGGCCGCGAATCAGAATTTTTAGGCGGTAAACGGTGCTGAGATTGGCGGCCAGCGTGCGCACGATGGAATCCACCGCCATTTGTTCATTGAGAATCCCGGAAGGGGTTTCGGTCCCAAAAGCTTCCGAGAAATCCGCGATGGCCGTTCCGTTGGGCAAAAGGTAGAACTGCAGCAAGGCGGCATCGGCGGGCAGCGTTCGCTGCAACTGGCTGGGAGCCTGCTCGATCAAAGCGGTGATGAGCTGCTTGGCGCGCTCCTGGGGATCGGCAGAGAGATTCAATTCCACGGTGGAAGGCTCGAGAGAGTCCGGAGAAGAGGGGGATAACCAGAAAAGCTGCGCTTTTTCGCGGGTATCGGTGGGCGTAGATACCGGCGGGAGGATGTTGCGGCGGGCCTGCTCGTCGGAACGGTTGGCACGCCGCAGTCCGAGAACACTGTGGAGAAGGGCAGGGAACGAGAGCACGGCGGCGAATGCGAGCACCGCCAAGACCGCGATACCGACCTTCCACAGGCGGGTCATCAGTGTCCTCCATTCGGCGCTCCACTTGGAGCAAGCGCCGGCGACGGAGAAGGAAATTCGGCGACCGCGCGGCCAATGGCTTCGGCCAGAGGCTGGGCCATCTGATCCAGGCGTTTGGAATCGGTGACATCGATGCTGGAGATCTCGATGGCTATGGCGGGAGCGGCGATGGTGCGTAACTGGCGCACCGGAGCGGCGATGGGCATCTCCGGAGAGCCCTTAAAGCGGTGTAGCAGCTCCGTTTGAACAAAAGCCGCCAGTTGACGGCTCATATCAATCGAATGCTGCTGGGCGTGATCCCATTCGACGAGGCCGCCATGGGCGGCAGAGGGCGGCGCCGCGTTCTGCGAACCGGGAACCGCGGATGAAGCCTGCGCCGCGGGCGTTGCGGCGGCCGACGAGAGATTTACTTGCGGAGCCAGATTCGCGGGAAAGAGATAGTAGTAGGCGCGCGCCGTGCCCACCGGGCCACCGGAAGAGACGTGCAGGGAGATGAAAAGAGCATTGTGCAAACCATTCACCATGGCGGAGCGATCGTTGAAGGTGGGGTCCTGATTGCCTTCGCGGGTGAGCAAAACGCGTATGCGCTGGGCTTCGAGAGCGATGCGAGCCGCTCGGGCAAAGTCCAAAACCACATCGCTTTCGGCAAGTCCGGTGGGACCGCGCGCGCCGAAATCGGCGCCGCCATGCGCAGGGTCGAGGACTACGGTGCGGTTGGAAAGCTCCTCGGGGGTCGCAGACGAGGGCGGTTGCTCCGCGTTCGGCGGCGGAGGTGTGTTCTGGCTGGCCAGGGCGAGCATGGCAGGATTCGAATCGGGCGTCAGGGGAGCGGCCCGATTTGGCCGGCCTTGCTGTGAGCCCGTTAGCAGCGCCGGCCCCGCGGATAACGCAAGCAGAACGAATATTAAGGAAGAGAGACCTCGCCGCATAGGCTTGAGCATATCAGAGGGAGGTCTTTCGTTCACAGGCGCGCCTGCGTACGGTAGTGAGTCTGTTTGAATTTTGACCACTTTGTGACACGATCAACGAATTCACACTACCCTGCGTGCCCGGCGCAGCTCTCGCTGGCATTTGGCGTTTGCCTCCTAACAGAATCTCTAGATTCCGCATACAGTGCATAACGGATAGCATGGCCGCGGGCCTGCGCCTTATGCTGCGTGGAAACATGGATGCACATCTGATCGGAATGGAAGTGACACAGCTTCTACTGAAGCCGAAGGCTCCGGCGGAGAAGCAGCAACCGCCGATGAAGGCGGGAAAAGCTGACCCGAGGACCGGCGATTTCCGCGCGCCAGACTCGCATCTCCACTAAACGTCGATCGAGGGGACGGCTATGGGAAAGGGACGCGCCCTACTTGGTTTACTACTCGGTTTTGGAATTGGAGTGGGACTTACACTTCTGCTCGCCCCGCAATCGGGCGAAGACACCAGGGACTGGATCGCCCTCACCTCGCGCCGCGCCAAGCGGAGCCTGCGGAATACGGGACGACGCTCGATGGACCAGGTGCGCGACCTGATCGATCGCGGTCAGGAAACGATCACAAAAGCGATTCGCCACCGCGCAAACGGACCTGACAGCGAAGTCACCGAACTTTAAGAGTTGGCCTGTCCGAACCTAACATCGCAAGAAATCCCGTATCGCCAATAAAACCGAAGAGAGATTCCCCGCAAAGGCTCCCGGGGCGCAAGGGACGCGCTTCGAGTGCGTGGCGCGGCATCCCTGGCGGGACGCAGAAGAGAGGCTCGGCCACTACGCTCAGAATGACAGCCTAGGCAAATTGGACGCAGGGAGTCTCACGGGAGACGCGTTGCCACGATGCGGGATAACGTAAGTACTTATCGCAAATTTAAGATTTGAGATTTCAGAAGAGGAAAAAGCACGTGTGAAAGGGATAACTGATCGGTCCTAACTGATCGGCTGGGGCAGACCAGGATCGGTAGGCCCCGGAACCGGAGTGGGAAGGCGCTCCGGGTCGGGCGAGGGAAACTGGGGTTCTTGGGGACCGCTTGGTGGTACCTCGGGTTGTGGCGGCTGAGGCTTGGGTTGCTCAGGCTGAGGAGGTTGAGGAGTTGACGGATTTTGTTGGCCCAATTGGTTGAACTCGCTCAGCGTCATTGTCTAGGCCGCTTAAGGGGGTTCTACAGGACCCTTTCCATGGCGCTACCGCAGCAGCAACGCAAATTTTGCACGGCCGGGGCGCCGACGAAAGGCTCCCGAGCGATTTTTATCTCGCAGCGACAGCCGGAATTCACACAGCGATAATGCTCTTCGCGCCTCATGGCGCCGGGTCGTGCCGATCTTGCAGCCGCAGTAGACAATTGGATTCTCCTACGGCCAAGGTAGAGGTAGCAGGCCTTTCGCGCAATCCGTGCGGAGCCGTATGGGGAAGCTCCGATTGTATTTAGGGTCACTTAGGCCTGGGCTTAGCTTTAGGGCTTAGGCTTGGCGCGCGGCATTGGGATGCCTGGTCGACCTTTTGCGTCACGATCAAAAAAATTCAAGCTGACGCAATGCCGAGTGTTTGGCACTTTCGTCTTATGGGTCTTAAATGGCCTGAACGTGTAAAAACGGGGCATGGGTTCGGCGGCGAAGAATATTGAAATGGATTTGCAAAAGGTAAGGCGTGCGTATTCAGGCAATTGGGTTCGTTGTCGACGAAGGTGAGTTTGGCACTCGGTTTGCCAATAAGTTTGTGTCCGTATTTATTCTGTATTCGTGTTGATGTTGGTAACGCGCAGCGAATCGATTTGTAATTTCTTCCGATATCGCCCAGCTTGCTGCGCCTCCACCAGGTACGAGCCGCTGAGGTGCGAGCCGCTGCTCGTCATCGCGACTAATTAATTCAATACATCAGAACGAAACCGCGGTAGGGGAGGAACTGATGGGTGTTCGGTTATTGGTGGCAGACGACCATGAGATCGTGCGAAAGGGCTTGCGTGCTTTGCTCGAAGCAGAGCCGGGATGGGAAGTGGCTGCAGAGGCCGCGAACGGCAAAGACGCAGTGGAGAAGGCAAAACAAGTAAAGCCCGACGTGGCGATTCTGGACATCAGCATGCCGTTATTGAATGGGCTGGAAGCCGCTCGCCAGATCGTGAAGTCCGTCGAACATACGAAAGTGCTGGTGCTCACGGTGCACGACGCGGATCCGCTGATTCAGCAGGTGCTGGAAGCGGGCGCTCGGGGATACATGTTGAAATCGGATGCGGGACGAGATCTGGTGATTGCGGTGGACGCATTGCGCCGCAACAAGACGTTCTTCACTCCTAAAGTGGCGCAGATGGTGCTCGAAGGATATCTGGACAAAAATCCAAAAGAGGCGGCGCCTCCCGAGGGCGGGCGGATTCGCCTCACCAACCGGCAGAAAGAGATCGTACAGCTTCTGGCAGAGGGGAAAAGCAGCAAGGAGGTGGCTTCCGCGCTGGGACTGAGCGTAAAAACGGCGGAAACGCATCGCGCCAACATCATGCGCAGGCTCGACTGCCACTCGGTTACAGCGCTGGTGCGCTACGCCATTCGTAATCACATTATCGAAGCCTAGGCAGGACGCCGCGTCCGGCGATCCGAGCGGCCTAAGCGATCTATATCCAAGCGATCCAAGCACCACTAGAGTCTTCGGCTCCGGCCGAGAGCAAACCAGAATGCATTGGTTTTGCACGGTTTGCTGCACTTTGTCGCGGCCTTCCCTTACACGTACTCCCGCCAAATGCTACAGCCTGCTCCCGATGGACGATCCCAGAGGGGGCTTCTAGATTGAATTGACGATGTTCACAGCCCGCAGCAAAGGGGCGAAGAGTGTGAAACCTACATGCCGGCGGAGAACCAAGTGATCAACAGAGCAGCTATCGCGGACGACGCGGGACGCAAGCCGCGCTCGAGCACAGCCAGCAAGAAAAGAGACGACGCCATATTCGAGGAGTTGATTGGGCCCTCGCAAGAGCGCGTATACCGGCTGGCACTGCGCATCACGCGTAATACCGAAGACGCCGAAGACGTGCAACAAGAGACGCTCTTGAAAGTGCACAGGAAGTTCGCACAGTTCGAGGGCCGATCGCGCTTCACTACGTGGATCTCACGGATCGCGATCAACGAGGCGTTGATGTGTTTGCGGAAGCGGCGCAGCGCATTTTACATGCCGCTCGAGGAGACCATTCAGCTTGCCGAGGAGAGCGTCGCTTCGGAGGATTTCCAGTCCCCCATCGAGGGGCCGGAGGCGGCCTATTCGCGGAAGGAGCTTCGGGAATTGCTGCAGGCGGCGGTGGCGAAATTACGGCCGGCGTATCGGGTCGTGTTTCTGCTGCGGGCCGTGGAGCAGCTCTCCACCAGCGAAACCGCAAAAATTCTGCAAATTTCGGGCAGCGCGGTGAAAGCTCGCATGCGGCGGGCGCGGAGCGAACTGAAAGGGTGGCTGGAAGAAGCGCGTCGTGTGCGCCTGGGAGAGATGCAGACCACAGGCGCGGACGCCCTGAACCGCAGCTGGCTGATTTAGGCGGCGGACAAATGGCCGCGAAAAGGACGAGCGAAGTGGCGAGAGGAACCGGATCGAGCCCGGCTGCGCCGATTGGTCCGCCACAAGCGACCGGCCAGCCGATTCCCGAACCTTCGGCGCCGCGCGATGTTCCCGAACCTCTGGGTGACCTGCCGCCTGAAAACGTAGGACGAAGTGACGGCGCGAGTACAAATCGAAAGAAGCAGAAGATCACAACAGCGGGGCCGGGAGACGCCTTGACGAGCGGGAGTTCGAGGGCGCGCGCGAGGCCCTGTTGAGAGGATAGACAGTGGTAGGGGAGATACCAGTCAGATGGGCGCTCCAGAGATAGTCACTCGAGTTTGCTAGCTAAGGTTGAATCACGTTCAAGCAGAGCGAACAGGAGGAAAGTATGAAGCGGTTCCTTTTCTTGATAGCGGTGACCGGCGGGCTGATCTTTGCGGTGCAGCCCGCGGCGCGAGCGCAAGAGGCGCTAAATCACGTCGAAATCGGGATTTTCGGGGATTATTTCCGTCTCGGCACCACGCAAGGTGCAACGCTGGCCGGGAGCGGCGCGACGGCGTTCGGCGGCGTGGGCGCGCGGCTATCGATCAACGCCTCACGGAGATGGCAGATTGAAGCCGAATCGAACTACGACTTCGCCGAGTCCTTCACGGAAGGATTCACGAGCACGGCGGGCACCACTGCCGGTTTCACTACATCAAGCTTGCGCATACTGCACGGCATGGCTGGCCCGAAGTTCCAGTCGGGCGGCGGGCCGGTGCGGCTATTCCTGACGGTGAAGGGCGGCGCGGACGATTTCATGTTTTCGAACGCCCCGGTTACTTTCTCCACATATACCAGCTCCGTCGCGGGCCTTCGCAGCAGTTCGGTGGATGCAGTGCTTTATCCCGGCGGAGGTATCGAGGCCTTCCTGGGGCCGATTGGCATACGGCTGGACGTGGGGGACGAGATTTACTTCGAAGGCGGGCCGCATAACAATCTTCGCATCACGATCGGTCCGACGATTCGGTTCTGAGTGCGACAGGATCGTGTAACAGGGCGCTGGTAACTTCGATTGCGGCGGAAGGAGAAAGACTGCCGCGATCGAAGAAGCCTGTCTCCAGCTTCTCCAGCCGCCAGCTTGCTCCAGGCAGGGAGGCCTCCGTCGCCGGATCGGGCGCCTTGAGGCGCATCCTCGGTATAGCAATGGGAGCTTATTGACTGATGTATTCGTCGAACTTGCGCAAAAAGCTTTTTTCGTGAGGACGCAGCTCTTGCTGCGCGGAGTATTGGGGTTCAGGAGAAGAGGAACAATCCAACCGGCCGGCGACGCGCCCTAGGATGCAATCGATCTTGCTCTTCCCTTGCTGATCCTCGTAATACCTGGTGGAGACGAACAGAAGCTGGCGCGAGCTGAGGGGAACATCGACCAATTGCAGGTGATCGATAAAATATTCGTCGGAATTTCCCGCATTGCTCAGCGTAACTCCCAGCGCGGGAGACTTGCCAGCCGGCGGCCGTATCAATACATAGTGAACCGGGAAAGAGCCTGTCTTGCGGTTGGGGGTCCTGGATCCGCAACGCCACCACTCCACATGAAACTGGTCGCCAGAACCGTCAAAATCGACTGCGGTGGCCGAGAGCTTGACGCAGCCTTTCAAGAAGGCCTTAGGGAATGAGCCATGGCGCGGAGCCAGTTCCGGTTCGCCGGATTGCGAATGCAGGGGCGCGACACACATTAAAGCGAGGAATAAAACCGCCCCGAGGGTCGAGCGCATCGGGTGAAGCATAGCGGGGCAGGATATTCAACCGGCCGAGCAGAGTCAACCCTGTAGGATCGAAGGCTGTTAGCTCCATCCGGGCCCCCGCAACGGTGCGGGGGTTCCGGTGCCAAGCCTCTTGCTCCGGTGTTTAGGCGCTTTGCTGTATTGTTGCCCTAGGGAAGGATAGCTACCCTGAGTCTGAGGGCGGCGCCGGTGGAACATTTACGGATACTCGTCGTGGACGACCATGAAATCGTTCGAAGCCTTGTGCGCCACCTGCTTGAGGCGGAGAGCGGTTGGGAGGTATGCGGAGAGGCGTCCGACGGCGAGGAGGCCGTGGAGAGGTCGAAAACCTTGCATCCAGACATCGTGGTGATGGATGCAGTCATGCCGCGGCGCAACGGCTTTGAGGCGACGCGGGAGATCGTGCGAACAACGCCCGAGATTCCGGTGGTGATAACCACGCTGTACGAATATCCGGAGGTCCTTCGCCAAGCACAGAGTGCCGGGGCCTTAGCTTGCGTTGGGAAGTCGAAGACGACAAGGCTTCTGGTGACGGCGGTCAAGAGCGCGCTCGACCACCATCCTTTTTTTCCCCCGCTCCCGTGATCCGCTCGTAATCAGGCTCAGATCACCCAGGTTTCTTCGAAGCTTCTGGGCACCGATGTGGACTGAACGTCCAGCGACGGCATAACGGACGGTTTGCTTGCTTTGAGAAGAATCTCCTTCAATTCGCGGCGAGCCCGTCGCATGCGAGTTTTCACGGTGCTGACGGAAACCTGCAAGGCCTTGGCCGTATCGACCACGGAGAGGGATTCGACCGCGCGCAGCAAGAAGACTTCGCGGTGAAGCGGGCGAAGTCCGGCGATCGCCTGAGTGAGCATATTGCGGAGCTCTTTTTGGGAATAGGCGGTCTCGGGATCCTGAATGTTGGAATGCAGCTCGAAATTGGGGGAGGCGGCTTCGTCTTCCTGGAAAACGTCTTCGAGCGGCACTTGTACGGCGCTGCGCCTCTTGCGCAGGCACATGAGAGCCTCGTTAATGGCGATGCGCGAAATCCAGGTAGTGAAGCGAGCGCGGCCCTGAAATTGGTCCAGATTGCGATGAGCCTTGAGCAGGGCCTCCTGCTGGGCGTCCTCGGCGTCCTCCTGATTGCGGGTGATGCGGAACGCTAAACGAAAGGCGCGCTGCTGGCAATCCTGAACGGTTTGAGTGCACATCACAGCAGCGTCGCGATCCTTACGAAGTCTGGCGCTTGGACGATTCACAATTCACCTCGTGAGCGAGCGATTAACACGCGCGAGCACCCTTCCCAACTGCCCTGTTGGAGGCGCTGAAACTCTTCATGCGAGCAGGCCGAACTCTAATCGGACACCTTAAGGGAGTCCATCGGTGCCGGGCTGTAGCGCCTTAGATAATTAGATGTAGGACCGGCTGGATTCGCGGGAACGGCTACAGCAAATACCGAAGACGACTATGCCAAAACGCGGATTGCACAATGACAGCGCGGCACATAGTCTTTTCTTCGTGAATATGGCGTGATATGGCTGTTTCTTTCCAGCGTAATTTTCCTGCGTAAAATGAGGCCATCATGGCGATGAAAAGGAATGAAAGATACCGGTGCGTGAATCCAAAGTGTTGCTGTGAAATTGAGGTGGTGAAAGAGTCGCTCGATGCCACCAGCGTACGTAACCCACGCTGCACTTGTGGGCAGGATATGAAAAAGATGTACTGACCTTCGTGTGGTTTCTATTTCTCTTCCTATTTTTTTGGGCTATTTCTCCGGGGCAAGCATACTGGGGCCAGCGTACCGAAAGGCCGGAGTGTAATTTACCGGGTCCGGAGCATACTCGATCCGCGTCAATGCTGGCTGGGGGACGCCGCCATGACTGGGTGCCGAGGGACAGCAGGAAGGCAGCCGGCTTCGGCGGTAAAAAACTCAGGCGACTGCCCGAGGAACTCTCTTAATGCGCCAAGTTATACTCTCGGCGCTTTGAAGGTTCTGGGGCTCGCTGAGTTCGCGAACGCTCATCTTCGCGCCGCGGCGGCAGGTGACTTGAAAGACGTGGCCGTAAGGCGAGGTCACTTCAAAGATGCCGTCCTGATTGCGAAGAATTTCCGCCGGGTTGACGACTTCAACCGTGCCGCTGACAGTCTCGATCATAGCGCCTCCTGGCAATAGCCACGCTCGGACGGCCTATTAGGCTCGAACATCGCGGACGGAACAATACTGAGGATTATGTATTTTCGCGCACTGATAGCAAAAGGCTTTGGCGGGCTGGCGGTTTTTTCTGAAAAAGTTCTGAACGGCGCTTCCCCTCCTGCTATCTGGAAGCCCCGAAGGTTTGGGTGGTCGCTTCGGTCGAAACGGAAATGTCCTCTCCGCCGGTGCATTCCATTAGGTTTTTGGCCTGCGTGACCGCCTCCGACTTATCGCAATGGACCGAAACTAAGATCCCACCCTTGGCCAGGCGTCCCTCATATCTCTTCGCTTCGTACTCGGGAATGCCGGCGCCGATCAGGGCGCCTGTGATCCCGCCGACAACCCCTCCCACGCCGAGTCCGGCGAGCGTAGCCATCAGCGGGCCCGCAGCAATGAATGGACCGGCGCCAGGCATGGCCAGCGCTCCGATGCCGGCGAGCCATCCCAAAGCGCCGCCAATCAACACGCCGGAGCTGGCACCGGCGGTAACGCCTTCGGGCGCGTTGCTCGACCTTTCAGTGGTCAATTCCTTGGGGCCGAGATTTGCCGGGAGCAGGACAGAGACGTCAGAGCTGAGGAATCCGGCCTCGCGAAATCTGTCAATGGCGGTCTCGACCGCGAGGCGGCTGGGATAAGTACCCCCAACGGCCTTCTTGTAACTGTGGGTCATTTGTGGCTCCCGAGAACCATAAAAGCGTACGTCACGCGATCGCGAAATAGGCGAAAACGGTCAACGGGACGGGCGGATTCCTTCAACCAGTGATTCGATTGAGTAGGGAAGTGTACGGCGAGTGTAGGAGTTTTACGCGAGTCTATGTACGAGCACTCAGGACACAGACGTATGGTCATGGAAGCGCATCCCGTTTATATAGGGAAGGAGCCGTTGGATTCGGGGGGCTGGGAGCCGCTGCCGGCGATACCGTCTCTGGTATACCTGGGATTTACCCGCCTATCGTCATGAGAAAAGGTTGGAAAGGGGACTGCCGCTGAAAATCGCTCAAGTCGCGCCGCTGTATGAAAGTGTTCCTCCCCGCCTCTATGGCGGCACGGAACGTGTGGTGTCCTATCTGACCGAGGAGCTTGTAGGGATGGGGCACGAAGTTACCCTTTTTGCGAGCGGCGATTCGGTGACCCGGGCGCGGCTCATCGCCGTTTCTCCGCAAGCATTGCGATTGAACCCGGATTGCGTCGATCCTTACATCTATCACACGTTACTGCTGGAGCAGGCGTTTCAAAGACACGAAGCCTTTGACGTGGTGCACTTTCATATCGATTACTTGCACTTCCCCATGAGCCGCAGGTTGGGCCTGAATCAGTTAACGACGCTCCATGGGAGGCTGGACATACCAGACTTGGTGCCGCTTTATCGGGAATATGCAGAGATGCCCTTGATCTCGATTTCAAACGCTCAACGCAGGCCGCTGTCCTGGGCGAACTGGGTAGCCAATATCCATCACGGACTGCCGAGAAACCTATTTACGCCGCAGCTGGGCCCGGGGAAATATCTCGCCGTATTGGGCCGAATCTCGCCGGAGAAGCGCGTGGACCGGGCCATTCGCATTGCGCTGCGCACAGGAATTCCTCTGAAGATCGCGGCCAAAGTGGATAAACCCGATCACGAATACTTCACGCAGCAGATCGAGCCCATGATGAAGCACCCGTCCATCGAGTTTCTGGGCGAAATATCGGAGCCCGAGAAAAACGAATTTTTGGGGAACGCGCATGCGCTGCTTTTTCCGATCGACTGGCCGGAGCCCTTCGGGCTGGCTATGATCGAGGCGATGGCCTGTGGCACGCCGGTGATCGCCTATCCGCACGGATCGGTGCCCGAGGTCGTGGACGAAGGGAGGACGGGCTTTTTGGTGCGCAGCGAGGATGAAGCCGTGAAAACGGTGGAAAAGAAACTGGCGGATTTGAGCCGAGCGGGATGCCGGCGCATTTTCGAAGAACGGTTTTCGGCGGAGCGCATGGCGCGAGAATACGCCGCCGCATATTCCTACCTTTGTGAACCGGAGAGCACGTCCAGGATGATTTCCTAAACGTTCTGCGCTGGGGAGGGGCTGTTTGGACGAAGTGATCCTAATCAAGGAAGAGTTTTACGTCCTGGCCACTTCCGTCCTAGCCGACATCAGGCCCCGGGTACTCAAGTACGGCGATACGTGCGGAGTGTTCGACTCTCATGGCGATATCCTGTCGGCGGCGCACGTGGCTCATGGCCTGTATCATAAAGAGACCCGATATCTTTCCAAGCTGGTGCTGCGGTTTGAGAATAAGGGCCTCGAACTGCTCAGCTCCACGGTCAAAAACAAAAACACTTTTTTCGCCGTAGACCTCACCAATCTGGACTTTTCCGCGGAAGGAAAGGTGGAGCTTCCTCGCGGCAGCATTCACTTTTTCCGGTCGACATTTATTCGCGAAAGCACCTGTTACGAGCGCTTGCGAATGATGAATTTCGCCTCGGGCGTCGTCAGCCTCACTCTGGCATACGAGTTCGACGCCGATTTCGTGGATATCTTCGAAGTCCGGGGCTCAAAACGCGAAAGGCGCGGCGAGCGAGAGGCGCCCCAGGTGGAGGCGTCTAGCGTGCTCTTCCGTTATTGCGGACTTGACCAGGTGCTGCGGGAAACGCGCCTGAATTTTTACCCGCAGCCGGCACGCATCAGCTGCAATCGCGCCGAGTTTGACATCGAAATAGAGCCCCGGGCCGAAGCATTTATCTATCTGGACGTATGCTGCGAACTTCCCTGCAAGTGTCTGCCACCGCGCAGTTATAAGCAGGCCTTGAGCGAAACCAAGAACCTGAATGAGAAGCTCGATGCGGCTCGCTGCCGGCTGAGCAGCTCGAACGAACGGTTCAACGAATGGCTGAGCCGTTCCGAGGCCGATTTGCAGATGATGACGGTGGGGAACCCGGAAGGCCCTTATCCGTATGCCGGAGTGCCCTGGTTCAACACGGTATTCGGGCGTGACGGCCTGATCACCGCCTTTGAAGTTCTATGGGCCGAGCCGCAAGTGGCCAAGGGGGTTTTGCGGTTCCTGGCCGAGACACAAGCGGACCGGGTGATACCCGAGCAGGATGCGGAGCCGGGGAAAATTCTGCACGAATTGAGGAAGGGCGAGATGGCAGCCCTGCACGAAATTCCCTTCGGGCGCTACTACGGAAGCGTGGACTCTACTCCTCTTTTCGTGATGCTGGCAGCCGCCTACTACGAGCGAACGGGCGATCTGGAGTTCATAAAGTCCATCTGGAGTAATGTCGAACGAGCGCTCGGCTGGATGGACCAGTACGGAGACGCGGATGGAGACGGATTTTTGGAATATGCGCGCCATTCCGGGAAAGGGCTGATCCAGCAGGGTTGGAAGGACTCGCACGATTCGGTGTTTTACGAAGATGGGAAGCTGGCCGAGGCGCCGATTGCGTTGTGCGAAGTGCAAGGTTATGCCTACGCCGCGAGGAAGGGCGCGGCCGATCTCGCCAGCAAACAGGACCTGCCGGAACGGGCGGAGCGTTTGAGGCAACAAGCGACCCGGCTGAAGGACAAATTCGAACAGAGTTTCTGGGTGGAGGAGCTGGGAACGTATGCCTTCGCGCTCGACGGAAACAAGCGGCAATGCCGGGTGACCGTCTCGAATCCGGGGCATTGCCTTTTGACGGGCATCGCCTGCCCGGAGCGTGCCCGGCGCGTGGCCGAGGGGCTCATGGACGACAATCTTTTTTCGGGATGGGGCGTCCGCACCGTGGGCACTCGGGAGGCGCGCTACAACCCCATGTCTTACCACAACGGATCGGTATGGCCGCATGACAACGCGCTGATTGCCCTCGGCCTGGCGCAATACGGATTCACCGGCTACGCGCTGCGCATTCTCGAAAGCATGTTCGAAGCGAGCCTTCACTTTGAGTTTCAGAGGCTGCCTGAACTTTTCTGCGGATTCCGGCGCAGAGCCGGAGACGGCCCCACGCTCTATCCGGTAGCTTGCTCGCCGCAATCGTGGGCCGCGGCGGCTGTTTTCATGTTGCTACAGGCGGGACTGGGAATTACGGTTTCGGGAACCAAGCCGCACATCCATTTCCGCGATTCCTACCTGCCCGCGGTAGTCGAATACGTCCTGATCGAGAATCTCAAGGTGGGGGCGGCGAAAGTGAGTTTAATTATTCGCCGGCAGGCTCACGGGGTGGGCATCGACGTGATACGGCGAGAGGGCGAAGTGGAAGTGGCCGTGCTGAAGTAAGCCGGCGGTCCGTCCAAAAGCGGGCCTAAAGAAAGGCGGATCGGCTAATCGCAAGCGTGCGAGACGAGAGCTCTGCGGGGTACGGTCGCGCGGATCAAGAGGCCTAGCGACGAAGTCAGCTCGAATGTTCCACCGATTTGCCTGATGCGCTCGCGCGCGATAGCAATGCTCAGACCCGAGGCGCTGCGGGGCGAGGCCGGGAGCCTGCCGCGCAGAGAAGCCACCCCTGCCGAGGCTGAAGCCTCCACAAAAACGTTCGAGGAACTCGCGCCGATCTTGATTCGCGCGCTTTGATCCTCCGCCTGCCGATCGATATTCGCCAAGGCCTCCTGAACGACGCGAAACAGCGCGATTTCGAGAGACCGGTCCAGGCGGCCGAGGTTCGGTTCCATATCCAACTCGACCTTGATTGTCGTGCGCTCAACGAAGCTATCCACATGGAAGCGGACGGCGGCTTCGAGGCCGAGATCGTCCAGGAGCGGCGGATGCAGGTGGTAGGATATGGCCCGAAGTTCCCGGGAACAGCGCTTGACGAGCGCGCTGCATTCATCGAGAAACGGACTCTTGCGGGCGCCATTCCCAGAAGCTCTGTGCAAGCCGTCTAGTTTCATCTGCAGGGCAATGAGATATTGTCCGGCGCTGTCGTGAATGGCGTGAGCGGTCTTTCTCTTTTCCTCGTCATAAGCGCGCAGCGAAGATGCTAATAACGCAGCCTGTTCCTGGGCGGCATCGTGGGAACTTCTCCAGTCCTCCACATCCACGCCGCAAATCAGCAGCTTGGCAAGACGGTCACTCCCATGGGGAAGCAAAGACGGCCGGCATAAATGGCGGCGATAACGGCCGTCGCCGGCGTGCTTGAGGCGAACTTCAAATTCGAAGGCGTGGTCGGCTGAGTTGCGGAGTTGTTTCAGAAACGCGTCCACGTCGTCAGGGTAGAGAGCGCGGATCCAGCCGAAATGAAGACTCTCTTCCTCGCACAGCCCCGTGAACCTTTCCCAGTAAAGGTTGAAATAGTCGGCGGATCCGTCCGGTGCGACTACCCATACCGGCTGCGGCTGGAAGTCGGCCAGGTTCATCGACTTCGATTCACCGGCGTGAGTTGGAGGATCATTATGATTGGAGGGGTGAGTGGGGTGAGCGGAGGCCCCGCGGGAAAGGACGCCTTCGCGGCCGTTGCGGGCCGTTCCTGCCGAGGACCGGGAGCTCTGCTCGCCGCCTGGGTGCCCGAACACTTCAAACGAGGTTCCTGTGGTCAAGATACACGTCCCCGTTTAGCGGTTGACCGCGATTTAGGGAACTCAATTGCAAACTGATGAGATGCAAATAAACGCCTAAGGGGAGCCTCTTTCAATACACGTAGTTGTATATTTCCGGCATGGTGCGGCGCAGGCGGCAAACGACTGAGAGTCCAATACTTATACAGAGAATCCTCCGCTGGTGTTGAGGCTTAGTGCTGATGGTGCGTGCAATGAGGCTCTAGCTACGCTCCGGTGGGCCTTCAACCGGGCGATTGCAAAAAGGAGGGGACGATGAAATCCGCATCGTTACGGGACTTATTCGTAATCGAACTGAGCGATCTCTATGACGCCGAGAATCAGCTGATCAAAGCTTTGCCGAAGCTGGCCAAAGCATCCGCGTCCGAGAGCCTGCGGGGAGCTTTTGAAGAGCACCTGGAAAAGACCAAAGAACATGCGACGCGGCTGGAACGGATCTTCGCCGATATGGACATGCTGGCAAAGCCGGAGAAATGCAAAGGCATGCAAGGCATCATTTCCGAAGGGAATGATTTGCTGAAAAAGAGGCTAAGCCCCGACGTTCAGGATGCAGGCATCATCGCGGGGGCGCAGAGAGCCGAGCATTATGAGATTGCCTCCTACGGATGCGCGCGAACCTATGCGGAACTTTTGCAGAATCGACAGGCGGTGGACCTGCTGGAGCAGATTCTGCAGGAAGAGAAAGACGCGGACGAGAAACTGACGGAACTAGCGCAACAGATCAACGTTGAGGCGCAGGGGTTAGAAGGGGAAGAAACAGAGCGCAGGCGAAAGCCGCCTCGTGAGCCTCGAGCGGGCGGAAAGCGGAGCGCCCGCCGAGTTAGAAGCAATTTCAGGACGGGCAATTTCAGGAAGAATAGAGCAGCGCGACCGGAAATTGATTGAAAAGATCGCGCAACAGAATGTGGCTTGAGCGTGAGCGAGGCTGTACGCGTTCACCCGTAAGGACGTTGGTCCAACTACGGGCCGTTGAGCGGGGCAATTTCAAGCTAGCGTTATGCCAAACGCTTGGGCCGAGTGGAAACCTGCCTCGTTCGGTGAGGGCTGTGGTAAGGCGTGGCGCGGCCACGAGCACCTTTTCCCGTTTGTATCCCCTCATAAACGCGCAGACGTGCGGAAGTATCCTGCCGCCGGCATAGAGCGGCAGGTAATCTCCCTCCAGGAAAAGCTTCGGGTGGTGGCGGCGGAACTCCAGCGCGCGGGCCGTGAGGAAAAGCTTGATCCGCCCGTCGGTCCAGTTGTGCAGGAGGGACGCCAGTTGAAGATGCTGCAGGGCGGGCCGCTGAAGGCTCTCCAGCAGGCCGGCGCGCCTTTGGAACTCCACCGGGCGGCGATTATCCGGATCGGTCATGCTGAAATCCCAAAGTTCGAGGCCCTGGTAAAAATCCGGATTGCCTGGCGAGGCGATTTTAAGAAGCACCTGGGAGAGAGAATTGAGCGCGCCGTGAAAGGCGATGTGGCTTTGAAATCGCCGGAAATCGCGCAAGAACCGGCCGTGCGTCGAGGGGTCCAGGATATCCGAGGTGAACTGGCGCAGGGCGCGTTCGTGCGATTCGCTGGGGCTGAGCCAACTGGTGAACTGCTTGGCCTCGCGGGCGGCTTTGGTGATAAAGCCGAGAAGTCTGTCCTGAAATCGATCGATTTCGGATTCGTCGAAGGGCCATGACCCGATGAGGGTCTGATAGATCAGCAACTCCTCGGCGATGGTGGGAACCGCGACGCCATCGACCATTATTTTCTTATCGCGATTCCACGAACTCCACCTTCTGAAACGCGTATGCCACTGGCGGGGGATCTCCGCTAAGACATCAAGGCGCGCGCGAACGTCCTCGCTTCGTTTTGTGTCGTGGGTGGAGGTGGCGTTCAAAGTACGGGGCCAGAGGCGCCGGCGCTCTTGATTGAAACGATGAAAAGGATCGAGGCCGAAGATGTTCTTCCGGCGAAGGGGATCCGCGCCGACCTCGTTCAGGGAGAGGAGAGCGGTGTGAGTGTAGAAAGCGGTGTCCTCAAAACCCTTGGCCATTACGGCGCCGGTGAACATCTGCCAGCGCAGCATGAACTCCAGCCATTCGTCCGGCCAGGAGCAGTCCACAGTATCCGGCTCGCGCCGGAAAAGGCGCCGGAAGAAAAAGAAAACCTCCTTGCGGGGGCGATTTGTACCGGCGCGAGCGCGTGCCGCATGAACGGCGCGCTCGAGCTGCAGCAGGTCGCGCTTGTCGACACGCTGATCGCGGATATAGGTGCGATAAACGGGGAGAGAGGCGGTGATCTCGGTTAGCGCGGTTTTGAGATCGGTGAACGGCAAGTCGCAAGCCCGGCGATCCATCGATGCGAGGCGGGCCAGGCGAGAGGACAGCGAGCGCATCTCGCCGCCGAATAATTGTTCGATGACCTGCTTCTTGCGCAGGTACCAGGTCTCGGCAAAAGAGCTGGCGTCGCCGGCAAGCCGCTCGTAGAGCCGCTCCAGATAGCGGTAGCCGGCGGGCTCAACGAGAAGCAAATTGAGCGCGCTGGTGAAATCGTATCCGGTTGTGCCTTCCACCGGCCATTCCTGAGGCAAAGCCTCCGAGCCGCTGATGATTTTCTCAACGACTATGTATCGTTTCGGCGGACCATTTCGCGGAGTGGGGATACGGTCGACGCCTTGACGGAGCTTCGACAGGTAATCGAACGGATCGCGCAGGCCATCGATATGATCGACGCGGAGGGCATCGACCGCGCCTTCTTCGATGAGGCGAAAAACGGGCGCGTGCCTGGCTTCAAAGACCTTGGGATTCTCGATGCGAATACCAATGAGCTCATTGATATCGAAGAAGCGCCTGTAGTTGATCTCCTGGGAGGCTTGGCGCCAATATGCGAGGCGGTAGGCTTGAGAGGAAAGCAGCCTATCGAGGCGGTCGAAAGATCTACGCACGCCTTTGAGGCCGTTAAAAAGACGCAGCGTTTGGTCAAGGGCTTTCTGGAAGAGCCCCGGCTCGCGATAAAGCTCCCAAAGCTCATTTTTGAGTTTAGAGACCTGGGAATTGCGAGGGGGCTCTTTATCCGACGGGGCCTGCGCGCGTGCCGCGAGTTCGCCGGAGAGCTCACAAAGAGCGTGGAGCGCCTTGCGGATGCCATTGACGGGCGCTCCGCTTTCCTGCATCTCCTCGAGGCAGGCGCCCAAAATCTGGCGATAGGTTTCGGGACGAATGGGGAACCGCATCTGGTAGTAACGGACGAAAAAGCCCTGATCGTCGTAATGGAGGGCCAGCCCCTGGTTTTCAAGCACCTTGCCATAGGCATCTCCGAGGACGGGAAGCAGAATGCGAGAGCGCTGAAGCGGGTCGGCACTCCAGTCGATATCGAAGTAAGACGCGAATTCGGACTCCTGGCCGTTTTCGAGCACATCCATCCACCAGGGGTTTTCCTCGCTCACGGCCATATGGTTGGGAACGATGTCCAATAGCAGGCCCATTTCGTAATTGTGCAAACGGTTGACCAGCTTCTGGAACTCTTCCTCGGTTCCCAACTCAGAATTCACGCGCGCCGCGTCGGCGACGTCGTAGCCGTGGAGGCTTCCTTTGCGGGCCCGGAAGCGGGGCGAAGCATACAGGTGGGTGACGCCGAGGGCGTGCAAATACGGGACGAGTTCTTCCGCATCGATAAAGCGAAAGTTAAGGTTGAATTGAATGCGATAGGTGGCGCAAAGATCGGGCATGGATCAAGACATCCGCATTCCCAATTGCTCCCCGAGGGACCGGAAAGTTTGATCCCACTCCGGGCCCTCACAGCCGGCCCAGCGGGCTTTATTGCCATTCGCCGAGCCCACCAGCACGGAGTAATAGACGTTCTGAATTTCCCACAGGCGAACCTCGAATGGGAACGAACGCGCCAACTTCACAGCGGCGTCGAGAGAGATCACTTTCTCCAAGTCGCAAGGCTGCGATTCCCATTCTTCGGCCATGGTTTGAAGCTTTTGGCGCAATGCGAATTCGAGAGTGGCCGCGTCCAGTTTGACGTGCACGGCCCGGGCCTCTTCCATCAGGGCACGGACGAGGTCGATATTGACGACATCGGCTTCCACGGCGCGGCGCAGTTCGGCATTGAGGGTGACCTCGGCGGCGGCCTGGAAGTGGCGGATGAGGGGCATGCCATGAGCGGCAACGAAGCGCATGAGAGGCGCGCGGCTATCGTAAAGTTGCCGATAAGAGGACTCGGCTTCCTCGAGGGCCGAATTCAAAATGATGCGCAGGATTTTTCTCTGCTCGTCGCGGAAGAGCAGCTTCAGGCTGTAACTGCCAGAGCCGAAAGCAACGTCAATGGCGCGGATCAAATCGGTGAAGTCGCCGCTCTCAAAAGCCTTGGTGATCCTCTCGGCGGTATCCTTATAGGCGCGCTCGTCGACGAATTCGCGGACGCCGCCGGTCACGTAGTGGTCGCCCAGATGTACGGCTCCGAAGGTTACACGGGCGGAGTCCAGAGTAATGTCGGAGGCAATGCGAATACGACCGAAAGAGACGCGGGACTTTCCGGAAGACAGGACGGTGTGATCTTCCTGGCGTATCTGGTAACAGTAGGTCTGGCTCTGTGGCGCGTAAGACTCGAAGAGCGAACTGATGGCATAGTGGGCGCCCACCTTATGCAGGTCGAGCATGGAGGGGCGAACAAAGGTCTCGTATATCTTTCTGCCATCGCCCTGTTCAGGAATGTTGCTGTGCGCGAGGGAGAGCTTCCCCAAGAAGTCTTCCTCGATTTTTGGGTCGTTGAACAGCGTTTGGGCCAATTGAACGGCCCTTCCCGAGTATTGAATGGACTGAACGGTCTCCAGGCCGGAAAGCTCGTCGAAGAACCAGCCGCAACTGGTGTACATCAGCATTAAATGACGCTGTAGCTCCATGAGCTTTATAGCCTGCACTTTTTCGCGGTCCTTCAGCTCGCGGCGGCACTGCTCCCGCAAAAAGGAGTCCATGTTGTCGCGCGAGCGGTTAAGAATCACGGAGATGTACTGATCGCGGGCGCGCCAGGGATCGAGGAAGAGTCCGCCTGCCACCTGCTCAAATTTGGGCGCCGCGGTGTCTCGAAGCCAATCGAAGGCCTGACGCAGAGGGGCGCGCCATTCCTGATTCCAGCCGGCGTGGCCGGAGTTACAACCGCAATTGGAACGCCAGCGCTCGACGCCATGGACGCAACTCCAGGAGGTGTTTTCGACGATCTCCACTTCGTGCGTGGGCGGATGCTTTTCGAGGAAATCGGCATAAACGGTGAGCTCGGCAAGCTTTTGGGATTCGATGAAGCGCAAGGCGTAACTGAGGGCCATATCGCCGTGGGCGTGATGGTGGCCGTAGGTTTCGCCATCGGTGGCGATATTGGTCAGCTGAGGCCATTTGCGGTCGTCAGAGAAGCCCCCAACGAGCCGCCGCGCAAAATCCTCGCCTCGTTTGAGAATATTCTCAAAGGCCACCGCATGGGAGATGGGGCCATCGTAGAAGAACAAGGCGATATTTCGGCCCGAAGGTAGATTCACAAGGTAAGCCCGGGAGGGATCGATGTGGCCTCCGCTAATATCCTTCCACTCTGCTTTGCCGATCTGGCGCACTCGCTTGGCGGCATGGGGCGGAAGAACGGTGAAGCGAATCTTGTGGCGAGCCAAAGTCTCCAGAGTTTCCAAATCCACGGCCGCTTCGGGCAGCCACATCCCTTCGGGATAGCGCCCGAAGCGGTATTCAAAATCGCGAACGCCCCAGATAACTTGCGTCGTTTTATCCCGGGCGCTTGCGAGCGGGAAAATCATATGGTTATAGCCCTGCGACATGGCCGCGCCATGACTGCCGAAGCTTTCGCAAGTTTCCCGGTCGGCGGATTGGATTGCTTTGTATACGCGCGGGGCTTTGGCCTCGAACCAGGAGATGAGGGTGGGACCGAAATCGAAGCTGATCTTCGAGTAGTTATTCACGATATCGATGATTTTTTGTTCGCCGTCGAGGATGCGAGAGGCTGCATTGGGAGCGTAGCACTCGGCGGTCACCCGCTCGTTCCAATCGTGATAGGGATAGGCGGAGTCCTGAATCTCGATGGCCTCCAGCCAGGGATTTTCTCTGGGAGGCTGATAAAAGTGCGCGTGGATACAGACAAAGCGATCGTTCACGGTTTTCCTCGGGTGCCAGAATAGTACAGAGCGAATGACAAGGGCTCCACAGTAAGGGAAAGAGTTGGCTCCGGTGGGAGCGAATCCGGCAGCGACGATCCCGGACCGCCCCATCGAGGATCGCGAGAGTTCAAAACTTGCGCCCAGTTGGCCTGGGGCAACGAAATCGACAGAGGGGCAGGGGACTGCCCAAAGTTGAAAACCGCGAACAATTCCTCGCCGACCCCGGCGCGTCGCAAGAAGAGAGATTTCTCATTTTCGAAGGGGACGGCTTCGACGCATGACATCTCGGAATTTGCCAGCGGGGCCAATTGCTTACGAAGGCGCAGAAGCTCCGCATAGAACTGGCGCAGCTGCTTATGAGGGCCGCACTCCTGGAGTTCCCAATGCAATCGGGAACGCAAAAACGTGCCGGGATCCTGAGGATCCGGAGGTTCCGCGTGCCAGCCAAAGCTTTTGAAGTCATTTCTACGGCCTTGGCGCACGGCTTCGATCAGGCTGGGATCCTCATGGCTGACGAAATATTGAAACGGCGAAGTCTCCGCGTACTCCTCGCCCATGAAAAGAAAGGGCAGGAAGGGAGAGAGCAGCATCACCCCTGCCGCGACTTTGAGCCCTTCGAGGGGCAGCAGTTGGGACAGCCGCTCGCCATTCATGCGGTTGCCAACCTGATCGTGATTCTGGGTGAACACAACGAAATGCTCCCCACTCACCCCTTTAGATTCACTTCCATGCGAACGCAGTCGGTATTTTGAATACTCGCCTTGATAGACATAGCCGGAGGTAAGCGACCGGGCAATTTGTGAGACACAGCCGAAATCCTGGTAGTAACCTCCGGTCTCTCCGGTAAGAGCCGCGTGCAGGGCGTGGTGAAAATCGTCGTTCCACTGAGCTGCAAAGCCGTAACCCCCTCGCGCCGCAGGTTGAACGGTACGAATGTCGTTGCGATCGCACTCGGCGATGAGGTGCACCGGACGGTTCAGCTCCTCGGCCGCAACTTGAACGGCGCAATGGAGTTCCCTGAGAAACGGCCTGGCCGATGTATCGACAATGGCGTGTATGGCATCCAGACGTAGGACATCGATGTGAAAGTCCCGAATCCAGTAGAGGGCGTTCTCGATGAAGAAGCGGCGGACTTCGTCGCTGCGCTCACCATCGAAATTGACCGCCTGGCCCCAAGGAGTGCGATAACGATCGGTGAAGTAAGGTCCAAAATCGGCGAGATAATTGCCTTCGGGACCGAGATGGTTGTAGACGACATCGAGCGCGACAGCGAGATTTTCGTTATGACAGGCGTCCACCAGCCGCTTCAATCCGAGGGGACCGCCGTAGGAATTTTGTACCGAAAAGGGGAAAACGCCGTCGTATCCCCAGTTTCTCTCGCCAGGAAATTGTGACAAGGGCATGAGCTCGATGGCCGAAACTCCCAGGTCCCGGAGGCTGCCGAGCCGGGGGATGATGGCGTCAAATGTGCCCTCGGACGTGAAGGTCCCCACATGAATCTCGTAGAAAACCAGCTCTGAAAGCGGTAAGCCGCGCCAGCCCACGTCTGTCCAATCGAAAGCGCTTGCAGACGGTGCTTCCGAGGGGCCGTGGACTCCCTCGGGTTGAAAGCGCGACGCCGGATCGGCCCTCATTTTTTCTCCCTTTCCGCCTAAGTCATATAAGTATCGGCAGGATGCGGCATCCTCAACGGCCACACGAAAGTAGCCTTTTGGAAGGGGATGCATGGGGAGAGAACGGCGGAAGGGAGCCAGAATCTGCAATTTGACGGATTCGGCGTGCGGGGCCCACACCAGGAAATGACATTCCCCGGTGCCGAGCGGGTTTGCACCCAGGATGTCCCCGAACCTTCGTTCCATACGAGATTTGAGAGAGAGCCGGCCGAGAAGCGGAATCAGGGCTCGATAATTTGATTGCGAACGGCGTAACGCACCAGTTCGCTGACAGAGTGCAACTCAAGCTTGCGCATGATGTTAGCGCGATGAGTCTCGGCGGTCTTGACGCTGATGCCTAGGGTGACCGCCACTTCTTTGCTGCTTCTGCCCTCCGCCAGCAATTGGACGATCTCCCGCTCCCGGGAGGTGAGCCGGTTGCGCATCAAAACACGCGGTTCGGCGATCGAACTCTGCCTGCAGAAGCCATCGATCAACATCTCCGCGGCTCGCGACGTGAAAAACGAACGATGATTGGCGAGAGCTTCGATGGCGATGAGCAGATCGCGATCGGCATCCGACTTCATAATGTAGGCTCGGGCGCCGGCGTCGACAATTTCCCGGACCAATTGATCGGAGTAGTGCAGTGAGAGGATAACGACTTCAGTTTTGGGGAGGTGTTTGCGGATTTTGCGAGCGGCCTCCAGGCCATTCAAATCCGGCATGCTGATATCCATGACCACTACATCGGGTTTGTGTTGTTCGGCGAGCGTGACGGCTTCGCGGCCCGTGCCCGCTTCGGCGCACACCATCCATCCGGGACGGGAGGAGAGGAGAGCTTTGAGCCCTCGCCGGATAATGTCGTGGTCGTCCGCAACGAGAATACGAAGGTTGCCCATTTTCGAGACGTATCTGCTCGTTTGGTTGGCCGTTTGCCGCAACCATTGTACCGCGTGCAGCAACACGACTTAACTGAATTTTAGGGTCCGGCACGCGTCCGGTCCCATCAGTGCTTCGCTGTATTTCCGAAAAAATTCAGCCGATGCTCCGAAGTCTAAGGGCGCGAACAACTTTTTTCAGGAGGTCCCCGGGGGGCAAAGTGAGAGTCCTGGCAGTTTCAAACTGACCCGTCGCGCTGGAGTATAATACGCGCTCCCGTGAAAACCGCCGCAGCTATCCGACACGTTCACTTCGAAGACCTGGGCGCGTATGAAAACGTACTTGCCGGCGCGGGCTATTCGGTTCGCTACCATGACGCGGGAATCGATGACCTGCAGAGCCCGGAGCTAGCTAATTGCGAACTGTTGGCGGTCCTGGGCGGCCCGATTGGCGCATATGAAGAGGAGAATTATCCGTTCCTCAAGGACGAGATCGCGGTGATCGAGAAGCGCCTCAATTTCGGCCGGCCGGCGATCGGAATTTGCCTGGGGGCGCAACTTTTTGCGCGGGCGCTGGGATCCCGCGTTTATGCCGGACCGGGCAAGGAGATCGGCTGGGCGCCGATTGCGCTTACTTCCGCAGGTAAGCAAAGCCCGCTGAGGTTCCTGGAAGGCGTCCCGGTGCTGCATTGGCATGGCGATACTTTTGACCTTCCCGAAGGAGCGGAGTTGCTGGCCTCGACACCGCTTTGCCGGAATCAGGCATTCCGGTACGGAAAATCCGTTCTTGCGTTTCAGTTCCATCCGGAAGCGCCCACAAAGCATTTTGAGCGCTGGCTGATCGGCCATGCCGCCGAGATCAACAGCACGACCGGGATTTCGGTCACCGAGTTGCGCTCCGAGACAGCAAGGCTGGCGCCGGAGTCAGCACCGCTGGGGCAGCAATGCCTTCGCGAATGGCTGAGCGCACTCAACTAATGCGGCCAACCCGGGAAAGGGTTTTGAGTTCTCAATGGCTCGTGGAAAACATTTTTTTTGGGGTCGGCGACGTGAAATGGGTTGCGGTTTATAACCAGGGACCAAACGAGTGATTCTTCCAGCGGGTAACAATCGGCCAAAACCGTTACCAATTCCGCATGGCTTCTGCGCTGATGGGATTGCTTACGCCGATTCCCGCAGAAAGGCCGATCGGCGAGTTGTTCTCCTGAGTTGCGCGGCACTCCTGCTCATTCAAGTCTTTATTGCCTCGGCATCCTGGGGGCAGGTCCAAGTACCGGTGGGAAGGGGCGTGGTGCGCCTGGAGGCGACGCGACAAAGAAGGGACGGCGACCTGTACATTGCCGACGGGGACGTCGACGTGCGCTATCTCGATATGCGGCTGCGCGCCGACCACGTCGAGTACAACTCGAAAACGTACGACACGCTGGCGCGCGGCCACGTCATTTTCGATTTCATGACACAGCATCTGGAAGCTCCGGAAGGGCATTACAACGTTCGCAGCGACCAAGGAGTATTCCTTCACGTAAAGGGAACGATCAGCATTGCGCGACGTCCCAATCCGAATGTTTTATTCTCGACAAATCCCATCTCCTTTGAATCCGAGGAAGTGGACCGAGTGGCCGAAGACCAGTACGTTTTCAAAAAAGCCTGGCTTACGGTTTGTATGCCCAATCGACCGGTATGGAAGTTCTATTCCGAGCGTTCGACTCTTAAGGTCGATGACAAGGTTGTGCTGGTTCGCGCAAACTTCCGAATTTTCAAGGTTCCTCTCCTCTATCTGCCCTACGCCAGCATCCCGGCGAGTCCCAAAGTGCGGCAATCGGGGTTTCTCGTGCCGGAGATCTCCGATAATAACGTGTTTGGCTTGGTCATCGGCGATTCCTATTATTGGGCGCCGACCGACTGGATGGATGCCGAGGTTGGCGCTCAATATTTGAGCCTGCGAGGATACGCCCAAAGCTTAGATGTTCGAGCTGTTCCCGACTCTAATATTAATTTCGCCGTCCGCTATTACGGTGTGGAAGACCGGGGATTACCCGGGCCAAACGGCACTTTGGTTCCGGAGGGCGGTAGTCAGGCTCATCTTCTGTTTACCGACAACTTGGGAGGGGGCTGGCGGGCGGTTGCGGATCTCGATTACTTGAGCTCGCTGATCTTTCGGGAGGCCTTCGCCACCACTTTCAACGAGGCTACCGCCTCCGAATTGCACCAAGATGCATTTCTAACCAAGAACTTCCGCGGATTTAGCCTGAATTTCGGGGCCATCGACTATAAGGACTACCTAAGTGCGCAGCCGGAGACCAGCATTGCCCTCAGAAGCGCTCCTGAGGCTCGGTTCGGCACTACGGACCGGCCTTTCTGGAGCAATTGGCCGGTGTATTTCGGATTAGACAGCGTGGTCGGCGCCATGCATCGTTCCGATACGATGATCGACACAGGCCAGCTTGTGGAGCGTTCCGAGTTCGCGCCTCGGGTTACCGTCCCGATGCGGTGGGGTTCTTGGTTTGGAATTACCGGCAGCGCGGGATACAGGATCACGGATTATGGCGAGCAACTCGCCAACGGAATTCCGGCAGCACAAGGACTACTCCGCACAGATGGCGAGTTCAGCATTGAAATGCGGCCCCCGGCATTGGAACGAACATGGGATCGAGGAAAGACCAAATGGAAGCACGTAATCGAGCCCAACGTTGCCTATCACTATGTGACAGGAATTAACGACTTTAGCCGAATTATCCGCTTCGATCAGGACGACACGATTACGGATACGAGCGAGATCGAATCGAGCGTCACCCAGCGGCTCTTCCGCAAGACGGCTGACGGTCAAGCGGAGGAGTTCCTCACCTGGAGGGTGGCGGCAAAGTACTATTTTGATCCGACATTTGGCGGAGCCTTGGTTCCGGGGCAACGCAACGTGTTTGCCGCACTCGATTCGATCACGCCCTTTGCGTTCGCCGACGAGCCTCGCCATTGGTCGCCCGTCGTGAGTCTCGTGAAGATGAAGTTCAACCCACGCTACGACGTTCAGTTGGAAACGGACTACGATTCGGTTCCGAACAGGCTGGCGGCAGCCGGCTTGATTGCCACTATACATCCCTATCAGCAGTCGTTCTTCAGCTTCGCTCAGTTCAGATTAAACACGGACCCCATACTGCAGCCTTTGCAAGACCAGATCCGTCTAACGGCGGGCTGGGGCCAGATGAACCGCAAGGGATGGAATACGGCATTGCTGATTGCCTACGATACGATTCAACACGCGCTGCAGTACGAGGCCGTGCAGGCCAGCTACAATGGCAGCTGTTGCGGAATTAGCTTTGAATACCGCCGTATCTACCTGGGGCCGCTCAGTAACGATAATGAATTTCGGGCGTCGCTGCTCATTGCGAATATCGGAACTTTCGGCAACCTGACTCGGCAAGAAAGACTCTTCTAGGTGCTCATTCAGTGGGGTCGGCTTTAGTATATCCAGCGAATCCTGGTTGGAACCGATAAGATTGCGGGCCGACGCCAATTCTGTACAATACGGCTAGTGAAGATGCCCCTGCCTCCAGCGATGTCTTTTTGAGGGTTGCCAGGTTCGGCTGCCGGTTGCAGCTGGTTTGCGTGTGTTCGGTGAAATTAGGGAACGGTGACCGGAACTTTTCCGGTAAATCAGTTCAGACGGCTGTGGTGGAGAACAGATGTTTGAACGTCGTTCCGCATTACTAGGTTTCATTTCGAGAGTTCTCGATTTAAGCCTTACGGCGCTGGCGTTTCCGCTCGCTTATTGGGTCCGGATGCGGGTAGTCACGCGCATGGTGGGCTCGGAAGTGGTGCGTCCCGCCATTTACCCTTTCCATGCATACTGGCCGCTTTTTTTGGGGATTTTGGTGCTCTGGTTTCTTGCCGGGCATTTTCTTCGCATTTATCGCGATATTGAACTTCGCAACCGCCAGCAACTGGTGGGCGACGCCGCAAAGATGGTGGTTTTGGGACTCATAGGGCTAAACGCGGCATTGTATTTCGTCCGGGCCGACTACATCAGCCGGGCCTTCGTCTTGACGATAGCGGCGGTTAATTTCGCGCTTCTGGCGGCGGGCAGACTGGCCTTGCTCGGGGGCAGCCGGAGGCTTCGGGAGAAGTTTCAGCGTTTTCATTACTGCTTGATTGTGGGCCTCGGGCAGAATGCACGCGAACTCGCAGCCTTAATCGAACAGTGTGAACCGCTGGGCATGCGCTTGATCGGGTTCGTAAATCCGGGCACGGAATCTTCGGCAAAAGTGAGCGGATTAAAATCTCAGTATCCAGTTTTTGCATTAGCCGATGTCTACGGCATCCTCCAGAATCATGTAGTGGACGAACTGCTTTTTGCCGTGGGCAACGACCAACTGGAGAGTTTGGAGGGTCTCATCGACCGTTGCCATAAGGAGGGCATCCGCACACGCGTGGACCTGGGCTTCTTTCCGCGAACATTCCCGCGAGTGCATCTGGAGAATCTTCGCCACATCCCGCTGCTGACGCTCGGTTCCACGCCCAACAACGAATTTGCGTTATTTGCCAAGCGCACCTGCGACCTCATCCTGAGCGCTTTGGCGCTCATCGTCCTCTCTCCTTTCCTGCTGATTGTGGCCATCCTGGTGCGATTGACTTCGCCAGGGCCGATTTTGTACCGGCAGACGCGCTGCGGACTAAATGGCCGGCGCTTCACGCTGTATAAATTCCGTTCCATGGTGGCCAACGCGGACCAGCTTCGGCGGGAGCTGGAGGTTTTCAACGAGATCGAGGGCCCGGCTTTCAAGATGAAAAACGACCCGCGCTGCACGCCGGTGGGGCGCTGGCTTCGAAAATTCAGCTTGGACGAATTGCCTCAGCTTTGGAACGTTTTGATGGGCGACATGTCCTTCGTCGGCCCCCGCCCGCCACTGCCTCAGGAGGTGGAGAGGTATGCCCCATGGCAGAGGCGGCGGCTGCGCATGCGGCCGGGGCTAACGTGTCTATGGACGCTGGAGGGGCGCAACCGGCTCAGCTTCGACCGGTTGGTGCAGTTCGATCTCGCGTATATTGATAATTGGTCATTGTGGTTGGATCTTAAGATTTTTCTCAAGACCATTCCTCACGTGGCGTCAGGCCGCGGCGCGAGCTGAAGAGAGCTTCTGTTTAGCACGTGATCGAGAGCGAGCGCCAGTCCTGCCAAGAACCAAAAGAGAAACACCACCACGGAATCGCCGAAATCATAGTTCACGAGCGAAGTGGCCAGGAATCCGCTCGTAGCGCCCAGGATTCCCAGAGTAAGCCCGTAAGGGAACGGATCGCTTGACTTGCGGGTTTGCTTCACCAGGCGGACCAGGACCAACCAATAAACCGCCATGAGTACGATCCAAGCACCTAGAGCCGGCAGCCCAAGCTCAACCCCGAGTTCAATGGGAGTGGAATGGAAGTGCGATTCCAATCCATATTTTTTATAGGCTCGAAGGTCAAATTTGGAGGGCTCGTCCCGGATGACGTTCTGGCCCACGCCGAACAAGGGATGCGCTTCGATGAGCTTGATTCCGTCTTCCCACATGAGGATTCGATAATCCGTTCCCGGATCGCGCCGATCAATGATGCCCATGCCGCGCCAACGGTGCATGGCCAAGCTGGTTCCCGCAACGGCCAGGACTAAAATTGCTGGCACAATGACGGTTCTGGTCCAGTTCTTGAGAAAAAAGCAGAGTTCTACAACGCAGCCAAAAGCAAGCGATAGCCAGGAGGCGCGCGTCAAAGTCATCCCCAATGCAGCGCCAAAGGCAAGCAACAGGCCGGCAAAGACCGCACCCGAGAGGGGAGAAATCCTGCGATGAGTGAGCCAAAGGCCGAAGACAAGGCAGCCAAGAAGTTGAAGGACGGCGGCATAGGTCACGTAATGGCTATAGAAGGCGCGTGCGCGATCGGGGCGATCGGTCGCAACTTGAATTCCCAGACCACTTAGTTGTGTGGGACGCGAGACGCCGTCGAAGGAAACAGAGATAGGAACCGCATCTTTCATGACTTCGATGCCACCGCCGTGCACGACGCGGAGTTGGAGCGGCTCGCCCGGGGCTTCGGAATCTAACTGGCGCAGGAGTTCCTGCGGTTTTTCAACGTCGTGGCCGTTGACTCGGAGGATCACGTCGTCGTCGCGGATTCCGGCACGATAAAAAGGCGTTCCTGGCTGGGGATTGTGTACCCGCAAGCCGACCCCGTGTGCGTAATTCCAGCCGGCCCAAGCGACTCCCACCAGCGAGGAAATAAAGAGAACGGCCAGTAGTTGCTTGGCGCGCCGCATATCGGGGACGTTATGAGCGACGACCAGCACGAGAAAAATGAGAGCAACCTTACGCATGCCCTCCCAGCTGGAGACCGGAAGGGGAGAGAAGAGGGCCGAAAGTGTGCATACCAACAGATAGATCAAGATCGGAATGTCGAGAGGTGAACTCTTCAAGATTCCGCGACGAACGAACGCCAGGTGTAAGACCCACGCGAGCGCCGCGCCGGCGTAGGCAACGTGGGATGCGGCCATCGATAGAGGCTGCACAAAGACAAAAAGCAGGAGGAAAAATGCCGTGATCGATTGGAAAGCGCGGGGCAGGCTGCCGGTCAATTTCGAGGTCGTAGAGCGAGGCCGGCTGGTATCGAGCACAGCCTGAGCGAGGCGATCGGTTGCCATGGGAGACGGGCTTAGTTTCCCATTCCGTGCCTGGTTAGTCGAGCCAAAAGCGCCGGTTCACCGAACGCAACCGCTCTGGTGCGTATCCTCTGGTTCGTGTCCATGTTGCCTGGGCACCAGGCTTTCAGTAGACTTCGGCTGCCCTGATGGTTTCCATTCTCATCACCACCTATAACTCTGCTGCTCACCTGAAAGCGTGCTTGGAATCAGTCCTTCAGCAGGAATTTTCAGACCGGGAAATCATCGTCGTAGATAATGCCTCGAGCGACGGCACGCGAGCGGTGCTTCAAGAGTTTGAAACACGGGCGCGGGTGATCTATAACGACACCAATCGCGGGTTTTCCGGGGGGCAGAACCAAGCGATCATGCATTCGCGCGGGGATTGGATGCTGTCCCTCAATCCAGACGTATTGCTGAGCCCGGGCTTTCTAACGAAGCTAGTGGAAGCCGGCGAGAGCGATGCCCGCATCGGAACCGTATGCGGAAAGCTGCTGCGCTGGGGCCCGGGCGGTGAACTCACCAACATTATCGATTCCATGGGAATCTATTTTCTGCGTAATCTCCGCCATTTGGATCGGGGCAACGGTCAGGTGGACCGCGGCCAATACGAAGCGCCCGAGTATGTGTTTGGCGCGACGGGAGCCGCAGCTCTCTATCGGCGGACGATGGTCGAGGATATTGCGTCGGGCGGAGAGTTCTTCGACGAGGATTTTTTTGCCTATCGCGAAGATGCCGACGTGGCTTGGCGCGCACAGTTGATGGGATGGTCGTGCTTGTATACCCCTCAAGCCGTGGCTTGGCACGTGCGTCGCGTGACTCCCGAGCGATTCAAGCAATTACCAGACGAAATCAACCGCCATTCCATCAAGAATCGGTTTCTTATGCGCGCCAAGAACATTTCGCTAGCGCTTTACTCGCGTTTATTCATCCCCATCGCCGCGAGAGACCTCCTGATTTTAGGTTACTGCGTGCTGTGCAATAGAGGACTGCTCTCAGGGCTGAGCTTGTTCTGGTCCAAGCGCGGGTCCATCGCGGAGAAACGAAACTGGGTCCAATCCCGCCGTCGAATCAGCGACCGTGAATTGGCCCGTTGGTTTGCCGATCGTCCCTTCAGCCTTCCGGCGCAGTTGCCAAAGACGTAAAAAGCGCAGTAGCCCGCGATCTGCCGCTGCGGGCTACTTGCCGCTCGGGGGAGCGGTGTTCGCGGGCAGAAGTTCCAAAAAGAGAGCTTCGTATTTTTGAGTGGTTTCCTCCCAACCGAACAGTTTGGCGGCCCTCTCTTGAGCTTTGCGAGCTAATTCGCCACGAGAACGGGGGTCCGCTAATAACCGCGACATCTCCGAAGCAAGGTCCGGGATTTCCGCTCGAAAGGGGATGGCGGCGTCGCCGGCGGTTTCGCGGTTCTCCGGCGTATTCAGATAAAGAATAGGCTTCTGCGCAGCCATGGCTTCGATCAAAGCGGGGTGTATGCCGCCCACCTCGCAGGCGAAGACGTAAAGGCCCGCATCTCGCAACAATTCCCAATAGCCACTGCCATAGACAGGCCCAAGGAAGATTACGCGCTGATCGGCAAGATTTCGCAGGCGCTGAACATAGGAGGCGTCATATGAATTTCCGCCTACCATAACGAGCGGCCAGTCCGTTTGGACCTGGCGATACGCGCCGATCACGAGCTCCGGGTTGTTTTCCGGTTCGAGCCGGCTGACATAAAGAATGAAATTGCCCGCGGGTAGGTCAAAACTTCGAGGTGTGCTGCCGTTCGCGGGAACTTCCGAGCCATAAGCGATCATGGTGGAGCGGCGCCGATAGTTCTTCCAATAGTATTCCTGCATAAGTTTGGCATCGGTGACGATTCGGCTGGGCGTAAAGGCCGAAAGCAACTCGCAGAAATGCAGAGCGGAGCGGCCTAGCAGATTCCATTTCTTGCGCTTCCGATCCAGGCCGTCGACATTGAGTATCGTGGGCTTTCCAAAGAGGCGGGGGATCCACGCGATCGGGCCGTTGGCCACGTTACAGATCAAAACAACGTCCGCGTTCGTAAACGATACATGGATCGCCGACAGCAGGGTATGGAAGGCGGTATCGAAGTGCTTCCTGGAGATGGTGGGCAGAATGACCCGGCGGACGCCGGGGGCTATAACGTCGTGCGGCGTGGTAAACGGACGGCGGCAGTACACGGTAACTTCATGCCCGCGCGCCGCCAGGCGAGCGGAGAGTTGCTCGGCAAACGTTTCAAAACCACCATAGCGTGCAGGAATGCCCCTGGTCCCCAAGATAGCGATTTTCATCTTCGGTTGTAGAAGCGGCCCGGACCTTTAAGAATCAGCTTGGTGTTCCACCGTGTATTATGTAGCGTCGAAATCGATTCCGCTTACGTAAATTCAGCCGAATCGACCAGGAGTCTTTTGTTTTCGTTCCCATGAGTCAGGCATCGGCAGTCGCCAGCGCCCGTTCCGTCGGAGTTGTTATTCCGACGTACGATCGAGACGATCTTCTCGATACGTGCTTAGAACACGTTGCGCGCCAGACGTTACCGCCAGCGCGAATTATCATTATAGATAATGGGACGCGGAACGTGATGCCGGAGTTCCTGCGGAAGTTCGAGCCTTTAGACTGGATTCCCCTCTCCGGCAACCGGGGCACCGCAGTCGCTTTCAACGTTGGTATCGGCGCGGCAAAAGGCTGCGACTATGTGTTTCTGCTGAACAATGACGTGGAGATGGAGCCGGAGTGCCTTTCTCATTTAGTTCAAGCGCTCGAGCAAGATCGTAGCTATAGTGCCGCCGTTCCGAAGCTTTTGCGGTGGTCCGATCCGCGCTATTTGGACGGAGTGGGAGACGAAATACTGCTGGGGGGCGGCGCTTATCGTGTTGGAAATGGAGAATTGGATGCGGGTCAATATGACGAGCCCGGGCCGGTGTTTAGTGCGTGCGCCGCAGCCGCACTTTACCGCACGAGTTTGTTTGAAGATATTGGCTGCTTCGACGAGGAGTTTTTCGTCTATCGCGAGGACGTCGATCTCGGCTTGCGCGCTCAACTGCGCGGGCACCGCTGCCTTTACGTGCCGGCTGCTCGCGCGCACCATCGCGGCGGCGCGACGCTGGGAAGCCCTTTCCATTCCGAGACCATCCGCCTTAGCACTCGAAACCAAATCCTGGCGATCATCAAGAATTATCCTTCCTCTATGATTTGGAGGCTGGCGCCGCGGTTGGTTGCATTCCAATTCTTTTGGTTAGGGTTCGCGATTCAAAAGCGCGCATTCCTAGGTTATTGTCGCGGTGCGCTGAATGCGATTTCACTCGTTCCCAGCGCGCTGAAGAAGAGAAGCAAAATCCAGTCGAAGCGACTTGTGGCCAGCGAGTCCGTTCTGTCTATAATGAAGGCTTCCGAGGAACGGATCCGGCGATGGTATGCCAGCCCGTATATGACTCGCAGCCCACAGTTGTTGCGTTTCTATTTTGGGATCTTCAAAGCGCTTGATGGCGAGAGTTCGAAAAGGAGAAACCAGTAGAGCTTCAAGGCGCTTCCCGAAGTCATGACGCAGCGCCTCCGGCGGCTCGGCTATAAGCGATGTGGCGGCTTATTCAAGAAATTCGGCAAAACAGGGAACTCATTTGGGCTCTCGCGATCAAGGAACTGCGGGTCAGGTACAAACGCTCGGCGCTTGGATTCCTGTGGGCCTTATTGAACCCACTTCTGATGATGATCATCCTCAGCATGGTTTTCTCCACTATGATGCAGGCGGGTATACGTTCCTATCCGATTTTTCTGATCAGCACTCTTTTGCCCTGGACCTTTTTTTCGCAGTCGGTTTCCTATGCCACGGATTCGATTGTCGGCAATGGTGATCTGCTGAAGAAAATTTATGTCGCTAAAAGCGTGTTTCCGATAGCGGCGGTTTTGTCGAATTTGATTAATTTCGCTTTGTCGATGGTCCCGCTCGTGCTCCTGCTGGTCATTTTTAGATTTCCGTTTCATGCAACCTGGCTTTATTTGGCGGTCCCGCTCCTCAGCCTGATTCTGTTTACGCTGGGCTGCAGTTTTTTCTTTGCTATGACCAATGTCTTCTTTCGAGATATGGCTCACATTCTTCAGGTAGTTCTTTCGGCGTGGTTTTATCTTTGCCCCATAATCTATCCTTTGGACTTTGTCCCCGCACGATACCGTGCGATATTCCGGCTTAATCCTCTCGTCTATCCCCTGAATGGGTTTCGTTTATCCATCTATTACGGCTTGCTGCCGTCGGCCCAATCGACCGTCCTGTCTTTAGCCGTTGGTTTTGGAACGCTGGCGATCGGCTACGGCTTGTTTCGACGTTATCAAGACACGCTGGTATTTTATGTCTGAGTGCGGATCAATCGTGAACCGCGTTTCGTTTGACAATGTGGTTCAGCATTTTCGCTTGATTCGCGAGCGTCCCGATACCCTCCGGGAGACTTTCGCGCGCATCTTTCGGAATCATTCGAGATACCATAGTTTCGATGCGTTGAAGGGAGTGTCGTTTGAAGTCACGGATGGCGAGATCGTTGGGCTGGTGGGCCCTAATGGGTCTGGGAAGAGTACGATTCTCAAGATCATCGCCGGTGTGTATCGCCCGACCGCAGGGGTGGTGCGGATCAACGGCAAAGTAGCCGGACTGATCGAATTGGGAGCGGGATTCCACAGCGATCTCACCGGTCGTGAGAACATTCTTCTAAACGGACTTTTGTTAGGCCTGTCTAAGCGCGAGATCCGATCTCGTGAGCAGCAGATCCTCGATTTTGCCGAATTGGGAGAATTTATAGACTCCCCTGTGAAACAGTATTCGAGCGGCATGTTCATGCGCCTGGGATTTGCGGTGGCGACCGAGGTCGATCCTGACATCCTCTTGATTGACGAGATCCTGGCCGTGGGAGATGCTTCCTTCCAGCAGAAATGCATGGGGCGAATCGATGAGTTTCGCCAACGACGTAAGACGATCATACTTGTTTCCCATGATCTGACGACGGTCAGGCGGCTTTGCCAGCGTGTGCTCTTAATTCAGAATGGGAGGATTCGGGCGGACGGCACACCTGCCGAGGTTTTGGATTCATACGAGGAGCTCCATCAACCGATCGGAATCTGAATGCGCCCCTATGAGCTCCTCCCCTCAGAATCAAAATGAATCGGGTCAAGACGCGGAACATCTGAGCAGGCTGATCACAGAACTTCGCTATCGGAATGACGATCTTCAGCGGAGAAACGACGATCTCCTAGCCGTCGTAAACAGACTTAACGATTCTATTGGCTGGAGAATGCTGCAACGTTTTCGACGCATCGTCTCCGTATTATTGCCGGCCGGCACGCGCCGGCGCAGATGGTCTGGCTTGGTGCTGATCAGGCTAAAAACCTGGCTGCCTTCAAATCCAGGGGCAAACGCGGGCGGCAAGCAGGAGGCGAGCCTTGGGGAAGCGGCCGCCGCGAAAATGACAGAGAAGGGTCCATCTCCGCTTTCCGTTCGGCCATCGTCATCCGTCCGCACGAACTCGTCTGCATCCAAGAAGCTGCTTCTCCTGGGGTTGGGACCGCTGCCTTGGGAGAAGGCGTTGAGGAATTACGCTCCTGGCAGGCGCACGTGGCAATTTCTTAAGCCGCTTCGCGACGACGGTCACGACGTTCACCTGGTGGCGGCTCGAATGCCGAGAGCGTACGAACAAGAGCCAGCCGACGGCGCTCTGCACTGTAGTGAAGGTTTTAAATATTATTCTGTTGCACCTGAGATTTTTCGCGACGGATCGTACGTGCGCCGTCTGGCAGAGTCGTTACGCCCTGACTGCATTGTGAGCGTCAATGCGTGGCCCAGTCCAACGGCTGTGGGGCTGCGTGAATGCCCGGTTTGGGTGGATTTGAACGGTCACGTTATGGCAGAAGGGCAATCCAAGGCCTTTCGCCTCAACGAGGATGGCCCACTATCGGCATTTTTCAACCTGGAATATCCGATCGTCTGTAATGCGGATATCTTCTCAGCGGTGGCAGAATCGCAAAAGTGGGCGCTGATCGGCGAACTGGGCCTGGTCGGCCGGCTAAACCGGTTCACGGATAACTACGAATTTTGTCACGTCATACCCAACGGAATCGAAGGCCCAATTGCGAGGCCGGCGACAGAACTGATCCGAGGGAAGAAAGTCGGCGAAGGCGACTTCCTGATTTTGTGGAGCGGCGGCTTCAATACGTGGTGTGACTACGAACTTCTCGTCTCGGCTCTAGAGGAAGTAATGACCAGGTTTGCCCACGTAAAATTTATTGCCACGGGCGGGCAGATCAGCGGGCATGACGATGTCTCCTATCCTCGATTTCACCGCCTGGTTTCAGAGTCCCGACACCGGGATAAGTTCATCCTCGAGGGGTGGATTCAGAGTCAGCTTCTGCCACATTATTATTGGGAATCCGATATCGGCATAAACGTAGACAGGGATTGTTACGAAGTGAGGCTAGGGAGCAAGAACCGCATTCTGGATTGGATCAGCGCCGGACTGCCTCCGGTTTGCTCTCGGGTTTGCGAACTCAGCCTCTTATTGGAAAGCGCCGGCTTGGGGTTTACCTATGCTCCGGGCTCAAAGGACGCGCTGGTCGAGTGCTTGACGAAACTGATTCGGATGTCCCGGAAAGAGCTCGATGCTTTGCGCGAGACAGTAAGATCGAAAGCTCTTGAACATTTGGGATTTGATAATATTATGCTGCCGTTACGAACGTGGGTCCGGGATCCCCGATTCGCACCTGACCAAGGACGATACGTGCGGTTGGTGAAACCGGCAGGGTCTCCGCAAGAAACATTTCGACCGAATGCTTTGGGATCTACTTAAGCCGCACTTGCGGCAGGCGCGGCCATCCCTCTATTCGCAGAGGCACACACGGGTCCGCTGTGCCGGTATGATCGCACGGTCAAGTACCTAAAACGATATGTCTGACGAAAGCCAAAGTCAGCTAACGGGCCCTCGCAGCGAAGAGCTAGCGGCGAAGTTAAGGCGTCTCGAGGGAGAGCTCGCCCAGGCTGAAGCCCAGAGAGCGTCCAGCGAGTGCCGGCTGCGCGATAAGGACGCTGAAATCGACAGGTTGAACCAAGGTTTAACAGACCTTCGGGTCGATATGGCGAGGCTTCTGGTGGAGAACCAGAAGCTACAATTTTGGCTTAACCGGTACAAGGCAATTAAGGACAAGTATTTGGCTCGTGGAAGTTTTCAGGAACGGCTCACGAAGTGGGCAGCGAAGAAATTAATACATCGGCGCGCCGCACCCCCTAGATTTTCCAGTCAAAGAGGCAAAGAGGGAACTGTTTCTACCGCTCACGTCGACGGGATTGTTGAGCCTCCACAACATTGGCTGGATGACCCGGTACGGCCCCCAATTGTCATAGCCATATTGAACTGGAATCGCGTAGACCTGCTTCGCAAGTGCCTGGAAAGCCTCTTTCTGTATACCGATTACGAGCGGCTCCGCATCTGCGTCTACGACCAGGGTTCCACCGATGGCTCTCGGGAATATTTGCAGTCACTGGGAGGCCGAGTCGACGCGGTCTTTGGCAAGGAGAATTTGGGATTTGTCACTGCCAACAATCTAATTATCGAGCGTTATGCAAAGTGGGACGTAATTTTTCTCAACAACGATACGCAGGTGACCGAGAGATGGTTCGAGCCTCTGCTGGAAACCTCGTACAAGTCGGAGAAGATAGGCATCGTCGGTCCCAAACTTGTCTATTTTCATGGCCTCCTTCAAGAGGCCGGCAGCCAAGTTTTCCAAGATGGCAGCTGCCGGGCGTATGGCAAGTACGAGAATCCGAGCAGCCCCGAGTTCAATCAGCTTCGGGAGGTGGATTACAGCTCCGCCGCATGCCTCTACGTCAAGAGAAGAGTGTTGGATCTGATCGGCGGGTTCGATGAGATTTATTCCCCAGCCTACTATGAGGACGCCGATTTTGCTTTTAAAGCTCGGAATGCCGGGTTCAAGGTCTTGTACGAGCCCCGGAGCACAGTCATGCATCGCGAATATTCGAGCTCCGGACAAAGTGCCGTTGGGTTGATGGAAGTCAACCGGCTTAAGTTTGTGAATCGGTGGAAAGCCGTCCTTCAGGGCCAGCAGCGAAATTTTTGGGAAGCCAGAGACTTGGAACAGCAGGAGAAGGTCCTGGTCATTTCCAGCCTGGTTCCGGCGCCAGATCGCTCTTCGGGCGGCACTCGCCTTTACGAGTTCATCCGGCTTCTGACCAGGCACTATCACGTGGTGTTCGCCTATTTGGGTTCGGAGGCTTCGCGGGATTATCTGAAGCCCTTAGAGCGAGCCGGTGTGACGGTCTTCTATCCCGGGTTTGCCAAAGCCGTACACAACTATGAGGTCGACGTCCACGCCATACTGAAGAGCAATCATTTTAAAATTGTATTCTGCGAACTTATCGATGTTGCCGAGCAGTTTCTTGACGCAATTCGGGAACATTCACCGCACAGCCTGGTCGTTGTCGATACCTATGATGTTCATTTTGTTCGGGAGATGCGCGAGGCTGCGATTACTCGCGACCCCTCGCTAAAACGAAAAGCAGAGCGGACCAAGCGGCGTGAACTGGAGATTTACGGCAGTGCGGACCTGGTCCTGACCGTAACCGAGGAGGACCGTCGAGCGCTTCTCAGCGAGAGCCGCAAAGTAAACGTTGAAATCGTTCCCAACATTCACGTTCTACCGGAGGTCGCTGCCCCGCGGAGCAGCAGGCGCGACCTCGTTTTCGTCGGCGGATTCACGCACCGGCCGAATGTCGATGCGGTTGTCTATTTCTGCCGGGACATTCTTCCTCTGGTCCAAGAGCAAATAGCCGACGTGAAGCTGTACATTGTGGGTAATGCGCCTCCCGCCGAAATCGTAGCTTTGGGCTCGGAGAAAATAATTGTCACGGGATATGTTGCCAATATGGTTCCGTACTTGAATTCAGCCTTGGTTTCCGTTATTCCGCTCCGGTTCGGCTCAGGAATGAAGGGCAAGATCGGCGAGGCGATGGCATACGGTTTGCCATCGGTGACGACCAGCATCGGCGCTGAAGGTATGGGCCTGGTGGATGGGGTCGATGCGCTTATTGCAGATCGTCCAGAGGAATTTGCGGCACGGATTGTGCTGCTTCACCGAGACGCGGAGATGTGGAGTTCCATTGCGGAGAAAGCTCGAATCCATGTTGCACGGGAGTGGAGTCCAGAAGCCGTGAACCGCGAGTTGTCGGACATATTGGCCAAATATTGCTCTACATCGCGTCTCGAGTGCGGCTCGGTGAAGTAATCCGGGCGAAAGGCCTTCTGATCCGGGCTTGACTTCGACTGCTGTAGGACATAGCTTCGTCGCTGTCATTCTTCTCGGAAACTGACGAAAAGAGGCCAGAGGAGGGGTTTTGCGCTTCTTGATTACCGGCGGTGCCGGGTTCATTGGTTCCCATCTGGCAGAGCTGCTCCTGTCGCGTGACAACGAGGTGCTATTGCTCGACGACCTCTCGACGGGCAGCATGGAAAACATTCGCCACCTCAAGCAACATCCCAAGATGAAGTATTTCCTCGATTCCCTTGAAAACCGGCAATTGCTCGCTGAACTGGTGGACGAAGCCGATGTGATCGTGCATCTGGCGGCGGCGGTCGGAGTGCGATTGATTGTGGAGAGTCCGGTGCGCACGATCGAAACCAACGTCAACGGCACACAGCTCGTGCTCGACGCGGCCGTCAAGAAGCGCAAATTGGTGTTTATCGCTTCGACTTCCGAGGTGTACGGGAAGAATACAGAGGTTCCTTTCCGCGAGGGCGCCGACCTGGTGCTCGGACCGACTTCGAAGAACCGTTGGAGCTATGCGGCCTCGAAGGCGCTGGACGAATTTCTCGCTCTGGCTTATTGGAAGGAGAAAAGGCAGCCGGTGGTGATCGCGCGCCTGTTCAATACGGTGGGCCCCCGGCAGACCGGCCGCTATGGGATGGTTTTGCCCAACTTTGTCAATCAGGCGCTGGACGGGGCGCCCATTACGGTCTACGGAAGCGGCCAACAGTCGCGTTGTTTTTGCGACGTGCAAGACGCGGTCGAGGCGATCACACGCCTGATTGCTACGGAGCGCGCGCTGGGCCAGGTGGTGAATATCGGGCACACGGAAGAGGTGACTGTGGAAGCCTTGGCGCGCATGGTGAAGGAGCGCGCGCACAGTTCGTCCCCTATTACGTACTTGTCTTACGATCAGGCCTATGAACCCGGGTTTGAGGATATGCTCCGGCGCGTACCGTCGATCGACAAATTGGAAGATTTGACCGGGTTCCGGCCAAAAACCGCCTTACCGCAGATTATCGATCGCGTCATCGCATACTTCGAAAGCCGAAGGGATTTCGTGACGCCTGGTTCTGCCGCAATGAGCAGCGGCAATTAGGTTTGGAAATATCCAATTCCTGGTGTGTCCTCTCCCCAAGTGACCTCCGGTTGAGAAAAAGTAGATTCGTGAACGCGTCCGCTAAAATCCGATCTTTTATTGGCTGGGGGGCAATGCCTAACCAGCATGACGGACGTTCGGGAGTGCCCGGCCGTGCGATCTCCAGGCGTGCCCAAAATTGGCTAATCAGCGTTCTGATGCTGGCGATCGCATTTGTCGCATTGAATATCAAGCTGGTGAATGGCAAAGGAGCGCCGTTATGGGATGCGGATTCATTCTTCGCACCTGCGTTCACATTAATCGCGGATCATGCTCGCGTTGGTCGCATCGCACTGTGGAATCCATGGCAAAGCGGTGGATATCCTGAGTATGCTGATCCCGAGGTCGGTGCGGCGTCGCCCGTCTTAGTATTCGTAGGCGCTATCACGGGTGGAACCGAAGCGGGCTTTCGAGTTTATTGGCTTCTGTTTTGGTTCTTCGGTGCACTGGGGATGGTTGTTCTGGCCTGGCACATAGGCGCTCCACCTTGGGCGGGTTTTGTGGTTGCGATCGGTTTTGCGTTCTCTGGCTTTTTTACCGGGCACGCCGAACATACAGCCACCATCTATTCCGCTTCGTTCCTTCCCTGGTTTCTTTGGCGCTTCGACGTAGCGCTATTATCAGCTCGGATCAAACCCGCAATTGAGGCGGGTGCCTTGTGGGGATTGTCGGCATTAGGCGGATATCCGGAACTCACCATTCTAAGCGGCGGGTTCTTATTCCTATGGGCACTAGGCCGAATGTCCTGCGCTCAATCAGTTGGACGGGTTGGCTCGGGAACAAGCAGGCCAGAAGGCGTCAAGGTTAAACTTTCCTCTGCAACACTGAGTCTGGTTCTCGTTGTTGTTGTGGGTGTTCCGGTACTCGCGCCGAGCTACGTCGCATTCTTTACGGAAGGCGCCACGGGATACAGCGATCGCGTGGTTCGATCTCGGGAAGAGGCGATAGGGTCAGACCTTATGGAACCGGGTGCCATGGTGACCTTCGCGAGTCCTTATTTATCCATTCTAAAGTTCTATAACCCAAATCTTTGGCCCACCAGTGACATTTCTCTCACCAGTGTGTATATGGGCGCGCTGATAATTGTTTTGGCTTTAGTAGCCATTCTCATCCGCGCTAAGTCGTTATGGCGCTGGTGGCTTTTTGCAATTATCGTCCTTTCCTTAATGTGTGCCGTCGGCAAGCATTTGCCACTTCGCGGCTGGCTTTATGACTATTTTATCCCAGCAAGATATTTTCGAACGGCGGCGCTATTTCGACTTTATGCTATGTTCTCTGCAGCCGTCCTTGCGCTTCACTGCGCAACAGACTTTGAAGACCACATCAACGATACGAAACCTGGCATTTGGAAGCTATTTCTCTGGGCAAGCTTGTTCAGCGCGTCTGGCGCTTTCGCTGCATACTTTTACACTACGCATGCCGTCAAAGATCTAGGCAATCAAATCCGATTTGCCAACGTGCAGTTCGGGTGTGTCTGGCTCGGCGTCATCGGGCTCGGTCTGCTTCCGTTTCTGCCCAAATTTAGAAAACTGTTACCCATCTTATTCGTAGTGATCGCTTTGGTCGACGCTTCGTTGACAATGCGAATTGTGAATCGAACAATTTTCTCGACGGGTGAGCGACGTCAGGTTTGGAACAGGATCAACGTCGATCACAATCCCACGCTTGACCTAATGGCGAACGGCTTCAAACGGGATGAGTATCCTGCAGAGTGGATGGGAAGTCCTCCTAATAATGAGAACGTTCCACTGAAGATGCCCACACTGTTCAACTACGAAACTATGACGAATCGTATTCATTTAGATTTTGTGCATCATCCCATCCTTGTTGACATGAGCACCGGCAGCGAACGCATGTGGTTTGCGAATGAGGTAGCGGTTGTGCCTCCAACCCCCAACTTCTATGACGCTTTTGTCGGTCGCGTCGAAGCGCTTGCCGCGCCGGTTCTTGTCGTGCATTCACCGCGCGATATGGCACAAGTCCGAGACCTATCGCTGATGAATCCGAAAGAAGGGGGTGGCGGAAAGGGCGTGTCACTCTTGCCCCGCGCGGAACCTATTTCTGCGAAGTTGCTTCGGTACGTGCCGAACGAACTTAGCTTTCAAGTAGTCTGTCCAAGTGATGGCTGGCTGCTGGTCACAGATCGCTGGGCTCGTGGATGGAAGGCATGGGTAAATGGTCGAGAAACAGAACTATTCGGCGGAGATTTCCTCTTTAGAGCAGTTCAAGTGCAAGCTGGAAACAATACGATCCTCTTCGAATACCAGCCTGGAGGCTGGCCAGCACTGTTCATCGTGAGTTGGAGTACGCTCCTTTTAGTTTTTGGAAATTGCGCAATCGCGGGGATTCACAAATATCGTCAATCGTTCGCGGGAGTGTTGAACTCAAAATGAACACCTTCCGAAACTTGAATCAGCCGTGAAGGCCGGAGCGATACTCGTAAATGAAACGTAGACTGTTCACGACGCTCATTCTGGTATCCTATGCTGGTTCTGAAGGATATAAGCGCAGATGAGCGAAGTGGCCTATCACCTTATTGCATATAGCCACTGGGCTAACCGTCGCTTGGTACGGTTTCTTGGCGGCCCACACAGCCAGAATTTTCAGGCCCTTCAGCTGATGAATGATCTGCTGAGTGAGGAACAGAAATGGTTGGTAAGTTTGACGCGAGGGGACATTTCCGCGATTAAAACGTGTGGGCCTTCTTTAGCCTCACAATGTGAGGCGCTGATCAATGAGAACTTTAGACGATACGAGGTTCTGGTCGGCCAGTCTAGCGAGAATCTCTCGCGCTCGCCGGACCAGGCACCCGCTGTTCCGGAAGAATCCAATATCCCAGTTCATGATTTGATAATTCAAGCTGTGAGTAACGCAGCATATGGTCGTGGGCGGATCGTGGCAGCAATTGGCGCCCACGGCCAGACTCCACCCAAGACGGACTACCTCACCTTTCTTCGCGAGGTTCAGGGACAAGGCTCCATGCTGCTTTCTGTGGTGGTCCCCGTGTACAACGAAGCCGCCGTTCTCCCTTCGGTATTTAAGGCTCTGCAGGATGTGTTAGACAAGATCGACTGCCGCTATGAATTGATTTTCGTGGACGATGGCAGCGAGGACGCTTCCTCAACGATACTGTCGCAAGCGGCGCTGTCGGATCCGCGGATAAAAGTCCTGGTTTTCAGCCGTAACTTTGGTCACCAAGCCGCTATAACTGCGGGCTTGGACTTTGCGTCGGGTGACGCCGTAGTTGTTATGGATGCAGATTTACAGGATCCCCCGGAAATCTTGCCGGACATGGTTCGATTGTTTCGCCAGGGCTACGATATCGTTTCCGCCCAGAGGATCAGCAGAGAAGGTGACGGAATTTTTAAGCGGGCCACCGCAGCTATCTTCTATAAAGTGATGCGCAGCGCATTCGACCGCCTCGTTCCGGAAGTCGGCGATTTCCGGCTGTACAGCCGCGCCAGTATCGTCGCACTCCGAACGCTGAGAGAGCAACATCGGTTTATCCGTGGCATGGCTGCCTGGATGGGGCTAAAAGAGGCTGTCATTCCATTCCATCGTCAACCTCGCGCAGCAGGCGAGACCAAGTATCCGACTTGGAAGATGATGCGATTCGCGTGGACGGCTATTTCGTCGTTCTCGGGTTTGCCGCTTCGCTTGACCCTGTTACTCGGATTGGCCCTAACCGGTGTTGGCTTTGTCTATCTGATTTATGTGGTTTATGCTGCGCTCGTCTTGAGAATTACATCGCCTGGATGGGCTTCTTTGGTCGCCCTTCAGGTGACGTTTTCGGGGGCCATGCTGGTCGCTATCGGGTTGGTTGGAGATTATATCGCCCGCATTTACGAAGAGAGTAAACGTCGGCCGCTTTACATCTTAGTGCGCGCGGTTAACGCGTCTCCGTCAACGACCCCGGACCGAGCAATTGTGCTTCCTCTACGTCGATCTTCCTCGACTCCGAAGTGCGAAGAAGAGTTGGATGACGCCGCGGTGCATAGACATGCGATCTGAGTTCGACCGCTTCGCATTAGAGGGATATTCCGAGCTTTTGCGAGATCCGATCCGGGAACACTTCGCGCCGGGATCACTTTTCTTCTTCCACCGAAAACTGACTTTGATAATGGATTTTTTTATGAAACGTGGCGCCGATACCCAATCTAAAACATGGCTGGATGTTGGCTGCGGAGAAGGGACTCTATTGGCATTGGGCAAGAGTTATTTCAAAGAGGTCGCCGGCTGCGATGTCTCCGATGAAATGATGCAGAGTTGCAGCGGTTTGAATGTGCGCAGGCAAGAAACGGCACATGAGCTTCCATTTGAAGCCAGCAGCTTCGATTTCGTTACGGCTGTGTGCGTATACCATCATGTCGAGCTGGAGAATCGCCGCGCCCTTACGGCCAGCATAGCGCGTGTGCTAAGACCGGGCGGCCTCTTCTGTTTAATCGAGCACAATCCCTTCAATCCTGTCACGCAACTCATCGTGCGCCGCAGTCCCGTAGATGCAAACGCGCGTCTGCTGACGCCAAGGATGGCTAGGGACGTGGTGCGCAATGCTGAAATGCAAGTTATCGACACAAATTACTTCTTATTCTTCCCCCAGCGTTTTTACAGCAAGATGGCCGGAGTGGAGAACGCACTGTCCTCTTTCCCTCTTGGGGGTCAGTATGTCGTCTTCAGCGAGAAAAATCGTTGTAAATGAGGCTAGTCGTACTGTGCACAGGTTCTTAGCAGATTCCTAGCGGACCCAAAGCCAAATCAGCAGCCAATAAGCTCTGAAACCGGTTTCTGAGCTCCCGTGAGGGCACCCACAGCAACTGTGACAGGGAAAAACTGCCAAACTCAGGCTCGGCGGAGGGTGGCGTGCCCCCGCTCGTCCAAGGCTCCCATAAAAGGATTCTGCCGGCTCGAGCGTGATCCGCGATCAAGGTGAAATAGGGAGCGAAAAGGTCGTTGGCGTCCCACAGGGGCGCCGCGTGCCCGTTCACGACTTTGGAATTGGCGCCAAGCAGGACCGTTAGAAGCAAGAGGGCGGCCAGCGCCCAAGAATGCCTTCTCACGAGTGCCTTCCATGCAGGCTCGCCAGTTGCGATGGTGCGGTCCAACTCACTCGTTCGCATGTGGAAGTCCTGCAAGGTTATCTCGGATTCGTCGCGCACTGCTTCGGTTTCGGCCATGTCTGTCCACTTTGAATCGTCGTGACAGAAAAACGCATATTCATCTTGCCAGGGACTTACCGCGCCGGGAAAATCAGCAGCAACAGCGACTGGATATTGTGGTTCAAAACCGCATCTCTCGAGTCTTTACAAGCTGCAGCCAGTTCCACGCACTCAAAATAATCTCATGCAACGAGCGCACGGCACGCCAGCCGAGCGTCTCCTGCGCTCGGGTAGGATCAGCAACAAGGATTGGGGGATCGCCAGCTCGGCGTGCCGCGGGGTGCCATGGAACGTTCCGACCAGTCACTTTTTCGACGGCGGCAATTATCTGTTTTACAGAATGGCCGATGCCAGTTCCAAGATTCACCGTGAGTGACTTCCGAACAGATACAAGCTGCTTTAAGGCCAGAACGTGTGCTTCAGCCAAATCAACCACGTGGACGTAATCCCGAATGCACGTGCCGTCTGGCGTCGGATAGTCGACGCCCAGAACCCTAAGTTCAGGCCCATGCCCTGACGCTGCGGCTAAAGCTAGAGGAATCAGATGGGTTTCGGGGTCGTGCAATTCGCCGGTCTCGCCATTTTCGTCTGCGCCTGCCGCATTGAAATATCTCAGACTGGCAAAGCGCAAGCCATAAGCGCGTTCGTAGGCCTCTAAGGCATTTTCGAAGAATAGCTTGGAGACCCCATACGGATTCACGGGCCGAGGATACGTGTCCTCAGTAATGGGCATCTTAGGTGGCACACCGTAGACTGCGCAACTTGACGAAAATACAAAATTCTGCACACCGGTATCGATCGCCGTGTTGAGCAACGCGAGCGCTCCCGCCACATTGTTTTCGAAGTACTTTCGCGGATTCTCGACAGATTCACCTACATAGGCGTGGGCGGCGAAATGGATGACGGCGTCGATTCCGCGCATCGCACTCGTCAATGCCTTTTTGTCCGCGATATCACCCGGAATAAGCTCGAACCCATCTGTAAGAAATTCGTGGCCGGTTGAAAGGTTGTCGTAAAGTAGTGCGTCAAAACCGTGTCTGCGGGCTGCGCGAGCAGTATGACTACCGATATATCCGGCACCACCTACGATCAAAATCCGCAAAATGCTCATCTCCTCCGCCGGAAAATAGCCCATACTGGCGCCTGGTCCGTCGATAGTTGTGGTTTACGCCCTCATCACGCTCTTGATCCACAAAGTTTTGAATCCACCTGTTGTTTGCTTTTATCGCACACATTAACCGGATTACAAGCTCCTTCTGACTAGGTCCAACATTTCGACCACCGATTCCTCGCGACGTTAGACTCAGACCCAGAGCAGATTCAACTTGCCGAAATAGGAATTGGGATGAATAATCCTTTCATGAATGTCAAGTCCTCGGTAACAAATAGCCGTACAGACATACCGCTAGGTGACTATATAGCTGAGGGATTGGAGGTCGTCCTTCCGGATGACTATTTCCCGAATTTAGTGGTCGGAGATAAAGCAAATCATCCTTGGCCTCATCTGCGTCGCCGAATTGGACATAACTGGTATTGCGACGGGCGAGCCCCCCAGGTGGGGTTTTTGAATCGCGATGAGGCCGTTCTGCTTTACAATCTGGCACTTCCCTTCAAGGGCAAATCCGCGCTTGAGATCGGATGTTGGATGGGGTGGTCGACCTGTCACCTTGCTCTTGCTGGGTTGGCGCTTGACGCGATCGACCCCGCCCTGGGCCTTTCGGAGAATGCCACCAGCGTTCGCCAATCGCTTGCGGCAGCGGGGGTCCTTTCCTCCGTCCGGCTCTACGGCGCATCCAGCCCCGACGGAGTTAAGCAAATTGCAGAGCTGAGGGGAACAAAATGGAACTTTTTCTTTATTGATGGAGATCATGAAGGGGCCGCGCCGGAAAGAGACGCACGACAGTGCCTTCAATATGCGGCAGATGACGCTCTGATAGTCTTCCATGACATGGTTTCGCCGGACGTCGAGCGTGGTTTGGACGTTTTCCGCCAAGAAGGTTGGGAGACTCTCATCTATCAAACCATGCAGATCATGGGAGTGGCTTGGCGTGGGAACGTCCGGCCGGCGAAACACATTCCAGATCCTTCGATTGTTTGGAGCCTGCCTCTTCATCTTGCGAAATACCGCGTAAGCGGTTCTTCCGCCGAATCGGAAGTGAGCCGACTAAGCCAGCTTCTGACCCTCAGCGAAGATGGGGCCACAAAATGCAAATCTGAGAACGCGTGCCTCCAGGCAGAGCTGTTGGCCCGATACGACATGATCAGTAGCCTGCAAGCTGAGGTCGCAGCGGGAGACGTTACGATCAGAGGCTTGCAAGCTGACCTCACGGCTAGTAAGAGGGCACTCGAAAATCTTGCGTCACAAGCAGCGAGATTAGAGGCCGATCTCAACTCTGTCTCTCACTCGATACTACAGGGTATTACTGCACCTCTGGGCGCGTCGCAACGAGCAACACGCAGACTTCGCCGATTCATGCTTGAAGCTCGCTACAGACGGGCCATTCTTCGCTCGGGTTTGTTTGATTCCAGCTATTACCTTGCGCAAAATCCCGATGTCGCTGAGGCGGGTATCGATCCTCTCTGGCATTATTTGAGATTCGGAGCCGCAGAGGGACGCGATCCCAGCCCGTTCTTTGATACCTCGTACTACCTCGAGAGCAATCGCGACGTAGCCAAGGCTGGCGTCAATCCGTTAGCGCACTACGTAGTCCGGGGGGCCAAGGAGGGACGCGGAGCCCATCCTCTCGTTCGTGTCCCCCTTCTCCCTGGATTCTCGAGCGCATCTTCCGAGGAAGCACGGGATGGGCTCGGTTCTGTCTGCGCACCTGTGCTCCCGCTTGAGGGCGGCGTGTGCATCGTCACTCCCGACATTGTAGGACCCGTGAGGAACGGGGGCATCGGAACCGCTTCGTATCACTTTGCGCGGACGCTGGTTGAAGGCGGTCACACGGTTAGCATCTTGTTTACTGGTGACCTGACTGATTCTCAGAAGTCCCATTGGCGTAACTTTTATAGAGAGATGGGAATCAATTTCATTGCTCTCTCAGATACTCCCGCAGTGAAGCAACCCGTCTTTGGCTCCAGCTGGTTTCTTGATCGTTCTTGGCGTGTCTTTCAATTTCTCAAGCAGGCGAAATTGGATGTAGTTCATTTCCAGGACTGGCAAGCCAATGGATTCTGGTCAATCAAGGCCAAGCACGTCGGGCTGGCCTTTGCTGAGACTACTTTGGCTGTGATGACTCACTCCTCCACAAAATGGATTAACCAGGGGATGCAGCAGTACAGTGCCGATCCATTCGAGACCGCGAAGCTCATCTGGGCTGAAACGTATGCCATCGAGCATTGCGATTTGCTGCTTAGCCCAAGTCAATACATGTTCAGCTGGGCAGCTGAAAATCAGATTCGCTGTCCTGCCCAAATGGCTCGCACGCCTTACGTATATACCGACGAATCGCCTGCCGGCGAGGCTGTAAGTCCGGTAGATAATGAACACCTCATCTTTTTTGGCCGGCTTGAGACGAGGAAGGGCCTCCATGTTTTCGGAGAGGCGCTGCGGCTGCTGAAAGCTGAGGGCGGAACGCTTCCTAGGCAAGTGTCATTCCTGGGTAAGAATGCCTTGGTTATGGGTAGACCGAGTGCCGAGTACCTCAGCGAGCTGAAGCAGGAGCTCGACGCGGTCGAATTTCATATCATTACTGATCTCGATCACATTGAAGCCTTGCGATATATCCGCGAGAGTCGCGGGCTCGTCGTAATTCCTTCGATTCTGGATAACTACCCCTTGACCGTCCTTGAGTGCATTCAGAATGGTATTCCATTTTTTGCAGCCGCCACGGGCGGGATTCCAGAGATGGTCGACGACCGGATTTGTTTTGAGCCCGCGCCCGCCGCACTAGCCGAGCTGTTGAGTACTCGGCACACCATCGATCACGTTCGGCTTGAGCATAAGTACTCTTCGGATCTCGCTAAGAATATGTGGCTCGACCTTCACGTCGAGCTTTTGCAGGAGGCATCTCGTAGCTCGCGCGAACGGCATAGAATTGCTCTTGAGGGTAGGAAGGTCTCAGTCTGCATACCGTTTTACAATCATCAGCGTTACCTAGAGGCACTAATCGAGGCCTTCGCTAGACAACGTTATTCAAATTTCGAGGTTATTCTCGTCGATGACGGAAGCGGCGCTGAGGCAAAGTGCGAGTTCGATCGTCTCGCTCGAGAAACTCGTGATGCCCGTTTCCGATTTCTAAGCACGGAGAATCAGGGTCCCGGACCAGCTCGGAACTTCGCCGTTAGCCATGCGGGCGGAGAACTCTTAGTTTTCTTCGACGCGGATAACATACCGAAAAATGAGTATTTCCTCGCAACGTTGGTGCGTGCTGTTCAGGAGTCTGGGGCTGACTGCGTAACGTGTCCATACGACATCGTCGATGCGGACAGGACTCTTCCAACAGACGCGGATGTTATCTCTACCTATCGCCCGATCGGTCCGTGCCTCGAGACAGGATTTTTCGAGAACACGCTTGGCGACGCGACGATGATCATCGATCGAACTGTTTTTGAAAAGCTTGGTGGGTTTCCATCGAACCGAGAATCATGGGAGGATCACGAGTTCCTCCTCAAGTTGTGTTTTAGAGGCTTCAGGCTGGAGAGTGTGCCAGAGGCTCTTTTCTATTACCGGCAGAGCTCCTTGGGCAGGAACGGTCAGGTGAACCTATATATGAACTACGAAAGTCTGTTTCGCCAGCTTGGACATGCGCCAGCAGCCGACCTCGCTCGTATCTTAGGGACGGTAACGGGCCCGATGATCCTCAAACAGCGGAACCCGAAACTTGCTGCAACGGTTGTGGCCGGCTGACGAACTGGCAACTATCCAAGGTACGGAGCCATATTTGCAGACTCGGGACATCTTTAGCATCCGGCGACCCCTCGACCCTCCTGTTGGCGTTCCGAGAGATATGCGCGGCGGTACTGTCAACGAGCCATGCCTCCAAGATCTGTTACGATCCGAAAAGATGCACGCAATGCTCGAACGAGACCAAATGCCGATTCCTTCCACTCGAGACCGCGAAGGCTATTACGGGGACCGGCATTTCGAATACTGGCTTTCCGGCCTAAACGATTACTTGCAGGTGAAAGAGACCCTCGGGGCTGTGGAATGGCGCTGCGCTAAGTTGCTGGACTTCGGTGGCGCTACGGCAAGAGTCGCCAGACACTTCTACGCCCAGAGTGAGTTGTCGGATATAACCATCTGCGACGTGAACATTAATAATGTCGAGTGGGTGATCGAGCACTTGCCGGCGGCGTTCGGTGCCTTCAAGAACTCATTTTTGCCAGCACTGCCTTGTGCAGATGAACATTTTGACGTGATCACGGCTTTTTCTGTATTCACGCATATCGACGAGTTCGAACTGGCGTGGCTGTACGAGCTTCGGCGCGTCCTCAAACCTGGTGGTATCCTTTATGTGAGTGTCCACAATGATGATACCTGGAAAATTCTTCCGTCGACGTTCGTCTTCAACGTCCTCATGCAATCCGAAGAGTTTCAATTGACCTATCCGCGGCAGGCCGATCTAGAAAGAAGGCTAGTCTTTCGGTATTCGAAAGAGGAGGTTTACAACTGCAACACCTTTCATTCGAACGCCTACATCCACCGCGTGTGGGGAAGGCTTTTTAGGGTGCTCGACATCCGGCCCGTCTGCCACAGCTATCAGTCGGCCGTCATCCTCAAGAACAGTCGGTGAGGATTCGAATTCATCGAACTGGCGGCCCTGTCGTGGCATCAATTTGATTCAAACAAGCACATACCTCAGTCCTTATGTTCGAGCTCCAGACGGACTGGTTGCCTTTTGAGCTGCGTTCGGCCTATTTGATTTGCTAATGGCAGATCAACGATTGTGGATGATGCCCCGTTTGAATAAGCAATTTCCAACGGAGTGAGCAAAACCAATTGGCCTTGCTGGTAGGTAAAGGCAACAAGATTATCGACCGGCACAGTCACATCTTGAATCATAAGTGTTCTGACTTGGCCACCTTCAGAGCGCTGCACCGACGTAAGGTGCAGTCTGTCCCAGCGGTTTGATGTGACAGCGTGAACGTCTCGTTCTCCGAATCGGAGGCGTATCGCGTCCGTCGCTGACCAAGGAGTCTCAAAAACTCCCACAAGGTATCGGTCTAATGCCGCTTCGCGACCCCAATAGGTACTGACTGTCCGCTCGTCCAATGTCACCGGCATTAACCAGAGGAGCTGGGCAGGAGGCACACCGGAGATGATCGGCTGGACCGCAGCTACTTCCCTCTGGTCGAGATCCGACCTCAACTGATAAGTTCGTACTAGTCCGGCCATAGTTATGCTGAAAACAAATATTACGATCCCTGCCGTCAGTAGGCACATACGTGTTGTGACCGGCCGCCATCGGGGCAAAACGTCAACAAGCGCATTCAAAAGTGCCGCGGTGCTGAGTGCGACGCCCGCGAAAGGGATGTACAGTGTACGTATCTCGACGATCTGGGCTTTCACTAGCATCAAGGGAGCGAGGCCGAGACCAGCCCAGGCAATTCCGATAACCACAAGGTAAGCAAGGCTTCGGGCTTGTTTTATTGGGCCCGAAGGAAGTAACAACACAATGGGGAGAAGGCAGGCTCCAGCCTCAAGACTTAAGAGAAGCGATCCGTTCCGAACCGATAACCATTCGTGCCAGCCCAATCGAAACGCCTCGTGCAGAGGTCCGTAAATTCCCCAATCCGTTACCAGCCACCAGGCGTTCCTAAGGACGGATGGCACTCGATGAAGGACGATAAAATGCAGATCTAATGTAGCTCCGCCCCTTTGGGTAACGGCGGGCGAAACTCGTTCAACCAAATAGCCGTATATGCCGATAGGGATATAGGTCACCGGAAGGGCGGTGAGCCAGATGCTATGAGCATGAGGTTTTTCCTTGGAATCGACAGCCAAGAAGAATGGGAGAAGCAAAAACGTAAACAGGCCTGACTCATAAACCGTCACCATTGCCAGCCAGGCGCTGACCCCAAGAACGAACCAAAGCACATCCTTTTTGCTCTTCAGGCTACGAATGTTCAAGAGGCAGTGAAAGCCCACAAGTAGAAGACATAACGAAATGGTGTTGTAGACCGCGGCTGTAAACCAGAGGAATGCTTCGTTAGCGAAAACGGGCAAAAGAAAAAAGGCGCCAGTCAAAATCCCCGCAAGCGCTGACCCGCTAAGGCGGCTTGCTAGCTTTGCCAGAAGGAACACGTTCAAAAGGTGGATCAGCAAGATTCCAAGTCGTACGGGTAACTCATGCTCCGGTAGCTCGTTTCCGATGTTATTAATGAGTGTTTGCCCTGCGGGTCTTATTTTCCACTGTGACCCAAAGGTTAGTTTCCACCTTCCCGTGACGAAATCATGGGCTGAGGCTTTATCCGTATAGTCATCCATATATTGGCCGTGCATACCACCGCGTAGGAAAAAGGCCACGATGACGGCAAAGATAATGCTGCAGGCGATCAATCCCCAGGTCAGGAATTTCTGGTGATGAGCCCCGTCAGGACGAAGAGATATTCCTTGTTTGGATCCGATGAGTGCAGTCTCGATTTTCATTTCCCGTCGCTGAACCAGCGAACGCTTCTTGTATCAAGTTAGGGCCGATCACGCAACTGGGGAAATTCAATAGTTCAATAGTTTGCTTCTTGAGCCTCGATTTGGTAATTATTTGCCGTCGGTATCGCAAATTGGCAGAGTACTCGTAATGGCTGAGCCCGATGGGCAATACTGAAACGAGCTGTGTGAAAAAAACTCTTATCTATCTCGGCTTTGCTCTAAGTGCAATTCTTCTTTGGCTGGTTCTCCGCAATATTGATCTCACGCGTATGGTGCAGGCGATTTTAGGCATTAACCGCGGTTATTTTGCGCTCTCGCTCGTATTTTATCTTCTGACAATTTTCTTTCGTTCTGTGCGCTGGCGCTACCTGCTGGAAGCGGAACCACCCGTCGGTGTAACTCCTTTGTTGTCCGCGACCTCGATTGGGCTGATGACCAACAATGTCCTTCCTCTTCGGATCGGCGACGTGGCGCGCGCATACCTCATCGGCAGGCATGCCAGGATCAGCGGGGTAACTGCTTTTGCAACTTTGGCCGTTGAGCGCATCGTGGATGCGCTTTGTTTGCTGTCCATCTTGGGCTTTTATCTTCGAGCAATGCGTGGTCAGCAGCAGGTTCAGCAGGTGGGCTTAAGGATGGTCGTCCTGGGAGCTGCGTTCGTAATTCTTCTTGCCTGTGGGATTGGAATCATCTACTTCGCGTCCAAACATCATTTGTGGATGGAGAATCTGATCAGCCGTCTTCTCGGAAAACGCTTTCCGGGAGCCTCGCATCAAGTTCTCACGCTTTTCTCCAAAGCTTCCGCCGGATTTGCCGCTCTCCATGATTGGGGCCAGCTTTCTCGAGTGTTCTTGTTCTCATTATGTCTCTGGCTTTCGGGCGCCGTTTCTTACTATTTCTTGATGCGTTCATTTTCTTTCCCCCTGGGATTTAGCAGCGCGCTGCTGGTTCTCGTTTTTGTCACCTTTGGGGTAGCCTTCCCGTCCGCGCCCGGTTTTGCTGGAACCTTTCACGCTTTTTGCATTTTGGGACTCTCGGTCGTGGGAATGCGCGATCCCAGCTTAGCTGCCAGCTATGCCTTCACCTTGCACGGGACGGAGTGGCTCGCCGCGACAGCTTTGGGCTTCTTCTTTCTTTGGCGGGAAGGTCTTTCATTGAAGGCGCTTCGGCAGAGGAATTTCGCCACTGTCCCAGCATCGTCTTCGCCTGCCTGACCATCGTGGCCAGCGATCTGCCCTCCCAAGACTCGATGTTGGCCGATCCAATATTATGCCTGCGAAGGTAATCCAGCTTCTTGTTTCACGGACTGATCCGACCACGTTTGGAATGGTCGGATAGACCTTCAACTCCGGCAAATTTTGGCGGGTTTTCTATGGCGCGGTTACGACGTCTGTGCGCCGGCGGTATCGGATCTCGAGAAAGTTTGCGACAGTCCCTCTTGCAGGCCCCGAGGGCTGAATCCAAAATCGCTGCGAGCCGAGTCGATGCTGCAGACTTGATTCTGGTTTAGGCCTAGAAGATTGTCGCGAGTAAACGGAGGGTTTTTGAGAAAGCTGAAGGCCGCGGCAAGGGCTCGACACATCGGCAGGGAGACATGAACGAACGGTTTCCTTTTTCGCTGAGCGTCCAAGATGGAGCGTATGAAGTCTTCGTAGCTGACCAGGTCGCGGCCACCCAGATCATAAGTCTTGCCTAACGTTTGGTCGCAACCCTCACAATTGAGGATCGCTTCACACAAATCGGACACGTGTATCGGCCGAATGAGACGTGAACCGGATCCTAGAATGGGAACCACCGGCACTTTATCCAGGAGCCGTACCATCTTTGCAAACAGCCCCTTTGATCCCGGCCCGTAAATGGTGCTTGGTTTCAGAATTGTGTAAGCCAGCGCCGACTCTCTCACCGCTTCGTCGGCGGCGAGTTTGGTTCGGGCGTAGGTGCTGGGATTCTGTGCATTGGCGGATTGGCTGCTGATCATAATGAAGCGACGTACGCCCCGAACACGGCTAGCTTTCAACAGGTTTCGCGTGCCCTCCACGTTCACCTTGAAGCTCTGTGCATAATCTACTTTGGTCTCCGAGGTAGTAGCCGCACAGTGCACAATGGTGCTCACGGGCGATTCAAGCGCTGCGCCGAGAGAGCCCGGGTCCAGCAAATCCCCGTAACATATTTCCATGCGGTTTGTTTGCAGGCCTGACGTCTCGCTGGTTCGCCTGACCATGCAACGTACGTTTCTTCCTCTCTCAGCGGCATAATTCGCGAGATGCGAACCCAGGAAGCCCGACGCGCCCGTTATCAATAGCATTCCATTTGTTGCCAACTTCCAAGCTCCGAGTACAATTTGAGGTTTAGAATTGCGCGTGTATACTACCGGGCTTTCTACGCTGTGGAAAGGAGCCAGCCCGCAGTTCGACGGCTGTCATGGGGCAAATCACCACGAAATTCTTAGTCACCGGCGCGACTGGCTATTTGGGGCCGTGGTTGGCGCGAGAGATCATCGAACAGTTCGGTCCGGGTTCGCTTGTCTGCCTTATCCCGAAAGTGCTGCCGCCGGCCGAAGAGAAGTCCTTGGCGTATTTGCGGCGAATTGGAGCCCAATGCCTTGAATGTAATTTAATGAGCAACCCGGTTTTGCAGGGCCCGCTCCCTCCCGTGGATGTCCTGATTCATATGGCGGCCAATACGCGCACGGACTTGCCAGAGCGCGACCTGCAGGTAAACACTCTCGGCACTGCCAATTTGATCGACACGTTTGGCCATTCTTTGAACGGGAAACGAGTGCTCTTGACAAGCACCAGCGCCGCCATCGATCGCGATTCTCTGCCGCGAAATCCGCTCACGGAAGAGAGCCCTGCGCGGCCGCGGACGGCCTACGGCCGAACCAAACTGCAGGCGGAAGCGATCGTGCGGCACAAATCCCGCGATTTCAATTTCGCGTACACAATTTTGCGTCTCACCACCCTCTACGGTCCCGGAATGCGTAGTGGTCTCTTTCGTGTTTTGGCGGATTGGGCCAATCGGGGCCACCTCTTGGCCCGAATTAATTGGCCCGGCCGCGCGAGTTTCACGTTCGTCGAGGACGCGTCCAAAATCATAGTGTGGTTCTCGTCGGCCGAAGCAGGGCGTAATCAGGTCTACTTTGTAACCAGCGGTGAAACTTGCACCATTGGAGAATTGGCTGAGCTTATTTCCAAGAGGCAGGGCGCCCCTCGTTTGCGCTTGTCGCTGCCCAGTTGGTTCTGGAGTGGGTTGCAAAGACTGATTTGGTTGCCGGGCTTGAAACGAATTATCCCTTGGCGCTTGGCCAACGTGATCGATGACAGTCTACTTTGTGATTCTTCCCGGATGCGGGGGATCTATCCGGGAACATTGACAACGCTAAACGTCGGCTTAGACCGAACCTTTGATAGTGTTGCCTTGGAGGATGAGCTTGCTGGGTCGATTGCCTAAAGCGATTTCTGGTCACTTCGAAGGCGCAATGGTTCGAGTGATGTATTTTGCCACTACCCTCGATTCGTTCGTGGTTTGCGCGGCCCTGGCGACGCTCGCGGCTTCCTATCTCCGGCATCCGGTTGCGCCGAGTTGGATCGCGATTCTTGTAGGTTCTGTGGTCGTGTACGCGGCGTTCAAAATTGCCGACTTTTATCCCACGTTCATCCTGTGTTTTCCAATTTTCGGATTTTTCCTTGCCAAGACCTCCGGTTTTTCTTTCGGATCGCTGGGGCGTTTGGCTCTTTTAAACTTCGGACTCGCGGCTCTCATCCAGTTAGTCTTTCAAGACACGCCGCACATGGTTGCTTCTCGCGACGCTACGGTACCGTTGCGCATGTTTTTGAACTCGTTTCTGACCTTGGCGCCTACTACGCTCAGCCTGCCCGTTGCCGGTTCATACGCCCTGTTGCTTTCGGCCACGGCGTACTATCACCCCCTGTTGTCGAACTCTTCCGGCATCGGTTATTACGCCACAATCCTCGCCGCGGCTGTGTGCGTGCGATGGTTGCGGCCGAAAACCTTCGTTCCGGTTCCTCACCAGCCCCCCAATGAAAGGCCGCTCAGTCAGAGGCTGGTGATTTTCAATTTGGATGGGTTCAGCTTGAACGCCTTTCGGCGTGCCAAGATGCCGTTCCTCAATAAAATGGCGGAGGAGCATGCCACGGCGTCGGAAGGGGCGATGACCGTTTATCGCGCGCTGACCAATCCGGCATTTGCCAGCATCATTACCGGCGCCCCGCCCACGGTGCATGGCGTGTCGAACAACAACTTCGGGCAACCCATTCGGTCAGAGGGGCTGCCGGACATCGTAAGCACACGATTGTACGGCAGTATTCACGTAAGCCATTTTTCCAAACCGCATTGGAGGGTTCGCTGGTTTTCTTTGGTAGGCCTAGGCGCCGAACGTACCGAGGAGGTTGTTTTCGAAACATTGAAACGCGATATCCTGGACGAGCCGGACACGCGTCTCTTTATCGTTGATGTGAGTGAAACGGACTTTATAGGCCACTCGTACGGAACATACTCTCGCCAATATTTGAGCGCTGGCGATAAAGCGGACAAACTGATCGAGGGGTTCTGCGGCTGGCTCAAACAGCAGGGACTTTACGACGACTTCGCAATGATAATTTCGTCCGATCATGGCATGTTTATCACCGATCATTCCTATCTCTTATCGTCGCACGAAATCTACACTCCTTTAATTTTCTTCGGCAGCGCCATCGCCCCTCACAGCCGGATTACCGGGAAAATTTCCATAATGGACATTAATGCCAACGTGAGTTATATCCTAGGTGTTCGATATAATGCCGATTCTGCCGGTCGTGTTTTCGATTTCATTTACAAACGAAACATCGAAGACAATGCCGGGGTCGCAAAGACTGCTGCGAAGATAGAAACATGAGCTGCTGGCGGGCTCGAAATTAAGAGAGACAACTCTCCATGCTTAGCTTTACGAAGATGCGGTTCATGGATCGGTACCTTGGCAGTCTGCTCTGCGGCTGTTTTAGCTTCGTTAATCAAGTGGGACGCCGGAAACAGCCGTCCCAGGAACAGCCCGGCCAGGTGCAAAAGATCCTGGTGATGAAATATTTCGGAATGGGCAGCTTGATACTCTCGAGTCCCATGGTTCGAGCCGTCAGGCGAACTTATCCAGATGCCAGAATAGATCTGCTTACCATTGAACAAAACCGAGCGCTCTCGGATATTCTTCCGATTTTTGATCGGGTCTATACGATTGAGACGCGCAGCCTATTCTCGGTGCTGGGGAGCATGTTCTCGGCGCTTCGCCGCATCCGCCGCGAAAAGTACGACGTCATCATTGATGCGGAGTTCTTCTCTCGATTTTCCGCGCTGGTTTCATATCTTGCGCATCCTCGTTACTCGGTCGGTTTTTGTCTCCCAGAGATATCCCGCGGTAATTTCCTCACGCATCCGGTGCACTTTAATTATTATCGCCATGCGATCATCACGTTTATGGCCCTCGCCAAGCGATTGGGAATCGAATCGGGAGATTATTCCCTCGAGCCTCTGGTAGTCTCCGCCAAAGTCGAGAACAGCGTTCAAGCCAAATTAGAGGCGATTGGAATTATGCCGGGACGCCGCCTGGTTTGCGTTAATGTGAACACAGGGCCCCTTTCCCCCGAACGCCGTTGGCCTGAGGCGAGCTTTGGGAAACTGATCAGGTCGATCCTGTCCGAGTTTCCTGAGGTAACCATCTTCCTCGTAGGCGCTCCCTCCGATGTCCCTGTCGTAAGCAAAATGTGCAGTCTCCTGAGCTCCGAGGATCAAGCTCGCCTGTTGAACGTCGCGGGCAAGTTTAATCTGGAGGAGCTGTGTGCGCTGCTTACAAAATCCGAATTGCTCATCACCAATGATAGCGGGCCTTTGCATATTGCAGAGGCGCTTGCTGTACCGACGGTTTCGTTCTTCGGTCCTGAAACACCCCTGCTTTATGGGCCTACCGGCGACACTCACGTAGTTTTCTACAAGGGAATCTACTGCAGTCCCTGTCTCAACGTGCACAACCAGAAGAAAGCTCCTTGCAATGGTAACAATGTGTGCATGCAGTTGATCAGCCCGGATGAGGTTTTTGCTTCAACGAAAATGCTGCTGCAGGGAAAGCCGGTAGCGTCTCCTTTTCGCGTTGCCTTTGATGTTTCTGTCAAGCAGCTTTTAACCGATTACCACACTTTTGAATCGGTTTCTTCGCTTGCTTCCGAAGCTGTCCCAGTCGCCCTCCTGCCAGAGCAGGCCAGAGAATGATCAGTAACCGTTCGATCCAGCCCAACTGATGGACGGTTTTGGATAGTAAAACGACAGCGAATACGCTCTCCGCAATTGCGAACCTCTTCCGTCCTGAGTAAAGTACTCGTAGCCTTTGGCGCTAAGAATCGCCTGGAGAATCCTTCTGAGCGACAATCACACTCAACCTGACTGGGAGACACTCGGTACGGTGTTGAACGGCCTCAATCGAGCCTCGGTGCTTCTGGTCGGGGACTTGATGTTGGATGAATACGTCTACGGAACGATCGATCGCATTTCGCCGGAGGCGCCGGTACAAATTCTGAATTGGACTTCGGGAAACGCCATTTTAGGGGGCGCCGCGAACGTAGCGAACAACCTCGCCCAGTTGGGCTGTGAGGTGTTTCTTGCCGGTGTGGTGGGCCAAGATCACGCTGGCGAGGAGCTTTTGCGGCTTGCCAAGGCGTCCGGGATAAACACGGAAGGCGTCGTCATCGACAGGCATCGCGCCACGACGGTAAAGACCCGGCTGATCAGCCACGGAAAGCAAATGTTGCGCGTTGATAAGGAGACCCATTCGGAATTAGCCGAGGAACCCTTGGCTGAATTGATCGATTTCGCCGAGAAGCGCTTGCCATCGGTTGACGGCGTGGTGCTCTCCGATTACGCAAAAGGAGTTTTGGGGCAGGACGCGACTCGATCGCTGATTCGCATGGCCCGAGCTGCCGGCCGGCCGGTTTTCGTTGATCCCAAAGGGGACGATTTTGCCAAATACGCGGGGGCGTTCTTGCTTACGCCCAACAAGGCTGAATTGCAACGAGCCACGCATTTACCCGTTGGCACGGAGGAGGGAATCCGCCTGGCTGTCGACCGTCTTTTCTCCCAAACCGAATGCGAAGCCATTCTTGTGACACGGAGCGAAGAGGGAATGTCTCTGTACAAGAGAGGCGCCGGCGAGGCGCACATTCAAACGGAAGTGCACGACGTTTTCGATATTACCGGAGCGGGTGACACGGTCATCAGCGTGATCGCGCGTGTTTTCCTCGGCGGTTATGAACTCGAAACGGCCGCGCGTCTCGCGAACGCCGCCGGGGGAATTAAGGTTGGAAAATTCGGAACCGCGACGGTATCCATCGATGAGCTATCCTCTTGGATTCGCGAAAGAGCCATCCGCGGAAGCGCCAAGCTCGTCGATTTATCGCAGGCGAAACAACGGGTCAGCCTGGCGCATTCCCATGGTCTCAAAGTCGTATTCACAAATGGGTGTTTCGATCTGCTGCATGCCGGGCACGTACAGCTTTTGCAGAAAGCGAAGGCTTTCGGGCAGTTGCTGATCGTGGCCATCAACGACGATTACTCGACTCGACAGATCAAAGGAAATGGCCGGCCTTTAATCTCGGCGAAGGATCGGGCGGGGATTATTGCCGCATTAGAATCCGTCGATTATGTGATGGTCTTTTCCGATATTACGCCGCTCCGCCTGATTGAAGAATTGAGGCCCGATGTTTTGGTCAAGGGCGGGAATTACGCTCCGGCAGAAGTCGTAGGTCGCAGAGAGGTGGAGAGATATGGCGGATGCGTCGTTCTGATTCCCACCATCGACACGCCATCGAGTTCTCAGATTATCAAGGAAATTGTAGCCAACCATCACCTTGCGAAGGAATCTTCCGGGTCTACCTCAGATTGAATCCGATCCGGGCACAACTGACTCGCGTTCCACTAGATCACAAAACACTTGTGACCGATCAGACCGTGACCTTCCTTTATTTCCGCTGATAAGCGATCACGGCCTGCTCGGTCAAACACCCGATCTTCGCCAGCGATTCAGCGGAAAATTTTGTGTTACGGGGCACCTTACCTCAATTGGGGCCCTAGGAAATTCCAGCGCCGTCTCTCGCGATAAGCCCATCTCGTCCCTCGAACCCGAGGCTCTCCCGGTTTTGCCCTAACGGAGGCATTCCAAGATGCCACTAATTGTGAGTGCTTTGAGTTGGTCTAGAAAGAATGGTCGTCAGCGCCGCCGACGCTGAGTGGCATTCCCCTTGGGACACGCGCTTGTGTGACCTGTGTCACTGTCGCCAAAACAAGTTCCTCGTACACTGTGGCCGAGTTCGTGAGATTGCTGGCAGAACTAAGAGGAGAGAACGATGAGCGGCATATCGCATTCGCTGATGTACCTATTGGCTTCCTGGGGAGCGGTAACAGCGGTTCTCGTGGCCTTGGTGATTTACGGCAATACATTGTCTATCCGGGAAGAGGACCAGCTTTATCTCAATGCGGCCGAGCAGGAAATGATGGCCTCCGAACAGCAAGTGTTAATTGGGAAGATGCGGCATCTCGCGCGGGTCATTATCTATCTAGCCGTCGTCTCGGCGGCGTTGCTGCTTGCCAGCGCGGGAGTTTGGGTTTGGATTGGGCTGAATAGTTGATGCCGACTTGGTCGCGGAGCGGTCGCATTGGCCGCTCCGAGCCGAGAGGAGGACCTTATGAAGCTCGCATCGACGCCTCCGCGGACCGAATTCAAGAATGTGCTTGTGGCCAGCGATCTCTCGCCTGACTCGAAGGCAGCGTTGGTTTGGGCGCAGCGAATCGCTCACCGATATGGATCTAAGCTCGTCATAACGCATGTTATCTCGCCGGCGGAAACTGCCTTGGTGCCTCCGGAATACTGGGGCTCGAGCATGCAGATGATTGACGAGGCGGCTAAAGCACGACTCGACCAAGTGAACGCCGGCTTCAAAGATGTGAAGCATGAAGTGAGGCTGGAGCACGGCAGACTTCCAGAGGTCATCTCAGCCGAAATCGAAGAGCTGCATATCGACCTGCTTGTCCTCGGCACGCACAGCCGGGAAGGCGCAGGCCGCTTCGCCATGGGGTCGGCCGCTGAGGAACTCCTCCGGCGAATCCATTGTCCAGTCCTGACAGTCGGTCCGAACGCAAGTGTTCCCGTCTCCGAGAAAGTGGAGTTCAAGGAAATTCTCCTGGCCACAAACTTGGGTCAGGAATCGCTTGCGGCCTCGACTTATGCGATCTCTTTGGCCGAAGAGTTTCAGGCCAGACTCACGCTCTTGAACGTCATGGATGAAGAGGATTTCGACCCACCCGTGGACCCTCAAACGGCGTTGAAAGGCCGCACCGAACGGCTTCGCAAGATCGCTTCTGCGGATGGGGATCTGGCACGTAAGCCCGACTGCATCGTGGAGTTCGGCAATGGCGCGGACCAGATCCTCCGCGTTGCGCAGGAGCGAAGCGTCGATTTGATCGTGCTAGGCGCCAAGTCGGCTGCTGGACACATCGTCGCCGCAACGCACTTATCGGCCGCGACCGTCCATAGCGTTATAGCTCGTGCGACATGCCCTGTAATGACGGTCTGCGGTTGACGTCAAATTCGGCATCGTTACTCATGTCTGACAAGAGGGCTCCGCCGGCGGTACCAATCCGCTCTGTGGGACTCGCGTATCTCGATATCTAAGAATCCGATGGCGAACCCGGTGACCGGTCGAGCATTTCGATTGTGTGTAGATGAATGATTTCGCCTGTGTCGGGATTCATTTCCGCAGTGATTTGATACGTCTCTAACCTGGCAATGTAGCCTTTAGTCTCCAGTTCCAGCACGCGCTGGTGGAATGCATCGGCGCCCCATTCCCGAACGAAAAGTGGCTCACTCATAATTCTTCCTCTAAATAGTTTCGCATGCGCCCAGGAACGATCGATGTGATGCCGATCATCCGCGCCTGTGATCGCCGTCACACTGCGCAATCCGGTGCCGGGCACTTTCTTCGCCTGCCACGCATCGGCAAGCGTTCCGGGACCCTGAAGCAGGCGCACACCGCAAAGTGATGCGAATCACAGATTTCGCAATGGTCTGCGCATAAATTAAACGTTGGAGGAAAAAGTATGGCAACACAAACTATCGAGAGGGCAGAGAAGAGCAGTGTTCCCGCAGCGAAGACCGTAGAGACAATGAGAGCGCTCGTTTTTAGGGGCCCCAATCAGATCGGAATCGAGAGGGTTCCAATCCCCAGGCCAAGTTACGGAGAGGCGCTCATTCGCGTGACCCTCACGACCATCTGCGGCACCGACGTGCACATATTAAAGGGAGAGTATCCGGTCAAGCCCGGATTGGTCATTGGCCACGAACCCGTGGGAGTAATTGAAGAGCTCGGCCCTGGCGTCGAGGGCTATGCCGTCGGCGATCGGGTCCTTGTGGGGGCCATTACGCCCTGTGGACAATGCGAGTTTTGCCTCAGCGGAAAATTATCCCAATGCGGCGGCGCCATCGGCGGCTGGAAATTCGGCAATACGATCCCTGGCGCACAAGCCGAGTACTTGTTAGTGCCCTATGCGCAGGCCAACCTTGCCAAGGTTCCCGCGGAACTAACGGACGAGCAAGTCGTGCTTCTGGCCGATATCGCTTCCACGGGTTTTTCCGCTTCCGAATCCGGCGGCGTGCAGCTGGGGGACTCGGTGGCCGTATTTGCTCAGGGCCCCATCGGTCTATGTGCCACTGTTGGCGCTCGGCTCAAGGGCGCCGGTCTAGTGATTGCCGTGGAGTCCGATCCCGTTCGCATGGCCATGTCCCGGCGCATGGGCGCGGACGCCGTCATCGATTTTCACAAAGAGGACGTGATGGCCGTCGTGCAAAGGCTGACGCGTGGGCGTGGCGTAGACGTCGCCATCGAAGCACTCGGTACCTCCCAGACTTTTGAAAATGCGCTGAGGGTCATTCGTCCCGGCGGAACACTCTCCAGTCTCGGTGTTTATTCCGGTAAGTTGTCCATTCCGCTTGAGCCTTTCGCCGCGGGCCTTGGCGATCAGAAGATCGTGACCACACTTTGTCCCGGCGGCAAGGAACGGATGCGCCGGCTGATGGAGCTTGTGCGGCACGGCAGAGTGGATCTGCGCCCTTTGCTGACGCACACCTTTGGCCTCGATGAAATCACAAAAGCCTACGATCTTTTTGCCAATCGTAAAGACGGGGTGCTCAAGGTGGCGATTCGCCCCTGAGAAAACATGGCGAAAATAATTGTGAGCGGAGGAGGCGGCATGCAACGCAATCACAAAGGCAATGTCCTGGTCGTCGATAATGACGATCGGATCCTCTGGGCGTTCCGGGAGCATCTCGAAAATGCAGGCTTCAACACCGAAGTCACCTGGAGTGGCCACGAGGCCCTGGCCTTGCTTGGGTCGGGCAAGTTCGACATCTTACTTGTGGACGATTACTTGCCCGACATTCACTCCCACGATTTTCTCAAGCGGGTCGGCCGCTTATCGAACCAGCCCGCGATTGTCGTCATGCATAGCGCGGAACCAAAACCCGCTGATGTGCAGTCTTACGCATCCTTGGACGTGGCTGAATTAGTCGATAAGCGGGACCCGGCCAAGGTTTGCCGGGCAGTTTCGTCTTGCATCGCCGAACACAAACAGCCCGGCAGGGGCGTGAACTGAGAACGGGGCCTCGGCTTGCCCGCGGAAGCTCGCGGAAGGAGATAGCGATGAGTAGCTCGGGGATCGAGACAGCCAATGGTGCCAAAACGCTCTGGAGCGAATTCTGGAAAGTAGGGGAAGCTCGAGCCAATGTGCCGGGCATCCATGCTCGCGTGACGCTCACTCAGCCGGCGCTTGCGAAAAGCAGGCAATTCGTCGTCGAGACCGGCAGCGGCCATCATTTCCTGGTCGACGACAAGGCTGGCGATACGGGGCCCAAGCCCATTGAATTGGTGGCGGCCGCGCTGGCGGGATGCACTGCCTTTGACGTGATCACAGTTCTTCGCAGCAAGAAGCGTCAGCTCATAACCGCCTACGAGGTTCGCGTGGAGGCGGAACAAGCCGAGCGGCCGCCACAGGCTTTCGTGGCTGTGCGCATTCATCACATTGTAACGGGGCACGGCGTCGATCCGGCGGCCGTCACCGAAGCGATACGAATATCCGAGGAGAAATACTGCGCGGTTGAGGCCATGCTTAAGCATAGCGCCGTGGTGAGGACGACGTTCGAGGTAATCGATGAAGACAGCGCTCCACAGGCTGACTCCTGATTTAATCTAACAAGGACATATAACGCGGCGGCATGAGAAGAAGCCTTATCTTGCGCTAAGGCTTTGATCTAGCAGGGTTGAAATAGCAGGACTATAACTCGTAGTGCCGTTCCGTCACATAAGTTCTGCATTCATCGATCGCGCGGCCGGGAAGTTCGCCTCTGGATCTCTTCGGCGCGGCTGGCCGTCGCCTTCTTCGTGCCGGCTCCGATTTTCCCGTCCTGGCTTTAGGCTCCACGTGGCGTTTTCGCATCTCGATGCTCCTTTCGTGGCGGAGAGGCAGGGGAGAAGATCTCTTTTCCTCTTCACCCCTGCCGTCTGGAAGCTGTCACAAGGTCGCGACAGTTTCCTCCTCTGGGCTGATCATAATTTCGTTCTTTACCTGTGAGACTCCTGGAGCGGCCCACGCTGCTATTTCCGCGTGTTCCCGCTCTGCCCACGAGTTCACCGTCCCTCGCAGGACGATCTTCCCGTTATTGGCTTCGACCGAGATCGTTTCCGCATCGAGCTCGGCGTAGCGCTCAAATGCTTTCTCGATCCTATGCTTTATATCTTTGGGTGACGTCTGTGGCGGTGTGACGCTGATGAGGTTTGTCACCCCCTTGACGCCGGTGATTCCGCGCGCCGCATACTCGGCCGCCACTCTTTCGTAATGAAACTGCACCGTGCCTTCGAGCGTGATCCATCCATGGGCCACAACAACCTTCAGTCGCCCTCTTGGCACCGAAGAGTTCCAGTCCAGGGCGTTCACAACTGCGCGCGCGATCTCCGTATCGCCGAGTTCGCTATCTCCGGGAAGTTTCACTACGATTTCATCGGTGATCGCTTTTACTCCCGAGACTCGCTGCGCAGCCTTTTCGGCGGCCCATTTTTGTGGAAGGTTCTTTACGGTTCCGCTGAGTGTTACGATGCCGGACTCGGCGGCTACGCCAATCTCCGCTGCATCCACGCTTGGTTCCCACACGAGCTCTTCCATAACCGAGCGTTGCAATTCACTGTCTGTCTTCATGTTTCCCCCTCTCTTCCGGGTCGGGGCTTAATGCAGAGCATCGTCTGCCAAGCATCGCCTCCCCGCCTTTCAGCCCGCTTTCACTTCGATTCGAGTCGTCTTTGCCGGCTTTCCTTTTGGCAATTGCATTTCGAGCACGCCGTTCTTCAGCTTCGCCTGCGCCTTCGTCGCGTCCACTTCAGCCGGCAGTTCCACGATGCGCAGGATTTCGTTGGCGCAATATTCCTGATAAGTGGTCTTGCCTTTTTTCTGCTCCTCTTTTGTTTCCCGCTTGCCGCTAACGGTAAGCCGGGTGGGCTCCAGTTTGATCTCCAGGTCTTTGGCTTCGAACCCCGGCACTTCCGCCGTGACACTGACCGCTTCTTCGGACTCGGCCACTTTCATGTGCACGGGGTGCAGCAGCTCGGATTCTGCCTTGAACCAATCTTCCAGATCGTGGCCAAAACCACGGTCATTACTCGAGAAGAGCTCAAAAGCACGCCGCGCGATCGAGTCATAGATGCGGTCAAACTGCTCGAATACATCTTCCGTTGCGAGTGCCTTCGTTGCTGTAGGTCCCAGAGCTTTCGTTGCTGTACTTTCCATCGCAGGCTGCGTTGCGGTAGTTCTAGATGCCATCTTCTTCTCCTCCCTGATTGGTTTTAAATTCGGGTCTAAATCCTCCTAGTTCCAAGCTAATCGGATCTCGCCATCCTGGCTGTGACGCCAATCACAGGGGTACAGTCCCGCAGTGATACGGCCTGAATTGGGACGGGATCAAAGGCGAAAAGGCTCCCTTAACTCGGCGATGGGTTGCCAAAACCATCCCTAAGCCTCCACCGCCTCTGGCGACAAATGAGCCCGATGCACCAAGCGGATCGCGGCCTTCGGGCGGTCCTTGCAAGATCGCGATGCTTCTTCGAGCGAGTACTCTTCACAGCACGTGCCGCAAAGCCAAAAATGCCGGACAGAATGGGCGTTTGCCGGCTCATTTGCTGCGAGGTTCTGGCGAAAACGAAAGAACCGACCTTCCTCGTGATTGAATGCCTTGCCGCAGTTTTGGTTGGCGCATGTCGAAATCATCTGGCGTTCCTCTGATTTAGGAATAAAGTGCTAGCCTCGGTCTCGATCCTCGCGCTCTGTTCGTCATGGGTGCCCTGCGCGTTCTCTAGATTCTTGATTTCGCGCGTCAACCAGGCTCTAAGGGCCGATTCCAACTCGTCCTGCGTTCCGGAGCGGTACAGCGATTCGATCGTGTCGCCTCGATCGTTCAGCCGGATATAGCGGCAAGGAACCTTCAACCCGCGTTTTTCTGGTGGCACAAGTTGCATCAGAATGCATTCGGAGCAAGGTTCTCGGCGCTCGCTGTGGCCGAAGTTCGGACACGCGGGTGAGTCCTCGAAGATGAATCTCGGCCTCCAAGAAGGTTGTCGATAGCCGCCACTGTTCAGAAATTCGAGCTCACTCTTGAGTACCTCGCTTAGATTTCGCTTATCTGACATACGGCCCCCACAGCTTAATCTCATTTATAGTTTGCGATTTTCGGCTGATAGCATCAGTGACCTGAGTCACAGGTGATGGTTCTGGCGGTCATATGTGCTAGTACCGTGGGTGTGGCTGAGCGCTGTGATTTGCCTTATTCTGAGTGGGCGTAACTAGGGCTTAACTTGACGTACAGGATTCACTGTATTAACTTCGAAGGTACCTCCGACGGCTGAGATCTATCCAATGGCCGAGTCATCGCTCAAGAATGCCCGCCTAGCCGAAAGCGAAGCCGTTTACGAACGGTTATTCGAAGGCACGCCCAACGCGGTCTTGGTAGTTGATGCCACCGGCAGGATCACCCGCGCGAATCCCCAGGCGGAGCACTTTTTCGGCTACACTATCTCCGAACTGCTAGGCCATCCTGTCGAAATCCTGATCCCAGAGCGTTTTCGGCAGGCGCATCCCTCCTCGCGAGACCAGTTCAATGCTCAGCCGCGTATGCGTCCGATGGGTGCGGGGCTGGAGCTCTTTGCCTGCCGCAAGGACGGAACAGAGTTCCCCGTGGATATCATGCTCAGCCCGATCGATGCCTCAGAGGGCCCTGTCGTGCTGACCGTCATTCGGGACATTACGGCCCAAAAGCAGGCAGAAACGGCGTTGCGTGAGAGTGAGCAGCGCTTTCGCTTGCTCGTGGAGAACGCAGACGACTACGCGATTTTCATGCTCGATCATGAAGGTAAAATTTCCACTTGGAACGTGGGAGCGGAGCGGATCAAGGGCTACCGTGCCGATGAGATCATCGGACAGCATTTCTCGCGATTTTACACGCCAGAGGATCTCCTGAGCGGTAAACCGGATATGGAATTGAAAACGGCGGCCTTGCAAGGGAGATTTGAAGACGAAGGCTGGAGGGTGCGAAAGGATGGTTCCCGATTCTGGGCAAACGTGATCATCACTGCCCTTCGAGATCAAAGTGGGAAATTGCTTGGATTCTCGAAGATCACTCGCGACTTTACCGAGCGCAGGAAAGCGCAGGAATCGGTTCGTTTGAGCGAGGAGCGTTTTCGCTCCCTATTCGAATTTTCGCCTGATGCGATTATCGTGAGCGATCAGGACGGCAAGATTGCGGAAATTAATGCACAGGTCGAGAAATTCTTCGGCTATAGCCGCGGTGAACTGCTCGGCCAATCTGTGGAAACTCTGGTCCCCGAAAGATTCCGCCGGGGGCATCCTGCCCATCGCCAAGAGTACGCCGCCGAACCTCGGCCCCGCCCGATGGGCATCGGGCTGGAACTTTACGGAAGGCGCAAGGATGGCACTGAGTTTCCCGTGGACATCATGCTCAGTCCGGTTAAAAGCGATGGCGGCAAATTAGTTCTCAGCGTGATCCGCGATCTTTCGGAGAAGAAGAAAGCCGAAGAAGAGTTGGCGCGCAAAGAGCGCGAAAAGCGCTATCTCGAAGAGGAGCTGAACACAGAGCACAGGTTTGAAGACATTATCGGTGAGAGCGTGGGCCTGAAAAGAGTTCTGAAACAGGTGGAAACGGTCGCCGGCGCGGATGTTACGGTGCTCCTCCTGGGCGAAACCGGCACGGGAAAGGACCTGATCGCCCGGGCCATTCACCAGCTCAGCCCTCGCCGCGAGCGAACTTTGGTGAAGTTGAACTGCGCCGCTATCCCCACCGGCTTGCTCGAGAGCGAACTCTTCGGCCATGAAAGAGGCGCCTTCACCGGTGCCATCTCCCAGAAGATTGGCCGGCTGGAATTGGCTAATCAGGGCACTCTTTTTCTCGACGAGGTAGGAGACTTGCCGCTGGAGGTCCAGCCCAAGCTGCTGCGTGCGCTTCAGGAAAAGGAGTTCGAGAGGCTCGGCGGCACACGCACAATTCCCGTGGACATACGCCTGGTGGCGGCCACGAACCGCAATCTCGAAAAAATGGTGGCGAATCGCGAGTTTCGTAACGATCTTTATTATCGCCTGCGCGTCTTTCCCATTACTATTCTGCCTCTGCGCGAGCGCCCGGAAGACATACCTCTGCTCGTTCGTTACTTCGTTAGCAAGCACTCCATTCGCATGGATCGGAAGATCGAGTCCATTCCCTCGGACGTGATGAAGGCGTTCACCAAGTGGGATTGGCCGGGCAATATCCGCGAGCTCGAAAACTTCATCGAGCGGTGCGTCATTCTTTCCAAGGGAACTGCCTTACGCGCGCCGCTTTCCGAGTTACAGATGCCCGAGGAAACAACCTCGCGACAGCAAGCCGATGTGACACTCGAAGCAACCGAGAGAGAGCATATTTTGCGCGTCTTGCGCGAGGCGAAAGGCATCGGAGGGCCAGACGGAGCGGCCGCCCGCCTGGGCTTGAAGCGCACCACGCTGAATTCCAAACTGAAGAAGCTCGGTATCAAACGCGAAGACTACACCTGAAGCCGCTGGCCGCCCCGCGTAGGTTCCTGTGATCGCCGTTCCTCAATTGCGCGACAAATAGCGATCGAAAAAATGTAAAAGTAGTTCGAGTGCAACGATCCAGATGACCGCCACCAATCCCAGCGCTACGGATGGGAACGTCCGGAAAGCGGTCATTGTTCCCTTCGAGAATTCCGATTGCAGGGCGCCGAAGATTGCCACGAACAACAGCATCCAGCCCACAATTCTTCCCATCCACACGCCTAGGCGAAACGTTCGGTGCGGTCCCCCAGTCGTGATAACTTTGCTTCTCACGGCGCACCTCCCAGTTAACGGTGTATCCCTGGCCGTGGCTCCGATAACCTGTGCCATGCGCGGGCGTGTTGAAGCGCCTCTTTCCCGCGTAGTTCGAAGAATTCAGCCGCCGCGCGGGCCGCACGATCGATGATGAAAAGCATAGCCACCACTGTCGCGACACAGGCAAAAAGCACCGAAAAGAGAACCAAAGCGGCGAGCATCTCCCGCACGTAATAAAATCGCACCGCTACCATTGCCGTCACGCCGATCAAGATCCACTTCGCCGCTTTCTCAGAAACCCGTCTCCAAGAGAACATCTCTAACCTGCCTTTGTCCTAATACACTATCGCCCAAGTGAGCGCGTAAATCTGTGACGGCGATCACTGGAAGGCTGAATTATTCTCGATTCAAGGCAGGCGGATCGGAGGTGTAGCGCTACTTCTCGGGCTTGCGAACAATCAAAACGGAGCAGTACGCGCCCCGGGCCACAGACTCAGCCACGCTTCCCAGCATAAATCGCTGGAGGCTTTTCCGCCCATGTGATCCCAATACGATGAGGTCGGCATGCCATTCGCTGGCCAGGTCCAGGATCCCCGTGCGCGGTTCGGCTTCGAGAACCCGTGTGTTGACCTCGAAGCCTGCTGATCGAAGAGTTGCGGCGCTGCGGTCTACGCTTTCCTGCGCCTGCTTGAATTGCTCCTTCATGATCTCCGCCATCTCGGGCTGATATCCTGCCGCCATCTGCGGCGGCGTGGAATAAATCCGTGGCTCGACAATTTGGAGAACGAGCACCTGGGCATTTTCCGTGCGAATCTGCGCAGCCAGAGCCTGAACCGTTGCCTCCGAGTACTTCGACCCATCGATGGCCAGCAATATTTTCATCGTAGCCTCAGTTTCATGTTGCATTCGCCGCTCGAAGCGAAGTCGCAATCCTCTCCCGCAAGGGCCGCGATGCCGGACCTCACTTGGAAACCGGCCATTCTTGGAAGTGGAGAAGTTTCATGCTCTGTTCGGGCCAATTTTTGTCGCCGTGCTCGACTGATACTGCCAGCAATAGTCCGTTGGTCGTTGTCCACACCACGATCTCCGGAGATAACGCGGCCTTGATCGAAAACTTGAATGCGCGCTGCGGCAGCCCCGCAATCTCGAGATTCTCTTCGCCGAGGTATCGCAGCTCGCCGTCCAGAATCATCGGCATTACGGGCATGTCCGCACTGGGCTGCTCGATGGAAACGAGCTGAATCTGCGTTGCGTGGCGCGGGTCGCGCTCCGCTTCCCGCGTCAGGCCGCTCAGCGAAAACGCCGAGATCGGCCACAGCAAGCCAAAAGGCTTTTGCACGGGAATCCTGAGCTCCAGCGCTTCCTGGGCGTTTTTCGCGTTCGAGGAACAATGAAGCTCGCTCCGCAGGAATTCGCAGGTGAGTGGGCCGGAATCGCGCCTCCACTTCAGCTGCGAAAACTCGGTCACCCGCGTGATCGTCAAATCTCGCGAGAGTTCCGCCACAAAGCGGTCCGAACGCGCCGTCCCTTGCGGCGCTTCAAACCGCCTTTCCCCCTCAACTTCGTACCGCCCGTCGCCGTCGCGCCAAAGCACCCAGGTCTCGTGAAAATTGTAGACTTCCTCTCCGAACGGGCCCACGGCGCCGCCATTGGCCTGCTCGGAAACTACGTATTCGCCTTCAGCGACCTTTGTGCGCGGTCTTTGCTCCGAGGCCGCCGCCGGTTTCTGCGCACTCTGGGCTCCCCCACCCACGGCTTTCATGGGACAAGCCAGTGGCGAAATGGCCGACACAAGCAATGTAAGCAGCGCGCAGCGATGGAGATTCATGTGCCTCTTATAACCCGCTATTGCACCGCGGGTATAGTACTGATTCCTCCCGAGCCCTCCTGCAGAGATGCCAGGTAATCCGAAAGGTTCTTGATCCGTTGCCGCACCGCCCGTTCGTTGTTCTTGTCGACGATCTGGAAAATGGGTCCCCAGGTCGGCATGTCCGGCGAGCCATGCGTGGAGGGCCCCGGTCCAAACCGCAGCACGTCGGCGACGTAATCATAGGGAAACTTGCCCATATTACGCTTGGCCAGGGTGGTCAAGTCCGGGGGCGGTGTCTTGAGCCTCGACGCCGTGGGCCCATTGCCCTTCGCGTCCAGACCGTGGCAAGCCGCGCAGAATTGCTGATAGATCTCCTGACCCGAAGGCACATAGGTAGGCGGAAATTGCACCTGATTCTGCGTTCGATGGTCGTTCGCGACCACCGTGAGAATTACAAAGAACAAAGCGCCGCCAAGAAGTGCATAACGCATAGTGATACCTCCTTTACAGCCCCTCGGGGCGGCCAGCTCTTGCGAGGTGTTCTCTTAATACACATCGCCATGACCGCCGTTCCTGCGAGGAAAATCCAAGTTCAACCCGTTGTTCCGTGAAAAGCCCCTGCCGCTGGCGCCACATCGGCCTTGGATCGATCGAGCCTAAGTATTGGGGTGCCATCGCATTCAATTTGGCACCCCCTTCTTGAGCGGGCCGTGTTCAGAGTCATCCTCGATTGTGACCGCCGTCACAGTGGGCGGCGCGACTCATGCTCCCACACCTAGAGCTGAGTTAAACCTGCGCAAACGACGACGGGAGAGTAGATGGGGGAGATTCTTGCGGGACAGGTCGAGGGCAAGATCGGGCCCGATTAGGCCGCTTTCTTGTGGTCCACGGGTACAGGCAGCGGGCAAACGTTCGCGTGCCGCTCTTTCATGTGCAAATCAAGCAGCCGCTCGAATGAGATGAAGCCTAAGCCAGTATGCCGTCCGCCGTTCGCTGTTTTGATCACCCCGCCGCAAAGCTCGCATACGGCCCGCTCGGTCGATCTGATTTCGGGGAACCCAGCAACACTTCCCATGTCGGGTATGTGCTTGGATTTCATGTGTCACACCTTCTAGGCGATTAGATGAGGCAAGGCAAGCCAAAGCTTCAGAGTTCCAATCAGGTGTCTCCTACGCATGGGCGCTCCGGGCAGACCGAGCCAAGGAGGGCCGCAACTGGTATAATCGGGCTAATCGACGGGGGCGACACGGTTTCGACGGAAGCTGTGGCGACTCGAAGGCATGCCGGGCGCCACCTGCCCGCAATCGGGTGGAAAAACAGAACTGCCAACACTGAGTTGGCTCTGGCTGCCTAGAAAAACCTAGCGTAGCCCGTCTCCCCCAGCTTCGTCCACGGGCTGGGATCGAGGCGTCACACAGTGGGCTGGCCGGCGGACCTCGGTCCGTGGTTTTCCGGCGAGATTAATCGGACTAGCCGGGCGCGTGTCTTGCGCGTTCCAAACGCGGCTGGCGAAACAAATCGAATGCGATAAGCATGTAGTCTTCGAGCCGTAGCGCTTTTCGGACGGGGGTTCGACTCCCCCCGCCTCCACCATTTGTAAGGTATTGTGCTCATTTAGTTTACGTGTGACCTGACAGGGGTTTTTTGTACCAGCGAGAGTGAGAGAAAATTCACTCTGGAGGAACGCTGGTATGCCAATGAAACGGTTCAAACCGGAGCAGAT